>Ga0164243_10000017_pt1 | contig 483584 bp, 403 predicted proteins | sample OricompcompostOP_FD_108781 | JGI IMG/M metagenome (GOLD analysis project Ga0164243, IMG submission 108781) | Organic Plus compost microbial communities from Emeryville, California, USA - Original compost - Organic plus compost (OP) | ecosystem: Engineered > Solid waste > Mixed feedstock >... | reverse complement strand
GATCCAATATATAAGTAGGGAGAATAAATTTTATAAGTGCTAGGTAGCTGTCTTGCATATGATTTTTAAATATTCGACAAATTTAAAAATTTATGCCCTTTCCCCAAGTTTTTGCGTTGATCCTCATTTCCTAAGCAGATATCATTTAGTTGGCAAATATACGGACAAAAAAATCCTGATACCGATTTTTTCAATCAATACCAGGATTTAATAATAATGGCTGTAGGGGTAGGAGTCGAACCTACACGGAGCAGTTGGCTTAGGTACAAATTCCGGTGGTCAACCCCGGTCTCCCTTGCGGAAGGCTCTATACCAAGTTTATCCTGTGATCCCCACCCTCGAGACGAGAGGGCATGTCTGCCAAAAATTTCATCACCCCACAATTTTAAGATCTGGCGAAAGCCGTGCTTATTTCATGCACGCTGTATTTCGTTGACAAGGCAAAGATAATAAAAGCAGCCATTCTTTCACTAATATCTAATATTTATTTTAAAAAATTACACAAAATCTAACAAAATAAACGATAAGATGAATATAATCAAATTAACGGTTTTTAATTGAAAGTTCATTAGAGAATATCTAAACACCATTGCAAAAGTCAAAGCGTTCCATTTAAGAATTTTTATGCGTTTTTTCCGAGCTGGCTTTTCAAATAGAAAATAAACTAAATGATTGTTTAAATATGCCATAACGAATGTTCACTATATGGTCCTGACATATTAATGAGCTAACTTTGCGCCGCAAACTACGTATAAAATGTCTCGTTTAAGCAATTCCGGTAGCCTGACTACCTCCGTGAAAATAACCATAGCCAGTTATGTACTATTTACTTTCTTTGGATATCTGTGTATCGGATTGCCCTTAGCTATTCTGCCTATCTTTATCACCAAAACGCTGGGCTATTCCACGATTATGGCCGGCATTGTGATCAGCCTCCAGTATGTGGCGACCTTTTTAACAAGGGGCTGGTCGGGCACCTTAATTGATAAATACGGACCACGGCTGTCTGTTTATATCAGCATGGGTTGCCTGGCGCTCAGCGGGGTGTTGTTATACCTGACTTATATTTCCCGGAGCCAGGCATTTTTGAGCCTGTTTATTTTAATCATCGCCAGACTAGTCACAGGTTGCGGAGAAGGTTTTATCGGCGCCTCCCCTATTAACTGGGCCATGCTTGTCGCGGGAGAAAAACAAACAGCAACAGTGATTTCCTACAATGGTATCGCTTCTTATGGAGGACTGGCCTTAGGTGCCACTCTGGGTGTATACTTAAACCAGCATATCGGCATGTACGCTATTGCCTTTTTCACCTTATTGCTGGGTGCGCTCGGCTACTTTCTGGCCACCAGAAAGCCTAATGTCATCGCACCTGTCAGTGACCAGACTTCGGCTAATCCGGTTTCGTTTATCAGCGTGCTGATCAAAGTTGCCCCCTACGGCATCTGCCTTATGCTGGCAGGCCTTGGCTTCGGTACGATCTCAAACTTTATCACGCTTTACTATGATCATTTCCATTGGGATCATGCAGCCTTATGCCTGACGGTTTTCAGTGTGCTGTTCATCATCGGCAGAATGTTCTTCTCTAATGCAATCAATGATTATGGTGGCATTAAAGTAGCCGTGGCCTGCCTGGCCTGTGAGACGATCGGGCTTCTTATACTAGCCTTATTTCAACTACCTTATTTTGCACTCGTGGGGGCAGCGATAACAGGTTTTGGCTTCTCGCTGATGTTCCCTTCTTTAGGGGTTGAAGCAGTTAAGTTATTCTCCTCTGACCGCAGTGGTGCTGCACTGGCTGCTTATGGCTTATTTATTGATATCTCCCTTGGGGTAACCGGCCCCTTGATCGGTGGCCTTATCGAATCCTTTGGCATAGAATATATGTTCAGTTTTACCACTGTAATTGTATTTGCCGGTTTTATCGTTTGTTCAACACTCAATAGAAAAATGATCAGCCGGCTTGCGACAAGGTAGCAAGCAAATACTTTCACTGCAAATTACCGTATACTTGATCATCCAGGGGAAGCTTTAAAAGCTGCTGCGAATAACCCATGTGCACAGGTCATTTTAGGGCGCGCACTACCCTGACACAAGAAAAAATGACGGACGAGCAGCTAATGAGCCGCCATGAATGGATGTCTAGCGCGCTGGATAAAACCTTGTCTTCCAGGCAAAAAAATGGGATTTTTTGCCTTTGTAAGGAATTTCGTACATTTTTCGGATCCGAGACATTACCGTATTTTTGATAAGAAATTAGAAACAATCACCGGAAAAAAGAATGTTATGGGTGTCAAGGAAACTTTATTGGAAGAAGGTAGAACTGAAGGTGTTCAAATAGGGCGTAAAGAAGAAAAAAAAGAGCTGAATTATCTGTTTGTAAAAAATCTATTGACACAGACCACCTTTTCGGTGGCAATGATAGCATCCCTTTGTAATGTTAGTGAAGCCTTTGTCCGCAAAATAAAAAAGGAGCTAAATAAATAAGTTTAAGTAGATTGATCCTTGTCAGATTCCCGCCTTTAGATGTAAAAATTGTGTCGCGTTGGACCCGAATTTGGCCCGAAGTAACACCATATCCATCGCATTCAGGCCTCGCAATACTCCCTTTCTTTCTTATTGGATAATCACAACTACTAAACAAAAAAGGAACATATAGATTAAATCTGCATGCTCCTTTTTCTTTAAGTTTTAAAGCTTAGCTGTAGGGGTAGGAGTCGAACCTACACGGGGCAGTTGGCTTAGGTACAAATTCCGGTGGTCAACCCCGGTCTTCCTTGCGGAAGGCTCTATACCAAGTTTATCCTGTGATCCCCACCCTCGAGACGAGAGGGCATGTCTGCCAAAAGTTTCATCACCCCACAATGTTTAAGATCTTCCGAAAGGCCGGTGTTATACCCATTCCTTTTGTTGATAGTGCAAAGATAATACTTCGACCAATTCTTTTCAAAATATTCAAAATAATTTTTAAAACTTTAGATACCATTTAAAAAATAAATACTATATTTGAATATATATTAAAATGAACTGAAAAATGAGCCATAAATTAAATTTAGACAAATTAGATTATCAGATCATCCAGGTGATGATGGAGAATGCCGAAATTTCCTATGCCGATCTTGGAAAAAAGCTATTTGTTTCAGGTGGCACTATTCATGTAAGGATAAAGAAGCTACAGGAGTATGGTATTGTTACCGGATCCAGACTTAATATCAATACCAAAGCCCTTGGCTTTGATGTAATCACGTTTGTCGGGATCTATCTGGAAAAAAGCTCCATGTATGAAGATGTAGCCAAGGAGCTTAAAAAGATCCCGGAAATCGTCCGGCTCAATTACACGACCGGTACATATAGTATGTTTGCGGAGATTATCTGCAAAGATATCCAACAATTAAAACATGTCTTGCATGACGAATTGCAGAACATTAAAGGCATTGAGCGTACCGAGACCCTCATCTCTTTGGAAGAGAGTTTTAGTCGCAACGTACTGGTTTTGGATGAAGAAGAGATTAATTAGTCAATAGACAGTACGAAGCTCCGTTTAATCATAAATCTCAGCTATGCAGTTAAATCGCCCCCAGGCAGAAACACTTCATAAGGTTATTACAGAATGGGAAAGCAGCGGGCTTATTTCCGCTGAAAAGGCCGGAGAACTAAAGGCCAGCTACAGTGTACGCAGTTTCGACTGGAAAATGATGGCCAGGTATTGCTTTATTATTGCGATTTTACTGGGCGTCGCCGGTGTGGTAGCGACATTTGCCGACAGGGCACTGATCCGCTTTTTCCAGTCTCTGGTAGACCGGATCTACAATGCACCTAATTTCATATTAGCAGTCCTCTGCGCAGTGGTCAGCGCAGTATTCTTTTATTTTGGCGAAAAAAATAAACAGGCGCAACCTACCCGTATATTTACCAACGAGGGCTTCATATTATTAGGCGCAACCTTTACCGCCTTTACAGCGGCCAATATTGCCGCCATGGCCGGGACCGGAGACATTTATTATATCTGTGTTTTTCTGGCAGCTACCCTGCTGTACCTGGGCCTCAGCCTTAAATTTAAAAATGCTTTGCTCTGGCTGTTCACCTTGATTGCTTTTACAGTCTGGCTAGGGGTAGTGACTGGTGTAATTACACACTGGAAACCGTATTTTCTGGGCATGAATTTTCCGGTACGCTATATTGTATTAGGCGTAATACTCATGGCTGTCTTCTGGAAGACCCGGAAATTTTCCTGGTGGAAAGGCTTCTACCCGATCAGCAGATTCTATACATTATTATTGCTTTTCGTTGCTTTATGGGCCAGTTCTGTATTTGGCAATACAGCTAATTTTGAACTGTGGTCTAAAACGCCGCAGTGGCATTTCTGGCCATGGGCACTGCTCTCAACGCTGGCCGCGGCCGCAGCCACTTATCAGGGAAGTCAGAAGAATCTCGTCCAGCTACGCAGTTTTGGGATTGCCTTTTTATTTCTGAATATCTATACCCGTTGCTTCGAATATTTCTGGGATGGCACACCAAAAGCAATTTTCTTTATTGTACTGGCGATCTCCTTTTGGCTGATCGGCAGAAGAGCAGAGAACATCTGGCACCTGGACTTCTCTAAAAGAGCCAAAAAGGAGGATTAACCCCTAGAGAGCTGTATAAAACTGACTATTTTTTTGACAGTTCGATTTCTATTATAGCAGTCTGTCCTGCGGGGGCACCGTCATACCCAGGGTCCGTTTCCCACTGAAGCCGTTTTTTAAGCCATCCACTGACCCACCGCTGAGTTCCCTTATTGGTGGCTTTTTTATCAGTTATTGTAATCACGCTGCCATGACCATTGTCTTTTTGTTCCATGCGTACCTCAAAAGTCGCACGGCCCGTATCTGCAATACCGACATTGCCTTTCCATATATCATCAGCAAGTCGCTGTTGCAGATAATTTTGCAAGCCGCCAAGTCCTCCTTGCGGCTGCAAATGCCCACTGATTCTTTTTACATGAACTAATAACGGCGCCTTTTGGGTGGCCACGCTAACACCAGCGGTACCTTCCTGTAGTTGGCTGGCGGGGCCTGCTTCTTTCAAAGCGGCTGCTTTTGCCTTAAGCAAGTTAACGCCTTTCGCGTAGGCAGCGCCGGTATCAACATGAGCAGCATTGACATTTTTTGTCGTAATAAAAATCACCCCATTTGCCGCCCTGCTGCCATAGATCGCCGATGCAGTCTGATCCTTAGCAATTTCTATATGACTGATATCAGCCGGATTCAGTGAATCTAAATGCCCGGCGGCAACTGCAGTACCATTAATAACGAATAAAGGCTGTGTATCTATATCGGGATAGAGGCTATCCATTACAGGCCTCAGCCCCCTGATCCGAATAGACCGCATTCTGGCAGCGCCGGTTATACTATTTGGGGACTGCGCCCCATACCGGATCAAACCAGGTATATGGCCGGCCGCAATGTCATTCATGTGATTTTTTACGGGGCTATCTGCTTTGGCAATAAGCACATCAGATAAAACCGTGGCCGTATCAACTTTTACGGAAGACCTGGCAGCTGCTTCTGCCTGAGGTGCCGCCCGGGACCGGGACCGCATTTCTTTTTCCGGGCGGCGGACAGCAGCCGGCTTCTCTCCCATTGCCAGCTGAGCGGCTGGCGTCTCCCCCTGCTTGTCTGTTTTATTGCCCGCGGCTGCAATACTTGTGGCCGTATCTGTTTTATTTGTCTTTTGAGCGTTTGAACCTGATATCTTATGCTTTTCAGCGTTGCTATCCGTTAAGACACCATCTATGGCGCTGGCAATTTCGTTACTGGTCTGCGTGTGGTGCGGATCAGCGCTGCGGTCATTTCCCTGTAGGACAAAATACAGCCATCCGCCCGCAAGCAAAACAAGAACAACAGCCGCCGCACCAAGCCATTTTCTGCGGGAACTACTTAGCTTTCTAACCGTTGCCAGCTTCTCTTCTTTTGGCTGTAAATCAGATAACGCTGTTCCGGTCTGTGCTGAACCACTGCTGATAGTACGATCCGCTAACCGGTCACTTAACCGGTCCATGCCGGCATCCAGCGCTTCTGCTGAAATTTCCGGATGCCGGGCAAGGCCCTCCAGGGCTTCCTGAAGCAATGGATCATCCAGCATCTGCCTTTCCAGCGCATGCATCGTCTTTGCATCCAGCCTTCCGGCCAGATAATCCTGTAGCGTTTTAATATCGTAATACTGCTTAGGCACTTTTTTCTTTTTCCATGCAAATTTTAAGGTTCCGGCGGCCATTTTGTATATAACTGCGGACTTTATCTATCTTATAACCTGTGATTTCTGCTACCTCTTTATAACACTTCTGTTGCAAATAAAAGAGTTCAACACTGACTCTTTGTTGTTCCACAAGAGTTTCCAGGCATTTTTCCATGCTGGTAAGGGTAAACTCCCTTTGCAACGCTTCTGTTTCACCCCCCATTCCATCTCCGCCATTTTCTCTAAGATGCATTGCATCTGCTGAATGCATAAAGCCGTCCTCAAAACTCAAAGCGTCGTCAGGCGACCTTTTGCGTAGCTGCATCAGGCAATGATTGCGGGCCACCGCACCTAACCATGGCTTAAAATGTTCTATATCATGCTTTTTGACTTTTTCTATCAGCTGCTCAAATATATCCATGACCGCGTCTTCACTGGCGGGCTGGGACTTTAAGTATTTGAGGCAGACTGCATAGACCAATCCCATATACTTTTTATAGACAGCCGCCAGAGGCTCAAGATCTCCGGTAGATCTATAGGCCGCCAGCAAGGCTTCATCCGTCTGGAACGAAAAAGACATGGTATCAGATCTTGTTTGCATTTGTCAGCGCAATATAATCAATAAAACCCGCCTGGAAATGCACTTTGGATTTCAGCTAAATATTTGGTAGTGTTTTAATTACAAATTCTTATCTTACAGCAAATCAAATCGGTACTCAATATCTTTTCAGCGCTTTTAGAAAGACTAGCGGTCAAAGCTGTAAAAATGTTGCGTTTCCCGGTTACGACATTCCTGTTTCCGATCCCTTATGAAAAAAGCATATGCATTATTACATATATCGGTATTTTTCCTGGCACTCTCCGCCATTTTTGGAAAACTCATCACATTAAACGAAGGACTGCTATCGTGGTACAGAGTTTTTTTTGCAGCGCTCATTTTATTCATCCTGTTAAAGCGTAACAAAAAAAGAGCAGCTTTAAGCCTTAAAGAGAAATTCAATATAGGCAAAATAGGACTGTTTCTCACGCTTTCGTGGGTGTTCTTTTACGCCAGTATCAAATATGCCAATATTTCCATTGGTGTGGTCTGCGCGTGTATGGCCAGTTTCTTTACCGCTGTACTTGCACCACTACTGACCAGATCAAAATTCAGACTATCTGAATTTCTTTTAAGTGGCTTAACCCTGATCGGTATTGCTTTAATCTTCAGCTTTGACACTTCTTTCAGGCTGGGAATCATGTTAGGCATCATCTCCCCTCTTTTCTTTTCGCTGTACTATATCTATAACAAAAGACTGGTCGCAAAATATGACAGCCTTCTGATCAATTATTACCAGATGCTCGGCGGTATGATTGGCCTGGGCATATTGATGCCTTTTTACCTGCACTATTTTCCTGTACCTAGTCTGTTACCGGGTTTGAAAGACACCGTCTACCTTGTCGCCCTTGCCGCTTTTTGTACCGTATTGGTCTATGTTTTTGTGACGGAATCGCTCAAAAAGATCTCTGCTTTTACGGCCAATCTAACCATGAACCTGGAACCGGTTTATGCCATCGCTATTGCCTTTCTTTTTTTTGAGGAGGGCAGAGCCGTTAATTCTTCGTTTTATATCGGGCTGCTGACTGTAATTATTTCTGTTATTCTGCAAACACGGATCTCTGTCAGGGAAACGAAAGCACAAAAATAGTAGCTCCGGCAACTCAGATGGGCACCTGTCCATACCCTTCTGACAAACTAATTCCTTTTCCCCGCACGGGTGTCTGAATGGATAAAGTGAAAACTTACATCCCTTATCTCAGCATAAATGATAAAGCTGTACTGGCCTGTATGCCCGGTTAAGCCGGCGTCCACAAAAGCAGCAGCCTAACAATAGCATCCTAACGAAATGGCACGCAGTCCAGAAAATATTTTCTACTTTTTTATGCTGATTTATGTAATCTGCTTTTTTGCTGCATCTAATAATAAAGAAACTTGGTCGGGGAAAACCGGTAAGACCGCCTGGAACTGTATCATCTATAAAACTGCAGTTTATAGATGATACAGGCCACAGCGCGCCAAAGAATATATTATTCCCCATTATCTGCCGCTTAAAAACTTAAACCATTTACTTATGTTACGCTTAAGATATAATACACTTAACAGGCCAGATCCTACGCTGCAGCAGCGCTACAATTTGCCTGTCTTGACCAGTACCGTACAATCACCTGCCGTCCATAGCAGCTACCGGGTCCTACAGGCAAAATGGCTCTTGTTTTCAATCATGTTCATGACGATTTTATTATTTGCAACAGCCAGAGCAGCTGCTCAGCTACAGACCACGCAGCACTCTTTACATCCGGATCTGTCCGCCATTCAGGGAACAGTAACCGGCAAAAACAGCACGCCACTTACGGGTGTCAGAGTCATCACTATACCCTATCACGATGCCACCTATTCAGATGCCAAAGGACATTTTAAGCTGAAAATTACCGGTCGGACAAAAAAAATTGAATTCTCAAAAGCCGGTTACCAGACCAGGTCCATTAAGGTAACGGACCGCAACCTCCCCTGGCATATTCAGCTAAATGCACTACCATTGAAAGACTCCTCCGCCCCCGGTGCCACACACAAAGACGCTGTTAGCACCGGCAAGGGCAAACCGGCACTTTGGGAAAATGTGCCTGGCATTGCTGTTGTCGGATCAACTGCCGAAATAAAAGCCATAGGAGGACTGCGCATAAGAGGACGGGGCGGCAACCGACTTACCATGACCGGCCTTGTACTTAGAGGCGCTAATCACTATTCGGGCAACAGCACCGAATCCTACGCCCACGAGAAAGAAAACGGGTTTAAATCCGCCAGGACTTCTCCGCTGTCTACCTTCTCCATTGACGTAGATAAAGCTGCCTACAGCAATATTCGCCGATTTATTAATGAAGGCAATCTGCCACCGGCTGATGCCGTTCGTATAGAAGAGTTGATTAATTACTTTGGCTATCATTATGGACAACCAACAGGCAAAGATCCTGTAAGGATAAAAACGGAACTCAGTACCGCGCCCTGGAATCCCAGTCATTACCTCTTGCATATCGGACTGCAGGCTAAAAAGGTAGCAACAGACGATCTGCCACCCAGCAATCTGGTATTCTTAATTGACGTATCCGGTTCCATGTTTTTTGCCAATAAATTGCCTTTAGTCGTGTCTTCATTTAAAATGCTGACCGATCAACTTAGGCCGCAGGACTATGTCAGTATCGTTACCTATGCAGGCAACGCGCAAAATGTTTTAACACCCACCAGCGGCGCACATAAAGAGATTATTAAAGGCGCCCTGGACAAGTTGAGGGCGTCCGGATCAACCAATGGGGCCGGAGGATTGGAAAAAGCCTACGTCATGGCAGAAAAACATTTTAAAAAAGCAGGCAACAACAGGATAATACTGGCTTCCGACGGAGATTTCAATGTAGGAACCAGCAGTACACCAGATCTGGAGCGACTTATTACTGAAAAAAGAAAATCCGGCATCTATCTAACCGTATTAGGGTTTGGTATGGGTAATTTTAAAGATGACAAAATGGAAACACTAGCCGATAAAGGCAATGGCAACTATGCCTACATTGACAATAGCGCCGAAGCGCGCCGGGTACTTCTAAAAGAATTCGGCGGTACACTTTTCACGGTCGCCAAAGATGTCAAAGTGCAGCTTGAATTTAATCCGGCTGTCGTCAAAGCTTACCGCCTGGTCGGTTACGAAAATCGTGCGCTGGCAGACCAGGACTTTAACCGCGATACGGTAGATGCCGGAGAAATGGGTAGCGGAAGTACGGTCACCGCGCTGTATGAAATCATTCCGCGAGGTGTTAATGATGCCTATACCCCGACGGTGGACACGATGCGTTATGTATTTAGCCGGCTTACCAAAACCGGAGGAGCACTGGACAAGGAGCTCGGAATGATAAAAATCAGGTATAAAGACCCTGATGGCTCCAAAAGTAAATTGCTTCAGACCGCCATCCCGGATGCCAAAGTAGCGCCTGATCATTCTTCCGCCGATTTTCAGCTGGCTGCCGCCGCTGCCGGCTGGGGCATGCTCTTAAAAAACAGCCCTTATCTACAGGGGACTACTTACAAGGTAGTAACAGATTTGATTAAAAAACCGTTGGAAGAGGACAAAACAGGTCAGATCGGTGAATTTCTAAACCTGGTCCAGACCAGCCAGGCCCTGGTCGGCAATGAGGTAAAAACAACTGACACACAGATAAATCCTCCGCTATTCAGCCCCAGGCCAAGGCCGCATCAGGTGCCTGTTCCGATTCCCTCCCCCGGCCCGAAGCGTAAAAAGCCACCGGTCGCCAAAATCATACCTATTCAGGATTTATCTTCGGTAAATGGGTAGACAGGCCAGGCAGGCATCAGGCCCGCTTATTGAAACGCTAGCGTAAAACCCCTTTATTAGTTGATAATCATAGATATTAATAACATTCACCACCAGAAACACCTTTAAAGCAGGTCAGCCGGGCCGGCCTGTTCCGGCTGACCTGCTTTGTTGCAGTGATACACCTGGAAAAACCGCTGAATAACAAAAGCAGCGTTTTAGGCAAATAAGCATGAAAATTCAAATAAGCGTTGTTATCTTTGCCGCCAGATGAAGCAAATTAGAAATTTCTGCATTATTGCACATATTGACCACGGGAAAAGTACCCTGGCAGACAGGTTACTGGAACATACTAAAACCGTTGGTGAGCGGGAAATGACCAACCAGGTTCTCGATGATATGGACCTGGAGCGGGAAAAAGGGATTACGATCAAGAGTAAGGCCATTCAGATGGAATATGCCATGAATGGGACCACCTATATATTCAACCTGATTGATACGCCCGGCCATGTTGACTTTAGCTATGAGGTCAGCCGTGCGCTGGCCGCCTGTGAAGGAGCACTGCTGCTGGTTGACGCCACACAGGGCATTCAGGCACAGACGATCAGCAATCTGTATCTGGCTATTGACAACAACCTGGAGATCATTCCGGTGATCAATAAGATTGATATGGATGGCGCGATGATCCCGGAAGTTAAAGATCAGATCGTAGATCTTATCGGCTGCAAAGAGGACGAGATCCTGCTGGCCAGCGGTAAAAGCGGTATCGGGATTGAAGAAATTCTGGAAGCGATTGTCGAAAAGATCCCCGCTCCTGCCGGTGACACACAGGCTCCGCTACAGGCGCTTATTTTTGACAGTGTATTTAACAGTTTCAGGGGGATCATTGCATATTACCGTATTTTTAACGGCAGCATCAAAAAAGGGGATAAAATTAAATTTATCAATACCGGCCAGACCTACTATGCGGATGAAGTAGGGAAGCTAGGCATTGGCCTGCAGCCTACCAAAGAAGTTAAAGCCGGGGATGTGGGTTATATCATCACCGGTATTAAAAATGCAAAAGAAGTAAAAGTGGGTGATACCATCACCCTGACAGAGAATCCGGGCGTTTCTATTAAAGGATTCGAAGAGGTAAAACCAATGGTATTCGCCGGTATCTTCCCGGTCGTGACCGAAGATTTTGAGGAGCTTCGTGACTGCATGGACAAACTGCAGCTCAACGATGCCTCTCTGACCTATGAACTGGAGACTTCACAGGCGCTGGGCTTTGGTTTCAGGTGCGGCTTCCTGGGACTGCTTCATATGGAGATTATCCAGGAAAGACTGGAGCGGGAATTTAATCAGATGGTCATCACCACTGTCCCTAACGTGAGTTTTGTAGCCTACACCACCCGTGACGAAAAAATTGTTGTTAACAACCCGGGCCAGATGCCGGATACCACTAAACTGGACCGGATAGAAGAACCATATATCAGGGCACAGATCATTACCCATGCAGACTATACCGGTAATATCATGACGCTCTGTCTGGGAAAAAGAGGAACGCTGACCAATCAGACCTATCTCACGCAGACCCGTGTAGAGCTTACTTTTGAAATGCCGCTGACGGAAATCGTATTTGACTTCTATGATAAACTAAAAAGTCAGACCCGTGGTTATGCGTCCTTTGACTATACCCCCATAGACTACAGGGCCAGCGATATTGTAAAAATGGATATTCTGCTCAACCAGGAAAAGGTGGATGCACTCAGTGCGCTTATTCATCGCAGCCGCGCCCAGGATTTTGGCCGCAAACTCTGCGAAAAACTAAAAGAGCTGTTGCCACGGCAACAATTCCAGATTGCCATTCAGGCCGCCATAGGCGCTAAGGTCATTGCACGTGAAAACATCAGTGCGATGCGTAAAGATGTTACTGCCAAATGTTATGGCGGGGATATTTCCAGAAAACGTAAATTACTGGAAAAACAAAAAGAAGGCAAGAAAAGAATGCGCCAGATAGGTAATGTAGAGGTGCCGCAGGAAGCCTTTCTGGCAGTCTTAAAACTGGACGATTAAACTTAAAAATACCGTTCTTACCTGACTCAAAACAGGCAGCCATCTAAAATTGTCTGCCTGTTTTTTAATTTTACCTGATCCTGTCCGGCCAGGTTAATCTTTACGCACAGGCACTATTATTATAACAATAGCTACTTACCTTTACCCCTTAATGGCAACCGGTAAATCCTACAAAAAAAAGCAACCGCAAAAAGCAGGAAACAAACGGGGAAAACAATCCCTGGTCCGGTCAGGTCGTTTCTGGAAGATACTGGCGATTGTCACGGCAGTGATGCTCCTATTTTCCATCGCCCGGTATATCTATACCATGCATCATAATAAAGACGCCTATTTTGCCCATTACAAGGAGTTTGGTATTGACCTTCCGCAGAATTTTGAGATCCACGGCATCGATGTCAGCCATCATCAGGGTAAGATCAACTGGCCCATGGTAAAATCTATGGAGTCTGAAAACATTAAGATCGGCTTTGTCTTTATTAAAGCAACAGAGGGATATACCTTAGTGGACAAAAGCTTTAAAGACAACTGGTTTCAGGCGGGGCTATCCGGTATTCCCAGAGGTGCCTATCATTTTTTTATTCCCGGTAAAAGCGGCGCGCTGCAGGCACAGAATTTCATTCGCCATGTGCCGGCGGAACAAGGCATACTGCCCCCAGTGGTGGATATTGAACAGCGCTATGGTGTGGCACCGGGTGTGTTTAGAAAACAACTGCAGATTATGCTGGATAGTCTGGAAAGTCATTATAAGCTTAAGCCTATTATATACACTTATGCAAGCTTCTATAACGATTTTCTGGACGGCCATTTTGATGATTATCCCTTATGGGTGGCTCATTACTTTGAGCTTAAAAACCCCAGAACTGACAGGGACTGGCTGTTTTGGCAGCACAGCGAGCAGGGGCATGTGTATGGCATCAAAAGAAAAGTAGACTTTAATGTTTTTAGCGGCGACAGCGCCGCGTTTAAAAAGCTGATGCAGCAATAATTAAATATCAGCAGCTGCATTTTAACGCAATAAAAAGCAGCCACTTCCATAAGATTTATTTCATGAGAAGTGGCTGCAACGCATAAACTTAAAGCTGCTATTAATAACGCTTTTTGTAACCACCGCCATTATTATAGTTATTGCGGTTGTTATTATTGCTGTTATTACGGCTATTATTGTTATTATTATTATTTCTATTGTTATTGTTATTTCGGTTCATATTACCGCCCCGGTTATTGTTATTGTTATTATTCCTTGGGGTGTAATTTCTTCTGGCACTCGTGCTGACTTGACTGAAGCTGGGTTTAAAGTCTTCCAGCTCCTTGCGGATATAAGGTGCGTTATTGAATGTAAGCTGGCCGTGAGATAAAACGTCCAGTTCTGTCTGTAACACCTGGTCAGAAACCACTTCCTTGTGCCAGTTATTATAAGAAAGTTTCATATAATAAGCGACTGCATTGGCCAGGCCTTGCTTTTTCTCCTCGTTTTCTTCAGCAAGCGCTTTTTCCACTACCACTTCAATATTCTTTCCCAAGTGCCTTTTTTTGGGATATCTTTTAGGATAAGGGAGTGGGTCTGGTTTTACTTTGTAATTTTCACGGGTGGGAATTGGATAGGGGCTTTCAACGTCCAGTTTAAAATCACTCATATAATAGAGATGATCCCAGAGTTTATGGCGAAAATCCTCGACATTTTTGAGATGGGGATTTAAAAACCCCATCAGTTCAATGAGTACGCCTGCCTGTTGCTGTCTTTCTTCCTTATTTTCAATGGTAAGCAGATAATCTACCATTTTTTGAATGTGACGGCCATATTCTTTCATAAGAAGGCCGGTACGTGCAGTATTATATTCCATAAAATAATTGAATTGCAAAAATAAAGTAATTTACTGACAAAATGCAGTTAAGAAATAGACGGCTGCAGATGGTCTCCGCCTGCCGTTTTCCGTCCTTTCAATATAGATTTTTCGTGATTTTTAAGGAATTCTTCCAGGCTTTCCAATATATCCTGAGAAGAGCCCTTTACTTCATATTAATGAAGGTAAGTGGCAATTTTATATCAGAAGATTTGAGAGACTGAATCACTTCCTGGAGGTCATCAATCTTTTTTCCGGTTACCCGAACCACATCGTCCATGATCTGAGCCTGTACTTTAAGGCCGGAATCCTTGATATGTTTAACGATTTTTTTAGCATCTGCCTGCTCTAATCCGTTTTGAACCGGCACTTCTTTTTTAATGACTTTACCGCTGGGATAGGCATCCTTATCAAAATTAAATGCGGAAGGATCAATTCCCTGCTTCATGGAGCGACTGATGAGCACATCAATGAGCTGTTTCATTTTCATTTCTGACTCTACTTCCAGGTGCACAACGAAAGCTTTCTTATCCAGGCTCACTTCCACGGGTGAACCCCGGAAGTCAAAGCGGTTACTGACTTCCTTTTTAACGGTATTTACGGCATTGTCCAGGGTTTGTAAATCAACCTTGCAGGCAATATCAAATGAAGGCATATTTCTATACTATATTTTAAGAATGAACTATCTCTTGCTGTTTCAATGTTTACGGGCGTTTCCAGTATTTTCACGGAAAATATCCGTTTAAAGGGGTCTGATAGAATTTACAGCCAATCATGATCTGCAAAATCCCGGCCAATGGCTATCATCTTTCTGCCTGGATGACACGCTTTATATCGTTAAATTATGTAGAAGATCTTATACGATGCTGTTTTCCTGCATAAAGCCCATATCACCCTTCTTATAGCTTGCAATATCAACCATTTTCAGGAAAAAATCCAGATAAGGCGTATTACTTTTAAACAAATTTAAACAAAACTGGGAAATCAGTGTATACCAGCAGGCTGGCCGGTTACAAAAATAAGAATTTATTGAAACATGGCCGCCCTTTTGGCTTTTTAATTTACTTTTGTTTATTGACATACCCATAAATATTGCTCATTATGAACGCATTAGAACTTTTTAAACAGGTTAAAGCATTTGTCTTTGATATTGATGGAGTTATGACAGACAACACCGTCCTTGTGCTTCCGGACTTTAACATTGATGGCAAAATAGTCATGGCAAGAACGATGAGTGTCAGAGACGGTTATGCCATTCAGCTGGCGGTAAAGCTCGGGTATCCGGTAGCGGTCATCTCTGGCGGCAAGGAAACCGGCGCAGGCAAGCGGTTGCATGACCTTGGAGTAAAGCATGTTTTTATGGATGTTAAAGACAAGGTGGGTTGTTTTGAAGCATTTCTTAAGGATTATAGCCTGGACCCCGCAGCGGTGTTGTTTATGGGTGATGATATACCTGACTACCAGGTGATGCAAAAGGCCGGCATCAAGACCTGTCCTGCAGATGCCTGCAATGAAATCAAAGCCATCTCCTCCTACCTGTCTCCGCTAAAAGGTGGACAGGGTTGTGTCCGGGATGTCATAGAAAAGACATTAAAGCTGCAAAACAACTGGCCCCTAACCACAGATATCAAAGCGCAGTAATCACAGATGTCATGCTCAAAGGAATAAGTGCTTTTATCAAATTAATTCGCTGGCCAAATCTGGTCTTCATTTTTATAACGCAGATCTTGTTTGAATATACGGTGATCTTACCTGCTTTTAGAGAAGCTGGCATAACACCAAATCTTTCGGGCGGCTATATTTATTTACTGGCATTGTCCTCTGTGTTGATTGCGGCTGGTGGCAATATAATCAATGATTATTTTGACGTTAATATTGACCTGATCAATAAACCTCATAAGGTTATTATCAGTAAATATATCCATCGCCACTGGGCTATCTTATGGCATATCTTACTTAGCCTGGCAGGTGTTCTATTAGGCTTATTCATTGAATTCAAGACCCACGCCTATCTGTTGGGCTTAACCAACCTGCTCTGTGTTGTACTCTTATTTATTTATTCGATTGTCCTGAAACGAAAACCGCTTTCCGGCAATATCGTCATCGCGCTACTCACGGCATGGACAGTACTGGTCGTTACCTTTTGTGAAAGCAATGTACTATTCGCGGAAGGTTCCCATCTGCCCATTTCTAAGATCACCAGGCTTACTTTTCTCTACGGAGGCTTTGCCTTTATACTGGCCCTGGTTCGGGAGATGATCAAGGATATGGAGGACGTCAACGGAGACAGCCGTTATAACTGCCGCACCTTTCCGATCGTATTTGGCATGAACGCAGCCAAAATATACGTGGCCGTCTGGGTCGTTGTCTTACTGGCGCTCCTGGCAATCATGACCATCTATGTGCTTCAGTTTGGCTGGTGGCTGAGTGCCGCGTACTGCGCCGGGCTCTTAATTGTGCCGACCGTGCAGCTCTTAAAAAAATTATTCAGGTCTTCACAAAGCAAGGAGTATCATGAGATAAGCAGTCTGGTTAAATGGATTATGCTTACAGGGATCCTGACTATGCTGTTTTTAATTCTACATATTTAAAATCTTCGCTGTCCTTATACGTATCATGAAACAGAAAAATCTAATTCTGGCCTCTGGATCTCCCAGAAGAAAGCAATTACTGGAGGCTATCGGTATTCCTTTCACAATTCAAACCGCGGATACGCCGGAAGACTATCCCGAAGGACTGCCGGTAATCGACATACCCGTCCATATTGCGACTAATAAAGCCAAAGCTGTCGCTGGCATAACGGCACCAGGGAGCATTATCCTGGCTGCCGACACAATTGTTACCATAGAGAACACCGTCTTAGGGAAACCCGGCGATCCTGAAGAGGCAAAGTCCTTTCTCAGGAGGCTTTCTGGCAAAACGCATCAGGTAATTACGGGCGTCTGCCTTTATTATGACAGTCAGCCTCATGGATTTGCGGTCAGCACAGACGTCCATTTTACAGTGCTCAGCGACGCGCAGATTTCCTATTATGTAGATCATTTTGCCCCCATGGACAAAGCCGGCGCATATGGCATTCAGGAATGGATCGGCATGGTGGGTATCGACCAGATACACGGGGACTATTACAATGTGGTAGGGCTTCCGGTAAGTACAGTAAAAAAAGCCCTTACTGCACTAGGGTTTTAATAGCAGCATCGACATGCTTGAACTGTCCGCTTTGGTCGAACTGTACCAAAAGCGAACAGTTCGCCTATAAGGCAAAAATACACATACAATTGGTTGACAAGAGATTAGATAAGTGGCATTTTTATCGCGGCATTGATTTTGAATCAGTTAACGAGCGGTAATATACTAAAACCCAACGGAATATGTTAAAGCACTATTTTCTAATTGCCTGGCGAAACCTGCATCGTAATAAAAGTTTTTCAGTTATCAATATCGGTGGTCTGGCCATCGGCATGACTGTAGCGCTGCTCATTGGCCTTTGGATCCATAGTGAATATCAGTTTGACCGGGGATTTAAACATTATGACAGAATTGTGCAGGTAATGCGCCAGGACACTACCGAGGGACAAATCGAAGTCGGTACCCCGATCCCCATTCCCATAAGCACCCTGTTAAAAAGTAAATACCAACAGTATTTCAGCAATATAATAATCGCCTCATGGTTTGAAGATCATATTTTAGAAAACAAAGGCAACCCGCTTCCTTTCAGTGGGATTTATATGGATAAAGGAGTCGAGGGCATGTTATCGCTTAAACTGATTCATGGAGGCGCAATTCCTCTTGCCGAGCCGAACTCAATTTTAATCTCTGAAACAGCCAGTAAAGCCTTCTTTGCCCACAGCGACCCCATTGGACAAACCCTCAAGATCGATAATGAGTTCCCTGTTAAAGTAATTGGCGTCTATCAGGACTTTGATAAGAATAGCAGTTTCAGCAACGTCGGTTTTATTGCACCATGGAGTCTTTATGTCGCCTCCAATGATTGGGTCAAAGAAGATTACAAAAATTGGGGGAATGATTCCTTTCAATTTTTTGCAGAAGTGACAGAAAATCAGTCACCAGCTATAGTTAGCCAAATTATACAAAATGGCTTAAAAAATGAAAATATTCAAAACCTAAAGGACGCCAAGTCTACTTTTCGTTTGCTCCCCATGAAAGACTGGCATCTTAAAAATAACTTTGAAAACGGCGTTCAGACAGGAGGACTAATAGTCCAGATCCGTTTATTTGCCATTATAGGTATATTAGTATTATTAATTGCCTGTATTAATTTCATGAACCTGTCTACCGCCAGAAGCGAAAAAAAAGCCAAAGAAATCGGCATCAGAAAAGCGATCGGCTCCATAAGAAAGCAGCTCGTACTTCAATTTTATCTGGAAGCATTCCTCATTAGTCTGATAGCCGCAATTATCGCTCTGATAATTGTACGACTGGGGCTCCCCTGGTTCAATAATTTTTACCAAACCTACATTACTATCCCATGGGACAATTTTCTGTTTTGGGGTGCTTTTATGCTATTAATTACGATGACGGCTTTCATTGCCGGCAGTTACCCCGCACTTTACCTCTCTTCGGTCAAGGCGATCACTGCATTAAAAGGAAAATTCAGAGCAGGAAAAAATGCCGTTGTCTCCAGAAAAGTGTTAATCGTAGGACAATTTACAATTTCCCTGATACTGATCATCGCCACCTGTGTGATATACAAGCAGATCAGATTTGCCGAAAACAGAAATCTGGGATATGACAAAGACCAGTTAATAGACATCCGCATGAAATCCAGGGATTTCTATGGCAAGTATGACCTTCTCAGAAATGAACTGATCAATAACCACGCGATCATCGATATGGCAGAATCATCCAGTCCGATGACAGGGATCTGGACCTATAACAGTGATATTTCCTGGGAAGGCAAAGACCCCACATTGAAGCAAAGCTATGGTACCGTTTGGGTCACTTCAAACTATGGCAGCACGATCAACTGGCAAATGAAATCAGGAAGAGATTTCTCCGACACGCGGCCAGCCGACAGCCTAAGCATTATTCTAAATGAAGCAGCCGTTAAATATATGCGGTTAAAAAATCCCATAGGGAAGCGTATACGATGGGGTTCCGGATCAAATGCTCATTTCTATGACGTAATTGGTGTTGTCAAAGATATGGTCATACAATCTCCCTACAGCCCTTCCTATCAGATGATTTACTTTTTGGATGCAGAAAACGTCAACTGGATGACACTGCGGTTAAATGCCAGTATTGGCCTCAAGTCTTCCCTGGCAAAAGTCGAAGCTGCCTTCAAAAAATACATACCAGATGCGCCGTTTAGTTACACCTTTGTCAATCAGCAATACGCAGACAAATTTGCCTCGGAAAGCCGTGTTGGTACACTAGCCGGCTTATTTGCTACGATGGCCATCTTTATCTGTTGCATTGGCCTTTTTGGCCTTGCCTCCTTTATGGCAGAACAGCGTATCAAAGAAATCGGTGTCAGAAAAGTACTCGGCGCTTCAGTCATACAGCTCTGGCTGTTATTATCTAAAAATTTCATCTATCTGGTGGCAATATCCAGTGCGGTCGCCATCCCCATTGGCTGGTATATTATGCACCTTTGGCTTCAGGCTTACGCTTACAGGAGCCCGGTCAATGGATGGCTGCTTATACTGCCGGCAATCTTCGCCTTCGCAATAGCGCTTTTAACCGTCAGCTGGCATGCTATCCGGGCCGCGAAAGCTAATCCTATCAAGAGCCTGAAAACAGAATAATAGCGAGGCAATCTCATCCGAATAAGGGCAATTCATATAAAAGCCAAACAAGATGAAAAAATTTATTATTTCTATCCTATTTTTAATGATATGGAGTACGCTGTATTGCCAAAGAAGTATATTTCAGTCAAAGCAGGCATACCTGGGCCAGCACCCACCGGGTGAAAACCCAGAAATCTTTGCAAGGCAAATGCTTACAGATTCGGGCATAGCGATTGGTCGCGTCGCATTCAGCTCTGACGGGCGGGATTTTTTCTATTCCTTTACCAGACATTGGTTTAATGCCCAGGGCAGCGGAACCAATCTTATCCATTTCGATGGCAGAAGATGGTTAAAACCCAGGTTAATTGCTAAAGCACTCACCCTTCCAACATTATCTATAGATGAAAAATCACTCTACCTTCTTGGAGAGGGAAACATATTATGGAAAGCAGCAAAGAAAAAATCCGTTTGGGAAGAACCGCATCCATATCTGCATCTCCCTTATGACCTGTATAATTTTATGCCGGTAATTTCCGGAAATTTTTATATAGGAACAAACGGCACATGGGGGAAACTCTACGACTACAACAAATACAATTTCTCTGTTTTAAGTATTGAACGCAACGACACCCTTGTCAAAAGCCTGGGAATGCCACTCAATAGGCCCGGTTTCAACGGAGACTTCTACGTAAGACCAGACGAGAGTTACATGATTATCAGCACCAATGAGTCTGCAGATTTCGAGAGCGAATTATATATCAGCTTCCGAAAGGAAGATGAGACCTGGACACCTCCCATAAGTCTCGGGGAGAAAATCAATATGGGCAAAGCCCACAGGTTTGGGCAATATGTAACGCCTGACGGAAAATACCTGTTTTATACCAGCGGCACGAACGAAGAGGACACGCATATATACTGGCTAAGATTTGACAACCTGCTGGAAAAATTAAGAAAGCAAGCTCAAAGCGGGCGCCGATAGTCAAATAGTCCCTCTCCTATCGTAAGGCTTTGCCGGTTATAACCGTTTCCATCTTTAAGCTGGTAGCAGCAGTCTCTATGATGCAGGTTTAAAATAATTATCCCCCGTCTACAATTGTCCTGAAGGTCAGATTAACCCTGGGGGCAGAGATCTTTTTTGTCGGCGGTAATCTATGTAACCAGTGCGTCTGCGTGGCACCGGCCATCACCAGTAAGCTGCCATGTTCTAAAAGCAGCTCCACTTTTTCTCCACTTTTCTTATGCTTGAAAGCAAACTTACGCACTGCGCCCAAACTCATAGAACCAATGGCCCCGTTCTTTTTCAGGTCGGTTTCTCCGTCACTATGCCAGGCCATGCCCTCATCACCGTTATGATAAAGATTAAGTAAACAAGAATTAAATGTCTCTCCTGTATGCTTTTCAACCAGGGACTTTAAGTCCAATAGTTCAACTGTCCACGGCAGCGCATATTTTGTTGTTTTGGAATAGGTATAGGAAAACGACTTTTCCCCATACCATGCTACCTTGCGCTTGGTAAATATTTTCTTTCCAAAAATAATGGCTTCGTCGCTCCGCCACTCAATAGTTTTTAATAAAGCATCCAAATAAAAGTCAGCGTTTTCCTTAGGGAGTATCTTTCCGTAATAATTTACAATCCCGTCATGAGGAAGCCAATTTTTGCCTGGATCAGCTATTTCGTTAAATAATTCCATCTTTCCACCTTTTATAACGGTCTTTGAGGCAGTGTCCGCAGGGACGATACCCATTTAATAATGCTTCAGACTCGGAGTTAAAAAATACACGATTCGCCTTACTGATCCGTTTACCAGAAGCACAACTTAAAAGGCCGTAAATTTTTAACCGGCTATTCCCGCCAAAGCTAATCTCTTTTTGCCTGATTTTGCTTCTGACTTCCTCATTGCTGATATTAATATGCCTGATCACTTCCTACGTTGCTGCATCATGAAAGATAATACCCAGGCTATGGCGCTCGCCACTTATGACCTCACTGACTCCATGCTTCATGTTCACCCGGTAATAACCCCGTGCCCCTTTTTCCGGCCGGAAATTGGTGGTAAAAATAAGCGCATCCCCCTTCCCGGGCCTAAGGACTTTTGCCTTAGATTGTGCCCTTGGAATTTGCTGCGTTAAAACAAATTCGCCACCTGTGTAATCTTGCCGGGGATCGTTCAACATTAAAACCAGCTGCATAGGGAAATAGATATCTCCATAGAGATCCTGATGCAGCGTATTAAAGCCACCCTTTCCATATTTTAAAATCAATACGGTTGCCTGCTTCTGTCCGTGTTCATGGCATGCTTTAAGCAAGGCTGCATGAGTGGAAGGAAATTGTGTATCAATATTTAACACCTTGAACCACTTATTAGCGATAGGCGCTAATCGGGGATAAATATGTGTCCGGATTTGCTCAATGATATCTGGCAGCGGATAATCAAAGTATTTATACTCTCCCAACCCAAAGCGGTATCTGGCCATCACCACCGTCTTGCGGTAGCGGCTGGAAATGTCATATTCCGCCTTCAGCAGTTGACAGTTTTTATCCGACAGTAAATTTGGGAGAATTGCGTAACCATTTTGATGTATAGATTCAGTTATCCCCTCCCAGTCTGCAAGCGCTATTTTTTCAAGAATGTCTTTCATCTGATTTTATTTGAAGATCTAATTGAAGCTTAGCCGCTTCCCAACCTATAATAGCGGTCTTCCGGGTAGTCCCCCACATATAGCCCCCAATGGCGCCAGATGACTGTATTACGCGGTGGCAGGGAATAAGATAAGCAACAGGGTTACTGCCAATGGCGGTTCCAACTGCCCTGGACGCAGCGGGACTGCCGATGTGTTCTGCGACACCTCCATAGGTAGAAAGTTTACCCAGAGGGATCTTAAGAAGGCTTTCCCAGACCTTCAACTGGAAATCCGTCCCCTTGAGATGCAGTTTAATTTCAGGAAGCTGATTCCAGTCACGGCGAAAGATAAACAGGGCATTCTGCTGCAGCAAATCCAGCTTTCTTCTAAAATCCGCATTTGGAAATTTTGCCTGAAGCCTGTCTAGCCCTAAAGCCTCATCGTGTTCAAACGCCATATAACAAATGCCTTTGGGAGTAGCAGCAATGATCAAGGGGCCGAAAGGGCTGTCTGCAAAAGAGTAATTGATTTGCAAGCCCCGGCCACCATGTTTATATTCAGCAGGTGTCATTCCCTCGATGCTTACAAACAAATCATGCAATCTGCTGGTACTTGAAAAACCCGTTTCAAAAGTTGTATCAAATAAAGTTGCCCGGTCCTCTGTTAACATTTGCTTGGCATGCTCAAGGCTCACGTACTGCAGGAATTTCTTGGGCGATGTTCCCGCCCACTGGGTAAACATTCTTTTAAAATGGGAAGGACTGAGGTGAACTATCTGAGCCACCTGGTCTACAGTCGGCTGATCTTTAAAGTTTTGCCTGATGTAATCAATAGCTTCCGCAATCCGGTTGTAATTGATATCTGCCTGTGTTTCCATAAAAAACGATTTAATATTGCAAAGTTCCCACAAAGTCGCTGGCCAGAAAATCCGAAATATGCTCTTCTGGCAAATTTAACCCTTACATGTTACAAAAAACGATGCAAGGTGAATTTAGGAGTTCCAGCTGATTATCAGGGGTGTTCTCTATTCACCTTGCACAGTTTTTCCTTGACAGGACTGCCCTTTTGTACATCAAATTTACTTTCTTAATGGCTTGAAAGCAGCTCTGAGCTCTTCAGTAAAAACCTGAGGCTGCTCCCACGCCGCAAAATGTCCCCCCTTAGGCGCCAGGTGATAATAGTACAATGACCGGTAGGCATTTTTTGACCAGCTTTCAGGCGCCTGGTAAATCTCATGGGGAAATACCGAAATGGCTACCGGAACCTTTATTTCACTGGTCCTTTGTGCTTTGGCACTGAAATTATTATTGTTATTTTCCCAATAGAACCGGGAAGACGACGCTCCCGTATTGGTCAACCAGTATAGGGTAATATCGTCAAGGATTGCATCACGGCCAATTACCTCTTCGGGATGAAGATTACTGTCACTCCACTCTGCAATCTTTTCATAAAGAAAGGCAGCCAATGCGCCCGGCGAATCTGACAGCAAATAGCCCGTGGTCTGTGGGCGTGTTACCATCATGGCGCCATAAGCAGCATTTCTCCCAAAAAAAGTGCTCAGTGCATTATAGGCTTTTAATTCCGGACCAGAGAGCCCTGATGGTGCAGGCACACCGGAATTAATAGCACTCACGAGTTCTTCAGGTATCGTGGCCGGCATCGTCAGATGGATACCCAGCAGGCCTGCGGGTGCCTGCCTTGCTAGCGCATCAGATATGACAGAGCCATGGTCACCGCCTTCTGAAACATACTTTTTATATCCAAGTCGCTTCATCAGTATATCCCAGGCCCGGGCGACGCGGTCGGGGTTCCAGCCCTGTTCAGCGGGAATTCCTGAAAATCCATAACCAGGAATGGCAGGAATGACTACATCAAATGCATCTTCTGGCTTACCTCCATATTTAACCGGGTCGGTCAATGGGCCGATCGCTCCTATAAATTCTAATGGAGAGCCCGGCCAGCCATGAGTCAGTATCAGTGGCAACGCATTGTTTTCTTTAGACCGGACATGGATAAACTGAATATCAATACCATCAATTTTTGTCACAAATTGAGGGAGGGCATTTAGTCTGCTTTCCAGTTTTCTCCAATCGTAGCCATTACCCCAATAAGACATCAGCGCCTTCAGGCTGGCAAGCTGAACTCCCTGGGACGCATCATTTACTGTTTCTTTATCAGGGAAACGGGTTGCAGCTATACGCTTTTGAAGGTCATTTAACTGCGCCTGCGGCACATGAACCTGAAAAGGCCGCACACTGGTATCTGGCTGCTCAATTTCATTGCCGGTGATACTGGTCTGTGCAGAAATTGCAGCCGGGATACTGAATGCCAGAACCGCTGCCAATAACACTGTAGAGATTTTTGTTTTCATTGCTTTTAATTTTTGGATTCATTTTTTTTTACAAATCCAAAATTATATGCTCAGCAATGCGCGGAAAATAAGCAGTCCGTCTAAATGGACATATTCATGATTGAAATGGAAATATCAGCGGTTAAAAGGGCTAAGGAAGTAAGGAAGTTCGGCCGGTTTAACCACGGGGACTTCCGTGTGGTTTATTAACCGCCGAATACCGGAGATGCATTATGTCGTCACCCTTTGCAATAATATTTGCTTCGAAACAGCAAGTAGCCAATGAGTAAATAAGCCATTATCACCAGCCAGAAAAACCCGTATAAAGTTAAAACAAAGGCCACGCATAATAACAGAAAGCTACTCTTCAGCAACGCTTTTAGATTAAACTGCAGGTACCCGGAAAAATAATGATAAAAGATAAGCATACAATACTCCGACCCCATGCCAATAACGGCAAATTGTCCATATCCCGCAATCCATAAAATCAAAAATTCAGGTAAAAGCAGCAGTAAATAACTCCTTCCGATAGAAAACAAAAACGCGCGGAGCGGATCAGATGAGAGGCTCCAGTAGTCTTTAAAGCGCGCTTCCATAAAGCTGGCCGTTTTAAATATCAATAGCGCGTGTGCACTACCTACGACCAGAAAACTAAGCCACCACTGCCTGGCAGACATCTCCCCTTCCCTTTGCCAGTGAATCATTAATAAAGTCAGCAGTATGGTAGCGCCTTTAGTAATCATTAATGCCAGAAATTCCCGTGACACACTATAAATAAATACCATCCACCTGGTCAAATTGAATTGAGGTTGCCATCTGATGGCCAGGCGGTAATGCCTTTCCGATGGCAGTCTTAGCAGCTGTCTGGCATGAAGCGAAGTTGCAATAACAACACCTGTGAACAGAAAAGCCATGATTACTATCCCATATACAGGCAACCCTTTGAATAGCGACATAGCTAAACACGCCAGTCCATATATTAATAATGGCAGACTCAGCCACAGCTGTACCTTCAGCCAGATCCACAACTGTTTTGTTCCGGAAAGTGTCGCAATACTTTGTTGTAAAAAGGCAAAATGAGCGCGCGTCAACAGCTCTTTAATAAACAGCCTTGTCTTTACTAAATAAAAACAGGCAAGTGTCAGAAATAATACCACCATAAACTGGTGTGTGACCATGAAAATCATCAAGACAAAATGCCAGAAGAAACTCTCAGAAGCAGGTATTTCTCCCAGATAATTAATAAACAGAAAACTACCAATAAAAAGAACATACAAAAATAAAAAAGTTCCGGCATGCTGTCTGTAAAACGGCCCTACAAAAAGACGCCGCATAACGTGATCGATACTCAACGCTCCCGGTTTATCATTTTTACCATCATTCATAAAATCTCTAATTTTCCTTTTTCCAACAGCAGTGTTTGCTGATAACCAGCCCCCAGGTCTTGATGACTCTGATGGGAAGAAATAATAAAGGCGACCTTATAATTATCGTAAAGATCCTCGATAAAACTACTTAACCTGTCTGCCGATTGAATATCTAAACCATTATAAGGTTCATCCAGTAACACCCATTCCGGCTCACCGGTCAATGCCAGCAACAAGGATAGCTTTTTCAGCATACCGCTTGAATAAGCGCCGGTGGGGTTATCCAAAAACGCATCAGCGGCAAATCCTTCAATTAGAGATTCTAATCTCCAGGGCGAAGCACCTTTCGCTTTTGTAAAAAATCCTAGTAAATGCCTCCCTGTTAGAAATTCAGGAAACAAGGGTTCAGCCGCTGAATAGCTCACCTTCTGCCTGCAATACTGCGGGCTTTTTTTAATAAAGACCTCATTAACCCTGATTTGTCCTTCAAAAGACAGCCTGGCTGCCATTGACTGCAGCAAAGTACTTTTCCCCGACCCATTAACACCTTTTAAAAGATACAGGCCTTTCTCAAATATCCATTGGTCTATATCCAAAACGGTTCTCTGGTTGTATTTTTTAGAAAAATTCAGAAGTGTGATCATACCCTCTACATTTAGATGGCCTAATAATGATCCCTGAAATTAAATGCTCTGTGGTATTTATAATATAGCGGGATGTTAAATTCCCGTTTTTTTTCCATAAGCGGTCACAATCTGATTTATCCTTTTTCCCCGTCTATAAAGAAAGCAATTTGCACGCCGATTTGTCCAGGCTGTGACAAAAACAGTCCGCTCCTGTTGCTCCCGGTTTACTGCTCATCTTCGGCATCTTCACTTTTTGGCCCCTTATGAAAGGGATCCCAGACGATCTTTACATCGCCATCCTTATCATCACGGGCCCTGAGATAAAGCACAATACCCTTATTTTTTTTAGGCTTTAGCCCCCTGGCTTTCCGCTCGGCAACCTTCTGGGGATTTCTAAGGGGAACAACTATACCGATATCTGTGCCGGGGCCAAAGGCATAAGTCCCGTTCAGACTCAGGTTGATAGCCGTAGAATGAATACTCATTTCCGGGATATGCACCTTTCCCTGATCTATGGTCAATACATTACTGACAGGTTCGAAATAGATATGTGAGAGGTTGCGCTTGCGAAAGACAAACTTCTGTATGTTCTCAAAGGGCCCGAAATTGATGAGCTCTCCATTTTTAAGTCTAAATGACACCACGCCTGAAAGGCTCTTTTTCACAATATCCGACTGGTTATTGAGCTTGCCCTTAATACTGATCTTGCCCGAAAAATCTCCCGCTATATTTTCTGAAGTAAGCGTTTTCTGCCCCAGATTCTCCAGGCCGTAAAACAATTTAGAAGTATTGATGCCGCTCAGGTTAGCTTTAAGAGAAAACGGTACCGCTACCGAGTCCGGGTCCATCATCACCGACGCTTCCAGTGCGCCGTCTGCAAACTCCATGGTCAGCGGAGACAACCTTATATTGCTTTCATTCATTTCCAGGACGCCCTTGACATTTCTGGCAGCAAATGAACTATAATATAACCTGCTGACGGAAGCATTGATTTTCATGGAACTCTTTTCCATTAATAAGGCCAGTCTTTCGTTGACCTCGTGATACTGCTTACGCTGTTGTGCAGCTGTCTTATTGGCCTTGACCTGTGTCAGTGCTTTAAACTCCTGCAAATTGAGGGTATCACTATGTAAAAACCATTCAAAATTAGCTATCTGAGGGTCATCAAAATACACGTTCAGGAACTGCCTGGCAATCCCGTGTAGCTCAATATCACTCTTGCCTGTCGAAAGCGTACTATTATTAATGACAAGATCTGAACCATTAAAATCAAGGTTAATAAAACCTTTAGAAAAATGAACATTATGTGGCACATAAGTAAATGCAGCGTCTTTAATTTTAAAACCACCCACAAGGTGATGCCCCAGACTATCATGTGTAGCCACGCCGCCGTGATAATGCACTTTCAAATCCGCCGAACCTTTTGTGAAATTAAATGTTTGGTTTAATGCGGTATTGAGCCGGGTAACCGGAAACCCGGACCTTAACTGAAAATCCAGTAAAGGGTGTTTGAGATTCATCAGTTGAATACTGTCCGCAATTATGGGAATATCCAGATAATTAGCCGTAAGATGATTGACCGTTACAGCAGAGTTGTCATCACCCTTTCCATTACCGGGAACCACTTCGTTACTGAAGCTACCCGCAAAACTGGCATTTTTCAGGACCCCAAAATTGGTCTTAAAGTCATTTCCCTTTGTCTGCCATCTGGCATGTACCAGCGGCGTGTCCGGAGAAGAGAATTTCCCATTCAGGGATACCTGTAAAGATATATCTTTAGCCAGACTGAATTTTTTCAGCTTATCTGCAATGCTCTTGCTTAAAATAGAAACACTTTCTTTATAACTGATCTTTGGCGCATCAACTTCTATTTTAAACCCCGGTCTTGCCGCATCAAAATCAAAGGTCGCAGCCAGTTTCATCAGCGTATTTGCTACTTCCAACTGTTGGAAAGGCAGCTGTAATTGTCCTTTAGCCTGATCATAGACTAATTTCAGTTTCCCCTTAAAGTCCTTATCTACCATGTACCCGCCTTTAGCCAGGTTAAAGCCCAATTGATTAATATGCAGCCAGGTAGCAGCTACAATATGCATAACATTATTCTTCTCAGAGGCTGCTCCCGTAAACTCCTTAATCAGTACCTGAATTTTCTTGTTCTTTATCTTCTGGTCAAAAGTAAATAGTATATTATCCAACTGGAAATTTCCTAAATGAACTTCTTTTTTGCTTTTCTTAGTTTTACTGCCTGCCTTCTTTTTGAGCAGATACCCATTCGTGTATCCGCTGGAATCTGTAAACAAATTCACCTGCCCGTCTGTTAAGGTAACTTTGCTGATTGCGGGGTTGCCACCCATCATGGAAAACAGGTTGAATTTTACATAGACAGATTTGAACTGCATTAAAGGCCGCCCATGCGTCTTGTACATACTGTCGCTCAACGAAACTTCCTGAAGTTCAAGCGCAACATCCGGAAAGCCTTTAAAGAATGCTGGTTGCATATCCTTAATGGTAAGTTTGCCGTCAATATGCTCGCTTACCGAACTGGTCAGTTTTTGTAATAATTCTTTTTTGTGGGTGTTGATGTACCAGCCGGCAAGCAGCCATACCAGTATCAGCAGCAAAACCAACCCGCCTACTGAAATTGCAGTAATTTTTGCCCATTTTGGGAACTTGCGTGGTGAATTGGTTGCTGTTTCCATGATAATGCTCGGGTTATTTTCAGGATTAAAAGACACTCAGGCCTGCCAAAGGGCCTACCTGCCAGGAGCTGCTCACACCTCCCAGTCTATTGCGTCATAGGCACCCTGATCAAAACCTAATGCAATTACTCTGCCATCTAATTCAATAAGCGGTCTTTTAATGACACTGGTTTTGGCAATGGCCAGATCAAAGGCAGCCGACTTAGTGACAATACTGTTTTTTGTCTCCTCATCCAGCATTCGCCAGGTGGACCCTTTTTTATTAATAAGCGGCTCCCAGCCTATCTGGCCGGCCCAAGCCGTTAATTTCTTTTTGGTAATACCCGCTTTTTTATAATCATGGAGGATATAGGGCACTTTATGATTACTCAGGTAATCCAGCGCTTTCTTAACTGTATTGCAGTTTTTAATGCCATATACGGTATACATATGCTGATGTCTTTTAAGGTTACAAATCTTTATGCGCTGTGCACGGCTTCTGTACCGGCCAGCCGGCGTCTATACATTTGAATCGTATTTTCAAGGCCCAGATAAAGTGCGTCACAAATCAATGCATGACCGATAGAGACTTCATCCAGCAGCGGGATACTATCCTTAAAGAATTTAAGATTGCTGAGGTCCAGATCATGACCTGCATTGAGGCCAAGGCCCAGTTGTCCCGCTTTTTCAGCAGCAACGATATAGGGAGCCACTGCTTTTGTCCTGTTTTCCATAAACCCCCTGGCATAGGCCTCAGTATATAACTCCACACGGTCTGCTCCCGTTGTGGCGGCTGCAGCCACCATTTCTATAACCGGGTCGACAAACAGACTCACCCGGATACCCGCTTTTTTAAAGACACCCACAATTTCTTTTAAATAATCCTGATGCTTAATGGTATCCCAACCATGATTACTGGTAATCTGACCGGCACTATCAGGCACGAGGGTAACCTGATGCGGCTGGACTTCTAACACCAGGTCTATAAATTTCTGCTCCTGGCAATTTCCCTCTACATTAAATTCAACCTGAATGTTTTTTCTGATTTCCCGGACATCACTATACCTGATATGACGTTCGTCAGGCCTGGGATGAACAGTAATTCCTTGAGCGCCAAATCTTTGTGCGTCAATGGCCGCCGCCAGTACATCTGGATTATTCCCACCACGACTATTCCTTAAAACCGCAATTTTATTTATATTTACACTGAGTCTGGTCATTTTATATTGATTTTTTCCTGATCGCTGATTATATGATGGGTATCCGGAGCCGCCCTGACGGGGTCTTATTTAAAAAATTTCCTGATGCAATAGGAACGGTTCCGTGATCCACCCAATCAAAAGTACATTAAAATTAATCAAAAATTTCGGGCCACCTTTCGTATTATTGCAAACAAACCTATTTTCCAGTATAATTTATGCTACAGAAAACCTTTGAATTACAAGCCGCATCACCCAAGATCCGTATTATTCAGCTGGAGCTGGGGCTGGCACATATTACGATAAATACCTTTAATGCAGCATTAAAACCCATAGGTCAGTTAGAACACTTTAACTTTAAGCCGACAGAGAACCAGGATTGGTCCACCATCTGGAAGGACCTGCAGACACAGTCAACTATTCTGAGCCAAAATATCGCCACCGAAAAAATAGTGGTTACCTGGGAAAACGATCTGGTACAACCGGTTCCTACATCGTTGTTTAATATAGACCATCAAATTAATTACTTTCAGTTTAATCAGCAAAGTATAAATACAGAGCCGTCCTCTTTTAAACACCTCACAGATACAGCAGGCGACTATAGTTTTGTTTACAGCGTTCCGCTAACGGCCTATCAGGCCCTGGAAAGAGATTATCCCAGTGCAATCCATCAACATAAACAAGCCGCTATTACCCGAAAGATCGGGGATTTTACAGATCAATATCAACTTAAAGCACTGCTTGTATTCTATCAGAATCATTTTATACTGACCACGTTTAAGGCCGGAGAGCTACAATTAATCCTTTCCCGCACCTTTAATCATGGCGCTGATATCGTCTACCACCTCTTAAATGCGATCCGGCAGGCCGGATTTAAACCGGACCAGTGTTGTGTCTATCTTTCCGGGCTAATTGATGGAGATTCGGCACTGTTCAAAGAAATTTATAAATTTGTACCGGTCATTGATGTAGACAAGATGCCCGATATGGATTTTTTAACCGATCATCCTGATTATCCGTCTCACTTCTTTGTGCCGTTTTATAAATATATCCAGGATGTCCTGGTTTAACATGGATAGTAACTATGAGAATTATATCCGGCATACATGGCGGCCGGAAAATCAAGCCGCCGGCTAAAATGCCTCACACACGTCCCACGACCGATATTGCCAAAGAAGGCTTATTTAACATATTAAACAACCGGATGTCTTTTGAAGACATTAAAACCCTGGATCTGTTTGGCGGCACTGGATGCATCAGTTACGAACTGGCCTCCCGGGGCGCCGCAGATCTGACGATCGTAGAAAAAGACGGGGTCATGTCTCAGTTTATTCAAGGCAATATGGAAATGCTCCACATCGAAGGCGCCCGTGTTTTACGCCTGGATGTCTTTCAGTTTATAGATAGCTGCACCGATAAATTTGATTTTATCTTTGCCGGTCCCCCTTATGCGCTGGGGACCATAGATGAGTTACCCAGAAGAATCGTTGCAGCCGGTCTTATTGCCCCGGATGGTTATTTTGTTTTAGAACATACACCCAGAAATAATTATGAAGGTTTTGAAGGCTTCGAGATGCAACGCAATTATGGCACAACCGTATTCTCGTTTTTCAGGGCCGTTGATACCAATAGTGCGCCAGTGAATAATTTATGATGAACGCCTGGAAGCCTTTTATCATTATATAGCCATTATCATATCCAGTCACCAAGTCAATAAATCCATTGTGGCCATCCTGAACAGCTATAAAAAGAAAGATCTGCGGGCTTATTATAAAAGCCTGCGCGCTTCTTTAAGCAAGGAGCAGACCCGCAAAATGGATCAGGCAATCCTGGAACAATTCAGGAAAATACCGATCCAGAACGGCGGACTTAAATCCGCTCTTGTTTATATGCCGATGCACCATATCAACGAGGTCGATACAGATTTATTCATTAAGTACCTGCAAAAGGAGATACAGCCGGCCATACAAGTTGCCTTTCCCAGGACCAATTTTAAGACACTGGATATGGAAGCTATCCTGACCAAAGAGACCGGCAGTTTTAGAGAAAACAGCCTGCGGTTGGCAGAACCTGTTCATGGCCGCCTGTTAGCTCCCCAAAAAGTAGATATTGTGTTGCTCCCATTGTTAATCTTTGACAAAAAGGGAAACCGGGTAGGGTACGGCAAAGGATTTTATGACCGGTTCCTGGCAAGATGCAGGCCAGAGGTTCTAAAAATCGGCCTGAGCTACCTGCCCCCGGTCCCCCAAATAGAGGATGTTGGCAACTTTGACATACCTTTAGATTATTGTGCAACACCCGACAGATTATATGATTTCAAATAAAGGTAAACCGCAATTCTGGAAGTATTTACTGCTGCCCTTTGCCTGGCTGTATGGCTGGGTAATAAATATCCGGCATTTCTTATTCAATAAGGGCATCCTGTCTTCCAGAAGCTTTGATTTACCCATTATCTGTGTAGGCAACCTTTCCACAGGAGGCACAGGAAAAACACCCATGGTGCTATATTTACTGGCATTGCTCCAGGACAAGCGGGTGGCTACCTTAAGCCGTGGGTACAAGCGTAAGACCAGTGGATTTCTGTTAGCCAGTGATAAAACCGGCCCGGAAGCGCTTGGAGATGAACCTTTTTTGTTCCATGAGCAGTTTCCAAAGGCCCTGGTGAGTGTAGGCGAAGATAGATGCGCCGCCATTGATCAGCTGCGTCAGGTCTCCTCCTTCCCACCGGAAATAATCTTACTGGATGACGGATTTCAGCATCGAAAAGTCCGCCCCGGCTTTTCGGTTCTTTTAACAGATTATAGTCATTTATTTTCCAGAGATTATTTTTTGCCAGCTGGCACATTAAGAGATAGCCCAGCCGCAGCCAGGAGGGCACAAATAATCGTTGTCACAAAATGTCCCACAGCGCTGGATCCCGTAAATAAGGAAAAAATAACCCTTGAACTACAGAAGTACGGACCAAAAATTGTACTTTTCAGTTATATTAACTATCAACATCCGGTTTCTTTAGAAAACGGGGAACGGGCTATTTTGGATCAACCGGTACATATTTTGCTTTTTCACGGTATCGCCAGGCCAAAATCTTTAAGGCAGCATGTAAGCCAGCTAGATCCCGGATTTAAAGAAATAACTTATGAAGATCATCATGATTACACAGAGGCAGACATATACAAAATCCGGGAAGCCTACCAGCAACTACCCGCCGGCAACCGCATGATACTGACGACCGAAAAAGATGGCGTAAAGCTCAGGCTGTTTGCCGACAGGTTAAGGGATTTGCCCATCTATATCCTGCCCATAGAGCTGGACTTTTTATTCCAGCAGCGTGTGGTCTTTGACCAGATCATCCGCCAATTTACTAACAATTACAAGAAATAATTATGTCAAAAAATAAACGGACCACAAAGATTAAAAATAAACAAAAAACCAAAAGCCCCCAGGCCAGTAAAGCAGCCAGCACGATGGTTGGCACGCTGGATATAACCCGTAGCGGTATGGGCTATGTCATTTTAAAAGACCCCGACATCAAAGACATCCTGGTGCGTTATCCGGATCAGGGGACCGCCCTTCCCGGAGACAGCGTCGAGGTCAAGATAACTAAGGTAAATGCTGCCAGTGGCCGCCGGGAAGGAAAGATCACTAAAGTCATTTCCAGGCACCAGACCGAATTTATTGGTACGCTTAGCGTTTCGGAGAACTACGCCTTTTTTATTGCCAACGCTGTTTCCCCCATGCCGGACTTTTACATTCCAAGAGGCAAGTATCAGAATCTGCCAGATGGCACGAAAGTCATTGTCCGGTTAACCAACTGGGATAAACGCAGCAGAAAACCCGAAGGTATTGTTGTATCTACGGTCAGCGCCGATCAGGAGAATGATTTCGCTATGAAGACCCTGCTCACCAATAACGGATTCACGATCGGCTTTTCTGAAGAGGTAGAAGAACAGACCGCTACCCTGCCGACCGTCATTACAGAGGAGGAAGTCCGCAAAAGAAAAGATTACAGAGATACGCTCACTTTCACCATTGACCCGGCGGATGCAAAAGATTTTGATGATGCTATTTCCTTTAAGAAAATAGACCGCACCTGGTATGAAATAGGCGTGCACATTGCAGATGTCAGCCATTACGTGCAACCAGGGAGCGCCCTTGACACAGAAGCGGCCCTCAGGGCTACCTCCGTCTACCTTCCCGACAGGGTCAATCCCATGTTACCTGAACAAATTTCCAATGTGCTCTGTTCCTTAAGGCCTGGCGAGGAGAAACTGACGTTTTCAGCGGTCTTTATCATGAACAAGAAAGGCCAGGTCAAGGATAGCTGGATCGGTAAAACGGTCATCCATTCCGACCACCGTTTTACCTACGAAGATGTTCAGGAAATCATTGATGGCAGTAAAGGTCCCTATCAGAAGGAGATTCTATGGATGGCAGCTATGACCCAGCAGTTAAGATCAGAGCGGTTTCAAAAGGGCGCCATCAATTTTTCTTCTCAGGAAGTAAAATTCAAGCTGGACGAAAAAGGCAAACCAGTTGGTATAGAAATTAAAGAAAGCAAACCCGCACACCAACTGGTAGAGGAGATGATGCTGATGGCCAACAAGGCAGTAGCCACCTATGCGTCAGCCATACAGGTAAGCGGCAAGCCGCTTCCTTTCCCGTACCGAGTCCATGACCAGCCTGATGAAGATAAATTTGCCAGCTTTGTTCCTTTCGCGCGCAAATATGGATATACTTTTGACGTAAGCTCACCGGAAAAAATTGCCAAAAGCTTTAATGAAATGTTGCAACAGGCTCAGGGAAAGCCTGAACAACACTTGTTGGAACAACTGGGGGTACGCACCATGGCTAAGGCAGTCTATACGACAGAAAATATCGGACACTACGGGCTGGGCTTTAAAGATTATTGTCATTTTACCTCTCCCATCAGGCGCTATCCGGATGTACTGGTGCACCGGATCATTGAAAGCTGCCTGGAAGGGCATCCTATGGTCGACAAAAAGCTCGAAGAAAAATGTAAGCACTGTAGTGACAGAGAGCGGGCTGCCATGGAATGCGAAAGGGCCGGCAACAAATACAAGCAGGTGGAATATATGCAACAGTTTCTGGGTGAAACATTTCCTGGTGTCGTTTCAGGTGTTGCGGATTTTGGCTTCTGGGTAGAGACTGTCAATGAGAAATGTGAGGGACTGGTCAGCGTCCATACGCTGAATGAACCCTACGAATATATTGCAACGGATTATATGCTCAAGGCAGAGTTCTCCAACAGAAAAATACAGATGGGCGATCCGGTAACCATCCAGGTAGTCGCTGCCAATCTGGATAAGCGACAATTAGATTATCATCTGGTAACAGAAGCAGGCATACAGCCTAAAGCCGGTAACCTGAATAAGGGAAGTAAAAAAGGAGGCAAAAAGCAGCATGCCGCTAAACCGGACATAAAAGTCGGGAAAAAAGCCAGTACTAAGACTAAAGCTCCTGACGGACAATCAAAGAGAAAAAACGGCTCCAGGACTATGGAAAAGCAAAGAGGAGACGCTGCCAATCCCACGACTCAGGTGAAAACAGCAAACTCGTCCATGCTAACGACCGATCCGGATCAGGGAGTGCCTAAAAAGAAAAAATCCACAGCTGCTTCAACCAAATCCCGGAGAGTAGGACAGAAAAAGGAAAAATAACCTGACCACATTACCAAAATAAAAAGCCTGCATTTTAAAACAATCCTGGTTAAAAAAAAATGCAGGCTTTTAGATATTCCGGGCCCCGATGCATACCTCGATTAGTGGGAAATGAACCTCTTCATCAGCTTTTCTCCAAAACAACCTGTCAGGACTCCTGTTCTTTGGGTCTGACAGCTACCAGATCAGACAGGTCCACCTGCATTGGCAATACACCGATCTTGACTACGGCTCTTTTACCCCTGATTTCGATGACCTCTCCTACCTGGTGGTTCTTTTTAGATTTCACCTGCATCCCCACTTCAATAGGCGTATCCAGTTCATCATAATTAGATTTGATCTTACGGGCCATCTTACCGGTAACCACTTTTTCATTTTTGGGGAACAAAACCTGAGCGAACTCTTTAATGACAGCATCCTTTTGTTCAGCTTTACGCCAGCTAATCATCAGTTGCCGCAACTTACGCTCCGTATCTTTCAGGTATTTGACCTTTTCTTCCGAAACCTGATTTTGGTGCTTCAGCAATTCCACCTGTTGACGGTGCGTTTCCCTATTCAGCACGCTTTCCATATCCGCCTTCAGCTTGTCATTTTCCCGGATCAGTTTATGGAGTTTTCTTTTCTCTTTTTCCAGTTCCTGTAACCCTTGTTCTGTGGAATTCAGTAACTGATCCAGCTTAAACTGGTTTTCATCCACCAGCGTTCTGGCTCTTTCTATTAAGGCCGTTGGCAACCCAATGCGTTCCGCAATGGAAAATGTATAAGAGCTGCCGGGCTTACCCACCAAGAGCTGATACAAAGGTTGCAGCCGGCTCTCGTCAAAAGCCATGGCGCCGTTGAAGATCCCCACTGTTTTACCGGCCATGATCTTCAGGTTCAGATAATGCGTGGTAACAATCCCTATCGCGTGTTTTTTGGCTAACTGCTCTAAAATAACTTCGGCGAAGGCGCCCCCCAGATTAGGGTCAGATCCACCGCCTAATTCATCAATAAAAAAAAGCGTCCGCCCATTGGCATTTTCAATAAAATGCTTCATGTGCAAAAGATGCGAGGAATACGTACTCAATTCAAATTCTATGGATTGGGTATCCCCCATATGTATAAAGAGCTGCTTGAAGATCCCCATCTCAGAATCCGGGTGTACCGGTACCATCAGACCGCTTTGCAGCATAATCTGCAAAAGGCCTACTGTCTTCATCGTTACCGTCTTACCGCCGGCATTCGGCCCGCTGATGATTAAAATCCTGTTTTTATCATCAAAGCTCAAATTTACCGGAATGGTCTTTTTCTGGCTTTTCTTGTTGTAAAGCAACAGTAACGGATGATAGGCATGAATAAGCCTCATATTGGTTTTGTCCGTTACCACCGGCAAGTTCGCCTGCATATCGATGGCCAGCATTGCTTTAGCCCGGATAAAATCATACAGGCCGATAATCTGATAATACGTTTCCAGTAAGGGCGCATATACCGATAAAGAAGCCGTTAAAGCGCGCAGAATTTTCTGGACTTCCTTTAACTCCTCATTTTCCAGCTCATATACCTGATTGTTGAGTTCTGTTGTTTCTTCAGGCTCCATGAAGGTTGTTCTGCGGCTGTCGCTTTCCCCATGAAACACCCCTTTAATTTGCCGCTTATATTCTGACAAGATAGCGATCACCCGGCGGCCGTTACTAAAACTCTCGCTGATATCTGCTGTGTAACCGGCCTTATTCAGCTTGGCTACGACCTTATCAAAAGTACGCCTCAACTCCTGGCGCTTCCGGTATAAGGAATGCCTGATGCGCGCCAGTTCAGGAGAAGCACTGTCTTTTACCTGACCATTTTCATCCAGCACCTCATCGATCATGGCACTGATCGCCTTCTCATAATAGGTATCTTTAAGGATCAGCGCCATGTTGCGAAACGCCTCCCGGCGCTGGCTGTTAAACCACCTGAATATACTTTCTGTCGCAGACAACAGCCTTCTGATCTGCATCCATTGCTCCCCGGTCAGCATACCTCCGGTGATACCAAGGAGTTTTATTTCTTTTCGAAGATCTCCTGCATTTTCATGGGGAAAGTACAGGGCCTGCTCGATGATCAATTTATATTCATATCCCTGACGGAGTTCTATAGACAGATGCTCCAGTCTGGTATGTAATCTTAATTTCTCTACCCGGGCTTCTGCATAAGTCGTTGCACAATGCTCCTTTAATAAGGCCTTTACCTTATCAAACTCCAACTGAACGAATGCATTATCTGGATATACTTTCATAAACTTAGTCTGAACAACAGCATTAAAACTGAATGATAAAATCCTGTTTCACTTTATTTTCTTTTCTAAAAAACACAATTCCGATAAAGAACAGATCAATGGTCAGGGTTACCTGGGGCGCCTTTCTGATTTCTTCCCAGGCGGCCTCCATTTCTTCACTCCAATGAATATCATCAAACACCACCACAGAATTTTCCCCTAATAAAGGTAATAACTCCTGAAAATATCTCAGTGTCGGCTCCTTTCTGTGATTACCGTCTATAAAGATAAAATCAAGCGGTTGATTTGCGGCCCGCAGACGCGCTGTTAATTCAGGTAAAGTGGCATCAAAGTTACCTTCAATCAGTTCAATGTTAGTTAATTGCAGCTCACTGAAATTATGACGGGCCACCTGGGCAATAGCAGGCGCCCCCTCCATTGTAAATACCTGCGCGCTTTTATTGCCGTTGGCCATATAGGCTGTCGTCACTCCGAAACAGGTCCCCAGCTCTAAAACGGTCTTGGGCTGCCATTGCTGAATCATCCTGAACAGCAACCTGCTGTATTTTTTTGGCTTGAGTGACGACCTGGCAATGTCGCCAATGCGGCGTGTCCTGCTGGTGATCACCCTGGATCCCGCCCCGTAATCCTCTACTTCTACGGACCGCTCATCTGTTTTGAGAATGTGCCGGAGTGCCGCCAGAGGCTGATAGCAGGGATAGGTTCTTTTATCTCTAAGAATATCCCGTACAAAACTATACACAAATGGCGAATGGATACCATGCCCCTTGCCGTTTAAGGCGGTCTTTCTGTACTGTAGGTACTTACGGATCAAAGTGTATTTTGAAAACATGGCGCAAATATACTATGGGCTATTGAATTACACAGGAATTCCTTCATGCATGATCCCTTAGCAAGAATATTAAATATATTAATAACATATCAGGCCCGGCAAAGATGCAAATTGCCAGGCCTGATATGTTATTAATTAAGTTGTTATGTAAATTTGATCAGGGGATCAGATACCTCCCATGTCGCCGCCCTGGCCTCCCATATCACCACCTCCGTTATCGCCGCCCTGGCCAGGCTGTGCTTTGCGTTTGAAAAGTGATTTGTCAATCTGACCGAACCTCCAGCTAAGCGTGAAGCGAACAATCCTTGGCGTGCGGAACCTGCTGGAATATTCTTCAGTAATCGCCGTTCTGGAATAGGAGTCATGTTTGCTGGTACCAAAGATATCTCCGATAGAGGCCGTAAAGGAGAGTGAACTGCCGTCACCCCATTTCCAGTCTTTTTTAACGGCCGCATCGATGCGGTAATAAGGAGAAATATACCCTTGCGCAGTCCCCAGATTGCTGCCGCCAAATCCACCACGGCGATTACCATCGCCGTTAGGCAAAACCGTCTTGGCATGATAGTCACCAGAGACCTGTAAAGAGAAGCCAGAAGGCAGTTTGACGGTATTATTTAGTTTGGCAAACCAGCTCCAGCGCTGATTTTTGATATTCTCACCGTCGAGATCCTGCGTATTAATGATGGAATTGAATAAATTGAAGCTCGGCATCACATCCCACATCTTGAATAAATTCATTCTGTTGGTTAATTCCAGGCCATAAGTATAACTGGTGTTGGCATTGATATAACTGTTGACGATTGTGGAGTCATTGGCCGGATCAATTTTGGAATCAATATATTGATATCTGGTAATCATATTCTCGGTCTGGCGCATATACAGACTAGCCAGGAAATTACCGCCATTACCATAATTGACATTATAATTCAGCTCAAACAGATTGGTGAACTCTGGTTTAAGATTCGAATTACCCACGCGGATATTATAGGGATCTGAGTAGTCATATACCGGGATCAACTGCCAGAAATTCGGGCGGTTGGTCTTACGGGAATAACTGGCCTGCAAATCCTGCTTATCAGTAATGGCATAAGTCAGAAACGCACTGGGAAACAGATTCAACGGATAATTCACGGCAAAAGGCGTATTGGATTTGCCATCAATTGTATAGTTCTTGCCGTTATACTCATACCGTTCGGCTCTAAGACCCAGTTGATAGGTAAGATTTTCACTCAGACGCGAGGACCAGATACCATACGCGGCATAGGTCTTTTCATCATAGGAATAAAGGCTGGAAACTCTGGTATTGAGTTTATATCCATCCAGTCCTGTAGCCGTACCGGTTGAATCCTCATACTGATAGTTAGAATTATCACTGTTCTGGCTATCAAAACGAAGGCCCGCCTCAATTTTGCTGTTTTCCGTAATAGGATTTACATAATCCGCCTGTATGGTATATCTTTTACGCTTACCATCACCAAATGTCTTTCTGAGAATATTGGGGATACGGGGATCTGTAAAATCAGGATTATTAAAGATACCTGTATTCAGGTCTGAATAATTGCCATTATCGGAACTGCTGTACCGTCCGTCAAAAGTCAGGTTATGATCTCCATCCTCATTAAAAAGATGTTTATAAGACAGTTCCCCGTTAATATCTTTAAAATGAAAGCCAGAGGTAGAGGTCAATCTGCTATACGAAAAAGCATCACCACCTGCCAGAGAGTCTACGAATTGTGGCTGATCCTGGTCAAATGTCCCTCTCACATAGCGGCCTTCCAGGGTAATCGTGTTTCTGTCGTCCAGCAGGTAATCCACGCCTGCATTATAAAAACCAAAAGAACCTGTATTCAGGGAAGTGCCCTTCTGAACGACGGAAGTGTCATTATTTAGGAAGTTACGCGTGGTGGAGTTTTCATTTTCGGAATTTCTTCCACGGTGCATCCCGCGGGCAAAGAAATTAAATTTCCCCTGACGGAAAGCAAAGTCCCCTCCAAAATTCAGGGCCCCTCTGGTATCCATACCGGCAGTAAGTCCACCATGATAGCCACTCTTACGGTCTTTTTTCAGTACAATGTTAATGATACTCCCCCCATTGCTGGAGGCATCAAATTTGGCGGAGGGATTAGTGATCAGCTCCACCTTATCAATGATATCTGAAGGAATCTGGTCCAGGGTAAGCGTGGTAGGTTTTCCATCAATAAATAATTGCGGGGAACCACCTCTTAAAGTGACATTCCCATCCAGATCCACATCTACGGAAGGGATTTGCGCCATCACCTCTTCGGCAGTCTGACCGGTACTCACCAGACTCTGCGCTACACTGAAGATCTTTCTATCCACCCCCATTTTAAAAAACTGGTCTGAAGTGGCGTTTACGGTTACATCTTTCAGATTTGACGTAGAGACCACCATGGCGATCGTACCCATATCCTGGGCGGTACCATCTGTGGAAAGGCTAAATACTTTTTGATAAGTCTCATGGCCAACCACAGCAACGAGCAATTTTAACTTGGAAGGTGTAGGCAGGCTGCCCAATTCAAAGCTTCCGTCGCTTTTAGAAATCATACTGCCGACCAAAAGCTGGCGAACCCGGTGCGTAGCCGTATCTAATACATCCTGATATACCTGGATGGAAGCACTGGCAATAGGAGTACCTGACTCCTGGTCAGTAACTATACCTTTAATAATGCCATTTTTCTGGGTGGATACGATGATATCCGTAGCGGCTGCGGATTGCTGACTAAATGTTGAAGTACTTAATAAGGTGGTAGCGAGTAATAAAGCTGCAGTAGTAAATTTCATAAAAATGTTAAAAAAATAAGAATATTCAGCGTCTTAATAAATAAATAAGCGTTATTCCAACATATAATGGAGATGATAATAATTTGAATTTAACAGATAAGCCGTTTAGAGTCCAATACAAAGATGTGATTTAAAATGCATTAACTTTGTTATCGAATTACAAATGGCCTCCCCTGTAGACCTGTTTTAAGCTTGATAGTTAAGACTCTTATTCTTAAAATCGGTGAATCGGGCAAAAGATTAGGTGAATTAAAAAAGCAGTATACCAATTAACAAACCATATACTAATCCAAACACAAAAGCACCCAGTTTTATCTTAATAAACAATTTAGTTCCTTTCTGCCGCAAGCCCGTTACATAATTATAGGCCGCTTCAGATTGTAATTTTTCTGTTAATAAAGGATATAAGCGGTTATCTTCCAGCAGACCGTCAGCGTATTGTCTGATCAGTTCTGGAAATAACACCTTAATTTCAGAAACAAAGACTTCTTTGATCTGCCCGATAGTCTTATCACCGATCAACATCGCAATCATGGGCATAGACTTCGGCAGCTTTTCTCTCAGAAAATAATCAATATGAGATTCTATGTGCGGCATTAACGCATCCATTTTTTCGCCGGAAGTTATTTCCGCTTTCAGACTATCTTTATGTGTGATTAGTTGCTGGAAGATAATGTCCGATAGCTGCTGGCTGAGCTTCTTAAAATTTGCAGGTAAGATCCCCTGAATACGGACGCCTGCCAAACCAACCGGTTTTTCCGGTTTAAAGAGCAGGAAAATTATCAGCGTCACACATAACCAGCAACCAACTGCATGTACCAGCGGTGATATCAGAAAAATGGGCATAATAATAAATAATATTCTGTAATAAAGATACGCGTTAAATGTGTTTTCTAAAAGCCGGTGCACAAAAAAACAGGTGCCCTGTCTACTTACGCTTCGGGCAAAGTGGATGCTGATACGACGTTTTTTTCTTTATTAATCCTGATTAAACAATTACATCTTTTCAACTTACCGGCTGACGATTTAGCTCAGGGGCACAAAAAAACCATAATCGCTTTTACAATTACGGTTTTTTCATTTTTTTTTGGGAGAACAATGGGTCTCGAACCCACGACCTTCGGAACCACAATCCGACGCTCTAACCAACTGAGCTATGCTCTCCGTTTCGGGTTGCAAAGATAGACATTCTAGCATCTCCTCCAAATATTTCAGAAAAAAAATATTGCGCATTTCTTAGAAAATCGGCCCTGGAATATTAAAAAACTGCCAAATATATTAGCTGGATTTATTTTTTTATGTTGCAACGTGGAAATTTAAAATCTAATTGATTATGTTTACCTTCGATTATTTTCGACACAAGACAAAATGATATTAAAAATATATAACTTTATGATGAGTAAAAAAGCGCTGCCCGTATTTGCGTTGGTTTTAATGGGTGGTATTCTGGGCGCTCTTTCCTGCAGAGGCAATAATGAAAATGATACCCTGACCCGGCAGCAGCAGCTTCTGGTTGGTCTGGGAATGATCATCGAACAGCGTCATTATTCTCCCAAGTCTATTGACGATAATTTCTCTAAGGAGATCTTTGACAAATTCCTGTCCTCTTTGGATGGTGAAAAGAATATTTTTTTAAAGTCAGATATAGAAAAGCTTTCCGTATACAAGACAACGATCGACGACGAAATTCACGGCCGTGCGGCCATGAAATTCTATCCGACTGCAATCGGCATCTTTCAGCAGCGCATCGCTCAGTTAAAACCACTCTATCAGGACATCCTTTCCAAGCCCTTTGATTTTACCAAGGATATCATGTACCAGCCTGTTAGCGACAGCCTGGACTATCCGGCTGATGAAGCAGCTGCAAAAGAAGCCTGGTATGAGCGGCTAAAATATCGTACGCTGGTGACTTATAATGATTTACTATCTCAGAAAGCGAAAGCCAAAGCCACAGACTCGCTGGCCAAAAAATCTGACGCAACCCTGGAAAAAGAAGCGCGTACGACCGTTAAATCTTATTATGATCGTTATTTTGATAAAAGATTCAACGAACAGACATTCAACGCCACCCAGCAGTTTAGCCTGTTTGTCAATACCATTACGCATGAAATGGACCCTCACTCAGATTATATGCCGCCATTAGACCAGCGGGAGTTTAATGAAGAGATGAGTAACCGTTTTTACGGTATTGGCGCTCAGTTAATGGAAAAAAACGGTCAGATCAGTATCGAATCTGTGATTGCCGGCGGCGCAGCCTGGAAAAGCAAAAGGATCAATGTAGGCGATATCATCCTAAAAGTCGCAACTGGTGAAGCGCCACTGGTAGACCTTAGCGGTTATGAGATCACCGAAGCTGTAAAACTGATCCGTGGCGCAAAAGGCTCCACTGTCCGGCTGCAGATCAAAAAGGCCTCGGACGGGACAATTGAAACCCTAAGCCTGATTCGCGAAGAAGTAAAACTGGATCAGGCAGCAGCCAAAAGCCTTGTTATCAACGAAAACGAAAACAAGATTGGCTACCTGAGCCTGCCTCAATTCTATGCCGATTTCCAGGATGATAAAGGAGCCAGGTCCGCTGTGGATGTCGCTAAAGAACTGGGTAAGCTTAAAGCTGCCGGCATTAAAGGATTGATCATTGATTTGCGTACAAACCCTGGGGGTTCGCTGGCAGATGTCAATAAAATGATTGGTTATTTTGTGAAGTCCGGTCCGGCGGTACAGGTGAAAAACCGCAGTGACCAGAGCCAGCAATTAATGGACAACAATGACTCTGACGCCGTTTTATATGATGGCCCCATGGTTGTCATGGTCAATGAATTCAGTGCTTCTGCCTCAGAGATCTTTGCAGCAGCCATGCAGGACTACCACCGGGCAATTATTGTAGGATCCACATCCACCTATGGTAAAGGGACTGTTCAGACGCAGCTGCCACTGGGCAAGCCCAACGCGAATGGTATGCCTGAATTCGGCGGCCTTAAACTGACCGTAGAAAAATTCTACCGGATCGACGGAGGATCTACCCAACTCAAGGGTGTCTCCTCAGATATAATACTTCCTGATTTACTGGAATCCGTCAAGGCCAGGGAAAAAGACAATCCTACGGCCATGCCATGGGACAAAATCAATCCGGCCACTTACACCATCTGGCAGCCTCCTTATAATTCAGATTCTGTAATCGCGAGAGCGAATCAAAGGATCCTGGAAAATCCGGTTTTTAAAGCGATCAATAAAACCAATACGTGGATGGATGAGAATGAGAACCGTCCGGTAAGTCTGAACCTTAAAAAATATAGGGAAGATCAGGATAAGATCCGTAAAATGTTTGATAAGGATGATAAAGGTGTTAAATTAAAAGACCCGCTGTCCATTACGGTAATGCCGGTGGACCAGAAACAATATCTGGAAAATCCGGACAAAACAAAGTCGGATTTTTATAAAAGATGGAAAACAGATGTTTCTAAAGATGTGTACATCAAGGAGACAGCCAAGATCATGACTGATATGATCAGCCAGCAGAAATTTTTTGCGTCTTCAGATATTGGTCAGATTAAAAAATAAACAAAAAGCATCATTAAATACATTCAGTAGCATGGGCAGTCGAAGGATCGACTGCCCTTTTTGCTGCAATTTTGTTATAAGTCCACTGCTGCTGCGAGTTTGGGCAGCGTAAATATTTGCACAATTGGAATTTTCCCGTTAGGTTTGCTAACAATATAAAACCCAAATTAGATGAAGTCTATTAATTGGAAACAGGCCTTTCCTCATTTGATCGCCATTCTGGTCTTTTTGATCATTGCTGTCGTGTATTGTCATCCTGCCCTCAGCGGTGAAGTGCTGCAACAAAGTGATATTCTTCACTGGCAGGGTATGGCCCAGGACGCCTTCAATTATAAGGAACTGCATGGTCATTTTCCCCTGTGGAATACCCATGCCTTCAGCGGGATGCCCAATTATCAGATTGCAATGAACGACTCAGGGATATTGCCTAATTTCACAGCGATCCTGACGCTTTGGCTGCCTAAACCGATTTCATTTTTCTTTCTGGCCTGTATTTGCTTTTATATTCTTACCCAGACCGTCCGCTTAAAACCCATTATTGGCGTACTGGCCAGCCTTGCCTTTGCCTATGCAACCTATACCCCGGTTATCATTGTGGCAGGCCATGATACTAAAATGTTCGCAATGGCCTATATGCCGGCCTTACTTGCCGGATTGATTTTATTATATGAGGGGCGCTATGCCATAGGCATGATCGTTACCTCCCTGTTTGCCACCATGGAAATCGGTGCCAACCATCCCCAGGTGACGTATTATTTATTGATCTGCATAGCGATCATGACCATCACTTATCTGGTCCGCTGGATCAAGGCTGCCCGCTGGAAGCACACGATCATTGCCTTATCGCTTGCATTACTGGCAGGACTGATTGCGCTGGGCAATACCGCTATGGCTATATTCCCCACCTATGAGTATTCAAAATATACTATCAGGGGAGGCAGCGCTATCGACCTTAGCTCCGGCACCCCGAAACAAACCGTCAAGAAAACAGGGTTAGATGAAAGCTATGCTTTCCAATATTCCCTGGGCAAGGCAGAAACTTTTGAACTGGCCATGCCGAACGCCTTTGGCGGAAGTACTGGCAATATGTTTGATGAAAGCTCTGACATTTATAATCAGGCTATGCAACTGGGCGGTCAGCTTAACGGCAAGCTGCCGCCGCAACAGTTAAACAGTGTCTTGCAAGGAGTCTTGTCTCAATATTGGGGAGGCGTTGTACCGTTTACATCCGGTCCTGTTTATGCAGGCAGTTTAATCGTACTGCTGGCTATTATCGGGTGGGTGGTCTGCCCCTCCAGGCATAAATGGTGGATACTTATCGCAACGATATTAACCGTTGTTATGGCCTGGGGTAGTTATTTTGAAAGCTTCAACCAGTTCCTTTTTGACCATCTTCCCCTCTACAATAAATTCAGGGCACCCTCCATGGCGATGATCATTCCCCAATTACTATTGCCACTCATGGCGGGAATCGCCCTGCAAAAGCTTTTTTTCAATAAAGAAGAGTTTCTTTTTATTGAAAAGAATAATAAAAAGATCTTATATGCATTAGGAGGTTTTGTAGCGTTGCTGCTGCTTATCTATGTCGGCAACGATTACTCCCTGAACAACCCGCCGTTAAAACAATTTCTGAGCCAGCCACAAATAGGTGGCTCCGGCATTTTACATACTTTGGAAAGCGCCCGCAAATCCATGTTCCTTTCAGGCATCGGCCGTGTTATATTATACAGTGTGATCCTGCTGGCGGCCATTTACGCCTACGTCAAAAAAATCATGAAGCCTGCGGTCATTATTGCGCTGCTGTTGGTGGTCACTGTGGCGGATCTTTTAAAAGTAGACAGTACCTACCTGAATAAAGAACATTATATGGAGCCTTCCACCCTGGAAGCTTCTGCCTTTACCCCTTCTTCAGCCGATCAGGCCATATTGCAGGATAAAGACCCTCACTACAGGGTTCTCAACCTGGTCTCCGGCGATCCGTTTACAGATGCGTCTACTTCCTATTATCACCGTTCACTGGGCGGCTATCACGCCGCAAAATTGTTGATTTATCAGAATATGGTGGCAGCACATATGAACGGCAAGCTCAGCCAGTCTATCCTTGATATGCTGGATACCCGTTATGTTATTGTACCCGGGCAGACACAGGGACAACAAGCGGTTCAAAAAAATCCCGGCGCACTGGGTGCAGCCTGGTTCGTCAAGCATGTCCAGGCAGTCCGGACCGAGGTAGATGCCCTTAAAGCTATTGGCAGTTTTAATCCCGCAGATACTGCATTTGTATTGCAGGCTGATTTTAAGCATGCTGGTGCAGCGCCGGTTTACGATAGTACCGCCAGTATTAAGCTGACGCATTACGATAATGATTCCATCAGCTATCAAAGCTCCTCTGCTACCCCGCAGTTTGCGGTGCTTAGTGAGATCTATTATCCGGCGGGCTGGCACGCTTATATTGATGGCAAAAAAACAGATTACCTGCAAACGGATTACATTTTAAGAGGGTTGGCAGTGGCTGCAGGCAACCATAACATCACCTTTAAATTCGAGCCAACAGTGATACAACGCTCTAAAACAGCCGGTCTTGTAGCTGGCGTTTTATTCTGGATCTCGGTATTAGCATCTCTTTTCTTTTGGTGGCGCAAAAACAACGCTAAAACTCAAGAGAGCTCCAAGGAAACAATTTCTAATGTGTAGAAGATATCGTTATTGGACAGCCTGGAACAAATAAATAAAACCGGATCAGCAAAAAAGCTGCTGACTATCGCCCCCTATACGTTCCTGCCTCCTTCTTCAGGCGGCCGGAGGGCGATTTATTACTTATATCAGCATATCGGCAAAAAGCTACAGCTTACCTGTGTATCTACCGCTGATAACGAAACAGGAAAGGAACCGCTGCAATTTGTACTTCGTCAGGACCTGGGCAGGGGCCTTTTCAGGTATCTGAATCCGCTTCATTATTTTAAGCTAAAAGCACTGGTTAAAAAGCAGGCTTTCGAAGCAATAATGATTGAACACCCCTACATGGGCTGGCTGGGCTGGTGGCTAAAGTTAACAATGGGTATACCACTGGTCGTCCGGTCTCACAATATAGAAGCGCGACGCTTTAAAGAGTTAGGCAAATGGTGGTGGCGGGTATTAGCAGATTATGAAAGATGGGTACACCGTAAAGCTGATCACTCTTTTTTCATTACTCAGGAAGATGCAGATTATGCCATCTCCAAATACGCTATTAAGGCCGAAAAGACAACGGTAATTACCTATGGGCTGGACACCGCCGGTTCTATTACACCTGAGCAGAAGCAGGCAGTCGTTGCCAGATATAAGCAGCAACACCAGATTCCTGCAGAAAAAACATTGCTCTTTTTTAATGGCATTTTTGGATACCCGCCCAATGATGAAGCACTCATTTTGCTGCTGGAACAGATCTATCCTGCCTTGTTGCAAATGGATCCCAATTTCTATCTGATCATCTGCGGTGCTAATATCCCAGATCAATACCAGCACATAAAAGACAACAGTAAATCTGTAATGGGATTCGTGCCAGATATCGGGGAGTTGTTCCGGGTAGCGGAAATTTTTCTGAACCCCATCTGGCTTGGGGGAGGCATTAAAACAAAACTCGTGGAAGCACTTGCCGGAGGCGCTTCAGCCGTTTCTTTTCAGAGCGGTGCCACAGGCATTTCTCCTTTCTTATTGGCTAATAAACTCAAAATAGTGCCAGATAAGGAAATTGACAGTTTCGCCCTTGCTGTTATAGAAGCCAGATCTACTATTTACAAGCAGATCCCTGACGCCTTTTATACCCATTTTGACTGGCAACAGATCGCCGGCAAGGCTGTCCGGGCAATTGACAACCTATAATATTTTGTAGAAATGTGGGCGGCCCCGGATAATCAGCGGAGCATACCGCCACAACACACCCACGTTTTTAATAAATCCACCAACGCTTTTAAAGCCTTTGAAGGGTCGTCTACCATGAAAGATATTGCTGAGAAATAAACCCACCGCGAACACCGGAATATCTAACGTATATAAAAGCGTATCGATTAAAAACCAGCCAACTCCAAATTGTTTGCGGATTCTTAAAAAATTAGAAATAATGAGCTGACGACCTTTTTTGTCATAGAGATTGTAGTATCCTTTGCCCTTGGAAGCAAAAGCCTCGTTGGCTGTTTCGCCCTGCAAATGCAGAATATGATAGTTGCCATAGATCAGCATTTTCCCCTGCTTTTTTAACCTGCTGCACCACTCAGCTTCTTCAGCATAGAGGAAAAAGTCCTCGTCCAGCAGTCCGGCATCAGGTAATACAGCAGATCTGACCATCAGAAATGCACCATTGATCCAATCTACTTCCTGGATGCCGGTCGCTTCCCCGATGTTGGGTCGGTCTACATTTAGCCGGCTGCCCAGCCATTTTAGAAATGCGCCCATAAAAGGAAGCGGTAACAGATAATTGAGTCCGCCTTTCATAGCAAAGTTACCGGCAATCTGTGGTGTCCGGTCTTCGTTTAACAGCTGCACGCCACAGGCTGCCGCACCGGACTCCATAAATAGAGGGTAGACATGATCCAGCGTCCGCTCCAGTATAATCGTATCGGGATTAAGCAGTAAAACGCAGTCGCCTTTGGCGGCCAGGATGCCTTTGTTGTTGCCTCTTGCAAAACCGCCATTATAGCCCATGTCCAGCCACCTGATGTCTGCATGGCGTTCCATAATTTTTTGCCGGCCGGAACTGTCCGAGCTATTGTCTACTATTATGATCTCATAGGCAATCTTTGTAGTTTGCTCTTTTATGGAAGCTAAACAATCCAGAATAAGACCTGCACTTTTGAAATTAATAATAATAATGGATAACATATATATACTGGCTCTTTATTAAATATTGAGGCTGAAATGCCTGAAGCTTTAGATGCTGGCCCGGCCTCCGGCAAAAGACAGCAACATACAAAGCTTCGAAGTTACACCTGATTTTAAAAATAATTTTGGTGTCTTTTCCATAAAATTCAGCATCCGCACAATAACCGGGGGCCAGGGCTGTGGAACATATTGCTGCAATTTCCTGTAAGAGTCGATCTGCATATTGCGGAACATCCGCCACCAGCTGTCATATACGATCCAGTTTCTCAAAGAGGCGGTACCATATTTTTGAATCAGGATATGCGCTTCAGGAAGCTCTACTTCCGGAATGTTTTTGGTCTGGTTCGTGACCTGATTTTCATTCATGCCCACGCCGATCAGCAGCTCTTCCAAAAGCTCCAGTTTAGGCTTCCTGGTCAATACGGTTTTATAATAATCAATATCCACGCGCCAGCGAAGCCTTTTATCATAGCTTACTCCAGATACCCGGCGAACCATTGATACACTGGGCGGTCCGATCTTGTTATCCGCCAGCAAAAGCAGCGGCTCTTTGGCGATGGCTGCAAGCATATATCTGGGAAATACCATCGGCTTTTTTCTTATGATCCTGCCGGCCGTATCCATGTAGTTATTCTCGTAGTTACTAAATATAAAATCAGCCTCAGTCGCGGTTCTTTTAGCAAACTGCTCTAATGCATCGGCGGTTAAAAACCAATCATCATCATGCATGATCTTAATCCAGGTTCCTTTTGCAGCGCCTATTGCCGTATTCCAGTTTTCAGGCATCCCCCTGGCCGGCACGTTTTTCCAGTATTGTAACCCGGCAATACGCCTATTGTACTCCGTTACCAATGTCTGGACGCCATTATCCGGACTGTCATCGGAAATAAGCACCTCAAATTCCTTGAAGGTCTGAATGGCAATGCTCTCTAATAGCCTCTTTAAAAAGGAGACATTCTTATAAGCCGGTATACATATGGATATTAAAGGCGACATGCTGCGTTGCGTAAAATTGATATACGCAAGGTTATAACAGATCAGCCTCAGGCGTATGGAATCACCAGAATTTAACCTTTCAATAACAATCCATATTACCACCACCCTGCAGATGCTTTATGTATGATTGACAACTTTATACGGGTTGTTTCCACTTCTTAAAATAATCCTGTAAGTCGTTGTTTGTTTATTATATTTGATGCAAATGAAATGATTACACCATGAAATTTACCGCTCATAATGTCCTTTTAAGTAATGGTCAGAAGACAATGCCATCTGAACCTGTTCTGCTTGCCCAGAGTGCAGTCTGGAAATCCATTGAAAATACGTTGCAACTCCTACAGCTATTGCCGGCATCTATGGAACAGAGAAGCAAGATACGCGTAGCCGACCTGGGGTGCCTGGAGGGGGGTTATGCCCTTGAATTTGCCAAACTCGGCTATGATACATTAGGCATCGAAGCCCGGGAAGAAAATCTGGTCAACTGTAACTTTTTAAAAGAGGATTCAGGGCTGTCTAATTTGAACTTTGTAAAGGACGATGTCCGTAACCTTAGCAATTATGGAGAATTCGACATAGTCCTTTGCTATGGCTTGCTGTATCATTTAAATGATCCTGTTGCTTTTCTTAACCTGGTAGGAAAGACCACCAGAAAGCTCTTACTGTTAAACACTCACTTTGCCCCCATCAGAGATCTCCGTTATTCGCTGGGCCCGATCAATAATTATTTTATCGGTCCACTGCAAAAAAGGATCAAGAATCTGAACGCTACGCGCAATTACAGATTGTCCCGGATGACCACTAATGAAGGCTATCAAGGCAGGTGGTATAAAGAATGGGATCAGGGCTCCAATCAGAACAAAATTGAGCGCTTGCTTTGGGCTTCTTACAATAATGACCGGTCATTCTGGCTCAGGAAAAAAGACCTGACACAGGTAATGCATAAGGCAGGCTTTAATAGCGTATTTGAGCAATTTAACTTTACCGGCGATATTATGCCGGATAATTATACTGATTATTACAGCCGGACAATGTTTGTCGGTATCAAACATTAAACCGGACATTGACACTGCTGCAGGCCCGGTTTTACATTGAATTTCTTTTACGGTGCGTTTGTGTTGTGAAAACAGGCCCTAAATTTGAGTCTTTATTTTTAAACGTCTATACACGTGGGATCTATCGCAGCTATTGTCATCACTTATCATCCAGGCCCTGAAATGCTGGCAAATATCTGGTCCTATTTGGATCAGGTCGATCATTTGTATATTGCTGATAATAGCTTCCCAAAATTTTCTTTTTCGCCAGACATATCAGATAATCCCAAAATCACCTTGATTGCTAATGGTGGCAATCAGGGTATTGCCATTCGCTTAAACCAGGTAGCTGACAGGGCTATCGCTGCCGGCTATGACTGGTTGCTGACGATGGACCAGGACTCCTATTTTGATACGGAGCATATCCAGGCATACTTTGATTACATGAAAGCATACCCCGGTGGTGACCAGGTGGCCATGTTTGGTGTGGAGACAGTGGAAAAACAGGAATTGATTGCGGATCTCAACGAGCCGGTAGACCGGCTCATCACATCGGGCAGCCTGCTTAACCTCCGCCTGTACAAAGAGATCGGTCCCTTTGATGAAAACCTTTTTATCGATGAGGTAGACCATGAGTATTGTTACCGCGCCGGTCTCAGAGGATATCCTATCATTCAGTTTACCCATATTTTCCTTGAACACCACTTAGGTGAATCTGTAGAAGTCAAGACGTTGAAGGGCCATCAGAAGACCACAAGTTTTCATGCGCCGATTCGCATTTACTATATGGTGCGTAACTTTCTTTATGTAAGGGCAAAATACAAAGAGGTCTTTGCCAAAGATCTGAAACTGCGGGGAATTTCCCTGATGCACCGGATCAAAAACAACGCCCTTTATGGGCCGCATAAATGGAAAACCATCGCAATGCTCTTTACCGCTGTCAGAGACTACAAAAGCGGGAAAATGGGCAAAAAATCCTGAGGACCAGCATACGGTCAAAATTAACCGCGCCAGTTTAATATGCAAGGAGCAAAGCGAATAGTTATTACATTTGCAGCGAGGATTTCCTTATCAGCCATGACAGGTGAATCCTCTATCAGCAAATCGAAAAACAATCAACTTGGCAGAAGAAAAGAGTCAAAACAGGTTTCGCCAGATCCATCAGGTATTTGAGCAGTTTACGGACGTTACCGTGGCCGTTCTCGGAGATGTTATGCTGGATACCTATTTATGGGGTAAAGTAGACAGAATCTCACCGGAAGCCCCGGTGCCTATCGTTCATATTCAAAGAGAGGAATTCAGGCTGGGCGGTGCAGCGAATGTCGCACTGAACCTGGCAGCACTGGGGGCGTCTGTACATATTTTCTCCGTTGCCGGCAACGACAGTTACAGCGGAGCGTTGTTTGAAATGCTGGAAGAACAAAAAATCAGTCATCAAAATATTTTGCTCAGCCATGACCGGCCTACGACCAGGAAGACCAGAATTATGGCCCGTAATCAACAAGTGATGCGCCTGGATAATGAGCTGTCTTTAAGATTACCTAAAGCAATGGAAGACAAATTGTTAGACAATCTTGAACAGTTCTTCAAAAGCCAAAAGCCCCGGCTTTTAATTCTCGAGGATTATAATAAAGGGGTGCTCACGCCCAAAATCATTGAAAAAGCAATTCAGTTAGCCGCGCAATACGGCGTGCTGACGGCTGTAGATCCTAAACATGAAAACTTCTTCCTCTATAAAGATGTCACGATATTTAAGCCCAATCTGGGGGAGCTCAAGGCCGCACTAAATATTAACAATTTGGAAGACATTAACTTAGGTACGCTCTCTTCCATGCACAAAGATCTGTCTGAGCAATTAGGGCATCTGTATTCTTTGTTTACGCTGTCAGAAAAAGGAGTTTTTTATCAAAAAAAAGGTGACGAGCCAAAACTGATCCCTGCTAAAATTCGCAGCATTGCCGATGTGAGCGGTGCCGGTGATACGGTTATAGCGGTTATCAGCCTGGTCTATGCGCTGACCGAAGATATGTTCCTGGCAGCTGAGCTTGGCAATATCGCCGGCGGGCTGGTTTGTGAACAGGTAGGCACCGCTGCCATCCAGAAAGCGCTTTTGCTTAGCGAGGCATTAAAATACCTTTAACAATTTTTCATAAGTCTGATTTATTTTCCTTATTGAATATAGGAAAACTCGGCTATCTTTGCAAATAACGATGCAATGTATGGTATGATTGTGAGTGGGTTCCCATTGTAGGAAGCATGAAACCTTGCTCATCCATTTTTTAATTTATTTATTAGTGAATGGCTATTTTTGATATTAAACTCCCTGACAGGATGGCGAAGGCTTTACGCCTGGCCAATGGGGATGTATGTAAGCATCAGCTACGGATACTGAAGAAGCTTTTGCACAAAGCCAGATTTACTGAATTCGGACAGAAATATCATTTTGATAATATATTAATGCAGCCTGATCCGGTGAAAGCCTTTCAGCAGAATGTGCCTATTTATACCTATAACTCGATCTATAAGGAATGGTGGCACCGTTCTCTGGAAAATAAGCCGGATGTCTGTTGGCCGGGTAAAGTGAAATATTATGCGCTTAGCAGCGGCACCAGTGATGCTGCCAGTAAATACCTGCCCATAACCAATGATTTACTACAGGGTAATAAACTGGTTATGATCAAGCAACTGCTGAGTCTTCGTAATTATACCGATATCAATGTCCGCTCTATCGGGCGAGGCTGGCTACTGCTGAGCGGCAGTACAGACTTACAAAAGGGTGTCGGACATTATTTGGGTGATCTCAGCGGGATCACGGTTAAAAAGTCGCCCTTCTGGTTCCAGCCCTTTTATAAACCCACTAAAGAGATCGCGAAGGAAAAAGACTGGAATAAGAAGCTGGAAGAGATCGTAGACAATGCTGCCGACTGGGATATTGGTTTTATTGTGGGCGTTCCTGCCTGGGTACAGATGTGTATGGAAATGGTGATTGAAAAATATAAGCTCAAGCATATCCATGAGATCTGGCCAAACCTCTCCTACTTTGTACACGGAGGTGTCAGTTTTGAACCTTATAAAAAAGGATTCAACAAATTACTGGGCAAACCGCTGACGTATATAGAGACCTATCTGGCCAGCGAAGGCTTTATCGCTTATCAAAACAGGCAGGACGCCGGAGGCGGCATGCGCCTGGTGGTCAGCGATCATATTTTCTTTGAATTTGTTCCTTTTGATGATAAAAACTTTACGCCTGATGGAGATCTGGTGGCAAAGCCGGAAATTTTACTCGCCCATCAGGTCAGTGAAGGAAGGGATTATGCCCTTCTTATCAGTACGCCAGCCGGGGCATGGCGTTATTTATTGGGAGATACGATCCGTTTTACAGATGTCTCCCGCTCTGAGATCATTATATCCGGCAGGACTAAACATTTTTTAAGTTTAGTAGGTGAGCACCTCAGTGTAGACAATATGAACAAAGCCATCCAGCTGGCGGCTGAAGAATTGGACCTGCCCATTACAGAATTTACAGTAACCGGCGAACCACATGGCAGTTTCTTTGCGCACAGGTGGTTTGTAGCCTGTGATCAGGCGGTAGATAAGAAACAACTGGCAGCATCTATTGACAAACACCTTAAAGCACTCAACGATGATTATGAAGTAGAAAGAAAAAGTGCGCTAAAGGAGATCTTCATTGAAGTATTGCCCGAGGAAACCTTTCTTAAATTTCTGGAAATTAGAGGTAAAATGGGCGGCCAGCATAAGTTCCCAAGGGTGCTCAAAGGTGGTCTTTTGGAAGCCTGGAAGAATTTTTTAACAGAACAAGGCTATTAATTAACTTTTTAAGAGTTTATTATTTGTAGTCCTCTATTATTTCTATATTTTCACGCTGACAAGGGAAAGCGCTGGAGTAAGTTTTACAACCAGTTTTAATGATCCTAATTGTTCAAAAAATTAAAATGACCCGAGAGGCGACCGGCCGGCACTGCTGAGACCATTGCTTCTGCGGTATATATTGAATGTTATTTTCGGCAATAATAAAAGGTCTGGCAATCGGACTAATGCTCGGCATTTCTGTAGGCCCAGTTATTTTTGCGATTATTAAACAGAGCATCAGTAACGGCCACAAAGGTGGCGTGGCTTTTATTGTGGGCGTATCTATTTCAGATACCCTGCTGGTTATTTTGTGTAATTTCTTCACACAGATCTTCAGTTCTACTGGCATGCTGGAAAAGATCATCGGTTTTGGGGGCAGCTTTTTTTTGATCGGGCTTGGGTTTTATAATTTCTTTCTAAAGAAATCCCTGTCTGACGAAGATTCCGAGGTCATCCATAAAAAACTCAGCAACCGGGATATGGTTTCTATTTTTTTCTCAGGCTTTTTGATGAACACCTTAAACCCGGCAGTAATCTTATTTTGGATCGCGACTTCAGCCAGTATAATGGTAAGTGCAAAGAATTACCTGCCCTATGAGATCCAGTACCGCATTATCGTCTTCCTTACCTGTCTGATATTTACTTTTACCCTGGATATTTCCAAAGTATTTCTAGCCGGAAAAATCAGAAACAGATTAACGCCCCATAATATTCATATCGTGAATAGAATTTCAGGCGTTATTTTTATTATATTTGGTTTAGCGTTATTATACGGCATTTCTTCTGGCAGGGTACTCACCCATTAAGAAGTGCCATTACTTGTAAAAAAGCAACAATGTAATATGGAATCTGTGTCCTCGTTTCTGCATCTGGCCTTTATTACTTTTATCACTTTATTCCCTGCGGTCAATCCGGTGGGCACCTCCTTTATCATCGATCCCTTATTGAGCGGCCTGACTAAGAAGCAACGGCTGGTGGCGGCCAGAAAGATCTCCTTTTACAGTCTGACCATAAGTGTAGTATCTGTGATACTGGGCAGCTGGATCATGAAACTCTTTGGCCTCTCCCTTCCTATCGTACAGATCGCAGGTGGCATTATTATCTTTAATATGGGCTGGAACCTGCTCATTTCAAAAAAAGAGACCAACAAAGGGCCGGAAACCTTTACACAGCCCGAAGATAAATATAAAGAAGTAGAGAATATCCTCTTCTATCCGATCTCTTTCCCGATGCTTTCAGGGGCAGGAACTATTTCGGTCCTACTGACCCTGAGTGCTTCGAGCGCCAATAAGAACTGGCAACAATACCTGTTTAACACCGGCTCTTTAATCGTAGGTATCCTAATGATGGTGATCCTGATCTATATCTGTCTGATCAATACTCTTTTCCTATTTAAGCGGATCGGAAGCCGCGGACAGCAGGTCGTCAATAGAATCAGTGCCTTTCTTGTCATGTGTGTCGGCCTGCAGATTCTCTGGGAGGGCATCCAGCACCTGCTTCAAATGAAATAACCTGTCTGGAAAAGCAAGGAACCAGGATTGGGACTGCCCGGTTCAAAGGTACCCCTTGGCTCACTCACCCTCTGAATGTTTTCCACCTCATATTTTTTTACTCCGCAACGTCTTCATTAGCAAGGACGCTTCCTGTAGCGAACCAATAACTACGAAACTTCAGGCCAGCAATAGAATTTAAAGAAAAAAGGGTTATAAACCGAGGATTGTATATTCCAGGTATACCCGGTTAAACCAGTCCTTGATCTGCATTAACTTGTCAGGCCGGCTTTTTTGCAGTTCACTGATCTCCTCTGGGTGAAGTTTTCTTCCAATTCATTTTAAGTAATGCCACAGATTCCCCCGTACTCATCCACCAATGCAATATTGAGCAGATTGCTTAACTCTGAGAAAATGCTTACGTGACTAAACAGACTGCCCCGGTAATCAGTGATCGACAGCCCTTCAAATAGTTCTTTGCTGCCGCTAAACAGCTCTTCTATAGTGTCCACTAGGAGGCTCCTTCCAAAGCTTCTGGAGTCAACTAAAAAAATAATATGCTTCGGTTTGCACCAGACGATGGATGTTTTCCGTCCTGTCAATATAAGTATAGCCGCCCTCCCGGATTTTCCGAAAACGCTGTAGGCCTATGGGATATGGGCTTAGCATAAAACGAAGAGACAAAAAGTCTTACTGATTTTACCGTAACCGGTCGTATGTTCTTCATTAGCCGGGTCTGGAAAAATGGCCCCCTCTTAATGGCAGCTTACAAATAAAATTTGCCCTGCTCCCCATAAGCAATTGACTTCATTCACCAACTCACATAAAGCAAATCAATGACAAATAGATTCAAAATAGACAAAACTGAACATCCAAAATGTCCATAAATGGACACTTGTATCAATTACGGACAGTCCAGACAGAACCCGAATTTCATAATATGTTCATTTACAAATTTTTATTATAGTGGCACTTAATTCGTTTGATTTTAATCAGACTAAATGCCCCTTTGTTTATCCACAGTTAAACTGTCCAATACCATGCTCAGACATTACATAAAAGTCGCGTGGCGGAACCTTAAAAGAGCCTCCGTCTTTTCCTTTATCAATATAACAGGTCTTACTATCGGCCTGACCTGCAGCATGCTGATTTTGTTGTTTGTAAAAGATGAGCTCAGCTTTGATAAATTTCATGAACATGGCAAGCAGATATACAGAATCACCAACCAGAGCACTTTTAAAGGAGCAAGCAAAATCAGTAGCAATACCGGCCTCCTGGAAGGTCCTCGTTTTGCAGCGCATGTTCCGGGGATAAAGTCGTTTGTACGCATTGAATATGACGGTACAGATTTTAAAAAAGGGACAGAAGTCCGACCTATGAATTTCTTTAGGGCAGATTCAAATTTCTTCGAGTTCTTTAGTTTCCCGCTCATTGCAGGTAATCCTAAAACCTGCCTAAAAGCCCCCAACTCCATTGTATTATCAAAAAGGGAGGCGATCCGTCAGTTCGGCTCTACCGACATTTTGGGTAAAACAGTTATGCTGAAAGAAGATACCATTTTCAAACCATACACAGTAACTGCCGTCGCAAAAGACTGTCCACTGAATTCGTCCATCAGATTCAATGCCTTATCTCCCATTACAAGTTCTGCGGCAGATGAGGCGGACCTGCAAAACTGGTTTAATTCCTTTCTCAATACTTTCGTTATGCTGGACGAACATGCAAATCTCGGACAGGTTGAGCAGCAAATGCAAAAGTATTATATCAAGGATGCATCCGTCACTTTTAAATCACTTTTGCTACAATATGGCCTTTCAGCGTCCGACGCGTCCATGGAGCATTATCAGCTACAGCCACTGTCTGCCATGCATTTAGATAAAGAAATCAGTTCCGGTAATGGTATAGCAGCGACCAGCGATCCGATATACTCTTATATTCTGTCCGGCATTGCGCTGTTTATCCTGCTGATTGCCAGCATTAATTTTATTAACTTAACCATTGCCCGCTCCATCAAAAGGGCCAAGGAAATCGGGATTCGTAAAGTAATAGGTAGTGACAAAAAGCAACTCATCATTCAGTTCATGGGAGAATCCATTATACTTTGTCTGATCGCCTTTTGTCTTGCATTACTACTGGCCTGGTTCATATTACCTCTGTTCAATACACTAGCCAATAAGTCATTATCGCTATCTTATCTGCTAGACGCAAAGCTGATATCAGCGCTGATTGGTTTATTTGCATTCACCAGCTTTATTGCTGGGTTTTATCCAGCCCTGGTGTTGACCAGATATGAGCCAACTAAAATTCTTTATAACCGATTTGAAATGCAGGGGAAAAATTATCTGCAAAAATCCCTCGTCGTCGCCCAGTTCACCATCGCCTCCTTTTTCGTGATACTCACTTTTCTGTTGTATCAGCAATTTAAATACCTGACCAGTGCTGATCTGGGTTATGACGACAGCAATCTGGTACTCGTGGAAAATTATAATGCCCGGCCCAAGGGTGCACTATTTCAAAAAATGCTCTCAGACAATCCGGCCATAAAAGAGGTAGCGGCAAAAAACGGGGGTACACATTCCACCCTTGGCAAAATTTCAAGTGGCGCTGTTATTAATTTCCAAAATGAGTTGATTACGGCGAATTTTCTGAATGAACTAAAGATCCCAATTATTACAGGCAGAAACTTTTCAATGACTAATCCCACAGATTCCATTGACAAAATCATCGTGAATGAAGCCTTTGTCAAGGAAGCCGGCTGGAAAGACCCTCTGGGGAAGAAAATAATCCTTACGACTGAGGATAACAAATCAGTAGAAGTCATTGGCGTCGTAAAAAATTACCATTATGCTTCCATGAATGAGCAAATTAAACCGCAGGTTTTCCGGTGGGAGGATATCAATAAACTCAATGCATTCTACATTAAGATTCAACCCGGGATGTCAGGTGCTGCCCTGGATTATATAAAAGCCAGCTATCAGGATCTCTTTCCTTTAAACCCCTTCAGTTACAATTTTGTACAGGAGTCCAATAAAATGCAATACAGTGACATTGCCAAATGGCGACAAATCCTGCTGTTTGGTGGCGCGGTCACTATAATTGTGTCATTCATGGGCCTATTCGGGCTTTCGGTGCTATCCTCTGAACGCCGCAAAAAGGAGATAGGCATCCGCAAAGTATACGGCGCCTCCGTTAGCGAAATTGTCCGCCTGTTGACAACTGACTACCTGAAATTAGTATTGCTTTCTTTAATTATTGCAGCTCCTCTTACTTTCATCGCTGCTTATAAATTCCTGCAGACTATGCTGTACAGAATTCCGCTATCCCCGCAATTATTTATCATTCCCGATACACTGGTAATTCTGCTGGCTTTTATAACAGTTTACCTGCAAACCAGAAGCAGCGCTGTTGTTAATCCTGTCAAGAGCCTGAAAAACGAATAGTTCATTTACATTTTCATAGGGTCAAGCCAGCAAGGGCGGCGTTAGCCGCCTTCTGCTGGCATTTTTTTATGGATCTCACTGATCAGTTCCGCTACAAGTGCTGTCCACCCTGTCTGATGACTGGCCCCCAGTCCTCTGCCGGTATCACCGTTAAAGTATTCGTAGAAGAGAACCAGGTCATTGTTTTCCGCTTTATCGTAGAACCAGTCGTATTGGGCTCCATTGAGCTTTCTGCGGCCATTTTCATCCTTTAAGAATAGACTGATGACTCTTTTGGTAAGTTCCGTAGCGACCTCCAGCAGCGTCAGCTGATTGGACGACCCGGTCGGATATTCTACTTTCAGGCTGTCCTGATAAAATCTGCCATATTGAAGAATACTGCGGATGAGCAGGTAATTGATCGGGATCCAGATCGGGCCGCGCCAATTACTGTTTCCTCCAAAAAAATCTGAAGTAGCATCTCCCGGATCATACTGTATCCGGTACAGTACGCCATCGATTGTTACCTCATAGGGATGATCTTTATGGTATTTAGACAGGCCGCGGATACCGCCGTCACTGAGAAATTCTGTTTCACTTAAAACGCGTTCCAGCAAAAACACCAGCCTTTCTTTAGGAATCAGTGATATCAGTATCTTATCGCTTCCCTGCTTTTCTTCATTAGGCCAGAATTTACCATTTTCTTTTCTATAGTTTTCATACCACGAAATCCGTTTGGTAAAATCTTTCAGATTTTTAAGCGCGGGCTTTCGGATAATAGAAGCCGCAAACAGGGTCGTCAGCCCCACTATGCTCTGAATCCTCAGATGCAGAGGGTCTCCGCTCTTGGAAACCAGTACATCATAATAGAAACGGTCTTCTTCATTCCACATGCCCAATTCATTGAGCGATTCGGCGATCAGCACAAAATGCTCAAAGAACTTGGTAGCCGTGTCTTCGAAAGAAGGATCATAAAGGGCGATCTCCAGGGCAATATCCATCATATTAAGGGCATACATTCCCATCCAGCTGGTACCATCGGCTTGTTCCAGCTTCAGTTCGCTGTGAAGTGGCATATTTCGGTTAAAAGCGCCGATATTATCGAGTCCCAGAAAGCCACCCTGAAAGATATTTTTACCGTTGGGGTCTTTCCTGTTGATCCACCAGGTAAAATTGATGAGTAACTTGTGAAAGACCTTTTTTAAAAAGTTGATGTCTCCCGGACCGCTTCCCTTTTGTTTTTTTTCAATCTGGTAGATCTCTAGCGCAGACCAGGCCTGCAGCGGCGGATTTACATCACTGAAACTCCATTCATAAGCCGGGAGTTGTCCATCGGGCTTCATATACCATTCCCGCATAATAAGTGAGAGCTGGTGTTTGGCAAAGACGACATCGATCCTGGCAAGGGCAATACACTGAAAGGCCAGGTCCCAGGCAGCATACCAGGGGTATTCCCATTTATCAGGCATCAAAATAATATCCTGGTTTTTAATATGCTGCCAGTCCCAGTTGCGGCCATGTGCCCGGACGTCATTATTTTGCACGATACCATCCCCGAGCTGGATCCACTTTTCGATATCAAAATGATAATACTGTTTATTCCATAAAAGCCCGGCAAAGGCCTGCCTTTGAATATTAAGCGCATCACTGGACAAATCCTTGGGCAGAACGGCATGATAGAAGTCATCTGCCTCCTGCTCTCGTAATTTGAAAATATAAGTTGCTCCCTGCTCAAAAGGATCTTCCATCGCACGGTTAGAAAGCCTTAAATAGAGCACACGCTGCTCTCCAGGTTCCATTTCCCAGTGATATACAGGAGAGAATTTTGTTCCGGTGATCTGTTCAGCCAGTTCTGCCTTATGCTCCCCGTAAATGACCGCCTGCTGGATCGCGTCTTTACAAAAAGACGTAAGATTAGGCCTGCCATAAAGTTTTTCGAAATTGGTCTCATTTTCGGTAAAATATCGCTCATCCGTCTGAGGATAATACAGATAATAATCGCCGAGTCTTTCATGTACCGCCCGGACGCAGCCCGGCCTTTCTTCTGTGATGGAGGGCTTTATACTATCCGGCTCGCTTTGCCAGCGGTTATAAAACCAAAGTGTCGGCAAGATCGTCAATGGCGCCTTGTTACCGGATCTGTTTTTTACCGTAATACGGATGCCTATATCTGTTTTGTCGTATTTGGCATAGGTGATATCAACATCAAAATAGTTATTATCATCAAAGACACCGGTATCCAGAATTTCATATTCTTCATCCAGGGCGGTGCGTTTCTTATTTTCCTGTAATAACTGGTCATAGGGAAAGGCCTGCTGTGGATACTTATAGAGATAGCGCATAAAATAATGCGATGGAATATTATCCAGATAATAATAGAGCTCCTTGACATCTTCCCCATGGTTCCCCTCATAATTGCCCATCCCAAAGAGCCTTTCTTTGAGAATTCCGTCTACCCCATTCCAAAGGCCAATAGCAAAGCACAGGTTCTGAAACATATCAGATATTCCCGCAATCCCGTCCTCACCCCATCTATAAGCCCTGCTGGCCGCATGGCCAAAGGGGAAATAATTCCAGGCATCGCCGTTTTCACTATAATCTTCTCTTACGGTTCCCCATTGCCTTTCCGCCAGATAGGGTCCCCATTTTTCCAGCGGTATATCAGTCTTGGCATTGGATATTAATCGTTGCTGTTCAGCCGTCATATACACATCATTTTCATTGTGGCGAAGATAGCCACTATTCACGGCTTTTTGTTGCGATATTTTTTTAGGACGGCTAACAAATATTAGGCATCCATGCCGGGATATGGACTAAATAAATGGCACAAATAACTTAATTTGCAGCCCTATGAAAGGACGCAGACAGGCCAAAAAGAAAAGCTCATATTTTAAAACCAGATCAGGTAAAGGCCTGATCCTGATTTTTGTTTTTTGTATCCTGCTTACTGTATTGTCGGGGTTTCCTGCGGTTATTGAAACCTATTATTCCCAAGGTATTTATCCGGTTATTGCTGCCGGTCTTAGAATCTGTTTCGGCGCGCTTCCTTTTAGCCTGGGCGATATACTCTATACGCTGCTGGGCATTTTTATCCTCTGGCGCCTGATCCGTTTTATTAAGACAATTGTAAAGAAAAGATGGACCAGGGACTATGGATTTAAATCTCTTTATACCACGTTATATGTGGGCAGTCTGCTGTACGGCCTGTTTTATCTGTTATGGGGCTTAAATTACAGCAGGTTAGGCATTGCCAGCCAGCTGGATCTGACTGTGACCAAAGATTATACAACCCAGGAATTACAATCACTCACCACCAGCCTGCTGCAAAAAACCAATTATGACCGCCGTCAGCTGGGCAGTCCGGTAGAGCTGCCCAATCACAAGACATTATTTAATGAAGCTGAGGCGTCTTACCGCCATATCCGGGAAAAATACCCTTTCCTTGCTTACAGGCACCGCAGCATTAAAGTGCCGGTTTACAATGCACTGGGCGCTTATCTTCAATACACCGGCTATTACAATCCATTTACAGGCGAGGCACAGGTCAATACAGCCCTTCCTGGCATCCTGCTGCCTTATGTCGCCTGTCACGAAATGGCGCATCAGTTAGGATATGCATCAGAGGATGAAGCTAATTTTGTCGGTTTTCTGGCCGCTACGGCCAGCACAGATCCACTCTTTCAGTATTCTACACATCTTGAGCTGTTCCGCTATGCGAACAGCGAGCTGTGGTACCGGGATTCCAATATGGCCAGCAGTAATTACAAACAGCTAGATACATTGGTTAAAGAGGATCTGAAACATCTGCAGGCTTTCTTTATCGCTCATGAAAATCCAATCGGCAAACTTACGACTAAAATTTACGGACTCTTTTTAAAAGCCAACCGGCAGCCGCAGGGGCTGGACACTTATGATCAGGTAACTGCGTGGCTGTTGGCCTATCAAAAAAAATACAAGGAGAGAAAATAGGCTTATTCCGGCAGCTGCATTACGCCTGCGAGCGGACTTAATAACGTAGCCCATTTTTCTGCACTTTCCAGTCCGGCGCGAATATGACGTGCCCTGAGGATCTCAGATTTATAGCTGGAAATGAGTACCTGGCCAAGCGACTCTTTATCGGTCGCCGGCAGATCAAATCTCGCCTCTGGCAACAGCAACTCGGTGCTGGAAGTAACCGGCGCTATGATCAGTGAGCCAAGACTTGCGGTAGCTAATTGTATATCCAGTCCCTGATCCGCTAAGTAAGGAGATACCACCGCGTAGGCTGAACGGATCCAGGCATATAACGATTTTGTATCCAGTGCGGACAGAAGATGTACATCATCTTTATAGAAATAAGCATCAAATTTGTCTAAAAAATCCGCATTCTGATGCATGGAAGCTGGTATTAAAAGCGCCAGCTGCATGGAGCTTCTCTGCCATTTCTTAAAATGAGAAAATGCCTTCAGATTTTCAATAACCTCATCTTCTGTGGCAGCTCTGGCATCTATCAGAAAATAAGACTCATCACGGGTCTGTTCCAACTTAAAACTATCCAGTAAGGCCTCAGTATATAGCGCGGGATCCAGGTACTGCTTTTGCGGCAAAGGTAGCCAGGCGGCAAGTTTCGCTGTACTTGCCGGCAACTGCGCTTCCAGGGCGCGGGTAGCCGCCGGGCTATAACTGATGATCTTATCAGCTAACTGCAACTCCGCTATTATTTTTTGTTGCTTTTTTATCTGTGCCGGCCTGGCATCCCGGGGGAGCAGCACTGCTCCCACGTCTGCAACAAAACGCCACTGTCTGGCCCCCTTCGCATCTTTTAACAGGGGCAGCTGCCCGCCGATATAAAAGATATTGTCCGGCTGAAGCTGTTTGACAAGCGCCGGATAATTAATCTTTTCCCACAGGCTTTTTTTGATACTGCTCCCTTTGGGCAGCTCAATGCCCAACAGTGCCAGAGGACCGGCCTCTGCCGCGATTTTCTGAAAACTCACCTCCTGAAAATCAAGTTTCTTAAAGGCTCCCTTAGGCAGATACGCATCAATAATGGCATTATATATGTAATGCAGATATGGAAATTTATCCAGTGCATCCTGATGAAATAATACAACAGAGGTATTCATGGGTGCAAAGTTAAATATCCATTTAAATTTAAGGGGCTATTTTTTCAGGTGAAAGACATGCCCTACTTTTGGAAATACTTAACTAATAATATTAATGAAAAAAATAATAGGATTTTTAGCGATTATTCTGGGAACAGCTGTTGGCGTCGCTGCACAACAGGTTAAACATGCCCCGCCGATCGATGGCTATAAATATATTAAAATTGATGACGCTGACCATAATTTCGGGGATATCACTTATGGGACAGCTGTAGAGTATCCGGTTAAGATGGTCAATATCAGCTCCGATTCTGTAAGGTTAACCAATGTCGTTGTCAGTTGCGGATGCACGACACCCGAATATACCAAAGGGGTATATGCGCCAGGCGATACAATTACCATGAAAGTAGGTTTTAACGGTCATGCCGACGGTAATTTTAACAAGACGCTGAGTCTGCTGTTTGAAGCACCGGAGGGGCAATTTGTAAAAATTCTCCGTTTTAAAGGTAAAGGCATTGTAAAAAATAATTAAAGATTATCAGGATCTTTCCATTTAAACCTTGACCGGTCTGAATCATCTAACTGTTGATCTTTACTACTTTATTAAAAATCAACTATTTATACAACATCATATAAAAACAAGAAAATGAAAAAACTATTGTCTCTGGCTTTTCTATTATTGGTTGGCGTGACTTTTTGCCTGGCCCAGGATAGTGCTAAGCAAACTGCGGTCAAAGAAGCAAAATTTAATGAGCTTACACACCACTTCGGAGATATTGCCCAAGGTAAACCTGTAACAACTAAATTCACTTTTGATAATACGGGCAATAAACCCCTGATCATTGAAACGGCTGTTGCTTCCTGTGGCTGTACAACACCTACCTACCCCAAGCAACCGGTTCTCAGCGGCAAAACCGGTACAATTTCTGTCACCTTCAATGCTGAGGCAAATGGTGCGTTCAAGAAAATGGTTACCGTGAAATTCGCCGGCTATGACCGCCCCGTGTTACTGGTTATTGATGGAACTGTAAAATAGCCGGAGACGACTAACAAAAGATCGTTTGTAAATCCCGGACGGCTGATTATCAGCGTCCGGGATTTTTTTATAGGCCCCTTATATCGATTTTGGGTAGAAAATGCAGGATAAGTCCCCAAAATGATGTTTTTTTGCAAAACGAAATTTATAAGCATGTCTTCAACTTCTCAACCCGCGCTATTATTATTAGCCGACGGAACGATTTTTCATGGAAAAGCTTTTGGTAAAATTGGTACTACAACCGGCGAGATCTGTTTCAACACAGGTATGACCGGCTATCAGGAAGTTTTTACCGATCCGAGCTATTACGGTCAGATCCTGATCATGAATAATGTACATATCGGTAACTATGGAACCAAAGCCGAGGATGTAGAAAGTGATACCGTCAAGATAAAAGGTCTGATCGGCCGTAATCTGGAATCCAATTACTCCCGCTATCAGGCGGATAAATCCCTGGAAGAATACCTGATACTGAACAATATCGTTTCCATTGCAGATGTTGATACCCGTGCGTTAGTGGCGCATATCCGCAATAAAGGTGCTATGAATTGTCTGATATCTTCTGATAATGATAATATTGAAGAACTGCAAAAACAGTTGGCTGCAACCCCTGATATGGAAGGTCTTGACCTGACTTCAGAAGTAACCACTAAAGAGGAATATGAATTAGGTGACCCTGCTTCACCATTGAGAGTCGCTGTTTTAGACTTTGGTATCAAAAAGAACATTCTTAAGAATTTGACCGACAGAGGCGCTTTCGTAAGAGTCCACCCGGCACATACAACGCTGGAAAGGCTGAAAGAGTTTAACCCAACCGGTTATTTCCTGTCAAATGGACCTGGAGACCCGGCTGCCACTGAATATGCAGTTAAAATCGTGAAAGCTATCCTGGATGTCCAAAAACCGGTTTTTGGTATCTGTATGGGGCATCAGTTACTGGCCCTGGCCAATGACGTCCCTACCTACAAAATGCACGCGGGCCACAGGGGCCTCAATCATCCGGTTAAAAACACGATCACCGGCCTGAGCGAGATCAGTACCCAGAATCACGGTTTTGCAGTCGACGCTGAAAAAATAAAAGACAACAAAGCATTGGAAGTAACGCATATCAACCTGAATGACGGATCTATTGAAGGGTTCAGAATGGTAGGAAGACCTGTATTCAGTGTGCAGTATCATCCTGAAGCAACACCCGGGCCGCACGACAGCCGTTATCTGTTCGATGATTTCATTAGCGCAATGAAATCATTTCAGGCAGCAAACGCGTAAATAAGAAATAAAAATCACTTAAAAGCCCGATCGACGCAAAATCGATCGGGCTTTTTTATTCAAAGATGCCTATTTTAGCTTCATGGAATTTAAAGAGATCATTACGCACTCACAATTGGTCCAAAAGACCGCCTTCTACACGGAGTTAACACTTGAAAACGCCGAAGGCGGGCACGACTGGCAGCATATCCAGCGTGTAGTCGTAAATGCGGCTATAATTGCAGCGGCAGAAGACTGTAACAGAGAAATCGTGCTTTTAGGGGCATTATTGCATGATATAGCCGACAGTAAGTTTCACGGGGGTGATGAGCAAATTGGTCCTGCGACTGCCCGCGATTTTCTAATCTCTGCAGGCGCACCGGATCATGTTACCGCCCACGTAGAAAAGATTGTTCAGCATGTTTCCTACAGAGGCGGCCAGCAAAGCACCTTTTTCTCGCCCGAACTCGCAGTGGTCAGAGATGCGGACAGACTGGATGCCATTGGCGCTGTTGGCATTGCCAGAGCCTTTAACTATGGGGGCTTTAAAAACAGAAAGCTATTCGACCCGGCTATCATGCCCGTTGAGTACGCCACCAAGGAAGCCTATAAATCAAGCACCGCTCCTACCATCAATCATTTTTATGAAAAGCTACTCAAGCTAAAGGATCTCATGCATACTGATACGGGAAAACAGCTGGCAGAGCAGCGCCATGCATATATGCTCGGTTTTTTGGAGCAGTTTTTCCAGGAAGTGCAGTTTGCCGGGTTTAGCCTCTGAGATAACCGCCAGGCAGGCAGCCGTTCTGCAGTCATTTTTCAGAAGATGCAATTACTTTACATATCAGTCGATATTTTGATTAATTTCACAGCAAATATTCAAGCAGAAAAAGCTAGTTATGCAAATTGCAATTATCAACGGCCCCAACTTAAACCTGCTGGGAACCCGGGAGCCGACCATATATGGCGATTCCACTTTTGAGGCCTTTTATAAGACACTAAAGGAAAGATTCCCTGCAATACAGTTTCATTATTACCAGTCCAATATAGAAGGGGAACTCATAAATGAACTGCAGCGCGTAGGATTTGACTATGATGGTATATTGATCAATCCAGGCGGTTATACACATACCTCTGTGGCATTAGGCGATTGCATTGCTTCTATTACCACACCCGTCATTGAAGTACATATCAGCAATATTCACAGCAGAGAGGCTTTCCGACAGATCTCTCACGTGTCTGCCAAATGCCGCGGGACCATTGCAGGGCTGGGACTGGAAGGATATGCCCTGGGCGTATTGTTCTTCACTCATTCGTTCGCCCCGGACGAAAAGAAAATATAAAAGCTACAAATTGCAGGTCCAGGCAGCGCCTGGCCTACTGCGTGTTTTTCTCAAAAAAACGGTGCAGGAAGAGCATTTGATAGTTGATGGCATTATTCCAGTAGTCCCAATTATGCTGGCCCGGACGCTCTGCATAATCATGATCAATTTTCAGGTTCGTGAGTTTGAGATGCAAGGCTCTGTTTACGCCCAGAAAAAAGTCTCCGGTGCCACACTCAAAGCTAATCGCCAGATCCCCGTTTTTGAGCGTACCCGCCAGGTATTGAGCGGTATGACGCTGCCAGCGCTCCTGATGCTGTTCATAAGGCCCCAGCACCTTAGCGATGTCCCAGTTTTTGGGAAATGGCGTAAAGTCCACGCCCCCGCTCATTGACACAGCTGCACCAAAAAAGTCTTTATGCAGAATTGCTAAATAAAGTGCGCCGTGGCCACCCATACTGAGGCCTCCCAGGGCCCTGAACCTCCGATCTTTCTTTGTCCTGTAATGGCTGTCTACATAATCAGGCACTTCTTTGCTGACAAAGGTTTCAAATCTGACTTTACTGTCTATAGGACTGTCAAAATACCAGCTATTAAAGTTGCCGTCCGGGCAGATTCCTATAATATCGAAGCGGTCTACTGATTTGAGAAAATCGGGCGCATTTTTTACCCAATTGGCGTAATTACCACTATAACCATGTAATAAATAAAGCACAGGATAAGCCTGGTGACTGCTACTATACGAATCCGGTAAAACCACCACACATTTGATATCCCTATTCATGGACGCGCTATGAATTAAAACAGTATCTACTTTAGCCGCAAAGCTAAAGCTGATACCCATAAACAGACAGCTCACACCAATTAGCCATTTTTTCATGAAGACATTTGTTTAAATGATGTTGAAATTTGAAACAGATGATTGAAAATAATAAAAAAAGCAACAAATCTTTTCGGAAATGTTGCTTCGTTATGCGTTCAAGTAAGCGTAAGCCTTGTTTACGCCTTTTTTTCGGCTACTTTCTTTGCCTGTGCAGGTCTGGCAGGACGTACCTTACCGTAAGAGCCTAAGAAGATCTTACCTTTCTTTGTTTTTTTATCGCCTCTTCCCATTTTTTTAGGTTTAAATGTTTTTAACTGCTGCAAAAATGCATAAAATTTTGCAAGCATCCTCCAAAAACTGCGAAAATTTCTGTTTTAAGGCCAATATTCCCTGATTTCAGGTCTTCTGGCTGTAATAACATTTTTAGAATATCTGTATAACGAAGAGGCTGCGCCGTGTTATCAACCTGATATAGATGATAATACAGCGCAGCCTTTTCGCTTTTAAGCATTCTGCTTAGACAGCCGGTGGGCCGTCAGGCACATCCTTAGATTTTAGCAGACAGTTCTTTACCAGCTTTAAAACGAGCTACTTTTTTAGCTTTGATTTTTAAAGGAGCACCTGTCTGAGGGTTACGTCCTGTGCGAGCTGCACGTTTAGTAACAGAGAAAGTGCCAAAACCTACTAAGGTTACTTTGTCACCAGATTTTAATGTCTTCTGTACAGTCGTAGTGAAAGAATCCAATGCTGCGTTTGCCTGTGTTTTAGTAATATCGGCGTCTGCTGCGATTTTAGCTACTAATTCAGCTTTGTTCATAGTTTTATATTTTTTGAGTTAATAACAGAAACAAATTTATTAGCTTTTCTCATATAACAAAATATTTTTTTGACTTTTTACCATTTATTCTTCCCTCCCAACTGCCCATCTGACAAAGGTTCTGGAAAAATCTTCAAAAACCGGGGAATGCAAAAATACATAGCAAAACCTTGAAGTGCTTTATTCATCAGTGTTTCAGAGAATAAAACCGCTGAAACCGACTAATAACAGGGCACACAGCAATATACAATTCTTTTAAAATCTACAAAATTTCTTTTTAATTGTTCACATTTAATGCACAATCTCCATTAAGGTCGAAAAACTCAGCATTTTGCTGCCCCAGGCCGCTCGCTGCGCCTGGTTTGCAGATGCTTCATGAAGGGTTTTAAAGGCATTGTAATCGGCCTTACTGTCGGCAAATAGCTGCAATGCATAGGTAGGCCCATCACTATCATCCACCTCTCGCAGCCGAAGCAGCTGATGGCGGGTAAATTTACCGGTACCCAGTATAAAAGGAATATGTTCCTTATTCATCCAGCCCAGCCATTGCTGATGGATCTGCGGATCCACCTTAATGGTAATATTATATATAAACATAATTCTTTTAAAAAATTAAGTAGCGAGACAAGGTATTATTAACCAGTTGAAATGCAGCGAATTAGATTGCAGTACCTCTCCTGGTTATTTTGATTCCCGTCTTCGTTTTAATTAATCTGCCAGATACATCAATACCGCTACCCAGCAACAAAGTCACCGATCTCCAGGTAGATCGGACAGTGATCACTATGCTTGACATCCGGGTAGATCTCTGCATTAACAATGCGCTCATGAAGGCCGCTTGTAACACTGATATAGTCGATACGCCAGCCTTTATTATTAAGTCTTACTGAAGGAAAACGCTGGCTCCACCAGCTATAGGCCCCTATTTTCTCCGGATGCAGATGGCGGAAGCTATCCACAAAGCCATTTTCAAAGAATTTATCCATCCAGGCTCTTTCTTCGGGCAGAAAGCCTGAAGATTTCTTATTGCCTTTAGGGTCATGGATATCTATCTCCCGGTGACATATATTGTAATCTCCGGTTAGTATGAGATTTGGACGAATCTTACGCAGTTCACTTAAATAATGGAGAAACTCATCCAGCCACTGATATTTATACGTCTGCCTGAGATCACCTGTAGTACCAGAGGGAAAATAAGCATTTACCAGCGTAAAGTCTTCAAAATCCAGACGGATACTGCGCCCTTCAAAGTCGCTTTGCTCAATGCCGCTGCCATAAAAGACCTCTTGGGGCTCCTGTTTGGTAAAAACAGCCACCCCGCTGTAGCCCTTTTTCTGTGCGGAGAACCAGTAGACATGATACCCCAGTTTCTCGATCTGGGCAACATCTACGTCTGTTTTCTGCGCTTTTGTTTCCTGAATACAAATAATGTCAGCAGGGTCTGTGGCCAGCCAGTCTAAAAACCCCTTTTTAATGGCCGCTCTGATTCCGTTAAGGTTATATGAAATGATGCGCATATCGTAAATATTTTAACGCAAGGTAATCAAGGTTTTTTACTTTCGTAGCAGCAATTCATTGTTGCATTGAGTTTTTGTGCTTAATTTGCTCTGACAATGGGTTTATGCACACTGGCGGGGCCGCCTGGGTGCCCATTATAATTTCATATTAATAACCTACTATTGAAAAAGAATATTGCCTTGGTGACCGGCGGATTTACAGGTGAATCCGTTATCAGCTATCAAAGCGCTGAGAATGTGCGCAACAATCTGGATCCGGCACTTTTTGATGTATATACCATTGATATCAAGGAAGAAGCGTGGACTTATACCAATAAAGAAGGTCAGCAGCAAAATGTAGATAAAGCAGACTTTTCCATTCTTGAGAATGGAAAAAAGCTGACTTTTGACAAGGCATTCCTGTGCATTCATGGCAGTCCGGGGGAAGACGGCCGCCTTCCGGCCTATTTTGAATTGATTGGCCTGCCTTATACGGGTTGTCCAAGTGCAGTAGCTTCATTGACCATGAATAAATACCACACGATACTGGTTGCGGCGGCTGCCGGAATACCCACTTCAAAATCCTATCTGGCTTTTAAAGAAGAGCCGGTGGATATGGAACGGATTTTTGACTTAAACTTTCCGGTTTTTGTCAAGCCCAATGACCAGGGATCCAGTATCGCTATGTCCAAGGTAAACGAACCGAAAAGCGACGATATTCAGCAGGCACTTGATAAAGCCTTCAAGGTAAGCAGCCAGGTGCTGATCGAAACCTTTATTCCCGGCAGAGAATTTACAATCGGCATAATGGAGGATGCAACTGGCACGGTTATTAGTCTTCCCATGACCGAGATTATCCTGAAAAAGGGAAGGGAAATGTTTGACTTCGAGGCCAAATATAATGGAGAGACCGGTGAAATCACACCGGCAGAAGCTACGGCCGAGATGACGGATTTTGTCGCGGCCGCCGGCAAAAAAGTATACAAGGCACTGGGCTGCAAAGGCATCGTCCGGATTGATTTTATCTTTCACGAGACAGAAAACAGGCCATATTTATTGGAAGTCAATACTATACCCGGCCAAACCAAAGAAAGCCTTATTCCCAAACAGGTGGCGGCCAAAGGCTGGACACTCAGGGACTTCTATACAGAATTATTATTGGCGAAATAAAATTAAAAACGTAAAATTGTACACGTGGCTACACCCAAAAATATAAAATCCATACTTCTGAACCTGGTCATCATTATTGCTTTGACCTTCCTGCTCCTTTTTATATTCTTTTCTTCGCTCAAGAGCATTACAAGGCATGGAGAAGCGATCAGTGTTCCGGATGTAACAGGAATGCCCTCTTCGGCGGCAATCGCGAAGATCACCGCTATGGGTCTGGAGCCAGTGGTACTGGATACGGTATTCTTTGACACACTGGCCCCGTTAAGCATTGTTTCCCAGACGCCCGCAGGCACCGCGAAGGTGAAAGAAGACCGGATCATCTATCTTACTGTCAATAGGGCCGTTCCGCCGACGATTCAAATGCCGAATCTGGTCGGGTATTCGCTCAATAGCGCCGCCCTTTTACTGAAAAGCTTCGGCCTTCACCTGGGGGAACACACCTATACCGCAAACCTGGTTAAAGATGCCGTCGTAAAACAAATGCTGGGGGACAGTGAAATTGTAGCCGGTACCCGGATACCCATGGGAACGACCATCAATCTGGTCATCGGCGACGGTTCCGGCAGCCAGATGATGAGTGTCCCGGATATTATCGGTATGCAACTCAGTGAGGCAAAAGATTATATCAGCTCAATGAACTGTACAATTGGTGCTGTCACACCCGATATTGATGTAGCACATTCTGACAGTGCCTATATCTACAAGCAAGACCCCGCATCTTCAGTCGTTAATGAACAGGGGCAGACCGGCCATGTCCGGATGAAAATCGGAGGCACCATCGATGTCTGGGTCAGCAGCAAACCACCGGTACCGGGCGCGGGCGTTCCGCCGCCGGCTGCTTCGCACCAACCCTGATTTAATTTCTAAATATAAATTCTGGTCTGGGCCTTGCAGCAGAGAGCCAAGGTTCTTTTCCCCCCTAAACACAAATTAATCAACTTAAGTTATTTATTTTATGGAACAGATTTCTGTATCGGCCTTAAAGGAAAGACTCGACAATGAAGAAGCGGTGAACCTGCTTGACGTGAGAGAAGACAGTGAAAGAGCTGAATTTAATATCGGCGGTAAGCATATTCCCCTGGGCCGCATTCAACTCTTTGAGCTGGAGGAACTGGAGGAATGGAAGGATAAGGAAATTATCGTGTATTGCCGTAGCGGAAAACGCAGCGGACTAGCCACCATGATGCTGGGACAGGCAGGATTTGACAAGGTCCTTAATCTGGAAGGCGGGATGCTGAAATGGGTCGAAACTTATGGTCAGCAGGGCTGATTTTTACCCCTTAAATCAAAAGGTAAGAATTTGGTAAAAAATAATCAGAAATGCACGCCAAATGGGATTAATAGCGTACCTTAACTTTAGAATTAAAACGGGGAAATCGGAGGCAATTTGAAGACAAAATTACCCACTTTATTTCCCGGTTTATTTAATCACAGTTAAACGCATATGCTATGAACGTAAACATTCAGACCGTGCATTTTGTCGCTGATGCGAAGCTTACGGATTATGTGACCAAGAAAGTCGAAAAACTACAGACTTTTCACGACAAGATCATTAAGGTAGATGTCTTTTTAAAGCTGGATAATGTTGTACACAACATTAAGGACAAAATCGCAGAAATTAACGTGCATGTACCCAAACATAAATTCTTTGTAAAAACCTGCTCAAAATCTTTTGAAGAATCCTTTGATGTAGCACTGGAATCCATGGCCAATCAGGTAAAAAGGCACAAAGAAAAATTAGCAGCAGCATAAACTTTTCCCTTCAACAGAAGGTAACGCATAATTTCAGAGATAAGGGACGTGTCGACGTCCCTTATTTTTTTGCCCTGCCCTTGGCAATTTAGCCATACTCAGCTATGTTCATTTTATTTTTTTCCGCTTTATACCTTCTTGAAATATAGACAGATCGGGGCTTCCAATAAAAAATTGAAACTGCTTGTAAAAAAACAATATAAAAATTTTGAAAAGTAAAAGATTATCTTAACTTTGCAATCCCAAAATACGGGACTAGATCTTTCACAAGCCGCTTTAGCTCAGTTGGTAGAGCAACTGATTTGTAATCAGTAGGTCGCTGGTTCGACTCCGGCAAGCGGCTCATTTTTTCAGATAATGAGTCTTTAAACAAGAGAATTATTCAAGGGCAGGTTCCAGAGCGGCCAAATGGGGCGGACTGTAAATCCGCTGTCTTTCGACTTCAGTGGTTCGAATCCACTCCTGCCCACCAAATAGATGTTTAGAGACTTATTATTTTAAAAGCGGAAGTAGCTCAATTGGTAGAGCGATAGCCTTCCAAGCTATAGGTTGCGGGTTCGACCCTCGTCTTCCGCTCAAAGAGTTCAAAAAGCCATATTTTCACGGCAATCTACTAAGAAAGGTCAGGGAATTTGGCCCTCATGGCTCAATATCTTTCCAATTATTAAAAAGCTGTTGTAGCTCAGGGGTAGAGCACTTCCTTGGTAAGGAAGAGGTCGTGAGTTCAATTCTCATCAACAGCTCTACTACATAATTAGGATAGAAGATTTTATGCTATTATTGTATGTTTAATAGCAAATATTAATATACATTTGCACGAAATTTAAACTTTTTTATAAAATCTGGTCTGTGGTCATGCGACTGTGGACCGTTGCATTGTAAAACCACAACAAAAAACCGATTTAAAATGTCAAAAGAGACCTTTAAGAGGGAGAAACCCCACGTAAACATTGGTACCATTGGTCACGTTGACCACGGTAAAACCACTTTAACAGCAGCCATCACAACTATCCTGTCTCAACAGGGTCTGGCTCAGGTAAGAAATTATGACGATATCGACGGAGCTCCTGAAGAAAAAGAGCGCGGTATCACTATTAACACAGCTCACGTTGAGTATCAGACAAAAACGCGTCACTATGCACACGTTGACTGTCCGGGTCACGCTGACTATGTAAAAAACATGATTACGGGTGCTGCCCAGATGGATGGCGCTATCCTGGTTGTGGCTTCTACCGACGGTCCAATGCCTCAAACAAAAGAACACATCCTGTTAGCACGTCAGGTAGGTGTACCAAGAATTGTCGTTTTCATGAATAAAGTTGACCTGGTTGACGATCCTGAATTATTAGACCTGGTTGAAATGGAAATCCGCGAATTATTAAGCTCTTATGGATTTGATGGTGACAACACCCCTATCATCAAAGGTTCCGCTACAGGCGCCCTGGCTGGTGAAGACAAATGGGTTGAAGCTATCAATGAATTAATGGCTGCAGTAGATGAATATATTCCTTTACCTCCTCGTCCGGTAGATTTACCGTTCCTGATGTCTGTTGAGGACGTATTCACAATCACTGGCCGTGGTACTGTTGCAACAGGCCGTATCGAACGCGGTATCATCAAAGTTGGTGAACCAGTTGAAATCGTTGGTCTGGTTGAGACTCCTTTACAGTCTACTTGTACTGGTGTTGAAATGTTCAAAAAATTACTGGACGAAGGTCAGGCTGGTGACAACGCTGGTATCCTGCTTCGTGGTATTGAAAAGAAAGATATCCGTCGCGGTATGGTAATTTGTAAACCAAAATCCATCACTCCGCACACTGAATTCAAATGCGAAGTTTACGTACTGAGCAAAGAAGAAGGTGGACGTCACACTCCTTTCTTTACCAAATACCGTCCTCAGTTCTACTTCCGTACTACAGACGTAACTGGTGAAGTTTCTCTGCCAGAAGGAACTGAAATGGTAATGCCAGGTGATAACGTAAGCCTTACTGTTAAACTGATCATGCCTATCGCAATGGAAAAAGGATTGAAATTCGCTATCCGTGAAGGTGGACGTACAGTTGGTGCAGGTCAGGTTACTGAAATCATCAAATAAGTCGTTTCTAACTAGTTCTTTAGTATAGATACTATTAAAAACCAATTAGCTAATTGGCCTGCGCTAATTAGCTAATTGTTTCTACGGGCATGGTGCAACGGTAGCATACGGGTCTCCAAAACCTTTGATCTGGGTTCGAATCCTAGTGCCCGTGCAAAAATTGAGATTAATTTGAACGAAGTGGTGAAGTTTTTCACGACCAGTTCAAATTATTTTCATATAATTGCATTTCATTATTATCATTTAGAATGAGTAAAGTATCCTCCTATTTCAAGGAATCTTACGAAGAGTTGATGCATAAGGTTTCCTGGCCTACCTGGTCAGAGTTACAGCAATCTACTGCTATTGTGTTGGTATCCACCGTTTTAATCACGGCTGTGGTCTGGTTAATGGATGCGGCTAGCAGTTCTGTGCTCAAATTCATCTATTCTCTCTTCAAGTAATATTCACCTTTAAGGAATTAACAACCATGGTCACCGAAGAAAATGTAAACCCACAAAAAAGCGCTGCCGGCGATGAGTCTCAGGAAGAGACCACCAAATGGTACGTGTTACGCGTGGTGAGCGGAAAAGAAAAGAAAATCAAGGAATATTTAGATAAGGACATTATTCGTAACGACTGGTCTGATATTATTAAGCAGGTTTTCTTACCCATGGAAAAGATCTGGTATGTACAGAAGGGTAAGAAGGTAATGCGTGAGAAGAACTATTATCCTGGCTATGTGATGATCGAGGTCGCAAAAGGGAAGTTAACCGATGATATTGTGCAACATATCAGTGGCATTACCAATATCATGCATTTTTTGACAGATGGTAAAGGAAGTAAAGGCAACATTATCTCTTTGCGCCGCTCAGAAGTCAACAAAATGCTGGGTAAGGTTGATGAAATGAATGACCAGGGTGAAATCATCAATGAACCGTTTATCGTCGGAGAAACCATTAAGATCATTGAAGGACCTTTTAATGACTTTAACGGCGTGATCGAAGAGATTAATGATGAAAAGAAGAAATTAAAGGTTACTGTAAAGATATTTGGCCGTTCTACCCCTGTAGAGCTGAGCTATGTCCAGGTAGAAAAAGTACTGTAAGGTTCACCTTAGAGCCTTTTTTACCGTTTTTCCGCAACACTAACTGCCTATACGGCATTTATAAACAGTCTGAAAATTGAACCCGTTCAATGTCAGGCTGTTTTTCTTTGCAGTAAAGTTGAACAGACAGAAGCCCCATAATCCATGCAAACGCCCGCGGAAAGGGGATAATACTAAATCCCCGCTCAAAGATATCGGATGCCGGTCTTTAGAGGGGGATATAGTGTGTTGCCCCATTAAGTTTGGATAGTAGGCCTGCCTATTTAGTATTAGCAATATAGCTGCGAATGAACCAGGCCCACTCTTCATGCCGTTGCAGCAGTCCGGTGACAAAATCTGCACTACCGGCATCCTTAAATTTGTCCTCGAAATCATCAATATCGTTTCTCAGATAGCGGATAATGGTTTCATGATCACTCAGCAGGTTTTTTAGCTGTTCTGTCTGGTCATTGGTGTACTCCCCTTCCAGCAAATGCGCTTGCTTCAGGAAGTCCTGTAGCCGCCCCTGCGCATAATGGCCAATTTTACGGATTCTTTCTGCAATCTGATCGATCACCTCGGCCAGTTCATTATAAAGGCGTTCGTAAAACAGATGCATTTCCATAAAATTAGGCCCTTCTACGTTCCAATGATAGTTACGGGTTTTAGCATAGATAATTTGTTCATCTGCCAATAACTGCTGCAGCTTATTAGCGACAGATTGCGCATGGGCAGGTGTAATACCGATCTCTACAGTGGTAGCTACTTTAGTTTTTTTGAGCTTTTCGCCTGTAGCGGCTTTGAGTTTTCCGTTTTTCATAATGCTTGTTTTTTTTTATAATTGTGGAGGCAAAATAGCCTTGCAATTGGATGAATTGGTCTTACCTAAGGGCTGTCAACAGTGTTCGGCTGCTGTGTATTTTATTGCTTTATGTTATAGCTGCCGGATATTGTCTACTATGACCTTGACTGCCTTCATAAAGTTAGGTCAAGACAGATAGCATACCAAATAGACAAGGTTAAGGATTTGATAGAATTTCAAAAAAGCGAGTCCGGACCGGTTTTTAGTATAGCCGCCAAATAAGGGGCCGTTTGTGTACCTTTGGAGCCTCCTACATTGAAGATATTATATAATGCTTAAAGACACGCCAACTATTCAAATTACGGTGCTGGATATGGATGAATCCTATACGATATCTGCATACCCGGGTCAGTACCGTAGTCTGATGATGATGCTCTATGATCAGATCTACCTGGAAGACTTCGGGGAATGCCTGGGCATGGGCAGATGTGCAACCTGTGCAATCTCTATAGAAGCCTCCAGGGCACCTCTTACACAATTTAACCGCAACGAGCGGGTCACACTGTCTAAAGAAGGTATTACCGATCCAGACATCCATTTATCATGTCAGATTGTAGTGGATGAAAGTCTGGACGGAGCAATTATCCGGATATACCATCCGCCCTGTTGATCAACCCTGGTTCTTTGAGAAGGCCTAGAATTTCGCACGGAAATACTTTTCAATCAGGCCTTTTGTGTAGTTATCCGGATCAGTTTCTAATCCCAGTCGGGTAAACAACTGTTCCGCCAGGGACTTATCCGACCTATAATAAACGCCTTTTTCAGTCAGGGTATAATTGCCTTTCAGCCCGGATAAAGCCTCGAAATGCCTTACTATGCTATAAATAGGGATATCTGCAGGGTGAGTAAGATATAAAACCTTGTTTTGCTCCCCCTGCTGAATGGCAGCATCTGCCATTAAAGCAAGATCTGAAACATCAATCAGATTCCGGCTGGTTTTGGTCCAGACATCAAAATGCGTTCCCGTCTGCAGATTGCGGAAGATGAAATTCATTAAATTACCGGCTTGGCGGCTATTACCTACTACATTTGATGTTCTTATGATCAAATACCTGCCGGCTTCCATCCCGATCAGCTTTTCCATATTAAGTTTATGTTCCAGATAAGGTGTATTATTCCCTGGATGTTGATCATCAATACTATAGGAACTTATATAAACAAAAACTTTGTCTCTGTGAAGCGCTATGTGCTCTCTTAGCAAAGTCTGCTCTCTTAGCCTGGCCGCCGGATCTGATCCATTCAAATTGGACAGCCCGGAGGCCGCATAAAGAATACCTTCCCTGTCTACTGTTTTTAGCGCCATTGCGATCATTCCACTGCCCAGTACCATCGTTTAAATTTAATTTAATCTGTGTTATTTGAATGCACTAAAATTAAGAAGCCTTCCCGTAATTCCCGAATTCCTTATTATCTTTGCGCACTATGAGTCAAAATCTTTCAGAACAAGAAGTTATCCGGAGGGACAAATTAAAAGCACTGGAAGCCGCCGGCATCCAGGCTTATCCAGCTCCGCTTTATCCCGTCACCCACTATTCTCAGGACATTAAGTCCACCTTTACCGAAGAGAATAAAGATGATTTTGCCGATGTCACACTGGCTGGCAGAGTGATGAGTATTAACGATAAAGGTAAGGTGTTCTTTATCAAGATCCAGGATAGTAAAGGCGTCATTCAGCTATATGTCAAAAGAGATGAAATCTGTCCGGAGGAAGATAAGACCTTTTGGAACTTAGTGGTTAAGGGGTTGGACCTGGGCGATTTTCTGGGCGTAAAAGGATTTGTGTTTATTACACGTACCGGCGAGACTTCTATCCATGCAAAAGAATTGACACTGCTCGCGAAATCTTTAAAACCTTTACCGGTCGTTAAAAGAGACGAGTCCGGCCATGTATTTGACGCGGTTTCAGACCCCGAATTCCGCTATCGTCAGCGTTATGCAGACCTGGTCATTAACCCCGATGTCAAAGATACTTTTATCAAAAGAACGAAGATTATCAATACTATCCGTGAGTTTTTAAATGCCCAAGGAGCGTTGGAAGTCGATACTCCGGTTTTGCAGGCAATCCCCGGGGGAGCTGCTGCAAGACCGTTTATTACCCATCATAATGCCCTGGATGTCCCTTTTTATTTGCGGATTGCTAATGAGCTTTACCTGAAACGATTAATCGTAGGAGGTTTTGACTGGGTGTATGAGTTCAGCAGAAATTTCAGGAACGAAGGCATGGACCGCACGCATAATCCTGAGTTCACCGTTCTGGAATGGTATACGGCCTACAAGGACTATATCTGGATGATGGAAACCACTGAACAGTTAATGGAAAAACTGGCTCTTGCCATCCATGGTACCACCGATGTCCCTTTAGGGGATAAAATCATCAGTTTTAAGGCGCCCTTTAAGAGAATTTCCATCTTTGATGCAATTAAGGAAAATACCGGCATTGACATCAGCAGTAAAAATGAGGCTGAATTAAGGGAAGTTTGCAAGGAACTAAAAATTGAAGTTGCTCCGAATATCGGCAAAGGAAAGCTCATCGATGAAATTTTTGGAGAGACTTCTGAACACACCTATACCCAACCGACCTTCATTATTGATTATCCGGTTGAAATGTCTCCTTTAACCAAAAAGCACCGGCAGAAACAAGGATTAGTCGAGCGTTTTGAATTAATGATTAATGGGAAGGAAATCGCAAATGCCTACAGTGAACTAAATGACCCTGTTGATCAGCGTGAGCGTTTTGAAGAACAGGCCAAATTGATGGAAAGAGGAGATGATGAAGCCATGTTTATTGACCAGGACTTCCTAAGAGCACTGGAATATGGCATGCCTCCTACCAGTGGCATCGGTATCGGCATCGACCGCCTGGTCATGATGCTGACCAATCAGGTATCTATCCAGGATGTGCTGTTATTCCCACAGATGCGACCGGAAAAACAAGATTAAAATATCAACCAATTAGAACGCCCCGCAATTACGGGGCGTTCCTATTCTTAAAACGCGTACATGATCTAATTATAAACTATCTGCCAAATACACTATTCCAGTTCAAACGACATTGTAATTGTCGGATCATCTACACTCTTCATCTGAGAATAAATATGACCGTTATCAATAAAATAGTCGAAACTGATTTTATTGTTTAGCAGAAAATCATTTAGCTTCGTCATAATTGCCTTAACATACCCTCCTGATGCAGCCGATTTAAGTGTAAATTGATACACACCATCCTCATCCACCGTGTAGTTATAAACGATCTCCGTTGTCCAGCCACTATTTCCGCCATTTTGGCTGCTGAATCCGTCGAACTTCAAACGCTTATTAACAACATCCCAAAGAAGATCTATATAACCATAATTAAACGGAAATCCAAGCAAATGATTATGATCATCCAGGTTATCATGGAAGTAATTAAGGATTTCCTTGCCTGCCGGAGACGTACCAGGATAGAACTCTTTGTAATCAGAATACATCCCACTGTACTTGCTACCCCATAACCTAAATAGCGGCAAAATGGGAGTCGGATTATTCTTGATTAGATACTCTTTTCCGGAAGAGGTATATGCAGCCAGGGTATTGTTATCCTTCCAGCCAAACTTTGTAAAGTTAACACCATTGATTGTCGCACCACTATCTAATATAGCCATCTGATCAACGGTGTAGGCAAATTTGGCAAGGGTAGAACTAACAGAACCATCATCCATTAATGCAGTGAAAGTTACCCGTTTTCCACTTTCAAGACTATTAGAGCTATTCGGTTCGACGGCGGCCTTAATACCTCCATCCAATTCCACATAGGCATTCGCGTTTTTATCAAAGAACTCCTTAAAGCCATTCACTTTAGTTAATAGTCCCCCATCTTTATAAAGCGCCGCCTGGGCGGCGGTTGCCTTTACCAAGGTTAATGCCTGGCGATATCTTTTACCCATAAACACAATGCTATCCTCGCTTGAATGATCATAAATAAAATCTATGTCACTCTTAAAACCGTCTCTGATCACACCACCAAAAGCATTCGGGTCAGGATCATTCAATAAAGTAATATAATTATACGTATCAAAAACAAGATCAGCGCCCATGTCAGCTTTGATCCGGTATCGGGATGGCGCAAAGGTGGAAGCGCTTTCATCCGTCAAATCCGCATACATATTAACGAATTGCGCTGTATCGAAAGTCATATAAAAGCTATAACCGCCTCCCGAACCTGTCGGCAATAACCCGATCCAGCCGTGTTCTGCTCCGGTAAGGACATCACTAACCAACTTCATCTGTTCAGACATTCTCTCTTGTGGCGTTTTGTCAAACTTCGCAACAAAAGATTCCTTCTTGCAATTTGTGAAAACTGCACCCAAAATAGAAATAAAAACGACAATTTTTTTCATATTATACGATTGTTGTCAGTCTAACGCCGAATAAAATATGTTACTTGTTTAATATAAAATCCAGCTATCAAATAATATATTACAGAAACAGGAAGGCTTATTACCCTGACAGAGTATTATTCTGCCAAGCTTCCATAAAAATAATTATTAGGAGTGCTTTTCTGATAAAACCCTCCTGTCTTTGAATATAAATCAGCGGAAGCATTGCTTGGCAACCAGTCCCCAATAAATGTATCTTCAGTTAAAAATTTCTGAATGGTATTTTCAAAAGCCCCTAAAAAAATATTCCCGTTGTTGTAGGTTGTTCCGTCATAAGGCGTTCCGTCGCCTTGAGCAAGTTTCTCAAATACCGCTTCGCCGCTATTAGCGTCAATGTTTACTTTAAAAGCATAATCCCCGGTATAGACAGTCCCTTCTGCACCACCTGACATTGCTGTAAACGGCATCCTTACAGTCAGATTAGTGCCATCAAAAATGAATTGTAAATTTTCAAGATGGTAATGGGCATCTAAATTTCTCTGATCAACGGCCTCCCTGAATGCTTCGTAGGCCTTCGCGAACTCAGCAGATTTACCATTACTTGCATGGAGCTCGTCGTCGATATTCACAGTTATTGACTTATAAAGGCCTTGATTTATCCAATACGGGAACGTAACTGTAGGATCTTTCAAAACGTCCTTAATATAAGTCTGAACCTCTTTTTGCAAGGCTCTGTAATCCACATTTAAAGCCTCATTAAAATAGCCAACCACATTTTGTTCTTTTAACCGTAAAGCAGCCTTTCCGGCTTCACTTCCACTTGTCTTTACATAATTATCGAACCATGACGGGCCAGAGACCAGCATTGCCGAATTTGTTTCGGCGTAATCTTCCATATAACTACCACTTGCATAAGCAGAAACATACCCCCAGTTGTGTGCCGAATCGTCGCGTGTATCTTGCCATCCTCCATTATAAGTGGAGGCAGTGATCAGGGGAAAATCGGTCGGTATAGGCACTATTTGATTTAAAATATGCGTAAATTCATGGTGGATAACGTGGAGTCTGCCCGTTACAAACCCTGGTGTTAACGAGAAATTATTCAAGCCAAATAGGTTAATCCGGACACCACCACTGGCAGTTCCTGCATAACCAATATTGGATCCATCATAAGAGGTCGATCCAAATAGAACCCACTGTTTAGGCACAAACTTCTTAATGAACGTCACTCCTGCAATCTTTCTATAAGGCAAAATATATCCCTCCAGCACCGTTGTCATCATCGGTTTGACCATCTCCGGTTTTACTGGCGCCACATTCCTGTCTGCCTCATGCGTATAACGGTCGTAACGATACATCACATCCATATTATATTCGTCTAAAAATGTGCTCGTTAACCAAGCATCTAATTCCGTATTCAGTTTTGGATCATCCGGATTCAGAGACTCTAGGTCCACTTTCGTAAAATCGTCCTTTCTGCATGAAAGCGCCATGATTGCTGTTGCAAGAATAAATAAGGAGCAACGCACTAAATTATTTCGATACATAATAAATAACTTTAAATATTACCTCTAACCCGATTATAATTTATTTGAACTCATTAGACTGTTTTTATCTTGGATTCAATTCCAAACCAGCTAATTTCGCGGTCTGCGGGATCTGAAAAACGCGGCGGGGATCATCCGGCCCCAGCTCAATGGTACTTTCTTCTCCGGTAGGGCTATATAAATTTTTGACCACCGGTAAATGCCTTCTAACTAAATCCATCCAACGAATACCTTCCTGTAAAAATTCAGCCTTCTTAGCCTCCAAAATGGTTTTGATAAGACCTTCTTTGGGATCAGAAATAGAGTAAAAGGCCATAATTTTCTGAGGTGTAACTCCATCAACAGCCGGATTAAAGGCTTGCACCCTGACACTGTAGAAAGTGTTGATATCCTTTAATGCTAAATCCTGCTTGCCAAGCTCAACATATGCCTCCGCCCGATTCATTAACGTCTCGTCTGTCGTAAACAAAATAAACGGTAAATAAGGGAAGCCGGTGCTTTCGGTCGCATAGTAGAAATATTCTTTCCATTTATAGGTCGTGTAATTCGGAGGGCCATAATTAAGTACTTTGTTTTCCAGCCTTTTTCCCGTGACATTTGGCTCATTAAACATATCTTTCAAAGTCTCACCATACCCATAACGCGGTGTCCCATATAACCTTTGATAACCGGAATAAGCGTTGCATAATAAAAGCGTTGCTTTAACATCAGACTTTGAAAATCCAGCGTTAAACTCCGCAATACTCATGTTCTTAAAGGTGGTTGAAATGGGTCGTATGTTTCCTGCAAAGTCGCCATTGGGCACGGTCGCATTCGCGTTATCAATTACCTTTTGCCATTCTCCCTTAAATAAGTAAAATCTCGACGCAAACGCATGCGCAGCCGCAAGGGTAAAATGATACTTTGGCACCTTATAAGCGGAAGAACTCAATAATTTCATACCTTCCTCCAGATCCTTTTCAATATTATCATAGGTTGAAGCGACGGTTCCCCGGGTATACTTTGCCAATAAAACAGTTTCAGGTTCGGTGACATACGGAATGCCAGGTGAGCTGTTATCACCGCCGATGTTGTATGCCTTTGAAAAAAAGATGGCCAGCATATGATGTGCGTATGCTCTTGCAACCAGTGCTTCCCCTTTATATGGCAGCACATCGTCGCCGAAATCGCCTTCTTCAATAGATTTCAGCGCCTGATTGGCGGAAGCAATAGCTGCATAGCAGGCATTCCAGTAAGCTTCTGCAGAATTCGTCTCATCTCCTACAACGTCCTGCCAGGTATAATACTTGGTTACCAGATCGTTGACGTCACCTATGCCCGGACCTTTATCTTCCGCATTGTCTGAGGCGGTCTCCGTAAATGTCAGGTAATCGCGATCGGGATAGGCTGATGCCACGAGTTGTGCCACCTTCTCCACAGAATTGATCTGTGTCCTGTTATCAGGATTGACATCTAAGTACTTTTTGCAAGAAGTAACTAATACAGCCAACCCCAGTAAAGTAAATAATGCCCGTTTATTCCTATTCATGCTTTGATATTTTAGAATCCTAATTTTAGGGATAAAGTAACTTGTTTAGAGGATGGAAGTGCAACACCACCAGAGGCAAAAAATTCAGGATCCTGTCCGTTTAGCCGCTTGTCCGAATAAATTGTCCAGATATTATTTGCCACTACGGAAAGGGCTGCGTTAGTCAATTTAAATACCTCGCAGAATCTTTCTGGAAAAATATAGGAAAATGTCACATTCGAAAGTTTTATATAGTCCCCGCTCACAACCCGCTCATCTGAGTAATTATATAAGTTATACGGGTAGACAGCGCTGACCTGAGAACCCGTAGCGTCAATTATCTGCAGAGCAGACACTCCATCAATAAATGCGGGTACACTTGTGTATTTCTCGTCACCAGGCATTGTCCATCTGTTAATTACATCCCTGGACATGGCATTATAATCTCCATAACCGCTTTTGAAAGCAGGGCTTAACCGAAGAACATTTCCAGCTGAGAATTTAATTAAGCCGGAAATCTGGAAATGTTTATACGTAAACTGATTCCAAAACCCTCCTGTTAATGTCGGGTCGGCAGGCCCTTCATATTTAAGAAATCCCACCTCGTCTCCCTGCAGGTTGACATTTGGCGTAAGCTCGTTATTCTCGTCAAGGGCATAAAACAAGGGGTATCCAAAATAATGGTCCAAACCAGCATATTTAACAGAGAAGATTGCTCTTTGCGGATAATGGAGTACCGCGCCTCCTTCTGCAGAGACACCCTTCCAGACACTGGGATTTGATTCCAGAACAGTAATCTCATTATGGTTGATTGCCATATTAAATCTTGGGGTCCAGCTAAAATCTCTTGTTTTAACAGCAGTGCCTCCTAGCGTAAATTCTATACCACGGCCACTCATCCGTCCATAATTACCTACTTTCTCAAACTGCCCTCCGATTCCCGAAGTCTGTATGGTTCCCAACAGGTCAAAAATATTCTTGCGATAGTAATCGACTGTAAAGTTCAGTCGATTATCCAACATAGTCAGGTCCATGCCTATGTCGAGGTCCTTGGATTTTTCCCATGTCAACTGAGAGTTTTCCAGATCAGATATATAGGTCAGAGTCTCCTGATCATTAATATATTGTCTTCTGGATATCTGATTGTAATAAACAGCTGACGAGTTGGTTGCGTCACCTATATTAGCGGTAAGTCCATATGAACCTCTAAGTATCATAGAGGTGATCACCTTGTTCTCAGGCCAGAAATTCTCTTTATCAACGTTCCACCTTCCGGAAAAATTCCAGGTCGGAAGCCATCGGGCCGTAGTACTGTGTCCCATTTTATTGGATCCGTCATATCTGACAGTTCCCTTAACAACATACTTTTCTTTATACGCATAGGTCCCCGTTGCTGCATACGCTAAAAAACGATCTTTGCCTGGTTGCATACCAAAATAAGGTTTACCTTCTTCCTGTCCTCTTTTAAAATATAAGTGATTAGAATTAACTAATCCTCCGTTTTCATATTGATAGCCAATCCCATCAAAATGTTCATGTTCTCTATCGGTACTCCTGGCTTCCATTGAGCCATACAAACTAATCGTATGATCATTATGAAAAACCTTATCATATTGGAGATCCTGCCTGAAATAGTAATATTTTAAATTATCAGTCTCCGTATTATAAAATCCGCCCTCTGGCAGTACCACTACAGGCAACTCATTGGGAAAATCGGGATCATCATATAGATTTTCGTTATTGCCGATGGAATTAGCATCCTTAGCAGCTCTGTAGGACATCACTTTATTAGAGTTCTCCAAAATGGATGTCTGACTCTCGGATTTTACAAACCGGTAAGCACCATTCAGTGTATAATTTAATCCAGGAATAATGGTATAACGCAGTTGCCCCTGGACCTTAAAATCCAAAACATTTAGTTGTGTATAGTTTGTATTTAACTCATTAATGATATTAAAGGGAGCATAGTTCTGCCTGAAATATTCCAGATTACCATCCTGATCATACGGAGTGATCATCCTACTTGTATTCAGGACGAAATTATACGGGTTTATATCAAATCCGCGTAAATACTCTCCATATACAGGTTCTGACACCCGATTTTCCGTTCCCGGTGCTCTTTGTCTCCTCATAGAACCAGTGGAAAGAATCTCCCCCTTTAACTTCTTCCCGATTTTAAAGTTATTCCTGAAATTCCCGGTAAAACGTTCTACACTGTTGCCTAAAGTCATACCGTCATCTTTTAAATAGGATGTGGATACATATGTCTGATAATTTTCCGTTCCGGAACTGACACTGATATTATGTTCCTGTATAAGTGAGTTCTTAAAAAGAATATCAAACCAATCGGTATTCGCATTTGCATATCTATTCAAAAAAGCGTTTCTGGTTGCTGCGTCATTACGCAAACCAAATTGACCGCTGCTTGAATCATATAGAGCTATCTGCTGATACATCTTATACAACACGCCCCCTCCGTCTCCGTTGATCAGGCCGGGCATCTGATACCCCCCTTTATTCATTACCTCCATCAGCACTGCCATCTGATCAGATGAAGTCATGATATCATAATTATCGTAGTTGGGTTTAATATAGGTAGAGAAATTACCCGTATAGTTAATTCTGGGCTTAGCTGTCACCATTCCTTTTTTAGTGGTGATAACGACAACCCCATTCATGGCTCTGGCACCATAAAGGGCCGTCGCGGCAGCGTCTCTTAATATTGTAATATCCTGAATATCACTCGGATTGACGCCAGCTACGGAAGACCCTAAAAGTGTATTTAGATCCCCCGTAGAAAGCGCCTCATTGGAGATGTTAACAACATCCTCCACGATAATACCGTCGATTACCCAAAGAGGTTTATTATCCCCTGAAAGTGAAGTGGCGCCGCGGATTCTCAGTTTTGGGGCCGCGCCAAAAGTTCCGGATACATTTTGTAAAGAGACACCGGCAAACTGTCCTTCCAACATTTTGGTAATATCCGGTAGCCCGGCCCTTTCGACCTGATCTACCGAAAGTGTGCTACTTGAACCGGTAAACAACTTCTTTTGAACATCCTGGTAGCCTGTAATCACAATATCTGTCAACACATTATGGTCCTCAGTGAGCGTGATAATAATATTCGTATTCTTTCCACTCTTAATTTTATAACCAGAAATTGTTTTAGGACTATACCCAATAGCTTCTGCTGTCAGACTATAAGTATCATTCGGATTGAGTTTTTCTATCCTGAATACCCCTACAGAATCCGTTAGATGTTGCGTATTTGTACCTTCGGTAACATTCTTTAATGTCACTGTAATATTGATCAACGGCTCACCGCGTTGATTATTCACCGTTCCCGTTATGGCGCCATATTGTTGTGCAGATGCCAATAAAGTTATAAGAAAGAAACCCACAATCAGCCAGGCTCTTTTTACCCAAGCAGTCAATTTTTTCTCCATATTACATTTATTTGTGAGGACGAACAGTCGCTTATTAATAGGTAATACGAAAAAAAAGAGGGTTGCCCCTAAGCAAACCCCAATTATTTTATATTTTTTTTTAAAAATTTGCCAAAGCCGAAGCAAGCTATTTATCCCTGTCTAATATATACTGTTTATCTCCCAACTCCAGAATTCTGAGATTATTCATCAAGGCGATGTTGTGAAGAACATGATAAACAGGCTTAGAAGGGTCAAGAGTGGCTATAATATTAATATCGTCTATATCTTTGGGAGAGTATTCTATTTCCACATTATATTTTTGAGCGATCTGATCAAGCGCATCAGACAAAGGTTCGTTATTTAGTGTGATCACCTTTTTTTCCAACGTTGGTACCGTTGGAATACCTGTTTTAGCAAGTTGCCTATTTTTATGGTCTGCAGTTCTCAGAATTGACGTAAATAAATCGCTTTCAATATTATAGTTAATGGAATTTCCTGCAATCAAAAAATGGGGATCAGCAAATATCATTGTTTTCCTTACAACAATTTTCCCTTCGAGTAGCTTAATAAAGATATTGTTCTGACGTTCAGACACTTTAAATTTTGTACCAATAGCTGTTGTAACTATCCTGCCAGTAAATACATTGAAGGGCTTCTCATGATCTTTGCTGACGCTAAATATTGCCTCGCCATGCAAAAATATATTGCGTTCACTGGCATTGAAGCTTGTATAATAACAAATATCACTGTGAGGCTTCAGATACACGATAGAATGATCGGGTAAATTTAATACGGCTGTAGTATCTGAATCATTCGTTATAGCCGTCTTACTTTCTGCGAAGAGATCTTCGGCCCCCATATAATCCTGTCGTATATTAAAACGCCATACCCCGAATATAAAACCAAATATCAGAATGGCACCGGCGACGCGCAATACCCTGCGTCGCCTGTTTTTTCGTTGGCCTGCAATCTCATATTGAACATTAGTCAACAGACGTCTTGAAAGATCCGCGCCGAGCTCTTCATCGAAATCCCGTAAAGATTCATTCTCGTATTCCTCCAGATCGAATTGCTTCAGTTCCTCAGACATACGACTAACTTCAGAATCGTCACACTCATCTGTAATATATTTTTGGTATAATCTTTCTTTATTATTCATTCCTTAGGATCAATTAGAGGACGATCGAATCACTTGCGACCTGTATTGGTTTTAGAAATTTATAGCCTTTAAACAAAGTAAGTCCTTAGGAACTTTAATGCCAAATTAATATGATTTTCAACTGTCTTAGGCGCAATGCTCAACTTTTCAGAAATTTCCCTGTGAGACAAATTATTATATCTGCTCATTTCGAAAACCTGTTTACGAACCGGAGGAAGGCTATTGACCAATTTTTCCAGTTTAGTATGTGTTTCCTTTAATTCAATTGTATTTATCACTTCGTTGTGGCCATGATAAGGCTCCTGGTTAGCGGCAGCTATCGCATGTGGCTTCTTATTATTTTCTGCTTTACGTAGATAATCAATTAAGGTTGTTTTAGTTATCCTTAGTAATTGAAAATCCAAACTAACTTCCGAGGACAGCCTTTTCCTGTATTTCCATAACTTAATGAAGATTAATTGTGTAACCTCCTCCGCATAATATTTTGAAGAAGTCCGCTTCAAAATATAATTATAAACCATTGCGTGATAGTCTTCAAAGACTTCATTAAATGCAAGTTGATCGCTGTTCTTTAACTGTTCAATGCGAGACATAGACGTCATTTATAAAATGAACAAATAAATCATCAATTAAACTTCTTAACTATTGTACTGAAACTACGAGGCAAGGGAAAATCAATAAAAACTACTTATGCAGTGAATGCAAAAGAGGGTTCTACATCATAAACCGCACTTCTTCACAGAAGTGCCTCTTGTTATTACACGTCATAGAATCAAGACCAGTTAATTTCAATTAACAGATTAAAGGAACAATATTAACTTAATTTTTTAATAAAAGAAAAATATTTCTTAATATAAATTCAGGTATCGGCTGGCAGCAGCATTTCAAAAAAGCGTAAGTTTTTTCCTATAAACCAGGGAAAGACTTACGCTTTTACTTATATACGGACATCGAAGTCCAGAAAACAAGTCATTTTTATAACACTTCCGGTGTAGACACATACTTATCCAGTAATTGTCGGATAGCTGTCTTACGATCGCCTGACCGTGCTTTATCTTGGGCGGCTTCCAGAGCATCCAGTGCCTCATAAAGGCGTTTTCCCTCTACTTTGCCTTTGAGTTGGACAAGACTAGCCTTTTCCAGAATATCATCCCAGGCAGCGCGAACATCCGCCCAAAAAGCAGCTTTTTGTTCATTCCAGAAGTTCCTGGCTGCTTCACAGTTTGTCTCAGGAAGCCTCACGTAGTCATTATACCCCTTTTCCTCCGCTAACAGACTATCAGGGGTGTTATCGCTGCGGATAATTTTTTTATTATCCTGTTCATGCACATATCCACTGTCAGAAACCACCAGGCGGTTCGTCCTGTTCATGACATTATAATCCTTTCTGGTTGTATACTCTCTTCTGGGAAGAGGGGCATCTGTGGTGTTTAACCAGAACACCTCTTTATTAAGATTTACCCATTTCCCAGCCCCCATATACCTGGGAGCATCCGTTACTTCCCAGACAGATTGAGTCCAAGTGTCCTTTACTTCTTTAGGAGACAGCCTGATTTTTTGCCAGGTATGGTCTTTCACAAACTCCCACCGGATAGTCTTCTCAAAATCCCAGTCCTCGCGCCAGTGTTTTATCACCATTCCACCCGGGACCACAAGAATATGCTGAATGACGACTTTTTTCGGCGTCCTGACGATCGGCAATTCATACTCAACAACACTGCGATTGTCTCTGGGATGCGATTTAAAAGTGTTCATGGTATCATTCGTGAAGGTTTCGGCATAATTAAATGTTACTGCAAAACAGCCACATAGCTTGTCAATAGATGCCTTATCCTGTGCAGTCTGTGCATGCCCCACGGCTGAAGCCAGTAATAAAAGCGGCAATATTTTTTTATAAAATCCCATAATATTAATTTTTTAGATGATGAAAATTGCTTCCCTATGCAACATTATACTTTTTATTTAGCTGCCTTGATCAGTGCGTACTCGATATTCGGATACCCCCTCGTACCACCATCTTCACTGGTAAAGTTGTTGAACCTTAGCTTATAATAGTTACCCGCAGGGTCTTTTATAACATAGAAGCGATCAGTAAATACACCAATTGATTTCCCTGTCGTTGCACGCCAGTTGGCCCCGATAGCATCACGCTCCCCACTAAAGGTCAGGCTATTTAGATCTTCAGCATCAATCGCATCATACTTCACAGAAGATGTCAATACTTCAGCAGCTTCCACACCATCTCTGTGATTAATAAATACCAGATCAGAAAATGGATAATAAATATTACTTCCACCGCTCCCGGTAAAATAAGAACCTACGCCCCATTGAAAATCCCATTTGTTCTTTTCAGGCATCACAGCAACCTTTTTACCCTCATCCAGGGAAACGTAAGAGAAATGATGGGCTTGTTCTTTAGCGATGTCTACTGTTTTAAAGGTTGCATCGGATATCTTGGCATACTGCAACTGGTATCCTCCATCTTTTTGAATAATCCGGATTTTCATCCAATCTCTCTTTCCATCCGTATGAGCAGCTGCTTCACCCCTGTTCAAAATATAAACTTTATTGGCCGCTTCATCGGCTGAGATCGAACGGATGACGGTTTTCGATAAATCACCACTAAAGTCGTCCACTTTAGCCAGATCACCAGATGTATAGGTACTGGTAAGTACAATACCGGCAGTATCGCTTGCACTGACTTTAGTCAGATCTGTTTTATCAATAGCAACGGCCATGGCTTCCGGCAATGTGTTATTCAATATTACCCTAAAATCATCCCCATTAAAGAAGCCCAGATCCCAGTTCATCCTCTTGACCGCCGTCTGCTTATTCCCGCTCAGGTCTACGAAGACTACGTTTTCCGCAGCACTTCCGCCTGCTCCACCATTAATCTTCATGGTACTTCCTTCAGAAACTATTGCTGAAAAAACAACACTGAGCGAATCTGTAGGCCCTAATACAAACCCAGATCCGACCGAAGTGACTATAAATTCTATAGATTCATCGCCATCCAGTGTAACACCTTCTGTCTTTTTCAAGGTAAAAGCGACTTCCTGCGCTCCTTGTTCGAAGGGCAGCTGGATCTTACCATTTTCAACTTCAGGAGACGTAGTATATTGTTCTGCGTATGTCACCCCATGTCCATTCACCTGTAGCTCCAGGACACCGGCAGCTGCAGCAGCTCTTGATAGTTCAAGATGAACTTCCAAAGTGGATTCATCCCCGGAGAATCCCACTTTGTTGGCCTCAAACTGAATCTGATTAGCAGCTACAGGTGGATCGTCTTTTTTACAGGCACTAAAGCCTATAATGACTGCACTTAGCAGCACCCCGAATAGCTGGACTGATTTAAATCGAAAGGCTAAACTTTGCATTATCATTTGTTTTGATTTTTTTAATAATTATTGTTTGAAGAGAAAACCTGTTAAGGCCATCTCCAGCTGATTCCGGCAAAATAACTCCTTCCATAACCCATCGGCAACGGACCTCCGCTACTATGGGCTTCACCTCCTCCCATACTCGTATTATCCAGATCCGTTACATCGAAAATATTTTTCACACCGGCGGTAATTGCAAGCGACTTAATTAAACGTTTGGAAACAGAGAAGTCAAGCCAGTGAAAAGCGCCTGTCTGAGCTAAAAAGGGCTGCTCTTTTCCATCGATCTCATCTATCTCATATCTCGATAAGGTCCCCGTGAACTTATATTGCAGCGATAATTCCAGTTGCGGCTTAGAGAAAAGATAACTTAAATCAGCATTCACTTCCGGGGACCATACAAAGAGAGGTAACCGGTCAGATCTGTAAGTGGCCTGATCGTGGTAAGCATTATATTTGCCGACGTAGGAGAAACCAATAGAGCCAAGAAACCTGCCTTTCTGCAGATGACCATTTAATGAAAGGCCTGTTGTTTTATACTTTGCCAGATTAATATAAGAATATACATTCGTCCCCAGGCTTGGATCCAGCGCCATTTCAATGCGATTATGAAATTGATTATAAAAGGCATTCAGATCTGCAGAGACTTGTACACCTTGTTCAACAAGATGTTGCCATGCTAAGGAAACCGAAAATGAATGCGAAAACTCCGCTTTTAAATTTTCATTACCCTTAATGGAGTGGTTGGCATCAAAGAACCAAAAATACAGCTCTCTAAGTGCCGGCGCCCTAAACCCACGCGCATAGGAAAGTCTGAGCGATAATGCATGGTCCAGATTGAATTTTGCATTAAAGGCGGGTATAACAGGCGGCGCATCATATATTGAGTTTTTGCTAAAGCGCACACCCGGTCTCAATGCAGCCCATGGAGCCGGCTTGTACTCCCCCGAAAGGAATAAAGAATAATTATCTATTGAAGGACTTCCTTCAATCCTTGGGCCGCTACCGGTTTCATGTGTCAGTTCGATTCCCAACAAACCTTCGAGTGTTGAACTGAACTTATGGTGTCCACTCACTCTTGCAAAGCCGCTATTAAAATCAGAAACTTCCTGCAACCCGGGATCGGGAACCAGATTACGTACACCTGTTTCGGTATTAACGATGGTTGTTCTTGTTCTGCGGCTATACAGTTGGTAAGCTCCATCTAGACTTAAACGCCATATATCCCTTGGAGTCCATCCCAAATGCAGTTGATGGGCAGAGCGGTCCGTCATAAACTCCTGATCCGTTGCCTGGTCTGTATTTGTATTCTCCTCTCCAAGCGCCCAGATATCTTCTTGCAAATACAGATATCGATACCAACCGGACCATTTCTTTGCGTTGAACCCCACTCTGCCGCCTGCCAGCCACTGGTCCTTAGGAAGCCAGGCTTTGCCCCGTTTACCCTCATTTTGCGCAGCCGGACCGCGCCATCCTCCAAAATTATTGCGGGTTAAAGAGGCATCCGCAAATACCTTTCCCTTTTGCCAGCGTAAGGACAGATTGCCATTATGCTGCCCTTCTTTATCCAATAACTTGTATTCTTTGCCAACCGTTTGTTCCTGAAGATTAAGACCGATGCCGATATGGCCCAATGAATTTCTTTTTCCTGCTGAAACCATTTTGGTTTCTGTTTTGGTGATAATATTTATAACGCCCGCCAATGCATCCGCTCCATACATTACAGAAAGCGGCCCTTCGACGATTTCAATACGTTGAATACTGTGTAAATCGATCTGACTAAGACTATTTCTCGTAGCTCCTCTGTCCAGTAATGGCACACCATCCAGCAGCACCTTTATATTTTCACCACCCATACCCAATAAAGAAATATCAGTTTCTCCAAGCGTCTGATCAGTCGTCATTCGTATGCCGGAGATCGTCCTAAGTACATCTAAAATATCCGTAGCATGCCGCCTTTCAATGGAAGCCCGGTCAATTACACGAACCCGGTAGATGGACTTTTGCAGGCCGGCCGGTTCATACATACCCGTCACCACCACCTGATCGAGTTCTGAAGAAAACTTTAATAAGGTGATCGAGAGTGGGCTGTTGTTGCCTATTCTCAGCTCAACAGACTTCTTAAGATCTTTATAGCCCTCTTTGGATAAATAAAGTTTATGCTTACCGGGATTTACTCTTTTAAACGCGAACTTTCCGTCTTTATCGGTATAAACTTTTACAGACGGCGTCTGCAGTCTAACCTCCACTCCTTCTATTCCATGACAAAGTGAGTCCCGGACGACACCTTCCAATGCGATAACAGAATCCGCAGTCTGACCAAATGAAGAAACAAATGGCATAAGCATCCAAAGGATACCTAATATAAATAAACACCTGCCCATTTGCTGCCTTTTCATATACTGCTGTTTCGGATGCAAAATTGCTTCCGGGCAGCGAGCTTCATTTATTGAAACGGGAATTATTATGTCGCAATCAGGAAAATCTGATAAAAGTCCCCGTTCAACTTCAATCAAGGATCTTTCAAAAACGAGCCCACCGGTTCAGCAAATTGGTTTGCTGAACCGGTGGGCTAAAAGGTCATTTACATAATGCAATACTTACAGATAGATACTCCTTACTTTCGCTTTATCTCTTCTAACCTGCTTTTAAGGGCCTTTGTTTTTTGCGGATACTTTGCAGCGAGGTTGTTAGATTCAGCTACATCTTCGGTCAGGTGATATAACTGTGGCATTTGACTATACCCTGATTCAATATCGACACCTCCAAGCACCGCCGGGCCTTTATGTGGTTCTATATATTTCCACCCGTCCTGTACAATGGACAGTGTTCCATTGGCGGCCTGTTCCACCACTTCCGTCCGGTCTTTCTCATTATTTCCCAATAAAGTATTTAAATAATTCTGACTATCCGTAAATTCATCTGCCGGCAGGTGTTCATCTAACATGGCTGCGAACGAAGCCATTAAATCCATTTGACTGAACAAAGCTTTCGTTTTTGCCGGCTGTATGTGTCCTTTCCAGTAAACCAGAAAGGGAACCCGTGTCCCGCCCTCAAGAGCGCTATACTTTCCGCCCCTGAAAGGTCCGGCAGGTTTATAATGCATTTTACGGGCTGAGACGACCGCCTGATCCAGATAACCATCATTTAATACCGGCCCGTTATCACTTGAAAAGATAATCAGTGTATTATTCAGGAGCCCTCTGTCCTTAAGTGCCTTTAAGATCACACCGACGCTGTGATCCATCTCTAAAATAACATCACCTCTGTAACCAAGTTTGCTTTTGCCTTTAAACATCGTCGCCGGCATCCTTGGCACATGGATATTCTGGATGGCATAGTAAAGGAAAAATGGCTTTTTAGCGGCCAGGCTTCTGTCTATGAAGTCTATAGATTGAGTGTTGAACGTGCTTCCTAATTCTTCATCCGTCCACGTGGCACGGGAGCCTCCTTTCATAAAACCAATGCGGCCTATCCCATTGGTAATATGTCCGGCGTGCCCTTGATTAGGATCACTGTGTATCTTAAGCATTTCCGGATGCTCCTTACCGGTTAATTCCTGGGGGAATTGCGTGGTATAGCTTACCTCAATAGGATCTGTGCTATCCAGCCCGACTACCTTTTGATTTTCCATAAATACGGTGGGCGTACGATCTGCTGTAGCAGGGAAGATAAAAGAATAATCAAATCCTACTTCTTTTGGGCCAGGCGCAACTTCCCGGTTCCAATCTATAGGGAAACTATTACCCAGACCTAAATGCCATTTACCTACAGCGCCTGTCATGTATCCGGCTTTCTGAAAAACCTTAGGCAGAGTCATTATATCAGTAGGAATCACCAGATTGGCATTCCCTGGTAAAATATTTGTTCCTTTCTTACGCCAGGCGTACCTGCCCGATAAAATCGAAAAACGCGATGGCGTACATGTAGAGGCTGTGCAATGTGCATCTGTAAATTGGCGCCCATTTTTTGCCAACCAATCGATATTTGGAGTAGCGATCGCCTTTGCACCATAGCAACTCAGGTCTCCATATCCAAGGTCATCAGTATACAAGATCAGAACATTGGGTCTTTGTTGTGCAAAAAGCCGGGTCCCCACTAAGGACAAAAGGCACAAAACAATAATTTTTGGTAAGTACATTATAAATCTGGATTTAATAGTCGATGTATTTTGTATTACATATCATTATCAAATCTACAACATAATCCGCTTTATTAACCGGTCTTATCTTAGAGAAGCGCAAATAGAATCTTCATTCCCTTATTTTTACGCAATTAAACAAATGAGGCCCCCGTATAAAGGAGGCCTCACTGATCGAGTCAAATATTTAATAATAAGTACTATCTTCTGCTTCTGGAAGGATTGCTTGAACGTGTAGGTCTTGAAGCTTCACTTCTTGTATTACTTCTTTGTTGTACCCGTTCTACTCTTTGTTGTGTACGTTGGGCACGCTGCGCCTGTTGCTGCTGAGCTCGCTGCGTTGCACGTTGAGCACGTTGCTGACTGGCACGTTGCTGGGAAGCCCTTTGTTGTGCCGCCCGCTGTTGGCTGGCCCGTTGCTGCGCCGCACGCTGCTGATTGGCTCTTTGTTGGGAAGCACGCTGCTGCTGCGCTCTTTGTTGCGTCGCTCTTTGTTCTTCAGAAGAACGTTGCGCCCGCTGTTGAGCCGCTCTCTGCTGGGCCGCACGTTGCTGTGTTGTGGTTGAACGCTGAGCTCTTTGAGGCGTATTCGCTTTCCTTGTATTCACATCGCTACGTGTGGGAGCAGTGCCACGTTTTGTTGCAGGATTGGACCGTGTAGCATTAGACCTGCTTGGCGTACTTGTTTTTCTCTGTACATTACCACGGGAACTTGTGCTTCCGCCCCGTACACTCGGACGGTACACATGTAGTTCATTATTTCTCAGACCTGTATTTTTGGAACTTCTCGAATTCACGATTCTTGTAGTTCGAACAGCTCTGCCAGTACTTCTGGCCACTTCCCTGGGTTGAGGTCCTAACGCATACCGGGTGTTTCTAACACTGCGATAATTTCTGACAACATTCGCTCTGCGGATAATTGTATTATAACGAGTACGGGGTACATAATAATTATAAATATTATGATAACCTAAATACCTTCTTGGCATAAATGTCCAGAAATTAACCGGAATGGAACCTATAGAAAATCCAACACCAAAACTCATTCCAGGAGCCAAAGGTGCCCAGCCATATATGTCAGAAGCGGAACTCCAGCCTACCCAGGCAGGCCCCCATTCATAACCTGGTACCCAAAACCAGCCGTTGGAACTGCTGTGTCCCCAACGGCCATAATGGAATGGGGCCCATCCCCAATCGTAATTAGACACCCAGGTCCAGCCATAGTCTGTATAGGTCCAATACCCATTGGTTGAGTAAGGTTGAAAATTAGGTACATTAGCGATCCATACCCTGCCATAGGTCGGATCCATGACCCAGCGTCCATAAGGGGCTAACTGGCTATAAAAATCGTTAAAAGTGATTTGAACACCGCTGCCTCCATTACCATACTGGTCATAATTGTTGTCATTATAGTTGTCATTATAATCATAACTATTGTCGTAACCATTATCATAGTTATTATCATAGCCATTATCATAATTACCGTAATCCCCCTGAGCATAAGCAACTGAATTGCAACCTAATGCAATCATCCCTGCCGAAAAGAGGATTAATAGTGATGGAAGATACTTTTTCATAATATTATTTTAGGTAATTACTAAGCCTAAACTTATACAAGTTCAATACCAACTTGCCTAGGTAAGACGGTTATTTACCACCGATGTTTAATAAAAAGGACAACTTTAACTACCAGGCATTAGTTTTCTGGCTCTTTCCAGATCTTCCGGGGTATCAATTTCAACGCCCATTTTAGCTACCTCTACCATCCTGAGCGGAACACCATTTTCCAGGTATCTGAGACATTCTATCTTTTCTGCCAGTTCAAGTGGTGTCATCTCCCACTGTGTAAACTGGATTAAGGCTGCCTTTCTAAATGCGTATACGCCCTTGTGTTCGTAGCAGGGAATATTAATTTCCGTGTTACGTGGATACGGAATTCTGGAGCGGCTAAATAGCAATGAATTATTATTTTTATCAACGACTACCTTAACACAGTTAGGGTTACGCATTTGTTCCTCTTCTTCAAATGGCTGCATTAAACTGGCCACTTGTACTGCCGGATCCTCAAAAGCAGCAATCAGCCTGGCTAATACCTGCTGATTAATAAACGGTGTATCACCCTGAACATTCAAAATTATTTCTACCTCCATTTCCCTGGCTACTTCTGCAATCCGGTCACTGCCGCTCTCATAATGGCTTTTGGTCATTATGGCCTCACCGCCATGACCGACAATCTCATCATATATAATATCACTATCCGTTGCCACCATTACTGCATCAAATAGCCCGGTTGCAAGGGTTCTTTCATAAGTGTGTCTAATAACTGTTTTGCCAGCTAAATCCTGCATTAACTTGCCGGGAAAGCGAGACGCCTTATAACGGGCGGGTATCAGTGCAACGACTTTCATAATTATTGGTTTAATCTTTTCTATTTTGCATCCGTGATGGCTTTTATAGCCTTATTGCCTTCAATATTGCTCATCTGTTTAAGAATCCAGGCAGCCTTCCAGTTCACATATCTGCTTCGTGGCTTTACGGTAAACCGCTTGGGATTTGGTAAACACGCGATCACCGAAGCGGCTTCATTGCGATTTAAATCTGCCGCATCTTTTTTATAGTAGTCTTTTGCCGCAGCCTGCACCCCGTAAATCCCCTTGCCCATCTCAATTACATTGAGATAAACCTCCAGAATTCTTTTTTTACCCCAGATCCATTCAATCAGCTTCGTATATACAAACTCAGGTGCTTTTCTGAGATATTTTGTAAAGCCCGAACCCTGCCACAAAAATACATTCTTTGCAGTTTGCTGGCTAATTGTACTGGCGGCAGCACCTCTTGATCTTTTTCCTTTCTCTTTACCCAGGCTTTCTTTCAGGGCCGGCCAGTCAAAGCCTCCGTGTTCCGGAAACAACTGATCCTCACCTGCAATTGCAGCCAGTTTAACATTGGAACTGATTTCACTGTAGGATACATAATCTCTTTTTAAACCATTGCCGCTGAGAAGACTCACGATCTGTGTCATGGTAACGGGTGGCATAATCCATTTGCAAACCACTAAATACAAGATGGACAACGCAAATAACTTTAAAAGTGTTTTTAATATCCAGACTATTGCTTTTTTCACGAGGGCAAAGATAATGTCAAATTTGCGGGAAAACTGTAGTCAAAATGCATCTTCCGGGTGCTAAACAAAATTAACAGATAACAGCGGCACCTGACAGAACCGGCTATAGCTCTCTGCCGCATTTTCAGCCGCAATTTGCAGTCTTCTTTTCTCCTTTATATTCAATGATTCAAAAGGCATTAATTTGACCTTACATCCCTTTTTCCCATTTTCAATCTGCCAACCGCCGATCACTTTGCCATTTTCAACCATCGCCGGGCGGAACAGGCCATTAGAAGTAATGATCTGAGCGCTGTGTTTTTTATCAAGCATGATATTGCGATCCTTATAACTGATCAGATATTCATCGAAGGCAGCCAGTAACTGCAATTGATTCTCCGTATCTTTTTTGGCAGCAGCAGTATCCGGACCCAAAATTTGATAATAAGCGACACCTTCACGAGGAAGAACCTCCAGTGATTTACCCAAAGCCCCGATAGCCCTTTTAATAGCAGTCATCCCCAGGCCTGACCACCAGGCGAAATCCTGAACGGTTGCAGGCCCACGGGTAGAAAAATACCTTTTGGCCAACTCAGCTGCGGCAGGTTCACCTTTCAGCTGTTCTTTGAGTTTCAGCGCTTTTGAAAAACCTTTACCTAAGATATTTTCACTGAGCGCATAAGTGTGTTTGTTTGCCTGAACAGTTCCACTACAGATAATGCCCTCCAGCTCCGCATGCATAATATAGTGATTGCTGCGATATTCATCCATGGCAAAGCCTCGCTGGCGTAATTCTTCCACAAGATCTTGCCTGGTCAAGGCCTTCTGATCTTCCAGAATCCTCCGGATTGCCTCATCTGATTGTATATATTCCTTTTCCGCAATGCCGATAACCTTATCTCTGGAGAAAAGGGCGCCTTTTATCGAAGGCCCGGTTAATTGAAGTATCCAGAGCAAGTCTTCACCGGCCAGAAAATGCCAGGTGGGTCTTAAGGCATGTGTTCTTACGATCTCACCCTTTTCCATCGCTTGGTGAATAGTATTTACGGTCACAGGAGGTGCCGTATTCTTGTTTTCCGTAAATCCCCCTACAGGAGCGTCTACAGAGCTCATACGTTTACCGATCGCCCATTTCGCCATATCAAAATGCTGCGCCTGTAACGCGCCCATTTTTTGCACTAATGACTTAGGAGAGTTTAGCTGTTTGCCAGACAAAAACTGGCTCACCATTCTGGCTGACAATAAATCATTTTGCAACTTGAAAGCTCCTAGGGATTGGGATTTAGCCATAAAATTGCGAGTGCGGTTTCCAGGTCATTTTTAAGTATCCGGTCTTTTGCAACAAGATGCAACTGTTCCATGCATATGTCTTTATTAAAACCCTTGTACGTACTAAAGATAGCAAGAATTTCCGGTATCAGGGCCACTTGCGACAGCTGTTTTTCAGAAGGCGTTTTTGCCATATTTCCCAGTCTGCCCAGGTCATTACCGGTAAGAATCGTAGAATTGCGAACGTGTAACGGTAGCGAATCTACACCAATTCCAATGCTTCTAAGTGGTTTCTCTACTTCAAAAAGTGTCTCTGGGGTCACCCGGCAGTACCAATTCGCCCCTAGCCTTGCCACCAGGTCTATCTTTGCCTGATCAATATCTCCCTGCTGGTCTAATACATCTTCTCTGATGTGGATCCGGATCACTTCCGCAAAGACGAGGTTGCCCGCTCCTGGCCCAATGCCCAGAGGCTTCACTTCCGTGATCTTACATTCAAGCTGCATAGGAGACGCCGCTACCCGCGGCGGCTTCACCAAATCTGAAGCTACCATGGCCAACCCTGCCTTTTCGAACTCATTGACTCCTCTTGGGTATTCTGTGCTGGCCAGACTGACCTGCTGCACCATATTATAACTCACAATATTGATCACCGCTTCAGGTACCTCTAATACATTCTCCAGGGAATGTTTGATTGTATTATCTCTTACTCTTCTGGAAGGAGAAAATATACACACAGGCGGCATTGTAGAAAACATATTAAAAAAGCTAAACGGGCTAAGGTTAATATCACCCGCAGCATTGATCGTAGATACAAAACAGATCGGCCTCGGCGCAATACCATGCTGTAAACATGACTGTAAATCAGCTATGGGCATAGATTGAGGGTCCAGGCTGCGAATTGCTGACATAAAGAGGTTTTAAATCTTAAGAATGAATTAAATATTTTTTTTCAGGCTCAATAAAGAGAAGTCCGTTGGCTCAGGCAACATTACATTTTGCAAATTACCCAGCGCCGTGATCTCTAATTCAACCTGATCCTTAGGCTGCAGCCACTGGACACGGTAATCTGGATCATTTAATAAGCCAGTTCCGTTGAGTTCCAAAAAACAACCGGTACCGACGGTGCCTGAACCGATAACATCCCCTGGCAGGATATCTGCTCCGTAGGCGCACCTCTCAATAATTTCAGCAAAGGTCCAGTCCATATCTTTGACGTTACCCTCAGAGACCTGCCTGCCATTTACTTTGCAGGTCATTTTAAGATCATAAGTGTTCCCTGTATGCCCTTGCTTTGTTTTAGTAAGATAAGGTGCTAATTCATCGGGAGTGACCAGCCAGGGGCCGATCGCTGTTGCAAAGTCCTTTCCCTTGGCAGGACCGAGATTCAGCTTCATTTCCTCCATCTGTAAAGTGCGGGCGCTCAGATCATTCATAATAGTAAAACCGGCAATATAATCATCTGCTTCTGCGGCCCTGATATTTCGGCCTTTCTTGCCGATTACCACCGCCACTTCCAGTTCAAAATCCAGTTTTTGAAAATGATCCGGCATTAACCTTACTTCTCCCGGACCTGCAATAGCATTGTGGTTGGTAAAATAAAAAATGGGATACTGATCAAATTCCGGGATCATCTCCACCTTTCTGTTGCGCCTGGCGGTAGCCACATGCTGGCGGAACGCATAACCGTCTCTGCAGGAACTCGGATGTGGAACAGGAGCAATTAATTCGTAAAATACCTCCTCTTTAAAGGGCACTCCCTCTTCCAGTTGCTTTTGCACAATAGCCGCCCTTTTCATAAAAGGCGTCTCTCCTGCCAGGAAGGCCTGCATGCTGTCCGGAATTTGTTTATCACAACTGTTGAGGTTATAAATATGGCCTTTATAATAAATACCCAGATGCTCATTATTATCTGTTTTATAAGAGACAAATTTCATGGTAGAATCTTTATTTTTTATCAATCAATGGTGTACCAATGTACTCATTACGGAAGCTTTTTCCATAATGATGCACTAAGCACGATATATACGAAGCGAAGCTATTAAAAATAACTTTAAAAACTAACAATTGTTATAAAAGTTGTTTAAATTTGCAGTTGTAACGTTACCGGTCCAATCAGAAGCTATAACTTTAGCTTTATAAGAATCAATGGTTATGCAAATGGTATCCCAATATATCGTCAAAGCCTACAGCTCTCTGGAGTTCAGGGCCCGCTTCCAGCATCAGTTGGTGGCTAAGTTGGTATTTGCCCAATATTGATCCCCTTTAGTCGTCTGCGGGATTTTAGCTTTCCCTTTATATCCGCTTTTACCTGTCTACTCATTCAACTCCCTGCAACTGGTCGACCGGCCATAAAACCGGCCTGTTAATAGCGGGGATATAACAAGATGGCGAATGACCGGGTTTGACCAGAATAATCTTTAAAAACGGCAGACAATTAGATTATGGAGCATTCACTTTCCGGCTTCCCTTAGTCGATTTTCTTCACCTCAAAATTCTCAACTATGCCTTTTTATCACCAAGCAGGCAAAATCCCACCTAAAAGACATACACAGTTCCGCAAACCGGATGGAAGCCTGTATGCCGAGGAACTCGTATCCACGGAAGGTTTTTCCAGTGTTTATTCATTGGTCTATCATACGCATCCCCCTACCCTGGTCAAGAAACTGGGGGAGCCTTACGATGTCGCACCTGTTATCGCCAGAGAAAAGCATTTAAAGCATACGAGCCTGAAGGGCTTTGAGGTGAAACCCGAGGATGACTACCTGGATAGCAGAAAGCCGGTACTGGTCAATGATGATTTACATATTATCCTTGCTGCTCCCAGAAAGTCCATGGAGGATTATTTTTTTAAAAATAGCCAGGCAGACGAAATAATCTTTATTCATAAAGGGAAAGGCGTGTTAAAAACCGGCTATGGCGAAATTCCCTTTACGTATGGCGATTACCTGATGATCCCCAGAGGAACGATCTACCAAATGCATTTTGAGCATAGCGACAACCGGCTGTTTATTATTGAAAGCTTTAGTCCGGTAAAGGTCCCCGGTAAATATGTAAACAAAGCCGGGCAATTAATGGAGCATGCCCCTTATTGCGAAAGGGATTTCAAAATACCCTCCAACCTGAAAACCTATGATCAGACGGGTGATTTCAAAATACTCATTAAAAAGCAGGGGCTGATCTATCCTTACATCTACGGTACACACCCGTTTGATTATATTGGATGGGATGGCTGTCATTACCCCTGGGCTTTCTCGATCCATGATTTTGAACCCATAACAGGCCGGCTCCACCAGCCCCCTCCCGTACACCAAACCTTTGAGGGCCACAATTTCGTCGTTTGCTCTTTTGTGCCCAGAAAATATGACTACCATCCGCTTTCTATTCCGGCACCTTATAATCATTCCAATGTGGATAGCGATGAGGTACTTTATTATGTGGATGGTGATTTTATGAGCCGCAAAAGCGTAGAGAAAGGACAGATAACCTTACATCCCGGGGGCATCCCGCATGGTCCGCATCCGGGCACCGTAGAAAAATCTATTGGAAAGGAAAGTACAGAAGAACTGGCGGTTATGATTGACCCGTTCCGTCCTTTAAAATTAACGCAGTATGCAATAGATATAGAAGATCCGGCTTATTATAAAAGCTGGCAGTCTGAATAATAAAATCAAAGTATCTCAAATTATATTAAATCAATGGTAAAAAGTAAACTGCCGGACGCTTATGCTTATAATTATGATTGTCTGCGCGCCCTGGACATGGCCATGTGGTCAGCAGGGAAAAGTCATTATCAGGAACAATAAACGACCAATTACAATTACACAAATTATTTTAAGCATACTATCATGAGTACAAATACAACTTCAAATACGCTGACATTTGCAGAAAAAATTGCGAAAGCAGACAATTTTCTGCCTATTAATGGTACGGATTATATTGAATTTTATGTGGGAAATGCCAAGCAGGCGGCACACTATTATCAGAGTGCCTTTGGTTTTCAGCCCCTGGCTTACGCTGGCCCGGAAACAGGTGTACGCGAATACGCCTCTTATGTATTACAACAAGGTAAGATCAGAGTGGTATTAACCACCTCTTTACACTCCGGCTCTCCCATAGCCGAACACGTTAAAAAGCATGGCGACGGCGTTAAGGTGTTAGCGCTCTGGGTAGACGATGCACAGGACGCCTTCGAACAAACAACAAAAAGAGGAGCCAGTCCCTACTTATCGCCTGAACGCCTGGAAGATAAAGATGGGGAGATCTGGAAATCCGGCATCTATACCTACGGGGAAACGGTGCATATGTTTATCGAAAGAAAAAACTATAATGGTGCTTTTATGCCGGGGTATGAAAACTGGGCGCCTGACTATCGGCCTGAGCCAGCGGGACTCTTATATGTAGATCACTGTGTGGGCAATGTAGGCTGGAACAGGATGCTGCCTACCGTCAAATGGTATGAAGATGTAATGGGTTTTGTCAATATCCTTTCTTTTGACGATAAACAAATCAATACAGAATACTCCGCACTGATGAGCAAAGTAATGAGTAACGGCAACGGCTATGCTAAATTCCCCATCAATGAGCCAGCCGAAGGTCAAAAAAAATCCCAGATTGAAGAATATCTGGAATTCTATGAAGGTGAAGGCGTACAACATATTGCCGTAGCCACCCATGACATTGTAGCTACCGTCCGGGCGCTTAAAGCCAGAGGTGTTGAATTTTTAAGTGCTCCCCCAGACGCCTATTATGAAGATTTGACCAAAAGAGTCGGTGAGATCCAGGAGGACATTGCACCGCTGCAGGAACTGGGTATTCTGGTAGACAGTGACGAAGAAGGGTATTTACTACAAATCTTTACTAAGCCTGTTGAAGACCGCCCGACACTCTTTTTTGAAATCATTCAACGCCGGGGTGCGCAGAGTTTTGGTGCAGGCAATTTCAAAGCGCTGTTTGAGGCCATCGAAAAAGAGCAGGAACGCAGAGGCAATCTCTAAGCACTGATAATAGTTTAGAGAAAAAACAATTAAAAATCCCCAGTCAATATTATACTTTTCAGTTCAATATTGCCGGGGATTTTTTCTTCACCTAAAAAACCATGCTTTTATCTTTAAGCATCTGCGCATATTATTATTCACGCAGGTCTACTTTTATCTTTTTACGTTTGGATAGTTTTGTGATGAGCACAAACCAGACCGGTACAATAAATATAGCCAGCGAAGTTGCTGCCAGCATGCCTCCCATTACCGTCCAGCCAATGGTCTGCCTGGAAACAGATGCCGCACCTGAGGCGAAGGCCAGTGGCATTACCCCTAAAATGAAGGCCAGTGAGGTCATGATAATCGGCCGTAAACGCACCTGCACCGCATGCAGGGTCGCTTCAACCACATCCCTGCCCTGCAGGACCCCTTCATTAGCGAATTCCACAATTAAAATGGCATTTTTCGCGGCCAGACCAATGAGGGTAATCATACCAATCTGCGCATAAATATTATTGGTCAGACTTGGAAGGAAATGTAGTGTCAGGATAGAACCAAACAGCCCCACCGGCACCGCAAATAATACCGCAAACGGAACGCTCCAGCTTTCATATAAGGCCGCCAGGAACAGGAAGACGAAGATGATAGAGGCGGCAAATACAATGGATGTACTCTGACCAGCCTTGATTTCTTCTCTTGACATACCGGAGAATTCATATCCATATCCTTCCGGCAGTACCTTTGCAGCCACTTCCTGTAACGCTTCAATCGCCTGACCACTACTGTAACCAGGTTTTGGCGCACCTGAAATTTCAATGGAACGATAAATATTAAAGTGAGAGATCACCGCAGGGTTCTCGATCGTCTGGACAGAATCAATCAGTGAACCGATAGGGATCATATTGCCCACTGCGTTTCTGACATAATAATCATTGAGGTCTGAGGGAGTAGCCCTAAAGGTACTATCCGCCTGTGCAACCACCCTAAAGTTACGCCCATATAAATTGAAGTCATTGATATAAGTACTACCCAGCAAAGTGGACATCGTACTGTATACATCAGATACCTGTACGCCTAGTTTACGGGCTTTATCTCTGTTGACATTGATCTGATAAGCCGGCGTTTTTGTATTGAAGAAAGTATAAGCCATTGCAATTTCAGGCCGCTGGAACAATGCACCGATAAACTGCTGCCCAACTTTCTCAAATGTCTGGATATCATCGGTACTTCCCCGTTGCTGTAATTCAAAGGTGAAACCGGCCGTAGCACCCAGGCCTGGAATAGCCGGAGGACCGATCGCCATTACATTAGCTTCCTTAAAACCGGCAGTTTTACGCTGGATCTCCGCAATCACGCCATTGAGTTTATCTCGTTCATTGGTTCTGTCCTCCCAGGGTTTTAACCCGACAAACAGGGTACCAGAGTTAGATTTAAAAGAGAAGTTCGCAATGTTCAGACCTGCCAGTCCACCGACAACATCTACAGCAGGAATACTTTGTACAGAGTCCATAACCCGGTGGATCATTTCAATACTACGGGTTGTGGAAGTACCTTCGGGCATTTGATAGGTTACATACAAACGGCCTTCATCTTCCTGTGGAATAAATCCAGTTGGTTTTGTCTTGAATAAGTAAATCAATGCGACCACCAACACAACCAGCAAACCAATGACAAGAGGTGTATGTTTGATCCATTTTCCAACCGCCCGGGTATAAGCATGGGTAACTTTCTCAAACCATTTATTAAAGGCAGCGAAGAACCGGTTAACGCCACGAGGATGCTCTTCTTTGGGCTTATGAGGACGCAGCATCATAGAACAAAGCGCCGGTGTAAGTGAAAGTGCCACAAAGGCAGAGATAATTACAGATACCGCAATGGTAATGGCGAACTGTTGGTACAGTTGTCCGGAAATGCCTGGAATAAAGCTTACCGGCACAAATACCGCTGCCAGAATCAAGGCGATGGCCACAACAGGTCCGGAGATATCATTCATCGCCTTTTTAGTGGCGTCCCTGGGGGATATCTTTTCCGAGTCTATATAATGCTGCACCGCTTCCACCACCACAATGGCATCATCCACCACAATACCGATCGCCAGTACGAAGGCAAAGAGTGTCAGTGTATTGATGGAGAAACCCAATGGAATAAAGAATATAAAAGTACCGATCAACGATACAGGAATAGCCAGTAACGGAATAATGGTTGCGCGGATATTCTGCAGGAACAAAAATACCACAAGTACCACCAGGATCAAGGCCTCCACAAATGTGTGTAACACTTCATTGATAGACACCTTAACCACAGTTGCTGTTTCATTTGGCACTGCGTAATCCACGTCCTTAGGGAAGGATTTTTTCATGGTCGCCAGTGTATTCATGATCCCCTCATATGTATCCAGGACGTTTGCACCGGGGGCCTGATAGATTAACATGAAGGCAGCTTTATGTCCATTCACATACGGGTTCTTGCCATAGTCAAAATGACCCAGTTCCACAGTTGCCACATCACTTAAACGAACCAGAGAGCCGGTACTGGGATCTGCTCTTACAATAATATCTTTAAATTCATCTACGGTATTCAGGCGGCTGTTGGTCAGTACAGAATACTCAAAGGCCTGATCGGCGGGTTGCGGATTACCACCGATGGTACCGGCTGCCACCTGCAGGTTCTGTCCGGAAATCGCTGCAGTAACATCGCTTGGTGTCAGTTTAAGGGCGGCAAGTTTTTCTGGATTCAGCCAGATACGCATACTAAAGTCATCGCCTACCGCAAATACATCCCCGACTCCCGGCACACGCAAAATGGCATCTTTCAGATAGATATTCGCATAGTTACCCAAAAACTCGGAGTTATGAGAGCCATTGGGTGAATATAGTGCCAACACCATCATCATATCGGGATTACGCTTTTTAGTGGTAAGTCCAATACGCTTAACCGCATCGGGTAAGGTCGGCTCTGCCACACTTACCCTGTTTTGTACGTCAAGGGTCGCAATATCAATATCGGTTCCAATCTCAAAGTTTACAGTGATGCTGGCCTGACCGCTACTGGTACTGTTACTGGTCATATAGGTCATACCAGGGGTACCGTTTACTTGTGTCTCGATGGCCGTCGTTGTCGTCTGCTCAATAGTGGCCGCATCAGCACCTGTAAAAGTACCCGAGATGGATACTGTAGGAGGCGTGATACTGGGATATTGGGCGACAGGTAAGACAAATATCGCAATCAGCCCTACAAGCACGATCACAATGGAAATAACAATGGCTGTGACCGGCCTTTTTATAAAAGTATCTGCTATCATTACTAATTTTTTTCTGCTCTAATTTAAAATTGGCTGTTCTAAAGACTGAATTACGGTTATTTGGCGGCTGTGGGAGCTCCCGCGGCAGCTGGTCCGCCCAGCGTCACTTTAGCGCCTTCAGACAGCTTCTGTTGTCCCTCTGTAACAATGACCTGCCCGGCTTCCAGACCGTCTGATACAATAATATCTGCCCCGATCGGCTGCCCTAATTTTACTTTGGTCTGCGTTACGGTGCTGCTGTCCGTCACACGGTAGACATAATACTCACCCAGCTGTTCGATAATTGCCTTATGCGGGATAAGTAATGCTTTAGCTTCATTGTCACTTTTTACTTTTACAGAAGTGGTCATACCCGCTTTCAGCATATTTTTGTCATTATCAAAAGACAACCGGACCTTTACCGTACCTGTCTGAGGATCCACCGCTCTGTCAATTAAATTGATGCTGCCGTAACCAGGATATTCGCTGGCGCCGAAGGCCAGTGAGAATACTTTATTTTTAACGGCACTCCCGTTATTTTTAATTTGCTCAAAACGATAAATTTCTTCCTGAGGCACATTAAAATCGACAGCCATTGGGTTATCGGTGGAAATTTGATTTAAAATTGTATTTCCGGCAACGACTGAAGTACCTACCCTAACGCTGGAAATACCGATCGTGCCGCTAAACGGCGCAAAAATAGTTGTGAAGTTTGCGTTAGCGCTGATCGCATTCAGATTCGCCTTGGCAGCAGCTACCTGCTTTTCAGCAGTCGCCAGCGCCGCATCTGCATAATCCACCTGCTGTTTGGCGATGGCGTCCTGTTCATCTAACTGATGGTAACGGGCGGCATCCTTTTGTGCCTTGACTAAAGCGGCTTTTTGTACTTCCAGTTGAGCCTGGGCGTTTTGTACATTGGCATTATATACCTGTGGATCTATGGAGTACAGCTTTTGTCCTTTAGAGACATGCTGCCCATCTTTAAAATAAATACCTGTTACATATCCACTGACCTGAGACAGCAGTGTTACCTCTTTTAGTGCTGTCACTGTGCCGGGGTATTGAATATAATAGACAGCATCACCCGGGGCGACCGTATCCACACCTACCAAAACAGCAGCGGGTGCAGCGCCTGGTCCGGCCTGGGCGCCTTGTTTGTTGGAAGACTTACAGGAAACCGCCAGCGTCAGGATGGCTGTACCGGCAAGGATGGAGAAATTTCTAAAGGACATCTTATGAGCGATTTAATAGTTTTTTAATGGAATTAATATTGGATCTGACCTAAGGCCTGTTCTACGTCCAGCTTATCACTTAACAACTGGTAGAGCGCATTGGAAAAGTTCACCTGCGCTGTACGCAGATCCGTTTCCGCAGTAATTACATCCAGATAGATCTTAACACCGGCTTTATATTGTAACGATATTGTTTTATAGACATCACTGGCCAGTTGCAGGTTCTCTTTCAATGCCAGGTACGTATTCAGATCACTTTTATAAACGGCCATAGCAGACTCAAATTGTGTATTGGCCGCATTCAGGAAGTTTTCCTTACTGAGTTTAACCATGTCAATCTGGAGATTTGCCTGCCGGATATTTTCTCTTCTTTTACCTCCCTGAAAGATAGGGACACCTAATTGCAGCCCTACAAATGAGTTAGGGTAGTTGTTATTAAACAAGCTGCCAAAATCCTGATGCATGTAACTCAGGTTATAGTTAGCGAAAGCAGAAAGTGTAGGGATAAAACTCCACTTTTCGTATTTAAGGTTTGCCAGTTGTAACTGTTCCTGTGTCTGCAGCTGTTGATACTCTATACGGTTCTTATAATCCACCGTTTGTGTCGTATCGATCATCGCCATATTTTCCAGGGCGCTGCTGTCCGTATGCAGGCTTAATGACTGGTCGGCCGGATACCCCATCAGTTCTTTGAGATTCGCATATTTCGCTTTCAGTAATTCTGCCGTGCTATGGCGCTGAGCCACAACGTTGTTCAGCGATATGGTTGCGCGTTTGTAATCAATATTATCTACAATACCGCCTTTATACTGATTTGTTGCATCTCTTAAACTAGTCTTAAGGCGAAGAATATCTTCGTCTAAGATCACGAGTTGCTTTTCGGTCAACAGTACATCATAAAATGATTTACTGACATTGACAGCCACATCAATTTTGGTCTGTTCAATATCCTGTTCAGCCGTCTTTTTAACCAGTCCTTTCGTAGAGGATGCCAAAAGCGCATCTCTGTTAAAAATGTTTTGCGTGAGGCCGAACTGTAATCCTGCATTGTTTTTCACGCCGGATTTAGTGGCTGTCCCCTGAAACAGGGCGGTAGGCAATTGAAAATAATGCTGATAAGTACCGTCCATGCTAATCTGAGGATACCAATCAGCCAGCTTTCCTTTAATTTGGCTATTGGTGATCTCTTGCTGAACGTAGGATTGTTTTAGTACCGGATAATGCTCCATGGCATACTGGACGCAATTTTCTACCGTAGCGCTGTCCAGAACAGCCGGCTCCTGCTGAGCCTTTAGTTGAGTGCTGAGTCCTGCCAGCAGACCTAACAAATAAATGTATTTTCTCATTATATAATTTTCTATTGCGATCTTTAGTTATTGCTATTAAATGGAACCCTTAAAATCTACCTGGAAAATTAACCTTAGGCTTGCTGCTCTATTTTGCTCATTCAAAATTAAGCCATTTGTACCGGTTTTATTCTCAGCAGACACCCTTTGTTTAATGCTTTTCCACATAAACGTTTAAACAACGTTTTTGGGAATGGCAAAAGTAAACTTATTGCCGAAAAAAATCAAACAACTGTTTAATTTTTGGAATTCAAAAACAGATTTTAACATAAAGTAGGGAAGATTCAATGTACCAGGAAACTCGTTTTACCTATTGATAACCAGCTGAAAGCAAAGGTACCCTTCAGGCTGCCTTCGGTGAATTTTTCGGTAAATGCATTCATTAAAAATCACCCCTGTTCAGATTTTTAGCCTGTTTTTCCAAAAAAGCATGAATAAAAAAGCGCAAAACAGGGTTTGTTGATAAAACTCCGCTTTGCGCTCCTGTGATTAGGCAGTGCCTGTATAGAATACAGCTTTAATTTCTGGGATCCGGTTTATTTTCTATTTTAAATTCTTTAGGAGGCTCCTCTCCCATAAGATTTCTGACGAAATAATCCCAGCGGCGACGCATCATATAGGGACCAAACTCTCCATATCCATGACGGCTATTGGGAAAAACAATCAAATCAAAATCTTTTCCGGCCCGCTCGAGCGCTTCTACCACCAGCAGGGTATTAGAAGGAGGCACATTATCGTCCATTAAACCGTGGGCCAATAGCAGTTTACCTTTTAGCTGACCGGCATACAGCTGATTTGCCTGGGCCGGATAATCAGCGTCGCTGACTAGCCCGTTATACCGCTCTCCCCAATCTGCTTCATAATTTCTGTTATCGTGGTTACCCGATTCAGCAATCCCTACTTTGAAAAAATCCGGGTACCTGAACATTGCGCATGCTGTAGCAAAGCCGCCGCCGGAATGTCCCCAGATACCGACCTTATTGGTATCGATATAAGCCCTTTGCGCCGCCAGCTGACGAATGGCCGCGATCTGATCCGGTAAAGTATTGGTGGCCATATGTCCATAGCTCATATCATGAAAGCTTTTAGTACGCAGTGGGTTGCTGGAGCCTTCGAGCTGCAAGACGATAAAGCCAAGTTCAGCCAGTGACTGGTTGTCATTTCTGGCTGGTGAAAATGACCAGCTACCTACGCTTCCTCCCTGTGGCCCCGGATAGATATAATCGATAATCGGGTATTTCTTATCAGGGTCCAGATTTGTCGGCAAATACAGCAGCCCGTATAGATCCGTTTTCCCATCCGCTGCTTTTACGGTAACCGGTGTAACAGGTTTCCAGCCGATCGCCTTCAATCTGTGTACATCAGCCGTCTCCAGTGTGATGGATTTGTTGCCACTCAGTGACTTTAAAAGTGTTACCGGCGCAATATCAGGCTGAGAGCAGGCATCTACATAGTAATTGCCATCCGGACTAAGTGTGATTTCATGATTGCCGGTTTCGGGAGTCAGTACTTTAAAGTCACTGCCATCCATTTTGACGCAGCACAATTGTGCAAAATAGGGATTCTCCTTTTCAAGGCCACAAGCCTTGAAATAAACTATTCTCTTTTTGGCATCCGTTTTCAGTATCTCGGTAACCACATACGCTCCTTTGGTAATCTGATTTTTCAGTTTTCCCGTACTGGCGTCGTATAAATAAAGGTGACCATAATTATCGCGCTCAGAAAACCAGATAATCTCGTTTGTCCCACCTAAATAACGCCAATTGACCGCATCCCAACCGGATTCAAACTGGGTCGGAACTGTTTCCTGGAATACTTCTCTGACAGCGCCTGAAGCCGCATCGGCAATTCTCACCTTTTCTATCTTATGATCTCTGGAAGTGGAAGCAAAGGCCAGGCGGGCACCATCTTCACTCCAGTAAACGTCGTTCATAGTACCATGATCACTAATATTGTCACTTAATGTAGAGCGGCGAGGGTCTGCCGGGATTTGCAGCATAACCACTTTGGGCTGATCGACATATACGATGCAGCGGTGGATTTGAAAAATAGCCGTATCACCAGGAAGTTCATATTTCCAGGACTCGAGTCTTGGTGCACCTACATTCGTAGAAACCAGATACATGTCATGTACCTCACGCTGATCCTGTTTATAGGTGGCGATCTTTTTGGAGTCGGGTGACCACAAAAGTACCGCACGGTCGCTGTGTACCCAGCCGGCATTGTCCGTGCTGTAGCCAAAATCTTTAATGCCATCGGTCGTCAATTGCCGCTCTTTGCCATCTACCCGGCTTCTGATCCATAAATTATAGTCTCTGACAAACGCTTCTTTAGTTCTGTCCGGAGAAAGCACAGCTGGTTCCTTGTGAACAGACAGGTTTCCCGCATGCGGTTCTTTATCAGTGGGCGCAGCTTTACCGGTTAGCTGGCTTTTTTTGAGATCATAGTGCCAGGTTTTGTTCTTATAGATAAAATAAACAGATTTTTCATCCTCAGAAAAATCGATCTCTCTGAAGGGTAAATGATCAGCTGTAATCGCATCGCCAGTCTGCTCAGACAATAAAGCAGCTAATTTAGCATGATCAAATGCCGGCTTTCTGGAACCTTTCTCAGCATTGACAAGGACATACTCACTTCCCTTTGCCGTTAAGATACGATACCAAAAATCGGCGCCGTTCACCCATTTGGGGTGCACACCTGCCCTATCCACGAAATGGCCAAGATTATAGCCTAAAAACTGCTCCGCCCTTGTATAATCTTGCTCTGTCATGGCCGTCTTGGTTATCTGCCCATTTACTACTACGCTGCCCAGTAGCAGCATAGCCATCATTGGTTTTAGCATAATTAAAGTTATTACATAATTTTTGTGGCGCTAAGATAACCAAAAAACGATGTATCCCAACGATAAAACTACTAACGGTTCGCTTTACCAGTACTTACTGAAAATCTCCTGCATGACAGGGCTGTCCTTATCGGAATCATCCCCGGCCAGATGTTTTTGCTGCAGCAACTGCTGCTTCAGGGCTTTAATAATCTTTTGATACTGTGGATCATGATAGGCATTATGGAGTTCATGAGGGTCCATGTCAAGGTTATAAAATTCCCACCCGGGTGTCGTCGTCTTTTTTGAGGCACCATTTATGCCCAGTGGCTGGCCATAATAAAATACTAACTTATATTTCTTTGTCCGGATCCCGAAATGGCCGGGATATTTTGGTGCATGTTCCCAATAACGGTAGTACATACTGGTTCGCCAGTCCGGGGCCGTATGCCCCTTTAGATTCTCCCTGAAACTTCTCCCCTGAATAAAGGAAGGCTTTTTTATATGGGCATAATCTGCAAACAGCGCTGCAAAATCGGTGTTCAGTATAAAGTCTTCCAGTCTTGTGCCGCCAGTTATTTCTTTGGGATATACGATCACAAAAGGCATATGCAAGGCTTCTTCCATCATGACCCGCTTATCGAAAAAGCCGTGTTCGCCCAGAAAATACCCCTGGTCTGAGGTATAAATAATTATAGTATTCTTTGATAACCCCTTTTGGTCCAGATAGTCCAGCAATCTTCCCAGATTTTCATCGTTGGCTGCGCCGCAACGCAGATAGTCTTTAATAAATTTTTCATAAGTCTTGATACGGGCCTGCACACTGTCCAGCCCCTCCAGGCTAAAAGGCATTCCCGGATAGGTAGTCCAGAAATGCGTTGGATCTTTTTGATATTTCATCCACCGGCCGGCTAAATCACTCAGGGGTTGTCCCGAAAACACCCTTCCGGTGGTTTGCCTGCCAAAATCAAATAAAGACTGTGGATAAGGAATATCCACCTCTTTATAAAGATTCTTTAAACGGTCCGGATATTCCCAGGGCTCATGTGTCCCCTTAAAATGTACCATGGCAAAAAAGGGCTTCCCCGGGTCAATGTCTTTAAGCCAGTCCAGGGCAAAATCAGTTACCAGATCCGTATTATACCCCTTGTATTTTTTACCTGCCGGTCCCTGGTCATCATCCTTCCAGTTTTCCTCGGATTTAAAAACCGGATTAAAATAAATGCCCTGATCGTGCATGACCATAAAATGATCAAAGCCCGCCGGACGCTTTTTCAATCCCCACTTGCCGAAAATAGCCGTCTGATAGCCAGCCTTTTGTAACTCTTTGGCAATATTTTCATGATCAGGATCAAGCGCATCGTTTAAGGCATAAACACCGTTATTATTACTGTACTGTCCAGTAAGGATCGTAGCCCGGCTTGGTGTGCAAAGGGAATTCACATCAAAGCAATTATCCAATACGGCGCCACGACTGGCCAGTCTTTTAATATTGGTGTTCTGCACATATTTTTCCAAAATACCGCCATAGATGCCCCAGGACTGCCCCGTATGGTCATCTGCCATGACAAATAGTATATTGGGCCGGGAAGTATCTGATTTGCCCTGACCGTTAGCAGCCACCAAAAAGTTTATTAAAAGCATGACCAGTACAAAGCCCCTGACAGACTTAGGCACAAATATTTTTAGGGAACAAGACATCATTGTTATACCGTTTAATGTGTTCAAATTTAGATTATTTAAGCGAAAATTGCTTACCCGCGCTCTTCCATTCTCATTTAAACAGGTCTTTTTATTCACAACTTTTTTCCCTATATTTACTAGCGTTAAAAGCAAAAGTCAAGATGCGGCCATTTGCGACGATTTATAATATTAAACTGATCTTAGCCATTTATGGAAACAGAACCTTCTAACATTAATATCCACTTTTCAACCGGAACAAAAAGCTTTGACATTCATTTCCTTTTTAAAAACGCCCCTGCTACCTACAGTGCGGAAGCTGAAATTGCACTTAGGCTTTTACCCTCCATGCAGCTGGGCGAAAACATCCACATGCAAAACAAACCTGTTGACAATCTGTTCTTAAACGCCATTACAGATATTCAGCATATTTATAAAAACTGGAATCCGCAGTACCAAATCACAAAGATCCTGAATACGAAAAGGGCTGAGCCTGCCAGTGATTTTGCAGGCAGGCCTAAAAAGCGGGTCGCCACCTTTTTTAGCGGCGGTATTGACTCCTTTTATACCCTGTTAAAACACCGCGGCGATATTACTGATATCATATTTGTACATGGACTGGACATACCGCTTGAAAACACGGCGCTCAGAGAGCAAACGGTTACAGCCCTTAAAGCGATCGGAGCTGACTTTAATGTGAATTTAGTAGAGGTTGAGACCAACCTGAAAACGGCACTTCTTCCCTATGGAGACTGGAGGCTTATACTCCACGGTGTTGCGCTGGCAAGTGTCGGCTTACTATTACAAGACGATTTTTTTGTTATATACATTCCGGCTTCTCATGAATATACACACCTGTTTCCATTGGGCACCCACCCTATTTTAGATCACCTCTGGAGCACACAAAGCCTCCGGTTTATCCATGATGGGGCAGAATCTACAAGGCTGGAAAAAACAGAACTTGTTTCACAATCAGATACGGCTTTACGCCATTTAAGGGTCTGCTGGAGAAACACCGGTGGCGCTTACAATTGCGGTAAATGTGAAAAATGCCTCAGGACCATGATTACGCTTTATATATTCGGAAAAATGGATAGCTGCCCTACTTTTTCAGAACCGCTAAGCAGTAAGCGGGTGGCTAAAATGAAATTAAAAGGCAAGAACACAAGAAAGTTTGCCCGGCAAAACATTGCCAGACTGCAGCAAATGCAGGGAGGAACAGCCATCGAAAAAGCATTAAAGCACGCACTTCGCACAAGCATGTTTAAAAAGCTGATCAAAAAGTCTTATAAATAACATTTTTGATCTCGTTTTGATTAATATATTATTGATACTCACAGGCAAATAATAAAAAAAACTTTGAAAACTGAACTGGTACAAAATTCGCAATAAATAATTTTGCTATTAATATTGGGAAGATAAATTCCATCCAATATATTTGCTTTATTATTTATATTATATCTTATGTCCGCCTGCAGCTTGATCATTTCGACATATAACTGGCCTTCAGCTTTAAATTTGTGCCTGCAAAGCCTGTTAATGTTATCTACTTTACCAGATGAAGTCATCATAGCAGATGATGGATCAGGACCAGAAACAAGGGAATTAATTGCAAAGTTCAAAGCGGCCTGTCCCATTCCTTTAATACATATATGGCATGAAGACAATGGTTTTAGATTGTCTAAAATAAGAAACATGGCTGTAGCAGCAGCCAAAGGAGATTATATTATCCAAATTGACGGAGATGTCATTATGGAACGCCATTTTATTGAGGACCATTTAAGAATAAGCAAGTCCGATTATTTTGTAATAGGCAGTCGCGGATCTTTAAACAGGAAGTTGTCCGAATCCATTTTGGCCTCCCAGAAGATCCCGCCCATTAATCTGCTTAGGAAAAATTCTACGGGAGTCATGAACACATACAGGAATAAGTTTCTGTCTAACTTTCTGTCAGATAAATATAAAGTTAAGGGTAAATATAAGTACTACTCCAAAGGGTGTAATATGGCATTCTGGAAAAGTGATTTTATTGAAGTAAACGGTTATAACGAAACGATGGTTGGCTGGGGCAGAGAAGATGAAGAACTGGTCAGCAGACTATTTATTTTAGGAAAGCATAAACAATTTCTAAAAATGGGTGGTGTGGTCTTTCATATCTGGCATAAAAAAGCCGCACACCAGAATGAACCCGCTAACCTGGAAATCCTATATGCGACAAGGGCCACCGCCAAATACAGATGTGATCTGGGGATTGATCAATACCTTTCAGGGCGCTAATCTATCAAAACACAGTTTTCAAAATCTTTTAGCCAACAATTAAAAAACTGGCTGTTTTTCCCATAGGAATTGTCTAAAATATAAACAGGTTTATTTAGCAGGATCGTTAAAATAGCGCCATGTAGTCTGGTAGAATAAACAGCGTCATACTGATTAATAAATTCGCAGCCTTTTACCAGTTGTTCCTGGCTGTTAAATAAGTTCATCACCCCGAAGTCCAGATTGACACCTTTAGCAGAACTTACAAGGAGGTTTATTTTTGTCAGATATTTATTTTTCTTTTCAAGGCCTCTCCAGTATTTTTTTTCCTGCTCGGTATATTGAATGCCTGGCCAGTCGGCAACTTCAATTTCTTTTTGCTGGTCTGCTTTCGTGATTTTTTGCTCTAGGTCATTATTACTGTCTTGCAGTTCCTTATCGACCCGTTTGAGCAATAGGACCTTTCCCGTCTTTTCATTCTTTATATAGCTGCTCAAATCCAGGTAAAATGCCATATCGGGCACCAGAAGGATATTGTTATTATAAAAGTATTTCTTTAACAGGTCATAAGATCTCTGATCCCTGGCACAAATGGTCAGATTGGGATGATTATTGAATATTTCGGCGTCCTGCAGAAGGTTACCCTCATCTTCATAATGCACTGTTTGGGGAAATATGATAATCTTTTGGTGGATGCGCTCCCTGATGACATTCGTCCTGAAATCCTGGTACACCCTCCAGAGATCACCGAAATTTCCACCACCATGCATTAAAATGATTCCTTTTTGAGGTATCCTGCTTGAAGTAGCGAACTTTCGGTTGGCTGAAAATAACTTCTGGGCGGCCACCTCTTTAAGAAAAGCCAATTCCCCTTCGTATATTAAACTATCACCAATGTTATTATGATTAGGAGCATCCAACAAAGAATAATCTTGATCTATTAACGGCAAAAGAGCGCCTTTGATCTTTTCCTTTAGCCCAGCTATACGGGTAATATTTGACAATAGAATAGGAGATTTAAGATAATTGTTAAGCCATTTCTGACTGCCACAAATTTAATTTTTTAATTTAAATATAAAAAATTTTAGTCATAGATAATTCGCTATCCCCTGTTTGAAAGTATCTTTAAATTCTCCCTATTATCAGAATATTTAACTATTTATATCCAAAAAAAACGTAATTTTACCGTCCTGCTCAAAAAAGCGGGGACAAAGGATATTTGCACAGGCAGATTCCTGCATAATCTGGCCAGCCTTAAACCGGCCATTATTTCTTAACAGAAAGCACCAGGATGGATTATAAATTTTTAATTTATACATCTTACAGTTACGCCATCCCCATTGGCCGCCCGCTGGAACAGGAAATTCTGAAAAGAGGATTTCAGGTGTGCTGGTTTACTTACATTCCGCAAACAAAGGCTTATATACCAAAAGACAGCAAGCTGCTGAATACTATTCAGGAAGTAGTTGATTATGATCCTGATATTATTTTATCTGTCACTGACTATGTTCCGGATTTTCTGTCTGGTCTCAAGGTACAGGTTTTTCACGGTTTCAATCCCGCAAAAAGAAGCGAGGACGATCATTTTAATATCCGGGGTTTTTATGATCTGTATTGCACTCAGGGACCATCGACCACCCGGAGATTTCTGGAAAAACAGCAGGAAGACCCCCATTTTGAAGTCAAAGAGACCGGTTGGTCCAAAATGGATCCTTTATTTACCCCGCAAACAGAAAAAAGCTGCTCGTTACCTGTTATTCTGATCACTTCTACTTTTAGTCACCGGCTTAGCCTGGCTCTCAGAGACGACGTCCTGCACGAAGTTAAAAGACTGGCTGGTATTGGAAAATATCAATTTATAGCCGTACTGCATCCCAAATTACCAAAGGAAACCGTAGAAAAATGGAGGGCACTGGATGGCCCGCATTTCACCTATTATGATACTACAGATCTGATCCCTTTGTTCAGGCAAGCAGATATTATGCTTTCTGACACAACATCTGCTATTCAGGAATTTATGTTAGCTGACAAACCCATTGTCACATTCCGCCACCGTAAGCCTAATGCCTGCGTTATTGATGTCGAAGAGGTAAGCGAACTGGAAACTGCACTGGATCAGGCATTATCACGTCCTGATGCTCAACTTGCCGCCATTCGTCAGGAGGCAGATTTCAATCATCCTTACAGGGATGGTAAAAGCAGCGCACGTGTCATAGACGCCTGTATTGAGTACCTCCACAAAGACAAGTCCCACTTGAAAAACAAATCATTCAATATTATCCGTAAATATAAGATCCGTAAATTGTTACAGTATTATCCTTTAAAAACATATCGTAGACCCGCCTATAGACCTAAGCAATAAACAAAAAAACACAGGCAACACAAAGGCAGGAAACGAAGATTTTTTCATTATAAAATCCGCCACGTATGGAATTGTCCGTTATTATTAGCAGTAGCAACCATGACTTCAACTGTCTAAAACAGGTATTAACAGGATTTGCCATGCAGCGTTTTAGAGATTTTGAGATTATCATTACCGGCAGGCAGCCTGCTGAGCAGGTCACCAGATTGATGCAGCCCTACTATAAAGAATTCAAATCTTTGGTCTATCTGGAAAACAATGCCATTCAAAACAATGCGACGCTTTTAAATCAGGCTATACAAGCGAGTAAATCTGAGTATCTGGTTTTTACTGAGGCCAATTGCGTTCCCAGAAAAGACTTTCTGGAGATCCATCAACAACGTAAAGAAGAGACTTTTTTTCTTTCGGGCGGCCATTTTAAACTAGCACCCCACATTTACAGGGGCATGGAAGAAAAGCATATCCAGGAGCAAATCTGTTTTGATCGCAACTGGCTTCGCCGTCAGGGACTTAGGTTTTCACTTAAAAATCAGCAACTTTCTAAAAACAGGATAAAATCCAACATCATGAATGCGCTTTTGCCAGGCAAGGCCAGCTGGAATCCTCATAATGCGTCTTGTTGGAAAAAAGACCTGCTGGAGATCAATGGTTTTGATGAACACATTGCCGAGGCAGATCAGGCACGGGATCTGTCCCAACGGCTGCATAACAATGAGGTGAGAGGGATAAAAGTCCATTTTAATGCCATTTGCCTGCATCTAAACCAACAACCCGTTCTCAAAGAAACAGCAGCACCGTTACAACCCGCTGCGCTGCAGCCTATCCGGTCTGGTAATCCCGTCTGGACACAATACGGCATTTATAAAGGCCGGACGGTTCCTGTTCCCTATACAGAAATTGAAAAAGGATGAAATTATCGCTATAAGGCATTCTTTCTTTTAGCCATTTTCAATACGGACTGCATAGAAGGCATCAGCATTTGTTTAAGGTGAATTTTCAGGATCTTTCCCATGGTTCTGGCCTTGATGAACCTAAAGTTATGGTAGTGGTTACCAAGCTCGAATTTTAGCTGCTCGATCTTTTCGGGAGTGGAAAGTTCCTCCGGTAACATGGTATCCATAAGTTCACGGACCCGGTATCTTTCTGTGGCAATCCTATAGGCCATTCGCGACCGCTCTTCCGCCTGATATTGTTTTATCGACTCACTATCCAGGTGTTTTACGACTTCCCTGACGACGGGGTAGTTCTCTTTGGCAAACTGGGGCATATAGAGTCGCATCCGGCCTTCATAACATTGTTGATCAAAGTCAATCGCCCGGATGTTGTACTGCGTGCCTTCTATATCTGGAGTGATATCGACTACAAAATTATAAGAACGCATATCCCCTAATAGCCGGATAAAGCAGGACTCGTTGAATTTTACAAAAGTTTTTAACAGCCGTACTTTATTGGTATCGGGGCTATTGAGGTAATCCCGGATAAAAATATCACCTGGAATACCGGCAATATGCTCTTCAATCAGGGTTTGATGGTAAGTAAAAAAAGTTACTCTGGAGGTAGATAATAAATGATCCCACTCCAGACCAAATACACGGTTCGCATCCGCTTTTTTAATATAAAAGTGGTCGTAATTTCCGTTATTAACATTAATGATACGGATTCTGAACGGCTGACTGTTCCCGAAGCTGCAAAAATCAATTCTCTCAACATTCAGGTTAGCTGCAAAACTATAATCTCCCTCTGTTTTAAGGATGGCATACACCTTAAGCAGCCCCTCTTTTAAGAATTCCCACTCCCGCATATCATAGCTAACCTGCTCCCAGGCAGTCTCCTCTCCTGCCTGATTGATCAATGGCCTGGCATAAGTAAAATGCAGCAAATCCTGATACTCTACAGGCAGGTTAATCTCTCTTCCATAATTTCTTAGATAGGCACGCAATCTGTCACTTACAGGATAAACAGGTTTTTTCCTGGAAGGAGGTGCGGCCTTTTGAGGTTCATATCTCATTTAAATTACGGTTTGCTACTTGACAGGTAATGAACATTATTCGTTAACGTAAAAGTACAATATAATTCTGGGAGCAGGGATGCGTCCTTGAATATAAATAAAGGCCTTCTCTGTCAAAACCGTGTTTCCACGCCGCCTTTATTTTACAATATACCGGTAATCTGCCAAAAAAACCTGATAGATAATTAGGGGGTACCTGCATTTAAAAACGTATTATACTATAAAGACAACAGTAAATAGTAACCAATGCGTAAGTTGAGCAGCAGATGCAACAAAATTCACATTATGGCAAAAAGCGATAAATGGGCATGGATTTCAATTATTATCTCATCTGCCTGCATAGTCATGTCTATTTTGACTAATAAGTCATTCCATTATGTAACCATCGGCATCTTTTTAGTCCTCATCTTGATGGATTGTATCCAGCTGTATTCTAATTATAAAAAAAAGAAACGACATCAAAGAGATTGATAACAAACTAAGTACCCGGCCGCAACCATAGATGTCTGGCACCAGGCGCCTCATTACTGAGCGCCTGTGTTGCCATTCTCCTGTTTAAAATGTCCGCTTATAACGGCCCCTATCGCAATAAGACTGCAAATGCATCCGAAAAAATAAATACCGCTGTAGCCCCACCAGGTGGCCAAAAGGCCTGCGACTGGTGCAGCGATGGCCAGAGACAGATCAAAAAACGCCGCAAAAGCGCCAAGCGCTGTACCACGCATCTGTGCTGGAACATGCTTAATGGCCAATACACCTAAGGCCGGAAAGATCAGTGAGAACCCAATACCAGAAAGCAGGCATCCGATAATCACAAAATATTCAGTGAACGACAGCCCGATAAACAGTTGTCCGACAGCTTCGACTAAAAGGGAGCAGAGTGCCACTTTATAGCCCCCAAATCTATCGGGGAGATGGCCAAAAAAAATACGCGTAATAATATACGAACCGCCGAAGCCAATAAAGGCAATCGACACATCTGCCCAACTTTGCTGCACGAATAACAGTGTAATAAAAGATGAAATGCAGGCAAAACCTATAGATGAAAATGCCAGCCCTAGTCCTTCCCTTGCCACTTGTCTGACCACTTTATAAAAAGGCATCCTTACAAATCCTGCTTCCACCGGAATGCCTCTTTGTTTTATGGTCAGAAGGTAACTCAATAATGCTAATAAAATCATACCTAAGAAAACTGCATCTATACCCAGTTGCCGCTGCAAAACGATAGCGAAGGGAGCGCCAGCAGCAATTCCGCCATACATGGCGATACCATTCCAGGTCATTACTTTACCAGAGCGCTGAACCCCCACTTTTGCAATTGCCCAGGTCAGTCCGCCCGTAACAATCAGGCTCTCTGCTATACCATGCAGGACTCTGGCCATACAAATTAACAATATCGCCATCAGGATATTTTGACTCAGAATGCTTGCTGACAGGTAGATCACTGCAGACAGAATAACCAATAACAACCCCTTATGAAAGCTGTGCTTAGCGCCTACTACATCTGTTAGCTTACCGCTTTTTGCCCTGAAAACTAAAGTAGCCAGGGATTGAAGGCCAATTACGATACCTACCAGTAAGGAACTGCCACCCAAATGCCGTTCGATATAATTTGGCAAACATCCCAGTAACATGCCTATTGTCAGATAGATAGCAAAAACAGAAAGAATAATGGTCCCTGTGGCTTTGAAAAAGCCGGTCTTAATTGTTGTAATCATGTTTTATTTTTTTCAGAAGGCAAAACTAGAAAGTGCGGCTTCTAAAAATTAGGCTACAACATGGTTACAACAGGACAAATTAAGGTTTATTGTTTCTAAAGTCAGAAGCAGTTTCGGCTGCATGCTTTTTAAAAAAACGGGAAAAATAAACAGGATCCTCAAATCCCAGGTCATCTGCGATCTCGTTAATATCCAGCTTAGTGAATCGCAGCAGTCTCTTGGCTTCCAGGATAATTTCCTGATGAATCCAATAGCTGGCGTTAAAACCGGTAAGTACCTTTACGGACTCGTTAAGGTATAATGGAGAAATAAATAACATAGCAGCGTACGCTTTAACCTGCTTCACCTCTTTGAAGTTCGTACGAACCAGTTTTTTAAAATCTGTTACCAATGCTTGCTTACGACTGCCGGCCATATCTGGCGGCACCTTACTATATAATACTTCAGCAGCGATCATTGCAATTAGCGCCTCCGCCAAAGAAAAAACAATAGCCGCTTCTAACGTTTTTTCTTCGACGCTTAACTGCAGTTCGATCAGCTCCACCAGTTTTACTATAGACGTATCCCTGTTTAAAGGAATGCAAGGATTACCTGTTGAAAATGTATTCAAGATTTCCTGAAACTCGGCATTGATATATTTATTATCCAAAAAGACAAACCATCCGCGGCAATCGCTCATTTTCTTATAATAATGCACCTGTCCCGGCAATATATAACAAAAGCCTGCGCCTTCAATTTGTACACTTCTAAAGTCCAGTTCCAAAGCAAATACGCCTTCTGTTTGTATAATCAGCGCCAGGTGATCATCTCTGTGCGGAGGAAATTGAACCAGCGATAACTCAGCACTACTCATTTCAACAATCTGAATACCGCCTTTTCCCAGCTCTTTTTGATGTAGTTCAATATTTCTTTTCAAAATCGGCGTTCTTTAAGATTTTCGGATCAAAAAAAGGATTTAATAGCCGGCAAGGCTGTCATCTCCCCTGGTATCTGCAGCCGCCTGCATGCCGGCTTTCTTAGTCATTTTCTCTTTGCCATCCTGGTCAAAAACGATTATCTCCGTTCTCCCAATTCCACTTGTCTTCTTAATGGTATACCCCATATTCTTTAGACTATCCATTACCGAAGGTGTAAAGCCCTTTTCCATCATGACCTGATCGGGCAACCACTGGTGATGAAACTTGGGCGCTTCTATTGCCTGTTTAGGCGTCTTGCCATAATCAATAATGTCCACGATCGTCTGAAACACGGAAGTCGGGATAGTGGTTCCGCCAGGTGTGCCAACCACCATAAAGGGAGCATTATCTTTTAACACCAATGTAGGGCACATAGAGCTCAGCATCCGCTTACCCGGTTCAATGGCGTTTGCCTGCCCGCCCACTGCGCCAAACATATTAGGCACGCCTGTTTTGGCACTAAAATCATCCATTTCATCATTGAGTAAAAAGCCAGCACCCTTTACCACTACCCTGCTGCCAAAATTTCCGTTAAGCGTCGTTGTAACGGATACCATGTTTCCTTCTTTATCTGCTACACAGATATGTGTCGTTTCATTACTTTCATACAGATTACCCGCCTTTACTTCTTTGGATGGCGTTGCGCTGGCCGGATCAAAATCCGCCATCCTGTTTTGAAGGTATGTCTGCCTCATTAACAGGCTATCCGGCACCTGAAAATAATCGGGGTCTCCCATATATTCAGCTCTGTCAGCATAGGCGCGACGCTCCGCCTCTGTCATGATATGAATGGCCTTTGCAGACAAAAAGCCCATTGTATCTATATTAAAAGGGGCGATCATTCCCATCATCTGGGCCAGGAGTAACCCACCACTGCTAGGAGGGGGAAAACTGACAATCTGATAACCGTGATAGGCAAAAGTAATTGGCTTTCTCGCTTTGGCTTTATAGCCTTCCAGGTCTTCCGGGCTGATAATGCCTCCGGCACGCTCCATTTCTGCTGTTATAAGTTTAGCGGTTTGCCCTTTATAGAAACCGGCGGCACCATTATCCCGTATTCTTTTCAAGGTGGCTGCTAGTTCTGCCTGTATGAGCAGATCGCCTCCTTTCCAGCTCCCGCTCCCGTCTTTGACAAAGGGAACAGGGCCTTCATTGTATTTTTGAAAATCGGCTTTAAACCTGTTAAATAAACTGGCCTCATTTTCCGTTATCTTAAATCCCTTTTCCGCCAGCTCAATAGCAGGATTAATAAGCTGATTAAAAGGCAGACGGGCATATTGGTACATGCCGAAAATTCCGGCTATAGAGCCGGGGACACCCACGGAAAGGTGGCCATCCTGAGATCTATGCAGATCCGCCTTCTCGTTGCTGTCTAAATACATGTCCTTAAAGGCTGCCTGCGGTGCCTTCTCCCTGAAATCCAATGCCTGTAACGCGCCCTGACTGTTACGGGCGACCATAAAGCCGCCGCCACCGATGTTGCCTGCCTGCGGATAAACAACGGCCAGCGCCAGCTGGGTGGCGATAGCTGCGTCATAGGCATTGCCACCCTGCTTGAGGATAGAGGCTCCAACGCCGGCCGCATAAGCAGAGGCGCAAACGACTACGCCGTTTTCAAAATGGCCGTTTTTGGCCGGTGCAGGCTGCGCTATAACCGAGGCGGTATAAAAAAAAGCAATTGCCATAAGGAGTAAAGAGCGCCTGATCATGATCATTAAGTTTAGTTGAGACTGGATTGTACAGCTTGTTAAAGCCAAGTAAAATTAAACAATCAACGCCGGAAACCATCGCGATTTTCCTGCCTTTTCTAAAAAAACGCTAAACGCTGACAGCCTACAATATTTTAGAATATTTTTCAATGTAATTACAAAGGAATGCTTTAACTTTCGGCAAGGATTTAGAGAGTTTATCATTACAGTAAAAATTAGAATCTATGATAGTCGATGAAAAAGAAGCTAAGGAAGGATTTGTAAAATCCGAGGTACATAATCACATATCTACCATTTTATTTTATCACCCTAAAGGCAATGCACTGCCTACAAAATTATTAAAAAAACTAAAAGAAGAAATAGATCACGCTTCACATGATGACAACATCAGGGTCATTCTGCTCAGGTCCGTACAACATGATGTTTTCTGCTCCGGCGCTTATTTTAATGAACTCCTGGAAATCAAAGACCAGCAGGCTGCGCAGAAATTTTTTATGGGGTTCGCCGATGTTGTAAATTCCATGCGTAAATGCGCTAAACTGATTGTCGCACGTGTTCATGGTAAGGTCGTTGGTGGCGGACTTGGTCTGGTGGCGGCAGCGGATTATGCCATCGCGCTGGAAGGGGCAGATGTGCGGCTCAGCGAGCTGAGCATTGGAATAGGGCCTTATGTCATCGCACCTGCGATGGTTCGCAAAATGGGGCTTTCCTCCTTTAGCCAGCTGGCAATTGATGCACACCTCTGGCGTAACAGTGACTGGGCCCGCAGAAAAGGACTTTACGCGGAATTACATCCCAATAAGGCCTCTTTGGAAGAATCTATAGAAAGATTAACCAGCTCTTTGTCTAAAAACTCTTTGGCCGCAAATACCCACTTAAAAAGAATGCTTTGGGAGGGGACAGAAGATTGGGACAACCTGCTGCCGGATCGGGCAGCCAAAACCGGCGAATTATTGCTTCAGGAACAGGCTCAGCAGTTTTTGGCACAATTCAATAAAAGCGTCATCTTTTAACCCGCGTATAACCCATTTTTCAAAGAAACAAAAAGTCCCGGCTTTTACAGTCCGGGACTTTTTGTTTCTTGTTGGAGATGTATATTAAGATCAGGTATAATTCCCTAGGCTGCCAATACAGTGATCAGGCTTTTAATGACCGCACCTAATTTAACAGCTTCAAATATTTTGATTTCCGGTGTTCCCTCTCCAACCAGTTTAGACTCGTGTGCATTGACACAAAGCTCACAACCATTCACGGCAGAGATTACCAGGCTGATCAATTCAAAAGCCTCCTTGCCAATCACAGGGTTCATCATGATGGACATTTTAATACCGGCCGGCTGGTTATTATAGAAATCTTTATTCGCAAAATGGCGGAAACGGTAGAAGATATTATTGACATTCATAAGAGAAGTCAGTGATACGATTTCTGCCAGTTCTTCCGGGGTAGCGCCTGCCTGCTCCGCAGCAGTCTTAAAAGCATGCTTAAGAGGAACAAACTTCTCATTCACCGCTACGCTATATGCAATCAGGTAAGCTTCTTTTTGTGAAAGATTCTGTGCGTTTTTCAGCGCATTGCTGACATTAATTTTTAAATCCTTGATATACTTGGCATTAGTATCCAGTAACAGTTCCGCTTCTGCAGAGGGGGTATAGTTCTCTATCTGCAAAAAGTTCAACAGATTGTTATAGGTTTCATTTTCTATTGCTGTGGGTAACATATTCATTTATTTAAAGTGTTGAATTAAAGGGTATTTAGTTTAAAAAAAGGCAGGCGCTATCCGCTGCCCGCCCTTCTTTTTTTCTTAGTTGTTGCTATTTTCAACTGCCGCAGGAAATTAGTTTAATTCTGCATTTAACTGAGTGGTCAGTGTTTCTTCACCTTTATTCCAGTTGCAAGGGCAAAGTTCATCTGTCTGCAAACCGTCCAGTACGCGGATCACCTCCTGTACATTACGTCCGACGTTCAGGTCATTGACACTTACCCAACGGATAACGCCTTCCTGATCAATAATAAATGTAGCACGATAAGCTACTTTTTCATTTTCTTCCAGAATGCCGAGTTCTTCCGCCAGCGACTTGGATGTATCTGCCAACATGGGGAATTTAAGGTCTTTTAAATCTTTATGATCTTTTCTCCATGCTACGTGTACGAATTCAGAGTCTGTTGAGGCTCCGATCAAGGTGGCGTCGCGGTCCGTAAATTCTTCGTAGTTTCTATTAAATTCAGCTATTTCAGTCGGGCATACAAATGTAAAATCCTTTGGCCACCAGAACAGTACTGTCCATTTACCTTTCAGATCATCATTACTCAAATCGATAAATTCTTTTCCTTTTTCTGTAGATACGGCTGCCTTCTTGGTAAATGCCGGAAACTGACTTCCGATGGATAAAATTCTGTTGCTCATTTTTGATCCTTTTTATTTATGTGTTTGATAATTAATTATTACGGTGCAAAAGTACTGTAATACATCATAGTTAAAAATTGTTATTAGCTATCATGATATAGATAAAATCTATTTGCAAAAAGGATTTTGCGTTACAATCCCAATATAGCGGGATATCCAGCGTATTTATGTTCAAACTTTCTTACTTTTAAACCCAAAATTTTAACGAATGAAGCGAATCAAGTGCGTGATTATTTGGTGTTTTGCCTGCGCATGGACTTTTGTCCAGGCACAGCCCTACGTCACTAAATATAAGTGGTCCAGGGACGGCAATCAGTATTATACGATCCAATCGGGAGAAATCGTCCGCGTAAGTATGCCTGATCAGGCCTCTACCACCGTCCTGTCCAAAGCGGACCTTTCCACACAAAGTATCCAACAACAGGTAAGCCCGGAGGATTTCTCCATCAGCGAAGATGGCGGCAAAATCCTGATATATACAAATACAAAAAAAGTCTGGCGCTATCATACGCGGGGCGACTACTGGGTATACGATGTACATTCCAAAGCACTGACACAGTTAGGGAAAGGGCTGCCGGCATCTTCCCTTATGTTCGCCAAATTTTCTCCCGACGGCACAAAAGTCGCCTACAGCAGCGGCCACAATATGTATGTTGAAGAGCTGGCCACACACAGGATCAAACAATTAACCAAGGACGGGACCGACAGGATCATCAATGGCACCTTTGACTGGGTCTATGAGGAAGAATTTGGGGCCAGAGATGGCTTTAGATGGTCCGCTGACAGCAAGAAAATTGCTTTCTGGCAGGTAGATGCCAGAAGTATCCGCAATTTTCTGATGATCAATAACACAGATTCTATTTACCCCTATACCATCCCGGTCGAATATCCGGTGGTGGGACAGACGCCTTCCGCAGTAAAAATCGGCGTAATAAATACGGACAACGACAAAATCACCTGGATGCAGATTCCAGGCGATAACAGAGAACATTATTTGCCCCGCATGGAATGGGCATCCAATGATCAGGTGGTTGTACAGCAACTGGACCGAAAACAACAGGTAAGCACTTTATTTCTGGCCAACGCCTCCACTGGCACTGCGCACCCGTTTTATAAAGAACAGAGCGACACCTGGGTCGATATTAAGTCCCGCTGGCATGAAGATAATCCCATTGGCTGGGATTTTATAGAACAAGGCAAGGCCTTTTTATGGGTAACGGAAAAAGACGGCTGGCGTCATATCTACCGGGTAGATATGGAAGGCCACGAGAAATTGATCACCAAAGGCGACTACGATATTCTCGATCTATTGACTGTCAACGAAAAAGAAGGGTATGTCTACTTTATGGCTTCCCCCGACAATGCCACACAAAATTATCTTTACAGGACTCAACTGAATGGCAGCGGTAAAGCAGAGCGGGTCTCTCCGGCAGAGGAACAGGGAATCCATTCTTATAATATTTCTCCGAATGGCAAATATGCGGAGCACAGCTTTTCAAACGCTAATACCTTTCCCATTAAAGACTGGGTAGCCTTGCCTTCCAATAAGGTCATTGGCCAAAAACCGATTGCACGCACCCTTCCTGCGGATTTCCCAAAGGTCAAATATATCCAGATCAAGACTGACGAAGGCGTGGTAATGGACGCTTCTGTTACCTTGCCGACAAATTTTGACTCTACGAAAAAATATCCCGTCGTATTTTATGTCTATACGGAGCCGGGAAGCTGTACCGTAAAGGACAGCTGGGGCAACGGTCGCAATTTCCTCTATCAGGGTGATATGCAAGGAGACGGCTATATCTATATCAGTATTGATGGCAGGGGTACGCCCGCTCCCAAGGGCGCTGCCTGGCGGCATAGTATTTACAAAAAAGTAGGCATTCTCAATATTCATGACCAGTATGAGGCTGCTAAAAAAGTGGTAGCTTGGCCCTTTGTTGACAAGGACCGTGTCGCGGTATGGGGCTGGAGCGGAGGTGGATCTACTACGCTGAACCTGATGTTCCAGCATCCGGATATCTATAAAACAGGTATTGCCGTGGCTGCAGTCGCCAATTTTCTAACCTATGATAACGTATATCAGGAACGTTATATGGGTTTACCCAGCGACCCGGATAATACGTACAAATCGGCCTCTCCGCTGAGTCACGCGGGCGGCCTGCAGGGCAATCTGCTGTTGATCCACGGTTCGGGAGATGATAATGTGCATTACCAGAATGCAGAGATGCTGATCAATGAACTGATCAAACACGATAAGATTTTCAGTTTCATGGAATTTCCCAACAGAACACACAGCATTTCGGAGGGAGAAGGCACTTCTAAATTCCTGTCACATTTATATACCCAGTATCTTCAGGAGCACTGTCCTCCCGGGGCCAAATAAAGCTACGGGAAAAGTCAGAAAAGAAATAAAAATGGCGGTCAGCAAGATTTAATATCACTGATCGCCATTTTTATTTTCAATGAGTACCTTACGGCACATTGATGTATTTATGGACCTGTATGCAAAGCCCCCACTTAGGATTTGCTTTTACATAATCAATCATTAAAGGAAGCATTTGTTTTTCTTTGGACCATTCTGGCTGCAGATACAACCGGCAGTCTTTACGCACTAAAGCGGCATGCGCTTCTCCCCATTGAAAATCAGATTTATTGTATACCACTACTTTCAGTTCATGCGCCTGTGCCAGTACTTCAGGCAAAGGAGCCTTGAACTTCTTTGGAGAAACACAGATCCAATCGATATCTCCGGAAAGCGGATAAGCGCCTGAAGTTTCTATGTGTACCCTAAATCCGGCTTCATGTAGCGCTCCGGATAAAGGCCCCAGCTCATACATTAAAGGCTCTCCTCCGGTGATAACAGCAATCACATTATTCGGTTCACCGCCAATCTCTGACAAGGCCTCACCAACAATTTCTGCTATTGTTTTTAAGGGGTGCGCTTCTGCATCCCAGCTTTCCTTCACATCGCACCAGACACATCCTACGTCACAACCACCCAGGCGAATAAAATATGCAGCCCTTCCCTGAAAGTTCCCCTCCCCTTGCAGGGTATAGAAAGCCTCCATTACGGGCAGTACCTCTCCGGTAATCAGGCCCGGATTGCCTGCTTTTGTCCTTATTGCTGTATTTATATCCATTTTCACAATTCCCTTTCCAAAGTTCAACCGGGGAAAATCCCGGCTGAGTTATCTTCTCAGATCCTGCCGGCGGTTTTCATATGCCACCAGTGTATTTTTCAATAAACCGGCAATAGTCATCAGTCCTACGCCACCAGGTACCGGTGTAATAAAGGAGGCCTTAGGTGCCACTGCATCAAAATCAACATCACCTTTAATACGGTAACCTCTTTTAGCGGTTGCATCTTCTACCCTTGTAATTCCCACATCAATAATAATTGCGCCGTCTTTTACCATCTCTGGCTGTACAAAACCTGGACGGCCGAGTGCGGCGACGATAATATCAGCCTGAAGGCAGATCTCCTGCAGGTTGGGCGTATGAGAATGACAAAGGGTCACGGTACAATTTCCGTGTGCATTATTACTGCTTAAAAGTATGCTCATCGGGCGTCCTACAATATTGCTTCTGCCTATCACTACGGCGTGCTTGCCCTTTGTCTGGATACTATAATGCTCCAGCATCAGCATTATTCCGTAAGGTGTAGCAGGGATAAAAGTCGGGATACCCAGTGTCAGATTGCCGGCACTTACCGGATGGAAACCATCCACATCTTTGGCCGGATCAATCGCTGCAATAACTTTCTGCTCACTTATATGCTTAGGCAGCGGTAATTGTACCAGAATACCGTCTACAGAATCATCACTATTTAATTTCTGGATCTCTGCCAGCAGCTCAGCTTCGGTAATATCGATGTCCCGTCTGATTTCTGTGGATTGATAACCGATTTCTGCGCAGGTTTTAACCTTGCTGGCAACATAGGTTTCGGAGGCGCCGTTGTTACCTACCAGGATGACCGCCAGATGTGGCGCCTTTGCACCAGAGGCGACAATTTTGTCAACTTTTGCCTTCAGTTGCTCTTTAACGGCCTTTGAGGCCACTTTACCATCTAATAATTGCATGCTGCAAAGATAATTTTAAAGATTGAAATTCCGAGAAATGATAACTTTTTGGATACAAATATATTCAAACAACTAAAAATGAATGCCTTAAGTTGAGCTCAAGCATCTAAAAACCTGATTGTTTTTAACGCAATTATCCTTATTTTCGAAAAAAAATTTGTCAGTTATAAAAACAGTATTAATTTTGCTAACGGTGTTAACTTAATTTGATCATGGGAATAACGGAAAGAAAAGCACGTCAAAAAGAAAATGTCCGCAGTCAGATCCTGGAAATGGCTTGGCAAATTGTCAAGGAAGAGGGCTGGCAGGCATTATCCATCAGAAAAATTGCAGATGGTATAGAATACAGTGTGCCTGTTATCTATGATCACTTTGCCAATAAGGAAGCGATTCTGTATGAACTGTCCTTACATGGTTTTGGCCTACTCAAAGAAGATCTGGATAAGAATCTGCAAAACACAGATAATCCGGAAGCATTATTAAGAGCACATGTAGACAGTTACTGGGACTTTGCTTTCAGGAATAAGGAGTATTATCAGCTGATGTATGGGCTGGGAATGCCTTGCTGTGGTGCCGGCAAGATGAACTCCCAGGTCAATATCTTCCGCGATTATTCCCTGAACGCCATTGAGCAGATCATGCAGCAGCGTGGATCCGACCCTAGCCAGCTTTGTTTTAAATCTTATGCTTTATGGTCGATTATCCACGGCTTGATCTCCATTATGCAGATGCGCGTTTCGGATATCGATGATACGCTCAATAAGCAAGTGCTCACGGAATCTCTGGAATCATTTATTAGAAATCTTTAATTCGTTTAATTTTTTTTCGCTTTGATCTAACACCGTTACATTTAATAACACTGTTATAATCTTGAAAATCATGACCGCTAAATCTCTATTAAGAAACAAAAAATCGCATCTGCTCCTAATCGGAGCCCTCTCTTTAATGGCTGCGACGCTATTATACAGATGCACAGAACCTACGGCAGCAGCAGTCGTTGGCGCAACCGCCCCCTCCCTGCCTGTTATCCAGGTGAATGAAGAACCCGTCACCACCTTCCGGGATTTCACCGCCACAGTCGAAGGCTCCAAAGACATAGAAATCCGTCCCCAGGTAAAAGGTATTTTAAGCCAGATTTATGTAGATGAAGGTGCATACGTTGAAAAAGGGCAGGTTTTATTTCAAATAGACACCCGCCCTTATCAACAGTCTTATCATCAGGCCACAGCCAGGCTGGCTTCTGCAGAGGCCTCTTTAAAAGTGGCACGCATTAATGTAGACAGGCTTGAACCACTGGTTCAAAGAAAAGTGGTATCTGATGTCGAATTGCAGACAGCACAAGCCACTTATGAGCAGGCTAAAGCGGACGTCGCGGAGGCCAAAGCACAACAGGCCAGCGCCAATATCAATCTGGACTTTACCCGCATCACCGCACCTGCTTCCGGTTATATTGGTTCTATCCCGTATAAGACAGGTAGCCTCGTGGGCAACGGCGATCCGGAAGCTTTGACCGTTTTGTCAGAAACAAAACAAATGCATGTCTACTTCTCTATGAGCGAAAAGGACTTTATGGATTTTAAATCCGCTTATCCGGGAACGACCATGGAAGAAAAACTGGGAAAAGTTCCGCCCGTTGAGCTGATACTCGCCGATGGAACCACCTATGACCAGAAAGGCAAGGTGGAACTGGTAGAAGGCTCATTTAATAAAGAAGCGGGTGCCATCAGCTTCAGGGCCTCCTTCCCTAATGAACACGGACTGTTACGTTCCGGCAATACGGGAAAGATCCGTTTATTCGGCCAGGCGATCCATGGCGTATTGATACCGCAGGGAGCCACCTTTGAGATCCAGAATAAAACCTTTGCCTTTCAACTGGCTGACAGCAATAAGGTTAAAAGTGTACCGATTCAGATCGCCGTTAAAAAAGGAAACTACTATGTCTTAAGCGAAGGGCTTAAACCTGGTGACAAGATCGTCCTTCAGGGATTAGACCGGCTGAAAAATGGAATGCAGATTGCACCACAAAGCGTTTCCATGGACAGTCTGACAAAGGCCGATCCGTATTAATTTCCTTTAGTTATACTCATTTAATTCTCTTAAAAAATTATAAGGACTTCAGTTTAATCAGTTAGTGAAAATAGCAACCGGCCTTAGGCCATGAAGGCCGGTGCTTTTTCTCTTCACATCGCTTATCAGTGTATTCAATTATTCACTGCCGGAAAATTTCCAAATATCCGGCGGACCGGGATATCTATTGCCAAAAGCAATACAACACTCGGCCGGTGGTGCCAAAAAATGATTCAACAAGTCCATAATCCTGCATAACTCATGTTAAAAAAATTCATTGAAAGACCGGTTTTATCTACGGTAATATCCATATTACTGGTCTTGGTGGGCCTTATCGCCCTGTTTACCTTACCCATTACGCAGTTCCCGGATATTGCACCGCCTACCGTCCAGGTAACGGCCAGCTATCCTGGTGCGAATGCGGAAGTCGTCGCACGCTCTGTTGCTACACCTATCGAAGAAGCCGTGAACGGAGTGGAGAATATGACCTACATGACCTCCAACTCTTCCAATGATGGTACCATGACCCTGAATGTCTATTTTAAACAGGGAACAGATCCGGATATCGCTGCAGTCAATGTGCAGAACAGAGTATCCAAGGCCACCAGCCAGGTTCCCCAGGAAGTCATTCAGGCGGGTATCTCGACTCAAAAACAGCAAAACAGTATTATCATGTTTCTGGCCATGAGCAGTAAGGACAGCAGCTATGATGAGGCCTTTTTGCAGAACTACATTAAGATCAATTTAATCCCGCAACTGCAGCGTATTCCAGGGGTCGCGCAGGCGCAACCCTTTGGCAGCAGGGATTATTCCATGCGTATCTGGCTTAAACCGGACCGGTTGACGTCCTACGGGCTCTCACCTGATGATGTCACAAAGGCGATCCAGAACCAGAGCCAGGAAGCAGCACCCGGAAGACTGGGACAAAGCTCTGATGAGGTTTTTGAATATGTTTTAAAATACCGGGGTAAACTCAATAAGGCCGCGGATTATGAAAACATTATTGTAAAAGCAGGCGCAGATGGCGCACTTATCCGCTTAAAGGATGTAGCCCGCGTTGAATTGGGCTCGTTCACCTATTCTTCTAACAGTGCACTGAATGGTCATCCCACATCCGGTATTGCGATTTATCAGACAGCAGGATCCAATGCAAATGATATCCTGACGGAAATTGAGCGGCAATCTAAAGAGTTCTCTAAGGATTTACCCGAAGGCATCTCTATTACGACCATGTATAACTCCAAGGAATTCCTGGACAGTTCTATCCATCAGGTGGTAGAAACTTTACTGGAAGCATTTATACTGGTATTTATTGTGGTATTTGTCTTTTTGCAGGATCTCCGTTCAACACTGATCCCCGCTATTGCCGTACCTGTGGCGATTATCGGTACCTTTTTCTTTATGAAGCTCTTTGGCTTTAGCATTAATTTACTGACACTCTTTGCGCTGGTACTGGCTATTGGTATTGTCGTGGATGACGCGATTGTGGTGGTCGAAGCAGTGCATGCTAAAATGGAGACGACCAGCCTGACCGCCAGAAATGCAACCATCCAATCCATGCGCGAGATATCTGGGGCGATTATCTCCATTACGCTGGTTATGGCAGCGGTATTTATCCCTGTCGGGTTTATGGAAGGTCCGGCGGGTGTATTCTACCGGCAATTTGCCTTTACACTGGCCATTGCGATTCTGATCTCTGCCTTAAATGCCCTGACCTTAAGTCCCGCCCTGAGCGCGCTCATTTTAAAAGGACATGCAGATAAGACACAGGAACAGCAACAGAAAAAAGAAAGAAAAGCAGGCATTGGCAAGCGTTTCTTTACGGCCTTTAACGCAGGTTTTCAGGCTATCACAGAAAGATACCTTTCCGCCATACGCCTGCTGATTAAAAGAAAATGGATCGCTATCGGATTTTTGGTGGCAATTACGGGAGCTACCTGGTGGATGGCGCAGCGTACACCAAGTGGATTCATCCCCACAGAAGACCAGGGATTTTTATTATATGCAGTAAATACGCCTCCCGGAAGCTCTCTGTCTACAACCCATAAGGCAATGGCGCAGATCGACAGCATTGTAAAAAACGAGCCTTTTACGGCTAACCATTATACGGTTGAAGGGCTTAACTTTATCTCCAATGCGAACGCCGCACCTTATGGTGCAGGTTTTATCCGCATGAAAGACGCCAAAGACCGCGGACCGCTCAAAAGTTATGATCAGATCGCGGCTATGATGACGCAAAAGGTGGCCTCAGAGGTGAAAGGTGCCAGTGCATTTTTCTTCACCTTCCCTACCATCCAGGGTTTTGGTAATGTCAGCGGTTTTGAATTCATGTTACAGGACAGAGGCTATGGTTCTCTGGGTAACCTGGATACGGTTGCACATGCCTTTATAGGTGAACTGATGCAACGTAAAGAGATCGCTTACGCCTTTACGACCTATTCAGCCGGCAATCCTCAATATGAATTAGTGATTGATGATGAAAAAGCCTTACAGCTAAATGTATCGGTAGGAGATTTGTTAAGAACCTTACAGGTCTATTACGGTAGCAGCTTTGTGGATGATTTCAACCGCTTTGGCAAATATTACAGAGTAATAGCCCAGGCAGATGTGCCTTACCGCATGGATGAATCTTCCTTAAGCGGCATCTATGTCAAAAGTAAGGACAGCAAAATGGTGCCGGCAAATCTACTGGTTCATTTTCAAAGAACCTACGGGCCAGAAACTGTCACCCGCAATAACCTCTTCAATGCGGTTACGATCAATGGGGTTCCGACACCTGGATACAGTACAGGAGATGCTATTGAGGCAATAAAGGAAACTGCCGCCAGCTTCCTGCCTAATAATTTCCATTACGAATGGACAGGAATGACAAGGGAAGAGATCAACTCAGGATCGCAGATCATTCTGATCTTTATCATGAGCCTGGTATTTGTGTATTTTCTGTTGTCCGCTCAATATGAAAGCTATATTCTGCCACTGGCCATTATTTTAACCATACCGCTTGGCGTATTTGGGGTAATGGGCTTTATTAATCTCTTTGGTATTGATAATAATATTTATGTACAGGTCTGTCTGATCATGCTGATCGGGCTGCTCGCTAAAAATGCGATCCTGATCGTTGAATATGCCGTACAACGCAGGCAGGCTGGTATGCCGCTGATACAATCAGCACTGGAAGCGTCCAGACTCAGGTTACGGCCTATCCTGATGACTTCTTTTGCCTTTATCGCCGGACTGCTGCCACTGATGCGGGCAACTGGCGCCTCAGCACTCGGTAACCGCTCGATCGGGACAGGTGCAGTAGGCGGGATGCTTACAGGGGTTATCCTCGGTATATTTATTATCCCTGTATTATATGTCATATTCCAGTATCTGCAGGAAAAGGCGGGCGGACCGGCGAAGCGTAAACGACTAGCCGCGCAAACCAGACAGCAGTCACCAACAGACAAAACAGCATAAACAATTATCAGTATTAATTAATAAAAAGATTTTCAATGTCCACATATATTCAACATAAAAAAGCGGCTCCCAACATTGCGCGTATACGGTTGCTTTTTGTTATTATACTTACGGTCTTCTGGGCCGCCTGTAAGACACCTTCTGCCTTACAGGGCAAGGATGGGCCACAGCCTGTTCCGGATCGCTATGCCCCGGCCATTGCTACAGGTGAAAAGGAAGACTTCGACAGCACCAGTAATTTAGCCAGTATTCCCTGGGAAGAATTCTTTAAGGATTCCAGTCTTAAAAGACTAATCCGGCAGGGCCTGAGCTATAATTTCGACCTTAAACGGGCCATTAACCGGCTGGATATTGCCAGGACCAATCTGAAACAGGCGAAACTCCTGCAATTGCCTACATTGGGTATCTCTGCAGATGGCAGCACAACGCGCTTTTCAGATAATGGATTAACCGGCAGTAATATGTCCGGGGCCGGTGTCCACCATTATGAAGACTATACACTTCAGGGGCAGCTCTCCTGGGAAGCTGATATCTGGGGCAAAATTCGCAATCAGCAAAAATATGCCCTGGAAGAATATCTAAGAACCAGTGAAGCCGGTCAGGCGATCCGTACGCAACTGATAGCTGATATTGCAAAGGGATATTACAATTTGCTTATTTTGGAAAGACAATATGAAATTGCAACATCCAGCTTAATCCTGGCGGATAGCACGCTTGAACTGACCAGGCTGCTTAAGACCGCAGGCAAAGCCAATCAGTTATCTGTTCAACAAACCTCCGCACAAAGGGAAACAGTGGCATTATTATTACCTGATCTGGAAGATCAGATTGCAGCGCAGCAAAATGCCCTGAGAGAACTGACAGGGGTTATGCCTGGAAGCATCGGAGACCATGGTACGCTGAGGGACGTACAGCTGCCTTCTGTAATACAGACCGGCGCCCCGGCGGAACTCTTAAGCAACAGGCCGGATGTAAGGACGGCTGAATTATCGCTTAAAATGGCGATCAGTAAGATCGGCGTTGCAAAAGCCGATCTTTATCCTTCTTTACGCATAACCGCTTCCGGAGGAGTAGAATCACTTAAAACCAGCAACTGGTTTAACCTGCCTGCGTCCCTGTTTGGGATGGTCGCCGGTAGTATTTTGCAACCGGTATTTCAGCAAGGCGCTTTAAGAAGAGATTACAAGGTAGCCCAGCTAGAGAAAGAAGATGCGGTTTTGGCTTTCAGATCATCGGTGCTGCATTCTGTTACAGAGGTAACCGATGCATTAACACATTATCATAAATTGAACAGCCAGTCTGTGATGGCAGAGCGTCAGGTGGATACTTTACAACAAGGTGCAGAAAACGCCTCCTTACTTTATAAAAGCGGTCTGGCCAATTATCTGGAAGTGATCAGTGCACAGAATAACTCGCTGCAGGCAGAGCTGAACCTGGCTTCCATCCATGGCAGAGAACTGATCGCAGCGGTGGATATCTATCGCAGTTTAGGAGGTGGCAGGCAGCAGGCTTCTGCTAAACTAAAATAATGAATACGACAAACAGACCGTCTAAGATGTTTTGCAGGTTTTTATTTAGTTAAATCAAAGGTGCCGCACATGGCAATGAACCCATATTATAACTGGCGGCACCTTTACCTATTATTGAAAAAGTCAGATAGCCGGATAACACCGGTTAACAGAATATTCATTTTAAAATTACTCCAAATGGAAAAAATATTTACACCATTTAATAAAAATGGTTTACAGTTAAAAAATCATATTGTTATGGCACCCATGACCCGCTCCCGAGCCATCGGGAATCTTCCCAATGAGCTTATGGCTGCCTATTATGGGCAGCGAACGGAAGCGGGTCTTATTATTACAGAAGCAACAGCCATTAGTCCGGATTCCTTAGGATATACCAGAATCCCAGGCATCTACAGCGAACAACAAATTGCCGCCTGGAAGCAGATTACTACCAGGGTACACCAGGACGGTTCAAAAATCTTTTTACAGATTGTCCACGCTGGCAGGATCGGACATATTGACAATTTGCCAGATGGCGCAAGATTGGTGGGCGTTTCTGATATTAGCGCAAATGGCCAGATCTACACGGATACCAGGCAGATGCAGGATTTTTCTGCTCCTCAAACGCTTACTACAGCCGAGATCGAAGCGATCATTGATGACTTTGTCTCCGCCGCCAGAAATGCGATCCAAGCCGGTTTTGACGGCGTGGAATTGCATAGCGCGAATGGCTATCTGATGGAGCAATCCCTCAACCCTCATGTTAATACGAGGACAGACAGGTTCGGCGGCAGTCTTGAAAACAGAAGCCGTTTCATCCTTGCCATAGCCAGTAAGGTCGCGGCCGCCATAGGTAAATCAGCGGTCGGGATCCGGCTTTCCCCCTACTCTACCATTAATGATCTTCCGGCCTATGACAATGCCCAGGTACATAAAACCTATAGTTATCTGGCAGCAAAATTAAATGACATTGGCTTAAGTTATATACATATTGCGACAAATCCCCAGGCAGACCAAGCAACTTATAAGGCCATCAGGGAATTATATTCCGGTAATATTATTTACTGTAACGGCTTAAACCAGCAAAGTGCAGAACAAATATTACAGGAAGGCAGCGCTGATCTGGTTGGTTTTGGCAGGCATTTTATCTCTAATCCGGACCTCGTTTCTAGAATGAAGCAAAAGGCCACATTGCAGGAACCGGACTTCAACAGTTTTTATGCCGCGGGAGCTGAAGGTTATACCGACTATTCCTTCCTTAACTAATTAAGGTCTCTATTATCCTTATTGGTTTTGGAAGTTTATTCATAAACAAGATGAGGTGCTCTTTAGAAGGAGCACCTCATTTATTTTAAAATCCAAACATGATAATTAATTGCGGGAAAATTCATAATAAACATAGGCGGTCTGTCCGTCTACATTTACCGGAGAAACGAGCGTGAATCCCTGTGGAGTCACATTTGTAATATCCAGCATATAACCCGCTGTTACCGTCTTTGCTTTCTGACCGTCAATAATTTTCAGCTGAAATTTCTTCTGCCCTGCCTGATCGGTCCTGACAGACCATACAATATTGCGCACCCCAGCATAACAATCTGCATTATCCTGGATCGTGTAAGTACCATAACCATTGTGCGGAAGAGACCAGTTGCTGCCAATAAAGCAATTCGGGGTTACATCATCAAAAACAGTAGTTTCCAGTTTGACTTTAGTGAGTATAGTAGCGGAGGTATTGCCTGCGTCGTTAAAGGTCTCTTTATGCGTACTGGACGCCGTATTTACGCCTTCGACGCGCACATCGCTTACGGTGTAATTACCGTTAAGATTTACTTTGTCGATCGTATGGGATGTTGTAGAGCAAGAGACAAAAAACAGTACAGCAAAGGCCATCAGTAAAATTCCAAAATGTTTTTTCATGCTTTTAGTTTTAATATGAAACGTATTATAATCAATAGATTCTTTAATTATCAATCGGTTTAATCCCAAATCAGCATTTTTCACAGTGCAATTGAAGTGCCAAAAATCATTTCAGGGGCTTACCAGCTTGCTCTGGCTGTCGGGCTTATCTCCATGTCGGCAAACTCGCCTAGCTGATATTTATAGTATCCGGTCATCGCAATCATACCTGCATTATCCACACAATACTGAAAATCAGGTCGGTAGGTAGACACACCCAGCTCTTCCCCCAGCATCTCCAGGGCGGCACGCAACCCTTTATTGGCACTGACGCCACCCGCAATACAAACATGTTTGATTCCGGTTTGCTGAATAGCCTTTCTGAGCTTTTTAATTAACACCTCAATAATCGTATGTTGTATAGAAGCAGCCAGGTCATTAAGATTGTTTTGGACAAAGTCAGGATCTTGCTGCTGTTGTTTTTGTAAAAAATAAAGCACGGACGTCTTAACCCCGCTAAAGCTAAAGTTTAAATCGGGTACCTGCGGCTTGGCAAAGGTAAATGCCATGGGATTACCCAGGGCTGCATACTTATCGATCAGCGGGCCGCCAGGGTAAGGAAGACCCAGGATTTTGGCTGTCTTATCAAAGGCCTCTCCTGCCGCATCATCAATTGTTTCTCCTAATACTTCCATTTTTAGCGGGCTGCTGGCTTTAACAATCTGTGTATGTCCGCCGCTGACAGTTAAACATAGAAAAGGGAATGCCGGTTTGGTCTCTGCGATCAGATTGGCCAATACATGTGCCTGCATGTGATGCACCGCGATCAGAGGCTTGTCAAGGGCCAAGGCAATGGATTTGGCAAACTGAGTGCCGACTAAAAGGCTGCCGATAAGTCCGGGCGCCTGTGTAAAAGCGACAGCGTCAATTTGTTCTAAAGTAACGCCGGATTCTTTTAATGCACTATCTACGACAGGTACAATATTCTGCATATGGGCCCGGCTGGCTAGTTCAGGCACTACACCGCCATACTTTTCGTGGACTTTCTGTGTGGCGATGACATTGGATAATATTTTACCGTCCACACAAATGGAGGCGCTGGTTTCATCGCAGGAACTTTCAATTCCCAGTATCGTAATGGAAGTAGACATACAGCAAAATTAGCCTAATATCCCTCCATTTACCAAAATATTTCTAAAGAGTGTAGAGGACACACAGGATAGTTTTTTAGTTGCTTCGGATCGCCACGACAGGATTTAACCTTGCCGCGATAGTGGCTGGAATAATCCCGGAGAGTACACCAAGGGCTATACAGATCGAAAAAGCCAACACGATTATACTTCCCGCGATAACAATCGGGAAAGGTAACACCGGACCGAGCACAAGCGTCAGCACCCATACGAGGAATAACCCGATCAGGCCTCCTATGATACATAAAAAGGCACTTTCTATCAGGAATTCTGTCAGAATAGTCCGGTTCTTGGCACCAATTGCTTTTTTGAGACCGATTTGACTGCGTCTTTCCCGTACGGTTACAAACATAATATTAGCAATACCAAATCCGCCCACAAGTAAAGACAGGCCTGCAATCAACCAGCCTCCAACGTTCAATGAAGCGAATACGGTATCTATTTGTTCCCTGAAAAGGTTAATATCGTTTAAAGCAAAATTGTCATCTTGTTTCGGGCTAAGCCGTCTGACCTGGCGCATAAGGCCTCTCAATTCATCAATCAACGCCGAGTTAGGAACCCCATCTTTTCCCTTCACAAATATCTGCGGGCTTAACTTTTCTGCATTATAAGTGCTGGCAAAATAATTATAGGGAATCACAATGCTTTGATCAAACTGAAAGATATTGATCATCTGCCCTTGTTTTTTGATCACCCCGATAACATTTACCTTTTTGCCATCTATACTGATCTTTTTACCAATAGCTTCCTGCGGGCTTTTAAACAGCTGCGTGGCTACTTCCTGGCCGATAACGGCTACCGCCATCCCTCTTTTAAATTCGCTTGGATTCAGATAACGGCCATATTCCACATCTACGGTCTGTACCATATTGAATTCTTCCGAAGTACCATATATATTGCCACTGTAGGTATTGTCTTTATAAGTCAGGTTGCCTTCTGTATTATTCAGATAATACATATGTTCTGCATAGCCTGTATTTTTCTTTAAGAACTCAAATTCACTGTATTTGACTTCCGGCCGGTTGATGAATTTCCACCAGGGATAGTCACTGGTATTGAGGAACTCCCATTTGCCGACCTGAACGGTATTAGACCCCAGCTCGTTCATATCGGACTGCACTTTTTGTTTAAGGCTGTTGACAAGGGCCAGCACGCCGATTATGCAAAAGATACCAATGGTAATCCCAAACAAAGAAAGGAAAGTTCTCAGTTTGTTTACTTTTAGCTCCTGAAGTGCCATCAGGAAGCTATTCCATAAGATTCTTAATAGTTTTCGCATAATATTCACCTCAAACCTACTGCAAAATTATGTCTGCAGATAAAAATTAAGCTTTTTTTGGATGGATGGAGGATAATCAGGTTATTTGGTCGGAAGGCGGTTTTTTTTTTCAATATTTTTTTTGGATATAAAAATTATTGAATTACTTTTGCATCCCGCTGACGCAATAACGCAGCAATCGGGGCGTAGCGTAGCCCGGTCATCGCGCCTGGTTTGGGACCAGGAGGTCGCAAGTTCGAATCTTGCCGCCCCGACAAATAAAAATCCACCGAATTTCTTCGGTGGATTTTTATTTGGATCAATAGCAGACACTACCGGATCAAATTTGATCCGCAAAAACCTGAGGAAGTTGGATCATCGCACCGAATTCCGGTAAAAGACAAATCATCACCAGAAATTACCAAAATCCAGCTGTCATCTCGACGCTACAGGAAATCCGTTCGATACCCGGACTTTCCAGAACTACTACAAGAGTTATTAATCAGATTCTTTCAGGCGATGAAGTAAAATTCCTCTGATAAGATTGTTTAATTGCACCATAAAAAGAGTTTGGCACAGAAAAGGCACCCGGAGCACCCCGTTCTCCGGTCCCTTTCAACTCCGGTGAACTCAGCTGTGATAATAATTTACAAAAATGTCCTATTTTGCACTAAAAATACACTTTAAGACTTTCAATTAAGTATTTTATCCCATAGCCATGAAGCATATCATCATTTTAGTTCCGCCACAAACTTCTATTCTTGATGTTACCGGACCATTAGAAGTAATGGCAAAAACCAATGACTGCCTGTCGGCAAAACATAAGACGCCCTATTATCATGTTCATCTTATATCCGCCGACGAAACCACAGTTGTCCCCACCAGCAGTGGCATGCCCGTGATATGCGAAGGAGGATTAAACGATATAACATATCAAATTGACACCGTTATTATTGCCGGCCGGGGAGAGTACAGCAAAGGTGTTCCGCAGGAAATCTTAAATTGGCTGAAACAAATCGCAAAAAGACGCAAAACCCGGATAGCCTCTGTGTGTGCCGGAGCTTTTATTCTTGCAGAGACCGGGCTGTTAAACGGCCGCAGGGCCACTACACACTGGATGTTATGCGATCAAATGACTGCCGCTTTCCCCAAAATAAAAGTGGAAAATGACCCCATATTTATCAAGGACGGTTCTTTCTATACTTCGGCCGGCATCTCTACCGGCATTGACCTGACCTTAGGATTAGTCGAAGAAGACTTAGGGAAAGAAGTCGCAATGGAAGTGGCCAGAATGCTGGTATTATACCTCAAACGACCCGGAAACCAATCCCAGTTCAGCAACATTCTTAAGAGTCAGTCAAGTGACTATTTACCTATCCGGGAGATCACACATTTTATACAGGAAAACACAGACCAGGATTTATCAGTAGAAAGACTTGCTGGTAAAATATCTATGAGCAGCAGAAATTTCTCCCGTATATTCACCAGAGAGACAGGTCTATCACCTGCAAAATATGTGGAAAAGGTCAGAGTAGAAGCTGCCCGCAGGCAACTGGAAGAAAGCAACCTGAGTTTAGATCAGATTGCACAGGCCTGCGGACTGATAAATGCAGGCGGGCTGAGGAGATTATTCATCCGCCATTTACATACCAGTCCCGGACTGTACAGAAAGAACTTCGGCGTAAAACTATAATGCGCCCCAATACTCAATCAACCGGACCAACTGTGCAACAAAAGACATTTCATTATCATACCAGGCTGTAGTCTTCACAAGTTGACGCTGTCCGCTGCCGACCACCTTGGTCTGCGTAGCATCGAACAGAGAACCAAAGGTTGACCCGAGGATATCCTGAGACACTATCTGATCTTCATTGTACCCAAAAGAGTCATTTGCGGCTCCTCTCATGGCTTCATTTATTATCGCCTCAGACGTCTCTTTTTCTAAAACAGTGTATAACTCCACTAAAGAACCGGCGTGTACAGGTACTCTCTGAGAAGCGCCGTCTAATCTACCGCTTAATGCTGGAATAACCAGTCCTATTGCCTTTGCAGCGCCCGTTGTAAATGGGATAATACTATCTGCAGCAGCTCTGGATTTTCGAAACACTCCCTTTCTGTCTGCAGTATCCATAAGGGGCTGTGAGTTGGTGTATGCATGAATAGTGGTCATTTGCCCGGATATAATTCCGAAATTGTCATGAAGTACTTTGGCCATAGGGGCCAGACAATTGGTGGTACAGGAGGCAGCACTGATCAGCTGGTCTTCACGGCTTAAAATCTCATGGTTAACATTAAATACGACCGTCTTAATATCCTTACCCGCAGGCGCCGAAATAATCACTTTCCTTGCGCCCGCCGCTAAATGCTGCGACGCTTTTTCTTTTGTTGCGAATACGCCGGTACATTCCAGTACAATATCTACGCCGAGCGCCTGCCAGGGCAGCGCTGACGGATCGTTTTTAGCGAAAACCTGTATTTTTTTCTGCTCAACAACCAAAAACTGATTGTCTGAATAAACACTATATTGAAACGGTCCCTGAATAGAATCATACTTCAGTAAATAAGCAAGTATATCCGGGCTGCTCAGATCATTGATGGCAACAATTTCGACTCCTTCCTGGTTGAATAATTTGCGGAAGGCCATTCTGCCAATTCTACCAAATCCATTAATTGCAACTTTAATCATCTTTGACAAATTTTATTTGTACAAAGATATCCATCAATCACCTTGTCTTAAATGACAATATTAGTTCAATTTAGGACAAAAACAAAACAAACGTTCATTACAAATCTTTCTGTATTTTAACCTGTTGCTTGTTTTCCCGTATGTATTGCCTGGCATCCGCTCCCTCTAAGAAACGCCCTCCTTCAAGATCTACCACATATAGCCCTTCGCCCGAACGGTCATGCAGAGACTGTAATTTCACATAATTGGCCTGCCCCAACATAGGATCAACAAAGCTACTAACAGGTAGTTGAATAGAGCGGTCCTTGAATAAGATCTGAGGCATTTGCAGCGCATGATAGCAGCCGGTCATGCCAGCTGACAGAGCGCTCGTATCATTTCTGGCCATGAGCCCCGTCGCTTTTCCCTTATTGTCGACACTTAGGAAAAAATAAGGCTGGCCACCTTCAGTAAAAGCGCTACTGGCCCTGGGCAGCTCCACCGGTTCACTCAGTTTACGGAGATCAAAACAAAATACCCCATAATCCACAGCAGAACCAAACAGATACTTACCCTCCTGCCAGGGCAGAAACGTACAGATACTGCCGCTGATGGCGTCTCCCCTATAATCCATTTCCTTACCCGGTTCCAGTGTTATTAACTGTGCCCGGGAGCTTAACGGCCATATATGAATATGGTAACGCATTGTAAGTACAAAACATGCTTTCCCTGCCAATTGGACTATCGACACATCATTAATGTCCAGATCTTGTCCCAGATCAAATAACAGATCATATACTTTCCCACGTACGACCTTTCGAAAAATAAAAGGATCATGCCTTACAGGAATATCATTTCCTGACCAACCCAATATATAAGTCGTATCTCCCAGGGTTGTATCCTTAAGAATATTCAATTTCCGGGGTAAATAGATGTATGCAATCGCGTGGAGTTCAGCTTTGCCTGCATGCGCTAAAACAGGATGATCCTCCGCAACAGAAACGGCATAACCGCTAAAACCGGCGCATTGTATACTTACCAGCAAAAACGAACAGAGACCTGCCATCCAAAGCAGCAATTTGTTGATGTCAATGTCAGTGGACATCTGCCTGACAATTAATTTTCATAATAATTCTATTGGAGATCATTTAACCCTTTACCCGCCAGAATATGTTTTTTATATTTTTCTATTCTGCTGACCACCGTCTTCTGCTGCTTTGGCTGAGCAAAATAGAGCAGGTAGGCCCGCTGACGTCCCGGTGTCAATGCTTTAAAGGCCTTTTGAAAGCGACCGTCTTTATTAAAGATTTGTTCCAAGGCTTCCGGCACAGCATACTGTTCAGTCTTTTTCTTTGGAACACTCAGACCCGCTTCCTCTACAGCAATCGCTTCATAAACATATCTCTTAATATCCGCGCGATGCGCCCTAATTTCCTTTATATCAGTAAAGCGCATTTGCCGGGCTGCCTGAACCTGATCTGTCTGTTGGATAAGTAGCCCTTGCGTATTTTGGAGAAGCGCGCCTTTAAAAAACAGCAAGGCGCAATACTCTTTAAAAGAATGAATCAATACTATATTGCGCCCATTTCTTGTATAGCAGGGGTTTCGCCATTTAAGGTGTTCCTCCAGACCAGTTGACAGCACTACCTCCCTTAACAAGGATACATGTTTTTGCCAGGGTGTTTCTTTCTCAAAATAAAAATCAACTTCAGGATTCATACACTTGTTTGACTTAAAGTTAAGGAAAGTTTCCGGTTATCTGGCAGCAGCCACCATGAAACAACCGTCAGCACACCTATTAGCAAAGCAGGCAGTACTTCCACGATTCCACCACCTGCGGCAATATGAGAGTAAACGGCTCCTACCACCAAAAAGAAAACACCAGCATAAGCCCATTGTTTAGGCAGACTGAAACCCGGTAGCAGTAGTATTACCGCGGCCAGCAGCTTTAAAATTCCCAGCAGCGGCATTAAATACAGCGGGTACCCCAGTGCAGACATCATATTCCCACCACCAACACCATCAACACCATGAAATAATTGAACAAGGCCGGTCGCAGTCAAACCCAATGCCAGCCAAAGAGTGGCTATCCAATAAATAATCTTTCTAAGCTTTTGCATACATTAATATTAATAAGTGAAGATGTAAATTCCCAGAAATTAAAGACGCTGAAGCATCACCGCCTCCAGCCTGTCATGTGCTTTGCTGATCCCACTGGCAAATGGCAGTTTTAGCATTTGGTCGCGGATTTCTTTGGACCGGTATACCACCTGCATCTCCAATTCACTCTCGTGATCGCTGATACTCTTAAAGTCCAGAAACTCCAATTGTACATCAAACGGGGCGCCCATCATTTCAAAGGTCCGGACAATCTGTGCATTTTCCTTTACCTTATGAATCGTACCCATCGCCTGGAATACGACATTGCCTGACGGATCCTTTGTCTCAAATTGATACTTGCCTAATGCTGTATTGTCCAGTTCTACAACACGCGTCCCCATCCATTGCCCCAATAATTCGGGTGTAGAAAACGCCTTAAATAAAAGTTCCACCGGTAAGTTAAAGCTACGGGTGATCGATAATTGCTGTTCCCCCTGGGCTGCATTAATCTTTGTTTTCAGTTCCATTTTTATCTGTTTTAGTTTTTGACACATTTAATTGATCCGCCTGATAAATTTTCATAACATCTTCCAACTTATCAAATCTGGCTTCCCACATCTTCCGGAATGGCGTTAAAAAATCATCCACCTCTTTCATTTTTGTTGCATTAACATGATAAAATATTTCCCGGCCATCCTTACTATTTGTAAGCAGCTCACACTGCGTTAATATCTGCAGGTGTTTGGAGATCGTTGGCCTGGCCGTATCAAAGCCCGCCGCGATTGCGCCTGCCGTCATAGACTGGCTGGCAACCATAAGCAGTATCGCTCTTCGGGTGGGATCCGCTAAGGCCTGAAATACATCCCTTCTTAATTTCATTACGTAGTTATTTGACTACAAATATAAGCGTAGTCATTTAACTACGCAAATATTTTTTTTAAAGCCTATTCATTAAATAGGCTTTTACATGCGTTATATATTGATAATCAATAAAATAAAAAATATTAAAAAATTTGTACTGCGGCCCTTACACCACTGTCTAATGTCGCATTCCACAACGTTTTGATTTGATCGAGTGGATAAATCCTGGTCTTCATTTCCAGTTTTCCTTCGGCAGCCAACTTGAAAAAGACAGGAATGATCTCTAATAAACGCTGGCCTACTTCTTCTTTAGACCAGCTTCCAAGGCCAGAACCCATAAGTTGGAGGGAGGTACTGCGTAAAATACTCGAAGAAAGTTCGATCTTATCTCCTGTCATGCCTCCTATCGATACATAACGGCAGGGATGCGTGAATCCGCCATTACCTTTCAGGCCGGATAGAATAGCTGCTGCAGAATTACCCCATAAGTAATCAAGGACGATATCAATGGGCGTCTCCATATTTATCTGCCGGATCGCAGCGGACAATATATCAAGATCCTCGCCCAGGGTTATCCACTGATCAGCACCCAGCGCTTTTAATGCCGGCCATACTTCTTTATTTCTGCCTGTGACAATAATTTTACCGGCTTTATAATACCTGGCTACCTGAATGGCCACTCTGCCGGTGACACCCGTTGCCCCATTGATCAGCACTGTCTCACCCGGTTGCAGCTTGGCCCTGAACAACAGAGCCATGGCTGACCCCATAACCGCATTTGGTATAGCAGCTGCAGTGGCATCATCCAGCCCGTCGGGAACCGGCACTAAAAAATGACTGTCAACCAGACTATATTCAGCCAGCATTCCGTCCTTACTAAATCCATATACTCTCTTGCCCTCTGGGGTCAGTCCCACTCCATCAGTTCCTATAATCTGCCCCTCTGGATTTTTACTGCTGGAATAATGTTTACCCATTGCCTTACTGATATCCAGATTTTTGATGGCCACCGCCTTGACCTGTAATAAGACCTGGCCTTTGTCTATAGAGGCAGGCCTGGGCCAGTCCACCAGCTCAGGCACTTCCGCATTCGGATACATCACAACTGCTTTCATCGCTTAAATTTTTAATTTAAATCAAAGTTATAAAGCTTACAGCGGGGCCTTCATAACATTTGTTATCAAATCACGATTGGCTATTTTTTGGCGAGCTTAGCCTTAATCCGGGAAAGGTGCACCGCACTTATTCCAAGGTAGGACGCAATATAATGCTGCGGTACTCTTTGTAAGATATGGGGGCGATCTTTAATCAATTTTTCATAGCGTTCTATCGGGCTGTCTTTTAGAAAAGATACAAACTCATGCATATAGTGGATTTGACGATCACTGAAAATGTAGATAATCATATCCAGAAAATCCGGGGTCTTTTTAAGGTCTTCTATGAATTCTAGGAATTTGTACTTGGGCAGCGCTGCCAGCACAGTCGGCTCCAGCGTTTCTCCTCCGAATTCACTGGGCGTGCCACGCATAAAGCTTTCAAAGGAACTAAGTCCGTCGCCTTCAAAAAAGAACTGTACAGTCTTATTCACGCCCGCATTGGTATGAAAAAAAGCACGTACTGCCCCCTTTTGGATAGAATAATAATACCTGGCAGTTTTGCCCTCTTCTAATAGGACATGCTTTGCCGGCAGCTCAATTATCTGCTGATAGGCACTATATGCCTCCCAGAGTTCGGCCAGAGCAGGATATTTTTTCTTGTACGAGATAAACATGGCTACATTTTTTTAACAGTAGCAAGCTATATAGTGTGCCCTGCTACCTCCTGTAACGGGCTAATGCCTGTTTCGTATCAATAGCATCCTGGGCAAGTGCCGCTTTTAAGGGTTCCAGTCCATCGAATTTCAGTTCATCCCGCAATCGCTCAATAAATTCAATGGTCAGATGCCTGCCATAGAGGTCCATATTAAAATCAAAGATATTTACTTCTATGGTCATGGGGCTCTCTCCTATTGTAGGCCTGATGCCAATGCTAAGCATACCCTCGGCTAACTTTTGTCCCTCCATTCTCACCAATACAGCATACACGCCATAAGCAGGTAAAAGCTTATCTGATTCAGGCACGTGTATATTGGCGGTCGGATAGCCGATCGTACGCCCCAGCTGATTGCCTTTTACGACTTGCCCGGAGATCGTATAGGGATGTCCCAGCAAGTTGAGGGCCTGGCTAACATCTCCTGCTTTGATTGCTGTCCTGATGGCAGTAGAGCTGATCGTTACCTCATTGAGTACTTTTTCAGGAATTTCTATAACCTTAAAGTCGTGCAGCTTGCCATAATGTTCCAAAGTGGTATAATCTCCCCTGCGGTCCTTTCCAAACTTGTGATCGTAGCCGATAATAACCACCTTAGGATGCAATTTACCCACCAGAAAGTCTTCTACGTAAGCAGCGGCTGTCTGATTGGCGAATGCCTCGTTAAATGGAACGACGACCACATGATCGACGCCACAGGTTTCTAATAAATGTAACTTTTCGGATAAGGTGGTGAGTAGTAATAAAGGTTCCTGTTCTTTATGAACAACCTTTCTGGGGTGCGGGTAAAAGGTAACGATCACCGTCTCTCCCGTTATTGCTGCGGCTTCTTTTTTTAATTGGTCGATGATCTTCCGGTGTCCCAGGTGCACACCATCAAAAGTGCCAATCGTTATGACGGCATTTTTGATAGAAGGTAAACTCTGTATATCACGATAGACGTGCATATGATTGAATTAATCAAGACCGGTCCTTTGCAGACCGGCTGTGCTGCGAAAATACAAAAAAACCGGTGCTTTCAGAACAGTTACTGAACAACACCGGCTAATTATTTGAATAAAGTGGCCCTTGATCAACCAAGCAGCCTCTATTTAATTTTAAATGCTTTTTTTACCTTGCTGACATAATCCAGCTTCTCCCAGGTAAACAATTCAACTTTCTTTTTAACTTTCTTTCCATCTGGAGAAGTAAACTCCTTGGTGACGACTTCTGTTTGTCTGCCCATATGTCCGTAAGCAGCGGTTTCACTGTATATAGGATTTCTAAGTTTCAGCCGGGTCTCAATAAAATAAGGCCGCATATCAAAGATACCTTCCACAATTTTTGAAATCTCACCGTCGGTTAATTCCACATTAGCGGTACCATTGGTGTTAACATACACACCCATTGGCGCGGCGACACCGATCGCATAGGACACCTGAACCAGCACTTCGTCAGCAACACCGGCTGCAACCAGATTCTTTGCAATATGACGTGTTGCATAAGCGGCAGACCGGTCCACTTTACTAGGGTCTTTTCCGCTGAATGCCCCACCACCATGTGCACCTTTACCGCCATAAGTGTCTACAATGATCTTACGGCCGGTCAGTCCCGTATCGCCATGTGGTCCGCCTATGACAAATTTTCCGGTCGGGTTAATGTGATATTTAATTTTACCAGAGAAAAAATGCTTGTATGCAGGAAATTTCTTAATCACTCTTGGGATCAAAATCGTTTTGATATCTTTTTCGATTTTATCCAGCATTTTAGCTTCGGTATCAAACTCGTCATGCTGAGTGGAGATAACGATAGAGTCAATTCTAACCGGCTTATTATTGTCATCATATTCCAGCGTCACCTGACTTTTAGCATCCGGACGCAGATACTTGATCGCTTTATTCTCTCTGCGAAGCGCTGCCAGTTCAAGCAGCAGGGTATGGGCCAGATCAAGCGCCAGTGGCATAAAGTTCTCCGTTTCATTAGTCGCATATCCAAACATCATCCCCTGGTCACCTGCGCCCTGGTCTTCTTTTTTCTTTCTGTCTACCCCCTGATTGATATCGGCTGACTGTTCATGAATAGCAGACAGCACCCCACAACTGTTGGCCTCAAACATATAATCACTCTTGGTATATCCGATCTTACGGATAACCCCACGGGCGATTTCCTGTACATCCAGATAGGCTCTGGATTTTACCTCGCCAGCGAGTATCACCTGACCGGTGGTTACGAGTGTTTCACAGGCCACTTTGCTATTAGGATCAAACGCCAGAAAATTATCGATTAGGGCATCAGAGATCTGATCGGCCACTTTATCCGGATGTCCTTCTGACACACTCTCAGAAGTGAATAAATAAGGCATCTTCAATATTGTTTTTAGGTCAATAAAAAATAATAGTTACTCTTTGATTGGCGAATATACAATATGCAATTGTAATTTACGCGTAGAATTTACGGGGCCTTTAACCCTGATATGACCTATTGATGGATAATTGAGCGGCAACAGTGAACCACTGGAGGTAGAGGTACCTATACTGATATACTGTCCCAATACAGGTGCATAGAGGGAATCGCCTGTACCTGGACTATAAATATCCAGCGGCTTATTGACCGTTTTACCCAAAATTACATTCTGTACATAATGGGTAATACTGAGTTGGTATCTGAAGATAGAATCAACAGCGTGATCCGGATCTGCAACTTTGATGGGGTAACTGCCCAGGCTGGTGATAGACGAGGCATCGGTCGCATAATAATAACTTAAGCCCGTGCTAAGTGTCGTGGCAGAAACATCGCCGGTCAGCATCTCCCTGCGTTTGTTTGCGGAATCATAAGCCGCCACAAAAAGATTAGGTGGGTCAATCAGGTTACCTGCCGCATCGCCCTGGTCGTTATCTCCATGTACAATCAGTTCCGCTTTATAAATTAAAGAGGCCGGAAAGCTAGCCAGATCAGGCAATTTTATACGGGAATAAACCCCGGGGGAAGCTTCAAAATACAGGTAAGGATCACTGACGGAGGTATCTCCCATGGGCAGCACAGCTTCCAGAGGCGTACCTGTCCTGTCCTTTTTAATATAATTGGAACTGGCCGAACTGGCGGTAGGTCTGAAATACGCCACCGTCGTGTCTTTTCCCGATCCGTCCCTATTGATATAAGTATAATAAATGGCTAACTTGGTATTGGTGCCACTCAGCACAATCGGCAATAAGGCATTACCCGTATTCTCCGGCACGACCTGAAAACCCTTGAAGGCGAGCAAAAAAGTACTGTCGGTCTGATATTCATGATTAAAAGTATAATCTTTAAGCAGTCTGTTGCCAAAGTCATTATTGAGACGCAGACGCAGCTGATTAGCAGTCGTATCACTGAATACTTTTATTGAATCATCTGTGATCTTCGGGTCCACAGAAATGGGCGCGTTATTGTAAGTCAGTTCTCCGGCATGGGCGAACTCTTCGGTTGTGCGATAAGGATAATTATTGCCTACCCCAATGGCTGCGCTTTGCGCGATTTCGTAAACCCTGAATGCCAGCGGCTTTGTTGAATCTCCATAAATAGCACCTGCAGTATTTAGCACCAGCACTACCGAATCAAGGGTCAGGCTATCCTTGCCGACTGCAAAACTAAAGGAGTCAATTGAGGGTTGCATCTGAATGTTGATGGCAGCATTTGTATGGCCAAAAACAGAACTGGTGGTATTACCCAGTACATTCATGGAAGTAATAGGAATAGAAGCACTGTCATCGCCCCATGTCTTGCCATAAACATCCAATAAAGTGTCTTTGACATTGACACCGTCAATCGGAGGTATAAAGTCCTTTCCAAGCGTTGTAGTAATGTCTTTGGTACATGCGGCAATAGTCCCGATTGCCAAAGCTGTTATGATCCAGATTTTTTTGTGCTTCACTGATTATCTGCTGTTTTTTAGATAATGTTTAATGGCTTCTCTTAGACGGTTTAAGTAGGCAAAGAACAACAGGCTTTACACCCGATTGACAACAATGATCAATTCCCTGTATAATGGGTCGTTCAAGCCCTGGAATAGTTCTCATTCAATTTTATAAGTTCAGCTGGGGAGATGTAAGCCCCGGCGTCCTTTCCGGTCTGACCCGTAAAATATAATTCCGTCTTCTAAAAAGCGCAATAAACGTTTAAGGCGCAATCTCGTTATACAATTCTAAATACTCTGTTAAATCGGTTTCCCAGCCTTTAAATGGAAGGATTTTTTTGCCTTTTGCCTTGGAGAACTCCGCCACGAGCTTTTTGTCAATATTATCTGAGGCAAAGATCACTGCATCCGCAAAACTAGCTCCACCGCGGTTCATGCCCATATTGTCTGCCGTTTTAAAGACCTCAAGGTCTTTAGATTTGACGTTGGAATTAATTGCTGCCTGTTTAATAAAATCTTTGCTAAAATTATCCTCAAAGGTCTGCCCGCCAACAGAATAAAGGACTTTGCTATTGGTAAACACGGGATCTTTCTTGTAAGCTGTCTTAATATAAAGCGGAATCAGCGCACTCATCCAACCGCTGCAATGGATAATATCAGGAGGCCAGCCAAACTTCTTTACGGTTTCTAGAGCGCCCTTGCAGAAAAAAATGGAACGAAGACCATTATCATCAAACCAGTTTTCGTTCTCATCATGAAACACAAATTTGCGTTTGAAAAATTCATCATTATCCAGAAAATACACCTGTAGCCTGGCGTTGGGAAGTGAGGCTACTTTTATCTGTAATGGAAAATCATCGTTATCTATGGAAACGTTGATTCCGGACAGCCGGACGACCTCGTGAAGGCGGTGCCGTCTTTCATTGATTACGCCAAACCTTGGCATAATACAACGGACTTCCAGTCCTGAATCGTTACTTTTAATTGCCAGTTTGTTAATAATTTCTGCATATTCTGTCAGCTCTAAATAGGGCGACATTTCAGTAGAAATAAATAAAATTCTTTTTTTATTAGACATTCTTATACCAATTTTGTCCTCAATAGGTTTGCAAAGGTAACAAAAATAACTCAAATGCGTAATTTGCGGCCTTCCATATATATAACACAATGATTATATTAAAAAAAGTAGCGGACTTAGCCAGGCTGCTGGAAACTTATAGAATAGCAGGTAAGACTTTAGGATTTGTACCCACTATGGGTGCTTTGCATGAAGGGCATTTATCGCTGCTGCGAACGGCTAAGGCGAAAGCAGATATAACTGTATGCAGTATTTTTGTCAATCCCACGCAGTTTAATGACCCTGAAGACTTCCAAAAATATCCGGTAACAACGGACAAGGATATTACGTTACTCATTGGAGAAGCGGTGGACATTTTGTTTCTACCTGCTACTAATGAAATGTATCCCAAGGATTTACCTACGAAAACCTATGATCTGGGACATATTGAAACAGTACTGGAAGGCGCACACCGGCCGGGACATTTCCAGGGAGTGGCACAGGTAATAGACCGATTGCTTAGCATCATCCATCCGACCTACCTGGTCATGGGACAAAAGGATTTTCAACAAGTCATGGTAATCAGCCGGTTACTGAAATTGACTGGTTCCTCCACTTTATTAATTACCAGCCCCACGCTTCGCGAGCCTTCTGGTCTGGCAAAGAGCAGCCGCAACGTACGCCTGACGGAAAAAGAGCGCACCCAGGCGGCTGCCATATATAAGGCCCTTTTGTTCGGGAAAGAAAATATCCATCATAAGCCGCTACGGCTTGTAGAGCAGGAAATGGCCGGCCAGCTGCTTGCCGCTGGTTTCAAAAAAGTAGATTATGTTGCTGTTTGTCATCCTGAGAACCTGCTTCCCATAGATCGTTATACCGCAGCAATGGAGGCAGTCATTTTGGTTGCTGCATTTTTAGGAGAGGTCCGGCTTATAGATAATATATTGGTTAGTAAGGCCTAGCAGGATGCCGTTGTCCGGCATTTTTTTAGAGTCCCTTTCTCTTTTTAACTTTCCTGTGCCTGATGGATAATAAATACATCGGGCCGTAATACCAGTGTGTAGCTTCTTTAAACAAACCAAGGTTAGTTTCCAAGACCTACGTTAATTTTCCAGGCTCACCGGCTATCGACTTTTTTTAGACTTGAGTCATTCGTACCTTTACCGGGTTCATAACAGTTTTTCAACCAATTAAATACCAGCCCGTCCAGGGATCCATGTTCAATAAAATAACCAATAGCATTCGTAAATACCTTAAAGATCAAAAGGCCTTAACGCATAAGAATTATCGGTTATTTTTAGTAGGGCAAAGTTTTTCATTGATTGGAACATGGATCCAGCGCCTGGCCATGATCTGGCTCTCCTATCAACTTACTGGATCGGCATTTCTGTTGGGACTGGTAGGATTCTGTGAACAGATTCCAATTTTTGTACTCGCACCTTTTGCCGGTGTATATGCGGACAAATGGGATAAGCACAAAGCTCTTTGCCGTATTGAAGCACTGGCAATGATCCAGGCACTTGTCCTGGGTATTATTACTTTGACAGGTTCCGTTAACATCTACCATATCATTATACTCAGTCTTTGCCTCGGATGCATTAATGCCTTTGAAGTGCCTATCCGCCAATCTTTTGTAGTAGATATGGTGGACCGGGAAAAAGACGTCCTGCCAAATGCCATTGCCACGAATTCGATGATTTTTAACCTGTCACGGTTAATAGGTCCTTCAATAGCTGGTATCCTTATTAGTTCAGTTGGGGAAGGCTGGTGTTTTATGGCCAATGCATTCAGTTATGCGATCGTGCTGACTTCCCTGCTATGTATGCATATAAAGAAAATGCCTGCAGTGAAACAGTCCTCCGAAAAGGTACTTAAACGTCTAAAAGAAGGAATTGTGTATATCCGAAGCAAGCATATCATGCGTACGCTTTTGATTTTACTGGCCATCGTGAGCTTCAGCAATGCCTCTCTTAAAACACTCGCCCCGATTTTTGCACAGGATGTTTTACACGGGGATGCCAATACACTAGGTTTTTTGATGAGTGCCTCTGGGGTTGGAGCGATCATGGGGGCTATTTTTCTGACAAACTCCAAGACAACCCCTTTATTATCAAGGATCGTATCTTTCACCGGGCTCCTTTTGGGCATTGGAATGATTTTCTTTGCCATTTCCAGGTCTGTGATGATATCATTGGTATTCCTGGCTATTACCGGTCTGGCACAAATGATGCATACGGCTTGTACCAATACATTGTTACAGCTGCACGTATCCGATGACAAAAGAGGAAGGGTGATGAGTTTTTATACCGTTTGCCTGCAGGGGACTACCCCGTTCGGCAGTCTTGTAGCCGGGGCCATTGCCGGCGTACTCGGAGGTCCCTGGGCCATGGCCATCATGGGTATTATCTGCATCGCCGCCACACTTATTTTCCGCCACGACAGGCATCCGGAAAAAAAAGAGGCAGCGCTCCCCCGCAATGCTGAATCTGATTCCGCAAAACAAAAAGAAGCAGCGGCCGCATAGTCAAATTGCATCCCGAAGACTGTCATGACTGATCTGGATGGAATTACTCATCCAGATCAATCATGACTCTGATCTTCTGAAGTCTATTCTTGCTGATTTCTTCTACGGAAAAATTAAAATCACCGCAGTTGATCATAGTCCCCAATTCAGGAATCTCACCTGCAAGTTCCAGCACGAGACCAGCCAGAGAATCGCTGTCGCCTTTAACCACGTCAAATGTATTAGATGGAATCCCCATCGCACGGCATACATCATTGATCATGGTCCGGCCTTCGAAAATATAATTATAGTCATCTATTTTCTTATAGGAAGTCTCCATATTATCATGCTCATCTTTGATTTCGCCGATAATCTCTTCCTGAATATCCTGCACCGTTACAATACCACTGGTACCTCCAAACTCATCCACCACTACTGCAAAACGCAGGTGCTTTTGTTGAAACTCTTCTAATAACTCCCCTGCCAATTTCTGTTCAAATACAAAATATAGATTGCTGATAAGTGAATGCCAGTCAAAATCGTCTTTTTCATGCAGATAGGGCAATACATCTTTTATATGCAGCATCCCTACCATCTGGTCCAGGCTACCTTTATATATAGGCAATCTGGAAAATCTAACTTCCTGAATCCTTTGAATCACCTGACCAAAATTAAGTCCGTAATCCAGCCCGCAGATATCCAGTCTGGCCTTCATGACTTGTTTTACCGTCACCTTGTTGAATTTCAATACGCCCTGGAGAATTCTCTTTTCTTCCTCAGAAGCGTCTCTATGCGTCAAACTGATCGCATTATCCAATTCGACATTATAATAAGAACTGGCGTCTCTTTTAAAGATTACCGCTTCAAGTTTATTTGAGGAATAGAGCATCCAAGTCCCGATCCTTCTAAAGAAGTAGTAAACAATCTCTGTAAGAACGCCAAAATCCTTGGCAAAGCGGATGCTTTCCTGCGCTGCATAGGATTTGGGCAGACATTCTCCAAGTAAAAAGATAAGTATAAAGATAATGGCCGTCTTGATCAAAAATATCCCGGCAAAACCGATACTGGTGACGATCAGATGATCGATCAAGTAGCTGGAAGTAAAGATGATCGCCAGATAAATAAACCAGCTGGCAATCTGCAGGGCATACAGTAGCTCCTGGGGATGCTCCAGTAAGTCCAGGATACGCTTATACGAAGCCTGAGGTTTGGTTTTAATCAGGTTAATATCCTTGATCCCAAAAGAGAAAAAAGCCACTTGCGAGCCTGACACAGCAAAAGCAAAAATAAATAATACGACCAGTAAGGCGCCAAAGATGGTGATCATCTGTGAATCCGCCGCATCCATGTGCACCGTTTGTATGAGCGTATTGATCAATGTGGAGTTAATCACAGTCAAGGGTTGTTTAAGATTACAAAAATCGAAACCTGCTTCTCTGCCCGGATAATAGAACTTAAAATAACTTCTGTCAAATAAGGGTAAACAGAAGCATTCATGCCGTTCTACTTGATTTTCCGTATGAAATTAATGAAAATTCTGGACAAAAACTGATTTTTTGTCTTGGCATTTTTCAGGCAAATACGCAAAATCCAATGCAATAATAAGACATTTTTCCATATTCCCGTAGATACTAAAACGTTGTTTTTTAGCAAGATGAGGCAGTCGCCGACCAAAAAAGCCTCTCTGGGATCGTCCAGAGAGGCTGATGTAAGGTTGTAAAACGGCTATTTTACATTGGCCACGACCCTTGCGCCTGCTTTTTTTGCAGATTGCATGATCCGGAACACCTGTCCGTAGTAAGAAACCGTGTCTGCATTGATCACGACTGAAGGAGTATCTACCGTCTCATGTAATTTATTGACTGCAGCCATCAGTACGGTATCCAGTTGACTGTAATCCGCTACCATGTTCTGGCCTACATATATTTTTTGATCTTTGTCAATAGAAACAACAATATTTTGTTTCACTTTGGTATCCTTTTGCCCCTTAGGGTTATTCACCTTGATCACATTGGGATTGGCCAGGGTGGATACAATCAAAAAGAACAGTAAAAGTATAAATAATATATCATTGAGAGACCCCGTATAAACTTCCGGCCTTTCCTTAAATCTTCTTCTTATATTCATTTTGTGTGCTTTTGGCGAACAGAAACACCTTATCTGGTTGGCTCCTGTAAAATATCAATGAATTCAGTGCTGGCGATTTCCATTTTATTAGCCGTCTTATCTACCTGGGTAGTCAGATAATTGTGCATAATATAGGCTATCAGACCAATGACCAGACCTGTACCAGAAGTAATCATCTTTACGTAAATACCTCCTGCAATTACACTCAATTCAAAATTTCCAGTACTGTTAATTTCAAAGAATAACTGAATCATACCGACGATGGTTCCTAAAAATCCGAACATCGGCGCAATACCAGCGATAAGTGAAAGAATATTGAGGTTCTTCTCCATATTGTATAATTCCAGTCTACCCACGCTTTCCATGCTCTTTTCAATTACATCAATAGGCTTACCTACTCTTTTAAGGCCTTTATCAATGATCCGCGCAACCGGGCTATCTGTGGTGCGGGCCAGGTTCCTGGCAGCCTGTACATTGCCGGAAAGGATATTATCCCGGATGACCCGCATAAAGTTGGAGTCGATCCTGGACGCCTTCCGGATGGCCAGAAAACGTTCAAAAAACATAAAAATAGCCAATATTAAAAGCAGGTACAAAGGATACATCAGGACGCCTCCCTTACCCAGCAGCCCCCACACAGAGATCTTTTCCATAGCCTGCTGGCCGGTTTGAGCGGCCTGAACGGTTGTATCTGCTACAATCTGCAATAAAACACTCATATTTATTATTATTAATATTTTTGCTAAAATAACAAGACCCGTACAAGAATTTTGTTAATGTTGATAAGTTTTTAGCCATTTGGAGTTACGTCGCCTCTAAAGGTTTAATCTGCTCGTTAAATGTGTACAATTTTACGTTCCACTTCAAAAGCCCCAGGAAGGGCTTGAAAAAGCCTATTGACTTATCATTCACCAAAACTCTCATTATTTAGTCATATTGATCAATCAATACCTCAACTTGTTAGAAACGCATAAGCCAATCATATGATGTTGCATGAGAACACTTAACCAATAACGCTGATGAGAATTTATATGTATTTTACTAAAGCACGTGGCTTTTTGTCGCAATACACGGCCTTTATGGGAAACAACTGATCAGACGTTCGCCTGCCGGAAACTTCCGCTTTGTAAAAATAAAAGGATTTTGCTTCCAGACTTTCATTTTGGTGTTCGAGCGGTAATTCTAACATCCGTTATTATGTTATCATTTACATAATGAAAAAATAAGCAAATAATGCAAACGGTTGATTAGCAAATAATCAACATTATACACATAACTATTAATTTATATCATTTAATAAAAACAAAAATCCTTTCTTTCTTTGTTAAAATGCATTTAACCACCTGAACGCCTACAAACATTTTTAACACCAAAAAATTACCATTCAAAATGAAGAAAATCCTGTCTCTATTGTTGTGTTTTTCACTTGCTTCTTTTGGTTACGCACAACAAGGATATCCTGTTGCAGGACAAGTTTTAGATTCAACAGGCAGCCCGATGCCTGGTGTGACCGTACAAGAATCTGGTAAAAACGGCACTTTGACTGATAAAAAGGGGAAATTTAGCCTGACTGTAAAAAAACAAGGAGCAGGATTAACGTTTAGCTTTATCGGCTACCAAACCAAAAAGGTCCAGGCAAATACGCCTGAACTTACAGTCCGACTGCTTCCCAGCCAAAGCCAAGACCTGGGAGATGTTGTCGTTATCGGCACACAAGTACAGTCTAAAAGAACAACCACAGCGGCACTTTCTACAGTCTCTGGGGATGTTATCAAAAATTTACCTTCTCCTAGTGTAGACGCTCTTTTGCAAGGAAGGGTTGCCGGACTTAACGTTCAGTTATTTAGTGGTGAGCCAGGAGTGGCTCCTACCGTTGTAGTTCGAGGCAATTCAAGAATAAACACCAAAATTAATGATAACCATGTAGCCGAAGCTCAATCAATGTCCGGACCTTTGTATGTGATAGACGGCGTTCCTACTAATCCGGAAGATATTGCCAACAATATAGACGCAACCGGCACAAACTACTTAGCAGGTATAAACATTAATGACATTGAATCTGTTGATGTGCAAAAAGATGCCGCCGCCACTGCAGCCTGGGGTTCCCGGGGAGCCAATGGCGTCATCTATATTACAACAAGGAAAGGAAATGCGCCCAAGCCACAGTTCAGAATAAATGCGTACACTGGCGTTACCCAACGTCCGGATCTATTGAAAACGTATACAGGCGCAGAAGAGAGAAGGGCAAAATTGGATATAATCAATCAATATGCGACAACTGCTCAACTAGAAAACCTTCCACAATTATTAACAGACAGCCTTAATCCGTATTTCAATAATGCTACTGACTGGCAAGGGCTTTTTTATCAGAACGGAACCATCAATAATATTGATGCGACTATTTCCGCGGCTTCTGAAGCCGTTAATTACCGCGTCAGCATGAACTATTTTAATCAAGGGGGTATTATTAAACAATTTGGATATCAGCGGTACGCACTTCGGGGCAATTTTAATTTCAAAATCAGCCCAAAATTGAATACCTCATTGATCATCGGTCTTTCCAAAGGCGACCGTCAGCGAGGAAAAAAATACTACAAAAGCGAAGATAATATACCATTTAGTGGAGCTGACCAGCCATCGTCTTTTTACTTGCTTAACGGATTCGATTCATCCAACTTCTCAGGCCTCTATAGTAAGCTACGCAACAAGAATATCAACGATGCATATAACATTAGTTTTAATTTGAAATACGATTTTCTCCCGTGGCTAAATTATACATTCCAAGGATCGGCTAACATCAGCACTTCAGACCGTGATTACTTTGAGCCGTCTAACCTCGATGGGATCGCCCTGTCACAAAGTGGGACTTCAACAGAGTCTTATGCAGAATCCCAACATGGGTCATTTTCCACCTATTTTATTAATAATGGGCTAAACTTGATTAAACGACTAGAAACAGATAAAGGAAATGCGCATAACCTTGCCATTACTTTATCACAACAATATACCTCTGACGTGTCAAAAGGTAATATGGTATCGGGAAACAATACTCCTACCAATGATATTAAAGTCGTAAGTGGAATTCCTCAATCCGATTTAGATGGATACTCCTATTATAGTAAAGACGCCATGTTATCTCTCATCGGACAAGTACAATATGACTTTAACAGCAAGTATCTTTTATATCTGTCTTATCGAGGTGATGCTTCCTCTAGATTCGGCAAAAACTCCAAATGGGGATATTTTCCAGCTATCGGTGCCGGCTGGATCATTTCAGACGAAGATTTTATGAAAGGGACTAAAGGCGTCATCAGTTTTCTTAAACTAAGAGGCAGCTGGGGTTTTTCCGGGACTCAGTCTCCTAACTTCTATGCCCCTTATAATTCATATGACGTGTCGGGAACTTATGATGGCACCCAGGCTATACAACCCGACTTTAATAATGGATTAACTAAAAATGATCTGACCTGGACAAAAACCGAACAAAAAAATATTGGTGTCGATCTAAGACTGTTTAATTCAAGAATATCGATTACAGCAGATATCTATGATAAACTTTCTAAGGATGACTATTATGATTTTGCCCTTCCATTTTTCACAGGTTTCAATTCGATAAACTTTAACGCTCGTGATCTATGGGTCGACAATAGAGGATTAGATTTGACCATCCAAACACGTAATTTGGCACCCAGCAGTTCGGTTCAATGGAACTCACAGCTGGTTTTAACCTATAATAAAAATGCCATCGCCAAGCTTCCCAATAACAACCGAATCATGACAGTCAAGGATGGTTATGGAATTGACCGGATATTTGAAGTGGGCCAGCCTATTTATGAGTTATACCAAATGCATTATATGGGCATTTATAATCACCAAAACGAAATTCCATTCAATCCTCTAACAGGGAATGTCATCACTTATTTTAAAGGTACCCATACTGTAAAACCCGGAGATCCTATTTGGCAGGATGTAAATGGGGATGGTGATGTATGGACAGGAGAAAATAATGGTGATCAATATGGAGACAGAATCCCCGCAGGTAACCCCAACCCTAAGTTTACAGGAGGATTCACCAACGATATTACCTATAAAAACTTTTCTCTACAGATTTCAAGTGTATTTACCTGGAAAAGGACAGTTGTTAATACCTACTTTCAAAAACAACTGGATGGTATAGGTGCGAACATCAATGATTTCGCTAAGAGGCGCCTACCCGACTTGAGTGGGCTGGATTATTGGACACCGGAGAAAGCAGAAGATCCTAATTATAAGGCGGCCTTCCCCTCTGTTTCACCTTTTGGGGGCTATTTCTATCAATTCTGGCCATTTAGTGATATGTGGAATGTAGATGGTAGTTATTTCAAAATTAAATATGTGATGCTGAACTATCAGCTTCCGTCATCTATTACCAAGCGGTTAAAAGTTTCTAAGATCAATACCTATGTAATGATGGAAAACGTCCTCACCATAAAAAATAAACACAATACGATGCCAGACCCCGAATTGGTTACTCCATTGGGTGTTTATACCGGTGGTTTATACCCTCAACCTCACCAATATACTTTAGGATTGAATGTTGAATTTTAAAATGCCCCATTCAAAAATTAATAAAAACAATAGAACCATGTTTAATAATATAAAAAAAGGAACATTCACTCAATGGGTAGGTGCATCTTTGTTACTCACTTTACCTTTATTATCTTGCAACAAAGCCTTAAATGACGGCCCCATAGACTCTACTTATGGAGATGCCTTCTGGGTATCACAATCAAATGTCGAAAAAGCCACAGCCGCTATGTATGGACAATTCAGGGCAGATATCCGCCAGGGGCAAAGCTATTTTATATTCGGAGACCTTGTTTCCGGTGCCTTTCTTCCGGCCAGCAGTAATTCAAACTTCCAGGTAAAAGCCAGCACAAATCCACCATTTAACTTTTCATATATCCCATACAAGGAACCGGATCTCCAAAACTGGTCCAGGTTCTATCAGGTGATTGCTCAATCAAACTTGATTTTGGAAAATATTCCTAAAATGGCAAATAACGCTTTCTCTTCTGAGGAATTAAGACAGAAATATCTAGGAGAAGCATATTTTATGAGAGCCTACAGCTATTTTTATATCACCCGCGTATGGGGTGATCCTGTCTATGTATCCAAAACATTTAATGATGTTGATTATGGTCATATTCCACCTATTGCACGTTCTGATGAAAATCAGGTATTGGATAGTGCACTCTCGGATCTCAGATATGCAGCCCAATACCTGGATTACGCCAATGGTGACCTGTCGAAATCCACTCGTGCGAATAAAGGAACAGCATATGCAGTAATGGCGCAAATCTTTGCATGGCAACATCAATATGACAGCACTCACGTTTATGCACAAAAGGTGATTAATGAAGGCGGCTATATGTTAGAAACCATGGCGAATTACGACAACCTTTGGAAAGGTAAAGCTTCTGCAGAGAGCATTTTTGAAATTCCCATGAAATACAATGATGATGACCCGAATTTCAAGGATCAGAACGCATGGTCAGAAGCTAAATATGATTTTTTCAGCGCCTTTTTGAAAGACAACATGGTTGACAACAAAAACACCAGTTGTTGGGTTGCTCCCTCTGGTGGCATCGTTGAAACACAACTATTTGACACATCTGCGGACCTTCGCTTTCACAAATTCTACCGTAAAGTAGCAGCTTCTGGAGGAGATGAAGCAGGATATATTCTAACAAAATATACCAACTTCAAATACCAAAATCCAGATTCAAAAACAAATGCATATATCGACAACAATTTGGTATTGATCAGATTGGCAGACATCTATCTTCTGGATGCGGAAGCCCAAGCGGAACTTGGAAACCTGGAAGGAGCAAAAGCTGAATTAAAGTTAACCGAAAGCCGGGCAGGTATTGATTCATACCTAGCCGCCCATGATAAGCAGGATGTACTAGAGGAGATTATAAAGGAACGTGGCCGGGAGTTACTTGGCGAAGGTGTTTGGTATTACGATCTAATACGAACCAATCAGACTTTACATTGGCTGGAAAGGGTTGGCTATCCTTCAGACAGGGTATTACCTCAAAACAAGGGTTATTACTGGCCACTGGACATGAATACCTTGTTCCCTTATGACAACCTTTTAACCCAAAACCCATGGTGGAACCTGAACGCAGGTCGCTAGTTCAGACAAATGGTACAGGATTTTAAAATCATTAAACTAAATAGAATGAAAAATAAAACAAACACAGCGCACCTTCTGTTACTTGTTACTCTTATTTTGGGTATTTACACTAGTTGCAAAAAAGACTATGTAGTTGGAGGTAGCCTTTCCGATACTCCTTATATTCACAAGAGCAATTACGACGCACTGGCCACTCTTCCTCAGTTTGATACGCTTATTCAACTAATTGATGCAGCAGGTTTGAAAGAAGATGTTAATAATGCTGGAACAGTATTCGCACCAACCGATAGGTCCATTCTCGCCTATTTAAACAACCGGACTTTATTCTTACAAAACACTGAGGATCTCTCCAAAATGTTTCTTTTGGATTCTCTAAACTATTATCTAAAAAATAATATCAATGGGACTAGAGATTCCCTAAGAATGTATTTACTGAAAATCAAACTGACGCCCGATATACTGACAGAAGAAGGTACAATTTATGAAACAGGACTAGTCAATGATAAAGTGCGGATTTCATTTGAAGAAACCACTGATGGCAACAATGGTTATACAGATAAAATATCTAGCGTGCCACATTTATTGTATTATACTCAAAACTGGGGCGGCATACCTCAAGAGGAGGAAGATGAAAGGGTTCTGGTGAAGACAGCGTTTATTAAAACACAAAACAGCGTTATTAACGTATTAGAGCCAGGTCATGTCCTCTTCTTCTATGGCAGATAACATTTAAATACTTGAATAGTAAACTAAACTAGAAAATGAAAAATATTTCAACAAAAAAAAGACTGGCTGTAGCAATCTTAACAGGGACACTTGCATTGCAAGCTTGTACAAAATATGGCGACGGATTTATTAGTTCGACGATGCAATATTCGACCAAATTAATGGTCGTCCCAAAAGGTCAGGTTGCCAAGTCCAATTCATTAGTTTCTGACGGGTCATCCATCCCTCTTAACGTCCAACTCTATCACATTCATGATGCAACTGGTAAACAGGTTGATGAAATGTTCGCCAAAACATACGATGTTGCTGTATGGACGAAAGCATATGACCCCAAATTAGATACCACATTTGATCTAATCATGGCAAAAAGGAAAATAGAGCAACTACCGCCTATTATAGTTAACCCGACAAGTGGCGTTATTGAAGCCAATAATGCAACACTCAACATCCCAGATGGTGAATACAGCCTGGACTTGAAAGTAACCAATAGTGCCGGAGAACAAATTATTAAAAACGCCATTACTCTGGATTTTCAGGAGCAGCCCCCATTCATAACAGATGTGCCGGCTGTAGGAAATTTTGCGAGCGGGCGAGCTTCGGCAGGTACAGCGCCAGTAACATATTTTTTCAATGGTGCTAACAATCCATTTGTGGAGTATTCAATCAACCGGTTTGCTGATACTCCAAATGTCGTATTACTACAAATCACAGATAAAAACGGGGTACCATTTAATCCAAAGACAGGAGAAGTCATAAAGCGCCCTCAAACCGGCATCAACCCTGATCCGCCTTATTTGCAAAATTTAGAGCAATATTCTCCAGACACTTACGAAGCACTTGATACTGCAATGAAGGTCAGATATCCTGTTGCCCCTTATCCAATTGCATCCCTTGGTAATACTTTTATGATGTATTATAATATCAAAGCCTCAGCGGTAACGACGGATAGTACCAGCAACTGGAGCGCCAATACGGAAGGGGTTAAATATAAAGGGACAGCTGACAGCCATTACCTTGGAGTATACAAAGATGGCCGATTCGACTACTCCATTCGTATCCCTATGCGGGTACAGGTACCAGGATCCTACTTATTTACCGTAAAGATCTTAAATGCAACCCACAGGTAGACCGATAGTAACGACTAAAGGCATTTGTTTTAACAGGTGCCTTTTTAACAGCAGCATTGCTGTCAATATTCATAAGCCAAAACTTTTCAGACATAGTATTAGTGATTTCTCTTCTATAAACCTAGGACTTCCATAAAGCAAAGCGGGCAATCCATTAGTCTTATTCAGACCGGATTGCCCGCTAAAAGCGCTGTTTATTTGATAGTCTGGGACTATATAATATTACTTAAATTGAGGTGCCAAGCCTTTTACAAGGTCTACCATTTTCTGAACACCATCTTCCGGAAGATTTCCTTTCTTAAATTCTGCCAGCACTCCAGGTAACTTGTTTTCCATTTCCAGGAAGAACTGTGTTTCGAAAGCTTTTACATTCTTTACTGCAATATCGCGCAGCAGCCCCTGCGAACCCAGATAAATGATCGCAACCTGCTTATCTACAGACAATGGAGAGAACTGAGGCTGTTTGAGGATCTCCACGTTACGAGCTCCTTTATCTAATACGAGCTTAGTTGCAGCGTCCAGGTCACCACCGAACTTAGAGAAAGCCTCCATTTCACGGTATAGCGCCTGGTCCAGTTTCAATGTACCAGATACTTTTTTCATGGATTTAATCTGCGCACTACCACCCACACGGCTGACCGAAATACCTACGTTAATAGCCGGACGGATACCAGCGTTGAACAGATTACCTTCAAGGAAGATCTGACCGTCGGTAATAGAGATTACGTTGGTAGGGATATAGGCAGATACGTCACCCGCCTGCGTTTCAATGATCGGTAAAGCCGTCAAAGAACCACCACCTTTTACCAGATGTCTGATAGAATCCGGTAAGTCGTTCATGTTTTTTACAACATCCTGGTTACCGATAACTTTCGCAGCTCTTTCCAATAAACGGCTATGTAAATAGAATACATCACCCGGATAAGCCTCACGTCCCGGCGGACGGCGAAGTAACAAAGAAACCTCACGGTATGCCACTGCCTGTTTAGACAAATCATCGTAGACGATAAGCGCTGGACGACCTGTATCGCGGAAGTACTCACCAATCGCCGCACCGGCAAATGGTGCGTAGAACTGCTGAGGAGCCGGATCAGATGCAGAAGCGGCGACAATGGTGGTATAAGCCATTGCTCCATTATCTTCCAGTGTTTTCATAACACCGGCAATAGTTGAAGCTTTTTGTCCGATAGCAACATATATACAGTAAACGGGGTTACCTGCTTCGTAAAATTCTTTCTGATTGATAATGGTATCAATACAAATTGCTGTTTTACCAGTCTGACGGTCACCAATAACTAGCTCTCTTTGTCCGCGTCCGATAGGAATCATCGCATCAATTGCTTTAATCCCTGTCTGTAACGGTTCTTTAACCGGCTCACGGAAAATGACACCAGGAGCCTTTCTTTCCAGTGGCATTTCATAAAGATCACCTGTGATGGGACCTTTACCATCGATAGGTTCGCCGAGCATGTTGATAACACGTCCGACAAGACCTTCACCTGCCTTAATAGAGGCAATGCTACCTGTGCGACGTACTTTTGCACCTTCTTTGATACCAGTGCTTTTACCCATAAGTACCACACCAACATTGTCTTCTTCCAGGTTCAATGCGATGGCTTTGGTGCCAGTCTCAAATTCGACTAGTTCACCTGAACGGACATTATTAAGACCGTAGACACGTGCGATACCGTCACCTACTTCCAGTACGGTACCCACTTCCTCCAACTCAGCAGCACTGTTAAAGTTGCTTAATTGTTGTCTTAATATCGCCGATATTTCATCTGGTTTAATCTCTGCCATATTATTTAGAATTTGTCTTTCGCTTGAAAACGAAAAAGGATTTGTGATTTTTAGTTTTAAAAAGTTTGCTTATCGAATATCCCGGATATAGTCGTTACGTTGAAATTGTCTTTTGACATCCTGCAGGTCACGTAGTATACTCGCATCGATCAGATTATTATTATATTCCAAAATGAATCCACCAATGATATCCGCATTAACTTCCGTATCCATTTTAATATGCTCAAAGCCTGCATCCTTTTTCAGCTTCTCTTCTATACTCTTCCTTAGCGACTCGCTTAAAGGCTCTGCTGTCGTAACTTTTACCTGGTGAATCGCATTGCGTTCATTATATAAATTAATGAAAGCAACAGCAATCTCCGGTAAGTATCCTTCCCTGCCCTTTTTAATCAGCAATGTATTGAAAGCAACTGTCAGGTCGGTAATATTTCCTTTAGTAATAGCTGTGAGGATGCTTTGCTTTTTGTCAGCATATACAACAGGGCTCTTCAGTAAAAGAACCAGATCACGGCTCGCAGCACAAAGTGCTTTCAGGTACTCCATATCCTGATAAACCTGATCAAACTGACCCTTATCTTCGGCCAGATCTGCCAGACTTTTTGCGTAAACAGTGGCTAAACGTGGATTTTGCATCTTATTGTTATATTATATATCAGGAAAATTAAATTAAACGGCTCAAGTAAAGGCTTAATTTAATTTCACATTGTCAACCAGGTCCTGAATCAGGGCATCCTGTTCACCTTTATTAGATAACTGTTTGCGTAATACTTTTTCAGCGACTTCGATAACCAGATTACCCACCTGATTTTTAACGTCCGTCAACGCCGCCTGTTTCTGCTGGGTAATAGCAGCCTGCGCGTCTGCTACAATTCTTTCATATTCAGATTTAGCTTTAGACTGAGCTTCAGAGATAAGCTTTTCTGCATTATCTTTAGCCTCTTTCAGCATGATGCTACGCTCTTCGCGTGCTTTCTGTAATAAAGCTTCATTTTCACTTTTCAGGCTAGCCATTTCCTGCCTTGCTTTTTCAGCTGTTGCCAGACTGTTAGCGATAGAATTTTCACGTTCAGAAAGTGAATTTAAAATCGGCTTCCAGGCAAATTTACCCAGTACAAATAAAACCAGTAAAAACGCCAGAAGCGTCCAAAAAAATAATCCGAAATCCGGGGTAAGAAGTCCCATCTTGTAGTGAATTTATGATCAATGATAAATAGTTCTGAAAAAAAACCGCGTTTTAGCCCTGTGCGTCCAACGCGGTTCAGGTACTTTTCTAATTAAAGTACGATTGCAAGGATACCGGCAATTACACCCAGGAAGGCAACACCTTCAACCAGGGCAGCTGCTAAGATCATGTTCGCACGGATATCACCAGAAGCTTCTGGCTGACGAGCGATAGCTTCTACAGCACCTTTACCGATTTGTCCGATACCAACCCCTGCACCAAGGGCGGCAACGCCTGCACCAATAGCTCCGAAACCTTTTGCCATTCCAGCGGCTTCTGCCATTACAGTGTTTAATACTGACATTGTATTTGGGTTTTAAAATGAAAAAACAAAATTGAATACTATTCCTAAAATATCGTTTACCTCCGGTTACAGAGATAATTCCTTTTCTGTATTTGTATGATCAAACCCCTCCTCTCCTGCATGATGACTGTGATCCTCGATCATCTGGCCAATAAAGATGGCCGTCAGGTTGGCGAAAATATAAGCCTGGATCGCTGTCACCAATAGTTCGATAAGCATAGAGAAAACAGACAAACCAACTGAGATTACGGAGAAACCACCACCAATCCATACATTCAGGTTGGCAAAGATAAAGATCAGGAGCACAAAACACGCAATAACAATGTGTCCGGCCAGCATATTGGCGAAAAGACGAATCATTAATGCGATAGGCTTGATGATCAGGGAAATAAGTTCGATAGGCACCAGGATGAATTTAACCGCAGTCGGCATACCGGGTGGGTTAAACAGGTGGCCCCAGAAATGTTTTTTGCTGGTAAACAGCATTACAATAAAGGCAATTATCGCCAGACAGCAGGTAACCGCAATATTACCGGTCAGGTTTGCCCCTCCGGGGATCAGTCCCAGCATATTAGCGATCCAGATAAAGAAAAAGATGGTCAGGATCAGCGGCATAAAGCGCTTATAGTCCTTTCCCAGATTAGGAATGGCCACCTCATCCCTGATAAACACGACACAGGCCTCGACGGCATTCTGTAACCCGGATGGCGCCTTAGCAGCACCATTCTTTTTGTATTTCTTAGAGACATTCAAAAATACGATCAGAATTAAAATCACCGCCAAGAGCATAGCTACCACATTCTTAGTCAGGGAGATATCATATAATTTTGACCCGTCAAGCGCCTCCACTTTGCCCTCACTATTCAGCTGATAGCCATTATAAGCAGCGTGACCGTGCTCAAACTTAGTAGACATAAAGGCTGTCAAGCCATTGGTCGGGCTATAAATAATCACCGGAAGCGGTATCGTTACATGATTTTCACCTATAGAAAATAAGTGCCAATCATGTGCATCCTGAATATGGGAAAATATCTCATGGGAGATATCCAATTTACCTTCTTCATGGGCAGGTTCAGCTGCCCTCACCTGAAAGGAAAACAGGGTCAAAATAACGCTGAAAGAGAGTGCCCACAATAGTTTCACAGATTTAGATGCCATACCTATGCTAAATTTTCGGCAAAGATAACACGTTGCAACCATATAACAGGCGTTTAGGCGCAAAAAATTTAACGGATTTTCTGATATATATAGTATAATGTTAATACTAATAGTGACGCACCCTCAACAATGTTTAAACATCTAACATTATCCGCCAAACCCAGTCAAAATACTAACAAAAATGATGGTCAAAACAATGAAAGTAATGAGGACGTACATACGGTCATTTTCCTGCTTAAATGCCCAGAGTGAGAAGATCACCCGGGTTAATGGTGTTGCAATCAATAGCAGAATCCCCAGTTCAATGATAGACAAACCATCTCCATGAACAACGCCCTTCAGCGTTTCTTTTACAAGTTGCAGCAGGTTTTCATCTTTTTCTATAAAGAGCCGGTGCTGCATACTCATATGATCCCCTTTGGCGGTCAGATAAATAATACCGCCAATCACTGCTACCGACAGCGAGAGGTATACACCCCAGCGCAGAATCTGTCCAATGATCAGTGATATATCTTTATCTTTTATTGTTTTACTACTCATTAAGAAAATACAAATATAAATTAAATCTGCCCGGTCATGCCTTTATAAATCATATCCAGCGCTATAACCAATATAAATATAGAGAAACCAAACCTGAGTTTGGCCGTATTAGACTGCAAAAGGATCTTAGAGCCTCCCATTGCCCCCAATAAAACGCCAATGATCACCGGCATACAGAGACCCGGATGAATATAACCGTTTTGTAAGTAGATAAATGCCCCTGCCGTGGCGGTAACGCCAATCATAAAATTGCTGGTGGTGGTCGATACCTTGAAGGGAACCCCCATAATATTATCCATGGCGATCACCTTCATGGCTCCGGCCCCGATCCCTAAAAGACCGGAGATAATGCCCGCAAGCATCATCATAAAAAATCCGCCCACCACATTTTTAACCCCATACCGCACGGGGCCATCCGGTCCGGGATAGGATCCCGTCAGCTTGAATTTTTTCCCCATCTTGCTGCAGACATGTTCAGATATTTCCGGCTTTTTCCGCCAGGAGTTTACGGCAGATAAAATAAGGATCAATCCGAAAAGGATAGCCACAATAGGTGTCGGGATTAATTTTGACGCGACCAGCAGCGCACCAAAAACAGCTCCGATCGTGGTTGCGATCTCCAGGAACATGCCCATTCTTAAGTTAGTAACACCTTCTTTAACATAGGCAGCCGCAGATCCCGACGACGTTGCTATGACCGCCACCAGGGCAGTACCGATCGCATAATGAAAATCCACGCCCAGATAGGTTAATAACGGCACAATGATCACTCCCCCTCCCAACCCGGTCAAAGATCCTAATAAACCTGCCAGGATAGAACCAGCAAAAAGTACAATTGTGAACGTAAGTGTAGTCATAAATCGTATAGAGCCTTGAATAGCTGCAAAATTACAGCCCAGTAGTAAACTAATTTTCCATAGAGAAACAACTGACATAATATGGATGTTGACAGAACTTATCGCTTTATGCTATTTTTTAATCAGAAAAACCGAAGTTTGCCAGATAATTGTGACTAAAAGAAAAAATGTGTCATGGCTAAAAAAACGCTTTGTTTTGATTTTGGCAACAGCCGCCTGAAATGTGCGCTGATGAAGGGAGCTGATGTACAAGAAGAAAGGTTTCTGGAGGGAACGCCTTTTGAAATTGAAGCACTGCTCCAGGAGTTTAAACCCGACTGCACCATTTTGTCTTCCGTTATCCATCACGACCCCGGCGTCGAAGATGCGCTGGCGGCTTACGGACAATTTCTCAAAATCGGTCCCGATACAAAGTTTCCCATCTCTGTACCCTCCGGTCAGGCAAAGACCGTGGGCGCCGACCGCTGGGCGATGCTTATGGCCGCCAGAGACAAGTATCCCGGTCAGCACAACCTTATTATTGGGCTGGGTTCCTGTATAACTTTTAACTTCCTGGATAAGTTTGACAAATTCCTGGGTGGCTCGATTAGCCCTGGTCTGCAGATGCGGCTAAAATCCCTGAAAGACTACACAGCAGGCTTACCCCTGGTGCAGCCGGACTGGAACTTCCCTTTAGTCGGCTATGATACCAGAACCAATATACTAAGTGGTGTCATACTCGGTATGGCAGCAGAGATTGATGGAATTATTGATTTATATAAGGCAAAATACAGTAAGTTTAATATTCTGATTACAGGTGGTGATATTTCTTTCTTTGTACCTCATTTAAAAAATACAATTATCGCGGATCCATACCTGATCTATAAAGGGCTCTATCTTATTAGTCAGAGCTACTGTTGAGTTAACAGCAGTGATGAATTGATGTTAAAAGCAGTTTGCGGTGTTGTTCTGAATCGATCCGAAAATTGTACTCGATGGGAACAACTTTAAATGACCAGGGGGTTTACTGGCCCCGCCTAAAATTAAACAGCCTGTCTACCCCAGAGCATCCATATTAAAGATGAATCTCAGGTGTAACCCAGTAAGTTTAACGTACTTTTAACCGGTCGGGATTTATCTATTTTTGTCCCGCACCTTAAAAACAAGATATTTGCAGACCCCTATTTACATTGTAGGGGTATTATATCTTATTTAGTTTAGAAAATGCTTAGAATAAACAAGTGCCTATTATTATTGGTGTTGGTATGCTTTATACATAAGGCGCAGAGCCAGATCAATTCTCCTTTCTCCCGTTACGGGCTCGGAGATGACTATGCCAGCCAGAATTCCCGCTATCTGGGGATCGGCGGTATGTCTGCTGCTTTCAGTGACCAACAGGCACTGAATACCGGAAACCCGGCCAGTTACGGAGACCTCCATACGCTCGGGCCCGCCGGTGGACTGGCAACCTTTGACCTGGGTTTTGATATCAGCTCCCATAACCTGAAGAGTCTCGATCCGGCAGGTACCTATAAATCAAATTATTTCCGGCCCTCCTATTTTACATTGGGTATGCCGCTTGCCAAAAAAGGATTTGGCCTGATCTTCGGCTTAAGGTCACTGACAGATATTAATTACAACATAAAAGAGCAAAATAGTCTGCCTATTCATGGATATCCTGACTCGGTTCGTAACTACAACAGTGTCTATAATGGCAGCGGTGGCCTCAATCAGGTATTTATGGGGCTCGGTAAGAAGTTCGGTCACTTATCACTTGGCGTTAATCTGGGCTATGACTTTGGCAAAAGAGAAATCAGGACCCAGACGGCATTTGATTCTTCCAGAACAGTCGATCCGGCCGACGCAGCTACCCAGGGTTCTATTAAAGATGTCCGGATGGCCGTGGGCGGTTTTGTCTGGGAGGGCGGTCTGCAGTATGAGCTTCCATTAAGTTATAAAACAGACCCGGTCACAAAAATCAAAACCAGTTCCAGTCTGACACTGGGTGCGACCCTGTCACTGAGCCAGGACCTGACCAGTAAGACCAATACCACTTTCTTTACTTATTATGCCAGTGACCCGGATAATCCTATCGGCCAGGACACGGTCGTTAATTCCGGTGAAGTAAGAGGGAAAGTTACGTTGCCCAGATCTTATAAAGTCGGTCTGATGTACAACAATTACATGGAAAATATAGACCGGTGGGGTGTTGGAGTTGAATATAACAGTACCAGCTGGGGTTCTGACTATAAAGAAAATGGCGTCAATGAAGCGGCTTATGCCAACAGCGATATGATCCGTGCCGGCGTCTATTTCCGCCCCTCTCCCTTAAGAGGAAAAAGTATGTTCTCCAGGGCCAGGTATAGTGCTGGCTTTTACACAGGAAAAGATAAATTAGTATTTGATGGTAAGCAATATAAAATTCAAGCTGTAACTTTGGGCATGGATTTTATGATCCGCAATTTCGTCCGTACTTCCAGACAGTATAGTCTGATCAATGCGGCCGTTCAGTTCGGACGCAGAGGATCTGATGAAAATAATGTCTCTGAGAGCTTTATAAAATTCTCAATGGGCTTTTCTCTTAGTGATTTCTGGTTTACCAAGAGAAGATATTAATAAGATCAAACAGATATGTTGTCTTTCACGTCAAAATATTTACGTAAAAGCTGCTGCCTGCTCTTAGCAGGCAGTTTGCTTCTTGGTGGGTGTGAAAACGACATCAATGAGGTAAAAGCCCTGGACAATCATGGTTATAACACCGAAGAGGCTACCGGGGTCACCAGCTATCTGAGCATAGGGGGAAAAGTAAAAGCTAAGCTAACCGCTCCGGTCATGATCAGTTCTGAGAAAGACACCACCAGTATGAGTTTTCCTAAATCGCTTTTTGTGATTTTCTACGATGACTCCACCAGCCTTCCTTCCAGTTTTGTCTCTGCCAAATATGGTATTTATTATAAAAGGCTCAATAAGGTAAAGCTAAAAGACTCTGTGGTTGCCTATACAATTACAGGAGATACCCTCAGGACCAGCGAGTTATGGTGGGATCAGAATAAGGAGTTAATCTACAGTGACAGCCCTTCTGTTTTAAGGCAGACCAATCCGTATGGCCTTATTCCCGGCAATAATGGCTTTCACGCCAAGCAGGACTTTAGTGAATTTGTATTTCTCAATGCCAATGATGCCATTTTAGAAGTGGAGGATGATATGACGTCCGGTGCAGGCGCCACGGCCCCTGCAGGTGCCGCCCAGACACCAGCTGACACGGCTACAGCTAAATCCGTACAAAAAAAACCAGCGGACAGCACCCATACACCCTGATACAGACCACCCTGCACCACCTAAAGGCCTGAAAGGCAAATATTTATTATTCAAAACAAAAAAAAGAGAATGTTACTTTTCTGCTTCATTTGATTTGCATAATTTAGCTTATTAATTTTTTTTACCTTAATTTCAACCCTATGAGTCAGTTAAGTGCACTTACAGGCATATTGATTACGCTTATATTGATCCTCTTTTTCGCTGGGATGGAAGCCGCCTTCCTTACTGCGAACCGGTTGAATATTGAGCTGAAGAAAAAGCAGGGATCCAGCGAGGGCCTTTTATCTTCCAGGTTTGCGGATAACCCCACGACTTTTATTGGCACCAGTATTTTTGGAGCACTTCTTTGTCTGGTCATCTATGGATTGTTCTTCAACGAGTTTTTTAACCAGCTGTTCTGGGCCAAGACCAGCTTCCACAACGAGAATCTACAGATGGTCCTTAACACGATCATCTCAACCGTCTTTGTGGTTTTCTTTGGCCGCTTTCTGGCCAGACTGTTTTTTAATCGCAATGATAAGCTCTTTCACTCGCTGCTGTCCTTTTTTAGTATTTTCTACAACCTCTTCAATAACATCATTAAGATCTTTATCAGTTTCTCAGGTGGAATTCTCAAATATCTATTTAATGTCCGCCTGAAACCTGAAAAAAAGCCTTTTGGCCGCATGCAGGTGGAACACCTGTTTCAGCAGGCCAAAGATTCAGACGAAATGGTGAGCCAGGATCTGAACACCTATCTTTTCGAAAATGCGCTGACCCTGCCTAATATTAAGATCCGTCAATGCCTGGTCCCGCGCACTGAGATCATCGGTGTCGAACTGCATACGGGCATAGAAGAGCTTCGACAGTCTTTTATCAAGCATATCATGAGCAAACTGGTGGTCTATGAAGGTTCTATCGATAATATCATTGGTTATGTAACCCAGCAGGGCTTATTTACCCGTCCAGATAGTATCGAGCAGATCCTGCTGCCTACCTTTACGGTACCGGAGAGTATGAGTATCATTGATCTGCTGACCAGATTTTCGAAAGAACGCAAAAGTCTGGCCTGGGTCGTAGATGAATTCGGAGGTACCGCAGGCATCATCACCGTGGAGAATATCTTATCTGAATTATTCGGTGAAATGCAACATGAATCTGATAAAGAGGCCTTTGTCGAACAAAAAGTAGCCGAAAATGAATTCATCTTCTCTGGCCGCCTGGAGCTGGAATATCTGAATGAGAAATACGATTTTGAATTCCCTGAAAACAATTCAGAGACACTGTCTGGTTATATCATCAAAGAAAACAAGGACATTCCTAAACAAAAAGAAAGAATCATCGTCGATAACTATGAATTCGATATTATCAGTGTGACTGATACCCGAATCGGCATGGTAAAAATGCGCATATTAAGGTAGCTTAATACAAAAATATACGCTGAAAAGCAAGGGGAGATGGCTTAAAATAATGCCATCTCCCCTTACTTTTTATATCAATTAAATTTCTATATACTTTTCAAACCCTACAATAAGGTTTTTAGTTTTCTGCTAAGAGCTTCCATAGTCAGATTCTTGGCCACGATCTTCCCCGAACGGTCTATCAGTACATTCTGCGGCAAAACAACAACTCCATACATTTTGCCCACTTTGGAATTCCAGAATCGAAGATCAGATACCTGAGGCCAGCTTAAATTATCTTCTTTAATGGCGTCTGTCCATTCGGATTTTTCCCCTGGTTTATCCAGCGACACGCCCAGGATTTCCAGCCCCTGCTCTTTGTATTGATTATAGAGCTTGATTAATGTAGGATTCTGTGCCCGGCAGGGACCGCACCAGCTGGCCCAGAAACTGACCAGCACATATTTTCCCTTAAAATCCGAAAGCCCAATACTTTTCCCATCCGGGTCGCTTTCCGTAAATTCAGGAGCCTGGCTACCTACAGGCGTCAGTTTGGCGAACTGAATAAGGGTCTCCATCCTTCTTCCATCGGGGGATTGCCTAAGCGATTGAGGTAATGCATTAAACAGTTGCTGTGTTTCGTCCGGCTGATCAATAAGGGCGCCCGAAAACTGTTGCAAAGCAAAAAATGCGATAGGGGAATTAGGATTCTTCCTGATATAATCTGCATATACTTCATTTTTAAGCCGGGTCTGCAGCTCATCTATTTGCTGCTGCGTGTTTTCCAGTGCTGATTGATTGCCGGCTTTTTCTTCTGCTGCAGCTTTCTTTAAAAGCGCGGATGCTTTTGATTCAAAAGGTTTGGCAGCCGTTCTTAATTTATCAAACTCCACATTAGATTTAGATCCTGAAATGCTGGCATTAGCGAAGGAGTCCACGCTTTTAACCTCAATTGCTGCAGGATCTGCGAATAAGGTCACCATATCGCGGCTCATAGAGGGCTTTACATTCCCTTTAGCGTCATAGCCCGCCCTTAAATCAATACGGGTCGGCTGGTTAATGGTCCCCTGAAATACATATTTGTTACCACTCACAGCGGCACTATCGATAATATTATGCCCGCCAGACGCATAAGAGATATAAACCTTCTCTACTTTCGGCGACACGCCCCTGACATTTCCCTGAATTGTAAAATTGCTCTGGGCCAGTACCCCTAAAGGAGCTGCCAGCAGGAGCCCCAGGCCTATATTTTTTATCGTTTTCATTTATCTGAATTTTAATATTTTATGATCTTCTCTAACAAAAATAAGGAGTTATGTAAAAAACGGAAAATATATCCTGTATGACACTGTTTGTTTCGTTAAAGTTTATCCCCATAATCATAAAATTAAAAATAACCGGCTGGTACAAACGCCTAAGAAACATAGCGTTCGCTTCTTTAAGCAGTCGTTTATCTGCTCTTAAGCGGATAAACTCACTAAAAAAACACAGAATTACGTAAAAAATTAAGTGCTTCATTGTAATTTGTAACCCGAATGATTCATCACCGGCGGCCTATGCAATATACGCATGGCAATGGCAGCGTTCGGAAGATTTTAAAATCTTCCCTTGTATTTTAAAAATTATCAGCTTTTTTCGGATGAAACCCCAGTTACTTAAGATTTCCAGCAATCCTGCCTTTTCTTTCCAGGTCCGCCGTGACCGGGTGCCTTATTTTTTTGACAAATGGCATTATCATCCTGAAGTAGAACTGGTCTATATTGTCAAGGGGAGCGGCACGCAGTTTATTGGTAACGATATTGACCGGTTTGCACCGGGGGATATGATCATGGTGGGCGCCAACCTTCCGCATCTCTGGCGCTGCGATCAGCAGTATTATGAAGGAAAAGATGTCCGGATGGCGGAATCTTCTGTACTGCATTTTGCGCCACAGGCATTGGGGGATAAGTTCTGGCAGATGCCAGAAAACAAGGCCTTTAATGAGCTGCTGGAAAGAGCCAGATTAGGTATTATAATTGAAGGAGCTGCCCGCAAAGCCATTGTCCGGTATATGAAGCAACTGGAAACCGCCAGTGAACATGGCCGGACCATAATACTATTACAGATCCTTGAGGCCGCATCAAATCTGGAAGAGACAAGGACTATTTTGTCGCCAAGTTCGCACAAGGCAGACTTTCATGACAAGTCGGAGTCGGAAAGAATGAACCGGATCTATCAATATATTTTCAACAACTTCCAACAAAAGATCTCTCTGGAGGACATAGCAGGCGTTGCTCACATCAGTCCACATTCTTTTTGCCGTTTTTTTAAATCGAAGACCAAAAAGAGTTTTTCAACCTTCTTAACTGAAGTGAGGATCCATCATGCCTGTAAGTTGCTGGCCGAAACAGACCATCCTGTCTCTGACATCTGTTACGAAAGCGGTTTTAATAATTTCTCCAATTTTAACCGGCACTTTAAACTACTGAAAAACAAATCTCCTCTTCAGCACCGCCAGCAGTACCAGCAGCCTAAAAAGGAGATTTGACATTATATGATCTTGTTACGGCTAACAGTTCAAATTAAAATTGGTCAGCGACACAAACTGCGCTGCACGCTTCTGGATATCTTCTGAGCTGATAGTCTTGAGTCGTTCTGTGCCCAGTTTCTCGCAGCAGAAACTGGCAGTAACACTGCCCATGATGACTGCCGTTTTCATATTTTCAAAGGACAGATCACCTGTGCTGGCCAGATAGCCTAAAAATCCGCCGGCGAAGGCATCGCCCGCACCTGTGGGATCGAATACGTCCTCCAGTGGCAGCGCCGGTGCGCAGAAGATTTCTTCTCCATTAAAAAGTAAAGCGCCATGCTCTCCTTTTTTAACGATCAGGAACCCAGGCCCCATATCAAGGATCTTACGGGCTGCTTTGACCAGCGAATATTCTCCGGACAACTGTCTGGCTTCGCTATCATTAACCACCAAAACATCGACCATTGTCAAGACATCCCGCAGATCGTCCATTGCAATTTCCATCCAGAAATTCATGGTGTCCAGTACGATTAATTTAGGCCTTTTGGTCAGCTGGTTGATCACGGAACGCTGAACGGCCGGTACCAGATTACCCAATAACAGGTAGTCTGTTTCAAGGTAGCTCGCCGGAAGCGTCGGGTTAAAATCAGCCAGCACATTTAAGTCGGTGATGAGCGTTTCCCGGGTGTTCATATCCAGATCGTATTTACCGCTCCAAAAGAAGGATTTTTTATCTTTTACAATTTCCACTCCTTCAGTGTCAACACCCAGGCGATGAAGGTCATCAAGTACCTCCTTTGGAAAATCTCCACCCACGATGGATACCTGGTTAATGGAATGCATGAAGTTTGTCGCTGCATAGGCACAGTAAGTGCCTGATCCGCCAATCGTTCTTTCTGTCTTTGCAAATGGGGTTTCGATGGCATCGAAAGCCATTGTACCTATAATGGTTAAGGCCATGTAATAGCTGCTTTTATTTTAAGATATCTGATTTACAACCCGCAAACCTATCACATTTATATTATATTTCAAGTGTCAGGAAAGATTTTATCGTTTTTGTATATCAAAATATTCGATGGTCATGTTAGATCATCATTTATAATTCGTTGATTTTTCTTTCCAATATGCTTAACGATATACCCTCGGTTTATTATTGTTTTTGATGTAACTTAGAGCCATTATTCAAATTAAAAATGTTACGTTGATGAAAAAGTATTGGGTAGCGTTATCGGCTCTGTGTCTGTTGGCTGTTGCCTGCGGTTCAAATAGTAATAGTGACAGTGCCGGCACACAAACCACTTCTCCTGCGGCTGAAAGTCACGAATCTGCCGCTAATGATATCTCTAAAGATCCAAATTATCAAAAAGGGCTGAAACTCGTTGCACAAAATGACTGCCTTACCTGTCATAAGGTAAATGGACAGTCCACGGGTCCTTCTTATGAAGAAGTCGCGGGTAAATACACCAACGATGAAACGACAATTAATATGCTGGCACAGAAAATCATTGATGGAGGCAGCGGCAAATGGGGTACCGTCCCTATGACAGCTCACCCTACCCTTAAACCTGATGACGCCAAACAGATGGTTAAATATATTCTACTCCTTAAAAAATCATAACGGCCTGTGCAGCAACCAGACGAGTTCTATATGCGACAGGCCCTCCGGGAAGCAGAAAAAGCATTTGAATCCGGGGAGGTCCCTGTCGGCGCTGTCCTGGTGATTGGTGAGCGGATCATCGCACGGGCGCATAACCAGGTTGAACTTTTAAAGGACCCCACCGCCCATGCGGAAGTGCTGGCTATAACGGCCGCCTGTGATTTCATGGGCGCTAAGTATTTACCCGAGGCTACGCTGTTTGTAACCCTGGAGCCATGTCTGATGTGCAGTGGTGCCTTATATTGGAGCAAGGTCGGCCGGATCGTTTTCGGTGCCCGTGACCCTAAAAATGGCTATTCCTGTCAGGTCAGCGGCAGTCCTTTTCATCCAAAGGCAAAACTGGAAACAGGGGTGCTGGAAAACGAGGCATTGGCACTCATACAGGCTTTCTTCCAGAACAGGCGGTAATATTTAGTATCACCGGTTTCCGGTTAAATTGAAACCCGATTTAATTTTTAGTGGTAATATTAAGGAGTCCTTCTTTTAAAGGTCTGCCCGAAAATGCGGGTAAATTTTATTAAGGTAAATAGTTTAGTACGCTATAGTTAGTATTTATTAAAAGGTAATATGATCAAAAACGATGCATATTTCAGACATTATATATTATTTTAATAATATATTAAATAACAAAGCCACAATCAATAACGAGACCTGATGGTTTGATGATTCATCATTTCTCTAATAAAAAATAGGGCTAGTTGAAAGCGGTTTCAATGATTCATATCGGAACTTATACCATTAATGCTTTTCAAAAGAATTTATGCACCGTTTTTGATCACATTACTCAAAAAATAGCCAAAGCTTCCGCCTGAAATTTGGTGATTCAGACAGGCAAAAGACAAAATAATAAATAAGCACTGAACAACAGTTAACAGATCTCTTGCTGCCGAGCAGGTAGCATTGGGATTTTTTCTTATCATAGCCCCCCTGCCAGCACAAAAATGATCAGTCAGGTGTGCATATCTGCGGTCAACTGAGTAATCTTTTTATTTTTTTCCTTTAGGGTACTGTAACGTTGCAATCCATGTGTCACGGCTTCACTGATTACAGCCTCGTTCCGGTCGTCCATTGACGGATCTGCTTTTTTCTCTTTTCCTTTATCGATTCTCTTGATAAACTGCTGTTTTATTTTTTCTGCACGTTTGTTTTTAGGATCGTAGGGCAGTAATTTCACTCTGGCTTGCATTGCTCCTGGTGTCGCCAAAGCCTGGACCAAATATACCTGGCCGGCAGCAAGATCGGCCTCCAGGAAATCCCGGTTCTCAGCCGTTGCCCAAAAGAGTTTCTTTCCAGGCGCACATTCATAGACCAAGTGCCCTCCGGCGCCTATAAGCCCCATATATTTTGAAGAATCAAATAGCCTGATCTGAACGGCAAGCGCTGCCACAGGAGGCCGTTCAAAAATCACCAATGCCTTGCCGGCTGCGGGGGCAGGTAATTGCTGGGCACTGGCAAGTGTGCAGATAAAGGACAGCATGCACAACAGCAGTTTAAATATTCTCATAACAATAAGCATTTAATTATCCTAAAATTATAATGCAATTCCCTAATGGCCAAATATTCCTACGGCGACCGCCACCTCCCTTTAAGAGGCAGATGGCCTGGCCTTTGGCAGCGGTTGAACCCTTTTAACATACGATGTAACGTCGTGCGATTTTTCCGCTTTTTGGATATCTTCCCTGTTCAAAATGATATTATCCGATTAAACAGCTGACCATTTCAGACAACTTTCGGGTCAGCTTTAAAATTCAGGCCGGTTTACCCGATATTTTTACCGGACACCAAGGATTTAATATATCCTTTCCATTGAGACTGAGCGATCAAACACAATTTTCAGTACCTTTGTTAGGCCCCCCCTGGTAAACCAGCAGAGATTTTCCAGCGGCCGGCAGAGCAATTTCATTATTCAACAATTTAAAAATTAATAGTATTATGGCTTTTACACTCCCACAGCTTCCATATGCATTTGATGCACTGGAACCACATATTGACGCTAAGACAATGGAAATTCACCATGGCAAACACCATCAAGCCTATGTGAACAATCTCAATAAAGCAATCGAAGGTACTGAAAACGCAGACAAAAGCCTGGAAGAGCTGGTGAAAAACGCCGGCAGTATTTCCCCGGCTGTTCGCAACAATGGTGGCGGACACTGGAACCATTCTTTTTTCTGGACGATCCTCTCTCCTAATGGCGGCCAGCCAGCAGGTGAGCTGTCAACAGCTATTGATAGCGCTTTCGGATCCCTGGATGGCTTAAAAGAAAAATTCAATGCAGCCGGCGGTGCCCGTTTCGGCAGTGGCTGGGCATGGCTGATCGTAAAAGATGGTAAACTTGAAGTAACTTCTACACCTAATCAGGACAACCCCTTAATGGATGTTGCAGAAACCAAAGGCACGCCAATTTTAGGTGTTGATGTTTGGGAACATGCTTACTATCTGCATTACCAGAACCGTCGTCCGGATTATCTGGCCGCTTTCTGGAATCTGGTGAACTGGGAAAAAGTAGCAGAACTTTACAACGCAGCCAAATAAGGCATGACTTGTACTATTCTATAGCACAATATGAGGTGCAAAGCAGGAGTGTTTTGCACCTTTTTTTTCACTACAAAAATCAATTTCAATGAAAAAACTCTTATGGGCATTATTACCGGTGGCAATGATGGCTTCCTGCGGTAAAACCAGTGAACGCAAGATTCTTGTTGTGGCCAACGGCGAAATCTCCGTAGCAGGCCAGGACCTGAAAATCACCGATCCTTCGGATGGCGCCGTGGAAAAACTGGTCGACCTGAAAAATGCAGACCAAACCAGCTATACCGTCAATAATGACGGTAAGACCAGCACAGTACAGCTGCCTGCGGAAGAAGGCTTCTACATCATTAATTTGATGAAAGACACTGTATTCGGCAGCCAGCTCATTGATGGCAAGGATTATAATACATCCGAAGACCTGGGGCTGGATAAACAAAAAGAAATGATTGACAGCTTAAAACTGGTATTACAGGGTCAGAATATCTCTGCTGCCAATAAAAATTATATGATCCTGCCCGGTCAGCTGGCTAAAGTCACCGATGACCTTATCCATGCACGGGTGTTTGGCCCTTTCCATGCCATGGATACCAATGTAGATGCTCCATCTGATGGCAAGGCTCCTGTATTATATAAATTCTATTCTTCAGACGAACTAAGAACACGCCTTCAGACAGTAGAAGAATCTTATAACTCTACGGAATAGCTTACTGGTAAAAGTACGTTCTTACTAAAGAAATTGCCGCTCAGATGCTGTAATCCTATTACATCTGAGCGGCAATTTAAATTTTATGTAAGGGCTGTCTCTGTTAAGCCTCTATAATATCAATATCCTTATTCGCTTTTAGCTTTAGGCTTTTTGAGGATAGCAAAAACCTCAAGGCCAAATCCAAGTAAAATCACAATAGGGGCAACAGTGATTCTTCTGAAGCTATACACCTCAGTCTTATCAAAGATACTGGCATCTGTGCTGCGGCCGCCAGATAACAGCATCATGCCTATAGCAATTACGACTGCTCCGATGAGCATCCACATATAGTTATCCTTCGTAAAATATAGCCCGCCGCTGTTTTGCTGTGTTTCTTTTTTATCCATAACGAATATTTTGCCTGACAAATATGCTATTTAATTTTGAATTCTTCTGAAATTTCCTGTTATTTCTGGATCTACCGGGAAAATCAACCATTTTTAACCTTACTTAATACAGGTCATCCAGCCTTGTTTTCAGATACTTATTAACGCTGCGATTGGTGCTGAACCAGGAAATCAGCACAGAAAATACGATCATGCACCCATAGAGCAGGAAATTCAGTCTGGAATTCTCCAAAGTCCTGATTTCGGGGAATCGTTCCTTGGCCCAGCCTGTGAGCAGCAACATAATTATAATTGCAACAGCAGCGCTGATCAGGCCATTGACGATTGCCCTGACATTCATGGGGCGTGCGATAAAATTCCTTGTAGCGCCTACCATCTGCATGGTCTTGATCAGGAACCTGTTAGAATACATGGTTAACTTGATGGTATTGTCGATACTCACCACTACGATTATGCCTAAAATAATACTTATAGCCAAAAACACCAGCCCCATCTTATTTACCTTATCGTTCATGGAAGTGATCAGTGTTTCCGGATAATTGAGTCCGGAGAGCTGTGCGCCAAATTTCTGAGTCAGTTCGTTAGCTATCTTTTTCAGGCTGTCCTCATTCACATAATCGGCCTTCGCATAGAAATTAATGCTTTCCGGCAAGGGATTATAGTCCAGGATCTTATCCCAGTCTTCATTACTATCCTTATTCCAGATCTCTTTTGCCTTTTGTTTATCTATATACTGAACGTCCTTGGCATAAGGCTGGGCAGCGATATAATCCTTGATCTGAGCAATGGTGTCCTTACCAGCCACATTCAGATAGGCAGAAACCTCTACCTGCTCTTTGAGATTATTGCCCATGGCTTTCAGGTTGAGGAAAAACCAGCCCATAATACCCATGATAAGTAATACGAGTGATATCCCGACAATACTGAAGGCGGAATTGGATTTTTTCTTGTGCTTGGGGACGCTTTGAATTTCTGACATATTGTCCTTAAAAGTATAACATTGAACGATAGATCCTGTAAAGGCAAATTTAATGGTTACGGAGTAAACACGTACATTTGCAGGCAATTATTTTAATTTGTTTAAAGGTTTGGCCTTCAGCGGCAGCGCAGCTGGTCATTCTGGTTCGTTTAACCAACTCATCATATGGATTATAATTTCAGGGATATTGAAAAAAAATGGCAGCAGCACTGGACAGACACCCAGGCTTACAAAGTCTCCAATGACACGTCAAAGCCTAAGTATTATGTACTGGACATGTTTCCCTACCCCAGTGGTGCCGGGCTGCATGTAGGGCATCCGCTAGGCTATCTTGCCAGTGATATCTTCGCACGGTATAAAAGGCTAAAAGGCTATAACGTTCTGCATCCGATGGGTTATGATGCCTTCGGGCTGCCTGCCGAGCAATATGCCATTGAGCATGGTATCCACCCGGCAGACGCGACCCGTGACAATATCGCCACATTCGAGAAGCAGCTTAACAATATTGGTTTCTGCTTTGACTGGTCCAGAAGAGTCAATACAAGCGATCCCGGTTATTATAAATGGACCCAATGGATCTTTCTGCAACTCTTTGAGAGTTTCTATGACAGAATTCAGAAAAAGGCCCGCAGGATCACAGAACTTGAATCTATCTTTGAAAAAGAGGGTAACCAGGCACATCCTTGTCCCGGTGATGGCAGTATTGTCTTTACTGCGCAGGAATGGAAAGCATACGACAATAAACAACGCCAGGACATCCTTATGCACTACCGCCTTGCTTTTTGTGGTTACGGCGAAGTCAACTGGTGTGAGGCCCTGGGTACGGTGCTGGCTAACGACGAGGTGGTCAACGGGGTGAGTGAACGCGGCGGGCATCCTGTAGAAAAGAAAACCTTGCGGCAGTGGTACCTGCGCATAACGGAATACGCTGACCGCTTGCTGGAAGGATTGGAAACAGTGGCGTTCAGTGAGGCCATGAAAGAAATGCAGACCAACTGGATCGGTAAAAGCACCGGTGCGGAGATCACCTTTAAGATCAGCAGCGAACAGCAAACGATCCCCTCATTTACTGCATACACCACCCGTCCGGATACCATTATGGGGGTGGATTTCTGTGTACTCGCGCCGGAACTGGACTGGATACTGGATATAGCTTCTGTCGGGCAGCGGGCGGAAGTTGAGAAATATATCGCGTATGTAAAAAGCAGGAGCGAGCGGGAAAGGATGGCTGAAAAACGCATTACTGGTTGTTTTACAGGCGCTTATGCCATCAACCCTTTTGATGAAAACAAAAAAATTCCGATCTACATCTCTGAATATGTCCTGGCGGGTTATGGTACCGGGGCGATCATGGCGGTCCCCTGCGGAGATGAAAGAGATTATAAATTTGCAAAAAACTTTGAGATTCCTATTACCAATATTCTCGGTGATCTTTTTGACGGAGAAAATGCCAACCCAACCAAAGATGCCAAGCTGGTCAACAGTGGCTTCTTAAACGGCCTGCCCATGCGTGAAGCGATGGGTGTTGTGGTAGATAAACTCCAAAAAATGGGGATCGGTAAGACAAAGACCAACTACCGGATGCGCGATGCGGCCTTTAGCCGTCAGCGCTATTGGGGAGAGCCTTTTCCCATTATCTGGAAAGACGGGATTGCGGTTCCGCTAACAGAAACGGACTTACCGCTTTTATTGCCAAAAGTAGATAAATACGGTCCCGGCCCCGGCGGCGCAGGTCCCCTGGCGACTATTGAGAGCTGGACTGGTCGCGGTCTGGAAACCAATACGATGCCTGGTTATGCAGGCAGCTCCTGGTATTTTCTGCGTTACATGGATCCTCATAATACAGAAGCCTTCTGTGATCCTGCAGCCAGTACTTACTGGAATCAGGTTGACCTGTATATTGGCGGAACGGAACACGCGGTAGGACATTTATTGTATAGCCGTTTGTGGACAAAGGTGTTATTTGATCTGGGATTTATTAATTTTCAGGAGCCCTTTAAAAAGCTCCTCAACCAGGGCATGATCCAGGGCAGTTCAAGATTCGTATACAGACGACACGGCACGCAGGAATTCATATCTGCCGGTCTGATTGCCGGCCAGCAGATTGACCGGATTCATGTTGATGTAAATATCGTTGACGGTGTTGAATTGGACACGGAAGCCTTCAAAAAATGGAAGAACGGTGAATTTGCTGATGCCTCTTTTATTCTGGAAGACGGTAAATATATCTGTGGTGTGGAGGTGGAGAAGATGTCTAAATCCAAGTTCAATACAGTCAATCCAGACGTATTGGTAGAAAAATTCGGAGCGGATACTTTCCGCATGTATGAGATGTTTCTGGGACCAGTGGAACAATCCAAACCCTGGGACACCAAAGGTATTGAAGGCGTTCACCGCTTCCTGAAAAAACTCTGGCGTCTATTCTTCGAAGAAGAAAAAGGAGTAATCTGGACGGATCAGCAACCCACTGCTGCCGAGTTAAAAGTATTGCATAAGACCATCCAGAAAATACAATCTGATACTGAACGCTATTCATTTAATACGGCAGTCTCTGCTTTTATGGTTTGTGTTAATGAACTCACCGACCTTAAATGCCATAAAAAGCAGGTACTGGCACCCATACTGATTATGTTGACTCCTTACGCGCCACATATCGCAGCTGAACTCTGGCAGGCTATCGGTGGTGAGGGAGAGATCCTGGATGCAAGTTTCCCTGAATTCAAGGCTGAACTGATCAAAGAATCTTCTAAAAATTATCCAGTCAGCATTAATGGAAAAATGCGTACGAATATTGAATTTGCCCTGGACGCTGATAAAGACAGTATCCAGTCTGCCGTATTAGCAAATGAAGTCGTCAAAAAATGGGTTGACGACAAACCCATCAAGAAGTTCATCTTTGTCCCTGGAAAGATGATCAATGTGGTGATCTAGACTTTAACGGCAAAAACTTCTAAAAAGCCCGGCTTTGTTCATACATTGCCGGGCTTTTTCGTACACTTTTATATACTCAGGCGAAGTACAACGTTTGCGTAAGTTTTATTTCTCCTAGGAGCATTTCTTTGTTTTGACGCATCTTTGAAAACAGAAATACCTGCTGCTGATTCACGTTTTAATTTCTAACAATTATGCAAAAAAGACATTTGAAGTTTCTGGCAACCGCCTGCACAAAAACCGGCTTATTGGTGATCGGAAGTTTTTTTGTTACCGGATCGCTTCATGCACAATCCAAAACTTTTACCGTCCCGGCCAACAAAGGTTATGTGATACCATTCTCAACGGCGCATCATCAGGGAGTATCGGTACCGGTCGGCTACCCCGAGACCGTCCGTCCCGTCACTAAATGGACAGACGATTCCAAATCAGTTATCTGGTATCTGTATCAGGAACCCGGCAATTACGATTTATCTTTCGACGGACAGCTAACAAAAGGTATTCAGCTTCCTTTTGAACTCAGTATACGTGATGCGAACCCTGTTAGCGCCTTTAAACCTGTAGACATACAGATCAAATTAAATGGAAAGGGTCAAAGGGATACTTTTAGTATAGGTAAGATCACTATTGGCCAGACAGGCTATTACCGCTATGCATTAAAACCGAAAGCCGATCCCCAAAATGCCATTACGCTCAACAGTTTACTTTTCACTTCAGCAGATGGCAAGGGGACAGTACACCAGACTGATTACCAGTCCTCGCCTTCCGTCCATTTAAGTTTCAGTACCACGGCACCCAGTACAAAATCCTATGACTGGATCTATGGAGAAATCCTCGTTCCGCAAGGCGGTGATCCCCTGGCGACTTATTATATGAGTCTTGGATTTTACAGAGGCTATATGGGTATTCAGACCAATAGTGAACAAGAGCGCAGGGTCCTATTTTCCGTTTGGGATAGTAAGGACGCCGAAAAGGATAAAAATATTCAAAAATCTGATCTGGTAACACTGGTCGCTAAAGGTCCGCATACCGTCACTAATAATTTTGGCGGAGAGGGAACAGGCGGCCAGTCCTATGATCCCCAAGCTAACTGGCAGACAGGCAAACCTGTACACTTTCTGATGAATGTGCTACCAGACAGCAATGGTTCGGTGGTCATCTCTGCCTGGTATCAGATTGACACCAAGCCTTGGGTCTATGTGGCCAGCTGGCGGGCTCCTAAGGAAAAACGCTATTTTGACGGGTTTTATTCCTTCATTGAGAATTACGGCTATACTAACGGATGGATGCGAAGAGAAGCTTATTATTATAACGCCTGGGGCAAACAAAGCGGTGGCGGTGACTGGATTTCTTTGAATAAAGTGCGCTTCTCACATACAGACGGCAAACCAGGTCAGCGCGTAGATTATGAACAAGGAGTCTCGCCTAAATACCCGAACCGGTTTTATATGGCTTCAGGAGGTTATACACCTACTAAACTGACTGGCGATGAAATTCCACCAGGCAAGGTGATACCTATCAAAGACCTGAAACCTTTTGCGCAGCAAGTGAAGGAGGCTCTCTTAAAAGAATATAATAAGTAGTTTTTTTCATAAGCTTATTGAATCAGCGCTGGTGTCAGCTACTTTTCAATCAGATAGCACCAGCGCTTTAATTTACCTTCAAAATCAAAAGGCGTTGTTCTTTTAGTGATATCGGTAATTTTATGGGCGGGAATATTTTCCTTGTCTAACACAAATCTTGTAAAATTTGTGCTGAAAAAGAGCTGCCCGCCTGGCGTAAGTCCTTTTAACACATCACCGATCATTTCTACATGGTCTCTTTGAATATCCAAAATATCTTTCATTTTTTTGGAATTACTGAACGTAGGCGGGTCCATAACGACCAGGTCAAACGAATTAGGCTCGAGTGTCTTAAGGTATGCCTTGACGTCAGCAGCCACAAACGTGTATTTATTTTTAGAGGAAGGAGTTAATAACCGGTTATATTTAAAATTCTCCTCTGCCCAGTTAAGATAAGTTTTGGACAGATCGACACTGCAGACACGGGCAGCAGCCCCGTGTGCTGCATACACAGAGAAAGATCCTGTATAGCAGAAAAGGTTAAGTACATTTTTACCCTTGGCCACTTCACGCACCATCTGCCTGGTGGTCCTGTGATCCAGGAAAAGCCCTGTATCCAGATAGTCTGTCAGGTTGACTCTGAATTTCAGACCGCCTTCTTCTACAGAAAAAAAATGCCCCTCGGCATCTACTTTTTCATATTGTGCACCGGCAGTCCTGTGGCTCATTTTACTGCGCTGCTTTAAATATATTTCTCCCGGTGCTACGCCGGTAATCTGGCTAATTACTGCAAAACATGCATTAATTTTTTCCTGCGGCCACTGGTCCTCAATATCTGCCTCAGCAGATTTCTTAGCATAAATGCTCACATAAGCCTTGTCACCGTACAGATCAATGCTAACAGGATACTCGGTCAAGTCCCGGTCATATAGACGGTAACACTGGATATTTTGCCTCCTTGCGAGTTTACTGCGGTGTTTAAAGACTTTCGCCAATCGATTACTGAACATTTGCACTATCGGATCCATACGAACATTGACAACTTGATTAAGACTGCAAAGTACACCGAATTATTGTGATTTTGTGCTGGTAAGCCGGTGATCCGTTAGGCAATTCCAATCTTAAAAACGCAACTTATGCCGAAATATTCCATTGAAGCATCTTGTTCATATTATTTTTGGTCAGTTATACATCAAATTCAGCCAACTAGTCTTATTTTTGGATTTAGGGCCCTGGTCAACAGGGCATAATCAAGGGGCTAAAGGTCAGATCTTGGCCCTCTCAAAAATTAAAATAGACAACAATGACCTCATTTAGAGAGATTGAAATAAACGGTTTACAGGATGGGCAACTTGATCTTTTTGTAGGACTACTTGCGGAAGCCGGCTATAGCGGCTTTGAAGAACTGGAAGACGGACGGACCCTCAAGGCATTTATAGAACACGCTGAGTTTGATGAAACATTGCTAAAAAACCTGCTTGCGCCCTATCACATCAGTTACAAAGAGCAGGAAATCCAGCAACAAAACTGGAATGCCCTTTGGGAATCCAATTTCGAGCCAGTGGTTGTCGATAACTTTGTTGTGATCCGTGCTGATTTTCATCAACAGCAATTTAATACAGAACTGGAAATCCTGATCACCCCTAAAATGAGCTTTGGTACCGGCCACCACGCCACGACCTACATGATGGTATCTCAAATGCGGACACTGGAGTGGGCTGGCAAAAAAGTCCTTGACTTTGGCACCGGCACGGGGATTTTGGCCATCCTGGCCAATAAACTGGGTGCTAAGGAAGTCATTGCACTGGATAATGATGACTGGTCGATAGAAAATGCTACAGAAAATATTTTGCGCAACAACTGTCATCATATTGCCGTTAGAAAGGCACATACGGCTGCGACGCAGGATAAATATGAGATCATTCTGGCAAATATCAATAGAAATGTCATCATCGCTAATGCAGAGATTTTGGTAGATTCCTTATTGCCCGGTGCAGATATCCTGGTCAGTGGCCTACTTAAAGAAGATGAACAGGATATCAGGCATTTGTTTGTCCAGCTGGGCCTGAGCTACCTTACCACTATTTACAAAGCGCAGTGGATTACGATGCACTTTATAAAACCGGCCAAAGGATGATGTCCGTTCCCAATCCGGAACAGTTGTTGTTTCACCGGAGGTTGCTGAGCAGTCTGAAGGCAGATTTTTTTTGTTAAAATACCCCAAAAGCAAATTCCCCCTACTTCATAAATGCCAATTTTTCATCGATCTTGTCTATAATTGGCAATAACCTGTTATATTTGTGACTCATAATTTCTGACGAAAAGCTATTAATGCAAGAGATATTACTTTTACTGGTAGCCTATATGCTTGGCTCTATACCTACTTCTGTTTGGGTGAGCAAACACTTTTTCGGTATTGATATTCGTGAATACGGCAGTGGAAATGCCGGTGCGACCAACACATTCAGGGTGCTGGGGCCAAAATGGGGCACCATCGTCATGTTAGTCGATGTTTCCAAAGGAGCCGCAGCCGCGCTATTGGTCTTCACCATGCAGAAATATGCACTACATGACAGTATGCAACGCACAAATCTGATGATCGGACTGGGTCTGGCTGCAGTTGTCGGACATATCTTCCCGCTTTGGGCAGGATTTAAGGGCGGTAAAGGGGTAGCCACTTTATTTGGAATGATTCTCGCCATTCAGCCGGCTGTAGCAGGATTATGTGTAGGTGTTTTCATCTTCGTTCTATATCTCACACGTTTTGTATCACTTAGCTCAATATTGTCTGGTGTCGCCTTTGCCATTCTGATTCTTTTTATTTTTAATGACGATTCTACCTTCTACAGAATATTCTCTATCGCAGTGGCACTTATGCTTGTGCTGACACACCAGAAAAATATTAACCGTATACTGAAAGGAACAGAAAGCAAGGTGCCTATCCTGAAATTCCGCGACCGGCGCAAAAATCGCCGCAGAGGCAATGACAAGCGCGTCGAGGAATCGGAAAGCGACTAGTCCATTTTAACGATATACAACCAAGCTGCATGTGTCGCCAGAACACCTCGTTTGCCTAAGTAACTAATAATCACCTCCTTCTATACAACAACAAAAACGGGCTGTTTCATAGTCCTAAACAAACAAGTATTTTTTTTGGTACGGATATTGATTTTAACATATAGGTCGATTCATCCGGGACAAAGGGTGACAGGCTTTAATATCACATCTTCTTATTTTTTTTAAAATACCAGTACTATGTTACTCAAAAAACTGTCTCTTAGCGCATTGGGGCTGATCACACTTTTTGGTTGCACGCGTAATGCCATTTCCGGACGCAGCCAGCTGATGCTGACTTCCGAAAGCTCCCTTCAGGCGCAGGCTTTAACGGAGTACAAAGATTTTCTTTCAAAAAACAAAGTAGTCACCGCTACCGCGGACAAGAAAGACTATGAAGTCGTCCAGCGGGTAGGCAAAAAAATAGCAGCAGCCATTACAAAGTACTATGCACAAAAAGGCCTCTCTAATGAACTCAGTGGCTACAAATGGGAGTTCAATCTGGTGCAATCCAAGGACGTGAATGCCTGGTGTATGCCCGGTGGTAAGGTTGTCGTGTATACCGGCCTGTTGCCCGTGGCCCAGGACGAAGCCGGTCTTGCCATAGTCATGGGCCATGAAATAGCACACGCTGTCTTACACCACGGCCAGGAAAGAGTCAGTCAGCAACAAGCTGCTTCTATCGGTGGCAACATTGTCGGCTCCGTTCTTGCCAGCGGTTCTAACAAAATGGCTTCCAGTGTGTTCAACACTGTTTACGCACCAACCGCACAAATGGGCGTTATTTTGCCCAATTCAAGAAAACAAGAATCAGAAGCAGATCATTACGGTCTTATTTTTGCCGCGATGGCAGGATACAACCCCGAGGAAGCCATTTCATTTTGGCAAAGAATGGAAAAAATGGGAGGCGCAGACAACACGCCGACCCTGCTTCGCAGCCACCCCACAAATGCCACTAGAATCGCCGATATTAAAAGATTAATGCCTGAAGCTGAGCGGTATTATAAAGCGCGTTAATTTCTGATATTAACGCCGAACAGCACCGTTAAAAAAGTTAAAATGTTGTTCAACTTTATCGCCGGGGCGCGTTTATACCGATTTTTTACGTTAAATAGTGTAATTTTGCCTGTATTTGTTTTTTTAACCTTAAACCACAATTAAGGAATGTCCCATCTAGATTTGTACGAGCAATTTCAATTAACTAACGAAAAGAATATTCTTATACAAGGCTTACCTTCTTCTATAGAAAAACAATTTGCAAAGATTTCTTTTAGTAAAAACGTAACTCCTTTGTTACGGAATAAGAAAATTGATTTTGCCCTGGTTTTCGCGATCAACCACAAACAGCTTTGTTCTATATTGAAAGACGTCTTTCCGGCGCTGCACACGACAAGCAAAGTCTGGATCGCCTACCCAAAATCTTCTAGTAAGATTGTCAGTGACTTAAACCGGGTAGACTGTTGGGAGATTTTAAGCAATAACAGTTACGAGAAAACAACGGAAGAAATCGTTTTAGATAATGTCTGGGGTGCTGTTAAGTTCAACAAGGTACAGGCAGAAGAAACCGTCGAATCGGCACCTATCGCGACTAAAACGCCCAGGGCAAAAGGATTTGATAAAAAGTTATCCATTATCCCTGCAGAACTGGATGCGCTCTTTGTAAAACACAACAAGGCAAAAGAATTTTTCAGTTCGCTGCCCTCTGCCAATCAAAAAGAATATGTCACCTGGATTGAAGGAGCCAAACGTAGTGATACCAAGCAAAAACGCCTGGCCTCCACTTTGGAAAAGCTACTGGCCGGCAAGAAAAATCCCATCGAAAAATAAGGTAAAGGACACCTGGCGCCCTGTTTTACACTACTAGAAAGACACACTCCCGGATTAGCACAGCTAGCGGGAGTGTGTCTTTTTATATTCCTGAAGTAATTCTATTTCATTTCCTTTTTGCGACCTTTTTCGCGGTCTTTTTAACTTTGACAGGAGCCGTCTTTTTTACCGGTTTGTTCTTAGCCGGTTTTTGCTCTGCCTGCTCTTTTATCCTTTGCTTCCTTACCGGCTTTACAGCCGTATCAGCCACTGCCTTTTTGCGGACAGGCGTCGTTCTAAGCTCCTCTTCCAGAAACTTCGCAGTAAAACTTTCCTTACAGTGGATCATTTGTTCAGGCGTTCCCTCAAACAGTATTCTACCGCCACCCTTGCCACCTTCCGGCCCAAGGTCAATGATATGGTCTGCCACTTTAATTACATCCAGATTGTGTTCGATGATCAACACCGTATTGCCTCTGTCTGCCAGTTTATCCATCACATGCATCAATTGGCGGATGTCACTAAAATGCAGGCCGGTTGTTGGCTCATCCAGGATATAAAAAGTCTTGCCTGTATCTTTTTTAGCCAGCTCAGTAGCCAGTTTTACACGCTGAGCCTCTCCCCCACTAAGTGTTACAGCTGATTGTCCCAGGCTGATATAACCAAGACCTACATCCTGCAGGGTCTTCACTTTTCTATACAGAGACGGCACCGCCTGAAAAAATTCAACAGCTTCATCCACAGTCATATTCAATACATCGCTGACAGACTTGCCTTTGTAACGGATCTCCAGGGTTTCCCGGTTATAGCGTTTCCCCCCGCACTTTTCACAAGGCACATATACATCGGGTAAGAAATTCATCTCTATGACCCGCATACCACCCCCTTCACAAACATCACACCTTCCTCCTTTGACATTGAACGAAAACCTGCCCGGTGCATAGCCTCTGATCTTAGCTTCCGGTACCGCAGCAAATAATTGCCGGATATCTGTAAAGAATCCGCAATAAGTAGCCGGATTACTTCTCGGAGTCCTGCCAATGGGGGACTGGTCTATCTCTATAACCTTATCAATATTTTCCAGCCCCTTGACCGACTTATAGGGTAAAGGAGTCATTTTAGAATGATAGCAATGTCTGGACAGGATTGGATATAAAGTTTCATTGATCAACGTCGATTTTCCGCTGCCACTGACCCCTGTAACAACAATCATTTTACCCAGCGGCAATTTCAGATGCACGTTTTTCAGGTTATTGCCTGTGGCCCCCTTCACCTCTATCCAATTGCCATTACCCGGCCTGCGCACTTCCGGTATTTCGATCGCTTTCTCTCCATTGAGGAACCTGGCGGTTTCAGTATGTGCGCTTAACGCCTCTGCCGGTGTGCCGGAAAAAACAATTTCTCCTCCATGCAGACCGGCTCTGGGACCGATATCTACCAGATAATCACTGGCCAGCATAATATCCTTGTCGTGTTCAACAACCAGCACACTATTGCCGATATCACGCAAATGCTGCAGTGCGGTAATCAGGCGATGATTGTCCCTTTGATGCAAGCCAATAGAGGGTTCATCCAATACATAAGTAATACCCTGCAATTGTGATCCGATCTGGGTTGCCAGCCTTATCCGCTGGCTTTCTCCGCCACTGAGGCTGCGGCTGGGACGGTTGAGTGTAAGATAGGTAAGTCCGACATCCAGCAAAAACTGCAATCTTTCCCGGATCTCTTTTAATATGTCTTTGGCTATAATATTCTGTTTGGCAGAGAGTCTTTTTTCCAGGCCCGTAAACCAGCCGGCGAGCTCCTCCAGATCCATATCCCCTAACTGGGCGATATTATGTTTATCGATCCAAAACCACAGGCTTTCCTTTCTAAGCCGTTGCCCCTGACACATATTACAGGGTTTCAACTCCATAAAAGCCGATACCCAATCCCTTAAATAGTCTGAGCTGCCTGAAGAAGAAAACCATCTTTTTAACATGGGGACCATTCCTTCATAACTTCCGGTATAGACCTGAGGAATACTGTCATCCTGTCCATCCACCTCAAAGCTCCGCAGGGCATTCCCGTCACCAAATAATAATAAGTCCAGGGCTTTGTCTGACAAGCTTTCCAAGGGCTTATCCAGCGGGATCTTATGTTTCTTGCTAAATTGTACGACCTGTTGATAGACACTGGCACTGCGCTGTTCTCCCAGTGGAGCGAGGCCTCCTTTTTTGATGCTGAGTTTTTTATCAGGCAGGATCAGCTCTTCACTTATCGCATAGATTTCACCTAATCCTTTACACTGCGGACAAGCTCCATAAGGTGAATTAAATGAGAAAGAATTCGGCGAAGGCTCCTCATAGCTGATACCCGTATCCGCACAGACCAGCTGCCGGGAGTACTGTGTCAGTGCTTCATTATCACCCACCAACACAAAGACCAGATCTTTGCCTAACCTGAGTGCCTGCTGGATACTGGATGAGAGCCGGGGCTGCATATCTTCAGTTATCTTCAGGCGGTCAATGACGATTTCTATATCATGGATCTTATAGCGATCCAGCTGCATCTGCGGCTTCAGATCCTGAATCTCGCCATCCACCCGCACTTTTACAAAGCCTTTTTTACGGATCTCTTCAAATAATTCACGGTAATGCCCCTTTCTTCCCCTGACTAAGGGAGCCAGGATCACCGCCTTCTGCCCCTTTTGTCTCAGATAGATATCAGCCACGATCTCTTCTTCGCTGAATTTAACCATCTTCTTGCCGGTATTGTAGCTGTAAGCTTCGGCTACACGGGCAAAAAACAGCCGCAGAAAATCGTAGACTTCCGTTACAGTCCCTACCGTACTTCTGGGATTCTTATTGGTGGTTTTCTGTTCTATAGAAATAACCGGGCTAAGCCCCGTGATCTTATCTACATCAGGCCTTTCCATGTCTCCCATGAACTGACGGGCATAGGCACTGAAACTCTCCATATATCGCCGCTGGCCTTCATTGTAAATGGTATCAAAAGCGAGAGAAGATTTTCCGCTGCCGGACACACCTGTGAAGACCACCATTTTGTTTTTAGGGATATGGATATCGATATCCTTCAGGTTATGTTCTCTTGCCCCGAATACGTCCAGGGTTTCCAGCTGGTCTTGTATAGCAAGTAATGTATCATCGGGTATAGTAGCCGGGCTGACTGTCCGGGAATGTTTTTTTGTCAACTTGGTCATAGTATCACCAAAATTAATGGAAATTAATCCAAATCCTACTAAAATATTTATAATATTTCAGAAAAATCCTCCTGCCAAAAAAGAAGGTTCGATCTCCTGGAGACCAAACCTTCTCTTAACGGTGTATATAACAAGTAACAATACCGCTTACTGGCCTTCTTTAGCCTTCTTATTGTCTTTATGCTTGCCAATGCCATAACCAGCGCCGCCACCTACGGCAGCCCCGATAACAGCGCCTAAACCACGGTTTTTCTTGGAGACAATCGCGCCCAACACAGCACCGGAACCTGCACCAATCACGGCACCTTTGGCCGCACTGCTGAATTTCTTCTTTTTAGTGGTTGCAGTCGTCTCAGAGCTGGCCGCATCTGTCTGATCCTGCCCTGCGTCCTGTGTACCGGCAGTAGCGCCTCCACTGTTATCATCTGCATAATCGCCACTGTTAGCTTCGTCATTGACGGATTTAACAGCGCCGTTATTGTCATTATCACTTGCGGATTGACCATCCTGGCGGTCATTTGAGGTAAAAGACTGACCTTGTCCGTTATCGTTGGCGGCCCCTTCGGTGCCAGGGGTTTGGCCGTTTTCAAGCGCAGCCAGCGAGTCAGCAGCCTTCTGCGCATTAAAGGCAGCCAAACCGGCCGTATCGGAAGGATCGACCTGTCCTTCAGAAGCGTTCTTACTTTTGCAGGAGCCGAAGAGCACGGCAGCGCTCAAAAGCACCGCCAGCCAGAAAATCCAGCGGTATTTGGATTTTTTCGCCCACTGTGTCCTATCGGTGGTCACAACAGCTACCCTGCTGTTGTCATAATTAATCTGCTTGTTGTTGAATAAACTTTTATTTTGGTGCATAACAAACTAAACATTTGATGATTTGCTTGCCCACAAAAATTCAAAAAGCATACCAAGCCCACTCTCGTATCTAATCAAAGACCCCTTGATGATACAATTATCTGTAAATCAATTGATTTAAAAATAAATAAAATACAGCTAAACTGTTAAAAGCTGTTTTTGATCTGAACAGATCAGGCTTCACTGTAAGGTTTGACTTCCATCTCAAATTTCTTATCGATGTATTTAGAATGCATAATACGCAGAATGCCCATATAATCCATTTTAAATTCTATGACATCTCCGGTCTTGACCCCTTTTTTATTGTTACCCAAATCAATGACGGTCATATCTGAGCTTGAGCCTACAATTTGCATATCTTCATCTACAGGCTTAAAATGATCAGCCTCGATATCCAGAAGCCCGACATCTACAATAGCCCTGTGGGTACTCTCGGCAGCGTTTTGTTGGTCGAACTGCATGACATCACCTGTCAGGTTGTGTCCAAGTTCTCCCATAGGCACCATTGGTTTTTCATTCACTTCAATCACTTCTGCATATAGCTTAAACACATCATTATGCATCTGATCAAAAGTTGTATTATGGTAGACGTCCGTTCCCAGATATAGGGTTTCTCCAACCCTGAAATGATTGACGCCGGCAGGCAAGAGCCCGTTTTCTATCAGGGGAATGGTCACAGAAGCACCGCCGGAAACATAAGGAATCTTTCTGTTAAACTTCGTCTCTATAAGTTGTTTATAAATACAGAGCTGAATGAGCTTGTCATGATTAGGTAAAACGCCATACATACAGGTAAGATTCGTACCGATACCGATGACTTCAATACCGGGAAGCTTAAATATATCGCTGTAAAAATCAACCAGGTGTTCACGCATGACGCCTTCCCTTAATTCCCCAAGTTCGATCATAATGACGACCTTATGGATCTTGCCTGCCTGGACCGCTGCATTTGAGAGTAAACGAATCGTCTCAAGTTCTGTATTGAAACTGATATCTGCAAACTCTACAACGCCTTGAATGGACCTTTTAGCGGGTGGTTTGATAAATACTGTTTCGATAGAAGGATTAATGGCCTTAATGGCCCTTAGGTTCGATACCCGGGAATCACAGATCTGTGTAATCCCCAGTTCTATGATCGCTTCCAGATATTTTTTATTGCCGCATAGCAATTTACTGACGACAGCCCAATCGATCTGCTTGCTTTTAAATAATGCATCCAGCTTCTGGTAATTCTCCCGAAGTTTCTTCTTATTGAGTGTTATAAAAGCCATGAATTATTTTTTAATTAAACGCATTTCTAAATACTTATTGCTGAAACCAAACTTTTCATAGAGTTTTTTTGCAGGGTTCTGTGGTTCTACATGCAGTGCGATATCTCCTTGAACAGTCTTAACCATCTGTTGCATTAACTGCCCACCCAGGCCTTGACCTCTGTGGTCTTTATGGGTAGCTAAATATACAAGAATATTCTCCGGGATATATTCTGCCATGCCTGTCTTATTGATCACTGCAGCAGACAACAATTCACCGCCCTCCAATACCTCTATCAGATAGCCTCCTGGAGTCTCACGGGAATTGGCGTATAAAATCGCTTTTTCAATAGCTGTTTTATCATCGCCATATTCCTGGAGATGTTCAAACAAAAATAATGTTAACTTAGTCAGCTCCTCAGATGATAATTTTTCATCGGGAGTAATTATACGTGTATCTTTCATGATAATATGGGTAGCCAGATGCCCCCTCTTGTTAAGCCACTCTTCCAATTTAAAAACAAGATGCTAATGCGCTATTATGTAATTGCTGGGTAAATAAATAACGGAGAGTGTCGATATAAAAATGATAAACCGAAGCCCAGCCTGAAGGCTTATCTATTAAATGATTCCCGCCTGGTAATCGGGAGAATTGCCTGGCAAAGTTACGAAAATAAATTTTAATGGAGTGTCGCTGGCCCAAAACCCCGGCAGATCAGGGTTTTACAGACGAGTGTTTTAAAATCAGAGCAGCCGCTGGCGGGTCGCTTCCAAGATCAGTTCCGCTGTATTCTTTACACCAAACTTCTGCAGCATATTTTTGCGATGTGTCTCAACAGTCAGATTGCTTAAAAACAACTCTTCTGCGATCTGCACACTGGTCTTACCTTCTGCTATCATCTGAAGGATCTGCTTTTCTCTTTTGGTAATAGGTGTTATACCTAATAAGTCTCTTTTAGAGGGTTGTGCAATTATCTGCTGCACTTCCCTTGAATAAACCAGTTGCCCTGTCAGGGTGGCTCTTATAGCTTTTATGATTTCCTGAACAGATGCATTTTTCAATAGGTATCCTTTAGCTCCATTTTGTATCGCCTGCATAATAATGCTTCTTTCAGTGTGGTTGCTGAGAATTAAAATAGCCACATCCGGCCATGCCAGCCTGATGGCTTTGCATAACTCCAGACCACTGTCCTGCGGCAAACTGATATCCAGCAAAAGTACATCTACCGCCTTTTCTGCGATATGCTCCATCAGACCCGCTGTATCCCCAAAAGTACCGGTTACTAAAAAACCGGTCTCTTTATCCAGCATATTTTTAAGCCCTTCTACAACAATAGGATGATCCTCCACGATCGCAATATGTATATCAGCTTTTTTCATAAATCTGTATTTCAATGTTAACGGTTGTTCCTTCACCTGGGCTGGAAAGAATCTCCATACGGCCTTTTAAAAAGTCTACCCTGCTTTTCAGATTATGTAGCCCTATTCCTGCGGTGTTTTCCAGATTGCCTGGCTTAAATCCCCGGCCGTTGTCTTCCACGGTAATCAGAAAATCTTTTTCATTCTGACTGCACTGCAGCACGATGTCAGTGGCCTTACCATGTTTAATTGCATTAGAGAGTAATTCCTGTATGATACGATAAATATTTAACTGCAGTGGCACGGCCAGATCACCTTTAATACCAAAAGTCTGGAAACTAATTTGTGTTTGAGGGCTTTCATAAAAAGCAACAAGGTCTTTAAGCGCCTGAAGCAATCCAAACTTCAGCAAAGTCTCCGGAATCATGTTGCGGGCAATACGCCTGAGTTCAGTAACTGCATTATCAAGCTGATCCATTGTCTTTAAAAGTTCAGGATCTCTGGACTGCGCTGTCTGGTCTGCCCACCCAGACAAATTGAGCTTGACGCCCGCTAACATACCACCCAATCCATCATGCAAATCCCTGGCTACACGTACTCTTTCTCTTTGTTCTCCTTCCATTAACGCTTCAGTCACCTGTAATTGCTGGGCTTGTCCCAGCGTCGCTAATTGTCGCTGATGGTCTTTTTCTTTCTGTCTGTTTTTATGGCGATAGTAAAAAATGGCCAGCAGAATTAAAAGCCCTAAAAACACACATATGATAAGCAGCAACCTGCTGGTATATTTCACTTTCTGTGCTTCAAACTTCCTTTGGCTGTTATCACGCTCCAGGGCCAGAATCTTCTTTTCTTTCTCCGAGGTCCTGAATTTTATTTCCAGGGCATTGATCTTCCCCTGAATATCTTGCTGATGCAAACTGTCCTGCAATGTTGAATAGCGTTGCATCCAGTCATAAGCCGACCGGTAGTTTCCAAGCCGGTCACTAGTTTTTGCCATTTCATAATAACAAAGTACACGGTTGGCAGCGCGGGACATGACCGGACTTTCCATGACGGTGTCCAGTACCTTTTTTGCGGCTTTATAATCCTTTTGCGTTGTATAAGTTTTATACTTCTGGAAGCTGATGGAGTAAGTATTGTAAGCTGCGCCTAAAGCTTTGCTGAGCGTGATGCCTTTGTTAAGGGTTTGAATGGAAGCGGAATAGTCAGCCACTTCCCTATAGTAATATCCGAGGTATTCATAATAATCTAAAAAATTGTCAGACTCAGGGAAGGGCGAAATAATGGCATAAACGGTATCCAGCATGGATTTAGCCCGCTGGGTTTCTCCCATGAAAAGCTTATTTCTGGCGCTGCGCAGGTAGCCATACGCAGCAATTGAATTTAGAAAATATGGCCCTTTTTGTATTGATTGCAGGCCAAGGGTAAAATATTCATCCGCCTTTTTGTAGTCGTTAATATTGGAAAATGCCAGTCCCACATTAATATACAGCAATCCCAGTTCTTCGTTTCTCCCGGATAATTTTGCCAGCGGTATGGCCTTATCCAGCATTAACTGAACATAGTTTTCCTTGTGATCGCTATATTGCTCCAGCAGGCAGAAATTACTCCATGCCTGCGCTCTGACATAATAGCTTTCCGGCGTTTTAATGCTGGACAGCAGCCGGTCGGCCTCCATATATAGCTTGCGGGTAGAATCCGGATACTTATCAAAGAGAATGCCTGCCAGAAAATACGGCAAGACCGCTTCCAAAAATGCATTATTATGTACATATTTTTTAGCTTCCTGCAAATACGCTTTTGCCTTTGTTGTATCCTTGGCCGACCAATAATCTGACAAACGAAGATTCGCCATTGCTCTTAGGCTATCCGTAATTTTGTTCCTGGGCTGTTGAATAAGAGTTTCAATACTGTCAATATAATGCTGCTCATCCAGATCCACAAACTGCGCCCTGGACAGAAGCCCCAGGGCTAGAAACAAAAATATAAGTTGTACTTTCAGGCGCATATGGGGACAAATAAAGGTACAGATCCGATAGCAAATTAATCATATATCTGCAATCTACCTACCCGTCAGGACTACTCTTCCAAAACTTACCTGATTTCCGGTAGATAAAATTACCTGCCTGTGGGTATTGTCAGCGGGCAGACAAGTGGTTAACTTCGTAAATACCATTTTTGATAGATATAACATTAGGTGACGCGTATAACACGCAAAGTACAATGTGCAACAAAGGGCGGTTTTAGCTGTAGTGGACACTATTTGGAATTCCCTGAGTATTATTGTTTAAATACCCGTCCACTTTCGCAACCTGTCAGCTTCCTGCAGCTGTTGTGATACAACTTAAAATCGCCCTACCTAATCTTATAGGTAGGTAAGAATTAAAGTGTTCTTAACACCACAATACCATGAGCCGGCAGTTGAAAGGGAGGCAACTCCTGCAGCGCTCCCAAGTCTTTATGTTGCCAGAGATCTCTTACTTTTTGCTTGCTTGTAAGACCTATATTTTTCGCAATTAATTGATACATCACAGCTGTGTCCGAACGGTTCATAATCGCTATCGCTTTTTTCTTTCCTGTTTTGCCCAATGCTTTTACCCAGACATCTATCTGACCGTCCGCTTTGCTGATCACTCTTTTTCCCTGCCTGAATCCTGCGTCCTGATTAACAGCAATCAATTCTTTATTTGTCAGTATCTGTTTTGACTGCGCGCTTAAGTTCGCCACATCACAGCTGATCATTAGTGGAGAAGTCATGATGCACCACATTGAAAAATGTGTCTTATCCTCTTCAAAACTCATGCCCCTGCCTACCTGTAACATATCCATGTCATTATAATGACCTGGGCTTGCATATTTATACAGCTCTGCATTCTGATCAATAATACTTTGGATTTCCTTAAAATTATTATGAATATCAGCTGATATCCGCCAGCTGTCGGCTGCCTTAATGGCCCAGGTGCCCGGAAACTGCCAGCGACAAAGATTAAACACTACATCCGGCTTGATCTGGCGTATTGTATTAATAATCCCCAGATAAGTCCTCTGCTCATCGAGCTTCAGTACCTGTCCGCCACACCAGTCCACCTTGATATAATCAAATCCCCAATCGTTAAAAAACTGTAGTGCATCCTGACGGACATGACCATATAAGCCTACGCCGATGCCTTTTTTGTCATCATTCCAGATAGACCCGCAGGTATTAGCACCTCCGTCAGAATAGATGCCCGCCTTCATACCAAGACTATGGATATAATCCACCATAGCTTTCATACCGTGTGGGAATTTAACAGTATCATACAATAGCTTACCCTCTGGTGCACGTCCCTCAAAATAACCATCGTCAATATTAACAAAATTATACCCCGCCTCATAAAGACCTGAAGCCTTCAAAGCGGCCGCCTGTGTTCGAATTGCATCCTCACTGATATGGACATCATACTGATACCAGCTGCACCAGCCCATAGTTGGCGTCTTTACTTTTTGTGCATTAGCTGCGTAAAAAGAAAAACTAAGAAGTAATAACCCTACCGGTAGCAATAATTTGTTCATTTAGATCTACAATTGTTTTATAAGAGGGGTTGAAAAACAGTTTTACTGAACATCAGCAATACTGAATAACGAATATAAGGTATTTATCCCAGCCGGTTACAAGACAGCAACTTTATATGAAGGCCGGCAAAACAGGACCAAAAGCCCGCTTGTGTTCTATAGCCGCTTCATAACAGAACAGTCCACTCTTGGGCAAAAATCGCCCTGTCAACTAAAAAAAAAATAGAATAAGGAGGAATAAAAGCTGCTTAAGCTTTAAATAAGGACTTGATCTTATCGCAGAAATCCGAAGCGATCATCTGCTCCGCCTGGATGATCATATTACTAAACGCTCTGTCGTTGCTGATCCCATGGCCAATAATCACCGGTTTGTCAATTCCTAAGATAGGAGTACCACCGTAGTTTTCATAATGGAAGCGGCTTAAAAACGCATCATTCTCTAATTGCCTTACTGCGGCAATCTCATAAATAGATTCAGCCATTTTGAGAACAATATTACCCGTAAATCCGTCACAGACAATCACGTCCGCCTGGTCTTTAAACAGATCCCGGCTTTCGATGTTGCCGACAAAATTAATCTGATCGTTTTCTTTAAGTAAAGGATAGGTAGCCTGGCAGAGCAAATTGCCTTTTTCAGCTTCTTCACCTACGTTAAGCAATGCGACAGTCGGGCTTTCAATCTGCAGGACCCCTTTAGCATATTCGCTGCCAAGAATCGCAAACTGATTCAGCTGTTCCGGTTTGCAGTCTGCGTTAAGGCCTACATCCAGCAACAGACCGTTCTGGCCATTCAATTTAGGCACCAATGTAGGGATTGTCGGCCTAAGTACGCCTTCTATTGTCTTAATCGTATACATCGCACCAACTAACATGGCACCCGTATTGCCGGCACTGATAAAAGCGTGGATTTTGCCCGTGGAGAGTAAATGAAAACCAATACCGATAGAAGAATCAGGCTTTTCTTTGAGCGCTTTGGTAGGATGTTCATTATACCCAATTGCCTGAGGCGCATGAACAACCTTAATACGTGGATCCGCAGCAATACCGCAGCTGTCCAGCAGCGGCTGGATTTCTGCTTCATTACCGATACAATAGATCAGACATGTTTTTGAGTCATCGTTAAGATACAGCGCAATGCCTTTTACGGCTTCAGAGGGGGCATAATCACCACCCATCATATCTATTCCAATGTTGATGTCAGACACGTTTCAGGTTTTTGTTTAATTGGAAATAACTAAGCTACGCTATGCATAACAGAGTTATTCAGCAGCACCGTAACGCCTTAAATATCAATAATACTTTGCAAGTTAACTGTATAAGGCTCAGGTACGATTGCTTCCTGCGAAATTACAAAATTGCCTATATTAACCAAATATTTCCCCTTGCAACCCACTCGTTCTGGAACAAGGGAATGCAAGGGGCTAATAATATTAATCGTTCATAGCCGGTAAACTTCCAGCAACACCAGAACCACGCCATGGAGCTCTTACCATCTGTGAGCTGGGTGTCATGTCTGAAAATTTCAATTCACTCGAAAATGCCGGCTATAGAACCCGGTAAGTTGTAGTAATTTACTTTTGCAGGTCGTATTACTAGGCTTTTAAAGGTGCTTTTTCTGCAACCAGCTTGCCTTTATAATACAATTTCCCTTCGCTGACGTGTGCACGATGACGCACATGCGTTTCGCCAGTAGTGGCGTCTTTGCTTAAAGTCACTTCTTCAGCAACATAATGTGTTCTTCTTTTCGCGCTGCGCTGTTGAGAGTGTCTGCGTTTAGGATTTGGCATGACTATTCTGTTTTTTAAATTGTGATCGTTTTATATTTTTAAGGAAACTGAAGTTAATTGCTTTCATTCTCCTCGAATCCCTTCAGTTTATCCAGATCTTTCCAGACGTTGGAAGCTCCGTTATTAAGGGTTCTTGCCTTCATCTGATCGAGCTTCTTCAATACTTCCGGATTGCACTTGGAAGTGTCTTCCGCATTTTCACCACAGAAACGCTGTGACGGGATGCTCAGGTTCACAAATTCGTAAACCCAGTCGGCCAGATGCAAATGGCTTTCCTGATACCCTATATAGAAAATATCAGGATCTTCCTCCTGCTCGTTCATCAATTCAGGGTCCTCCACCATTTTCACCACCACATCAAACTCATCCCACAACTCTTTGGTGATGGTATTGGCGCACCTGTCACACTGAACATCCACACTGCCGGAAATATCAAACTTTAATAAGATCAATGATGTTGTCTTTTCGAGCTTTACCTTCACTACCGCATGACAATTTTCGAAGTCCTGCGGTCCGTAATGTTCAAAAAAAGAATCATCCACCTTGTATTCGAATTCATGAACTCCCGGCTTCAGGCCTACAAAGGCTATCTCGTATGCACGTCGGTAATTCATTCTCTCAAATTTAGGCGCACAAAGGTAAAAATTTATATCTGAATACACAAATTAGTTTTTATTGGCGCTGTTTTTCCAGGCAAACCGCACCTGCACTTAAGAAAAATACCTCACTGTCAGCACTTTGGCAACAGAAAGGCCAATAAATAAGCTTACCACTCCGATTACCGGGTAGTATACCTTCGAAAACTGGATTAAAAACGGACTTATAATATATCCCGCTTTTCCACCACTTTGCCAGCGGTATGTGCTGCTGCAAGTAATAAAGCGCCTCCGAGCAGGCCAATGTCTTTAACGAGCATCATCGGATCTCCGGTCTTGTTGATCGCTCCCGGTATCTGAATACTGAGCAAAATAACCAACAGATACAAGGCTAACAGCCAGGCAGCGAGGCGTACCTGAATATTAAGCACAAAGGCAATAGCCGCCAGCAATTGCGCAACACCTGTAAAATAGACCCAAAATGTGGCCGGGGGGAAAGGCACCATGGGTGCCATGGCACTGCCTGCCATCAGATGATTAATACCAAAATAAGCGAAGGGCACTGCAATAAGAATCTGAGCGATTCTCAGTAATACTGTTTTGGACATACCTGAAACATTTTAGATAAATACTTTTTGCTCACAGGATCATCCTACCCGGGACCAGATCCCATGGCACACTGCTTAATCTATAGTAAGGTACGAAGTTTTTTGCGTTTCAGGACAAATATTTTAATGGTCCTCTCCGTCCGGGTAAACCCGGCGCAGGTGCAGGCTACGTGTCGTTGAAACAATAAGGGGAAATTTCTCCACCTGAACATAGCTGGAATCCAGCCCAAAGCCCTTTTCCTCACCCAGGGAGATCTTCTTCAGCCAGAAGTAATATTTCATGATCAGCTTTTCAAAGAAAGGCAGCTCATTGTCGTTGGACAAGAACTTCTCCAGTACAACAAACTGAAAATCACTGCTTATATTGTTACGTTCCAGGCTTTCATATCGGCTGGCGATGTTTACCTCTTTATTGGCATACAGCTCCTCCACCACCCTTTTCATCATCAACTGTATCTTCTGCTCTACCCTGAAGCCCAGACGGAATTCCACCCGGATAATATCATTTGGAATAATATGTTCTACGACAAATTCTGTCGTATAAGGATCATCTACGATATCCACATGCACAAACCAGTAGATGTCTGCCCGCTTGGGTTTGCGATTCAAAATAGAATAAATGATCTTATGCTCGATTTCCTTAGGGTTATTGGCACTGGTCATGTAAACCAGATGGGTGGAGTACATCGGAATAGACTTGTCATTGCTAAGTTCCTGGATCATAGGCACGTAGTGCTCCAACCGTACAAACTCCACGTAGCGATTCTTGATTTTGCGACTGCGGAACCAGACGTACATAACCCCGAAAAGGATACCGCCCACAATAATGGCTACGTAACCTCCATGCGGAAATTTATTCAGATTGGCCCCCAGGAAGGAAAGTTCAATTACCAGATAGACCAATAAATAAAGCACGACCCACGCTCTTCTGATACGCTTGCCGATCAGGTAATTAGCAAATAAGATAGAGGTGCTGATCATACATAGCGTAATAGCCAACCCATAGGCCGCTTCCATCTTGGAGGATTCCTGAAAATGCAGTACGATAGCAAGACACCCGATCCATAGTAAGGTATTGACCCCTGGAATATATACCTGTCCTTTTTCTTCTGAAGGGTATTTGATCTTCATCTTTGGCCACAAATTAAGCCGGAGCGCCTCAGAAATCAATGTAAAAGAGCCTGAGATAAGTGCCTGTGAAGCAATGACGGCTGCAGCCGTCGCAATCAGGATACCCACCAGTCTGAAATTGTCTGGCATAACCGCAAAGAAGGGGTTGCGTCCCAGATCCAGCGTTCCGTTTTTGTACTGAGCCAACAACCAGGCACCTTGTCCTAAATAGTTTAAGATCAGACAGAGCTTTACAAATACCCAGGTAACATAAATATTTTTACGACCACAGTGTCCCAGATCCGAATAAAGCGCTTCGGCCCCCGTCGTACACAGAAAAACAGCGCCTAGCAACCAGAAACCACCCGGATAATCAATCAGCAACCGGATTGCGTAATAAGGATTAAAAGCACGCAGTACGCTCAGGTTATCCATCAGATGACTGCCTCCCAAGAGCGCCATCATAATGAACCAGGCCAGCATGATCGGTCCGAATAATTTGCCTATGTTATAGGTCCCGAACTGTTGCATAAAAAATAATACGCAGATAATTGTCATGACGATCAGCACAATGGCCTCTCTGGTAATACCTGCAAATGCCGGGATGAGTTCCAGACCTTCAATGGCAGAAGTCACGGTCACCGGTGGGGTGATAATGCCATCGGCCAGCAGCGCTGCTCCGCCGATCATTGCCGGCACCACCAGCCACTTCTTTTGTCGTCTCACCAATGCATATAAACTAAAAATGCCGCCTTCACCTCTGTTATCAGCCCGTAAAGTCAGCACTACATATTTTATGGTTGTCTGGAGTGTTAAAGTCCAGATAATACACGATATACCTCCTATGATAAGTTCAGGAAAACGTCCCGAAGGAATGAGATCATGGTTCAAAATGGCCTTTAATACATACAATGGAGAGGTTCCGATATCTCCGTAGATGATCCCCAGGGCTATCACAAGGCCTGCTAATGAAACCTTGTTGATATTGTTTTTACTCATGTGGTTGTACCTTACTGAATAATTAGGTTGCTGGCAGGTTATGCCGCCTGTTAAACGGCAAAAATACAAAACCCTTTTCAATTATCTGGCTTAATCCTGCTCACGATTGTTCGTTTAACGAAAGATAATTTCCGGCGATTCAACAGGTGGGTTGGTCTTCATAAGCTATATTTGCTTTTAAATTCATTATTGTAACTGTGGTTAGCCTCTTTAAAGAAAAAACCACCATCGGGGTGTTTCGGTTGATCCTCCTAAGTGTGGTCGTTCATATTCGTTTTTTCATTCATTCTCCGGTAGTTGTTACACCGCCGGACAATTTATTATTGGCCCCACTGCTCAGACAAATCACCGGCCTGCCTACGCTGGTACTGGCGATGATCTATCATGGCCTTGTCGTTATTCAGGGACTCCGGCTCAACTATATCCTGGGTAATCACAAACTTTTCGCCCACACCAATTTTACAGTGGCGATGTGTTACATACTGTTTACCGGGCTGCTGCCAGCCTGGTGCAACATCACAGGGGCGCTGGTCATAAACACTTTAGTTATCTGGCTGGTACATTTACTGTGTCAGTTGTACCATACAACCAAACCAGGCGCTGTTGTCTTTAATATCGGGCTGGTCACAGGCATTGCTGTGTTATTATATCCCCCTGCCTATTTATTGCTACTGGCAATGCTCCTGGGAATTTTGATCATACGCCCTTTTCGGTTTACTCAAATCGTGGCCTATCTGATCGGGGCAGCCCTGCCCTTATATTTTCTGGGTTCCTATCTCTACCTGCAAGGAGAATTAACGCAGCTACTGCAGTATCTGCCTAAACTGAAGCTGCAGCGGCCATCTTTTGACAATCGAGGCACTTTGATCGGCAGTTTTGCCTTAATCTTAATTTGCCTGATTGGCGGATTTACCTATATGCAGGCGGGTATGCATAAACTGCTTATTTTGGCCCGTAAATGCTGGATCATTCTGTTTTTAATGTTGCTGTTGCTGCTTCCGACTATCTTCACCGTTCAATACGCCACTGTTGTGGTCCTGCTGCTTTTGATGCCTGCCTCAGCCGCAATCGCAGGGAATCTGTTTTACTATAATCAGAAAAAGGTATTACTCTCCGTCTTATTCTGGCTATTTATCTTCTCTGCCTGGTTCTATAGTTTTGATGGCTGGTCCCTTCTGTCAAAGAAATAAAATTTATAGCGGACACCTGCTTCCCTGCTCGGTAAATCCCCTTAAATCGTTTAACTTTGCACCCGAGTTGAGCGAAACTGGCAGGCCAGCCGGCCATCAGACGTTCTTTTACTATAAACATAAAAATTCTACGATGAAATTTGGAGTGGTGGTATTCCCTGGATCCAACTGTGATCATGACATGCAGGATGCTTTGCAAAATGACTTAAATAAAGAAGTCAGGATGCTCTGGCATAAGGATAAATCTCTTGACGGGTTCACTACGGAAGACTGCATTGTACTGCCTGGCGGATTTTCATTTGGAGATTATCTGCGCTGCGGCGCGATTGCCCGCTTTAGCCCGATGATGCAAAGCGTTATTGATTTTGCAGGCAGAGGAGGAAAAGTGCTCGGCGTATGTAACGGTTTTCAGATCCTTTGTGAAAGCCACTTACTGCCTGGCGTTTTGACCATGAATGCACATCGCCAGTTCGTTTGCAAAAATAACTACCTCAAAGCTCCGGGCGGCAGCCCTCTGCTGATTCCGGTAGCACATGGAGACGGCCGCTTCCAGGCAGATGAAAAAACCTTGGATGAGCTGGAAGCGAACAATCAGGTATTGTTCTACTATTGTGACGAAAAGGGCAATATTGTTGAATCGGCCAATCCAAACGGTGCCATCCGCAATATCGCCGGCATCCGCAATAAAGAAGGCAATGTATTTGGAATGATGCCACACCCGGAAAGAGCAGTCTCAGCCGCCCTGGGTAATCAGGATGGCAAAAAAGTATTTGAAATGCTGGGCTTGCTTTAACAGCAATTTCAAACAATACGTTAAAAATAGATTCTTCCGGATCAGGAACATAGCTGGCTTAAATAGTCAGAATATATTCAGGCTGAACAAAGCGCTGCGTTTTTCAGAACGTTGAATGCACCCGAGAAATCTTTCTAGCCAAGTTTGCCAGCTGCATACAATAGCAGGCAGCTTTTACTGCCCTTAAACGTAAGGAAAAATCTGCACGGAACTGGCTTGGAATTTGCGCATAAACGCATAGAAACCATGCCTGTTTTGAAAAATATGGCGATCCCTTAACGATGCCTTTTAAACAACTTTGGACGAAATTGGTCTATATTTGGTCAGCTTTTCAATAAAGCATAGTTAAGACAATGTAATTTTAAAAGAAAACAAAGATGAAAAGATTAACAGCAACACTGGTATTGGCTTTTATCACCGTTCTTTCTTTCGCACAGCAACAGCAGTCTCCCGTAAAATGGAGCTCTGCAGCGGAAAAAGTCGATGGCGGACAATATAAAGTGACGATTACTGCCACATTCCAGGAACCCTGGCATATTTATTCCCAGAATACGCCTGACGGCGGCCCGGTTCCCACTAGTTTTACATTTACCAAAAACCCTCTTGTAACCCTGGTTGGCAAACCCAAGGAAGCAGGAAAGATGCAAACCGTTCATGACAAGAATTTTGGCGTGGATGTAAAATATTACTCCAATAAAGTGAGTTTTACGCAACTCGTTAAAGTAAAAGGAAACGTTAAAACCAATCTGGCGGGCGAAGTTGAATTTATGGTGTGTAATGATCATGAGTGCCTTCCGCCCAGCAGTTCTAAGTTTTCCGTGGCACTAAAATAACACGATATACTGAAGTATACTGTTTTAGTATACTGGTAAAACCTAATTTTAAGGTTTGTCCGTCAAGTTTACGGACAAACCTTTTTACTTTTGTACCCAATTGAGGTAATAGCCATCTTCATTATATGAATAGACTTATGCGAAAATATATTTTACTCTTCTCCCTCTTTATTGTAGCCCTTTGCGGTTGCAAAGCGCAGAAAGCCGGCAATCCGGATGAGGATCCTGTCCATTTTACCGCAACTATACAACGGTCCAATGATACGCTGGCCTTGCTGAGCATAAAAGCAGTTATTGCCCCAGGCAATATGTTGATGAGTACCCATAAGTTCTCCGAGGAAGATGCCTTTATGTCTACACTCGATCTGGACAGCTCTCTAAAGGCCTATCAGCTATCTACTGACAGTATTACTGAAAAAGGAAAAATACAGTCACTGAACGCACCTGATTTAGGAGGGACGCTGCATTATTATACGGACAGTGTAAGCTTCGAGCTTCCGCTGCATATTAAGTCCTCTGAAGAGGCAACGGTTCGGGGAGCACTGACCTGGCTGGCCAAAAACGGTGATAACTTTCCCAGCGGGGAATACAAATTTGTCGTACCCCTTAAAAAAGGCGGCAGCTCGCCAACGCTTTCTGCAGGTGCTAGTGGCAATACTGTTGCCGCGCCTTCTGATATAGATAAAGACAGTTCCCTGCTTAGAATCTTCTGGCTTGGGCTAATCGCCGGCTTGATCGCTGTGTTTACCCCTTGTGTTTTCCCGCTCATTCCTGTTACAGTGAGTTTCTTTCTAAAACGTAGTAAGAGTAAAAGCGAGGGAATCCGCAATGCCGTTATTTATTCTGTTTCTATTATTCTAATTTATACCGTCCCTACTTTCGTTTTGACCAAAATATTCGGTGACGATATAATGTATACAATTGCGACCAGCGCAATTGCGAACTTACTGTTCTTTGCCATCTTTATCATATTTGCGATCTCTTTCTTCGGCGGATTCGAGCTTACCCTGCCCAGCAGCTGGGCAACTAAAGCGGATCAGAAAGCCGGTGCAGGAGGCTTGATCGGTATTTTCTTCATGGCCCTTACCCTTGTAATTGTCTCGTTTTCCTGTACCGGGCCGTTTGTTGGTAGTTTGCTGGCTCAGGTCAGTTCTGCGAACTCTGCGCATGCAGGATCGGCAGCGGTCTTTGGGATGCTGGGGCTGAGTGCCGGACTCGCCATTCCATTTTCTTTATTTGCATTCTTCCCGTCTCTGCTCCACGTTTTGCCTAAGAGCGGCGGTTGGCTAAACAGTGTAAAAATAGTGTTTGGGTTTATCGAACTCGCCCTGGCCATGAAATTCCTGTCTCTGGTGGACCAAATCTATGGCTGGCATCTACTTGACAGAGAAATATTTCTGGCGATCTGGATTGTGCTGACTTTACTTACCGGTATCTATCTACTGGGCAAACTCAAGTTTTCTCATGACAGTGACCTAAAATACATCAGTATCCCCCGCCTGTTCTTTGCAATTATCTTTTTGACTTTTGGCGTTTATCTGATTCCCGGTATGTGGGGCGCTCCACTTAAATCCATGAGCGGATTATTACCGCCCGTCACCACACAGGATTTTGATCTTAACGCCTTGCAATATAAACTGGATGGCGTCGCCAGCAGCGGCAGCGCAGGCAATACTGCCAACTTTGCTAATCAGGCAGCACCTCCCAAACTCTATGTTGACAAATTGCATGTCCCTTATAACTTAACCGCGTATTTTGACCTGGAGGAGGGTTTAAAGGCGGCCAAAGCATTAAATAAACCAATCATGCTGGACTTTACAGGCCACTCCTGTACCAATTGCCGCAAGATGGAAAACGAAGTCTGGGGCGCACCCGAAGTGCTGAAAAGAATGAAAAATGACTTTGTACTGGTGAGCCTATTTGTAGATGAGCCCTCTACCCTGCCGGTGGATCAGCAGTACACCGATAAGAATGGCAAATACATCTCTACAGTCGGCGATAAAAATAAGGATTATGAAATATCCACCTTTGGCGTGCTCGTTCAGCCGCTTTATATGTTTCTGGACACTGAAGGCAAGCCGCTGACCAAGGAACATTACGGCTATGATTCCAATATCGATAAGTTCGTTAAACATCTTGACGATATGAAAGCAGCCTTTGAGGCGGGCAGGAAAAAATAAAAGCAGCTGCAGCGTCATTCCCAGCTTATTGAACCGGCCTGTCCATAACAAATTACGACATCATATTTTAATTGATGTATAGGATTGCTACGCTGGAAGCACAATAAGCTCCCGGAAGTAATATCTATAGTGGTAAGGAATTTGTCGGCATGCCTCTGCTACCGTTACCCTTAGGTCTAACTAAACCCAGATCAATATTACGGTTTAAAAGGCTCCTTTTTCAGGAGTTTTTTAAAAAAAGCAGCCCTTTGTTTAAAAAAAGTAAAGGAATAGGCAAAAGGACTTCTCTCAATATCGGAAAAGCCGGCACTGTTTCTTAAAAATATGCAACCGTCAAAACGCAGCTTTAAATTAGCAAAATGGAAAGAATTTCTATTTTGGCTACGTCTAAGAATATTCATTGAGGAAGTCATCCAGGGAGCAAGATATTTAGTTGAATAAAAAAAGAAATCTCCTTTTGACATTAAAGCGGCGTGTTCAAAACTATGTAAAGGAACGAAACGCAGCGTGTCTTCAATTAATCTAACTGTCGATGAACAACTGTCTTGATTAAACTTTCCGGCGCCAAAAGTAAAATCAAGGGCGTAATAATTCTTTCCATACCTCTCAGTTAAAAGGCGCCCGCATGTCGGATTATAATGCATTCCAACAGAATTTATTTTCTGAAGATGCGAAACGTGTCCGAGTATAGCTATTATTTCTTCAGGTCTGGTAAATAAAGTATCTAGCTTTACCGCTCTTTTTGCCATATTTGAATCTCTGTTAAAAAATCGTTGAGATTCGCTTGTATTAAATTGGTCCGTTAAAGCATTCATATAATATTCAAATCCTTTTCTCCCTAAAATAGATTGAATCCCTGAATCATGCTTAGCCATCTGGACGACTTCACCTATTTGATTATTATAAATTTTTTCCAGATAATCTGCCGATTTTTTTATTCCCAATAAAAGCAAGTGGTAATCCAATAAAGGAATTCTTGGCGTACTTAAAAACGCTGCATTATCAATGCCCGCTATATGTACTTTTCTTTCCAGCTTCGAATTGAAAACTCTCAGCCATTCCAAAAAAGTCATCAGCGTCCCCCCGTCCATTACAAGTTTAAAATACCCTTTAATCAGCTCTTTAGATGTGTCAGGGGCAATTCCCTGAGCATATAAATCGAATAACATCGAAAGATCAAACGGGAACTCCAGTAAAACGAGTTTGCAATTATGTTGTGTAATTAAATTTTTTAAAAAAAGGACCTGTGCCTCAGCTATACTCTGGCTTCCATGCGCACTTTCTCCAAGCCCAACGACCTTCTTGCCCTCAATATCATCAATATTGTCAAGTAGATGTATAAAATCCTCCGAGTTTAGTTGCACAATTTTAGATGATTTCAACGAACGGTTGAATTTTCCAATATTCTCGCTTGTGTTTTGGATATTGTTTTGATCAAGCTTTATAGCTATTTTTTTAAGATTGACCCTCTGGGAGGTATCTAAATCACCTTTGTATTCAATAAATATATTTAGAGCTTTCACATCTCCGCCATGCCAAAAAATGGATAAATCCTTCCAAGATGGAGACACTGCAATACTGTCTTCTTTACCAAATACAATTCTTTCATTTTTGTCGATGCCTACTACTTTTAATGAAAGCACATTATTCGTGCTATTCATAGCTGGCAACGAAACGCTTAAATGTTTGTATTGAACCGAAGGCAAAACAACATGCTCACTTAAAAGAAAACGCATACCGGGAGCACTCCAAGTTTTCTTCTTATAATCAATTTGCAGAAACCCATTATCCGTGCTATTACTTAGCACATTATATTGCAATTCCGTATTATCTTGATGATCCAGCCAGCTCCAATTGCAGCTATTGAATGTACTGAAATCCAAATACGGATAGCGATTTGATTTTTGCGGGTAACAGTTTGCAGTAAGAAGGCCGAGAAGAAATAAAGCGATAACATTCTTCATATCGAATCTGATTAAAGTATCGGAAACAATTACAATTTAAGACAAATTGTTCAAATAGAAGAACTATATAAGACAAGGGTGTATACAAGGCTGCCGCCATTATTAGTGGGAGCACATAAAGTACTTCAGTTTTCGAGCAAATCATAATAAGGCTCAAAGGCGCATTTAAATAGTTTAATCTTTATCCGTTTATTTACTTATCTGCTTTATGGATGACTCTTCAGATCTGCCAGAACAGCGATTTGCTGGTAAGAGTGGCAAATACATCTCTACAGTCGGCGATAAAAATAAGGATTATGAAATACCCACCTTTGGTGTGCTCTTTCAGCCGCTTTATATGTTTCTGGACACAGAAGACAAGCCGCTGACCAAAGGACATTACGGCTATGATTCCAATACCACTAAGTTCGTTAAACATCTTGATGATATGAAAGCAGCCTTTGAGGCGGGCAGGCAATAAAGAGACTTCCCTCAAAAGCAGTCGCCTGTTAATCGTATCAGAAAAGGGTCCAAAATCACAGGCAACAGAATTTTGAACCATTTTTTCTGAAAACTTAAGTTATCAGCAATAGCTGTAAGCAAAAGCAAAAAGCAAAATGACCGGCGTAATTAAACGCCGGCCATTTTGCTTATTATTTATGCAGCAATGTGCTGCTCAGATCTATTTTCTTTTTCTTATATCATTAATTTAATTCTCAAACGAGCTATAGTAATAAGGCGTTTTTGCCTCAAACTCCGCACTACAGGTATCTACCATTTTGTAGACACGGGTAATTCCGGCTGCCTTACGTTTTTCATAAACCTGATCCTCCGTACAGTCACCATGAACAATCTTAGCGATCTGCGCGTCTCCAAAACCATGCTTTTTGGCATCTTTAAGCAAATCCAGCGGCAAATTATCAATGGAATGTTTGGCGATCTCTTTTTCGATATTGCACAGCAATTGAATCTGATAAATAAACCAACGGTCGATCTGAGTAGCCTGCACAATGGTTTTAACCGTTACACCCAGCATCAGGGCATCCTTAATTCTGAAGATACGGTCCCATTTCGGCACTTTGATATACTCAACAAGGTCTGCGGCTTTCATCTGGTTTTTACCATAGTAACCCAGTCCCAGGGCATCATTTTCAAGACTCTGACAGGCTTTCTGGATCGCTTCAGTAAAGCTGCGTCCAATGGCCATCACCTCTCCGACACTCTTCATCTGCAAACCTAATGTATCATCAGCCCCTTTGAACTTATCGAAGTTCCAGCGGGGGATCTTAACGATCACATAATCCAGTGCCGGCTCAAAATACGCTGAAGTGGTTTTGGTGATCTGGTTTTTCAGCTCATCCAGGGTGTAGCCAAGCGCCAGTTTAGCGGCGATCTTTGCAATTGGATAACCGGTAGCTTTAGAAGCCAGTGCAGAAGAACGGCTCACACGAGGATTGATCTCAATGGCGATGATCTCCTCAGTTTCCGGATTCAGGGAGAATTGTATATTACAGCCGCCGGCGAAATTACCCAAGTCACGCATGATTCTGATTGCAGTATTACGCATCAGCTGAAAAGCTGTATCGCTAAGCGTCATAGCCGGTGCGACAGTAACACTGTCTCCGGTATGAATACCCATAGGATCAAAGTTTTCTACCGTACAGATAATAGCTACATTATCCGCGCTGTCACGCAAAAGTTCCAACTCAAATTCTTTCCAGCCCAGTACCGCTTTTTCTACCAGTACTTCGTGGATCGGAGATGCTTCCAGACCACGGTTAAGGGCTTCATCCAGATCATCTTTTGTATGTACAAATCCGCCACCTGTACCACCAAGCGTGAAAGAAGGACGGATAACTAATGGAAAACCGATCTCTTGAGCAAATTCCTTGCCTTCCAGAAAGCTGTTGGCCGTCTTGGCTGGAGCTACCTGAATCCCCATCTCAATCATCCACCTGCGGAACAGTTCTCTATCTTCTGCCTTATCGATAGCGTTTATATCAACACCTATCAACCTGACACCATATTTTTCCCAGATGCCCAGATCAGCGACCTCCTTACACAGATTAAGCGCCGTTTGTCCACCCATGGTCGGCAATACCGCGTCAATATCATTTTCCTGAAGGATTTTTTCAATACTTTCTACTTCCAGCGGTAACAGGTAGACCTTGTCGGCCATCATGGGGTCAGTCATGATCGTCGCCGGGTTACTGTTAATCAGTGTCACTTTGATTCCTTCTTCACTGATACTGCGTGCAGCCTGGCTGCCGGAATAATCGAACTCACAGGCCTGACCGATCACAATGGGACCAGAGCCTATAATAAGTACCGATTTGATTGAATTGTCTTTTGGCATCTTTTTAAAAATATAAATTGCGCAAAACTACAAGTTTATGGCCAAACTAAAAAGACAAATTACAGGTAAGTGTAACTAAATAATTGTAATTAACTGGTGCTTAGGATGATGACTTTTAAAATAAGGTCCTTAAAGCATCAGGCTGGTAATCAGATAATCAAGGGTAAGAATAATTACACAGTTCAGCGTCACAGATCTCGTAGAAGTGCGGCTGAGCTCTACCGTGCCTCCTCTAAAATAAAACCCCAAATAAAACGCCACACTGGAAATAACGAAGGCGTAGGCAAAGGTCTTTACGCCCGCCACGGCTACTTCATACGGATTAAATTCGCTGGTTAAGCCTGTCAGATAATAAGCAGTCGGTATATTATCGGAAAATAATGCCACCAGATAGCCACCAAACATACTCAGCGTCAGCGAAAATATTATCAGACAGGGAATCGTCAGCATGGCCGCCAGTATCCGGGGAAAAAGCATATAGTTAAGCGTCTGTACGCCCATGATCTCCATGGCATCTAACTGCTCATAAAGCCGCATATATCCTACTTCCGAAGTAATCTTAAATCCCACTACACCTGCCAGGATACAGCAGATGCCTGTCGGAGCTATTTCCAGCATCATAGAGTCTCTGACGACCGTTGCAATAACCGAGCGGGGCACAATAGGATTGGTCAGCATATATGCCACCTGCAAAGTCATTACCATGCCCAAAAAGATGGAAATAATACAGATTACCGGCAGAGCTTCCAGCCCGATAAATTTGCATTGGTCAAAAAACTGCTTTCTGAACATCCGGAAATTATCAGGTACCGTGAACATGTTTTTTAACATGACCATGTACCGGCCCAGTTCGGTTAGTATTTCGGCAATTTTTTTCAGGATGATTGCTTTTAGGTAGCTAAACTATTGTATTTCAGGGATTATTCCAAATCTCCACAGATTTTAAACTCCGTTCCTTCCAGGTGTTCATCCAGACGAAGCTGACAGGCCAGACGGCTGCTGTCATCTGCATCCGGCAATGTATCCAGCATATCCATTTCAGCGTCGTTTTTTTCCGGCAGCTGATCCTGGCCCCTACTGAACTTGACATGACAGGTCGCGCAGAGAGCCATACCTCCACAGGTGGCCATAATATTATATTCAAAGGCCTTTAAGGTCTCCATGAGACTAAGACCCATATCATCAGGTGCCTCTAAAGTTTGTTTTGACCCATCCCGGTCTTCTACTGTAAATTTTACCATACTCATAGTGGTGCAAAGATAATTGCTTCGCCCAATATCTGAACAAGGCCAGGTAGTTTCACTTTATAAAACGTATAATTTTCTTTATTCAGTTATTCTTCTATACGCTTTATAAAACGACAAATGCGCTTCCCTTATTTCAGGAAAACGCATTGTCGTATTATTTTGTTAATATTCAATAAGTTCTAAAACTCATGCACGCCATTTACTGTCGTATATTTAAAGCTTAAGTGCTTATCCGGGAATACATGTTTAAATGCACTTTGCATCATGATCGCGCCTTCGTGGAACCCACAGAGGATAAGTTTTAATTTGCCAGTATACGTATTAATATCCCCGATCGCGTACACACCCGATACATTAGTGGAGTAATCCGTCGTATCTACTTTAATCTGTCCTTTCTCGATTTCCAGTCCCCAGTCTGCAATAGGCCCGAGCTTAGGGCTTAAGCCAAATAACGGGATCAGATAATCCGCCTTGATGGTCTGCTCTTTCTTTTCAGCATCTTCATAGAAGACCGACTTAAGCGACCCGTTTCCATCTATTTTTTTGAGGTTAGCTTTTAAGATCAGATCGATCTTGCCTTCTTTGGCCAGATTAAATACTTTTTCTGCAGAGTCAGGCGCACCACGGAAAGTTTCCCCACGGTGTACCAACGTAACTCTTTTAGAAATATTAGATAAATATATCGTCCAGTCTAATGCAGAGTCTCCGCCGCCGGCCAGTACAATTTCTTTATCTCTGAACAGTTCCGGATTTTTCACCATATAGGCGACTCCTTTACCGTGTTCAAATTCTTCCAGGCGCTCAATAGCCGGTTTACGTGGCTCGAAGCAGCCTAACCCGGCCGCAATAACAATAACCTTACAGGCAATTGTTGTTCCTTCGTTCGTCCCGACAATAAATGACTGATCTTCCTGCCGTTCAATTGTCTCCACACGTTCGCCTAATGTAAAAGTCGGATGAAAAGGAGCGATCTGTTCCATCAGGTTATCCACGAGTTCCTGTGCATTGACAGAAGGGAAACCTGGAATATCATATATTGGTTTATGGGGATAGATTTCTGATAATTGACCGCCCACTTGTGGTAAAGCGTCAATTAAATGACAGCGCATCTTCAGCAAACCCGCTTCAAATACAGAAAAAAGCCCAACGGGTCCAGCCCCAACTATGCATATATCAGTGGTTATCATATCTAAAAATTAAGAGCTCTATTGAAATTTGGTGCAAAATTAATCCATCTGCCTAAGTAATAAAAGGTTTTGCCTAAACATTTTGATTATTGACACTATAATGACAAAAAACGCTCCACATTGTCATAAAAATCACTGTCCTGCTGTCATTATTGCGGTTTTAGGACTTCGGCAAATAATTTGAACGGTAGTTGGTTAATCGTCAAGAAAATAAGCGAAATCATGAGTATAAACGGCAAAAAGCATCATGAAAATGATGAACAATTCCAGGATAATCAGGAACATACGACTGATAATCAATCCACTGAGCAGACCAGCAGCAGCCCCGAAAATGAGGCTGAAGCTGAAAGTCAACAAGACTTTTCTGCCAACGAAACAGAGCAATTATCCGCCGCTTTGGCAGAACAGAAAGATAAATATATACGCCTGATGGCTGAGTTCGAGAATTACAAAAGAAGAACTGCCAAAGAGCGTATTGAACTCATTCAGACAGCAGGCAAAGACATTATTGTGAGCCTGTTGGATGTACTGGATGACTGCGACCGTGCGGAAAAGCAGATGAGCCATGACACTGATATCCATCATGTTAAAGAGGGCAGCCTGCTTGTTTTTAATAAGTTCAGAAAGACCCTTGAATCTAAAGGCGTGAAACCCATGGAGAGCCAGGGGAAGGAATTTGATGTGGAAACACAGGAGGCCATCGCGGAGGTGCCCGGTACCCCTGAACAAAGTGGCAAAGTGATCGATGTGATCCAGAAAGGTTATTTGTTAAACGATAAACTGATTCGTTTCGCTAAAGTGGTGGTTGGGAAATAACACCATTTATTAGGATCTGAACCGGTAATTTTTATTACCCAAACACACACTGAACAGCAAAAAGATGAAAAGAGATTATTATGAGATTCTGAGTGTCACCAAAACCGCAAGCGGTGATGAGATCAAAAAAGCCTATCGTAAAGTGGCCATGCAGTTTCACCCGGACCGCAATCCCGGTGACAAAGAAGCGGAGGAGAAATTTAAGGAAGCAGCTGAGGCCTATGAAGTATTGAGCGATGCGGATAAAAGAGCAAAATATGACCGCTACGGACATCAGGCTTTTGGCCCGGGCATGGGTGGCGGTAACCCGTTTGGCGGCGGCGGCATGGATATGAATGACATCTTCAGCCAGTTCGGCGATATCTTCGGAGGCGGGGGCTTCTCAGACTTCTTCGGCGGTGGAGGCGGCAGAAGCAGTCAGGGACGCGGTTCCAAAGGCAGTAACCTGCGTGTAAAAATCCGGCTAAATTATGAAGAAATGGCTGCCGGCGTAACCAAGAATATTAAAATCAAAAAATACGTTACTTGCTCTCATTGCCATGGTAATGGTGCCAAGGACAGCAGCAGTATAGAAACCTGTAAGACGTGTCACGGAACGGGTCAGGTCAGAAAGGTTCAGTCTACTTTTCTGGGACAAATGCAGACAGTGGTGGTTTGCCCGACCTGTCAGGGACAAGGTTCTACCATTACTGCAAAATGCGGCCACTGTAAGGGTGACGGCAGGGTCTATGATGAAGAAACTGTTGCAATCAATATCCCTGCAGGCGTGTATGAAGGACTGCAGCTCAGTATGAGCGGCAAGGGAAATGCCGGCCTCAGGGGAGGTCCCGCGGGAGACCTTCTGATCGCAATTGAAGAAGAAGCGCATAAGGAACTGCACCGCGATGGCATCAACGTGGGCTACGACTTATTCATATCTTTCCCCGAAGCCGTATTCGGCGCCCAGGTGGAAGTACCAACCATTGGCGGCCGCGCGAAGATCAAGATTCCTGCAGGAACACAGAGTGGCAAGATCTTCCGGCTCAAAGGCAAGGGATTCCCTGATATTAATGGATATAATAGAGGCGACCAGCTGATCAACGTCAATGTCTGGACACCGCAGCATTTATCGGGTGAAGAAAAGGCGGCTCTTGAAGCCATTAAAGATTCTGAGAATTTCAGGCCACAGCCCAATAAAAACGAGAAGAGTTTCTTTGATAAAATTAAGGAAGTGTTTTCATGACCTGATGAGTGCCTCCATTGCTTTGCGTGTAGAAGATTTGTTCAATTATTATATAACAAGAGAAAAAGGTTACAGTGTTGATACTGTAACCTTTTTCTCTTGCAGGACATTCGCACTTAAGGAACCTTAAGCTACCTGAGAAGTCTTGATATCTTCCTCTGTGGCCAGATCCAGTTCGATCTTAAGGTTATCGATAATGAATTCCTGTCTTTGCGGCGTGTTCTTGCCCATAAAGTAATCCAGTAAACTAAATATATGTGCTCCCTGATCCAGCAATACCGGCTGCACCCGCATATCTTCTCCAATAAAACGGCCAAATTCTTCCGGAGAGATCTCACCCAGGCCTTTAAAGCGGGTGATCTCCGGCTTGCTGCCTAATTTCTTAATAGCAGCCTGCTTTTCCGTTTCATCATAACAGTAAATCGTTTCCTTTTTATTCCGCACCCTGAAAAGCGGGGTTTCCAGAATATAAACATGTTTTTGTTTGACCAGATCCGGAAAGAACTGCAAAAAGAAAGTCATTAACAACAGGCGGATATGCATACCATCGACGTCCGCATCCGTTGCTATGACAATATTTTTGTAACGAAGCCCGTCCAGCCCGTCTTCAATATTGAGCGCGTGCTGTAACAAATTGAACTCTTCATTTTCGTAAACGACTTTTTTGGAAAGACCAAAGCTGTTCAGCGGCTTGCCACGGAGGCTGAATACAGCCTGGGTATCTACATTCCGGCTCTTAGTGATACTTCCGCTCGCGCTGTCTCCTTCGGTAATAAAAATGGTCGTCTGCTGTTGCTTTTCCAGGACATCTTCTTTATTCTTACCACCGGGTTCTTCATTATAATGGATTTTGCAATCCCTGAGTTTTTTATTGTGCAGATTGGCCTTCTTGGCCCGCTCGTTGGCAAGTTTCTTAATGCCTGAAAGCTCCTTACGCTCACGCTCACTTTGTTCAATGCGTTTTTTCAGGATATCGGCGACAGCCGGATTTTTATGAAGGTAGTTATCCAGTTCCCTGGACATAAACTCCAGCACAAAGCTCTTCATGCTCTGGCCGCCTTCGGCCACATACTGAGACCCTAATTTTGTCTTCGTCTGGCTTTCAAACACGGGCTCCTGCACTCTTACGGCCAAAGCTGCAACGATACTCTGACGAATATCGGCTGCATCATAATCCTTTTTATAGAAATCCCGGACAGTCTTAACAAAGGCTTCTCTGAAAGCCTGCTGGTGGGTTCCTCCCTGGGTCGTATACTGGCCGTTCACGAAAGAATAAAGGTCTTCACCATAATCACTGCCATGAGAGAATGCCACTTCGATATCATATCCTTTTAAGGAGACAATGGGATAACGCAGCTCATCTTCATTCGCCTTTCTTTTAAGCAGGTCAACTAAGCCGTTTTTACTGACGTATTTTTTCCCATTAAAATAAATGGTCAGCCCGGCATTCAGATAACAATAGTTCCATAACAGATCATCCAGGTAATCCGGTTTAAAATGGAAGTTTTTAAACACGGTCTCATCCGGGACAAAATGGACAAAGGTACCGTTTGACTCGCTGGTTTTGGTTTCTTTGGATTCATTAAGCAATATGCCTTTCTCAAAATCAGCGCTGCGCATTTTGCCCTCTCTGTAACTTTCTATCTTAAAATAATTACTCAGCGCATTGACAGCCTTAATCCCGACCCCGTTTAACCCCACACTCTTCTGAAAGGCTTTACTGTCATATTTCGCACCTGTATTAATTTTACTGGCAACGTCCACTAGTTTACCCAATGGTACGCCTCTGCCATAGTCTCTTGCCGTTACGCTCCTGTCTTCAATCGTAATTTCTATTTTGTTACCAAAGCCCATCATGTGTTCATCGATACAGTTATCCAGTACTTCTTTTACAAGTACATAGATACCGTCATCAGGCGCGTTCCCGTCGCCTAATTTACCAATGTACATACCGGGTCTCAGGCGGATATGTTCCCGCCAGTCCAGACTCCGGATGCTACCTTCATCGTAATTTGATGCTGTCATATTCCTAACTTATTTAGTCCAAATTTCGTCAAATATAATCATTTTCTCTGCAAATGCTATAAAATGCTTCTGCCTATTTGCACTGCCGGTCAAATGTAAGGGATTCAGGCAAACAAATAGCCGGTGGTGCATAAATTCAAATACCTGCTTACCAACTGAAAAAATTTCCTTGACAGAAATTAGTATGTTATTGTATTTTTGCGATCGAAATGATTAAGCCAAGCCTCCTTAGCTCAGCTGGTAGAGCAGCGGTTTCGTAAATCGCAGGTCGTAGGTTCAAGTCCTATAGGAGGCTCTGCTGCATATAAAATCCCTGGCAAAATGAGCTTGCCAGGGATTTTATTATAATATCTCCTCACTACTTTTTGTTCCGGCAAGTATTCCGAACCTAGCCGCATAAAAAACAAAAGCTGATGCAAGGTTGCCCTGGATCAGCTTTTGCTATACGGTAATCTATAAATACATATAACCTCTACAGACCAAATCGCCATCCGGCCTTGAAGGCCACCCAACCGTTACCTCCTTTAGGATCTGCATCTTTTTTGCCCATTAGTTCATAATCGATCTGCGCTTCAATTGGGCCAAGCTTTCCGCCGACACCAAAAGAACCCGTGAACCGGGACCCGCTGGTCAGGTCATTTTTCACCCTTGCAGTTCCTACATCTGCATGTAAAAATAAAAGGTTCAGCGGCAAAAAGTTCTGACGCAGTCCGAAGCGCACCGGCACGTAGGACATTCTGCCCGGCCGCGGATTCGCCGATTTGTCCTGACCAAAAGAACTATAGCCCAATGTGCCGGTTGCGTATGTCTTATTGAATAATTTAATGCCACCACCCACTTCTCCACCGATACCGTACTTATAACTTTGCATGATGCCGTTATTGCCCGGATTTTCATAAGCCAGGTGTCCAAAGAGAAAAAACAGTTTTTGCGCGTGGGCAGTCTGCATACCAAGTCCTAATGTCATGGCGATTGCCAGTACGGCACTGAACAAGACTTTTTTAGGCGTTAAAGAGATTCGTTGCATAATTTTTATTTTTAGGGAAGAGTTAAAAGATAACCAGCTGTTCTAAAAATGGTTACATATCCAAAGTTACATAATATTCCTTATTTGTAGCTGTAAAACTACTTACTTTAAAGATTAAATAGTATGCACCTGCAAATATCTTTCCTAATTGATTTGGATAGTCTATCCAGGCTGACAAAAAACAGGAAAAGTGTACATCTCAATTTGAGTATGTACACTTTTCCTGTTATCAAAGCGCTATAAATGTGTCCTGCATCTTTGTGGGATGCCGGAACTATTTTTTCTTAGCATCTTTATCAGCTGCCGCTTCTTCCTGACGCAGCTGACGAGTCATAACGATAGAAGCGATAGGGATACGTTTGGAGTTCATGATTTCCAAATCCGGTTCATTCACGTCTTCTACACGGATGTTCTCATTTAAGCTCAGATTGGTGATATCCAGGCTGATAAACTCTTTCAAGTCTTTAGGTAAACACTTCACTTTCAGAGATTTCAGTTTGGTAACCAGCTTACCGCCGGCTTTAACACCCTCTGCGTTACCTTCCATTTTAACCGGAATAGTAGCGATCAGTTTTTTGCCTTCCACCAGCTCTAACAGATCGACATGGATCAGTTTGTCAGTAACCCGGTCAAATTGCAGGTCTTTAATGATGGTTGTATATTTTTTACCATCGATTTCTACTTCTGCCTTCTGAAACTCACTTGTGTATACCAGGGGTTTGAATTCTTTAGCAGAAGCATAGAAGTTAACTTCTTTTTCACCGCCATAAATTACACCCGGCACGTTCTCCTGAGAGCGAATTTGGCGGGTGGCACTCTTTCCGCTTTCGGTCCTCAGTTGTCCTTTGATTGTAATTGTTTTCATGTTTTATATTTAATGAATAAAAAACTATTTTAGATAAGTTCTTTAAGATCTCTGACCACGGGTTCTTTCCCTTTCTCTTAACTGAGAGTGAAAAAACAGGCTGGAGATGCTTTTGTTTTCATGTGCATTTTTAATCGCAATAGCGAATAAATCTGCCACAGAAAGCACTTTGATCTTATCAGACTGCGCCTTTAATGGTATGGTATCGCAGACTACCAATTCATCCAAAACACTGTTTTCAATGGTTTGATAGGCATTACCACTTAATATTGGATGCGTGCACAAAGCGCGTACGCTTTTAGCCCCCTTCTCCAGCAACAGACCCGCTGCTTTGGTCAGGGTTCCCGCTGTATCACAGATATCGTCCACCAGAACAATATCCTTTCCTTCTACCTCTCCAATTACCACCATACTGGCTATTTCATTGGCCCTTTTTCTGTGCTTGTCACAGATGACCATTTCAGCATTGAAATAGTTGGCCACCTCCCTGACTCTGTTGGTACTACCCACATCAGGGGCCGCAAAGGTAAGATTTTTTAATTTTAATTGCTCAATATAAGGGATAAATATTGCGGAACTGTCCAAATGATCCACCGGAATATCGAAAAACCCTTGAATCTGAGCCGCATGGAGATCCATGGTGATCACTCTGTCAGCGCCTGCGGCTTCTAAAAGGGTGGCTACCAGCTTGGCGCCGATCGCGACACGTGGCCGGTCCTTACGATCCTGACGGGCAAACCCATAATAAGGTATAACGGCAACAATCCTGCTGGCACTGGCTCTTTTGGCAGCATCGATCATCAATAACAATTCCATGAGGTTTTCAGTGGGAGCAAAAGTGCTTTGAACCAAAAAAACATAGTCTCCCCGGATACTTTCAAGGAAAACCGGTTGAATTTCACCGTCACTGAACTTCTGAACATTGATTTTACCAAGGGGAGCACCAAAGCGTTGGGCGATTTTTTCAGCCAGCGCCTGAGAGCCGGTTCCAGAAAAAATCTTGACAGATGGATTCATAACTAAATAGTAATATTAGGTGCGAAAATATAAAACTTCACCAAAACCGCAATTTATTTTCCCTAATAGCCCGCTATTTTCTATGGGAATTTCTATAACAAAGGGGCCAAAACGTTGTATTAATTCCCTTGCTTTTTGCTTTTTGCGCGATTTTCTCCTCTTTTGACGCTAACCCGTACATTTGCCTGTCTAAACTCAGAGATGTACCAATTATTCTACATATACAGTTATTCCGCTCCGGCTTTATATACCGGCCGGGCTGTTTTTGCCGGTCTTTGTGACGCGTTCCGGCTTTGACCCGACGGACGACAGCTAATAACAGGCTTTACCGCCTATACGCATAAAACCGTTCCCTTTCGATTAATAATCAATACATTAGCACCATGCAGCATTTCCCGTAAAACAGGATGATGCCTCGCTGGCCGAATCCTTATAATTTTTAAATTATGAATCAAACAATAAAAGACTGGGCAAAAGATGACCGCCCCAGAGAAAAACTCATTGCCAATGGCGCCGCCTCTATCAGCAACGCAGAACTGCTGGCAATTCTTATTAATTCAGGCAGTTCCAAAGGTTCAGCTTTAGATCTTGCAAAAGAGCTCCTGGGCCGGTATGATAATAAACTTAATTTACTGGCCCGGCTTTCGGTACAGGAAATATTAGCTCATAAAATCCCTGGTATTGGCCCGGCTAAAGCAGTTACCATTCATGCGGCCTTATCACTTTCGACCAGAAAGGAGCTCGAAGGCAAATCCCGCCAGCGACTTGTCGGCGCAAAAACAATTGCAGCCTTTTTGGCCCCGCACATGGCACACTTACAGCGCGAAGCCTTTATGGCTGTATACCTCAATAACGCCATGCATGTCGTGCAACACAAAGTAGTGAGTTACGGCGGCTTAACCGAAACCACGGTGGACGTCCGGGTCATCATTAAATTGGCTTTACAATATAATGCAGTCGCCATCATAATAGCACATAACCACCCAAGCGGTTCGTTAACGCCCAGTCAACAGGATATTGCCATCACTGAATCAATTATTAAAGCAGCGCGTACGATGAATCTAGAGGTAGTGGATCATATTATTATTTCTGATCATGGATTTTTCAGTTTTTCAGACCATAATCTCCTAAAATAGATCCTCTGGACAGCATTTTTTTGGAACCAGGCCTTCCTAACACAACCCAAACGAACCATGGATCTATATTTAACATCATTATCAACGACTTATACAGCACTAGATCTAACAAATTGAGTCGACGGGAAAGTTCCCGGGTGTCAGTTCCCGCTGGTGAAGTTTAGAATTTATCTTTAAAATTCGCTTTGTACGTTCAACTTTTGTTTATTATTGCAAAATTGTACCGTCATATTAGAGAAGATTTCGTATTAAAATAGTATATAATCTAAATAGAATAATGGCAAAAAACTTATTAATAGTAGAGTCCCCGGCTAAGGCCAAAACCATTGAAAAATTCCTGGGGAAGGACTTTGAAGTGGTGAGTAGCTATGGCCATATCCGTGACCTTGCAAAAGGTGACCATGGTATCGATATCGATAAAGATTTTAAACCGACTTATATAGTTCCTGATGAAAAATTAAAGGTCGTCAGCAGCCTCAAGCAAAAAGCCCAAAAGGCAGAGGAAGTCTGGCTGGCATCGGATGAGGACCGTGAGGGAGAGAGTATCAGCTGGCACCTGGCCGAAGTGCTGAAACTCAACCCACATACCACTAAAAGGATCGTCTTTCACGAGATCACCAAACCAGCGATTCAGCGGGCTATCCAGACACCGCGCACGATCGACCTGAACCTGGTCAATGCCCAACAGGCCAGACGCGTACTGGACCGTCTGGTTGGATTCGAACTGAGCCCTGTTTTATGGCGCAAGATCGGAATGACGGGTGGGCTCAGCGCCGGCAGGGTACAGAGTGTCGCTGTCCGGCTGATCGTGGAAAGAGAAAGAGAGATCAACGGCTTTAGCTCTGTCAGCAGTTTTAAAATAGACGGTTATTTTCAGGCCGCTGACCACAGCGGAAAGTCCGTGAGCTTTAAAGCCGAAGGGCCCGCTAAACTTCCGGACAGCAGTGCTGCTGAAAAGTTTTTAGATGCCTGCAAAGGGGCTACATATAAAGTAGCAGATATTCAGGTTAAACCTGCCAAAAGAACACCTTCCGCGCCGTTTACGACCTCAACGCTTCAACAGGAAGCCAGCAGAAAACTGGGATTTGGCGTAAGCAAAACCATGCAGATCGCTCAGCGCCTCTACGAAAACGGACATATCACTTATATGCGTACCGACAGTATCAATCTAAGTGATACGGCCATGGGAGAGATCAGTCAGGAGATTAAAAATACTTATGGAAATGAGTATTATCAGCCCCGTAAGTTTAAAAACAAAAATGACAGCGCCCAGGAAGCACATGAGGCCATCCGTCCTACCTATATTAGTCATCACTCCGTTGAAGGTTATGATGAAAGAAGATTATATGACTTAATCTGGAAAAGGACCATTGCCTCTCAGATGAGTGATGCAGCTTTTGAGAAAACCATCGCTAAAATTGACATTTCCACCCACCAGGAGCAGTTAACGGCTTCCGGCGAAGTGCTGCAGTTTGACGGTTTCTTAAAAGTTTATCTGGAAGGAAAAGACGAAGAAGACGAGGAAGACGAGGAAGGCATGCTGCCGCCACTTACAGTCGGCCAGCAACTGACTTTCAAAGAAATGCTCGCGACAGAGAAATTCACCCGTCCCGCCCCGCGCTTTACAGAAGCCTCCCTGGTGAAAAAACTCGAAGAACTTGGTATTGGCAGACCTTCTACCTATGCGCCGACGATCACAACGATCATGAAGCGTAATTATGTTGAGAAAAGGGAGAAAGAAGGCACAGAACGGATTATACATATACTGCGGCTGGATGACAAGCAACAGATCGCCAAAAAGGAAAAAAAGGAAATCACAGGTGCAGATAAAGGAAAACTTGTACCTACCGATCTGGGTATGGTGGTAACGGACTTCCTAACCATGCATTTTAAAAATGTAATGGATTATAATTTTACCGCTCGTGTCGAAGCCGAGTTTGATGAAATCGCCGATGGAAAGCTTCAGTGGAATAAAATGATCCATGCATTTTACGGTCCGTTCCATTTAAGTATTGAAGATACCATGGAAAATGCCGGGCGTGCCACTGGTGAAAGACAATTGGGTACCGATCCTGCCTCCGGGAAAAATGTATATGCCCGTATGGGGAAATTTGGTCCAATGGTACAGATCGGAGAGCAGGAAGATGCAGATGAGCGCCGGTATGCCTCTATCAGAAAGGACCAGAGTATTGAAACCATTACCCTGGAAGAAGCCCTGGACCTGTTTAAACTGCCGATCAGTCTTGGCACCTATAAAGAGGCGGAGGTATCCGCGTCTGTAGGAAGATTTGGTCCTTATGTAAAGTGGGGAGAGACCTATGTTTCTTTACCAAAAGGCAGTGATCCATTAAAGGCCACCATGGAGCAGGCCATCGGTCTGATTGAGGAAAAGCTCAAGGCAGATGCCCCTGTCGCCTATTATCAGCAAAAACCTGTTACTAAAGGAAAAGGCCGGTTCGGGCCCTTTATCAAATGGGAAGATTATTTTATCAATGTCCCCAAGGCTTATGATTTTGATAACCTCAGCCAGTCTGATATTGATGAACTGGTGGCAAAAAAAATAGAGAAGGAAGCAAACCGGTATATTCATAACTGGCCTGCGGAAAAGATTGCCATCGAAAATGGACGCTGGGGACCTTTTATCCGCTTTGGCAAGAGCTCCATCAAACTCGGCAAAAGAGCAGACGGTGAAAAATTCACAGCAGAAGACTTAAAAGATGTCACGCTTGAAGATGTCAAAAAAATGATTGAAAAAGAGCTTCCTGGTGCATTTGACAAAAAGACCAAGAAATCAGCCAAGAAAGCAGCGCCCAAAAAGGCAGCGAAGAAGGCAGCACCAAAGAAAGCCGCAGCTAAAAAAGCAGCTGCTAAGAAAGCAGTTAAAAAATAAGCTGATTGGAATCTAATACAGGGTGGCCGGTTCTCAAAAGGAACCGGCCATTATATTTCTCAGCATATAACTTCTACTCAACTGTGCAATCAAAATACTTTTGGTCCCTGAAAAAAGTAAAATACATAATAGAAAGGATCATCACCCCTCCTACCGCGCCTAAGACTATTTTCGTTACCATACCTGCTTGGTCAAGCGTAAAAAATCCCACGCAGCAGATCAGTGCAACTAAATAATACCAGTCGGAGATCATGGGTTTAATGATAAGCCTGGTTGTCTGCGCACCGATCTCAATAGATTTTGTCGCATACCATCCTTCCAGCCGCATTTTTATTTCATAATCACCCTCCTGTAAGTCAATTTGCTGTGATGCAAGACCTGCTATCTCATAAATATCTCCGGCTAATTCGACCCTCATCTTAGCGATGGGTAGTAACCCTTTGCGTGTCATTTGAATTGCTGGCATATGATTCCTTTGGTTAAATAAAATTGTCGCTAAAATTACTGTTTTTCAGGAAGCATTCAAAAATTGATCTGAAAACCAACATATATTAGTATGGCCTTTACTATATTTGCAGCACTTAAAAGGAAATGGTGTCTTCCTACTCAACCGCCCCGGGATTTTAGATCCTTCAAGCTGATGGCGCCTACAAATAACCGCACTTAAAGTGCAATTGGTCTAAAAGACCTCAACTTAATTATTTGTAGGAAAACATGAAAAAAATCATTACTTCGTTCGAACACCTGTCGATCCTCAGGCATCTTTTAAAATGGACGCTGATCACCATTCCTGTCGCTTTATTTGCCGGATCGGTGGTGGCACTTTTTTTATGGATGCTGGAAGAAGTTACCCGTATCCGGTGGCAACACCCATGGCTATTATTTTTACTGCCGGTCTCCGGAGTGCTTATCTATCTCTCTTACTATTATGCCGGTAAAAACGCAGAAGCCGGCAATAATCTGATTGTAGATGAAATTCATAAACCAGGCGGCGGCGTGCCGTTTAGGATGGCGCCCCTAGTATTGCTGACAACTGTAGCCACGCACCTGTTTGGCGGTTCAGCCGGAAGAGAAGGCACTGCTGTTCAGATCGGTGGAAGTATCTCCAGTCTGATCGGTAAAAAGCTCAAACTAGATAAGGCTGATACGAAGATCCTTTTAATGACCGGCGTAGCCGCCGGCTTTGGGGCTGTATTTGGGACACCACTTACCGGAGCCATTTTTGCCCTGGAAGTAATCACCGTAGGCAAGATCAACCATAAAGCACTTTTGCCTTGTTTTATGGCCAGTGTACTTGCTGATATCGTATGTAAAGAATGGGGGATACATCATACCCAATATGCGATTGCATTTAAAAATATCTTGACAGATACGGACGGCATGTTCCATATAAACTGGCTATTGCTGCTCAGTGTTATTTTCGGGGGCATCTTATTCGGGCTGGCGAGTTATTTATTTTCTGAGCTTTCCCATACCATTAAAAATTACAGCCAGCGCTGGATCCCCAAAAAATGGCTGATCCCCTTTACTGGCGGCCTGATCATCATCGCACTCACTTACCTGTTGGGCACCGACAGCTATCTGGGCTTAGGTGTAGATAACCCCAAACCAGGGTCCGTCAGTATACTTTCCTGTTTCAAAGAAGGCGGCGCAACTTACCTGAGCTGGTTCTGGAAATTGCTTTTTACCGCCATCACCCTCAGTATGGGATTCAAAGGCGGAGAAGTAACGCCCTTGTTTTTTATCGGTGCTGCCCTGGGGAACGCTGTCGGGATGCTGACCGGCATGCCCATAGATCTCATGGCGGGACTCGGCTTTATTGCCGTATTTGCCGGTGCCACGAATACCCCCATTGCCTGCACACTTATGGGCGTAGAATTATTCGGCAGTGAGAACCTCATCTATTTTGCGATTGCCTGTTTTACGGCTTACTATTTTAGTGGCCATACGGGAATCTATTCCGCACAGAGGCTGGGCTATTCTAAACTCACGGCAGAACGCGAAAGTGATAATGAACTGACCTTACAGAAAATCAGAAAGGCCAGGATAAAGAGAAGAGATAGAGACGCACCACCTGAAAAGTAAAGTCCGGTCCGAAAGCCGCCCCAAACCCGGGCTCACTGCCAGAGACCGGAAGCAAGTAGCTATTATTTATTTTCAATCTCCCCGAAGTAAAGCATGACACGCTGCTGCGTCTGGGTCTGCGGCTGTATGGCATTATTAAAAAGCTCAGCGCTTAACTCCTTATACAAATCAACGGCATTTTTTAAGCTGGCAAGTATCGAGTGCTTTTCATAAACGGGAACGGTTTGCTGCAGCATTTCAAGCGCAGTGCTGTCCAGCTCTTTTTCCACCTTTCGAACACCTCTTGGCAAATTCCCATATTTTATATGGAGCAGCGGACCCAAGACAGTCACTCTTAAAAAACTTAAAAAATCAAGCGCTTCAAAATACTCTCCTCGTCCGACTTTCAATAACGCGTAATGTATCCAGGTCCAGAAACGGTCTTCGATCCATTGATAATCGGGATAGGGAAAAACAGGCAGGGAGCTCTCCAGAAGGCTTTGTAACCTGCCGGCTCTGTCAAAAAGAATAACAGGTGTTTCAATTCTATGGCCAAATTCCCCGGTCGTCACAAATTTTATATCAACGTGCAATAACGGCTGGTCATATAAACAGATCAGCAGCCTTGGTTCTCCCAGATGTTCCCCCGTAAACCCGGAAAGAAGCTTACCTAACCGCTTTGCATAGGCCATCATTTTGTCTTTACGGTCCGAGACCTTGTCTTTGGTAACAATAATCAGATCCAGGTCGGAGAACGCATCCATTTGGTCGGATATCCAGGAACCTCCGACAGCCAGCCCAATAATATCGGCATCTGTTTCCAGGATCTCCTTGGCTCTGTGTGCAAATTCAATTTGTCGCATTTCCATTTTATCTTAAAAAATAAATCAAGGCTTTCTGTTTCCGGTTTTTTACGCCAAATCCAATGCCAAACCCTTTCCATTCAAAATAGAGCAGGCACGAGTTTTGCGCGATCTGACATCGGCCTGAGATCAGCGGCAATGATTAAAGAACGGCAACTATAAAAAAAGGTGTATTAAAGAAGACGAGACTTCCTCAATACACCTTAAATAGATTATATATAGTGGGTATTAGAGCTTAAAGGCCACCGTCATGCTATAATTCACAGGTCTTTGCGGATTTACAGACCAGTAACCGATATAATATTGCTTATCCAGTAAATTATTTCCATTAACAGATACCCTGACATGTTTACCATTGTAATACAGCGTCGCATTCACCAGCGTATAAGCAGGCAGTTCAAAAACACCGGTAACACTATTATCCACTACTTTATAAATACCGGCATAATTACCTCCTATACCAAAGCCAAAGTTTCTCAGCGCGCCTTGCTGAAAGGTATAGGTACCCCAGAAATTCGCCAGATCCTGCGGTCCCTGACCACCGGGAGCCCGGCCTTGTTCTGTATAAAAATCTGTCTTATTTTGTGAAGTATTCTCAATTTTATTATGGGAATAGCCGGCGATCAGGCTTAGCCCGGGAACAGGCTCAGCCTCAAGATCCAGATCGAAACCACGGCTACGGACTTTCCCCCGCTGATCAGCATCCAGCGAGTTGTCTGCAAGCGGTGTAACCCTGTTTTCTACTTTGATATCATAATAAGAAGCGGTAAAAGCCAGTTTATTCTGGATGATATTGGTCTTGACACCTGCTTCCCATTGATTGGCATGCTCCGGCTTAAAGGTCTTCACATGTGGGTTTTTACCATCCTTGTCGTATACGGTCTGAGGGGCCACATTCATAAACGAATTTTGATAATTCGCAAACAGGGACACCTTATCTAACACAGGTTGATAGACCAGGCCAAATTTCGGACTCAGTGCAAACTGATCAAAATCATCTTCTTTGTCGCTTTTTTCGCCCTTATTGTCAAAATAATCCGCCCGGAGACTCAACATCGCCGAAAGATTAGGTGTAAAATTGATCATATCAGATACATAGGCGGCAAAAGTCTGCTTACTCGTATTACTCAGTGAGTTGCCAGTACCGGCCAGCAGACTGTCTATAGAAGCCCTTGTTAAATAGACAGGATGATCTTCATCAACCTGAAACACCTCGCCCTGAGGTGTCACAAACCGGGCGACGCCATAACCGGAACCATTATTGACGATTTGCTGCGAAAAATAATCCAGTCCGATCAACAGACGGTTGCGCACAGAACCAATCTTAAAGTCGGCATTAAAATTCTGCTGAAAGTCAAAGACTCTGTTGCTTTGGTTCTCTTTAGTAATGTCCTGTTCAAAATGATCACTGCCCGCTTCATTGCCAAAGATATAACCGTAATAACCATCCGCCCATGATACACTTCTGGAAATCGCCGTCTGGGAAGACCAGACACCCGATATCTTGTAATTCATCTGGGCCTGTATATTGAACCTTGGATTTTTGATAGTAAGATCATTGGAAGTGAACGACAGATCAGGATTCAGGTTCAGCGATTTAATATCCTTAAAAGTTAACGGGTCTTCACGGTTCGTATGGAAAAACACAGGCGCCGTGGCACGCTCCTCATGATAGATCTCCGCCATAAAATCGAAGGTCAAACGGTCACTGGCCCGGTAAGTAAAAGAAGGTGCCAGGAAGAACGACTTTTTAAATCCGGCATCCTGAAAACTGTTCTCGGTGTGATAATCGGCTACCATCCTGAAGGCCATACTGTCGTTCAGTGGTGTATTATAATCTGCCGTGATCTGACTCAGCCCAAAGCTGCCGCCGGTGTAACTGAGTGTGCCTCCTTTTTGAAAATAAGGCTTCTTGGTTATTACATTGATCACCCCGCCATAACCGACAAAATTCGCCCCGTAAAGTGTACCGGAAGGCCCTTTCAGCACCTGGATCTCTTCAATATTGGCCGGATCCAGATCACCGGCTGTAAACCCTGGCAAGCCGTTATATAATGAGGGTTGCGCTTCAAAACCCCTTAGGGCAAAATAAGTAGCCCCGTCCCCTGCCCTGCCGGTGGACTCCCAGGTTCTGGAGATACCCGGCACATTGCGCATGGCATCATCAAAATTTGTAATTCCCTGCTGGATCATCAGGTCTGCGCCGACACTGCTGTATACCTGGGGGTTCTCCAGGTTTTTAAGTGGCATTTTTGCAACATCGTATGTTACATTATTGCCCAGCAGAATTTGCCTGGCCTGCACGGTAACATCCGCCAGCTGGTCAAAAGTCAGGTTAATGTCAAAATTTTCTGTCACTTTTGCTCCGGCGCTTACATATACCTCTTTGGTCTGCTCCTGTATTCCCATAGCCGTTAAACGCAGTACATAAGTGCCGGCAGCGGGAATATCGATATGATAATTACCATTGATATCACTGATATCCCCCCAGTTCTTACCGTCAATACGGATACTCACCTGACTGGCGGATTTACCATCGGTCGTAGTGATATGACCACTGATGACCGCTTTTTGGGCCAGGCCAATAGCACTGCTACAGCTTAAAATGGTCAATAAGCAAAAAAATGATTTGAGAAGTTTCATAATTGGATTAAGATGTCTGGACAGAAATAATTGATTCAAGTTCTATTATACGGACAACATTTGGCGCCCGGTTTATTCAACTGGCGTTACGGCCAGGACTGCATGCCGCGACAATTATTGCTCGCGCTTTCGCTGGTCCCGGATAGATTGTAAAAGCCGGCGCAAAAATAATTCATACTGCGGCAATCCATTTACGAGATGCGGAAAAGCTTTGGGCCAACTGGTAAACACCGGTCAGGTCCAAAATGGAGGACATCGCTAAATTTGAAAGAGACACGAAAAGGAGGCGCTGGATTTATATGGCATCCTCCAGCGCAAAAAGAACTATAAAACTAACCCGGAACCGCAGGCAAAGCACCGGCGCTAAGCGTCGCATTTAATGGAGAAGCAACTTGACGCTGCCCGGAAAAACACGCCGGCTGTCCCGCTTCGGTTTTGCAGGCCAAAGAGGCCCTTCCATCCATACTAACAAGCGGCAGCATTAACTCCGGACACCTGTTAGCTACAATGATTATTTAGCAGTTAGATCCAACTCCATATGTATATTGGCCCGCTTATAGGGAGAATAATTTCCCGTCACTTTCACAAAACCCAGTTTATAATACAGATTAATGGCTGGCTTCAGTGCCGTGTTGCTCTCCAGATAAATTTTAGATGCGCCTGCTTCCTTTGCCTGTTCAATGATGGCTTTGCCCAATAGCCAGCCAATATGCTTTCCCTGCGCTTTGGGAGAAACAGCCATTTTTGCCAGTTCAAAATCATAATTCGGGTCGTTCATTTTTATTAATGCACAAACACCTACCGGTTCATTCTCATAGAGTGCGACTAATATTTTACCGCCTTTTTTAATGATATATTGATCCGGATTATCCAGTGCTTTATAATCCGTTTCTTCCATTTCAAAATATTGTGTGATCCACGCTTCATTTAGCGCGCTAAAAGCGTTTTTATACCTGGGAGTGTACTTTACAATCTTTACATCCCTGGACTCTCTTAGTTTTTTTTGTTCCTTTACCCGGGCCAGCAGGGATTTCTGGGCCAAAATAAATTCCCATTCTGCAATCGCCTCCCAAAGGTGATGGGTAGCCTCCTTTTCAATGCTTTCAATAGCTGCCCCGACGTCCTGATACTGAACATCAATGGTTTCGGCTAATTTCCTGCCCTTGGCAGTCAACCCGACACGGTTTGTGCGCCTGTCATCAGATTTTAAATTGCTTTTAACCAGGCCGGCGCCAGTCATTTCTTTAACAATCCTGGTAACTGAAGGCTGGGAATGACCGATCTGCTGAGCTATTTCGGTAATGGTCAACGCATCTTTATCACAGAGAACAAAAAAGACGGGAAACCATTTAGGTGTTAAGGCCACATTGTATAAACCATATATCATTGCCGAGTCATCGGTTATTGTAGAGGTCAGTAATCTGAGGCGGCTGCCAATGGCCATTTTACCGGTTTTTTCGAAGATATCCATTATTTACATATTTAATTATATAATCAGTTATGCAAATATAGAGACTATTTTTTTATAACAGCTTAATTTTAATTATTGCTAACATTTAGCCGTTTGTTTTGCGTGTGTACTTGCCACCCTGTTGAGTGGCGCGCCGTGTCAATTTCTTTTTCGGTCTGTAAGGGCCAAAGAAAAATATGGTCATTTGCTAATTTGAACTTAACTTAGGAGAGTAAACAGTAAAAGCTGCTGTTACGGCCACTTGCCGGTGTATTGCTTTTGATGCCCCTTGTTTATCAGCATGACAGAAGCAATAAAGAGAAAATGATACAGCAGTGTACGGTGCTGACACCTGGCCTATTAAGAACGCTATTAACTCTCTGATTTTATGCGCAAGGGCACATTTTTAAAACGCGGATTACCCGTCTCTATTTCCCTGAGTCCAACTTTGGATGCCGAGAATATGAGACCTAAGATCCCGCAGAGCAAAAAAAGGCTGATCACGGTTTCCCTGATGGCTGTTCTGGTAGCCATCCTGATCAGCTTTATTGCGAAATTCCTGATGTTCATTATCGGCTTTATCACCCAGCTGTCCTTTTTCGGCAAGGTAGCCATGACCACCGAAGCCAATCCTTCCCTGAACCATCTGGGCATCTGGGTAATCTTTATCCCTGCCATTGGAGGCATTGTTGTAGGATTTATGGCACTATATGGCTCACAGGCGATCAGAGGGCATGGCATTCCGGAAGCCATGGAGCAGATCCTTACCAATAAAAGCAAGATCAAGCCTACTATTGTCTATCTTAAGCCCATTTCTTCTGCTATTGCCATCGGCACGGGTGGTCCCTTCGGCGCCGAAGGGCCTATTATTGCCACAGGAGGAGCACTTGGATCGACGCTGGGCCAAGTACTGAAGATTTCCAATAACGAGCGAAAAATATTACTGGCTGCCGGTGCCGCTGCCGGTATGGCCACTATATTCGGCAGTCCGGTTTCTTCTATTTTTCTGGCCATCGAACTACTCTTATTTGAATTCTCTCCCAGATCCATTATTCCCGTGGCATTAGCCTGTATTACCGGGGCTGCCGGTCACCATCTTTTTTTCGGCCAGGGGCCTGTCTTTCCAATGACAGACCTGGTGGCTATGCCCAGCAATACCGCACTGTTGTGGTATAGTATCATGGGGGTGATACTCGGGTTTATATCCATTTTGGCAACCAAATCGGTCTTCTGGATTGAAGATCTTTTTGCTAAAATTCCTATAAACTGGTTTTGGTATCCGGCCATCGGTGGCCTGATGGCCGGTGTGATTGGTTATTTTGCGCCCCGCACGTTGGGGGTCGGTTATTTCAATATCACGGATATCCTTACCGGCAGCCTGCCAGTCACTTTATTATTGTCTTTGTCGATCTTAAAGTTTCTTTCCTGGACCATTGCTTTAGGCAGCGGCACTTCAGGCGGAACACTGGCGCCACTATTAACCATTGGGGGTGCCACGGGATTGCTGTTTGGCATGGGCATCAGTCATTATTTTCCTCACAGCGGTGTCAACTTACCGCTGGCCGCACTGATCGGCATGTCGGCCCTATTCGCAGGTGCCTCCCGCGCTTTATTAACCTCCATAATTTTTGCCATAGAAAGCACCGGCCAGTCGAATGCCTTATTGCCACTGTTAGCGGCCTGTTCGGCGGCCTATTTTGTTTCTTTTTTCTTTATGAAATACACCATCATGACCGAGAAAATTGCCCGCAAGGGTGTAAAAATACCAGAATCCTATGAGCCGGATGTGCTGGAAAAAATTCTGGTCGCCCAGGTAACGAAGTCCAATACGATGGTGATGCATGCCACAGACAAGATCAATACGGTCAAGGAGCTTATCCTTAAGGATAATCAGCATATCAACTATTTTATGGTCCGCTCAGGTGACGGGACTTTCATTGGCTATCTCAGTGTTATGGATCTTTTCGGCAATCACTCCGACGATCAACAGATCGGTAGCCTGATCACCGGTAAAAATGAAGTATTCATCCAGGATGCCGACAACCTGTTAACAGCTTTAAAACTTTTGCTTAAAAATGATAAAGAAGCGCTGCCCGTTAAAAATGACAAGGGTAAATACATCGGCCTGTTAACCTATAAAGACATTCTGTCTGCCTATCAGATCAACCAGGGCGAGTTCATTAAAACCACGCCATCAATTTCCTTAAAACGCCGCGGACTGCGCATTCTGGCAAGAGGCAATCATTTTATCCAGGAAAGGCGCCAGCGCCATCCTTAAATAGAAGCCCACGTCTTCTCAAATCCGGAAATTATTTTTCCGGTACTGTATACAATTGCTTAAATTCGTCTTTACAAAAGACCTTGAGACGATTTGAAACAGACAACCACTGAAAAGGAACTAGTCAGGTATAGCCTGAATGAGGAGCAGGAAAAAAGGGAAATTCTGCGCAGATATCGTGCTTTATTACGCACCTTGCGCCCAAAATTCAAAAAAGGAGACAAGGAAATTGTCCGCCACGCTTTTTCCATGGCCGCAGAGGCCCATAAAACCATGCGCCGTAAAAGCGGTGAGCCTTATATTTTCCATCCTATCGCTGTGGCCATGATCTGTGTCGAAGAGATTGGTCTGGGGGTGCGCAGTACGATATGCGCGCTGTTGCATGATACGGTAGAGGACACAGATATTACCATCGAGGACATCACCCGTGAATTTGGTAATGAGATCGCCCGCATCGTAGACGGGCTGACAAAAATATCGACCGTCGTAGACGCCTCCACCACTCAGCAAACAGAAAACTTTAAAAAGATCCTGCTTACCCTTACAGATGACCCCAGGGTCATCCTGATCAAACTCGCCGACCGGCTGCATAATATGCGTACACTGGATTGGATGAAGCAGGAAAAGCAACTTAAAATTGCCAGCGAGACCGTCTGGGTATATGCACCGCTTGCTCATAGAATGGGACTGTATAATATTAAGACGGAACTCGAAGACCTTTCCATGAAGTACCTGGAAAAGGATAAATATAAAGAGATCGCCCGTAAGCTGGCCGAGACCAGAAGAGAGCGTACCCGGTTCATTAATGAATTTATCAGACCGATCAAAGAAAAATTACTGCTTGCCGGTTTTAAGTTTGAGATCTATGGCCGGCCCAAAAGTATCCATTCCATCTGGAATAAGATGAAAAAGAAAGGGGTGGTCTTTGAAGAAGTATATGATCTGTTTGCCATACGGGTCATCCTGGATTCAGCGCCGGAAAAGGAGAAAGAAGAATGCTGGAAGGTCTACTCCATCGTGACTGATGCCTATGCTCCCGCCCCGGAGCGGCTCAGAGACTGGCTGAGCAATCCCAAGAGCAATGGCTACGAAGCCTTGCATACGACAGTAATGGGGCCTAAGGGGAAATGGGTAGAGGTACAGATCCGTACCAAACGCATGAATGAGATCGCGGAAAAAGGACTGGCTGCCCACTGGAAATATAAAGAAGGCACCAGCACGGAAGACCGTTTTGACAAGTGGTTTGGCCAGATCAGAGAAATGATCAGCTCACAGGGTACAGACAGCATTGACTTTCTGGAAGATTTCAAGACCAGTTTTCTGGCCGAAGAAATCTATGCCTATACCCCAAAAGGAGATGTCAAAATGCTGCCCAAAGGCTCTACCGCTTTAGACTTTGCTTTTAGCATTCACTCTGCTGTCGGCCAAAAATGCATTGGAGCCAAGGTCAACCACAAACTGGTTCCCATCAGCCATACCCTGCGCAGTGGTGATCAGGTAGAAATCATTACCAGTAACAAGCAAAAGCCCAGTGAAGACTGGTTAAGCCTGGTCGTAACGGCAAAGGCCAAAAACCGTATCAAAGACGCTTTAAAAGAAGAGAAAAGAACAATCGGCGAAGACGGTAAATATACGCTTAAGCGAAAGCTGGAAAATATGGGGGTCCCTGTCTCTACCTATAATGTAGATGAACTGGTCAGTTTCTACGGACTCACCTCGCATCTGGATCTTTATTACGGCATCGCTATTAAGAAGATTGACCTCAAGGAACTCAAGACTTTTTCAGTCAATGGAGATAAACTGGAGCCACCTAAGCTGGAAATCAAGCCCGAGAAACCGGTCTACAATCCCGATGCGGCAAAAACCCTGAATAAGAAAGATTCCGAACTGATCATTTTTGGGGAGAGCAGCGACAAGATCATGTATACGCTTGCCAATTGCTGTCACCCCATTCCCGGAGATGATGTATTCGGCTTTGTAAGCGTAGGCAAAGGATTGATAATACACCGCACCAATTGCCCGAACGCTGCACAGCTGATGGCCAACCAGGGGCATAGAATCGTCAAGACTAAATGGGCTAAAAACAAAGAAATATCCTTCCTTACCGGTATTGAAATCATTGGCGTGGACGATGTAGGGGTGATCAATAAAATCACCAATGTCATCAGCGGAGAATTAAAGATCAACATCTCTGCGCTAAGCATTGAATCTAAAGAAGGCCTCTTCAATGGTCGTTTAAAGATCTTTGTACATGACAAAGAAGAACTTGATACGCTGGTCGGGCACCTGAAGCGGCTTGACGGCATTCAGGGCGTGGAGCGTTTCGATACCGATGATCTTCAATAGCGGGAACGCCGGTAAGACCGGCGCGCATGAAAAAGCCAGCCGTAAACATTGCGACTGGCTTTTTCATGCATGCAGAACGACAGCTATTTTTTCAAAAACGTTTTTAGCGGCTTTATAAATCTTTCAAATGTTTCAATATGGGGCATATGCCCTACCCCCTCCAGCTCCACAAGTTCAGCTCCCGGAATTTCCTTCTGGGTAGCCTTGCCCAGTAATTGATACTGGCCCATCCGGTCCCTGACTGCTTTATCTTTCACATCCGCCTTTCCGATCGCGGTCCGGTCTCTGGTACCGATAATCAGTAAAGTTGGTACCTGAATGTTTTTAAACTCATACACGACAGGTTGGGTAAAACACATATCGGTTGTTTTAGCGTTAACCATAGCCACTGTAGCGTACTGAGGATCCTTTACCCACCCTGTAAGCAGGTAGACCCACTCATCATACGCTGGCTTCCATTTATTATCATAATAAGAATCAAGCTGGTACTGTTTGGCCGATGCATACGTCGCTTTCAATTCTTTTTGGTAGTTCTCGTCTATGGAAGTATATGGCGCGACGACTTTCCAGTCTTCCAGTCCGATCGGGTTTTCCAGGATAAGCTTTTCTACGGTCTGTGGATACATCAGCGTAAACCGGGTGGCCAGCATTCCGCCCATCGAATGGCCCAGTAAAAAAGTTTTTTTGATCTTCAATTCATCTAAGACACGTTTTGTATTGGCAGCAAGCTGTTGAAAACTATACTGATAGTTAACCTCCTTAGATGACTTTCCAAAGCCAATCTGATCGGGAACAATGACGCGGTATCCTTCACTGATTAATGCATCGATAGTGGTTTTCCAATAAGCGCCGTTGAAATTCTTGCCATGTAATAGTGTAATCACTTTTCCATTGGGATGCTGGGGATGGACGTCCATGTACTCCATTTTGAGTGTCTGCCCCTGGCTGCTGAATTCTATCGTGTGTTCGGCGAAGGGATACTTATAATTATTAAGCATGATATCCAGCACCGGGCGCTTCTGTGCAAAGCTCATCTGAAACATCACTAAAACCGTTACTGCACAAAGAAATACTCTCATGGTATATTTTTATAATCATAAATAATCAGCCCTTGAAGGGCTGCTGAAATTTACACATTTAGGAAATGCGCACAAAATATTTCGAGCAGACCTAGCCTTACCGGCATAAAAAACCGTATCGGATCTAACACTATAAAAGTAGTAGATCCGATACGGTCAAAATACATTCTATGGACTTTATCTTTAGAGGCCGAAGTACTTATGTAATTTATACTTCAATACTTGTCTTTTCCCCTTACGGATGGAAAGTGATCTGAGTGCCGGCCCGGAGGCCGCAGTCAGACTTTCCTGATAGCAGATAAAAGGATCCTTAACAGGATTCTCTTATTTTGCTAAAAATTCTTTGATATTGTCTTTATGTACGATCGCTTCTTTAAAAGTGTAAGCGCCGGTCTTCGGGCTGCGTACAGTTTTAATCACTTTAGTCCAGTTCTTTGCATCTGCTGCTGCTTTCTGGTCTTTCGTTTTAATCGCGGTTTTAGCTGCTTTTGCCATAATTCGTTATTTATAAGATTCCTGCCGGTAAAAACCGGGGATAATTATTTAATTTCTTTGTGTACAGTTACTTTTTTCAGAATAGGATTATACTTCTTCAGCTCTAAGCGCTCAGCAGTATTTTTCTTATTTTTCTGTGTGATGTAACGGCTGGTTCCTGGAAGTCCACTTGCTTTGTGTTCTGTACATTCCAAAATTACCTGAACCCTGTTTCCTTTCTTTGCCATTGCTATAATGCTTTAATTGTTGTCGACTTTTGATTAGATTTTTACGCCGTCTGCTCTTAGTTGTTTAACCACTGCGTTCAGACCATTTTTATTAATGGTACGAATAGCATCAGCAGACACTTTTAATGTAATCCAGCGGTCTTCCTCAGCATAAAAGAAACGTTTCGTCTGTAAATTCGGTAAGAAACGACGCTTGGATTTAATGTTAGAGTGCGAAACATTGTTTCCCACCATTGGTTTTTTTCCTGTAACCTGACATACTCTTGCCATAACTGTATTTTTTATCGGACGGCAAAGGTATAACAACCCGTCCGTAATTCCAAATTGTTTTTATTTTCCTTGATTACCAGCCTACCACAAATAGCGATATCCGGTCAGGGGTGCAAAGGTAATAAAAAAGCAGTGTGATTACACTGCTTTTTTATTATAATCCGGTTGGCCGGCTGAATGCCGCGGGGCGTTCAGATATGTTCTATATTGAGGCGCTTCACTTCGTTTTTCGACCTTACGGTTTTACCATTTTTCTACTTCTTCAGAAGCAAGCTTATCAGAGGTAGCGGTCTGATTAACAATATCTGCCGCTTCCGGACCTGCAACATCCTCAGGTTCAGAAGTTTTCTCTTCCATTGGTTCCGCTTCAACAGCCATCGTATCCTCTGCTGAGGGCTTTTGTTCAGACGTGGCCGGCTGCTGGTTATTAATATCAGGTGTATTTTCCGCGTCATCAGAAGGGCGAGGGGTATTTACGTAATTATTATAGGCGTTTGTACCATGACGGCCCTCTTCCTGGTCTTCTCCCTCATGACTAAAACTGTCAAAATCATAGTCCGGCATCAGTTCCGTCTTCACATGATCTACAGCGTCACCCAGTGCTTTCAGAAATTTGTTAAAATCTTCTTTATAAAGGAAGATTTTATGCCTGTCATAGCCATCTTCGTTAAATCTTTTACGACTTTCAGTAATAGTCAGAAAAAAATCATTTCCTCTTGTTTCACGAACATCGAAAAAATAAGTTCTTCGCTTTCCTGCTTTAAGCCTTCTGCTGTAAACACTTCCCTGTTTCCGGTCGTTGTAATCGTAATCCAAAATTCAAGTTTTTTGTTGAACAATTAACTGTTATATTTTTTAACCTTTACAAATATAATATTGTTTTCATTTTAGCAAAACATTTTGACTATTTTTTTTGCGCCGTTCATGTAAAATCCGGGTATTTTTAAAGATTGTTCAATAAATCTGTCACTTTTTCTCTCTGCAGTATCAGATACCCCAACCGGTCATTGCTGATCCCTTCCCTCAACTGATAACTGAAGATCAGATTATCATCAACCACTTCGGTCTCAAAATACCGGAATTGAATATTAGGATATTTGCGCAGCGGCTCTCCTATCTCGTAAAGATGGGTGGATAGGATAAAAATAGAATGATCCACCTTGCGCAAACCTTCTACGACCGTTGTGGAGCACTTCATGGCATCCACAATATTGGTGCCTTTGAAAAGTTCATCTATGAGGATCAGCCACTTAGAGCCCTGTTTAATTTTTTCTACAATGGTTTTAACCCGCTGAACTTCATTAAAAAAGTAACTTTCTCCATTCAGCGTATTGTCCGTCACCTCAATATTACTGAGTAAACCATCAAATGTGCTGACTTTCATTGAAGCGGCAGGAACGCCCATTCCCAGGGCCGCCATATAAAGCCCGATTCCCACTGCGCGGATAAAAGTACTCTTGCCTGCCATGTTTGCGCCTGTCAGAAATAAAAAATTCTTTTCCTGCTTTAAGGCTAAATCATAAGCAACGGGGGTTTCCAGCAAAGGATGATAAAGTTGCTCTGCTTCCATTACCGGTGCTTCACTTTCCAGGATATCAGGAAAAGTCAGTTCATGAATCCGGACGGCCCTGGCCATACTGGCCCAGGCGTCTATTTTTAAAAATGCCTCTTCCATTATCTTCATGCCGGTTTTTTCCGTATACTGATATAGAAGATGCCCATACCTGATCACCTCACGGGCAGTCAGTTTGCCTCCTTTCTCTACCCGTGCCCCCATTTTCCCCATTTGTTTAAAAAAGGAGCGTTCCAGGGTCTGGCCGACCTTATCCAGTATTTCCCCGAGCTCTCTGGAAGGACAGTCCCGTGCATACAGCTCATAGACCTTTTGCATACCGTAAACAAAACGGGCCAGGTGTCCCACACTGTATCGAAGTAACACATAATCCGGACGGCTCAGCCATTTAAAAATGGTCGTGTCCATTACGGAAGCAGAGGTTGGGATATTGGTCATGGGAGAATAATAAAATTTATCCATAACCATCATGGTGCCATTGGAAACGGTGGGCGGCAACTCTTTGCCCTGCATATGACGCAACAGCGCCTGCCGGTTGCGGATTTCTGCCACATCACTTAACGGCTTCTTAACAAAAAAACGAAGCCAGTCTTTACCGCCCGAAGTAGTCGTAAAGTCCAGATAATGTAGTAAAGATTGTTGATCATACCTGCTGATAATGCCCAGGTCGTGTAAGGTCTTGTCATCTACATGCATGCCTGCTTTCTTTTAATGAATAGACGCAGGCCTCCGGTTTACTATATATGTATTTACATAGTTTACCTGCAGATCTGCCCTTGTCGATAGAAGTTACAAATAGAATAAGAGAAAAGGTCTTCTCAGGTCTCTGCTGACAGCAAACCAGGCAAGAACCAGCCTGATTACCGGTCAAAAGAAAGCCTTTCTCCCTTTATAGATTCATCAAAGCCCTGATTTCCATAAACTAAATGCCCGTTTACAAAAGTTTTCTCGATGGTCACCGGCATATGTTCACCCTCAAAGGGGGACCAGCCACATTTGCTGTAAAGACTATCAGCGGTGACACGTACAGGCCGGTCCATATTCACCAGGACCAGATCAGCAAAATAACCTTCTCTTATATATCCCCTGTCCTTTATCTGAAAGCAGCGGGCTACGGCATGACTCATCTTCTCAACGACTTTCTCGATGGTAATCCTGCCTTCCTTAGCGTGGCGTAACATCAGTGGCAGGCTATGCTGCACCAGTGGCAATCCGGCATGAGAATTTTCATAAGTCGCTGTGTCAGAAGGCACTAATTCGCCTGCAGCATTACGGATATATCCTTTCTCGTTTAATTGGTGAGGTGCATGGTCCGTAGCAATAACATCCAGCCGGTCGTCTAAAAGAGCCTTCCAGAGCGCATCCCGGTTGAAGCTTTCTTTGATAGCGGGATTACATTTGATCAGGTAGCCTTTATCCGCATAATCATCTGACGTAAAAGTTAAGTGATGCACGCAGACCTCACAGGTAATACGCTTCTGCTCCAGGGGCAACATGTTGGAGAATAACTGCAACTCTTTCTCAGTGGTTATATGTAAAATATGCAGCCTGCTGCCATGTTTTTGGGCAAACTGAATGGCCTTATAGCTGCTCTCAAAACAATTCTCTGCGTTACGGATAACGGGATGATCTGCCGGCTCCAGTACCCCTTTTTCCGTTTTCAGTTTCTCATAATTCGCCCTTATGATGCTTTCCTCTTCACAATGAGTGGCAATGAGTACCTCGCTGGTTGCGAATACATTATCCAGAACAATAGGATCATTGACCAGCAGGTTGCCTGTAGAAGAGCCCATAAATATCTTCAGGCCGCAAATCTCGTTTTTGCGGTCATTTAATCTTTTAATTTCTTCCAGATTGTCATTGGAAGTCCCTAAATAGAAGGAATAATTGGCTAAGGAAACCGCTTTGGCCCTTTCATATTTTTGCTCCAGCAAGTCCAGTGTAAAGGCAGGTGGCACGGTATTTGGCATTTCCATAAAACTGGTCACTCCTCCGGCCACTGCGGCCCTGGCTTCTGTGTAGATTTCGGCTTTATGTGTAAGACCGGGTTCCCTGAAATGAACCTGATCATCGATTACCCCAGGAAGGAGATACAAACCAGTTGCATCGATTTCCTGAACATTAAAATTAACTTGCAACGATGAACCTATTTTTTCAATTCGTTGATTACGAATGAGTACATCACTGATAAATGTCTTACCTTCGCTGACAATTCTGGCATTCTTAATTAAATAGTCACTCATTTATATATAGTATAAAAATTTAGTATGAAAATAAGGTACGCACTTCTGCTGGGAACCTGTCTCGCTTTTACCGCGCTTAAAGTTAAGGCGCAAACCGATAACATCGAGTTAAGTGACAAACAAAATCTATTAATCAAAAGACTGGACATCAAATTACGGGGTGATTCCGTCATGCAGTTCACTACGGTAAAGCCCCATGACCGTAAGCGCATTACTGAGAGAATGGAAAGAATAGATTCTCTGGATAAAGTGGGCGCCATAGCAGGTGTATTAACGGATGTAGACCGCTACAACCTCAGAAGCCTGCTGATGAACAATCAGGACTGGACAAAATACTACACAGATTCCTTCGGCGTCAAAAAACCTATTTTCAATACGTTTTTCCAAACGCCGGCCCACTTATATGCTGTCTCTAAACCAGAGTACAGCATCATTGTTGACCCGCTCTTGAACCTGCAATTCGGCCATTCCAGCGATGGAACCAGTACCTATGTCAACCAAAGAGGGATCCGTGTCCGTGGCCAGGTAGATCAACGGCTGGGTTATTATCTATTTTTCTCTGAAAACCAGGAAAGAGACCCGCTGTATGTACGCCAATATACCAATGCGCACTATTCTTTACCGGGTAAGGGATATTATAAGCATTACGGCAAAAACGGTTACGATTACTTTGATGTCCGTGGCGGCATAACTTTCCATGCCGGAAAAAATATCGACTTTCAGCTGGGTTACGACCGGTTCTTTATCGGCGACGGCTATCGTAGCCTGTTCTTAAGTGATAACAGCGCCCCTTTCTATTTCCTGAAATTTGGCGTACAGGCCGGCAATATCAAATATACCGCTGTCGGTGCACAGACCATTGCCTCATTTATCCCTAATTCTGATTCTACACGCCCCAGAAACTATATGATGTTCCATTACCTGACCTGGCAGGCGACGGACTGGCTGAAAGTAGGTTTATATGAGAATACCATGTATAACTCTAAGATCAACGGCGGTCTGCAGGTGAGCTACCTGAACCCCGCGATATTCAACCGTTCGATGTCCCAGAATACTGGTAACAGCGCAAAATCGAGTATCGGACTGGATTTTAAAGCGAATTTTGCCAAATCCTTTGAAGTGTATGGTCAGTGGCTGATCAATGAATTCCATGTAGACAAGGCATTCAAGTTTGGAGATGGCGACTGGGTCAATAAATTCGGATTCCAGCTCGGCGGAAAATATGTAGATGCCTTTACTATTAAGAACCTGGATTTACAACTGGAAGGTAACATTGTCCGCCCCTTCACCTATATGGATAAATGGGCACAGAATAACTTTCTGCACTATAACCAGCCCCTGGCGCATCCTTTGGGTGCCAATTTTAAGGAGCTGATCGGCATCGCCAATTACCAGCCCATCCCGCGCCTGAATATTGAGCTGATGGGGATGGTCTACCGAAAAGGCCTGGATACGGCTGCCGCCTACGTAACATCAGTCGATCAACCTAATAATGGTGGCGACTTATTCAGGAACTATAAGGATAACCGTTTAAGCGATGATGGTTATTTCCCTGGCGACGGGGTTAAGCTAAATGGACTTTTAGGCTCACTGACAGCCTCCTATGAGATCCTGCAGAACCTGTATTTTGATGCGAATTTTACCTATCGCCGCCATGACATTGAAACCATCCCTAAAAACCACGTCAAAATGTTCATGTTTGGGCTCAGATGGAATATGGCCAGACGAAGTTTTAACTTTTAGAGCATAAAAAATTAAACTTTTAAAAGGCGCGTAGTTTTTCTGCGCGCCTTTTTCGCGTTAAATTTGCCTGCATGAAGACGTATCAGCATCTTTTTTTCGATTTAGACCATACCATCTGGGATTTTGAGGCCAACGCAAAAGATGCCCTCAGGGAGAGTTATCTGCATCATGAGCTCGCTCTTAGGGGCATAGAACCCTTTGAAAGCTTTTATGAAAAGTATACTTTTCATAATAAGCGGCTTTGGGACAGATATACCAAGGGGTTGATTATCCAAAGAGAACTGAAATGGAAAAGGATGTTCCTGACGCTGCTCGATTTTAAGATCGGCGATGAACCACTGGCCAGAAACCTGAGCCAGGATTTTTTGGATCGACTGCCCGTCCGCAAAAAAGTATTCCCTTATACTTTTGAGATCCTGGACTATCTGAAAAATAAAAATTACCAGTTACATCTGATCACCAATGGCTTTAACCGGATACAGCAGCAGAAGCTGGTGAATGCAGGCCTGCAGGATTATTTCGAGGTGATGATCACCTCTGAGATCAGCGGTTGTTTAAAACCCCATGCAGGTATTTTTGAATATGCCATGGAGGCGACCGGCGCCGACCCTGACAGCAGTATAATGATTGGGGACAATCTGGTCGCAGATATACAGGGCGCTGCCGATTTTGGAATGGATTCAGTTTTTACCAATCATATTGACGATACCACCGCCCATATGGCCACCTATGAAGTGCGACATTTAAAAGAATTGGAAGACATATTCTGACACCCAATCCCCAAAAAAGCCGGATCAGGAGCAGATAAAATAAAAGCGTTTTAGCTTTTAAGAGAGAAATGCTTGGTTGCTGCTTTTCTGGCAGGTACCCAGGCTGCTAACAAGGCGACAATAAAGACAGTGATACCCACTAACAAAAAATCTAAGACATGCATTTTGACCGGATAATAGTCTACTACAAACGAGCCGCCTTCCAGTTTAAGTAAATGCAGTTTATCTTGTAGGAGGCAGATCACAAAAGCGATAAACATACCTATCAGCCCCCCTAGCCCTCCCAGAAGAAAACCTTCGGTCAAAAAGATCTTTTGGACAACGCGCTGGCTGGCACCGAGTGCCTTTAAAATGGCAATGTCTTTTCTTTTTTCCAGTACCAACATGGTAAGTGCACCCACCATATTAAAAGCAGCGATCACCAGGATAATCGATAAAATAATGTAGATCACCCATTTTTCCATTTCCATGACGGTAAACAGGCTCTGATTTTGCTGAAAGCGGGTTTCCACCTTAAATAAATTACCCAGTTGCTGCTGAATCTTCTTTTGCACTTTAAAAAGATCCGTGCCTGGCTTTATAGCAATGGCGATTTCGGTGTAATAGTTAGCAGGCAGCTCCACCATATAACGCAAAAAATCAAGATTTGTAAAAGCATACTTATTATCAAACCCTTCCTGTATCCGGAATATGCCTACTTCTTTGATCTGGTAGGAATTTAAGGCATCCTGTATATTCGTTTTATTGGAGGCATTGCGATTTGGCAGATAGACGACCAGGGGTATGGTCGAATTTGCATCGGCACCGATGCTGCTGGCTACGCCTCCTCCTAATACCAACAGGGGGCTTAGCTTGCTGCCCAGTCCATAGTATCCGTTCTCTTCAATATGGCCGGCAATGTTTACTACATGCGCATAGTTACTGTCCACGCCTTTTAAAATAACAGTGCCCTGGTACTCTCCATTATACAACAAAGCCTGCTCGCCTATGACCAGGCTAAAGCCCCTTATTTCATGAATGGTATGTAGCTTGCGGATTTGACCGGAATCCAGCGTCATGTATTTACCCGTTCTGGCCATTACGCGCAGGTCCGGGTAAAAATCTCCATACATAGATTTTACAAGTCCCTGAAACCCATTAAAAACACTCAATACAAGGATAAGCGCTGCAGCGCCTACAGCGATAGCAATCACGCTGATCCAACTTATAATGTTGATCGCGTTGGTTGATTTTTTAGACTTAAAATATCGCCAGGCGAAAAGAAAATTCATGCGCTCAGAAGGTTATGTAGGCCTTATTGGTACCAGTTTCTTAAAAAACGCCCGGGTGCCTCAAATGTTATATTTAATCGTTATTTTTATCGGAATTACGGTTAATCTGTGCCAGAAGTTCCTCGATATGGAAAACCTGATCCAGGGTATCGTCTAAATAATAATGAATAACCGGGATCCTTCTTAATTGTTTACCCAGCTTACGGGACAATTCCTTTTTTATCTCCCAGGCTTTCTGGTCAATACGCTGCAATGCAGCCTGAGTATCAGCCACCTGAAAAAAACTAAGGTATATTCTGGCTTCTAATAAGTCCGGTGTTACTTTTACATCTGCAATGGAGACCATTCCGCCACCCATCATATTAAGATCTAAATGCCGGAAAATGGCATTCATCTCCTCTTTAATGACACTGGCCACCTGTTTTTGTCGTTTGCCCTCTTGCATAATCTTTACAAGTTAATTGGCTGTAAAAATAGTTACTTTTGCACTCTACCACTGAGAAACAATGAAGAAATTTAAAAGAATATTCCGATATCTGGGTTATTATAAAGCAAAACTGGCCGCGTATGGTGTATTGACCCTTTTGGGGACGGTATTTGGGGTTTTCTCCTTAGGGATGCTGGCTCCTTTTATCTCTCTGATTGTTTCCGAAGGAGAGAATAATGCAGGCAGCCTCATTAAATCCAAAGCCGTCGGTCAGGATGTTTCTGACCTGCTCAATAACCTGATGATTGATCATGGCAAGATCTACACGCTGGGAGCAGTCTGTATACTTATCATTATTCTTACCTTTTTAAAGAATATGTGCATATACGGCTCCAATATGTTGTCAGCGCCCATTCGCAGTTCCATTATCCGCCACCTGCGCAGCGACTTATACCAAAAGACCCTGGTATTACCTATCGGCTTTTTTACGGAACAGAAGAAAGGAGATATTATTTCCAGGATGACCAACGATGTAGGCGAGGTGGATGCATCAGTTGTCAGTACCCTGGAGGGGTTGATCAAAGACCCGCTTACCATCATCGGTTACCTGGTAGCCATGATTATTATCAGTCCGCTACTCTCCATTGGCTTGTTTATCCTGTTACCCCTTACGGCGTTTCTAATTGGCCGGGTAAGCCGGTTATTGAAAAGGCAATCTAAAGAAATGTCGGAGCAACTCAGTACCGCCTTGTCACTTATTGATGAAACGCTATCAGGAATGCGCGTGGTCAAGGCCTTCTTAGCAGAAAAGCTGCTGGGCCAGAAATTCGAAAAAATAAATGACCGCATGTTCCTGGTACGCAATAAAATGGCCAGAAGAAGGGACCTCGCCTCACCAATGACAGAGGTACTGGGCGTCGTTGTGCTGGCGGCCATCTTATTTTTTGGGGGGCTGCTGGCCATCAAATACAAAACACTCTCTGGCGGAGACTTGCTGAGTTATATCGCCATGTTTGCCATCATAATCAACCCCGCAAAATCACTCTCTACCGCTTTCTTTAATATGCAAAGAGGCGGGGCGGCACTGGAAAGAATAGAACAATTGCTGAACACTCCCCTGGTCATTGAAGATCACGGCAAAGAAGAGCTTGAATTTAAAGATGGAATAGAATTCAGAAATGTCAGCTTCGGCTATGGGCCAGAAGGTACAATCCTTAAAAATATAAACCTCACCATCCCAAAAGGAAAAACCGTTGCACTGGTAGGCAGCAGCGGTGCCGGCAAAAGCACACTGGCAGATCTGGTCCCCCGTTTCCATGACGTCACAGGCGGAGAGCTCCTCATAGATGGCATCAACATCAAGGATTACTCATTAAAATCACTAAGAAGCCATATTAGTATTGTCACCCAGGAACCTATTTTGTTTAATGACAGCATAGCCGGCAATATAGCTATGGGCAAGCCCCACGCCACTATGGAAGAGATTGAACAAGCGGCTAAAATCGCAAATGCTTACCAGTTCGTTGAGAAAAAAGAAGGGCGCTTTGATTCCAATGTCGGGGACAGGGGAGGCAAACTCAGTGGCGGCGAAAAACAAAGACTTACGATCGCAAGAGCAGTTGTCAAGAACCCCCCGATTTTAATCTTAGATGAAGCAACCTCCTCACTGGATACAGAAAGTGAAAGACTGGTACAGGATGCCATCAATAAAATGATGAGCAACAGAACCTCTCTTGTTATTGCCCACCGGCTCAGTACAATCCGTAACGCAGATGAAATCATCGTACTACAGGGGGGCCAGATCGCAGAAAGAGGCGATCATGAAGCGCTGATGGCCATCCCTGATGGGATCTATCAAAGACTGGTACAGATTCAGGCTGTTAAATAATAAAATAGCCGTAAGAACTCTTAATGGCACCGGGGCACCTTGCATAATGGATGCAAGGTGCCTTTTTTATGAAGTTACAACGACTTAACATTCACCCTCTCCAACCTCTCTATTCTTAAAAGCGGCAAGGCGAAAGCTATCCGCTTCGGCACCCTGGAAGCTATTTGCGCCTCGCTGGATTGTCAGCCAGGACGATCTATTGGAATATCAGCGGGATCTAAAAAGTGAGCCGGCAGCACAGCAGGTGAATGAAGCGCCATTTTATTCTCTTATTTTATCTTATATAAAACAGAATGTATTACTTTTACTGCCGTCCGTTTATTTATAAATTGGCCGCAAATTTGCGCTTAGGTTCAGCGTTTAAAACATTCGTGATCCTTATATTAACACAAACTGATGAACGATATCCAGAAATATTTTGAAAGTAATTCAGAAGGCAGACTGATCCATAAATGGCATCATTATTTTGATGTATACGACCGCCACTTTTCAAAATACAGAGATAAGGAAGTTGTTATATTAGAGATTGGCGTTTATCAGGGCGGCAGCCTTAAGATGTGGCAGAACTATTTCGGCCCGAAGGCAAAACTCTATGCCATCGATATTGATCCTAACTGCAAGCAGTTCGAGGATGAGCAGACCAGGATATTTATTGGCAGTCAGTCCGACCGTGCGTTTTTAAAAAAGACCATGGCGCAGCTTCCGCCCATTGATATCTTTATTGATGATGGCGGTCATACCATGAAGCAACAGATCGTATCCTTTGAAGAGATTTTTTCCTATATAAAATCAGATGGCGTCTACCTGTGTGAAGACCTGCATACGTCTTACTGGCCGTTATACGGCGGTGGGTATAAAAGGAAAAATTCCTTTATTGAGTACAGTAAGAACTGGATCGACGCCATCAATGCCTTCCATAGTCAAAGCAGCCGCTTAAAAGTAACCGATTTCACCAGATCCGTTAAAGCAATCCATTATTACGATAGTATCGTGGTAGTAGAAAAGGCAGCCGTTGAGCCTCCTACTGATTCCATGTCAGGTAACGCTTCGATTCCTACGCCGGTATCGATCCGCCCGAAGAATTTCTTTGAAAGAAATTTTAACAGGGTAATGGGCCTGCTGAATTTACCCTTTTATATAGATTAGCAGTTTGGAAAACTGCTATGAACACCAAAGGGCCACTATTTGACTAGTGGCCCTTTGGTGTTTTAATATGATTTCAGATTATTATCGTCTTATCTTCTCAGAGATATCAGGAGCGATCAATCGCCGTCCTTTCCGTAGGAAGTTTCTCGCTATTGGGGGAATCAGTATCTAACAATTGATTAAAGCATTGCTGCAGGATCTGATCTTTCTTTTTGAGGAACTGATCTGTTTTACCGTCCGGCAGATGCAGATCGTAGAACTGGCCATCCGACAGCGCATTATCGAAGTTGGGATTTATTTTATCGAAATCTGCTTCTTTAATATTCAGCACTTTACAGATAGCATCCTTTTTGTAGATTCCCTTGATTCTAACCACGTTGGTGTTCCCCACCAGCTGAATCACCGCATTGCCGTCTTCGCTGGAAGCGAGTTCCTCTTTTAACTTCTTGGTCTCTTTGGCGCTCATGGTCGTGATACCGCCGCTGCCTTCAAAGAAATAATGGGTGCTGATAAACTTCTTAACGTGATTGCGGGTTTCTTTAGGCAAATAATACTGTACTTTCCAAAAGTCCTTGCTGCCCCCTGCGGCTTTAATAGCCTTATTGACGCCACCTACCCCGGCATTATATGCAGCAATGGTGAGCAGCCAGTCGTTATAGCGGTTGTGCAAAGAAGTCAATAATTTGGAAGCCGCTTCTGTACTTCTCTCCAGATCCGTACGGTAATCACGGCCATTTTTCAGTAAACCATAACGTACGGCTTCATCAGGCATCAATTGCCAGTATCCCAGGGCACCCGAACGCATTCTTAAATGAGCGTGCAGGCTGCTTTCAATAACAGCCAGGTATTTTAACTGCGTGGGCAGATGGTTTTCTTCCAGAATCCTGTCCATGGTAGCAAACATACCCTTGGCAGAGGACTTCATGCGGGTCAGATCCGTATATTCACGACGGATATAGCTATCAGCAAAATCTTCCACTTTACTGTTAAGGTCTACCTTAACATCAGACAGATCAATGGCCGCCGGTTTAACCCCTTCCGTAGAAGGGTCCAACAGGACCGGTTTGGTCTTTGGCAATAAAGTGACAAATCCTTTGGGGCCTTTGGCCTTTAATTTGGTATCCTTGCCCGGAGCTGGTAACAAATTATTATTATAACTTGTAAAAGACATCATTGACAGGGCGAAGCCCCCCATCAGCACGAGGCCGATACAGTACTTTATACCCGTCAAGGTTAAAAAATTCTCTTTAATCCGGGAAACTAAACTCCGCTTCATTCATTTTTTTTTCGTTACATAACCATCCCAGATGCAGTTATTAGTTGCACTAGGTTTTAACTTAGAAAAAATGCGTCTGCATTAATCCTGAACGGCATCACCGCTGTGTATCAGCGGTAATCCGGATGCAAAGAAGCCTGTTGATTGAGGATTACAAGTGTTATTACTTCTTAATGTTTGCCTTCTGATTGCATCAATTGATCCGAAAGAGCTAGCAAAGATAACTCTTTTAATTGATCTGACATCAGCTGTATACCAAAAGGTATGCCATCCTTTGTGTGGAAAAGTGGCAACGAAATCCCGGGAATCCCCACGAGATTAGCAAAAACTGTATAAATATCAGCGAGATACATCTCTGTAGCGTCTCCTTGCTTTTCGCCTAATTTAAAGGCGGAACAGGGCGCATTGGGTGAGATGAGTGCATCGTAACTGTTAAAAATATCTTTAGATTTCTCAGACAACAACCGTCTAATTTGCTGTGCTTTAGCAAAATACGCATCAAAATAAAATGCGCTAAGAACAAATGTTCCTAACATTATTCTTTTTTTCACTTCCTTGCCGAAGCCTTCACTGCGGTTCTTCTTATAAAAATCTGTTAAATCATCTACTTTTAAGGCAGTCTGGTGTCCGAATTTCACACCATCATATCTGGAAAGGTTCGTGGAGGCTTCCGCCGTTGTGAGTACATAGTAGGCAGGCACGACATAATCAAGCAATTCAAATTCAATCGGGGTCACGGTATGCCCCGCTGCTTCCAGGCGGTCTATTAAATCAGCAATGGCCTTTCTGATCTCCGGATCAAGGCTTGGATGCTCAAGTGCCTGCTTAAAATAAGCGAGTTTATATTTTTTATGATCTGCCGTTTTGGGCAATAAGCTGCTATAAGCTTCCACAGGTTGCCGGCTTACCGTGCTGTCCATATCATCCGGACCCGCTATAACTTCCAGCACGCGGGCTGTATCGGCAACGGTTATGGAAAAAATACCGATCTGATCGAACGTAGAGGCATAGGCAATCAGTCCGTAGCGGGAAACTCTTCCATAAGAAGGCTTAAGTCCGATCACACCGCAGAAATCTGCCGGCTGGCGGACAGACCCGCCTGTATCGCTCCCTAGGCTCACCATACACAGACCAGCCTGAACAGCCACAGCAGAACCGCCCGACGAGCCCCCCGGCACTCTTGTATTGTCTGCATCATTTAGCACGGGTCCATAAGCGGAATGCTCATTGCTGGATCCCATGGCAAATTCATCACAGTTCTGCCGGCCAATAATTATCGCTCCTTCTGCCAATAACCGGTCCACAACAGTGGCATTATAAACAGAGACATATCCCTTCAGCATTTTAGAACTTGCTGTCAGGCCGTGGTTCTTATAACTGATAACGTCTTTCAGTCCGACAACCACCCCGTGAAGTTTGCCCAAAGCAGCTCCGGTGGCCCGTAGCTGATCAAGAGACCTTGCCCTTTCAAGCGCCTCCTGGTCAAAGACTTCCAAAAAAGCATTAAGGTGCTTGTTCTCAGATATACGCAATAAAAAATGATTTACAGCTTCCTCGCAGCTGGTGCGCTGATGCTGTAAATCATTCAAATAAGTTTCAATAGAGGTAAAAGTAAACAGAACGGCAATTATTTACAGCTCCGCCATCAGGCAGTGCTCTTATGAATAATAACTTCCTGCAAACCAATACAGATAAAACTGGTCGCAGTCACAACCCTTGTTCGCCCCGAATAATATCAAGCGGACAGCTTTATTTTTCTGTAACAGCTGTTTCTACCGGTTCAATAGTTTCTACCGATTTAGCAGTAGTCTTAGACGTATCTTTTTCTTTCATGCCTTCTTCCAGTTCCTTGCGTACACTGTCTTTAGCATCGTTGAATTCACGGACGCCTTTACCTAACCCGCGCATAAATTCAGGAATCTTACGGCTGCCGAAAAGCACCAAGATAACTACTGCGATCAATAAAATTTCTGAAAATCCAATATCTCCCATGATGATGTGATTTTTATAATTATGTGAACTACAAAGATAGCTAATTTATTGAACTGAAAAATTCAAATTTAATTTTTAACAGCCGGCCTTTCAGGCGATCTGCCCCATGTGTTTCAAGAAGCTGACATGTGATATAAAGGCCTGATACATACGCTTGTATTCGATATAGGTCACATTATACTCCTTGCAGGCCTGCTTGACAATCTTATTAATAGCGGGGTAGTGAACATGGGAGATCTTAGGAAACAGATGATGCTCCACCTGAAAATTAAGTCCTCCCACATACCAGGAGATGATTTTGCTGTTGGTCGCAAAATTAGCTGTCGTCTTTAACTGATGAACCGCCCATTCATCAGATAACTTACCGGTGGATTCATCTGGCATCGGAAACTCAGTATCTTCTACCGTATGTGCTAATTGAAAGACAACGCTTAAAATCAGGCCAGCGGTCAGAGAGAAGATCAGGTATCCGATGATCCACTTTTCAAAACCTAACTGGATGATCGGGATAACAATGAACAGTGTATAATAAACTGCCTTAAAACCCCAGAAAAGGACATGATCCGTCAGTTTCATCTTCTTGAGGGGCATCATACCGATCTTTCCGCTAAAATATTTTTTATAATCACTGAGCAACGTCCAGTAAATATGTAAAATGGAATAGAACATCCAGAAATACAGATGCTGGAATTTGTGCATTTTATACTTCTTCTGTGTGGAAGCCATACGTAGAAAAGGCTTGGCATCAATATCATCATCCACACCATCAATATTAGTGAAGGCATGGTGAATAATATTATGTTTCATATTCCACATAAACTGGCTTGCCCCAACGATCTCTGCAGAATAAGCCGCGATCTTGTTAACGGTATGTGACTTGCTGAAGCTTCCATGACCGCCATCATGCATCACATTGAAACCCACGCCCGAAATCAGTGCGCCAATGGCAATACAAAGTAATATATCCAGCCAGATACTGGCCGGGGTAAAAAACACGACCTGGATATAACAATAGATTAAAGCCGCATAAAGTATAACAGCCTTGCTGTATATACGCATACCACCCGTCACACTCTGGTTGGTGGTCGCAAAATAGTCATTGATCCGGTTTTTAAGCTCTACGTGAAAAGAGTTTCCGCTTTTAGGGAATTTAGGTACTGCCATTTTAAAAAGATCCGTTTAGGGTTGGAGTTAATGTTTACAGGGTGAAGCGATCAAAACTGCTAATGCCAAGCGCCCGGGTCTTAATATACCCCTCCCCAAACTCAGCACCGATTCTTTTGCCAAATAATCTTGCCCTTGCTTCTACCCCTTGCATAAACTGCGGCTTGGAAATATAGGTTTGTACGCCATCTCCCGCCACTACATTAAACTGTGTGGTATAACTCAGAATCGCTTCTTGTCTTTGATTGAACGCGTCAGTAATATCAAATATAAAATCCGGTTCAATATAATCATCCTGAATATAATGATACAGATATTTAGGCCGCCAGGCCGTCTGCTTCTCACCCTCATGTTCTGTTTCGATACGAATCAGACCGGATAAAAACGCGGCTTCCTTCACCAGCCGGGAGCTGCGTCCGTGATCAGGATGCCGGTCATGCGGGGCATTACAAATCAGGACCTCGGGTTGGTATTTACGGATTGCCCTGATAACCTTAAGGGTGTTTTCTTCGGTAATCTGGAAAAACCCGTCAGCCAGGCCCAGGTTCTCCCTGGCAGAAACCTGCATGATCCTGGAAGCAGCCTCAGCTTCCTGTTCCCTTGTCTGAGGGGTTCCCCGTGAGCCTAATTCGCCCCGGGTAAGATCTAAGACCGCCACTTTTTTCCCTTCCTTCACAGAGGCTATGATCGCCCCGCCACATCCTAATTCTACATCATCTGGATGAACGCCAACGGCTAGTATATCTACTTTCATCAATATTTATTGTTGCTGATACGCACAAAATCAGTCAAAGTTAAAGTATTTTGTCCAAAAGCTCCCTTAAAAATCCTGGCAGTTTATAATGCATCCAAGCTATTTGCAAAAAATCAGTAGCCATAATAAGAAGCTGCCTGCTGCGCCAGAATCTCTATTGAACGATCATCGCGGGCTCCGTCATAAGACTGTTTAAGGGAAGAACCGAATATCCTGGCCACTCCCTGATAAACTACGGCCGAGAAGTCGCCTTTATACTCATCTATGATCTCATAGCAACTGTTTCCAGTTTCCCGGTTGATCAGTTTCATAAGGACTTTGCCCTGATAGACAGATAAATTGCGTAATTTACTGGAAAACTTATCCTTGAGTTCCTTTTCGTGGCTTTTAATAATTTTTTTCCGTTTACGTTTATTGGTAACCCCCACCAATTCCTGATTGATCTGATTAATGACCGAACCTGCTGCTTTAGCATAGGGATAAGTCACATATACTGCATTTTTAAGCCGGCCCCAGGCCTGGTAGTATTTACGCCATTTGGCGGTCATCTGTGCAAACAGATACAGGGGTTCTAACTCACTGGTCGGCACAGGTATCCCGCTTTCAGTGAACGTCAGTTCTACCCGGATAGAATCATAAGGGCCTATCTGTAAGGAAGAAGATAGCTGCTGGGCACTGGTATCCCTGACGATAAGTAAGGTACCTATCAGGATAAGCGGGCTCATTATTTTGCTAACTGCTTTCATTTCGGGATACGCCTATAAAAGTAATAGAATTCTTCAATCTGCAAAAATAAACGCTAAAAAATTCTGGACCGGACTGGAATCGTTAAAATCGCTGCCAATGAAACGTTATAATCAGTTACATTTGCGGCATGTCTGTTGAAAAAATTATCGGCGATTGGAAAAAAGGCAGTTTCAGACCCATCTACTGGCTGGAGGGGGATGAACCTTATTATATCGACCAGATCGTAAATTATGCAGAAAAACGCCTCTTGACAGAATCAGAGGCGGGCTTTAACCTGACCATTTTTTATGGCAGGGATGCCTCCTGGTCCGATGTTGCGAATACCTGCAAAAGGTTTCCCATGTTTGCAGAAAGGCAGGTCGTGATCTTAAAGGAAGCGCAATACATGAAAGACATTGCCAAACTGGAATCCTACTTTGAAAAGCCGCAGCCCGAAACCGTACTGGTAATCAGCTACAAAGATAAGAAGCTGGACTCCAGGACAAAATTTAGCAAGGTCGTCAAAAAAAACGGCGAAATTGCTACATTCAAGAAGATCTACGACAATAAACTCCCTGAATGGATCAATAACCGAATAAAACAACTGGGCTACCAAACGACCCCCAAAGCAGTTATGCTGCTGGCAGAGCACATCGGTAACGACCTGTCCAGAATCGACAACGAATTAAACAAGCTGGCGGTCAATATAAAAGACAGCCAGTCCATTACAGAAGACGATATCGAGACCTATATCGGCATCAGTAAAGATTATAATGTATTTGAGTTTCAAAGAGCTGTCGCCACCAGAGACCTGCCCCGGACGATCAGTATGATCCAGTATTTTGATAAAAATCCAAAGGCAGCCCCCGTCCAGGTGATATTGCCTACGCTATATAATTTCTTTTCTAAAACTTCAATGGTGTTCTATGCGGGCGGCAATGAATCAGCCGTAGCAAGCGCGCTGGGTGTAAACCCATTCTTTGCCAAGGACTATATTTCGGCAGCCCGGCTGTATGGCCATGAAGGTGTAGACAGGACTTTATTATTACTGCATGCCTATAACCTTAAAAGTATTGGTATTAATAACGGAGGCGCATCGGAAAGCGACCTGCTGAAAGAATTGATGGTAAAGGTGATGTCTTAATCCCGGATCTTAGAATCCGTCACTTCTCCAGCTAGCAGGCAGTTATCACAAATGCCGCAATTTACTGAAAGTTCCTGCCCGAAATACGCTGCCAGCATTTGTGCCCGGCACTTGCCCGTTTGCTGCAGATAGCGCATAAACATGTCTAATCGCCATTCGAACCACTTTTTCCTTTTACTATATTTCTGGTGATCAAATAGCAACGATTCTGCAGGCGCCCGGCCCGTTAAGAAATGCACCTGGGGCAGGTTTCTGGCAGGAAGGTAATGCACGTAACCGGCATGGTGTAATTTCTGTAAAAGTTTTCTTACCCTGGCTTCTTCCATATACAGATCCCAGGCAATCTGCCGTTCTTTAATTGTTACCGATTCAATAAAAATATGGGCATAACTCCGCATGAGAAAATCCAGGACTTCGCCAGCCTCATCCGCATGTTCACTGTAGGCTTCTATCTGGGATCTGGAAACCGTTATTTTTAATTTGGAAGGCAGGTACACCTGTTCTAAATAGGTGATCAGACCCGATTGTTCCAATGCTTTTAAAATACTGTGCACTTGTAAGGGATTCCAATCAAAGTTCGCCGCAAAGTCCGGAATCTTAAAGCTAAAAAACCTGCCCTCACCTGATCCAACCGGTAATTGCAGGTAATCCGCCAGGTCCTGATAAAACTCCTGTATCAGTTCAAAGGACGGGTAATAGAGTGCGGGTAATTTTTCCAGCATACACAGATCCGATTCAGTATAGAGCAATACCGCGGCAGCTTCGGCCCCATCCCTGCCGGCGCGGCCCGCCTGCTGGTAGTAAGACTCAAGATTATCGGTGGGGCCGTAATGCACCACCAGCCTGACATCCGGTTTGTCGATACCCATCCCAAAGGCGCTGGTACAAACCATGATGGAAGGTTGATTAGCCACCCATGCCTGCTGCCTTTCAACTCGCCTATCTGCGGCCAGCCCTGCATGATAATAGGCACTTCCATGGCCGGCAGCGTTTAGCCAGGCAGACAGCACTTCTGCCGCCTTTCTGCTGCGTGCATAAATGAGTACACTTTTATTGTCGTAACGTTCCAGCAGTCTTTTCAAAGATGCTCTTCTATCCGCTTCCCCCATACAAAGCTCCACGCTATAACGTAATCCAGGCCTGAAAAAATCCTGCACCAGTATTGCCGCATTACGCAGCTTCAGTTTGTCTATGATGTCGTCTTGTACAGATGGAGTCGCGCTCGCTGTAATAGCCAGACAGGGCACTTCGCTCAGCGCTCGCCTCATTTCACCTATCTTAAGATAGGCAGGCCTGAAATCATACCCCCATTCGGCGATACAGTGTGCCTCATCTACGACCAATAGCTGAATATCTATACCCTCAATACACTGAAGAAAACCCTTTGTATCCATCCTTTCCGGCGACACATATAAAAATTTATATTGTCCTTCGGCCAGCTCCTCATAAAGCGCTGTAATTTCAGCGCTGCTCAGCCCGCTATGTAATGCCACAGCAGCAATCCCCTTATTTTGCAGGCTTTGCACCTGATCCTGCATAAGGGCGATCAGAGGAGATATGACCAGACACAGTCCGGGCCTCAGCATAGCTGGCAGCTGGAAACAAAGGGACTTGCCGCCACCGGTAGGCATCAGCGCCAGCACATCCTTGTTTAGCATTACCGCCTCAATGACAGACGACTGAATGCCTCTGAGACGGTCAAACCCCCAGTATTGTTTTAAAATATGCCGTAGCTCCTGCTGATCCATTTACGCAAAAATATCAACCTTTGATTGAATGGCTGCAAATTATAACAATTTCTGCTTGTTTCTGACAACAGGCAGTGTCATGCGCCCGCTTTCTCACAAGGCCTTCACAGATCTGTGGCCGGTTACAACTACGTTAATCCGCCAGGCAAATAACGGCAGCTTCTCTTTTTATAATTAACTTGCAGACAATAAAGATCAATTATGGTACTGCATATTAAAAATATGGTTTGTCCGCGCTGCGTTCAGGCAGTGGCTGACCTGGCAGAAAAGATGCATATTGAGGATGCACAGGTAGAATTAGGCACCTTAACGGTTCCTGACAGTCACCCGCCACTAAGTCTCGATGTGCTGGAACATTTAACAACGCGGTTAAAGGAACTTGGGTTCGAGCTGATCGATTCCCAAAAGAGCCGCCTGATCGAGCAGATAAAAAAAGAGATCATCGTCCTGGCCCGAAAGGCTGATGGAGAGAAACCCAGTCAGAACCTTTCTCAGATCATATCAACAGCCTTACATTATGACTATAATCATTTAAGTACCCTTTTTTCCGCCTCTGAGGGCCAGACCATTGAAAAATATTATATCGCTCAGCGTATTGAATTTGTGAAAGAGCTGCTGGTCTACGATGAGCTCAGCCTGAGCCAGATCGCTTTCAACCTGGGTTATAGCAGCACGGCTCACTTAAGTGCTCAATTCAAAAAAGTTACCGGGCTGACACCCTCACATTTTAAAAAGATCAAGGAGCAGAAAAGAAAATTTCTTACTGATATCTGATTGCCGGGTGAGCCGTCTGTACTTCTTCCCGCTGCTGAATAATTGCTGAAAACTTATAACTTTTACACAAAATGCTATAACAGCTGCCGCTCCAAAAAGCAGGAACTTTGTTTTCATAATGGATAAAATATGGAAACGGTTCAATATAAACATAAAACACTACAACACAGATCATTCCCCGTTTTGGGTCTCTTCTGTGCCTCCTGCGCCGCCAGTGTGCAATCCATGCTGTCCAGTCAGCCGGGGGTAGTCACCGCAGCGGTCAATTATGCCAATGCCACCGCAGTGGTAGACTATGACCCGGCAAGCGTTCAGGAAGAACAATTGCAGCAGGCCATCCGCGGGATCGGTTATGATCTGGTCATTGGAAAAGAAGCGTCAGCAGCTGAAGTTGTTGAAAAATCATCCCGGGACAGCTATAGAAAATTAAAATCACATACACTTTGGGCAGCAATTTTTAGCCTTCCGCTGATGGTGATTTCTATGTGGGGCATGGCTGTTCCTTATAACGGGATACTCATGTGGGCCCTTGCGACACCCGTGCTGCTTATATTTGGCAGGCGCTTCTTTGTCAGTGCCTATAAACAGGCACTTCACGCAAAGGCGGGCATGGATACGCTGGTAGCCTTATCCACCGGTGTGGCCTATCTCTATTCTCTAACAGTACTGCTGTTCCCTGAATTCTGGTCCTCTAAAGGACTGCCTGGCCATCTTTATTTTGAATCGGCGGCGGTCGTCATTACGTTTATACTGCTGGGTAAGCTACTGGAAATGCAGGCTAAAGGCCGTACTGCCGCAGACATCAAAAAGCTGATGGGTACGCAGCCGGCCGTGGCAACCCTCATAGAGAATGGACAACAGCAACAGGTACCCGTGCATTCTTTAAAAAAAGGCGACCATTTACTGGTTAAGCCAGGCGAAGCGATTGCGGTGGATGGGCGGATATTATCCGGAATGCCGCTGATCAATGAAAGTATGATCACCGGTGAGCCCCTGGCCGCACAAAAACAAAAAGATGATACGGTCTATGCTGGCACCCTGAATGAAAATACGCCCTTCGAAATGATCGCTATGCAGATCGGCAGCGATACCGTGTTAGCCTCTATTATCGCCTTGGTCAAAGATGCCCAGGGCAGTAAGGCGCCCATTGAGAAGCTGGTGGATAAAATTGCAGCAAGGTTTGTTCTGGGCGTTTTAATGATCGCCGCTCTGACTTTTCTGTTATGGTGGTGGCTAGGCGGCACGGCAGAAATTTCCAGAGGGGTGGTGGCCGTGGTAACCGTTCTTGTAATTGCCTGCCCCTGTGCACTTGGTCTGGCGACACCTGCCGCCATCATGGTAGGTATTGGCAGGGCCGCAGCCATGGGCATCCTTATTAAAGATGCGACACACCTGCAAACCCTGGCAGGCGTCACAGATATCGTGCTTGATAAAACCGGCACACTTACTACTGGTAAACCCGCTATTCAGGAAGCGATCTGGCCAGACTATACGCACCAGCATGCGGAGATCCTTTTATCCATAGAAAGCAGTTCGCAGCATCCCCTGGCAGAGGCAGTGGCCAGCTATGCCCGCCAGTTACTGCAAGAACAAAGCGCCTCCGGCCAGCTTACAAACAGTCCGGCATCAGCACACGGAACATTCTTACCAGGATTGGGGCTGGAAGCAATGGTGCATGGAGTACCCTATTATGTCGGCAATACCCGGCTGTTAACCGAAAAACAGATCAGCTGGAAAACTGAAGCGTCTGACGAGTTTTCTGCAAAACATAAAAATGATACCGTGATCTATTTTGCAGGAGGCCAGAACAAAAACCTAATAGCGGTATTAGCACTGGCAGATAGTCTGAAGCCAGAAGCCAAACCTGCGCTCCATAGACTCAGGACACAAAATATCAGCATCCATATGCTTACCGGTGACAGTTTATCCGCAGCCAGCCATATCGCAGCCCAGGCAGGCATCACGTCTTATAAAGCAGCCTTGTTGCCAGCAGACAAACTAACCTATATTGAAGCACTGCAACAAAAGGGCAGAACAGTTGCAATGATTGGAGACGGGATTAATGACAGTGCGGCTCTTGCAAAGGCCGATATCAGTATGGCCATGTCAAAAGGAAGTGCGGTGGCAATGGATGTGGCAGGTATGACACTGGTGGGCGACAGGCTGGATAAAATTGCAGATGGGTTACAGCTCTCCAGGCTGACCAACAGAACGATCAGGGAAAACCTGTTCTGGGCTTTTATCTATAACCTGATTGGCATCCCCATTGCAGCAGGCATTCTGTATCCTTTTTCCGGTTTCATGCTGAACCCAATAATAGCGGGTGCGGCAATGGCGCTTAGCAGCCTCTGCGTATTGGCGGCGAGTCTGCGTCTCAGGTACAGGCCCCTGAAATAATTTTTTGTACAACTTAAATATATCATCATGGCAACTTATCAATTTAAAACGAATATCAATTGTGAGGGATGTATTGCAAAGGTCACTCCCTTTTTAAACCAGATTAAATCGCTCGAAAACTGGGAAGTCAATACCCGGGACCCACAGAAAATCCTGACAGTACAGGGGCCTGAAGCGGCTAATATTAACGTACTGGTAACGGAACAGATAAAAGCAGCAGGCTATAACATCCAGCCGTTAGCGTAAGCTGTAACAGCCTGCCTGGCGCTATATCCGGGAACTGCTATACCTTATTTATCAGGGTATAGCAGTTCTTTTTTGAAACCATATAACAAAGATAATTACGCCCTGACAGGACATGTTTGGTAAATTTGCAAAAAGGATTGGAGTATATGACGCTAGAGGACACAAATCATAAGCACGGTCATAGTCACACGCATCATCATCACGCACCGACTATCCAGAAGATCAATACCGCATTTTTAGTCGGTATTGGCCTAAACACGGTATTTTTAATCGTCGAGTTCATTGTGGGCTTCATGCAGGATTCTTTGTCTCTGATCAGTGATGCAGGGCACAATGCAACTGACGTGTTTAGCCTTCTGGTCTCTCTTTTTGCATTTAAAATGATGCAGACAAAGGCATCTAAACAGTATACCTATGGTTATAAAAAAGGTACCATCCTGGCCTCTTTGCTGAATGCAGTTTTACTGCTGATAACCGTATTTTTTATCTTTTATGAAGCCGTCAGCCGGATCGGCCAGCCAGTACCTATGCACGGGACCGTGATTTCCATTGTCGCACTGATCGGTGTTTTTATCAATGGATTTTCCGCCTATTTGTTCTTTAAGGATCAGAAAAAAGATATCAATATTAAAGGAGCCTATCTGCATATGGTCAGCGATGCCATTGTTTCTCTGGGCGTGGTCATTGGTGGCTTACTGATGAATTATACCGGCTGGTACTGGCTGGATACAGTAGTCAGTATTATTATCGGCCTGGTGATCCTGAAGGCCACCTGGGGACTGTTTACACAAAGCGTTCATTTAGCATTAGACGGCACACCGGAAGACATCGATGTGGAAGAAGTACAAAAGGTCATATTAGCCTACCCCGAAATCACCGGCGTTCACCATATCCACATATGGCCGCTCAGCAGCAACGAAAATGCGTTAACGGCACATCTTGTACTGGCAGGCACAGATCTCACCCGTTATGAAGCTATCAAACAATCCCTGCGGCATGACCTGCTTCATGCCAATATCCATCATGTTACTTTTGAATTGGAAAGCAGTTCCTGCCAGGAAACCGCCTGTACGGACGCCGGCCAAAGCGACGGCTGTCCGCAGACATAACGAAATTTCAACAATATAAAAGACCATTGTGAGCAAAATGCACAGCATCCGCCCATAATGGTCTTTTAAATCTTATATTAAAAGGCAAAAATAGTAATCAGTCCTTTTGGGCCTTCAGCTCCGCCGCAGAATATTGACTGGTAAAAATATAAGTGCCCGATCCTACCGTTAGCTTAACCGCATTATCCTCGTTGCCCACTACGCTAATACCTTTAGCCCCGTTTAATGACTGGCCGTCCACTTTTACTGAGCCGGGATCACTAGTGGGTACATATACCGTAGATGTTGTATTTACCGGCACCTGTACTTTCATGGTCAGGATATTACCAGACAGCATCCATTCGTTGCTCAAGCGGCCAAAATAAGTAGCTAAACTTGCCTTTGCTTCCGTAAAGCCGCCGCCGATATGTGGCTGAATTTTGCTGTGTTTATACCCAACGCCGTCTTCATAAGTATCCAGACCGACCATTTTACGGTACATCCAGTCTCCAATAGCCCCATAGGCATAGTGGTTAAAAGAGTTCATACCCGCATTTTCAAAGGTGCTGTCAGGCTTAATACCGTCCCATCTTTCCCAGATGGTTGTTGCCCCCATTTTCACCGGATATAACCAGGATGGGTACGTCTTCTGCATCAGCAACTGATAAGCGACATCATTATATCCAAACCTTGTTAAAACAGAACAGATATAGGGGGTGCCTAAAAAACCGGTGGTAATATGATTATTATAACTGCGTATATTCGTGACTAACCTTTCTGCTGCCTGCGCACGCAAGTTTTCCGGCAGCATGTCAAAATTAAGCGCCAGTACATAAGCTGTCTGCGTACTGGATACCAGTCTGCCTGAGGCAGTCACATATTCTTTTACAAACGCTTTTTTAATATCGCTTAAGAGCCTGGTGTAAGCGACAACATCTTCAGATTTACCCAATACTTTGGCAGTATTGATCAGCAACTGCGTGGAATGTGCATAAAAGCACTGGGCAATCAGATATTTATCTGTTACGGCGGCCCGGCCATCATTATCATCATCAGGATGGTAGAAAAGCCAGTCTCCGAAATGGAATCCGGAATTCCAGAGATTATCCTTGCTCACGCTTTTAATATAATCTACCCAGGCTTTCATGCTCGGATATTGAACCTCGAGTATTTGTTTATCTCCGTAAGCCAGATACATATTCCATGGCACAATGGTAGCGACATCTGCCCAGCCGGATGAACCGCCGGCATTTGGTCCCAGCACGTTGGGGACTACGTTATTGACCCGGCCATCTTCAAACTGATCAGCGGCAACATCTTTCATCCATTTATCAAAAAAACTATTGACATTGCGTATAAAAGAAGCTGTTCTGGAAAAGACCTGCGCGTCACCTGTCCAGCCGAGCCTTTCATCTCTTTGGGGACAGTCTGTAGGCACATCCAAAAAATTACCCCTCAGTCCCCATTCAATATTATGCTGTAACTGGTTAATCATACTGTCAGAACTGCTAAAATGGCCTGTCTGCGGCATGGCTGAATATAAAGTCACCGCTGTAAAATCAGCCGGGTCCAAGGGGCCATCTACCCCTTCTACACGGATATAGCGGAATCCATGCCAGGTAAAATGCGGCTCAAAGGTTTCCTCTCCACCGCCTGCCAGAACATACTGATCTTCCGCTTTGGCCTTACGCAAGTTAGTCGTATAGAAATTCCCTTCCTTATCCAGTACTTCCGCATGGAATATTTTAACGGTATCACCGGCCTTCCCTTTAAGTTTTACAACAACCCATCCGACCAGGTTTTGTCCAAAATCCAGTACTTTCTCCCCTTTAGGTGTCGTAATCACCTTGACCGGCTGAAAGGTCTCATGTTTTTTAACGAGTTCATTTTGCGTGGTCACCAGATTATCATATCCATATTGCGCAACGCTGACACCCGACCAGTCACCATCATTATAACCGGGTTGCATCCAGCCTTTCTTTACCTGGCGGGCATCAATTGTTTCTCCATTGTAAATTTCGCCATACCGGATTTCTCCAGTCGAAGATTTCCATGAATCGTCAGAAATGACAGTGGCCTTGCTTCCATCCGTATAAGTGATTTCTATCTGACAGAGCAGCCCGAGCGATTTCCCATAAATATTATAGTTATTCCCCCAGGCGATGGTGCCGCGATACCATCCGTTGCCTAACCTTACACCGATGGCATTATTTCCGTTTTTGACCAGACCGGTAACGTCAAACTGCTGATATTGCAGGCGTTTATTATAACTCGTCCAGCCGGGTGTCAGATATGCATCCCCTACACGCTGGCCGTTGATATAAGCTTCATATAAACCGTGGGCCGTAATAACAGCAGTCGCGCTCTGCACTTTCTTATCCAGTTTAAAATCCTTGCGCATCATGGCGCTGGGGCGCAATACGGTGTCTTCTGTATAGCCCGGCTCAATCCACTTTGCTTTCCATTCATTTTTGGACAGCAGCCCTGTTGTAAAATCAGCTGGCGCACTCCAGGCGGAACTATGCCCCTGATTATCCCAAACCCTTACCTGCCAGTAATATTTCAGGTTAGACTGCAACGCATCTCCTGCATATACGATATGTAGAGAATGCGGCGAACTTACTTTCCCTGATTTCCAGCTCAGCGCCCGGTCTTTCTCCAGATCGGCCACAGAGCGTGCTACCCGGATCTCATAGGCCGACTGGGCTACATTTTTACCCTCTGAGAGAGAGGCCCATGTAAATCTGGGCTGCTGAACGGCTATCCCCATTGGATTGACTTTATTTTCCACCCATAATTGCCCCAGGCGGATCTGCGCCTGCAGGCCGGCACCAAAAACAAGGAGCACGGCACAAGTACAAAACGCCTTTGCCATAAAAAGCCTTTGCGACCTTTTAAAAACTGTTACGATACGCTTACTTAACTTTGTTTGTTTCATAAAAATACTGATTTAATATATGCTGCTTTTTTGAAGTTATGATATATGTGCGATCAATCCAAACCAGTGCAGATGGTCCATACTGTTGAATCCATTCACTGCACAATTATGCTATTGCCATCCTTCATTCTGATCAATATCATTCAATTGTATTTCATTAAGCGGAATAGGGAATAACAATTTATAATCCTGGATATCATAGGAAGATGCAGGAAGCCATTTCTGATAGGATTTCTGCTGCGCGCCGTTGGCAGTCATGACAGCCTTAGCCTCTGCCGTTCTCAATAGCTGATACCACCGGTGGTTTTCAAAAGCATCCTCAATGCGCTGTTCATGATAAACGGCTTTTCTGAAGTCCGCCTGATTTAAGCCGGAGCTCAGCGCAGCAAGGCCCGCTCTTTTACGCACCAGGTTTACATTATCATAAGCCGCTCCGCTGGGTCCGGATAATTCATTAATTGCTTCTGCTTTCCAAAGCAACACCTGTGCGTACCTGTATACGTAAAAATCGTTGTCCTGTTTGCCTGAGACGGTTGGCTTGGAAGCATATTTATTAATAAAGGGAACAGAATCATGCTGCGCCTCTGCATAGCCTTTATCAACATTCAACTTATCCACAAACCAGGCGATAGAGGCCGCCTTACGTAAATCACCCGGTTCGTAAGCATTGATCATATCGCGGGTAGGGATATTGCGGCCAGAACCACTATTAGGATCAAAAGAACCTATTGTTTTAAAACCGGAATACAGCGGGGCAAAAGTATAGAGGTAATTACTGGCCTCACCTTCTATGGCATTACTATACTGGATCTCAAAAATGGACTCTACATTATTCTTATTGGCTGGCTGGTATAAGCTGCCATATGATGGCAATAAAGCGTAACCGGTAACCTTATCAAAGGCATCAATAGCGAGCTGATACTGTTTACGGGTCAGATATACCTCTGCCAGTAAGGTATAAGCAGCTCCCCGGGTGGCTCGTCCTGCATCTGAAGAAGACCAGGACTGGGGGAGATCTTTAGCCGCCTGGGTTGCATCGGCGATAATCTGCTGATAGACAGAATCTACTGATGCTTTGGCGTTATAAGCCTTGGAAGGGTCATCCACCTGGGTAAGGACCAGAGGAACGCTACCCCACAGCCTCACCAGATGAAAATACAGCATACTTCTTAAGAAAACCGCCTGGCCGTAAATCTCGGCTTTCTGTTCATCACTGTCATAGGTAACATCATCAATATGTTCAACCACTGCGTTACACTGGGCAATCGAATTATAAATAGAAGTCCAGATGGTTTCCAGATAATTATTATCTGTGGTTACCTGAAAATAATCTACATTTTCCAATTGCAAGGTACCGCGGTCTTCATTGTTATATTCGAAGGTGGTATTATCGGAGCGCATTTCTGTCATCGCCCACAGGTTCCCTCCGGCACTATATAAATTCTGCAGCCCTGCATATCCACCGTTCAGCACCTCCCTGAGCTGCGTAACATTTTTGAAAAAAGTCGTAGAAGAGGCAAAGTCCTGCGGTTGCTGGTCCAAAAATTTGCTGCACCCTGCCGAAACGATCGTTATAAACACGATACCGATCAGATATTTAGATTTCATAAGTAATTTTTTTAATCAATGATAATAATGCCACTTTATACCACTATTGCTTTTTCAAACTAATAACTCACCTTAATACCCAGTACAAATGTCCTTGGCACCGGATAGTTCGTATAGTCAACCCCCGGTGTCAGGGCACTTCCATAACCGTTTGCTCCTGTATAATTTGAAACAGCCGGATTACCGGGGTAATTGGTAATAACAAATGCATTTTGAACACTGCCATACACCTGTACACTATTGAATAGTCCTTTGGCAAATCTCTCAGGCAGATTATAAGATAATGATATATTGCGGCACCATAGATAGGAAGCTTTATAAATAGCCCAGGAATTAATGTCCCTGAACATCACACGTCCCAGACTGGGACCCGCTGTGGTCGGCACTTTTCCGTTCCCCGGTTGCTGCTCTGATCTCCAACGGTCGATCACTTCCGTTGGCACATTAAAGATGCCATCGATATTGTGCAGGGAGGCATAGTTTCCTTTATACCGGTCTGCACCATAAGAACCGGAAAATACAAAGTTCAGGCTAAGCCTTTTGTAGGTCAAATTATTGGAAAAACCGTAATTAAATTTAGGATAAGGATTACCAATGATCGTAAAGTCTGTCACGGGTGTGATCTGGCCGTCTCCATTCACATCCAGCATTTTCATATTACCCGGGATCGCATCGGGGAAGGCAGGATTGCCTGCAACATCTTCAGCATTCTGATACAGGCCTAATACCTTATAGCCAAATAACATACCCACCGGCAGTCCGATCCGGGTGACATTGGTGGGATGACCTTCCATATTACTGGCACTTTGGATTTCAGATTCATTGGGGCCCAGTTCCAGGGTTTTATTGCGGTTCAGGGTAAAGTTAAAGTTAGAGGTCCAGTTAAAATCTTTGGTGGACATATTCACCGTATTCAAGGAAAGTTCAAAGCCCTTATTTTGCACCTTGCCTACGTTGGCTATGGTGGAAGTAAAACCCGAGGAGTTCGGAATATTCAGATTCAAAAGCAGGCTTTTGGTCCTGGACTGGTAGAAATCAGCGGTAAAAGTGATTTTATTATTCAACAAACCCAGGTCCAGGCCTAAGTTAACTTCCGCTGTTCTTTCCCATGCCAGATTTTGGTTACTGATGGAACTGATTACGCGACCACTGGCCAGTGAGCCTCCGAAGACATAATTACTGGAGTTCAATTGGCTCAGATAGGTAAAATTGCCGATCTGATCATTACCGGTAATACCATAGGAAGCACGTAGTTTCAACTGGCTGAGCTGAGATTTTTTGCTTTGCATCCAGGACTCTTTGGTTATATCCCAGCCCAGGGCAAAAGAAGGGAAGGTTCCCCATCTGTTATTCTCCCCAAACCTGGAGGATCCGTCTCTTCTGACAGTGGCTGTCAAGAGGTATTTATCCTGATAGGCATAATTTATTCTTCCTAAATAAGAAGCAAGTGCCCAGCTGTCCGCAAAAGTCCCGCCCGTAATTAAAGCAGCCGCGTTCAGTGTCTGGATCGCATCATCTGGGTATTCAGAACCATTGAAAGCCGCCGAATTACTGCTTTGCTTTTGCTCGGAGAACACACCCAGCAGCGTCAGCGAATGGCCGCCGTCAAATTCCTTTTTGTAGGTCAGGCTGTTTTCATTCGCCCAGTTAAGATAATGACTTTCCCCGTAAGCGCCGGCAGGAATATGCGGAGGTGGATTATTCGTACTTCCCAGTGTGGAAGGCGTAAAGTCTTTCTGGCTTTGATAGTCCAGATCCACATTAAAGGTTGATTTAAAGTTCAAAGAAGGAATAATCTCATAATTGATATAAGTGCTGCTCAACAAATGGGTCTCTGTATGTTTATGCACAGACTGATTCAATACCATGACAGGATTGGGCTGATTCCAGGTACCGTCTGTACCGATCATGGCGTTATAGGTTCCGTCTTCATTATAAATAGCAGGAATAGGGTTGGCTACCTCCCATGCACCAAAGGCATCATTTCTTTCATTGCCCCCCGTAACACCATTATGCCCATAAGAATAGGTGGGCGACAGATTTAACCCGACGCTGATTTTCTTGCTGATCTGTCCAGTCATGTTAAAACGCAAGAAAAACTTGCTATAATCGGTGGCCAGAACCACACCTTGCTGATTCATATAGCCTCCTGATGCATATATTTTGAAATTTTCAGACCCTCCGCTCAAATTAAAATTGACGCTGGTCATCGGCGCGACTCTTGTAATGGCATCAAACCAATTGGTTCCCTCACCGAGTGCCTGGGGATTTTGATAAATATCCGGGATCGGCGTGTTTGATCCTGTCAGCGCGTTATTGTCCTCAATGATCTCTTTTTGAAATGCAGCAAACTGGGAGGCATTCATCATGCTGGGGACCTCTTTACCAGGTATTTTCTGCAGCCCGGTATAGGCATCCATATTAAATTTCAATTTACCGGAAACGCCTTGCTTAGTCGTAATTATAACAACGCCATTCGCACCTCTTGATCCATAAATAGCTGTTCCGGAAGCGTCTTTCAATACAGATATAGAGGCTATGTCTGCGGGCGGAATATCGTTAAGCGGGTTGGAGATCTGTACGGTTCCCGATCCACCTGAAGGTAAAGGAAATCCGTCGACTACATAAAGCGGTGTACTTCCTGCCCCGATGGCCCCCACTCCTCTGATCTGTACCTCAGGGCCACCACCAGGGATCCCGTTTGTAAAATTAACCTGAACACCGGGGATCTGGCCGGCTAATGCTTCGTTGGCACCCACAATGGGTTGCTTACTGACTGTTCCCATATCAACAATGCCTACAGAACCTGTAACGTCTTGCTTTCGTTGAGAACCATAACCGACCACGACAACCTGATCCAGGGCCCCCTTGCCTGCAGCCGGCTGCAGATATATCTTCAACGGCTGGGTATCTGCGCCGACCGCTTCCTGATTGTACCCCACACTGGTAATCAGTAACTGACTGCCACTAACAGTCTTAATGATAAACTGGCCGCTTTCATCTGTAACAGTTCCTGCAGTGGAGCCTTTTATCCGTACCGTTGCACTGGGCAGCGGCGTGCTGTCCACGGCCGACAGTACCGTCCCGTGGACAGTAATATCCTGCTGTGCATGCGCCTTTACGCCCGGCAGCAACAGCGCTGCAGCGATAGCGCAGTTCCCTACAAGCCTATACCAACGTTTTTGTTTTTTAGTCATGAGATATCAATTTGGAAGGTTAAATATTAAAAAATAGCAGTCCACCCTGGCTTGTGCAAAACACAGCCAGCTGAGGGGCAGGAGGTTCCATCCCTCTAACAATCAGTATGTTTTAAATATGTATCTGCGCTTAAGGCGTATGCCCATTATACAATGGCAAATTATCCAGGTCGTCAATCATCCTTTTTATTTTTTATAGTTGGGTTAATCAATCTACTTTTCAATAAAAGTGCCTTGCTATTTAGAACCTCCTAACGACTCGCTCTAATCAACCTAAATAACATTTGTATGCAATTTATTCCATAAGAATAATTTAACTATCCCCTACTGTATTCAAACAGATCCGGATAATCATTCATTTTCCGGCAATAATTCAAGTTGGATATCTTCTTTTGATTTACCGGCAGTTTAGCCGCTGGCGATGATCCAAGATCCCTGAAACAACATAATCAGATCCTGTACTATCGTTCACTTCGGGTTCACTGAGCAGTGGCCGCTTCAAATATACTGCCGTGCCTTTTGTTCAGAGCGTTTACGTATCTTTAAACCATTATAGAAAACACATGGACATGACGCTATCGGAGAACATCTATTCATTTATAGAATTTGATGATTATGCAATTACCCCCAAGTACTTGCAACTGTGTAATTCCATCATAAAGGCGGTGGAAGACGGGAAAATTTCTAAAGAGTATTTACTACCCTCTATCAACAATTTTAGTTATGAACTTGAAATAGGACGCAATACCGTCGAAAAAGCCTACAAGCATCTCAAAAAACGCGGGTTCATTAAATCGGTCCCGGGCAAAGGCTATTTCATCAGTGATCTGCAAACGGAAAAATCCATCCGGGTCTGCCTGATCTTCAATAAGCTAAGCGTTCATAAAAAGATCATTTACGATGCCTTCACCAAAGCGCTTGGCGTAAACGCCATGGTGGACTTTTATATATATAATAATGACTTCTCATTATTCAAGCGTTTATTATCCCTTAGGAAAGATAATTACTCTCATTTCGTGATCATCCCGCATTTTCTGGAAGGGGGTGCCCATGCCAGTGAGATCATCAATACGATTCCCAAAGAGAAATTGATTTTAATGAGCCACCTCGTAGAAGGAGTCGACGGGGTCTACGGGGCGGTTATCGAAGATTTTGAGAAAGAAATTTACCATGCACTGAGCGATGCCTTGCCCCGCTTAAGAAAATACAAGTCAATTCATATCATATTTCCGGAGAATACATACCATCCGGAAGCCATATTAGATGGATTTACCCGGTTTTGCCAGGACAATGGTTTTAACCACCATATTATACGAAATATTGATATAGCCCGCATACAGCCCAGCACCGTGTATATCAGTCTGATGGAAGACGACCTGGTGGTTCTGGTAAAAAAGGTGCTGGAATCCGGCTACAAAGTCGGCTCAGAAATCGGCATTATCTCCTATAACGAGACGCCTATTAAGCAGATCATTCTTAATGGCATTACCACGATTTCCGCAGATTTTAAGTTTATGGGAGAGATGGCCGCTAAATATATAAAAGAAGGGATAAAAGAACACCTGGCGGTTCCCTTTTACCTGACCCTGCGGGATTCCCTATAGGAGCATTCTTATGCCGTTCTGAGAGCTGCCTGCAACTGAAGAGGCATTACAAAAGCATGATTTTTGCATCCTGCCCCACGGATTGCCGAGCTAAAATGGATCCACTTATGAGATTTGCTGAAAAATACCTAACTTTAGGATAGTAACCTTTTAATACAAAGCAGCGAACTGCTCACCCTGGCAGTCATATTGTGCCAGGTAACGAGCAGGCGCCGACAACATTAACCTTTAAATGAATTTCAGATGAAAACGGATAGACTATCTCCAGCCATGAGTCAGGCCCTGAATCAACAATTGACCGCGGAAGCAGAAGCTGCCCAGATCTATCTGTCCTATGCTGCGTGGGCCGATGATCAGGGTTATGCAGGAATCAGCAACTTTCTGTTCCGCCATGCACATGAAGAAAGAAATCATATGATGAAATTTCTGCGCTATATACTGGACAGAGGCTCTAAAGTCACTATTCAGGCCATTGCCGCCCCCGGTTCAAACCCCACCAGTATTCAGGATTGTTTTAACAAGGTCTTCGAACAGGAAGTAAGCAATTCTGAGTCTATCCATAAAATTGTCAAACAAAGCTTTGAAGAACAAGATTGGGCGACCTGGAACTTCCTCCAATGGTTCGTCAAAGAACAAGTGGAAGAAGAAACTTTAGCGCTCAATTTGCTGGACAAGATCAAAATCGCAGGTGGCGAGAATGCAGCAGATGAAGCTTTACTCGAGCTGAATGCAGAGTTAGGCAAAATGCCGGACGAAGCACCTAATGCGAGCAGTGCGACAGAGGCGCACCCCTCTTAGTTTTATTTTTTTAATTTTGCTGTTATACAATAGCACACTTAAGTTTGTTCGTGCCGGCTAGCATGGACGCTCAAGTGCAGATGGGCTATTTTTACATCAATCAAGTAATAGATGGCAAAACCTGATGACGATTTTACTTTTCTGGAATCCCTGGATGCAGAATACGATAATGAGCCGGATAACCCGGGCTGGCGCCAGCGTATATATAATGTAATCTTCAAATCAGATACCCGTAAAGGAAAGGTATTTGATATAATTCTGGTACTCTTTATCCTGACAAATATAGGTGTCCTGCTCCTTGAATCGGTAGGCAGTTTAAGTGCAAAGTACGGTCCGGTATTTAAAACTTTAGACCGCATTTACCTGATATTTTTCACACTGGAAGTCCTGCTTAGGATTATATGCGTTAAATGGCCGCAGCGCTACATTTTCAGTTTTTATGGGATAATTGATTTAATGTCCATTATCCCTTCCTACCTTGAGCATTTCTTCCCTGAGACACATGTGCTTATGATCATCCGGGCGTTCAGGCTGCTCAGGGTATTCAGGATCTTTAAGCTGGTAAAATTTTTAAATGAAAGTAAGCGCCTGCTGTTTGCGATGATCCGGTCTTTGAGAAAGATCCTGATTTTTCTATTTTTTGTATTGCTACTGACCATCTTCCTGGGTGCCATTATGTATGTATTGGAATCTGGGAAAAACCCCCAGTTTTCCAGTATCCCGCAAAGTATCTACTGGGCCATCGTCACCATTACAACGGTAGGCTACGGTGATGTAGCGCCTGTTACACCGGCAGGCAAAGTCGTCTCGTCGCTGATCATGATATTAGGTTATGCGATTATCGCAGTCCCCACAGGCATACTCTCCACTTCCATGATGCGCGAACACTGGAAACAACTCCCCCATTACGCATTGCTGGCCTGTCCTGATTGTGGTGCAAAAGGCCATGAAACAAATGCGGCGTTCTGCAAAAACTGCGGTGCGCCATTGTACCCAAAAGACGCAGAAAAAGTCGCCCCAGAGCCCGACAACCCAGATCAGTCAGACATTTCTTAAAAGCCGTACAACTTCTCTGCCCCCGTATTACTTCTTCTTTGTGGAAGCGTCAATGGCCCTGTTAATGATGTCCTGGATCCGGCTTCTGGTTTTTAGCGTGTAGATCTCCGTCGAGCGTGTCGGGTTTACACGGTTCGATAAGAAGATATAGACCAAATCCCGGTCTTCATCCACCCAGATACAAGTGCCCGTATACCCTGTATGCCCAAAAGTATTTAAAGAAGCCAGTTTAGAAGGATACTCCTTAGATCTGTCAGGATCTACTCTGTCGAAGCCGTAGCCTCTTCTACTGACTTTGGATTCATTTTTGGTAAAGGTTGTAACCGTCTGTGGCTGAAAATACCTCTGACCACCATAATAGCCTTTATTCAGGAGCATCTGGTAATAGGCCGCCAGATCTGTTGCCGAAGAGAATAATCCAGCATGACCGGCAACGCCGCCTTTAAGCGCGGCTCCTTCGTCATGCACATATCCTACTAACAAAGTCTTACGAAAGGTTTGATCATCTTCGGTAGGAATAATTCTTTTATCATCAAATTTGTAATAAGGCAAGTAGCCTGTACTGTGCATCCCTAACGGCTTATAGAAATTACGGTCTGCATAGACATCCAGCGAGGTATCTGTTATAGATTCAATAACCGCCTGCATCACATACATGCTGATATCACTGTAAACATATTTCCCCCGTGTGACAATGGGAGAATATAGCATCACCGGCCACATAAAATCTTTAAAGAAGTCTTTGCGGATAAAATAATGATCTGCCACTTTAGTGGGGAACATACCGCTTGAATCTCTGCTATAATCATTCTCAGAGATCATTTTAGGGAAATTAATAAAGGGTACAAAGCCTGCCTGGTGCAACATGACTTCCCGAAGATGGATATTATTCATCCCGGTTTTTCTGGCGCGGGCAATATAATGACCGATCGTGGAATCAAGTTTTAATGTCCCCTTTTCAACTAATTTCATGACAGAAGGGGTTGTCGCAGTGATCTTCGTCACTGAAGCCATATCGAAAATATCATTTAACTGCTCAGCTGCGTTTTTACTATAGGTATGATAGCCATATGCTTTATGGAAGAAAACCTTGCCATTTCTGGCGGCTAGCACCACCATACCGGGAGTGGCTCTTTTGTCTATCGCTTCTTGAGCTACTTTATCAATTTCTTTTAAGGCTACAGCGGATATCCCTAATTCTTCGGGTACGGTATATTTTAAACGGATGGCACTCGTTACACTGCCTTTTCCGGCTTCCATATCAGCACCAAGACTCTTTTTAAGTTTGCCCTTCACGCCAATACCGCCAAAGACCATCTGTGCAGCAATGCCAGCTGCTACCGACGCATTGGAGGGTACATATAATACAGGACATTTAAGCCGGCCCAAAGCAAATTTAAGCGGATGGCGGACGGGGCCCATAATTACTAAAATCGTCTGCTTGCGACGGCTGACGTCCAGTATATAACGCTGGTTTCTGTAGTCACTCAGCCCGTCAGCTGTCGTTGTCACAATGATGGTATTATAAGGCTGCAGATCGTCTTCCAGATTATAAAGATCAGCGGAATCAGCGTAAACCTGACTCGTTAACGAAGCTACAGGTGCGTATAAATTGGCGGTACTGTCAAATAATGTCCAATGGCTGCCTGTCAGATGTACTGCTGCGATACTGCGCCGTGATAAGTCCTTTATGGGAAAGAGTTCAGGGTAATGCCCCAATAGTACCGCAGCCTGCTCTACAGAGCGCATTTCTGTATAGGAAGCCGCCGGGCTCTTTGAGTGCTGGGCCGCAACACTCAGGATGTTAAACAGGCAAATTAACAGGGTTGCCCCTGTCCATAATTTTAATTTCATAAAAAGGGACATTTGCTTAAAGATAAGTAAAAATCAGCAAGTCCGTTTATCGCCAAGGGGACGAATTAAAGTCTCCGCTAAATCATATCATGGAGATTACCAGCGAATATATTTGTTATTTCGGGTCAACGCAGGCTACGGCAGGCTATTTTGTTGCTTCCTGATGCTGGTCCGGCAGCCGCAGTATTACTTCCTTGTAGCCATCTGTCAGCAAAAAAAGGTGGCCTTCCCGATTCATATATCAGGAAGACCACCCTTAGATATCTAACCGCAAAGTATCTCACTTTGCAATCTGTATTAATTTATTATCCTAAAGCTACACGCTTGAAAGCCTGGACCTTCAGGTCATTACCTAAGTATGCAGCAACCGTTTTGCCTGCATCTTTTACGAAAGGCTGAGCTAGCAAAGTATTTTCTTTGAAGAAAGCATTCAGTTTACCTTCAGCGATCTTGGCGATCATTTCATCAGGTTTACCTTCCATTTTCGGGTCTGCTTTCATCGTATCGATGATCACGGCCCTTTCTCTGTCGATTGTTTCCTGAGAGATGCTGTCAGAATCGACAGCCAGCGGATTTAACGCAGCGATTTGCATAGCGATATCTTTACCCGCCTCGCCAGCATCTTTATTAAAGCCCACCAGCACACCAATACGATTTGCGCCGTGAATATAAGAAGCCACATATGGCGCCTCCACTACCTCAAAATTAGCAATTCCGATCTTTTCACCGATTGCGGCTAATTTATCGTTGATCAGGTCAGATACTTTTGCAGATCCTATAGTGGCGTTATTAAGCGCATCGGCAGATTCTACATTGTTATCTACTGCTGCATTTGCAATAGATTCAGCGAAAGCTACAAAGTCCGCATTCTTAGAAACAAAATCTGTTTCACAAGAGATGTTAACGATATATCCCTTGGTGTTATCACTGTTCGTTTTTGCAATAACGACGCCTTCCTTAGCTTCTCTGTCACTGCGTTTAGCAGCCACTTTCTGACCTTGCTTACGCAGCCAGTCAATAGCTGCTTCAAAGTCACCATTAGTCTCTGTTAAGGCCTTGCGGCAATCCATCATACCGGCTCCGGTAGCCTGACGTAATTTATTAATATCCTGCGCTGTAATAGCTGCCATGATTTAATTCCTCCAAATTTTTTTAATGATAAATAAAAACCCGGCTTCCAGGTTTAAATAAGAAGCCTGCAAAAGATATTTACAGGCTTCTTTATTGACTTAATTGAAATAATTCTCTCTTCGATCAAAGGAAGCAATTATCTTTTTCCACCAGCCTGAGGCTTGCGGGTGCCACCCCCCTGAGGAGCACGGCGTTTAAGACCACCTTCGCCCTGACGGCCGCGGCCACCAGTTGGGTTGCCACCTTCTGCTTCCGCTTCAGCCTGCAGTCTGGCAGCTCTTGCTTCATTTTCGTTGTCCACTTCTTCTTCATCTTCATCTTTTGCAGCCTGACGCTCAGCCAGACCTTCTGCGATTGCAGCAGTGATGTAGTTGGTGATGATCGCTACCGATTTAGTAGCATCATCATTAGACGGGATAGAAAAATCAACCTTGTTAGGATCACAGTTAGTATCAACCATACCGAAGGTAGTGATACCCAAACGTTTAGCTTCAGCCAGCGCGATATGCTCGTGTCCTATATCAACCAGGAATAAAGCAGCCGGCAGACGGCTCATCTGAGCGATACCGCCCAGTACTTTTTCCATTTTATCTTTATCGCGTGCCAAGGTCAGTTTTTCTTTCTTAGTCAGGCTATCAGCGTTGGTATCGCTCAGCAGTTTTTCAATGCTCTGCATTTTCTTAACGCTTTTACGAACCGTGTTGAAGTTGGTCAACATACCACCCAGCCAACGTTCTGTGGCATAAGGCATGTTTACTCTTTTAGCACAATCAGATACGATTTCTTTCGCCTGCTTTTTGGTCGCCACGAACATGATCTTTTTACCGCTTTTAGCGATCTGTTTCATCGCAGCTGCAGTTTCCTGCAGATGATCAACAGTTTTGTTCAGATCAATGATGTGAATGCCTTTTTTCTCTGCAAAAATGTAGGGTAACATTTTGGGGTTCCACTTCTTCTTAAGGTGGCCAAAGTGTACACCAGCCTCAAGCAGTTGTTGCTGTAGAGAAGTATTTGTTTCCATTTATTAAAAATTATAGTATGGTTAAAATGATATTTTCTGGAAGAAATATACCACTGTTCGCCACGCAGGCAGCGAACAGTGAAAATATTTTCTGTATTAACGTTTGCTGAACTGGAAGCTGCGGCGCGCTTTCTTGTGACCGAATTTCTTGCGTTCAACACTTTTAGGATTACGTGTTAACAGACCGGCTGCTTTTAACAGCGGACGGAATTCCGGATCAATTTCAATCAGGGCACGGGCGATACCTAACTTAGCTGCCTCTGCCTGGCCTTTCACACCGCCACCGGTAGCATTGATCTTTACATCAAATTTATCGCTTCCTTCTACAGTTTTCAAAGGCACTTCAACCTGATTCTGTAAATAAGCTAAAGTGAAATATTCTTTATAGTCCTTATCGTTAACGGTAATTTTTCCACTACCACGGTTGATGAAAACGCGGGTAACGGCTTCCTTACGACGTCCTACGGCTATTTTTTGCTTTTCCATTGAGTATTAATTATTTACAGAAGATTACTCCTGCAAGATTTTTTAAGATTAATTAGAATTTCAGTTCCTTGGGTTGCTGAGCAGTGTGTGGATGTACATCACCTGCATAAACAAATAATTTTTTGATCATTTTACGACCTAACTTATTCTTAGGCAACATACCCTTGATGGCTCTTTCCAATACTACTTCAGGACGACGTTTTAAAAGGTCTTTAGCCACTTCTTCCTTCTTACCTCCGGGATATCCGGAAAAGTTAATGTAGGTTTTCTGTTCTAACTTGTTACCGCTGAAGGTAACTTTATCTGCGTTAATGATGATCACATAATCACCAGTGTCTACGTGTGGAGTATAAGACGCTTTATTCTTGCCGCGCAGGATGGCTGCAATTTTAGAGCTGATACGACCCACGGTTTGATTAGTACCATCCACAATATGCCATTGGCGTTGAACGGTAGCCGCATTCGCGTGCTTGGTTGTGAAATGTAGTTTACTCATTTTAAAATGTTTTTTTACGACGCTATCCCGTCGTTTTTTATGAATTAGGGTGCAAAGTTGCGCTTAGTTTTTGGATAAAACAAGAAATTTGGACATTTATAAAACCAGCCCCCTTATAAAATATTGATTTTCAATAATTATTTTGACTGTATTTTTTAATTAACAGACCAAATCTCAGTTCTTCAGGCAGGATTACGGCAAATCCCGTCTCAATCCTGCCTAAGGCTCACCTGACAGAACGATCAGATATGCAGATAACGGGTAAGTTCCGCCCGGGTAAATTCTCTGATTTCACCGGAGGCCCATCCCAGAATATCCAGCTCCTCCATAGAGATACGTACCAGTCTGAGTACCGGTGAACCTACCGCAGCGCACATTTTGCGTACCTGCCGATTTTTACCCTCTTTCAATGTCAAAGTAATCCAGGGAGCGGGTATGGTCTTGCGGATGCGGATCGGGGGATGCCGTGGCGGCAGCAAAGGCTCCTTCTCAATAATAGCGGCATCCGCTGCCCGGCACAGGTAATTTTTCCCGTTTACAGCAATCTTAACACCCTTTTTGAGTGTTTCAACAGCCGATGAGGCAATGATGCCGTCCACCTGCGCAAAATAAGTCCTGTTATGGGCATTTTTGGGATGTAGTAAGGCCTGATTCAGCCCGGGATCATTGGTAAGCAATAGTAAGCCTTCACTGTCGTAATCTAACCTGCCGACCGGATACACGTCCTTTGGGACCGAAAAATAGTCTTTCAGCGTCTTTTTATCTCCCTCACCAGAGAACTGAGACAGCGTCTGGAACGGCTTATAAACAGCAAAGTAGCGAAAACGGGGCAAAACAATTCCTTTTAATTTTTATTAAACAGAAAGACAAATGGCTTAATAGGATCGCTGATAATCTTGCGGACCAGGTAGCTTTTCTGCAGAATTTTGTAATGATTGACATCAATGACTTCATGCGCCTGACAGAACTGCTCCGTTCCTTCCACCTGATAAAGGATCTCATGGATAGAGCGCACCTGCTGCTCAAAAGCAGCAGTGTCGGTATTTTCGTACCGGGATAATATAATCAAGTCTCTATTATTATGCACATTCATAACAATTCTATCCACTATTTTAATAAGGCTTATTTACCCGCTTATCATGGAAACCTTTTAATTTTGTTTTCAGAGTACCCATCGCAAAATTATTAAAAAAATAAGTTTTTGGAAGAAACCAACCACATCATTTTATTTTCCGCATTGGATTGGGGCCTGGGTCATACAACAAGATCCATTCCGCTTTTAGCCTTTTTTAACGAAAATGGCTGTCAGTTACTGATCGCTGTTGAGCCAGGCAGCGCTTCGGAAAAGATTTTGCAAAGGCATTTTCCCCAGGCAATCTTTCTTCCATTAAAAGGGTACTGCATTACTTATGCCAAAAAAAGGCAGTTTTTCGCATTAAAGATACTGCTGCAGATTCCTAAAATCCTGAGTGCCATCAGTCGGGAACGCCGTTTTGTCAGAAAAACGGTAGAAAGCTATCCGATCAAACTGATTGTATCCGATAACCGGTATGGCTTTTACAATGCCTCTGTGCCCTCAGTCTTTATAACCCATCAGCTGCGCATTGCCGCTCCGTTCCCATGGCTGGAGCGAGTCATTCAAAAAGTCAATTATCATCATATTAACCATTTTGATGAACTCTGGATACCCGACCTAGCAGCTACACCTAATATCGGCGGCGCACTCTCACATCCGGCCAGGCTGCCTGATACAGCTACATACTACATTGGTCCCCTCAGCCGTTTGACCCTGCTGTCAGAGAATTCAGCTACGAAAAGAGTTCCCGCTTTCAAATACCTTTTTCTATTATCCGGCCCAGAGCCGCAGCGCAGTATTCTGGAAAAAAAGCTATTGGAGGCAGCCCATCAGCTGGAAGGAAAAGCTGTACTCGTCCGCGGGCTTCCGGCCGAATCAGCGGCATCGGTTTTGTCAGAGGACAGTGAGGCTTACCAACCAGACATGCCCCTGAGCATCATTGCTTATGCAGACCCTGAGACATTAAATAGTTTATTACAGGCCGCCGAATTTGTTGTTTGCAGATCTGGCTATTCAACCGTCATGGACCTGCTGATTCTAGGGAAAAAAGGCATTTACATTCCCACCCCGGGACAGACCGAACAAGAGTATCTGGGAAAGCAACTGATGGTCCAACACTGGGGTTATAGTTTTGACCAGCAAGAAGCAGACTATGCCGGTCTGTTAAAAAAAGCGGCAGCATACAATTATATCCTGCCAAAAATCAACAGCGCAGACCCATCCGATCACCTGAAAGGCATACTAACAAAAATCCTTCAGCACTAAAATGTGCCCAAGTATAAAAGGTTTACTTATCGGATCAAGTGGTTTTTGGGATAATCAAAAAACCAGAAAGCCTTCTTGCCGTCTTTAAAATCAGCCCAAAGATCTATATCCGCTTTAATGGCATAAATGCCGCAGGTGGGAACAATATCTACACGAACTTTGGAAAGTCTATTGACAAAATCAGTTAGGCCCGTATTGTGGGAGAAGAGTGCTACGCAGTGCCAGGAATCGGGCAAACTATGAATCACCTCAAAAAAATGCTTAACACCTGCCTGGTATAACCGGGGCTCCTTGACAACAGGGACACCGGGATAGGCCGCCGCAAAAAAAGCGCAGGTGGAATAAGCCCGGTTCGCATCACTGGTCACCAGTGCATCCATCATCACGCCCTTTTTTTTGATTTCAGCAGCCATAAACGGGGCATCTCTTTTACCCCTGTCATTGAGTGGCCTGTCGAAGTCATCCTCCCATGGATTTTGCCAACTGCTTTTAGCATGCCGGATTACGAGTAATTCTTTCATGAAAATGCGCCTTTTGCTGCTACAACAAATATACAGTCTGGATTTAAACCACCCAAATAGGTATAAATATAATTCTAAATTTTCGTAGGTTTGAATAATGGAACCCTCAACCCCCTTGGTACGCCTGACGTCTTTATTAGACAACGATTTTTATAAGTTCACCATGCAGTGCGCCGTGGTCAGCCTTTTTGCTGATGTTAAGGCAAAATATAAGTTCATTAATCGGGGAGATCACCGGTATCCTCCCGGCTTTGGTGCCGCCCTCAGAAAGTCGGTAGATGCTATGGCAGAGCTTAGGCTACTATCAGAAGAAAAGGAATATCTGCGCAAGACCTGCCCTTACCTCAGTCCGGCCTATGTTGATTTTCTGGCAGGCTACAAATACCATCCGGAAGAAGTCCATATTCATCAAAAGGGAGATCAATTGGAGGTGACAGTTGAAGGCTATTGGTTCAGGACCATCTTATGGGAGGTTCCCCTGCTGTCTTTAATCAGCGAATTATTCTATATTACCACAGGCCAGACACGTATAGATGATCATGAGATCGAAAAACGGACCGCTGAAAAGATTCGTCTTTTCAATAAGCTCGGTGTTACCGTCGCTGAGTTCGGTACGCGCAGAAGGCATTCCTTTGAAGTCCATCAGTTGATCGCAGCTACACTGAAAAAGTTTCACGGAAACAGTTATATAGGCACCAGCAATGTACACCTGGCCAGAATTACCGGCGTAAAGCCGATCGGCACCCATGCTCACGAATGGTTTATGTTTCATGGCGCTTATTATGGCTTTAAAATGGCAGGTGGCCTGGGACTGGAAAACTGGGCAACCGTCTTTCAGGGGGACCTGGGGGTCGCATTATCGGACACCTATACAACAGATATTTTCTTCCAGCAATTCAATAAAAAACTCTCCAAGCTTTTTGACGGTGTTCGTCATGATTCCGGTGATCCGATACAATTTGCGGAGAAAACAATTGCCCATTATCAGAAATTAGGCATTAATCCGCTGTATAAATTTATCATATTCTCCGACGGCCTCAATCCGGAGAAGGTGGCCAATATTGCCCAGGCGACTAAAGGCAGGGTCGGCATTTCCTTTGGGATCGGCACGAACCTGACCAATGATGTTGGCCTGGAGCCCATGAATATTGTTATCAAGCTTTCTTCGGTTCAGGTGGGTGAGGATAAGCCGATCCCCACCATCAAGCTGTCTGACGAAAAAGGCAAATATACCGGAGACCCAGAGATGATTGAACTGGCACAGAAAATCCTGGGTATTCCCGTAGATCCGGCGCAGCAACATTAATGGTGCACAGAATCTTTAAATTCAGGTTGACCAAGAATGCACATCCGGAATTTGTCATTACATTTGCCTGCGGCCTGCCTTTAGCTGCAGGCAAACGAATTTAGATTATGATACAGGATAAAAATTTTTTAAAACGACGGTTACAGGAACTGGCCGCCATGCTCAATAAACAAATCGGCTCCTTCCCTGATAATGTGCTGGGTATTACAGAGGCCGATATAGATCAACAGATCTATACAGCGACCGGTCTGTCTGTCAGCGATTTTTTAGCACTCGATGATCATGATCTGGAAACAACCATTTCGGGCTATGATCAACAAAGCTCCGTATTAATGCTCGAATTCCTGGGCAACCTTTTTTATTATCAATATCAGGTGAGCGGCGATAAAACATTTTTGACCAGGGCACAGGCTTTTTACACACGCTTTCAACAAGAAAGCGGCACTTTCTCGATGGTGTATTTTCAAAGAATGCAGCAAGCTTAAGCCCGTTTTGCGGTAGCAAAATCACACGTGCTGCCGCTCTAGCAACCACTGGTAAAACGGGCCAAAAGCCTTACGCCAATACCGTTCTTCATGCAACCCTTCAGGATCCATTGCGATTTTTGTAACAGTCAACGGATTGTTTTGCAATATTCGTTTCACCTGCTCAAGCCTTTGCTCAAGGCTATCCCCTTCTTTCTCTCCGCCATAGAAGTAGAACCCGCAATGATCAAGCCGGGACAATGCTTTGTGCGTGGCAGGATATATATCGGGCGCAATCCAAAATGAGGGAGAAAACACACCTGCCCAGCCAAAACGGTCAGGATAAGTAATGGCAGTATAATAACTGATAAGCCCACCCATAGAACTTCCGCACACCGTCGTATATAAAGCTTCCGGCCTGGTCCTGTAATGGGTGTCCACATAAGGTTTCAGCGTCTCTGCCACAAAACTGGCATAGGCTTTCCCTTCGCCTTTCCCGAATTGCTTATTGGTATATGGATTATACTCCTGCATTCTTTCGTTGCCGCCATTATCAATGGCCACAACGATGCTTTGCTTTTCGTCAGGTAAACTATTAAGGTATTCATCAACACCCCATTCTCCGGAAAAAGCAGTGGCCTCATCAAATACATTCTGGCCGTCTTGCATATATATGACCGGATAGCGGGTTAATGGTTGCTGATCATAATTTTCAGGCAGAAAAACCCAAATCCGCCTACTGCAGTTAAGCTGCGGAATAACAAAAGCACTGTCAAGAACTTTTACATTATGCGCGGCCGTGCTTTTTGCGGGTTCCCTTGGAAAGCTATCGGCCCACCCTTCAATTTTTATATCAGCTTTTATGGGCGATCTTCCAGGCTGTTTTTCCAGATCAAGGATTCTATTGGCGACGGGTCCGCCGGCGCGATCTGTCTCTACGGTCTGCCAGCTACCCCGGACCACCTTGTAGGCATGCTGGCCCACCACTAATTTAACCTTAAGTATATACTGCCCCCTTTTGTCTTTTTTAAAGCGAAAAGCTGGATCGGCCGTATGCCAGCCGTTAAAGTCGCCAGCCAGAAACAGACTGTCGTTTATACCGGATAAATCATCGGCTAAGCGCTGGACTTCAAAAATAACGGTTTGTCGGGCTTGTCTAGTCGGCATAAACGAAAGTAAACAAATTATACAAATCAGAAAGAAGGCAGGTTTTATAATGGTGATTTCAGGCCTGTTGCTCTCCCCATCTGAAACCACCCTGGCGGAGGCCTAAAAGATCTATAAGCCGATGCACTACTGTCATGGCTGCCTGGTCAATGGTCGCCGGCCGGCTATAAAAAGAAGGCGTCATCGGACAGATAATGCCTCCGGCAAGTGTGACTGTTTCCATATTGCGTATATGGATCAGGTTATAAGGCGTTTCCCTGACCCCCAATATCAGATTTCTCCGCTCTTTAAGCATCACGTCTGCAGCTCTTGTCACCAGATCATCGCTGATACCTGCTGCGACTCTTCCCAGCGTCCCCATGCTGCAGGGGACGATCAACATATCTGTAAACCTTGCAGACCCCGAGGCAACCGGCGCATTAAAATCATATTTTTCATAATAACTGAGCGGATAAGAATTATAATCATCACCGCCCAGTTCTGTTTCCCAGACGGTCTTTGCATTCTTGCTCATGACTACAGCCAGCTCCTTCCACTGGTCCTTTAAGTCCAGCAGTCTTTCTATCAGCAGCTTAGCATAGATCGACCCGCTTGCTCCTGTAATCGCCAATACTATCTTCTTTTCCATCATTATATCCTGCAAGTTATGCAACCTTCCGCAATTTGCGGTCCTTTGATACAATTACTATTGAACTAAATAATAATCAGCCGTTAATAAAGGATTTACGCCCCAATACCAGAATGGCGGAGGGAAAACCCTCTTTTAAATTTTAAATGTACCTTTGCACTTAGTAGAAATTTTGACATGATTGTAATTGATAATATATTAGTCAGTGACGACGTACTTAGCGAACAATTTGTATGTGATCTAAGTAAATGTAAAGGAGGCTGTTGTGAAGATGGTGACGCCGGGGCTCCTCTTATGGAATCAGAACTACAGGAACTGCAGGACAACTTTGATGCCATCAGCCCCTACCTGACACCGGAGGGACTCGCTGAAATCAAGACCCAGGGAAAGTATGTGTATGATAAACATTTTGGCTGGGTTACACCCACTATTAACAATGCGATCTGTGCTTATGGATACAGGGATGAACAGGGCATCATAAAATGTGGCATCGAACAAGCTTATAATGATGGCAAACTGGGCTGGAAAAAACCAGTCAGCTGCCACCTGTTCCCTATTAAAACAGAGAAAAGCAGACTGGATAAAGATCTGGAATTTGTAAATTACGTTCCCAGGGAAGACCTCTGCAGTGCTGCTTGCAAACTGGGTAAAAAACTTAAAATCCCTGTCTACCGGTTTTTAAAAGAAGCCATTATCCGAAAATACGGGCCTGATTTTTATGAAAGTCTGGAAGCAACAGCTCAGCATATGCATCCAAATCAATAAGGGGCTCCGAGACCTGACACAAATGCTTTTGCTTACCGAACAATGATTTGAATATGACTCCTGAGAGAAAAGATAAATTACTGCGTGTCCTGGGCAAACGGCAATTTGATTTGACCGTGATCTTTGAGAATGTCCAGGATCCGCATAATATTGCGGCAGTACTGCGTACTTGTGAATCTGCCGGCATTCAGGAAGTACATATTCTGAACCACAGCATTGCTGCTCATCCTAAGTTTGGAGATGGCTTAGGTTATAGAAGCAGCAGCAGCGCCTGGAAATGGTTAACCCTGCATTATCACAGCCATCTTGAAGATTGTGTAAGGCAAATAAAGCGACAGGGCTTTACATTAATGGCTACTGCCCTTAACGAGAATGCCGTGGATCTGTATGAAGTAGATTTCACACAAAAATTAGCGCTTGTATTTGGCAATGAAAAAAAAGGCGTTTCTAAAGAGATGCTGGAGCTGTGTGACGGAAATTTCTTAATTCCACAAGTAGGTATTATTCAATCCCTGAATATCTCTGTTGCCTGCGCCATTTGTCTTTATGAAGCCTACCGGCAAAAAAAAGCAAAGGGGCACTATCTGACAAACGCTACCAAAGACCCAAAATACAATACAGTAGCTGCTCAGTGGGGCATAGATTGATTACCGCAATAACTGCTCTGGGCTGTCCCCTGTTATGACGTAGTGCACACCGGGCGAGACATGGTGATTTTTTCTTTTCGAAAAAAACTGCCCATTTTATATCTAAATTAAGACTTAACGTTATCGGCATCAACTCACCGGCCGGCCCTTTGAACATGCGTGCAACGCTAATTGAATAAATCCTCAGCATTAACAACATTGGCTATAGATATCTTGTTTTTAGTAAGCGAGCCCAATAACTTTAAAATCCATATTTTAACGACAGTGAAAAATAGGGAGCCGCGCCGAAATGGGGGTTATGAACATCATCATCGCCTCTGAAAATTGATTTCAGGGTTCTTTGCTGATAATAAGCCGCCCGGCCTGCAGAAATCCCGGCCGTGGCAGAAATAGACAAAGCGCCTGCCAGTTTCAGCTGGGGCTGCAAACCTGTAGAAAAGTATTGATGTGTAAACATCAGCTTCTTGCCGCCGCTGTTTTCCAAGGCCATTGAGCCGTCAAACTCAGCGACTAAATTTAATTTCAGATGATCACTTAAACGCTTTCCTATTGAAGCCTGCAGACCATCCAGCATTGAAACTTTAACTTCATAGTCTCCCTGTGTGCTCCAGTTGACATACACACCGGGAAAGATCATTGGATAACCAAGAAGCGTGTTAATAACAGGTCCGAGCCCTGCATCCAGATTTTTTTTGATATGCCAGATAAAAATCACGCCGCCGTTGCCCAGCATATTACTGATCCCTACTCTTGAAAGGTCTGTATGCCCGGTATATACACCTACGCCTAACATCGCCAGAATCGACCACTTTTCTGATATCGGCCTTAAGTTAAATAGTGAAATATTAGCATCAGCGATTTTCGATGGTCCGAAATCCGGACCTATATTATGGTTCGAAAACGACGTATAGCTCCCCCCTAACGCTATGCCCCAGGCCTTAACGGGCTTATTATTTTCATCTACCTGTAGTGACAAGGGAATTCTGGCACTTAAAGAAAAAACTCTAGCGTCTCCCTTCCCCCCTGTTTTGACATTATCCGCGTTTTTAAACCCTGATGCGCCCAGGTATTCTGTCTTTAACTCTATCTGGGCATTTAATTTGACACAAGTGAGTGTTATCATTAATATGATTGACAATCCCAACATTTTAAACATAGTAACTGTATTTAAAGATTTAATATCAGATCGGCTTAGAACTGAAGGTGCAAATATCCCTTGGCGCTCCGTCTATCTGGTAAAACAATTGACCAGTGGCACCTCCGCTTTGACCAACGACAGCTATATCAACAGCTTTATTCCCTAATTTTGCCGGATAATTTTCATTCACGCCAGAAGCCTCTGGCATGGTGTATTCAGAAGCATTCTTTTAAGCCGTCAACAAATGAGAAACTATTTTTTTAAAAGCTATAAAGGCATACTCGTTCTTATCTGGGCGATAATTATTTGCCTTGTATGGATAAATTTCAAGAACCGCTACCCATTGTTTCCTTCTCTTTTACTGACCGTCAGCATTTTTATTCCGACGATATTAACTGCCAACTACCTGAGCAATCATTTATTAAACAAAATGATGCATTCCAAAAGAATGAAAACCTTCACTATTTGGTTCCTGGCCTTATCCATTCTCCTGTCTTTAATTTATGCTTTGATAGATCAGGGATTCAGATTGCTGCTTCAGATAGGTGTTATTGATTATCCTGCCTCGATGTCAACAAGTTCTCTTTTATTGCAATTTATGAGTGCATTGCCTACTCCTTTATTAATTAATCTCGGTTTTTGCGGTCTTCGCTTTTACTATGAACATACGAAACTTCAGGAGGTCCACTTAAAGAGTCAATTACACTTTTTACAGGAACAGATCAACCCCCATTTCATGTTTAATGTTTTAAACAACATTCATATTCTGATGCGAAAAGACCCGGATCTGGCCTCAGAGCAATTAGTCAAATATGCAGACATTCTAAGGTACCAACTCTATAATGGTAAAAAGGACTGGGTCCAGCTGAAGCACGAAATCCAGTTCCTAAAAGACGTTATAGAGGTCGAGCAGATGAGATGGGGCGATGCGGTAAGAGTACAGAGTAAATGGCTTATTAGTGATGAACAAAGGCTTATACAACCTTTATTGTTAATTACGTTTGTAGAAAATGCATTTAAGCATGTTTCCCGTTCACTATCAGAGAGGGGGTTTATCAATATAACCGCCGAACAAAAAGAAGAAAGCTTCTTTCTGGAAGTAACGAATTCAAAGGCCGCAAAAAGCCAGATTAAAAATAAAAACGAAGCAGCCTCTGGTATCGGGTTACAAAATATACAAGAACGCCTTATGCTGCTTTACCCCCAAAAGCACAAACTGGACATTCAGGAAACGGAAAAAAGCTACACGATTCAATTAAGTATTAATTTTTAAGCAATGGAAGAGAAAAAACGAAAACAAAGTGATAACCGCAGCCTGAAATGCCTGGTAGCAGATGATGAAACGCTCGCTAGAGAAGGTATTATTTCCTACATCGAAAAATTAGGGTTCCTGGAAGTTATTTCTATATGCTCGTCAGCGATGGAAGTGATAGATGCCCTCAAAAAACACTCCATAGACCTAATGTTTCTTGATATCCAGATGCCTCATTTCTCTGGCATTGAATTACTCGAATCTATAGATAATCCTCCCCTGACCATCTTCACAACTGCTCACAGTGAATATGCACTGGAGGGATACAAATTGCAGATCGTGGATTACTTGCTCAAACCCATTACTTTTAACCGTTTCGTACAGGCAGCACTCAGGGCGCAGGAGATCTTCAATCTGCGTAACAATACCGGCGAGGCAGATGCATCGATGTACATCCGCCAAGGAGATTCCTTTATGAAAATTGAGTGGATTGATATTCTCTACATTGAGAGCATGGAAAATTATCTCAAATTACATTTTGCAGACAGGGTACTGATCATTCATCAGACAATGGCTTTTATGGAAAATGCCCTCCCGAAGGATTCCTTTTTCCGGATACACAAATCTTACCTGGTACACCTTTCACATATTGATGTAATTAAAGGGAATTTTGTATACATCAATGACAAGGCAATTCCAATATCCAGGCTGAAAAAGGAAGCATTTCTGACAACTGTTGTCTATAGAAATCTGGTCAGTAAGTGATATTATCCTCTTTAAATAAAGGAATTTGAAAGTATCAGCAGGGTCATTGAGCCAGATGTGACTTTTCAGCCCCCAGGTTTTACGCCACCTTAACCATCAGTCAATTGCGCAAACGCAAGCCTAACGAACGTTTGGAGGGTTAATCCTTTATCTGCACTGCTGTCAGGCATTTAAAAAAATCACGAAGAAATATTTTTTTTATTAAGAATTGTAAACTAATTTAGCTCCACATTTAACAAATAAGTGAATAATCGTTTCCAAAATATCACCTCTTACATATCTGTAGTGTCCTCCACTACCGGGACGATTATTATTACCCTGTAAAGGGTAAATCATTGTATATATCATCCACCGGGCCGCCAAGGCTGTTTTGCAGAAGTAATTACTTTACTTCGCCACAATTATTCTCATTTACGCTCATTAAACAAAATCACAATATCTATGTATGTCTTAAAGTTTGGAGGCTCATCTGTTCAAGATGCCGATAATATCCAAAAGGTGGCAAATATTGTCCAGCAGGCTTCACAAGCAGACCAGGTAATAGTCGTTGTTTCTGCCTTAGGCGGTATGACCAACGAATTACTGGCACTGGGTACCAGTGCCGCCGAAGGGGATGAAAACTATAAAGGTCATCTGGATGAATTGCAGGAACGTCATATCAACGTAGTAAAAGCCTTATTACCCATTACAGGGCAAAGCAGTAGCCTAAGTCTGGTGATGCAGCTATTTAATGAGCTGGAGGATATAGCAGAAAGCATTTTCCGCCTCAGAGAGTTCTCTCCTGCGACCAAGGACCGCATTCTTGCATTCGGAGAAATTCTTTCAAGTAAAATCATCGCAGCTTATTTTGCCTCACTGAACCTTTCTTTTCGCTGGCTGGACGCAAGAGGTGTCATTTTAACCAACTCCAAGTTCAGCATGGCAAAAGTACATATGGAGTCAACGGTGGATAATATCGGCAAAACCATTGCACAATTTGAAGAAAAGATCATATTAGTACCGGGTTTTATCGCACGCAATAAAAAAGGCCAGACCACCACGCTTGGAAGAGGTGGCTCTGATTATACAGCCGCCTTATTTGCAGCAGCGCTGAAAGCCACACGGCTGGAAATCTGGACAGACGTTTCTGGAATGATGAGTGCCGATCCCAGATGGGTCAAGGGAGCGAAGATTATCCCCCATATCTCCTTTAAAGAAGCCATGGAGCTATCACATTTTGGTGCAAAGGTGATCTATCCTCCTACTATTATCCCTGCCATGAATGAAGGCATTCCGATCCTGATCAAAAACACCTTTGAACCGGAAGCCGCCGGCACTTTAATTGACAATGAACCAACCAGCCACGCATTAGATCAGGATATTGTAACAGGTATATCCAGCATGACAGAAATTGCCTTGCTGAGTATAGAAGGAAGCGGCATGGTCGGTGTACCTGGCACTTCAAAGACTTTATTTGAGACACTGGCAGCAATGCAGATCAATGTAATACTGATTACCCAGAGCTCATCTGAACATTCCATCTGTGTCGCCGTGGATGTGGCTGATGTCGAACTGGCTAAAGAAGCCCTGGACGCCAGCTTTCAAAATGATATACAATCCGGAAAATTAGAACCTATCAAAATCGAGCGCGGACTCTCTATTGTAGCCCTTGTAGGAGATAAAATGAAAAGCCATCCTGGTATCAGTGGTAAAATGTTCTCTGTACTGGGCAGAAACGGCATTAACGTCAGAGCCATTGCGCAAGGCAGTTCGGAGAAAAACATTTCCGCCGTAATCGCTTATGAAGATGTCCAAAAAGCGATCAATGTATTACATGAAGCATTTTTCGAGCAGGTCTACAAACAACTGAATCTCTTTATCGTCGGTGTAGGCAACGTCGGCTCAAGGCTCCTGGCACAGCTAAAACAGCAAAAAGATTACTTGTTAAACAATCTCAATATCCAGGTCCGAATAGCCGCGCTGGCCAATAGTCGTAAAATGGTCTTTTCAGACAATGGCGGTGTTTCCATAGATCATTGGGAAGAGGCCTTGCAAAATGGCAGTAAATTTGAACTCCCGGCGTTTATAAATACGGTCATCGAAAAAAATGTACGCAATGCAGTTGTCGTTGACGTGACAGCCAATGCGGCCGTTGCGGGAACTTATAAAAGATTCCTGGAGAAGAGTGTCGCAGTAGTGGCTTGTAACAAAATTGCCTGCTCCTCTTCTTATGAGGACTACCAGCAATTAAAAACCCTCTCTAAAGCATTTAATGCACCTTTCTTCTTTGAGACCAATGTAGGTGCAGGTCTGCCGGTTATCGGCACACTCAACGACCTGCTAAGAAGCGGTGACGAAGTTTTAAAGATTCAGGCTGTGCTTTCCGGCACGCTCAACTATGTATTTAACAACTATGATACCACCCGGAGTTTTGAACAAGTCGTCCGTCAGGCACAAAAAGATGGCTATACAGAACCAGACCCCAGACTGGATCTTGGGGGGACAGATGTGATGCGTAAAATTCTGATCCTGGCCAGGGAATCAGGTTTTGAACTTAACATGGAAGAAATAAAGAACACTCCTTTTCTCCCCGCCTCCTGCTTTGAGGGAAGTGTAGATGATTTTTATGGCCAGCTGACAGAACATGAAGATCATTTTAAGCAACTCTATGAGCAAGCAACCGCTAAAAACTGCAAACTGAAATATGTTGCCAGTTTCGAGCCAGGTAAGGCGAGTGTAGGCTTGCAGGCAGTAGCCTCAGATTCTGATTTCTACCACCTGTACGGCAAGGACAACATTGTCCTTTTCTATACCAAGCGCTACCCGGATCAACCCCTGGTCATCAAAGGAGCAGGAGCAGGCGCCGATGTCACAGCCAGTGGCGTTTTCGCAGATCTGATCAAGACCGTATATTAACTTTCTTTACATGACTCATCAAATAAAAACAGACAACACATGAAGGCATGCATCGTTTATGCTCCCGGAACAGTCGCCAACCTGGTATGTGGATTTGATATCCTGGGACTCTGCCTGGATTCTCCGGCCGACAAAATGGAAGTCAAACTTACAGATACACCGGAAATAATCATCCGCAGTGCAGACGGCTATCCGTTGCCTGAAGACCCCGCGCTCAATACCGCCGGGGCTCCCTTACTTGAAATGTTAGAAGACCTGGATCAGAAACTGGGCTTTGAAATTCTTATTCATAAAAGAATTAAACCCGGTAGCGGCATAGGATCCAGTGCAGCCAGCGCCGCTGGTGCAGTGGTCGCAGCCAACCATTTGTTGGGCAATCCCTTTGACAAACCGCAACTAATACAATACGCCATGGCCGGGGAAAAAGTGGCAAGTGGCGTCAAACATGCAGATAACGTTGCTCCCTGTATTTACGGAGGCATTACGCTGATTCGCAGTATTGCCCCGCTGGATATTATTCCCCTGGCGGCACCCGATTTGTATGTGAGCGTGGTTCACCCGCAGATCGAAGTAAAAACAGCCGATGCCCGGGCGATACTACGCCAGCAGGTACCGCTGAAGAATGCCATAAAACAGTGGGGCAATATAGCAGGTCTGGTAACCGGTATCCTTAAAAACGATACGGCATTAATAGGCAGAAGCCTGGAAGATCATATCATAGAGCCGATACGCAGCACACTGATTCCCGGCTTTAAGGAACTGAAGGCCGGTTGCAAGGAGGCAGGCGCTCTTGGTGGCGGCATTTCCGGGTCCGGGCCTTCAATTTTCATGCTTAGCAATTCCAGAGGTACCGCCCAGCAGGTAGAACAAGTCATGCAACAAACCTATACCAGGCTGGGCATCGACTACCATAGCTATGTTTCCATGATCAATAAAGAAGGGGTAAGAATAGAACCTGTAAAAGCCTAAGGTCACTGTTTTTTACCCTATGATTCTCTAATTTAACAACTCTCTTAAAAACTCGTAATGCAATATTATAGCTTACAGCATCAGGCCCCCCCTGTTTCATTTAAAGAAGCGGTCTTAAGCGGCCAGGCCCCTGATAAAGGACTATATTTTCCTGAACAGTTACCAGCACTTCCCAAAGACTTTATTGAAAACCTTGCTTCATTAAGCAAGGAAGAGATCGCAGCCACAGTCATGCGCCCTTATGTGCAAGAGGATATACCAGAAGATGAGCTGAAGCGTATTGTCGCCGAGACCATCAATTTCGATTTCCCTTTGGTGAAAATAAACGGAGACATTTCGTCTCTGGAACTCTTTCACGGACCGACCTATGCATTTAAAGATGTAGGTGCCAGATTTATGAGCAGGTGTCTGAGGTATTTCCACAAAGATGAAAGCAAAAAAACAACGATCCTTGTAGCGACCTCCGGAGATACGGGAGGCGCTGTAGCCAATGGCTTTCTGGGCGTCGAGGGCGTCGAAGTAATTATTCTCTATCCCAGCGGAAAGGTAAGCCCCATTCAGGAGCTTCAGCTGACCACTTGTGGGAAAAATATTACGGCCCTGGAGATCGAAGGCAGTTTTGATGACTGTCAGGCAATCGTAAAGCAGGCTTTCATGGATCAGGACCTGAACGCTGTATACAATCTGACCTCTGCTAACTCCATCAACGTCGGTCGCTGGCTGCCGCAGCAGCTCTATTATTTCTTTGGCTTGCAGCAGTGGCAACAAAAGGAGCCACCGGTAATCTGTGTTCCCAGCGGAAATTTTGGTAACATCTGTGCAGGAATACTGGCCCATATCAGCGGGCTTCCTGTCCAGCACTTTATTGCAGCATGTAATATCAATGATACGGTACCTGTGTTTATGCAGACCGGCAACTATCAGCCCAAGCCCTCCACTCCAACCATCTCTAACGCAATGGATGTAGGAAATCCCAGTAACTTTGGCCGTATTCTGGAGATCTTCGGGGGAGCTGCGCAAAAACTAAAAACACGCTTTAGCAGTGTTTCGATCACCGACGATGCCACCAAGAGCACTATTAAAGAAGTCTATGAGCAAACCGGCTATTTACTGGACCCACATGGAGCCGTTGCCTATCGTGCGCTTGAAGATTATCAGGCGGGTCACTCCGGTGCAAAAGGATTTATTCTTGAAACAGCGCATCCGGTAAAGTTTCCGGATGTTATTGAGTCTCTTTTGAGCATTCACGTCCCATTGCCGCAAAACGCCGGACAATTAAATGCAGCTGACAAAATTTCCGTTCAGCTGCCAGGTCAATATAATGCAGTCAAAAAATGGTTATTAGGTAGATAAGCGTAAAACGGGGTGTTTCAAAAAACAGGAGCAGCCCGTTTATTCTTTTAAGCCGATCAGTCCAATGCGAATTTATGCTCTCTTGCCAGATTAGAAAGCTCAATGAGACTTTTCACTTTCAGTTTTTCAAATATGCGCCCCCTGTATGTACTGGCCGTAGAAGGGCTCAAAGACAGCGCACCTGCAATCTCAATGATGCCTTTACCCTCTAAAAGCAGCATCATCACCGTAAACTCCCGTTGAGACAAGAGGTCGAATAAGCTGACAACCTTTTTCCCTTTTACCATCATTGTCCGGCCCTCTTGCAAACCCTCTGGATAATAACGTTTACCTAAATAAATATGGCGGATTGCTTTTTTCAGCTCTTCATCTGAATCCGTTTTACATACATACCCATAAGCACCGGCATTCATGTAACGCAATGCAAAAATTTCCTTAGGATGGACACTCACCAATAATATTTTCAGATTAGGCTGAATAACAAAAGCTTTAGTCATCATAGACATGCAATCCATTCCGGGCATCATAATATCGCTTATCAGCAGATCATAGGTGTGTGCTTTTAATTTATCTATTACCCCATTAAAATCGCTGGCAAAATTTATTTTTGTATTCATTCCGAGCGTATCTCTGGTTAACAGTTCCAGTCCGAAGCGAACGGGGAAATGATCATCAGCAATTAAAACCGTAAAGGACATGACCTTATCATATTAAATTAAAAAATTTATTATTCCCTTTTTCATACTTCAAGAACTTACCAACCGTCTAAACAGATGACAAATGAGAGGCCGTTTGAAACAATTAGTTTCTTACGCTGATCTTATTGACTGAAATGGTGAGCGCTCAATAAAACTCAACAACACACCATTTTAATTTTAATCTGGAGGCTTATGTTGAGACCAGAACAAGAATATGAAAACCCAACCTGATCATTTAACACCACAACCCCCACGGAGCATTTTCCGTGTCGATCCCGGTTATATGATGTCTTTGTTACTATTTGCTTTTGGATACGCCTTATCTTATAGCCAAGGATATGCAAAATAGCTTAAAATTCAATTTGATTAAATTCCTTTTATATGGCTTAATACGATTACCGCCTTAGTTTTCTCCAAAGCAACTTTATCTATTCGTTAAAGAGTTCTCATCCATAAGGAATTAATATCCGGACAAAGATATCCTTTCTGTCTATATGGTTTTGTAGCTCTCGAGCTACAAAACCATATAGACAGAAAGCTATTCACTTCATCTGGGCACTGCTTTAAATGAACAACTAATACTCATTCATTTTCGCACGCCAAAGCATCTTTTGATCTTTAAACTACTTTAATAATCCGTATTTTTAGTCGCTGACGGCTCAATTGAAAAATCATTTCCGGCAGACACTGGCTTTAAAGGGAGCCGGATTCCCAGATCTGCGCTAACTGCTCTTATTTGTGTAAAACTCACAGTATCCCCACTAAGCATTCTGATCTCCGTTGCTTTGGCTTCAGGATTACTATAGATCAGCTCTTCAATATATTTTCTTTCTTTTTTCGTAACGAATAGCGAGATCTCAACTTCTTTAGTTTCCAGAAAGGAAATCAGATGGCTTTCAATCGTACCAACCACCATATTTCTGGCCTCAGCAATCTGCGCTATGGTCATCCCTTCCTTGAGTAAAGTCAGCGACATCTTTTTAGAACTGCCGACAGCCCCCCTTCCAGCCGGCTTTAGTTTTTCTGTCGTTTCCGCGATATTCACCCGGTGTAATCCTGTTACAGAAGAGAGCCAATCGGACACCGCCTCCGATTTACACATAGACGCTGTCAACTCAATCACCTGATTGATCTGTGCAATTTTACGCTCCAGTGGTAATATCAGGCCAATAATCTTTTTCTGGATCGCTGCGGTCTTCTTAACGCTCTTTAATTTTTTGAGTTGTTCCTTGAGCGGATCAATAACCTCTTTAGCGAGGGCATCGCTAAACCAGCCACAGGCGGCCAGTGTTCTTTGATGCAGTATTGTAAAGCTATCCCCGTCAGCAGATTCCAGCAGCTGCGAGAGCTGGCTGTTAAACTTTTCAGAGGTAGCCCGCTGGCGCTGAATCTGGCCATAGATATCTTTCATTTTATCCAGCAAGTCCTGGTGAGCACTGAATAATTTTTGTTCGTTCTCTTTGATATAAGCTTCTATCTGATAATCCAGCCGGTTCCAGTCGAATGCTTCCAGGATCAGTGTGTAAATATACTGTCTCTGTAAAAATTGTAACTGTGCCGAGAGCGCTTCTTCATCCTGGGCCATATCATAATATTCCATTACAGCCTCATCTGTGCGGATAGAAGAATACATAATCCGGCTTCTCAAAACAAGCCCCTCCAGGCTTCTGAGCCGGCTGAGCGCGACATAAACCTGCCCCGGAGCAAAAGACGCCCCGGCATCTATGACAGCCTTATCAAAGGTCAGTCCCTGACTTTTATGAATTGTGATAGCCCAGGCCAGTCTGATCGGTAACTGGCGGAAACTTCCCACTTCTATCTCTTCTATCTGATCCTTTTCCCCATCATACTCGTAGCGCAGATTCTGCCAGAGCTCCGGTTCCAGTGTGAGAAGTTCTTTTTCGTCTTTAAACTGAATCTTGATTTCCTGATTGATATCGATGGCCGCGACCACACCTATCTTTCCATTGTAAAAGCGGCGTTCTTCTCCTTTATCATTTTTAATAAACATGATCTGTGCACCTACTTTTAAGACGAGCTCCCTTTCTGCCGGGTAGGCTTTTTCGGGAAAATCTCCTTCAACAATTGCTTTAAACCTGTAGGCCTTTGCAGATAAATTATCCAATGCTTTTTGGTTGATCTTATCTGCAATTGCATTGTGAGAGGTTATCGTTATATAACCTTCATCTTCTCTGGGCTCAAATTCAGGATGGTAATAGCTATTTAATTGATTTAATTCCTCCTGGCTCATCCGGCTGTTGCGCACCTGATTGAGCAGGTGGATAAACTGCTGATTGCTCTGGCGATAAATTTTCTTCAATTCTAAAAATACAGGAGACTGATCTTTTAAACCATGCGCATCAAAGAAAAAAGGACTGTCATAGAACTGTTTCAGTATACCCATCTCCTCATTTCTTACCACAGGAGGCAGCTGAAAGAGATCGCCAATAAACAGCATCTGAACCCCGCCAAAAGGCTGCTGATTTCTGCGTACCCATTTTAATACTTCACTGATCGCATCCAGTAAATCCGCTCTTACCATGGAGACTTCATCGATTACCAGTAACTCCATTTCCTCCATAATCGCTCTTTTGGCGCCGTTGAGTTTGAGCTTATGGAGCAGTTGATGCCGGTTGTAGACAGGCTGATGCTCGCTTACTCCCCACAGATGCTCCGCAGTTGGGGCAAAAATGCCAAAAGGCAGCTGGAAAAAAGAATGTATTGTCACACCACCGGCATTGATCGCAGCCACCCCTGTGGGAGCCAGCACTACCATTTTTTTGGGACAATGCTGTTTAATATAACGCAAAAAGGTAGTCTTCCCTGTTCCTGCCTTTCCGGTGAGAAAAAGCGGGCTCCTGGTGAAGTTTACAAAAGAAATCGCCTGCTCAAATGCCTTATTGCTGCTATCGTGCTCCATAAGTCTGCAAATTACTGAAATCTGTCAGACCCTGCAAGATTGTTGTTTAATTCCGGCCCTTCACGCATATATTTAAAGGTGCTTGCTCATTTGTGAATAACCCGGTTCGCATGACCTCGCGATTACAGCCCGCTGCTTTTTGTCACCCTTTTGTCATATTCTTATGCCTACGCCATTATCTCTCATGGATTTAATCATTTCCTTAGCTTTTAAAGCGCTTTCTCAGCCCGGTCTTTAACGGTAATTGACTAATTTTGCACACAATTATTCAATTTTTGACATGGCAAAGCGTGGCATCATATTAATGAATCTGGGTTCTCCGGATTCTACAAGCGTACCGGATTTAAGGAAATACCTGACTCAATTTTTAATGGATGAGAAAGTCATAGATAAACCCTGGCTACTGCGTACTATACTGGTTAAAGGCCTGATCGTCCCCTTCCGGTCTCCAAAATCTGCAGAGGCTTATAAAAAGATCTGGTGGCCGGAAGGTTCCCCGCTCATTGTATTGACCAACCGGCTAAAAACAGCCCTGAAAGAGCGGCTAAGCGACCCGGTGTCTGTTTCCATGCGTTATGGCAATCCTGATCCCCAAACGGCATATGAAGCTCTCTTGAAGGACAATCCGGATCTGGAGGAAGTAGTGCTCGTTCCGCTCTACCCGCACTATGCCATGAGCAGCTTCGAGACAGCTGTGGATTATATGAAACAGGCACATCAGGCGCTGGGGTATTCTTTTGCATTAAAAACGATTGATCCTTTCTACAATAAACCTTCCTATATCAATGCATTGGCAGAAAGTATCCGCCCATATCTGGAGGAAGACTTTGATCAGCTGCTATTCAGTTATCATGGCATACCGGAAAGGCATGTTCTGAAGTCTGACCCGACTGGCAGTCATTGCATGCAATCGCCCAACTGCTGTTTTACAAAATCAGAATGCCATAAGACCTGCTACAGACATCAAGTCACCATGACCAGTGAACTGGTCACTAAAAAACTGGGGTTGCCTAAAAGCAAGTGGCAACAAAGTTATCAGTCCAGGCTCGGCAGGGATCCCTGGTTACAGCCCAACACGCAAGTCCGGTTGCCACAGCTGCCCGGCGAAGGAGTCAAAAAATTGTTAGTCGTGTGCCCGTCGTTTGTAAGTGACTGCCTGGAAACCCTGGAAGAAATAGAGATTCGTGGCAAAGAGGATTTTTTGAACAGTGGGGGGCTTTCCTATAAATACATCCCCTGTATGAATATACAGCCGCGCTGGGTGGACGCACTTTCTGAAATAATCAAGGAAGTCAGCTGATAGTTCCTGACTTAAAATATTTGCAGGTAAAAAAAGATGGCCTATCTTTATTAAGTCGAAGTAGATATATTGTTTTGTCGATCAGGATAACGGGTTATATTATAAGAATGCCATCCGAATGCAAAAGTTAAGCTGGATCCGTTAACAGGCAATTGTGTCTAGTCCTATCGCCAATACGGCCAGCAGCAAGAGGTGGACTATAATTTCTCATATGTACTATTATATCAAAGCACTACATATTATTTTTATCGTAACGTGGTTTGCGGGTCTGTTTTACTTCCCCAGGTTACTGATATATAATGCAGAAGTGCAGTCAGAAACTGATGAAAATATAAAGGCCGCCATGAGCCGTCAGTATCTCATTATGATGAAGCGACTCTGGTTTGGCATTACCGTTCCCTCGGCTGTTATTACTTTTATTCTAGGCGCACTGACCTTGCATTTTGGCCCTTGGGAGGCTCATTTGTTCGACAGTACAGGCAGATGGCTGCTGATCAAGCTCTGTTTTGTCATCCTGCTGTATATTTATTTTTTCTCTTTAGGTAGGATCTTTAAGCAACAATCCAAGGGCATATTCAAATATTCAGGCAATCAGCTACGCTTCTACAATGAGGTCGCTACTGTTTTCTTATTTGCGATTGTCTTCTTGGCCACTGTTAAAAGCGCCGGCAGCCTGCTTTATGGTTTAGGCGGCCTGATTGTTCTGATTCTGGTACTGGTGACGGCTATCAAGATCTATAAAAGAGTCCGCGAAAAAAAGGCGGGTAAATAACAGGGCCTCGGTTACATCATCACCCAGTAGCCGATGATCTGACACAGTACCCCTACCACAAAGCCCAGATTAATCTCAAAAAGACTGTGTTCACTCAGTGCCATACGTGCGCTGCAGACAATCCCTGCAATCAGGGTAAACACCGTTATATCCAGCCCGTAATTATTGTGATACAGTATACAGGTCAGTATAACCCCTGCCAGCGCACCCCCTACCCCCATAGCATGCATGCTGATTTTGACAAAATTGTTCAGGATCAGCCCCGGGATGGTGGCTAAAAAGATCCCAAAATAAAAGAATTTAAGAGCGGATGCCTGATCTGTAAAATTTCTGCTCAGATACCACATCCACCAATAGAATATCATGGTAGCGATATATGGAATAATCCTTTCCTTCTGATATCTTAAATGAATGCTCTTGGCAAAACCCAGCTTCCAGAGCAAGAAAACAGTAAAGGCCGGAAAAAAAGCGGTCGTCATAAAGACACCGACTTCCCTAAGGGTCAGCTCATGACCCTGAAGACCCACAAACTCATAAGGGAAACGCAACACCATCCATAAGAAAATATAGGTAGGTATAAACAAAGGATGAAAGACATAAGATAGCGCCTTGGCCAGAACTCTGACCAAAGCCGGCTGTCGTTGGATTACGTTTTCCGTCATAATTATAGTTGGATTCTGAGCCTGGCTACAGGAATATTGAGTTGTTCCCTGTACTTGGCCACCGTTCTGCGTGCAATATTATAGCCTTTTTCCTGTAGTATCTCCGTTAATTTTTCATCGCTGAAAGGCTTTTGCTTATCTTCCTCATCTATAACGTCGCTGAGTATCTTTTTTACCTCTCGGGTACTTACCTCTTCTCCGCTCTCCGTACTGAGGGATTCACTGAAGAAGAATTTCAGCCGGTAGGTACCAAATTCAGTCTGTACAAACTTGCTATTGGCCACACGGCTCACAGTCGAAATATCCAGGTCGATCATTTCAGCGATATCTTTTAAGATCATGGGCTTCAGCGTCGTCTCATCACCCGTCTTGAAAAACTCTTCCTGATATTCCATAATGGCTCCCATTGTGCTAAGCAACGTATGCTGGCGCTGCTTGATCATGTCAATGAACCATTTTGCAGAGTCGATCTTCTGCTTGATAAACAAAATAGCCTCCTTTTGCCTCTTATCTTTCTTATTTCCTTTTTCATAATCACGGAGCATATCCCGGTAGCCGTCGCTGATCCTTAGATCAGGTGCATTCTTGGCATTCAGTGATAATTCCAGCTCTCCATTATTGTTAAAGATAAAAAAGTCAGGAACAATATAGCTCATTGCTTTATTTACTTCACCGACACCACCTCCTGGCTTTGGATTCAGCCTTATAATAGCCCCAATGGCGCCTTTCAGCTGTTCTTCCGTAATAGAAAGGCCGCGCTGGATCTTATCATAATGCTTCTTTGTAAACTCATCAAAATATTTAGTGAGGATCTGGATAGCAACTTTTGTATGGTCGTCTGCCTCTGCACCCACTCTCCCTAACTGCAACAGCAGGCACTCCTGCAGGTCACGGGCACAGATACCGGCCGGATCAAATTGCTGAATCTTCTCAATAATGGATTCTACCTGTTGTTCGGTGGTTTCAATATTTTGTCTGAAGGCCAGATCATTGACAATAGATGCCAGTTCCCGCCTGAGATAACCGTCGTCGTCAATACTGCCGATGATCTGCTCAGCAATAGTATATTCTTTATCATCCAGGGACAGCATGCCCAACTGAGACTTTAAAGTTTCATGCAGACTGCTTTCTACCTTAAAGGGGATATTTTGTTTGTCCTCTGCTTCCTGATAGCCATCAGAGCGGAGTTTATAATCGGCAATTTCATCGTCCCCCTCGCTGACATATTCAGAAATATCGATATTTTCATACTCCTGTTCACTTCCATCAGGCTCAAAGTCATCTTCGCTTTGCTGATCATACTCATCAGCCGGTGACTCAAGTTCATCATGGACATCCTCCTCGCTACTCTCTTCCAGCGCAGGGTTTTCTTCCAGTTCTTCTTTAATACGTTCCTCCAGATTTGCTGTCGGGATCTGCAATAGTTTCATTAGCTGAATCTGCTGCGGGGACAACTTCTGTAACAACTTTTGTTGTATGGTTTGACTTAACGCCATATCCTAATGTTTGCTTCAATAAATGAGGTAGGTTCTGGTAAAACCCACAGTCAAAAGTACAATGATTTGCCACTTAATTTCTAAATAAATTGTTTTATTTTAAAAAATGGCCTACTTTTTGCTATTCTCGGATTTTTTCCTTAATTTAAATGGCCGTCAAAAGAAAATGCCCCTGGACAGGAGCATTTTGGAAGCATTTAAAACCTTAACTTTCAATCATATTCAATAAATATTCCTGCCGTAAGTTTCTTTAAAATGAGACAGTAAGAGTACCAGATCAATTTTCCGGGTATTCAATTGAAATAACTCCATGCGGATAGACTCCACTTCTAAATAGGTATTATAATAAAAAATAGTAATACTTGAATTATTGGTCACATCCCGGCGATTATACTGCCAATCAATGATCTTATCCCAGGTGATTGTCTTGTCTTGCATAAGTAAGGCCTCAGGCGTAAATTCCATGGCCACTCCACCGCTGCGGAAAAAGTTATAGTTCCCGAAAAGATAACCAAAGGCAATACACATCAGGCCCAGGATAGCTATTAATGTCGTATCACTGCCACTAAGCGACAGTAACCGGTTAGCGGCATATACACCAAGTAAATAAACGCCGATGGTGCCCCAGATGACATAATCATGCGTTCTTCTGGCCCCTACCCTGGTGTTAAGGCTGTTTTCCCGGATAAAGGCATCCATTCCCTGGCGGTTTTCAGTTGTTGTGACCGCCTGGTCTTTGGGCTGCTCCAGCAAAATATTTTCCGTTAAATGTATCTTCTCCAGCACTTGCCAAAACAGGCTTTTATACCTGGAATGCTTCATCCGGGTATATATGATCTTATCTTTAAAGATGTACACCAGAAATAATATCCCGGAGACACCCAGCAGATAAAAGTTCACATGGATCTGTGTTTCGTCGGTACCCACTAATGACAGCACCATAAGCAAAAACGCACACAAGACAAACACGCTTGAATATTCGACAAAGCGGATACTGTTTTTGACACTCATTTAAGAAAGTTTTAAATTTCGATAAGCATTGGCTCAAATGTCTGCTAAAAAGTTTTCATAAATATAATATGAATACTTGTTAGGGTTAGGCACAAATTATGCACAATGATCTTATCAAACGTTTGCGTATCAAAAATAATTCACGACTTTGGCTTTATTTTAACATTTAACAGGTACTTTTATAATGATTTCTATATGTCTGGAAGCCTTATAAGTGGGGGATTTCATAACGATCCTTGAGCATCTGGACATGATAAAGGGCATGACCAAAACTGATAAATATCCATGACTGGCAGGTACAGCTACTTCCATTCACCAGACCTTTTGCGCTCAGCGCTGGTTTATCAAAGGACCTGAATAAAATATTATGGTCACTGCGCATGGCCAGGAACTCTTCCTGGATGTCACTAAAGGCTCTATACTGAACACGTTGATACTGCGCGAACTGATCCTGGTCTACCCCCGGAAGTTGTTGCGTATCTCCTCTGGCAATACACAGAGCTCTGTAAGCAAACACCCTTTCCATGTCAATGATATGCTGCAATACTTCTTTGACTGTCCATTTTGCGGGTGCATATCTGTAATCTGCTTTCTGTTGGGGGATATCATTTATGAAATCCAGCAGATAGACGCTGTGATTGGCGATCAGTTCTGCCACGCTGTTACCACTGGTCATTGAAACATACGGTTCAAAATGAGAATTATACTCTTGTGAGGTAGGTCTTGACATATTAATATTGTTTTGGGTTAAAGTTAGGGCAGTCTCCCTAGATTAGGGCAGCATTAAGGTGCAATTTGTAAGAATAAAATTACCTTTGTCCCGCCTATTATTTAAACATAAAAGACAATCGATGATTAAATCTACCATTCAAATTGACGTTGAATTAGATAAAGACCGTGTTCCGGAAAACATATACTGGAGTACCACCGACAGGGAACAGCAGGCTCAAAAAGCAAGAGCCATGCTGCTGGCCTTCTGGGATGCAGCAGATAAAAGTGCCCTCAGAATTGATTTATGGACCAAAGAGATGATGGTGGACGAGATGGCAGATTTCTTCTACCAGACCATGATGACGATGGGCGATACCCTGGCCAGATCCATCAATCAGCAGGAGCTGGTGGATGACATGAAGAACTTTGCTAAAGATTTTTACCAGAAATTCCGCAAAATTCAACTGGAGCAAAACAAGATTGAAGGAAAACAATAATATTTTTATACCATGAGTTTAGAACAAGAAATTATGACACGCCTCAAAGAGGCTATGAAATCCAAAGATGAAGATGCTCTACGCAGCCTGCGTGCGATCAAGGCAGAAATCATTAAAGCAAAAACAGAAGCAGGCTCCGGAGGCGTCATTACCGAAGACGGCGAACTCAAACTTTTGCAGAAAATGGCCAAACAGCGCAAGGATTCGCTTGAGATCTTTGAACAGCAGGGGCGTTCGGATCTGGCGGCAAAAGAAAAAGCAGAGCTCGCCGTCATTGACCAGTTCCTGCCTGAACAACTTTCTGAAGATAAACTACAAGAAATCATTGCTGAGATTATAAGCGAAACAGGCGCATCCGGGCCAGCTGATATGGGCAAGGTAATGGGTGTGGCTACGAAAAAACTGGCAGGTAAGGCCGATGGCAAAGCCATTTCTACTCAAGTAAAAGCGCTGTTAAATAAATGATCCTGGATTTGATCGCAGCTATATTACTGGTCCTGGCGATCTTTAAGGGATACAGGAAAGGCGCCATTGTAGCGGCATTTTCTTATGTGGCGCTTATTATCGGCATCGCCGCAGCTATGAAACTTTCCGTAGTGGTGGCCGGTTACCTGACCAGCAGATCTATGCATGGTAAATGGTTATCCTTTTTATCATTTGTCATTGTTCTGGTGGTCGTGATCGTGCTGATAAAGCTTGTTGCCCGAATGATCGAAAAACTGGTAGAGGCCGTTTTGATGGGATGGCTTAACCGGCTATGTGGCATTATATTATATGCGCTGGTCTATTTTACGCTGTATAGTGTCGTGTTATTCTATACAAGCAAAATGGGGCTCACCGGGCCGCAAACGATAAATGCATCCATAACATATCCCTATTTTCATAATCTGGGTCCCTGGGCTATAGATCACCTGGGTGCCGTGATCCCCTGGTTTAAGGATATGTTTAGCCACTTATCTGACTTTTTCTCGGATATGGCCGCCAGAATACCTGTTTCAGGCAGCTAATCTGAGCGGAATCAGGCCATAAGCAGATTCATGTGCTAAAAAAAATAATATTTTCTCAGATGAATTATGTTTATTTGTAAGTAAGAAATACCTGTACAGATATTATAATATGAGTTACGAAGTAAAACAATTAGATAAATTTCAATATATCGATGTAGGCGAGGGCGAACCCCTTGTTTTATTCCACGGGTTATTTGGTGCATTGAGTAATTTTGACGACCTGATTAACCACTTTAAAGCGACACATCGCGTAATTGTTCCCCTGCTGCCTCTTTTTGGCCTGGATCTGCTTAGCACGACGGTAGGGGGCCTGCAAAAGTATGTCAATCGCTTTTTTGAGAAACTGGACATCAGGGATATGCACCTGCTTGGCAACTCCCTGGGCGGGCACGTAGCCTTGGTGCAGGTACTTAAACATCCGGAAAGAATCAAGACCCTGATTCTGACGGGCAGCTCCGGCCTTTTTGAAAACGGAATGGGGGATACTTACCCTAAAAGGGGCGACAGAGAGTATATCCGGAAAAAAACGGAGTTTACCTTTTATGACCCGAAAATGGCCACAGAGGAGCTCGTGAATGAAGTATTCGAGATTACGAATAATCGCCTGAAAGTCATTAAGATCATTGCACTGGCTAAAAGCGCTATCCGTAATAACCTGGGGCAGGAGCTTAACGATATACTGCAGCCGACAATGCTCATCTGGGGTAAAAATGACCAGGTGACACCTCCTTTTGTCGCCGAGGAATTTCACAAGCTGATCCCTAATTCCGAACTTCATTTTATTGATAAATGCGGGCATGCCCCGATGATGGAGGTTCCAGGGGAATTCAATGTACTACTGGAAGCTTTTTTGAAAAGACATAAATCTTAATAATGCCTTAATATGTTATGCGAACAGATCATAGCACCTGATTATCCTACACTGACCACCAACAGTACAGTGGCAGATGCGATGCTGGTATTTGACGACCATAACTTAGACTTTGCGCCTTTACTGAAAGGGGAAGAACTTCTGGGACTTATTTCTCAGCAGGTACTCCAGTCCCTGGATGAAAGAACACAACTAGCTGAAGTCCCTCTCAGGACGATTTCTATTAACGGCAGCCAGCATATCTATACAGCTTTACGAACAATATCGGCCGCCGCAACAGCAGTATTACCCGTGCTGGACCAGGAGTTGCATTACATCGGTGTCATTACAGCAGAAACGCTGTTGAAGGCATTAGCCACTTTACTGGACGTGGAACGCTCAGGCGGTGCAATTATCACCTTGCGCATGAAAAGGCTGGATTATTCGCTATCTGCCCTCACCCGCCTAATTGAATCCGGGGACGCCAATATTGTGCAGCTAAATACTTATACGGATGCTGAAAGCGATGACCTCTGGGTCAATATGCAGCTTGATCATCTGGAAATTTCAGATATCATCAGCACACTGCAGCGCTATGAATATAACGTAGTACATTTTTGGGGCAATGAACTGTATGAAAATGAACTTCGCAGGAATTATGAGGCCTTAATGAACTATCTTAGCATATGATTTTAAAAATTATCTAATTTTTTAATAATCAGCCATTAAACATGCCTATTTTTTTTAAATCGAAAGACTGGCATAATTATAGCATATTTTGAACTTTAAAACCAAACAATAATGAAAAAGCTAAAAATCTCTGTTCTGGCCCTCCTTGCAGGCGCTGTCATGCTCACTTCTTGTAATGCATATAAAAACGCAAATAAAAGCGAACGCGGTGCCGCTATTGGCGTGGCAGGCGGAGCAGTGGCCGGAGGTGTAATTGGTAAAATAACGGGAAATACTGCCTTGGGTTCGATTATCGGAGCAGCGGTAGGCGGCGGAGCCGGTTATGTAATTGGTAAAAAAATGGATAAACAGGCCGAAGATATTAAAGAACAGATCCCGGACGCAAAAGTACAGCGTGTAGAAGAAGGCATTGTTGTAGAGTTTAACAGTAAAGTACTTTTCGGATTTGACCAGTCTAGCCTGACGGACGCTTCGAGAAATACGCTGAATAACCTGATCACAATCTTAAATAAATATCCTGAAACCAACCTGGAAGTCCAGGGGCATACAGATAACACCGGGGCAGCCAGCTATAATATGACGCTTTCTGTTAAAAGAGCCACTTCCGTTGCTGACTACCTGAAAGCAAATGGCATTAGTTCCTCCAGGCTGACAGTAAAAGGCTTCGGGTTAACCACACCTAAGTATGATAACAGTACCGAAGAAGGCCGCGCGCAGAATCGTCGCGTTGAATTCCTGATAACGGCTAATGACCAGATGAAAGCCGATGCAGCCAAGGAAGCAAAGGACCAGGGTAAATAAAGAAAATAACCTCCGGGATTTACATATAAAAAAGACCACTGATTTTATGATTAAATCAGTGGTCTTTTTTTATATCCTCTCTTTTATAAATTGTTTCGCCTTTACGTTATTGAAATGCCACCATCTACAGGAAGCACGACTCCCGTTATCCAGTTTGAGCCACTGTCTAATAAACCCGCGGCAGCCGCAACTATATCCTCCACCTCTCCTCTTCGCTGCATTGGGATTTGCCTTCTTTCGCTATCTTTTATAGCCAGTACTGTTTGATCATCATAACCGGCAGATTTCAATATATCTGTATCGGTCGGCCCGGGTGCAATGGCATTTACATTGATTCCCAGAGGAGCTAACTCCAGGGCCCAGATCTTTGTCAGCATATTCAGCCCGGCCTTCGCCGACCCATAGGCACTAAGATCCGGATAAACCTTAATGCCGTGACTGCTTGTAATATTTAGAATATGCCCTTTTGTAACGGTTAAAAAATCTAAACATTTTGAGCTTAGCAAAGACGGACCGATCAAATGTGCCTGGTACATATTCATCAAAGATGCCCGGGAGACCTCCTTTAGACTTCCTAGTTCTACGTGACCGGCACTATTGACAAGCACATCCAGCCTGCCCTCCCAGTTACGCCTGATGAAGCTTGTTATACGTTCCAGATGGCGATCTTCAAAACTATCATATTCCAGTATGCTGGCACGCGGTAATATCTGTTTTACCTTATTTAATTTACCTTTGTCTCTGCCGGTAACCAGGACATCCCATTTTTTATCATAAAAGTGTCTGGCTATTGCATAACCAATTCCGGATGATCCGCCGGCGATCAGAATTTTTTTATTCATTTGTATGATTTTCGGGCAAAGCTAAACTACATCTAATTGAAAAACAATAACTTACCGCATGGTAAGTTACGGAAAAGACTGTTAGTCTTATTGAAAAAGAATCAGTTGTGCATCCCCAAAAAAAATAAAAAATGGCCTATAGCAGAACAGCAACGATCAGTTGTGAAAATAACGGGAGTACCGAGTGCGCCATAGATGCGTCTTTATCTATAATTGGCGGAAAGTGGAAATTGAAGATCTACAAAGCGCTGCGCTCCGGTCACCCTTTAAGATTTACAGCCTTAAAAGCCAGCCTGGCTCCGATCTCCGATAAAACACTGACGGCTCAATTGCGGGAAATGGAAGAAGACAACCTCTTAAAACGGCAGATCTTCCCCACCGTGCCTCCCAAGGTTGAATATACGTTGACTGATCTTGGAACCTCACTGGAAGCTGTATTTGTTGCATTAGAAAAATGGGGAAAAGATTTTATAAAGCAAAAATAATCAGCCAGCAAAGTCAGCAGCTTTCACAGGCCAAGTAGAAACAGAAAACCCGACCAATATATTTATCTATTGTCGGGTCTTCTTTTTCTACTTATCACACTCAATAAATGACGCGCTCGCTACGTGCTGTTTGTATCTGCGTCAATACTTATTCATTCTTATCTATTCCATACAGCCCATCTACTAGTCCAGTCATTGCCAGCGTCTAAGGCTTCTACGTAATCTGTCTGAACGAAAAAGGCGCTATCCGGCCCGTTAACATCAAATTCTCCCTTTGTGGTTAATGCTTTAGGTCCGGAGCAGCCAAATCTGTATCATCCATTATAAATTCGGTGCTTTTGCAGAGAAGTCATAATTCGTCCATGCAAATGCAGCTTTGTCCGCACCTGTATTAGTTGCATTGCCGAACATTAATTTTTTGAAGTCTGTAAATTTGTAAGCAGGATAATCTCCTGTGGCAGAATAATCGGCACCAGGCACAGGGCTATCAGGAGACAAAACTATATTAGCGCCTGTACCATCTTTTTTCCCGGTAAAATCAGGGCCTACATAATCCATGTCAATACTAATGTCAGAAGCAAGCGCCGGACCTGTAGCATCATTAAATTTAATCAACCCGTGGGTCGGATTAGCTGCTTTAGCATCCCAATACACTTTTGCATTATTAATCGTAATCTTACAACCAGTACGATAAGTGAAACCTGCACGAAGTGCGTAAGAATCAGCGGCAGCGTCAGCAGTCTTACCGTTTGCGTTATAAACGCCTACAGAAAGGTTTGTGAAAGTAGGGTTTGAAAGATTAGAATGATCTGTCGGAGTAGAAGCCAGGTCGGAGAACCCGCCATCACCTTCCATCATGCCAGAACCGTTGGTAATGTCTGTAAAACCAGCCTCACGAATTAAGGCTACGTTAGTTGCAGTACCCTTCCAGCCAAGTTCCCAGTCGAATGTATCATCTTCAGAGTTTACTACTAACACATTTGAGCAATTTGCCGTACCACCGAAGAATTCGATATTGTCATCACTACCATCATGCAAGTAAAGGTTTTTAAGTACAGTACCTGTACCATTTGCATATAAAGAAAGGTTATTTCCTTCTTTTGTAGGGTTAACACGAGCTCCTGCATATGCAATTTCTACAAACTCCAGATCACCTGAACCATCAGCGTCGTCATTACCTCCGTATTGAGCATCACCGATCTCAGTTTGTTGTGTATAAGAACCGTCTCTTTTTCCTGAAGCAGGATCTACAAGAGTAGCTTTACCGCATAAGAAAACACCCATCCAATCGCCAGGTTTTTTGTTTTTAGATGTGAAAACGATTGGCTTGTCGGCAGTTCCCACAGCCATTAACTTTGCACCTCTATTGACCTCAACTGAAACACTGGTTGCATTGGATGTAGAAGCATCAGCAGTAAACTTGGTGCCTGGGCTTACTGTCAATACAGCATTATTATCTACGATCAAACGGCCGGTAAGTGTGTATTCTCCGGCAGGTAAAGTAAAGCTTTTATTTACTTTTCCTTCTAGGTGGGTTGGGTCAAAATCCGGGTCATCAACTGAAGAAATGTAGCCGTCTTTCTTGTCGGAAGGCGGTTCGGGACTGTCGCTCTTGCTACAAGAAGCGAACATTGCTGCAGCAACGGCAGCTAACATGAGCATTTTTTTCATTTTTCTTTTTTTATTTGTTTTAGTATTAATGTATAACTATTTTGAGTTCCGATAAACACTTATAGTTGCCAGCTAAGCCCCAAAAACAGGTTTACACCTTTGCGATAGCTGCTTATCAGCACATCTCTGGTTTTACCAGTTGCGTTGGAAGTAGCTCTCTGGGTTAACTTGAATTGGGTATTCAAAATGTTTCTCGCACCAAAATTTATTGCCAGTCTGGACTTCTTTAATCCGAAACTGTTAATGAAATCAAGTGTAGGGACTGCTTGTGCGATCACATTTTCACGACCCGTCGTCCCTACTGAGTATACCTGAGCATAGGTATAGTTAAATACCAGGGTCGATAAAAGCGATGTCCTATCACCACTTGTATTGTAGCTCAAATCTGCGTTAACTAATAATGGAGTTGCGCCTTGCATTTTCCCTTTATGATTGGTAAATGAAGCCGATACAATACCTGTGGTTACATCAGTTTGGTCTTCCATGCTATATAAATAAGAGGCATTCAGGCCGAAAGATAAATCTGAGTTGTGCTTTTCATTTTGAACAGTGTATATAGTTTTTCTTAGCTCCAATTCTGCGCCAGCAATATTGGCATATTTAGTATTGACATAAGAATAGTCCAGTCCTGGCGTATTCATAATCATTCTTACAATCGGATCCTTAATGTGTTTATAGAAACCTCCTATGGAAATAATTTCTTTTGGAGACAAGTAAATGTCGTATTTCAGGTCGGCATTGTAAACAGCAGATGGGACCAGATATGGGTTTCCGCGTTCGTTGAAGTTTATATCGTTATAAAGAAAGTTTGCCATTTCTTTAAACTGTGGCATCGTATAAGTCTCGCTTGCTGAAAAACGTAATACATTTTTATCGTCGAACTTGTATTTAAGGTTCAGACTTGGCAAAACATAAGTTTTATCAATCAGCGATGGCGGCGTCGTTAGGTCTGTTACAGTACTCGAAATATTGGTATCCCAGGTAATAGTCTGCTTTATTTTTTCACCTCTTAAACCAACTTGTAAAGTCAGGTTCTCATTAAATGGATAGACCAATTGTGCATATCCTGCCGCTATATTACGGTGACCGATATAATACATCGGATCTAATGCGTTTGTCGTATTGCGATTACCTCTCAGGGTAACTAAACTGAAAGCGCCGGAATTAAGATTTTCCTGATTCAGGGCCGCGTCCGGATTATTTGGGTCCACCGTCAACCCGTTCTGATCGAAATCAAATTCCGTAAAATTGAACGTGCGATCCGTTTTTCTATAATCTCCTCCGAGTGTCAGCACCACTGGTAAATTGGCATTCGGATTAAAAGTGTAATCTATTTTTGCTTTTCCCGCAAAATCATTTTCGTCGAGTGTAGAGAAAAAACGGTTGTTGTCTCCTGGAGAATTAGCGCTTAATATATAACTCCCGGTTCCTGTCATAGAATAGGCATTCGTTTTCCGGTCCGGCTCTGTTGCACGCATTGTGCTATAAACGGCGCCAATGTTTGCAGCAACTTTATCGCTGAATTTGTAATCCGCCAATAATTGGTTAGAGAACAGATTACTAACATTATTCTGCTGGCGGTTAATGCGAGATTGATTGGCATTATCAGCGCCAAGATTATCGTTAATGTCTCTGTTATAACCTACATAGTTTCCGACAAACTGTCCATTGTTATGGATAAAAAGACCGTTCCAGGCAATGCTTCCTTTACTGTGTTTGAATGTCACACTACCGAGCAAAGACTGCGTAGTTCTATAATCGGAACGTTCCATATTCATACTTTGCTGGTAATCTCCTGTATTGGTGGCCTGTCCAATAAAACCTTTTCTGTAAGAATAATCGCTCATGCTGTTGGCAACGCCAAAAAATGAAAGCGTATTATTAGCCTTCCCCACAGTTAATTTCCGGCCACCGGCGATATTAAAGTTTGTATTAATCAGCGTCTTAGCCTTCCTGGTGTTGAACCCTGAGTTAAACGTATACTGGGTTAAATCCTTAATCGGAACATTTCTGCCGTTTTTAAGAAAACCGAAGTAGTTGAAAGAGCCGTCGTTGACCAAGAATTTATCTGCAGACGTTGCAGCAGTGTTAAAACCTGTACCAACAGAAATATTCAGGAGTCTGGCTTTGTCTAATTCTTTTGAGGAAACATCAATATTAGCTCCGGAGTTATCTCCGTAAAGATCAGCGCTAAAAGTCTTGTTGACATCGATATTTTTAATTATATTGGATTTGAAAAAATCCAGAGAAATATTTTTGTATAGCGGGTCTTCCGCCGGAAGGGGTAATCCATTGAAAAACGTTGAGTTGTACCTATCGCCAAGCCCGCGTACAAATACATTTTTCACACCTTCCCCTTTTGTAACCCCTGCAGTTTTTGTAACTGCTGCTGCCGCATCTGAAACCCCTTTCTTAGTCATTTCCACCGAACCGATGGCTTGTTTCATTCCTAAGGATTTTTTTTGAACCGAAAGCAGTGCGCTTTCTGTTTCATGGCTTATCCTTTGTTGAACGGTGACGTCTGACAACTGACCAGTTTCTACATCTAATGTCTTATTTGTAACAACCGTCTCTCCCGATTTTACAACAACTTTTTCCTCAACGCTAACATATCCGGTTGACCTAAACACAATGGTGTAAGTTCCCGGATCTACATCTATAGTATATTTTCCTTTTTCATCTGAAGAAACGCCAGTTTTTGTCCCTTTTATCTCTACGGTCGCATATGGTAGCGGCTGGTTGTTGTTTGTGTTTTTACCAGTTATTGTTCCTGTTATCGTTCCCATTATGGCACTTTTATTTTGCGCAAAGGCAGCCATGCTGGTTAATAAAAAAAATATCAGTAATTTGATTTTCATTTAGTGGATTAAATTTGTTAGATTTAGATTGTAAGACACTAGAGCTCAAGTAGTAAAACAAGCGACAAGGCAATCAGGAATGTAAATGATTTTGTCGTTTGATAACTATACTGACCTGAGGATTACCTTCAGAAATGGTAGAGGCTTTCTTTTGTATCTGATAGGCTAAATCTGCGCTTCTGGTGATTTTGGGCATAGCTGACACAGCCAGATCTGCCGCCGGCCACTGCGGTTCTACCGAAAACGACTCTTCCTTTTGTTTGTCAGGATAGAGCCAGATCTTAGTTTTCTGAGTCCCCACGGACTCCACATTTATTAGCCAGCCGGCATCCTTTGGGTAAATCAATTGCAGTTCGCCATCTGATTTACTCACGGATTCAGCATTGCGATCTAAGATTCTAACAGTAGCACCTGCGTCAGGGTGTCCATTTTCATCCTTCAGCTTTCCATTAATTTGAATTTTGCTGTCGTCAACAGGCTTTGCCTGGGCCAGCTGTAAGCCACCCAATATTATTAGTATTATCGGGTAGCTCATTGATCGAGAGAATTTAACTTTCAAGAACTTTTTGCTTTAGTGATCTTATTATTTACGTGGCAAAAGTAGAAGCGCCGTGTTAAGGGAAGGTTACCGGTATATTAATTCCATGTTACCATCATAATATCAGCCGATAAAAAACCTTGGGCAAAGCGTCTGGATTCCCTAAAAATTAGGCAACTTTGCAGAGCATGAAGCAATTGTGGATATTATTAATAAGCATTTGCTGTACACTGACTGTTTTTGGTCAGCATCAAAATACAGATAGCACCCTGCCGCCAAAAAGTACCGGTCCTATAGCCGGCACAGGCGATTCAGGGCGCACAGGGAATGCTTTGCCTGCTAAAAAAAGGTCATCATCTGTTTCAGCGCACAACAGAGATACCGGTAAGGCCGCTAAAACACCCACGCAGACGGCTGCGACCGACACCGGCATAAAATCCGTCAAGAGACCAGCTTCAAGATCATCCCCAGACAGTAGTTCCAGGTCCGCCAGGCGCTTAGGGGCCGGGATCTATCAGGGCGGCAGTAGTGATTCGTTAACTCCGCAACAATTACAGGCCCGCAGAAAGGCTTTGGCAGCGCAGCAGATGAACGAAACAAAGGACTCTGTTTATAAAGCACATAAGAGGCGTATTCTTTCAGGGCTTGCAGATGCAGCACTGATATCGGATAACAAACACCCCAATTATCATCAGTATTTCCCTGATTACTTTTATGACAATGCATCCAGTGCCGGAAACAGCAGTGGGGCTCTTGTTAGTTTTCATGCTTATCATAACCGCGACTTGCTCTTTTATGCCTTTATAGGAATTACGTTTTTACTGGCACTCATTAAAGTGGGTTTCCCCCGCTATTTTAATCAGGTTTTCTGGTTTTTTCTTCATCCCAATGACAGAAAAAATAACGTATCTGAACAGATCAGTGGCCAAAACGTGCTCCCCTCTCTTTTATTGAACTTGTTTTTTGTAATGACAGGCGGCCTGTTTTTGGCTCAGATCATACGCCCCAATCTGCCGGGAGCTGATTTCTGGACCAGTTGGGCCTTATTTTCTTTACTGCTAACAGGAGTATATCTTGTTAAATTTCTGATCATTCTGCTCTCTGGATGGGTTTTCGGTGCCCCTGCAGCTGCCACAATTTACAACCAGGTCGTCTTTTCTATTAATAAAATCATTGGCCTGGTCCTGCTGCCCGCCACATTATTGATTAGTTATGGAACAGCTGCCACAACAGGGCACGTATTTTCTACCGTTATCGTTATAATATCAATTCTTTTAATATATAGATATATTGCCTCTTTTCTGCTAATTAAAGGCAAGCTCAAGGTGAGCGCATTCCACTTTATTTTGTACCTTTGCGCGGTTGAAATAATACCGTTGTTACTTGTATACAAAGTATTATTGACCAATATGGGACGGTTTATATAATCCGTACCTATTTATTATTCTATCGACATTATAATAATTTATGGTAAAAAGTGAAGGTAAGAGCTTGATTCCGGCAACGGTTAATACTAGGATACTCATTACCCAACCCAAACCAAGTAGTGAGAAATCCCCTTATTACGACCTGGCCAAAAAGCACAATGCCGAATTAGTATTTCATCCGTTTATACGACTGGAAGGACTTTCTGCGAAAGAGTTCAGAAAACAGAAAATTGATATCACTAAATATAGTGCAGTTATTTTCACCAGTAGAAATGCGATCGATCATTTTTTCCGGATGTGTGAGGAAATGAAAATTTCTGTAAGTCAGGACACCAAATATTTCTGTGTGGCAGAGGCTATTGCCCTGTATCTACAAAAATTTATTCTGTATAGAAAAAGAAAGGTGTTCTTTGGTGCCGATGGGACTAATAAGAGTATTTTCGACGTAATTAACAAACATAAAGAAAATGAACGTTTTCTGTATGTCTGTAGCGAAAATCAGCAGGATAGTGATATTGTCAATTGGCTAAAGACCAACAATTGTACTTTTGAGCTCGGCTTTATGTATCGCACTGTTTCTAATGATATCAAAAGTGTTATGGATAACGGACACTATGATATCATTTGTTTTTTTACGCCCAGCGGCATTCGTTGTCTGCTGGACTCCTACCCGGATTTTGGAAAATCCGACACAGTTGTAGGTACCTTTGGCAGCGGTACTTTCCGGGCATGTGGCCAGGAAGGCTTAAAGGCAACCATTGTAGCCCCTTCTAAAGAAACACCCAACATGGCGGTTGCCCTGGATAATTACCTGACTTCGCAGGAAAAAGTAACCAGGAAAAAATAACGCAGAGACAGTTATATTTCCGTCTAAACATATAGTCAAAGGCCACCCTCTACCGGGGTGGCTTTTCTGTAGTCCCCATACAATGCTTTATTAAAAAAACAGGATTTTCTTGCACAGAAGTAAAAAACGACTATATTTGTAACAAATGTTAGTTAGTTTAAATCTTACAGTATGCAAACAGTACAAACAAGTGATTTAGCGGTGGAAGTCCGCCAGATGGCCAGGGATTTTGCGGCTCAACATATAAAACCCCATGTGATGGAGTGGGATGAGGCACAGAAGTTCCCCATAGAAGTCTTTAAAAGACTGGGCGAGCTGGGAATGATGGGTGTCCTGGTTCCCGAGAAGTACGGAGGGGCCGGGTTAGGTTATCATGAATACAAGGTCATTATTGAGGAAATCTCAAAAGTTTGCGGCAGTATAGGCCTGAGTGTTGCAGCACATAACTCGCTATGTACCAATCACATTCTTACATTTGGCAGTGAGGCTCAAAAAGACAAATATCTGCCGGCGCTGGCATGCGGCCATCACATTGGTGCCTGGGCGCTGACCGAACCTAATACGGGTAGCGACGCTGGCAATATGAAGTGCGTAGCCACCAGGCAGGGAGATAATTGGGTGATTAATGGTACAAAGTGCTGGATTACGCATGGCATTACAGGCAACACAGTTGTGTTGCTGGCCAGAACCGGTCCCGCACATACAAAAGATAATTGTACGGCCTTTATCATTGAAAGAGAAATGGAAGGCTTTAAGGCAGGTAAAAAGGAAAACAAATTAGGCATGCGTGCCAGTGAAACCGCTGAAATCATCTTCGACAATTGTATCGTCTCAGATACGCAGCGCATGGGAGAAGTCGGAGAAGGCTTTAAACAGGCCATGACAATTTTAGACGGCGGCCGTATTTCTATCGCAGCCTTGTCGCTGGGTATTGCCAGGGGCGCTTTTGAAGCCGCTTTAGGGTACAGTCAGCAGCGTAAACAGTTCGATAAGCCAATTAGCTCCTTTCAGGCCATCAGTTTTAAACTGGCTGATATGGCTACAGAAATTGATGCAGCTGACCTCCTTATCCAGCGAGCCTGTCAGCTTAAGGAAGACCACTCCAGGCTGACCAAGGAATCCGCCATGGCAAAATACTATGCCAGCGAAGTAGCAGTCCGGACCGCGACAGAAGCTGTACAGATCTATGGCGGATATGGGTATACCAAGGATTTTCCGGTAGAAAAATTCTACCGCGATGCTAAGCTCTGCACCATTGGCGAAGGTACTTCTGAGATTCAGAAAATTGTGATCGCCAGGGAGATCTTAACAGACTGAGGCTTTCGGTTCAATGACATTCAGTAGCGCAAGTCAATTTTCATATAGGGGAAGACGATCATTTATACAGGCACACCGATCGTTTTCCCTTTCTTGTTTCCGTTAAAAAGTAAAGAAAGCATATCACAGGATATTAACTTTCTCATTGACGATGCATTATTATACAAAAAACAGCCTTCATTATACCATTATGCGACGGTATAATGAAGGCTGGTCTGTCTCTAAAAATTATCACCTGACCATCTGTTCTATCTTATCACAGCCGTGGTCGTTTTACTGGTGATCCGTTTTTCACTATATTGTTTCGCAGCTGCCACAAAATGTACAAATAAAGGTGCAGGGTTTAATACCGTACTTTTGAGTTCCGGATGGTATTGAACACCGATAAAGAACGGATGTGCAGGGACTTCTACAATCTCTACCAAGCCTGTTTCCGGATTAAAGCCTGTGGCCAGCATACCATTATCGATGAACTGCTGCAGATATTCATTATTGAACTCATAACGGTGGCGATGTCTCTCAGAAATATTCACCTTTCCATAGATAGTATGTGCCAGCGAACCTTCCTTTACTTCACAAGGATAGGCTCCCAGACGCATCGTTCCGCCCATCAATTTTACTTTCTTCTGTTCTTCCATCATGCTGATCACCGGATAAATCGCATCTTCTTTCATTTCTGTAGAATGCGCACCTTTCAGTCCGATGACGTTACGGGCAAATTCAATCACAGCCATCTGCATACCCAGACAAATTCCGAAGAAAGGCACGCCATGCTCTCTGGCATATTGAATAGCCAGGATTTTGCCCTCTATACCGCGCTCGCCAAACCCCGGCGCAACCAGCATTCCATCAAAACCTTCCAGTTTTTCGATCACATTGTCCTTAGTAATAAATTCACTATGCACATTCACAATCTGTACTTTGACCTCACAGGCTGCCCCTGCATGAATGAAGCTTTCCAGTATAGACTTATAGGCATCCTGCAGTTCAATATATTTACCAATCAGGCCAATGGTAATCTTGCTTTTAGGGTATTTAAGCTTATCCAGAAAAACTTTCCACTGTTCTAGTTGTGGTTCTTTAATATCAGTGATCTGAAACTTCTTAAGGCAGATCAGATCGAGTTTTTCCCGCAACATTTCCAGGGGTACCTCATAAATAGAAGAAGCGTCCATGGCTTCAATTACAGCTTCTTGCTTTACGTTACAGAAAAGCGCGATCTTCCTTTTCAGTTCATTGGTCAATGGCTCCTCCGTTCTGCAGACGATAATATCCGGGTGGACGCCATTTTCACTCATTGTTTTAACTGAATGCTGTGTGGGTTTGGTTTTTAATTCTTTGGCTGCTTTCAGATAAGGGATCAGTGTCAGGTGTACCACGCAGACATCTTCTTCCGGCAATTCCCACTGGATCTGGCGAATAGCCTCCACAAATGGCAGACTCTCGATATCACCAATAGTGCCGCCGATCTCGGTAATCACCACATCAAAATTACCGTCGCCGCCCAACAGCAGCATGCGCCGTTTGATTTCATCTGTGATGTGAGGGATTACCTGGACGGTTTTACCTAAATAAGCGCCTTCCCTTTCTCTGTTGATAACGGTTTGATAGATCCTGCCTGTTGTTACATTGTTTGCCTGAGAAGTATGGATATTCAAAAACCGCTCATAATGCCCCAGGTCCAGATCCGTCTCTGCACCGTCGTCTGTTACATAACACTCTCCATGCTCATAAGGGTTCATGGTTCCGGGATCGATATTGATATAGGGATCAAATTTCTGGATTGTGACCTTCAATCCTCTTGCCTGTAGCAACTTCGCCAGCGAAGCTGCTATAATGCCTTTTCCTAAACTACTGGTCACACCACCGGTTACAAATACATACTTTGCCATAACTATATTTATTGTATCTAAATTCAACTTTAATACAAAAAAAATAATCATCCGATCATTGATGTTACAAAAAACGGATGACGAACGTGACCTGATTAATAAATGATTTTGGAAAAAGGATTTTGACTCATTTTCCTTGGGAGGTCATGCAAAGATATTTGAAATTTCCGGGATTTGAGCCAGCGGCTGCCGTTAATTTTTTGGCCTTATCAAAAAAGAAGCCCCCACAAAACAAGGCAACGCGTATAAACAGGTGAAATTCAGTCTATATTTGAACTTATTATTTAAAACAGAAAAACCACCTCCTGAGCGAACTCATAAAGAGGTGGTCACCTTCAACGAACAAAAATCGCAAAACGTAATCGTGGCAGGCACAATGGAGAATCCGACATTATTTTTAACGGACAAACCTCACAACAGTAACTATGCTATCAGTAGTCTGGCACCAAATCCAACTTCCCCTTCACGCGATCAAATATTAATCCGAGCGTCTTAGGGGGATGTTCGCTACGCTTTTGGTAACAAGAGACTATCGGTTTCAGAAAAACTCAGCTTACCGTCAATATGTGGTAAATTCCGATCATTTAGTACATAAACGCCAGAGATACGACTTGCTGTCTTCACCTTAAAATAGGTTCCTTTAAGGCGGTCTGCAACGTGGTACCTTTAAACCAGTTCAGGCCCAGATCTTTGCCACCGGGCCTAAATTAATTTATGAATACCAACAAAACGAGATGTCAACCTTAAATGCTACAGTTGGTTTTAAAAAGAACCGGATATTATTTTCTTTAATATAAAATCGCTGCCTGTGTTTATCGGGCGAGCCATTGCCGGGATCTGCTGAGCAGGTCCGTCGCCTGCAGTAATTTAGCGGTCAGTTTGGGAAACTCACCTTTATGTTTATCCAGATAAGCATTTACAACCTCTAAGGCAGTCGCACTGTTATAATAATCGAAGATTGCGCTCAAATACCCTTTGGGAAAGAATATCGTACCGGTCTGCTGTATCTCTTCCAGCATCTTCAGAGAAGCCTTGAGGTATTTTTCACTTTCCGGCTGGCGGAGCGGATGGTGCAGGTATCCCAGTCCAGCGAGCACAGCCCTTTCGTTGCTGCGGCCTTTTACATCACTGAGCGCTTCAAAAAACCGGTCTCTTTCCTCTGGGTTGCTGCTGGCGGCCTGCATCACAATTTTAAAGGTGGCTCTTTTATCTTCATTTTCAATCCGGCCAAGCGCGCTATCTAACAACGCCTTATTATCATCCATTCTAAGAGCCAGCTGAAGGGCCAGGTCCGTATAATCGTCTTCATAGAGCTTTATGCCGGAAGGCGGCTGACTGGATGACCATATTCTGCTTAGCCGGCTAAGCGCCTCCTTGCTTTGAAATACACTGCTATATGCCTGCAGATACAACTTTTTGATATTTGCAGCGCTGCTTCTCGCCATTGCTGACCAGAGATCGGCTTCCAGTTTAGCCACTAAACCTTTTCGGGTTTCAGGAGAGACGAAATCCCAATAAATCGTTTTAATGTATCCTAATAGTAAACGGGTATTGAGCTCATCTTTTTCGCTGCGGGTAGCTTTCAGCAGGCACTGGAGTAGTTTTTCCGGGGATTGCCCGTTGCCGGCCAGCATCTGTTCATACAAATTAATATAGGCACTGGCTCTTTGAAGTGGAGCGCCGATCAGATACAAATGCGTTGCCATTATGGAATCGGCAGGAAATAGTCCATATCCCATTCCATTGGAATTAAACAAGACAAATAAAGGCGCTTTCTGGCCTATGGCAGCTTTTACCTCCATCCGGTCACTGCTGTTGCGTACACCAATGACCTTTATCCCCTTTTCGTAAAAAAGGGTAATATCAAAAACCTGAGGCCAGAGGGCTGCCTGATCTTTATTATAAGACAGGGTCGTGTCTCTGCCTTTGACTTTCTCCGGGTGCTGGCTTAGGAAGAATTTTGTGATCCTTCCCCCTTTGGTCTCCAGCTGATAATCAAAAAACGGCCTTCCGGCTCTCTCAACCCAAACCTTATTCCATTTTGCCAGGTCTACCGGCGTTTCTTTGTCTATAAGCGAAATCAACTCCGGCCAGCCGGCGTTGCCATATGCGTATTTGTGAAGATAATTGCGTACACCTTTTTGAAAGGCTGCAGTCCCGGCCAGCAGTTCAAGCTGGCGCATCATGATAGGAGCCTTATGATAAATGATGTTACCATAAAGCATACCTGCATTCTGGAGATTATTCAGCGTTTGTCTGATAGGCGTCGAACCGGCGGAACGATCCTCATCGAAGGCTGCGGGATAATGATCCAACAAAAACTTATGGTTGAAGGCGGCCGTCTGGCCTGCCGGCCGCATACATTTATCTGCCATAAAATTGGCAAAGACTTCCTTCATCCAGACATCATTGAACCAACGCATGGTCACCAGATCGCCAAACCACATATGAGCGAGCTCATGGGCCAAAAGGTTGGATCTGCTATTAAGCTTGCTGGCAGAAGCTACCGGATCCAAAAATAAACTGGAGGACTGATAAAGGATGCTTCCCGGATGCTCCATCCCACCGAACTGAAAATTCGGGATGGCAGCCATGCCAAGATTCTGAAAGGGATAAGCTATGCCTGTCCAGTCTTTATAAAAGCTAATAGCCTTATTGGAAAGACTGTAAATTTCTTTCAGGCTGGCCTTGATCTTGGCAGGATCCGTTTCCCTGTACAGCAATTTAGCGTTTATGGTATCAATTTTTCCCTCTGTGAGCCTAAACTTTCCGGCTGTAAAAGCAAAAAGATAAGTACTGAGCGTATCAGAGGGAGCAAAATGAAGTATTTTCCGACGGCCTTTAACAACACTATCAAGTAATTTACCGTTCGCTACAGCCTGCCAACTCGTATCAATCTGTAAAGTCAGGTCAAATACAGCTTTCAGATCAGGCTGATCAAAACAGGGCAAGGCCGTTCTTGCCCTGTCAGGTACAAAAAGCGTATACATATAGTCATCCCTTCTGTTCAGGGCTTCATCACTGGGCTGAAACTCAAAAGTAATTGTGTTGATTCCTTTTTGCAGTTGACCCGCATCAATAATAATATGTTCTTTTTGATAATTAGGCACGCCCTGAACGCCGTTAATGGTCATTTTTTTTAGGGTTGCCACTCCGTTTTGCTTAAAATCTATCTGTAGCGGCCGCTTTAAACTGTCCTGATAATCAAACTGCATAGCAGCGCTGGCACTTATAGGTAATTCCCTGTCTGCGGGAATGTCATAGTTAAGCGTGTACTGCAAATGACTGAGTACCCCTTTACGGTATTGTGCCAGGGCCTCAGAAACACCGGACTCCAGGGTTACGTCCTTCGGCTGCTTCCCTTTATTTTGACAGCTGATCACTGCCATACTTATCATTATGGTTGTTATAAGAAACAGGAACTTAAATCTGGATAGGGTCATTTTCGGGTGAATTAATACATCGATTATTTTAGGCTTTTTATTTTCCAGGGCTAGAGCCTATTATCCTTTTTTAACATGAAGCAGAAATTTATCCTTAAATACATCTTCATCAAAGAAGTCTTCGAGTTTATAGATATATGGCCGGAGTCCGCTTTCGGAAATCTCCTGTGCAAGATCACCTCCCTTCAGGCAGATCAATCCATTGGGCAGCTCGTTCTCCTTACCTTTTTTGATCAATGGTTTACTCCATTGCCAGAGGTTCTTTAACGAGGTAACCGCCCGGGAAACCACAAAATCAAACTGACGGTCTTTGATCTGCTCAGCTCTGGTATGCTCAACACTGACATTTTGTAACCCGATTTCCTGACTGATTTCTCTGACCACCGTCAGCTTTTTATTAATAGAGTCTACCAGGTGAAAAGAAACCTCGGGAAAAAAGATAGCCAGCGGAATACCCGGAAATCCCCCGCCACATCCGATATCAATTACTTTGGTACCGGCTTTAAACTCAATTAGCGCTGCAACAGCCAGTGAATGCAGGATATGGCGCGTATACAGGCTATCAATATCCTTTCTGGAGATCACATTGATCTTTTCATTCCACGCAGGATACAATCTGCCTAAGGCTTCAAACTGCTGAACCTGCTGACCCGTAAAGCCTGAAAAGTATTGTTGTAATATTGCTACTGCTTGCATGAAAGGTAATTTTGAGCGGGTTTGGTAATGGTATTATCCTTAATGCTATCTGCAAAATCCTTCAGGCTCTGAAAGTTTAAGTCACTGGTTGCTTTTCCCTCCCTGGTGGGCCTTTCCTGGATAGTGGTGTGCAAAAACACTTTATAAGCAATCCCTGCATTGATGGCAAACTCCATATCTGAAAAATTGTTCCCCACCATAATGGATTTATTCAGATCTATTTCCGGAAAATCTTTCCTGGCCTGGATAGCCATGCCTGGATTGGGTTTTCTTAAGGGATCTGAGTCAGAGAGCTCTTTGGCATAATAAAAATGATCAATTCTGCCCCCGTCAGGTGTAATCAATTCCAGCAAATAGGCATGTATGTCCCGAAGCCCCTGTTCCGTCAATAGTCCTCTGCCTATACAGCGCTGGTTAGTGCAGATCACGATACGGCCAAATTGCCGGGCAAACTGCACCATCGCTTCTTTAGCTCCCTCACATAGTATAAACTCATCAATACTGAGCGTATAGCCTCCTACATGATCTTCATTGATCACTCCATCGCGGTCCAGAAAAAGGGTCCAGCTGGCATCAATATCTGCACGCTCGTTTTTCTTCTCTACTGTCGGTTCTGTTCCTTCCATTGTATTTTAAAATCCCTTATTATTGCTCGTTTGTATTAATGCTTTTTTGGGTCAGCTCCGGCACCAAAGATATTTTCTTCCACTAGCTGACAGATGATATGGCCTATCAGTATATGCGATTCCTGAATCCGGGGCGTATCTGTGTCGGGTACATTAAAGAGAATATCGCTGAGGTCCTTAATCGCGCCGCCGCTGGCGCCTGTAAGGCCAACAGTCGTTACTTTCATAGCCCTGGCTGATTCAAAGGCCCTGACAATATTATTAGAGTTACCGGAAGTACTCAATCCGATAAGTATGTCTCCCGGACGGGTCAACCCTTCTATCAGACGGGAATAAATATCATCAAAATGATAATCATTGGCCACAGCCGTCAGGTAAGAAGTATTGCAGTGAAAGGCCTCCGCCGGCAACGCTTTACGATTGAGATAAAAACGTCCCGAAAACTCCGCAGCCAGGTGTTGCGCATCCGCGGCACTGCCTCCGTTACCGCAAAACCAGACCTTACGACCTTTGTTGAACGCTTCTGTGATCACCTCTACCGCCTGCTCGATCCGCGCTAAGAAGCGTTCATCTTCAAGGAGCTGCTGTTTGACTGCAATAGATCTCCTGATACAGTCTTGTATGATTGATTTCATGCGTGATAGTATTTATTGTAGCGCCCTAATCCGGCCACAAAGATAATTGTAATGTGCCAAGTTGGGTTATCACTGCTCCAGTTTTGCCAGGGACAGAATTGTTTTGGAGAACCGGGCCCAGCTATAGCGTGTCTTCTCTTCTTTCAGACAGGGCAAAAAATATGCCTCTCCTTTTTCATAGAGTCGCTCTATGCCTGAGGCTACGGCCTCAGGGGTTGGTTTTGTAACGACACCAACCTTATCGTCAGGTACCAGATCAGGCAGCCCTCCTACATCAGTTACCAGCATAGGCTTTTCAAAATGATAAGCCAGGGGTGTCACTCCGCTCTGTGTGGCATTACGGTAAGGCTGAATCACAAAATCAGCCGCGCTCAGATACCACCTCACCTCACTATCAGCAATGAACGCTGTACGCATGATAAGAAGATCCTGAATATTCAGCTCCCGGATCAGTTTTTCGTATTCTTCCCTGCCGCCATAATATTCGCCCGCAATAAGGAGTTTGGGCACGACAGGGCTATTGTTATCTTTCAGGAGCTTCATGGCCTTGAGCAAAATATCCAATCCTTTATACTTTCTGATAAAACCGAAAAATAATATTATCGGCCCTTCCGGCAGTTGTAGCGCTTTGCGGGCCGCCTCCTTAAAGACCGGATCCCCAAAATTATCAAATAAGGGATGTACCACAAGCCGGGAAGGTTTATCCGTAAACAGGCGTAAGTCTTTTTCGACAGAATCACTCATGGTAATAAAACCATCCACTGGTTTAAAAAAATATCTGGTCAGCCTGGCATCTCCAGGTCTTTTCTCATGCGGTATCACGTTATCTGTAATGCACACGACTTTTGTATGTCCGTTTTTTTTGACTCGCCTGAGAATGCTCCCCTGGCAGGCTCCCATGTAAGGGATCCAGTAGCGAACCACAATGAGATCCGGACATAATAGTCTTAGCTCCCTGCCGACTTTACGCCAGTTAAACGGATTGGCAGAATTGATCACCACTTTTATATCCAGGTCCCCGGGAGCAGGCTGGTCGCTGTATTGTGAAGTTCCGGGAAATAAAAAACCCGGATATTGCAGGCTATAGGTATACATCGTCACCTGATGCCCTTCTGCCATGAACTGTCTGGCCAGACGCTGATCGAAATTAGCCAGACCGCCTCTAAGCGGATATGCGGGACCAAGTATTACAATATGCATACTACTATGGATTGAACCTATTTAAAAAGCCGGAATATATCATTCCCAAATGCAAATACCATCAACGCTAATATAATGATCATCCCAACGGTCTGGGCATATTCCATAAACTTCTCCCCCGGTTTGCGGCCAGTGATCATTTCATAAATACAGAATAGTGCATGACCACCATCAAGTGCCGGGATAGGCAACAGATTCATGATCGCCAGGATCATGGATAAGAATGCGGTCAGTGACCAGAAGGCCTGCCAATCCCATGTAGCGGGAAAAAGATTCGCGATACCTACAGGTCCGCTCATGCCCTCCGATAGATTCACTTTGCCTCCGAATAGTATCTTTAATTGCTTGACATAAGAACCCAGCATACGGCAGCCTTTAGCAACACCAGCTGGCAGGGCCTGCCAAAAGCTATAATGCACGATATAAGGAGGCTCAGACATTACAGTCAGGCCCATAATACCATCCTGCGGTACATTTACTGCAAGCTGCGCAGTATCACTGCCGCGAAGAACGGTCAGATTCACTTCCTGCCCTTTTGCTGCTCTGGTAGACTGTGTGACCTGATCCCAGAACTCCACTGGCTGTCCGTTAAAGGCAATCACTTTATCGGCTTTTTTTAAGCCTGCCTTATCGGCAGCAGAACCTGCTAATACGGAGTCAACCGGAGGCACTTTTATTCTGAAGTCTCCGGCGCCTAAAAAGTGTACATGCTTATTGATAATGGTTGAAGTCAGGTCGGCCGGCAGTTTGACATCTAACGGCTGACCATTCCTGGATACCTGGATGTTTTTAACATCATCCAATAATATTTTCAACGGTATATCTTCAAAATGCGCTACTTTTTTGCCATCCAGGGTAAGGATCTTATCTCCACTGCGCAATCCGACAGATTGCGCCAGGGAATCTGCCACAATACCATAGGGAAGGCTGTCCGTTGGCCGGTAAGCATCACCCCATTTCCAGAGCATCATCGAATAAATAAAAAAACCAAGCAAAATATTTATGATAATACCTGCCAGCATGATAATCAATCGCTGCCAGGCAGGTTTGCTTCTGAATTCATAAGGCTTGGGAGGCTCCGCCATCTGAGCCTTATCCATGCTTTCATCGATCATGCCGGAGATCTTTACATACCCGCCCAGCGGTACCCAGCCGATACCATACTCGGTATCGCCGATTTTCTTTTTAACCAGGGAAAACCAGGGGTCAAAGAACAGATAAAACTTTTCTACCCGGCATTTGAACCATCTGGCAGTGATATAGTGGCCAAACTCATGGAGTACCACTAATATGGAAAGGGATAAAATAAGTTGGGCTGCTTTAATACCTACCGTTGCCCAGTCTATAGCTAAAAGTGTCATGTAGTTTGAGAAGTAATGATAAAAATTGAGTTTTGATTACATATTAACCAATGTGGCTGCAAAATTACGGGCTTCCCCATCAGTTTCAAAGTAATCTTCAAGGGACGGCCTTTCAATAAAGCTGATCTTAGCCATGGTTTTTTCAATAACATCTGTCATTTCTAAGAAGCCGATGCGGTTATGCAAGAAAGCATAAACAGCTAACTCATTGGCTGCGTTGATAATACAAGGAAGATTACCTCCTTTGTTCAGCGCTTCAGAAGCAAGCGCCAGGTTACGGAAAGTTTTCAGGTCAGGTTTTTCAAAATGCAGCGCATCGGGTTTTAGAAAATCATAGCGCGGAAATTTTGATTGTATTCTATGGGGGAAGCTCAATGCATATTGAATAGGCACTTTCATATTGGGAAGCCCCATTTGTGCCTTTATGCTCCCGTCTTCAAACTCCACCATAGAGTGAATAATGCTTTCGGGGTGAACAATCACGTGAATTTGTTGAGGCGCAAGATTAAAGAGCCACTTCGCTTCAATCATTTCCAGACCTTTATTCATTAGGGTAGCTGAATCAATGGAAATCTTAGCACCCATCTGCCAGTTAGGATGCTGAAGGGCATGTTCCCTTTTTACATTTACCAGATAATTGGGTTTTCTGCCAAGAAATGGTCCTCCGCTGGCTGTCAGAATAACACGGTCGATCTTATTGCGCCCCTCTCCCACCAGACATTGAAATATAGCCGAATGTTCACTGTCTACCGGTATTATAGGCACCCTGTTCTCAGCTGCCGTCCGCATCACAATGTCTCCGGCTACAACCAAAGTTTCCTTATTGGCCAGCCCAACCGGCTTACCGCTCTCAATGGCCTTTAAGGTCGGTTTTAATCCTGCAAATCCGACAATACTAGCAATCATCATATCATAGGCATCCATTCCCGCAACATCTGTCAGCGCCTGTTCGCCGGCAAATACCTTCGTATTTGTATTTATGAGTGCTGTCTGTACGGCAGAAAACTGGCTGTCATCTGCGATTACGACAATATTTGGATCATATTTGAGTGCCTGCTCAACCAGCAGATCCGCATTTGTAGATGCAGTCAGGATCTCCGCAGAGAAGAGTTCAGGATTTTCGTCTATAATTTCAAGGGTCTGCTTACCAACAGAACCGGTAGACCCAAATATTGCAATACGTCTTTTTTCCATAATTTTCAGGGTGCAGGTTGAATAATACCTCGTTTCAATGAATCGTTGTAAAGATATTGGTTTTAGGCCTAAATAGAAAATACCTCCCTGGGCATCTCAACAAAGATGGCCAGTCAGGTTATATTAAAAACCATTCATTAAAACCTAGGTGTTTACATGGGTTAAATTAAAAATTCTTTTAATGCGTCAGCGATCTTTCTGTCGTTACTGAGTCGGGGAAGTTTATTTTGCCCACCCAACTTGCCGACGGATCGCATATAGTTTATAAATCCGTCTTTATGAACGGGTGTGATTTTAAGGGTCTGGAGAATGCCCCCGGCGATCAAATCGTCATAATAAGTGTTCTTTTTCCTTAGATAGTTGTCTATTGTCAAGGCGAGTTTCTCTAAATCCGCCGGCATTGATTCAAATTCGACCAGCCACTCATGGTAACTTTTGCCTTCGCCCTGGACCACCATCGGGGCTACTGTAAATTCCGTGACTTTTGCGCCACAGTCAGCTGCGGCTGCCTGCAGGGCATGATCGACTTCCTCTCCGATGACGTGCTCCCCAAAGGCTGAGATAAAATGCTTGGTTCTGCCGGCCACCACGATCCTGTAAGGGTCCAGGCTGACAAAGCGCACCATATCACCGATATCATAGGCCCAGAGACCTGCATTATTGCTAATGATAAGGGCATAATTTTGATCCAGTTCCACTTGCTCCAGGGAGAGCCTTCTTGCTGCTGGCTCGCCGTATTCGTCGGCAGGTATAAATTCATAGAAGATTCCTGAATTTGTATTGAGTAACATACCCTTTTCCGTCTGCGTGTCCTGAAAAGCGAAAAAGCCCTCAGAAGCAGGAAAGAGCTCAATGCTGTCAATTGTCTTGCCAATAGATTCGAAGAGCTTTTGTTTATAGGGCTCGAAATTGACACCTCCATATACTAATAATGAGAAGTTAGGGAAGATTTCACCCACTTTTTTGCCGTGCTTTGCGATAAGACGGTCAAAATACATCTGTACCCACGGTGGGATTCCACTGATCAGCGTCATATCTTTAGCGCTGGTTTCCTCAACGATCTTGTCCAGCTTCGTCTCCCAGTCTTCAATACAATTGGTTTCATACTTGGGAAGCTGGTTAGTTCTAAGATATGGAGGCACATGGTGGTTTACGATTCCACTGAGCCTGCCCGAAGGGACTCCTCCTATTCTATCCAGCTCAGGTGAACCGCTGAGAAAGATCATCTTCCCTCCCGTAAAATCAGCCTTTCCGGTCTGAGCGATATAACATAACAGCGCATTGCGTGCCGTGTTGATATGATTGGAAATAGATTCTTTAGAAATGGGAATATATTTTGCCCCGCTGGTAGTGCCGCTGGTTTTAGCAAAATACAGGGGCTTGCCTTTCCAAAGAATATTTTGTTTACCTTCTTTTACTTTTTCGACATAAGGCCTCAGCGCTTCGTAATCACGAACGGGAATTTGCCTTTTGAAGTCTTCATAGGTTTTTATATTGTCAAATCCATGATCTTTGCCAAATACGGTATGTTGAGCCGATTTTATCAGGTACTGTCGGATGCTTTTCTGATCTTCCACAGCACTTGCCATTTCCTTTTTTACTTTATTATAGATAAAGCCTGCAAAGGGCCTTGCCAATAATGATTTTACATGCATCTTTCTGTACGGTTCTTAAGGCTCCAAATGTAACTTAAATGAGGATGGAAGTCGCAGAAAAATTCTATAAATTCAACAAAAAGAAAATTTCTTTTTGAATATATTTCTGAATTTCAATTTTTCCCATTACTTTTGCGCTCCTGAATGCCCAGGTGGCGAAATTGGTAGACGCACTGTGTTCAGGTCGCAGCGTTCGCAAGGATGTGCTGGTTCGAATCCAGTCCTGGGCACCATTTAAAAGTTTCAAAAGGTTATAAGTCATTGATTTATAACCTTTTTTAATTTCTTTCAGGTCAGTTCTTCGCCGTTTTTTTGCCGATTTCTACCTCTAGTGTTGACAGAACCCATGACAGAATAATTTTTAAGTAAAACCTTCTACAGCCGGGGATTCTACAAAAGCGCAGCAGACACTGTATTTAGCAGCTTAGAAAAGACTGGCACAGTGTATTAATTGCCCTTCTCTTTTCACCCCCAAAAATGTACAGCTATGAATTTTATAGGATTACCGAACAAGAAGGGAGGCAAGATTATTTTCTATGAGACCTATTGGCTCCGATTTTTACGCAGATATACTGAGAATCAAATCAACTAAATTCTTTAATAATTTTATCAAATACGGCTGGGTTAATGTCTCCTATGACAAACTGCTTAACAATAGTTCTACCATTATGATTTATTTCCAAATAAGGAGCTCCTCCATTCATCTTATACCACAAATTCTTTTTTTTAAATTGAAATGCTATCGCCTCATCCTCAATAACATATTCTTTGTCTTTAATAAAATAGCTAATCTGTAACTTTATCCCATTTCTAATTATTCTTGAAATATGACATTTGGACCATTCTCTGTACTCGATTGTATTAAACAACAAGAGAAAGATTATGACACAAAGGGCAGATACAAAATTAGAGGCAATTATAAAGCCAACAAACAAAATACTATAGATAATCCAAGTACTTTTATAGCAATCAACAATTCTGTCATGATAAGAAACAAAAACGGTCTTATACTCTTCTTTTTCAAAGTTAACAACTAAATTCTTCATTACTGTTCTTTTTAAAACCCACGCTTCCTAAAAAAATCCCAATCGCTTTTCCGTATTAGGAAATGATTTTCTATCCTCAGAATGACTATTTAGAGGTTTTATATTCCTCACAGTCCTAAATGTTTTCTTTAAAATTAAATTCAAGTCCCACCTCCTTAAGTTCTGTTGTTGATCGAAACTATATTACTGATAAGTTTATTTTCTTTGCTACCCTTTCCTCACATTTCATTATCGCAAGGACAATATTTTCCGAAATTGTCGCTGGTATTTTAGCAGCTCCACGGCATTTTGATACGTAAATCTAGCGCGATTTTGTATTTCCAATTTACATTAACTGTGTTCATCTGCTATCTCCCTGAATTTTTCTAACAAAAACAGAAGTTTGTCAGGATCACCAGCCGCAAAATACTCTCCGTCTTTTATTCGATAACAAAACCAATCATCTTCACTTTTATCAGTATTATCAACATCGAGCACTACGTTTTCCAAATTAGTATACATGACACTAATATTTATTACCCATCCCGGATTGTCTACAGTGTTAATGTGAACCCCATACTCATGTTCCCATTCTCCGTCACACTGCTGCTTATACCAGTTCTCAATCCATCTTAGTATCTCCATTGTTAAAATCTTTGATTATTAAGCAATTCATTAGGGATAGGCTTACATACCTTGCCCTAGCATCGTTAATATGCGGTGTTGGATAGGACCAACTGCAACTTTGCGGGTCTTTTGGGTAGCGGAATTTATTTGGGGGATCGAGCCATTACTTTATACTATGAGATTGTCATGTAGTAGCCATTTCAAAAGTACAAAATACATAAATAAATCCACACAATACCTTCTAGTTACTCGAATAAGCGACATAGGCCGGTCATTCTCCTGGAAACCATATTCCGCCTAAGAGCAAACTCGATCTTTTCAATAAGGAAGTCCCACTCAAATCTTTTAAAGTATACCTTTTTAACTGAAATAATCAGCTCTCCTTTTATTTGAACAGCTTCCTTACTTTTATATCAGGCGTCAGTGACTTTAATTAAAGATTCTGACTCGCTGACCTTAGCAGTTTTTGTGTCTGACATATTGTTCTTTAATAACAAAATGAACATCTTTCGCATTCGAAAAATTTGGGACTCTCCTTTCCTACACAGCTATCGGCAAAATAATAATATCATTGTCCGGATGTTTGATATAAATTCCATCTTACTTTTTGAAAAATGCCGACCACCGATGGAACGACTTGACCATACTTTTATGTTTTTAAAACGGAACTCAGAAAAGTGGTCAGGCGTGGCTGACATTTAATGAATGTGCGTTTAGATGTACTAAGTATATTTAAGGCATTAAGTAATTTTTTCATGGTGCATCCTCTTTAATCGAATGAATAGTTATGGAACCGCGTAAGGTAGCATCTTGCGGTTGGGTGCCTTCCGAGCTGGCTTTATAAAAATCTCCTGAAAAGACCACCGGCACCCTAGTATCTGGTTTCCCTAAGTCTCTAATGGCGTCTATATTACATACTTTAAACACATATGGGCCTGAAGAATACCCTTCTACTATCCAAATCTTATTATTGCCAGCTGCAGATATTGATAAGGTTCCCTTAATATTGTTTAAAGTCTCCGAAACAGTTCCGCAGCAGTCACAATCTTTGTCAGGGGAATCTTTATGACAAGAGCCAAATGAGAGAGAGAAAACACAAAATAATAAAAAGTTGTATATTTTCATAATGTATTTTGTTTTTAAATTCGTTCTTGATATAAATGCAGCTTATATATTAACGTAACTTTTATTCAAATAGAGACACTACAGCTTAAAAAATTATTATTGATAATCAATCTTTTAATACTGCTGTGTTTAGATTCATGTAAATTCAACTCAAAATTCCAATAATACCTAATTTAAGTCAGAAAAGTGTATTAAATAGGACCCTTAACAGGCATCTTAGAAAGGACAAGTTATCCATTCCACACTCGTATTTATGACAGGTAAATTCTTTATTCTTAAAATCAGATTTCCAGTGCGTCGCCTTTATATTATTGATAAACGAAAGTGAAATGGACTATTAACGTATGCAACCTGTTCGTAGTATCATAAACCACGTTATAATCTTCTCTTTTTTTTACAAAAAAAAATTCGCATAATTACATATTACAGTAACTTCAATTTAAATTTTTCACAGCGTGGGAAATCAATGATTTGATTTATATTGCATACCGGCCTGAATGCAATTTTGCAGCTTAAAGATTTGTACCCACTTTGCGACATCGGACAAATGCCGGATTAGTAGATATAACACCTGCCATTTAATTACAACTCATAAAGCTCTATTGGCAAATTGTCTGGATCATAGAAAAAAGTAAATTTCTTACCGGTATAGCTGTCCACACGAATTTGTTCCGTGTCCACATTGCTGGAATTCAGATATGCCACTTGTTTTTCAATGTCACTTACTCCGAAAGCTATATGCCTTAAGCCGGTCGCTTCCGGCCTTGTAGGTCTTACAGGTGGGTCTGGAAAAGAGAATAGTTCAATTAAATACGTTCCATTGAGAGACAGGTCAAGTTTATAAGAGGCTCTTTCAGCACGGTAAACTTCATGATCGATAGTAAATCCCAGAATAGCCGTATAAAAGAATTTTGACTTCTCGTAATCGGAGCAAATAATTGCAATATGATGCAATTTCTCAATTTTCAGCATAACTAAGTTATTATTACGTTCGTAACAATTGAATACTCAATACAATATTAAGTCAAATGAGTCGATTATAACAGTTTCGACCAATTTCAGTAGAGCCAGTTTGCTAAACTGAAACGATACACTACTTTTTATCTTATTGGCAGCTTAATCCACATTACAGCATAGATTTCGATTTACCCTCCAGATTAGTTTTTCATTGCTACAGCCAGATCAATGGATTTCTGACAGGCAAATTACGGATGACCTCCTCTACCTTAGGGAAGTGAGCTAACCGACCCCAGGCATCCAGCCATTGCTTATTACCAAAATGCACAGCTCCAAATATTAGTGACGGTTGCGCTACCGGCCACTGCTTCCAATACATTACATCTGGTTTTAAGGGCCACTTTTCCTTATCCTCAATATAAGGGAACATAAATTCAATTCCTTTCTTTATTGAGCGACCGTCTTTTGTTTGATAATGCCATAAATCATCCTTGGAAGTTGACAGAATCTGGCAAATCGTCGCCATAGCATCCAGATTAAACAGAGAATATCCATAGGGTTTTGTCCTTGTCATTTCCCTTGGAAAACGACCATCCCTGGCCATCTGATCCGGCAGCAGGAGCATTTTATAACGGTTCCTGCAAAAATTCATTAATTTTTTATCCCCTGTAAAGCGGGCAAAACAAGCGACCTGCATTACCCAACAGGTCCCGTGATTATTGGCAGCATTCATCTCGTCTAATCCATATTTATGGGTAGTTACCCATTTCAGGTAGTCAGTAAACCAATCTTTGATCTTTTGTAAAGCCTGTTGATCCATTCCCGGAGCATCCTGCATTATGTACAGCCCCTGCGCGACTTCCATAAGCTGGATGGCGTCAATAATTCCAATGCCCCTGCCTGTCGCACGTCCCTTAATCGCCTGGGCGTATAATAAATTGGGATTCATGAGTGTTGCTGTGTCAACAAACCAGGCCTTACAATGCTCCATCGCTTTTTTCAGATAGATCTCGTCGTGAGTTATCCGCCAGGCAGAAGCCAGTGTCCCTACAATACGACTAAAGCGAATCATGGCCCGTCTGTGAGCAACAAAATTATCTGGATTGGTCATCCCGTCTTTTTGAATATACGGGCTATCTGGATTTTTCGGATCCGGCCACCAATAATCACCTTCACTAAAAAAGTCATGTTTTCCTCCGGCGCTACGTGGACTGGATGTAGCAGTTACTGTTATGGGCACTTCCTTCAATGCTTCAGAAGCCGCTTTTAGCAGGTTTTTCCGCAAAACCTGCTGGGCCCTATTAAATACAGCCGAGCTGTCGGCTTTATTTTGCGCATTTACAGTGACACAACACAGAAGGAACAAACCGGCTAGAAAACGACACATAATTATTTACTTTAAAAGGAAGGGCAATACAGAACTTCCTGATTAATTAGAGGTTAATGTCAAAAAAGCGACAGGGAGATTATCTACTTTGGCGCTGGCCACGGAACTTCCACCATTGGTTTTGAGCCTGATAATTGCCCGGCCATTGTATAACTGTACTTTTCGAGAGCCGGAAGACGTCCCTAAATCATCTATCAGCTTGCCATCTCCCGTTAAACCAAAATTTATCCAGTTTGTGGCATCCAGGCACGCAACATGATTGGCATCATATAATTTTGCTTCAATCGTTGTAACCCCGTTTACCTCATTCACTTTCTCTAATGTTACAAGCGCGGGCTTACCCCACTTTTCTGTCTGATACGTAAATTGAACGCTGTCACGAACCGTTTTATTCCTGGTCCTGGCTAGTACAACCGCTTTATAATCACCCTTATGCATGGGCACATTCCAACGAAGCCCTGCAGCGGGAAAGTTCTGGCTATTGCGCTTCCGGATTCCATATGATTTACCATTTACAAATAACTCCGCCTCATCACAGTTAGAATAAACTTTAATCATCTTTTCTTCTCCTTCCCGGCCCCAACGCACTGGCCATGAGTGACCATAAATATGGGCCATTGGCTTCGAAGTCCAGTAGGACTGGAACACATAATAAGCCTCTTTCTTTGTTAAATCTCGCTCTACAACGCCTTTTTGATTCATATAAGGGATGGGATTATCCGGGCGTACCGGCGTCGAAAAATCCTTAAATACCCATTGAGCCGTTCCTGTCAGCCAGGGCATCGTTTCCTGTTCTTTTAAATGCCAGTCAAATAAATTACAGATATAGGTTTCACTCCAGTCCCCGTCTTTTGACGCGCGTGCAGCACCACCATATAACGAGGCGTCACCGGCCCTTTCGTCAGCTGCACCAGTAGCTTTTATATCCTTGAGTGCATTATCAGGGTTTTCTGAATGCCTCCGGGCATGACTATCGCCACCCCATTCCACATGCAGAAAATGATCAACTTTGCTGAACTCTGATTGAGTAACTTCTTTATATTCAGTATAGATGCCTCTATACCAGCCCGCCCAAATAGACGGCGAATAAACGTCTACAATATCCTTAGCAAAATCACAGCGACGAATCGCCGTTTTTCTTGACGGATCCAGCCTGTGTGCAAGACTATTCAGCGTCCTAAAATAGTCTTTGATCTTCTCTTTATCATATACTGGAAAATCATTAGGCCAGTCATTTTCATTTCCAAGTCCCCAGATCACGACTGCCGGATGGTTGTAGTGTTGCTCAATCATATTTGTCAACATACGCTTTCCCTGTGCCTGATAGATTTCGCCGCCCAGGCCACCGCGGCACCAGGGAATTTCTTCCCAGACAATGATCCCCAGACTATCACAAAGATGTAATATTATCGGTGATTGCTGATAATGTGCCAGACGGATAAAGTTAACACCCATATCTTTCATTAGGATCATTTCTTTGCGCATCAACTCCTCAGTCATAGCTGGTCCTAACCCCGCATGATCCTCGTGACGATGCGTCCCGCGTAACAACAACCGCTTTCCATTGAGCTTAAACGGCCCTTTCTTGACAAATTCAAAGCTGCGGAATCCGACTGGCGATATAGTCGTATGCTTTCCTGCTTCGGAAGATATGGTCGTTTCCAGGCTATATAAGAGCGGGGCATCCGGTGCCCATAACTTGGGTTGACTGATCTCTAAATCAGCTACCGTTTGGTCCCCACCGAAATGATCCAGCTTCTTATGCACATTTTGAACAACATTTCCGGCAGGATCTCTTAACCGGACGGATAGTTCTGCAGATGTAATATTTTTGGGATTATCAAAGCGCAGTTTAACACCCATTTTACCGATGGCGTCATTGGCGGCTAAGAGAGGGCTGGCAAAAACTTTATCTATATATAATGCAGGTTCATACACTAAATTAACGTAACGGTATAAACCTCCGTAAAGGTTGAAGTCCGACAGATCTGAAGGGATCATTTCCAGGTCACGGCTATTATCACACCTGACCTCTACCGGAATCTTCCCCTTAAATGCCTTAAACAGGCTGTCATTGTCTTTAAAAGCCTTTACCGCATCTGTAATATCCACAGTCCATTCATCGTAGCCTCCCACATGCCTCCCCACTTTGGTCGTATAAATATATACTTCAGATTTCTGACCTGCACCCTCAAAATGTAATAAGGTTCTGCCATCTGTATAAGGATTATTAATATCAAGCGTGGTTTTATACCACATGGGGCCTTCATAATAGTTTACGTCCGGATCGACCGCATCATATTCATTCGCACTGTGCGGTAATGTCACGGATTTCCATAGAGGCACCGTTTCCGGGTCTCCTTTTTTTGCTGGCCGGACGGCTTCCCAGATTCCACCAAGGTCCTCTTGTAAGAATTCCCAACCTTCGGTTAAACGCATCGTTTTTTGTGCAAAAGACAGTTGGCAGCCCAACATAAGAATTAATACAAATAAATATCTCATAAAATGATCGAATAATTAAAAACAAAAAAAACCTCTGTTTCCTTTTTAAAAATCACATCCTTTGCAAACGATTTCATTTAAAGGATGAGCCAAAACCTCAGTTAACCACTAAACTAAAGGATAATTACCACTTGTTAGTTATTTATTTGCGCAACCGTTTCCGTAATACCGGGATGACATAAAAATACCTAGAGGCCATCATACCCCAACAACTTAGTAAGTACGATGGCCTCTAGGCTGGTAGCTCTGTTTTGCTGCCTAAATCAACTATTCTGGCCGTTTAGTCAGATATTACCGGTTTTTGGAGAGACGATTACCGGAAACTTATCATTTTCATGAAGTTTGTGGTAGGTAATATAAGAAACGACCAAAAGTACCATAAAGATCACGGGAGAGAATAGACTGCCGGTCAATCCATCTACCGCAGCATAGGCAATAAAAGCGGAGATAAAATCTATGCCGAAAGCGACATAAGTCCACTCTTTAATTCTTTTGGAGACTGGAACAATCAGTAAGATACCACCTATAATGTGGCCGATGCTTACTTCCCAGCGGAACCATTCAGGTAACATCAGATGACGGGTTCCTTCTTTAGCCATTTCGCTATTTATAAAAAATGCGCCGGAAAGTTCAAACAATGCGATAATGAGTGTGGTCACCCAATACGTGATTTTAATTGATTTTTTGTTTTTAACGGTCGTTTCCATTGTATTAAAGTTTTTGGTTAGAGAATGGAGTATTTTTTATTCTATTGTTGCCTTTTTATCTTGGAGTGCTTTATGGATATTTTGTAATTGCATTGTGTGTCTTGTAATATGAAATGCTGCGAAACTGATTAATTCAAATCTGGTCAAATAACCGATAACTGGGAATTCCATTGCAGTACAGAGCTTCGTGAGATCGAGTTCCTGCACATCTTTTAATAATAGCTGTTCGATTTGAGTTATATCGGTTCTTATATCGGTTCTTGAGATAACCCTGGATTCTGGAAGCAAAACAGTGGCAGATTTGCCTTTGGCATTCATATCCTCCATCATTTGTTTCAGGGGTACAATAAACTGTTCCGGATCCCTGTTCACGGGCGTCACTTCGCCATTGGCTATCTCATGGATAAATGCCGTGGATTTATAGATATGACTACCCACTTCCGCTGCTGACCAGCTTTCTTCAAAGGGCATAAGATTAAATAGTGATTCATTAAATTCATATACGGCTTCAACAAATGACTTTATCGCATCCAGTAATAAGGTCTTTAGTTGAGTCGTTTTTTCTTCATTAATAACGTATGCCATTTTACTTTATATTTAGAGATAACGATTTATGCATTTGCTTCTTTTACAAAATTAAAGTGAATATCTTTTATTACACAGGTACAAATACGGCAAACTAGGGGGCGAATTACGCCAAATAGAGCATTTAAGCTCTTGGACAAGTCTTAACCTGTTCGCAATCGAACACATTTTGTTCGGTTTAGAACAAGTAAAACTATTAAATAATATATATCAATATAATAATGTTCAAGTTAAGAGATGGCAAATTTTTGGTTGCAAAGCATAGACACAATGCATCAAATCCTTCTTCTATGTTAGCGCAAAATATAAAAACCGCCTTTAGAACGTTTAAACGCAATAGATTTGTCACTGCCATCAATATTTTAGGGTTAGCAATCGGCATCTGTTCTGCACTGATCATATTCCTGACCATTCAATACGACTATAGCTTTGATAAATGGGAACCCAATAGAGAACGAATCTACCAAATTGTCACTGAAACCAGACCAGGAGAGTTACGGGCCGCTGTTCCCATTCCGGCACCAGCAGCTATTCAGTCAGCTGTTCCCGGCATAGAGACATTGGCTTAATATATAGACGAGCCGTTCTATACACCCCATATTACTTTACCCGGAACTTCTTCTTCAAATAAAACGATACATTCCAACATAGAAGGGGTAATATTCGCGGATCAGAACTATTTTAAGATTATGCCACACAAATGGATTGCCGGCAATGCTTCTTCTTTAGATAATCGCAATAATATTGTACTTTCTGAATCTTTTGCGATGAAATTTTTCCCAAAAGTATCTCCCGCAAATATCCTTGGAAAAACCCTTTCTATTCAGGACAGTCTTCAATTTACCGTCACTGGTATAGTAGCGGATCTGAATCAAAGAACAGATTTTAATGCAACCATATTCCTCTCCCTTCCGACCTTTTGGCAAACTCCTCTGCTATCATCTCTTTTTTCAATGCCAGCGACATGGTATAACCTTAGCGGGAATTCAAAATGCCTGGTACGCCTGCGTGCGGATGCCACTGCAAAACAAGTCAATCAACAAATCGCAGCGGTTTTTAAAGCCCATCCTTTCAATATAGCGGATGTAAAAGGCTATAGTGCTCATCTGCAACCTTTATCAGATGTCCACTTCAATATGGACCTGGACGGGAAAGTCAGCAAGTCAACATTACTGCAATTAGCCTTACTGGCAATGCTTTTGATTTCGCTGGCAGTAATCAACTATGTCAGTCTCACAACAGCCACTGCCACGACAAGGGCGAAGGAAATCGGTGTCCGGAAGACATTCGGGTGTACCAGAAAGCAACTGTTCTGTCAATTTCTTACAGAGACAACAATAATGACGTGTCTGGCTACTATCCTGGCCACGCTGCTTATTCCTTTTGCATTGCAGACATTCAAGAGTTTTCTTCCCGAAGGCCTCCGGTTAAGTACTGTTTTCAGCCCACTATTTCTGTTATTTACGCTTCTTCTGATTGCGGTTATATCTATTCTGTCAGGATTCTACCCTGCTTACATATTAACCAGATGGCGTCCTGCTTTAATTTTAAAGAACAACCTATTCCCAGGGGAGAAACAGAAAAGCGGCACGTTCCGGCAAATATTAACGGTGGGTCAATTTATGGTTGCACAGGTGTTTTTAATCTTAGTCATTTTAATGGGTAAGCAGATCCGCTTTGCGGTCAATCATGATCTAGGCTTTTCAGAGAAGGCAATTATAAATTTCACTTTACCAAGTCCTGACCAGACCAGCCTTAGGGAAAAAAGAGCGTTTGCTCAAAAGCTCAGCCATATATCGGGCGTCCAGCAAGTGTCATTATCTTCAGCTCCGCCGATCAGAAACGGCTATTCTGAGGCCGCTCTTTCCTGGATAAAAAAGGGCAAAAAGGAAAGCTATTACCACACACAACTCAGGATGATCGATACCAATTATGTGGGTATTTATAACCTTCAATTAGTCGCCGGAAAAAATGTGCATATAGATACGACAAATGCAAGACCTGAGGTCCTTATCAATGAATCAATGATGCAGCATATGGGCTACACTAACCCAAAAGACATAATAGGTACCGAAATCATGGGCTTCTATGAAAACAATCCGGTTATCGTAGGCGTTATTAAAAATTTCCACACGCAATCACTCCATTACAATATTCAGCCCACGGCCTTATTTGCAGACAATCTCAATAACAGTGCTGTCATTTCCATAAAACTGGCAGGCAATGATGCAGCGTCCTGGGAAAAGACCCTGGCGAAGGCAAACGCACTTTTCAGTTCCTTCTATCCGAATGAAGTCTTTAAATCCGAGTTTTTCGATGAAGCTATCGGCAAATTATATGCTACCGATATCCGCATTTCCAAACTTCTTAACTGGGCAACTGGTCTCGCGATTTTTATCAGCTTACTAGGGCTGCTGGGTCTGGTCAATTTTATGGCCAATAAACAGGTAAAGGAGATCGGCATTCGTAAAGTACTTGGCGCCACCAATACACAGATCATTATGCTTCTATCCAGAGATCTTTTAAAGCTGATTATCATCGCGGCCATCATTGCCACTCCGGTTGCCTGGTATTTTTCCCACAAATGGCTGGAAAATTTTGCTTATAGAACCCCTGTCAGTTGGTGGATATTCGCCATAAGTACAATGGGTATGTTATTTATTGCAATGGCAGTGCTGTGGCTAAGGGCCATTAATGCTGCCAGGCTTAATCCCGCTGACACGCTTAGAACGGAATAAAACAGGGCATTTCAGCCGTATGCCCCATATTGGATAGCAAACTCTGATTTTTCAATTTCTAAGGCGTCAACGCTGTTTCATGGCCGGCATTGAAAAGCAGTTAAGAGGCGGCCAGTTACACGCTTTCGCCTATAGCTGTCTTGAAAATTGAGTTGGCGTAGCCTGGGAATTATTTTATTATAAAAACAAGGGCCACCCCTAAGGAAGTTATCCTGGAATGGCCCTTTCACCCTTTATCTAAATCCAAAGCTTTACTTTTCTACTCTATGTCCAGCATTACAACACTGTGTGCGGGCAATTTAACCGACAATACCTGACTGCCGTTATCGCCTGATAACTTACAATCCGAAAACCCGGTTGTTTTAACATTATCGGGTCTTTCAAAAGTATTGACCGCAGTAACCGCTTCTGCATCCAGCAATTCTCCACTTACTTTTTTATATTTAGTATGTGCCAGATCTACATTCAGGACTTCTGATTTTTCAGCATTCAGGTTTACAAGGCTAATGTGCATTTTTCCGCCAGCATCGATGGACGCAGATGCATTAACAGCATTAATAGTCGCATTGCCGACAGAATAGGCGGGGCTGGTCAAATGCAGAGGGACTAAACGGCCACCCTGGTGCTTTTTATACATCTCAAATACATAATAGGTGGGTGTAAGGATCATTTTATCCCCCTTGGTCAGTATCAGTGACTGCAGAACATTTACGGTCTGTGCAAGGTTTGCCATCCTGACCCGGTCCGCATGGTTATTAAAAATATTCAGCGTCGTAGCAGCAATCAACGCATCACGCATTGAATTTTGCTGGTATAAGAAGGAGGGATTGGTTCCTGGTTCTGCATCTGTCCATACGCCCCATTCGTCTACCACCAAAGCAACCTTCTTATCAGGATCGTATTTATCCATGATGGCAGCATGTTTGGTTACCAATTGCTCCATATGAAGGCAATTCTTCATTGTATTAAAATATTCTGCCTCGTCAAATGTAGTAGCAGAACCTTTCTTGCCCCAATTGCCAGTCGGGATGGTATAATAATGCAAACTCAGGCCCCACATCATATTGAGAGGAATCCCTTTCATTAATACTTCGGTCCAGTGATAATCGTCGGAATTTGCACCACTGGCAATTCTTTTTAAAGGCGCATCGTGATAACTCTTTGTAAAAGTGGCGTATCGCCTAAACTCATTGACATAATACTCAGGCGTCATGCTGCCACCACAGCCCCAGCTTTCATTGCCAATTCCGAAAAACTGAACGCCATAAGGTTTGCTTACGCCATCTTCCCTGCGTAATTTAGTCATTGGACTTTCTCCATCAAAGTTCAGGTACTCAACCCAGTTAGACATCTCCTGGACAGTGCCACTTCCCATATTGCCTGAAATATATGGCTGCGTATTTAACAGGCGGCAAAGTTGCATGAATTCATTGGTACCGAAACTATTGTCTTCAGTTACGCCACCCCAATTCGTATTGACCATCTTCGGCCTTTTCGCAGGGCTGCCAATACCGTCCATCCAGTGATACTCATCAGCAAAACAACCACCCGGCCATCTTAAATTAGGAATTTGTATTTTTCTCAGTGCCTCTACAACATCCATGCGGATACGCCCTTCTTTGCGGACTTTTGAATCGGCAGGCACCCAGATCCCTCCGTAAATTCCACGCCCAAGATGTTCAGAGAACATCCCATAAATATTCGGATCAATCTTAGTTTTGGCTTGTGTGGCATCTAAGCGAAGCATCGCATTTTGGGCCGTCACTGTCAGAGCAGCCCAAAGCATCAGTACAGTAAGGAATTGTCTTTTCATGTTAATCAATATTTAATAATGAGCAAAATTGCTTTTGAAATAAACAACAGTAACAGGTATTGCAAATATCTTTCTCACTAGCCGGATTCCGCGACTCTTTACACCTTACTTTTTAGATTCGTTTTAAACTTTGGCTTATAAACAAAATTCAAAAACGTGTTGAAGCCTTCTTCATATTTCTTTTTATCGAGTGTATAGAAATAAGCGCCTTTTTTTGAGTTGAGTTTATCTCGTTCTTTTAACCTGACAAGTAATCCAAGCGACTGGATCTTCTTAAAAAAATTCCCCGGATCAAACTTAGTATCATACAACTTCTCGTAAAGGATCTGCAACTGAGGAATGGTAAACTTCTCCGGCAATAATTCAAAAAGAAGCGGATGTAAGGCTGCTTTATAGCGCAACCTTTCTTTAGCCATCTCTACCATCTCACTATGGTCGAAAATCAGTTCGGGAACATTTTCTGCCGGCACCCACCTGGCCTGAAAATCAGCGCTCATCTGACTTTGATAGCTCTTAATATCAATAAGCGCGAAATAGGCCATCACTGCAGTTCTCGCCCCAGGATCTCTAAACGGATTACTGAACAAGTGCAGTTGCTCCATGTAAATCCCCTCCAGCCCGGTCAACTCATGCAGGACCCTGATCGCAGCATCTTCACTACGCTCCGCCTCTCCAACAAAACCGCCCATCAGGCTTAGCCGGCCTTTACATGGCTCAAAACCTCTTTTGATGACCAGAAGTTTCAAACCTTCCTCATCAAATCCAAATATGATACAATCTACCGCCAACAGCAATTTCTTACCGCTGTATTTACGCTTTTTCTTCTCTTTTTCCAAGTTGTCGTTTTAAGATAAATATCGCTTACGTTTCTTGTAATAAGGCTGCATATTACCAGAATTTTGCATATAAAGCTGCAAACAGCATCATAATCACAACAATAAGTACCAATACACTGGGCTCTACCTTATACATCTTACGGTCAATAACAAAGGCTTTCTCATTGATTTTAGGTCCAAACAGGCTGCAGATGACCATTAATACAACCGTAAAGCCAAAGGCCAGGCCCATGCAGATCAAAAACGGAATTTCATATCCCCCCTGCCCATTAGGGTACGCCGTATAAAACCATGTATTATTCCCAAAAATCCGGGGTGCAAATTCATTGAAAAATACACAAAGGACAAACCCTCCGACAATACCTACAATAGAAGCCAGGCCATTGGTTCTTTTCCAGAACATGCCCAAGAGGAATACCGCCAGTACGCCCGGGCTGATAAATCCGGTATATTTCTGAATAAAAGTAAATCCGCCGGCGCCCCCTATGCCCAGGATATCATCCCAGGTAAAAAACAGTCCGAGCGCCATAGAGACCACTACTGCGACACGGCCGATCCAAACCATTTTTTTATCATTAGCCTCTTTATGAAAATAGTTCTTGTAGATATCCAGTGTGTAAATGGTGGAAATACTATTTGCCTTACCGGCAAGAGAGGCAATAATAGCCGCAGAAAGTGCGGCGATCGAAAGCCCCTTTAAGCCGTTGGGAAGAAATCCTAGTACTGCCGAATACGCATGGTCTTTGTGACCGCCCAATTCAGGCAAGAATCCTTTTTGATAAAGTACATAGGCTGCGATACCCGGCAACATCACGACTATCGGGGTAAACATTTTCAAGATACCCGCGAACATCAGACCGGTTCGAGCTGTCTTCAGGTTCGCGCCCAAAGCTCTTTGGGTAATATACTGGTTAGTCCCAAAGTATTCCAGATTCACGATCCACTGGCCGGCGATATACATCAAAATACCAGGTACGATCAGGTATTGATCAATATAATGCTGAGAGGAGCTGGCGGTTGGTTTATCATATATCAGATGAAAATGTTGTGGTGCCGCATCCATCATTGCCTGAAAACCGGCAAAGATATCCTTTCCCAAGCCAAACTTTTCACTCACCACCTGTAAGGCAAAATAGGTAGTGGCCAGGCCTCCGATCAAAAGCATAGCCACCTGAATCGCATCTGTATAACCGATCACTTTCATGCCACCCAGGGCAATCAACACAGAACAAACCGCGAAGATCACCATAATCATATGCAGCGAGGCGCCTCCCACAAGCGTATTGACAGCCAGCGCCCCTAAATACAGGATTGACGTAATATTAACGAAAACATACAACAATAACCAGAAAACAGCCATGATCAGTGCCACCGTACCATTAAACCGTCTTTTCAGGAACTGGGGCATGGTAAATATCTTGTTTTTGAGATAGATCGGTAAAAACCAGACCGCAATAATAATCAGTCCCAGGGCACCCACCCATTCATATACACCTACAGCAATCCCCACAAAAAAACCGTCACCGCTCATGCCGATAAATTGCTCAGCAGAAATATTAGAAGCGATGATGGAAGCTCCGATGGCCCACCATGTCAGCGAACCTTCCGCCAGAAAATAGTCATGACTGCTCAGGTCCTTGTTTTTTCTTTTGCGATAGATCCAAAGGCCATAAAAGGTAATAAGTAAAAAATAGGCAACGATAATGATATAATCAATATGGATAAGTCCACTTTTCATGCGTCTAATTTATTGTTTGAGGGATGGTCCCCGGATGAATGATTTCTATTTGTAATAAGCGTCCGCGAATTTAAGCTCTTTGCTGATTTGCCGAAGCGTTGTATCCTGATCAATAATTACACTCTCTATAGAGGCCATTTCAGCAAAGTCCTCGATCTGTTCCATGGAAAGATTCTGGCTATAACAAGTATGATGGGCCCCTCCGGCGAGTATCCAGGCCGCACAAGCCGTCTGAAAATCCGGTAATGGCTTCCACATAACGCGGGCCACCGGCAGCTTCGGCAGGGATTCTGTAATTTCCACCCCCTCCACGGCATTGGCAACCAGGCGGAAACGGCCGCCCATGTCTACCAGGCTGGAAGCCACTGCGGCTCCTCCCTTCCCGTTAAAGACCAGACGTACGGGATCGGATTTACCGCCGATCCCTAAGGGATGAATCTCACAGCTGGCACGCCCGGAGGCAAGCGCTGCATCCACTTCCAGCATATGTGATCCCATGACCTTCGCCTCCTTCGGGTCCAGGTGATAAGTATAATCTTCCATAAATGCATTCGCACCAGGCAATCCATTACCCATGACTTTCATAGCACGCACGAGCGCCGCAGTTTTCCAGTCCCCCTCTCCGGCAAATCCATAGCCATCTGCCATTAATCTTTGGACGGCGATGCCTGGTAACTGGCTGACGCCATGCAGGTCTTCAAACGTATCAGTAAAACCTTTAAAATCCCCGGCTTTTAAGAAGCTACGCAGCCCCAACTCAATTTTTGCCGCCTCTCTGAGTGCAGCACGCTGTGCACCATCTTTTTGGAGCGAAGCCATCAGATCATAGCTGTCTTCATATTCCTGGATCAGCACCTCCACTTCTTTTTCTGTAATATCATTCATTACAGCGACTAAATCCCCGATGCCATAGGTATTGACAGAAAAACCGAGTTTGGCTTCTGCAGCCACTTTATCTCCTTCTGTCACCGCAACAAAGCGCATGTTATCGCCGAAGCGGGCAAATTTAGCCCCCTGCCAGTCTGCCCACCCAGCTGCAACCCTGGCCCAGTCTCCAACTTGTTTTTGGACAGCAACATCCGCCCAATGACCTACTACAACTTTACGGCTGATCCCAAGGCGTGTTACAATAAAACCAAACTCCCTGTCGCCGTGTGCACTCTGATTGAGGTTCATAAAATCCATATCCATAGTCGACCACGGAATGTCCCGGTTAAACTGTGTATGTAAATGCAGTAAGGGTTTATGTAAGATGTTCAGGCCCCGGATCCACATTTTTGCCGGAGAGAAAGTATGCATCCAGGCAATAAGGCCAATGACATTCTCATCATTGTTGGCTCTTTGAATCAATTCGTAGATCTCATCTGTTGTCTTTACCGTAGGCTGCCAGACGATTTTCACAGCAACATCTTTCGCGGCGTCCAGCGTACGGGCAATCTCCTGGCTATGGCGCGCCACTTCTTTCAGGGTATCTTCACCATATAAATGCTGGCTGCCGGTAACCAGCCAAATTTCCCGGTTTTTATAGTCGATCATAAAGTTTGTGTATTTTAATATGATATTTTAGTTTTTCATAGTTACTGGCCATAATAAGCCCCACTGCCATGCTTGCGTTCATAATGCTTTCTGATCAGTGCATCCTTTAACCTGGGTGCCTCACTGTTGATCTGTAAGGTAAACAGGGCCATTTTAGCCACCTGTTCCAGCACTCCGCTATTATATACCGCTTTATCTGCGTTTTTGCCCCAGGTAAAGGGAGCATGATTACCAACCAGGACCATTTCCATTTCTTCATAACTCAGGCCTCGCTCTTTAAAACAGTCCATAATCTGAAAACCGGTCTGATATTCATAATCACCTTGAATCATCTCATCAGACATAGCAGGGGCGCAGGGAATATCCATGGTATTGTGATCTGCATGGGTGGTACCGAAAATAGGGATATCTATTCCGGACTGCGCCCACGAAGTTGCATAGGTAGAATGGGTATGAACAATGCTGCCGATCTTTTCCCAGTGCTTATAAAGCACCCCATGTGTTTTCGTATCAGAAGACGGCCTTAAATCACCCTCTACGACTTTACCATCATAATCTACAACGACCATTTTACCGGGCGTCAGCTGCTCATAAGGAACACCACTGGGCTTAATAGCGAATACCGCTTCCCGGCGGTCAACGACACTTACATTACCAAACGTAAACACAACGAGGCCTAAGGCCGGTAACTGCATATTCGCCTCATAGGCTTCCTGTTGAATGGATAAATACTTTTTCATGATCTTATTTTTATAAACATTTCCTATTGAACACTCACCTGATTTTCAATCCAGTTCCCGAGGCTCTGATAACGCTCGTATCTTTTATTATAGAGCCTATGCAATGCTGCATCCGGTGTATAGCTGCTGTCGAATCCCTGTCCCATGGCTTTCATCGCCGCCTGCACATCGGGGAAAATCCCTGCGGCCGTCGCCGCAAACATAGCTGCGCCGGTCGCGCAAGTCTGCTGCGAACTGTGCACCTTGATCGGCATGCCTATCACATCTGCCATTGTCTGCATAATAAAAGGAGACTTTTGTGCAACGCCCCCCATGGCAATCAAGCCCTTTACCTGAATTCCCTGCGACACGAACCTTTCTACAATAGCTCTGGCGCCAAAGCAGGTTGCTTCCACCAGCGCCCTGAAGATCTCAGGCGCATCCGTTCCTAATTGCAGGCCGCTGATCGCGGCAGATAAAGCCTGGTTCGCGTCAGGAGTCCTGCGTCCATTAAGCCAGTCAACAGCCAACACACTATTCTCAGTAACAGGCTGCTTAGCGGCCGCTTCCGAAAGCTGTATCAATAATTTTTTCTCCATCTGCTCCAGCTGCTCTGCTGAAATGCCCATACTCCTGGCAGGCCACAACAACACATTTTTAAGCCAGGCATAGACATCGCCAAAGGCGCTCTGTCCAGCTTCCAGTCCCACCATCCCCGGCATCACTGATCCCGGCACCTGACCGCATATACCGCCGACCAGAATGCCCTTCATTTCACTTTCAGGGACAACCATAATATCACATGTAGAAGTCCCAATAATCTTACTTAGTATATAGGGTTCTATCTCCGCTCCGACAGCGCCCATATGACAGTCAAATGCGCCTATTCCTACCACAACCTCTGTTGAAAGGCCCAGTCTTTCGGCCCATTCAGGGCTTAGGGTTCCCGCAGCCTCGGCTGAAGTATACGTCTTATCAAATAAACGATCCCTAAAGCCATCCAGCAAAGGATCTATCCGGAAAAAAAAGTCATTAGGCGGCAATCCGTCAAATTCAGCCGCAAAAAGCGATTTATGCCCGGCAGCACAGACGCCTCGTTTAAGAGCAGTTATATCCTTGCCGCCTGTAAGTAAAAACGGTATCCAGTCACAATGTTCTACCCAACTGTAGGTGTTCTCCCGGACAGACAAGTCTGTTCGAAGGATGTGCAACAGCTTAGCCCAAAACCATTCACTGCTATAAATACCTCCCACATACTGTAAATAATGACGAGCTTCTGCCGTCGCCACTTCATTAATGCGCGCCGCCTCCACAATAGAAGTGTGGTCTTTCCAGAGTACAAACATCGCGTTAGGGTTCTCTTCGAATTCAGGCTTCAGCGCAAGCGGCGTACCAGCGCGGTCAACTGCCACGGGCGTTGAACCTGTTGTATCTACAGAAATACCCCTGACATAAGCCGCTGCAGCAGTACCGGCCTTTTGCAAGACCTCCCTGACTGTGGCTGTTACGCCTTCGATATAGTCCAAAGGATGCTGCCTGAATTGCTGTTTTTGGGCATTACAATACTTACCTGCCGCCCACCGGGGGTAGTAAAAAACACTGGACGTCAGCTCTTTTCCATCTGCCGTATCTACCAGTACTGCACGAACAGAATCAGTTCCATAATCAAGACCTATTACATAATTGTAATTCATACAAATATAATTATAGCAAAAATTTTTTAATTGTAAATTTAACTATTATTACCAACTCACAAAGAAATAACTGAATTTATTTAGTCAGAGTTTCTTAACCACCTGACAATCAAAGATAAAATCACCCTGTTATCGTACCTGGTTGCTGCAGTTCTCTTAAACTCTCTATGTATTCTGAAGGAGCCTGCCCCATTACTGACTTGAATACGCGGTTAAAGTTGGTAATACTATTAAAGCCTGAACGGTAGGCAATACTGGATATGCTTTCAAAGGAACCGGAAGAAAACTGCTTTGTGGCCTCTCCTATTCTAACTTCATTTAAGAATTGGACAAAAGTGTGGCGTGTATGTTTTTTAAAAAATCTGCAAAATGCCTGTGGCGTCATGTAAGCCTGACCAGCTACCTCTTCCAGTGTAATAGGCTTATCATAGTTATGCAGGATATAATTATAAATATGACTGATACGAATGCCGTCGGTTTCCGTATTGATCATTTTGGCGCCTTGCTGGGACAAAATCCTGGGCTCCGGTATCTGTGATAACTTCTGCAGCAGTTGAATGAATACAATTGCCGACTGAGCGACATCTTCTGTTTTATAAAGCGCATCCATGAGTCTGGAAACTTCCGGTGTATATACAGGAGGTACCTGAATTCCATTTTGCGCCTGAGCGACAAAGCTCCGTAGATGTTTAAATTCAGGAATTCCGAGCAAGGTCCTGCAAATAACATCGGGATCAAAAAATACATCCAGCGAACAAATAATCCGTTCAGAACCCTCTTCAAAATAAGCGGCCGGGCTCTTAAATAAATGCGGCTGCCCTCCCCCAATGATGAAAATGTCATTACGTTGAAAGCTGTGCATATTATGATCGACCATAAGCGTCCCCTCCCCGTGTTGTACCCAGGTTAACTGCATCTCTTTATGACGATGCAGATAAGGATAAAAATGCGGCAAAATATCCATTCTTGTTACAATGGTTTTATCATGCCGGACCGGTATGGTAAACTGGAGCACTTTCATAATTTCATCTAATTTTTAAACGGGAAACTTTTACCTTCCAAACTAACGCCCGACTATGCCAAATTAACATTTCTTCACTTTATAATCCGTAAATTACCACTAAAAAGTCAATTTTTGGGCATAGCAGGTTAAATTCTGGTTACTACAGTGGCATTTCTGTTCCTTTTTTAATTTTATACAAAATAATAATTACGTAACAGGAGCGGTTAATATCTGTTTAGTAAATAACAAAAAGCAGCAATAGGGGTTGGATCTGTCCCGGTAATTTTACAATCGATATAATCCTATTTCATAGAGGACTTTATTTTACTTATTAAACGAATAATATTATGGCAATTGAATGGAAGGGGGTCTTCCCGGCGGTTACAACAAAGTTTAAGGATAATGATGCGTTAGATCTGCCCTTATTTGAAAAAAACCTACAGGCACAAATAGAAGCAGGCGTTGCCGGCATTATTATCGGAGGATCCCTGGGAGAATCAAGTACTATCACTGTTGAGGAGCTCGGCAGGTTAGTGGCAAGTGGGCTGAAAGTATCAGCAGGAAGGATTCCTGTTATTGTAAACATTGCTGCTGGTTCCACAAAAGACGCCGTAGGGATTGCTAAACAAATTAAAGAATGGGGAGCCGATGGAATCATGTTGTTACCTCCGATGCGATATAAATCCACACCGGAGGAGACCGTAGTGTTTTTCAGAACAGTTGCGAAAGCGACAGACCTTCCTGTTTTGCTGTATAATAATCCTGTAGACTATAAAACAGAGATTACAATGGATATGTTTGATGCCCTCAAAGATATCCCGGCCATACAGGCTGTTAAAGAGTCTACCCGAGACGTGAGTAATGTTATCCGTATGCGTAACCAGTTCGGCGATCGCTTCAAAATTCTTTGCGGTGTAGATACGCTCACCTTCGAAGAGCTCGCTGCAGGTGCTGACGGATTAGTGGCGGGACTTGTCTGTGCATTCCCCAGAGAAACAGTTGCCATCTACAATTTCATCAAAAACAACCAACACCAAAAGGCCCTGGAGATCTACAGATGGTTTATGCCTTTACTTGAGTTTGACATCACGCCTCAGCTGGTCCAATACATCAAACTGGCAGAAGTATATACAGGTCTGGGTAATGAGGCCGTCCGGGCTCCCCGGCTATCACTAACCGGCCAGCAAAGAGCAGCTGCCATAAACACCATCGAAGCAGCCATCCGCACCCGGCCACTCAAACTCGTTGAGCAGGGACTGGCTTTGGCTGCCAACAAAGAGTTAACGCCTCAGGATTAAATCTCACAGGTCTTCCTGCCAGCTAACCTTATATTTGAATAACGCAAACAAAAATAATGATGATGCAACACGACATTAACGACAGTATAATATACGCAGAAAGGATCATGGACCGCGCTCAGGAGGCCTTTGTTAGTTTTCAACATACCACCGGAGCGGCGCGGGCAGCGCTCCTGGAAAAAATTGCAGCAGCCCTGGAGACAGCAAGGCCACTACTTATATCTACAGCCCAGGCGGAGTCACATCTACCGCAAAGCAGGTTAAACGGAGAATTGAGCCGTACCACCGGTCAACTAAAACTCTTCGCTGATCTGATTCGTGAAGGCAGCTGGGTACAGGCCAGTATTGATCCCGCTTTACCTGACAGAAAACCCCTGCCCAGAACGGATATACGTAAAATGCTCCGCCCCAAAGGGCCGGTGGTGGTATTTGGTGCGAGTAATTTTCCTTTTGCATTTTCTACACTGGGCGGAGATACAGCAAGCGCACTTGCCGCGGGCTGCCCGGTAGTCGTTAAAGCCCATCCCGGACATCCAAATACCTCTAAAGCAGTCTTCACGGCAGCCAGCAATGCTTTAAGTGAGATGGGGTTTTCTTCAGATGTGTTGCAGCATGTAGAGAAAACAGAAAGGCAAATTGGTCTTGAGCTGGTGCAGGCCAAAGCGACTGCAGCCGTCGGATTCACGGGGTCTTTCCAGGGAGGCTATGCCCTTATGCAGGCCGCCGCTCAAAGAGACAATCCAATAGAAGTCTTTGCAGAAATGAGCAGTACTAACCCGGTTGTTATTCTTCCGGATCTTATAAGAGGAGCTGCAGAGGCTACTGCCCAGAAGCTGTCTGACTCTGTATCGTTAGGTGCTGGTCAGTTCTGCACCAACCCCGGGCTGATCTTCGTGATGGAGGGTGAGGGACTGGATATCTTCCAGCAGGCATTTGCGACCGCCATGGCGGCTACCGCTGCTGCACCCATGCTCCATGAAGGCATCATCGAAAATTACCATAACAATCTTCAGATCTTATTATCTCAGGCAGGCGTTGACAGCCTTGTTAAAGGAGAGGACGCAGCAGAAGAAATGGCGGTCACTCCTTCTCTTGCTATGATAACTGCAGACAGCTTTATTCACAACAGCAGCCTTAAAACCGAAGTGTTTGGACCATTTTCTCTACTGGTGGCAGCAAAAGACCAAAACGAGCTTTTAAAAGCCCTCCAAACGCTCGACGGACAGCTTACTGCAAGCATTTTTGGTTCTGACCAGGATTTAACGAACAAGGCAGTTGTCGCTCCTGTTCTAGATGCATTAACCGCAATTGCCGGCAGGGTGATCTTTAATGAAGTCCCCACCGGAGTTGAAGTATGCCATGCCATGGTACATGGCGGTCCTTTCCCGTCTACTTCCAACAGTGGCTATACATCAGTAGGCTCCTCTGCTATTTTGCGTTGGGCCAGGCCTGTCTGTTATCAAAACTTCCCAGATCACCTCTTGCCTGCGGAACTGCAAAATGCCAATCCTTTGGGGATCTGGCGTCAAGCCAATGGAGACTGGACTAAAAATAAACTTTAATTCATTTAATTAATATGCATAAAACATTCTTTTGTATCGATGCGCACACCTGTGGCAACCCGGTGCGTCTTGTGGCAGGTGGAGGTCCGCTTCTCCAAGGGGCTACCATGAGAGAAAAAAGACTATTTTTCCTAGAAAACTACGACTGGATCCGCAAAGGCCTGATGTTTGAACCCCGGGGCCACGATATGATGAGTGGCAGTATTTTATACCCACCATCCAGCAATGACTACGATATCGGCGTGCTTTTTATTGAAACCAGCGGCTGCCTGCCCATGTGCGGACATGGCACAATTGGCACGGTCACGGCGGCACTGGAGGCAGGCCTGGTAACGCCAGCGGTACCAGGAACCCTTCGACTGGAAACGCCCGCGGGTCTGGTCACCGCAACTTACCAGCAAAAAGCGGGAAAAATAAAATCTGTCAAACTGATAAATGTACCATCCTATTTAGCAGCAAAAGATTTGATTATTCACCATCCGGAACTAGATGCACTGCAATTTGATGTGGCATTCGGCGGGAACTTCTATGCGATCGTTGACCCACAGGAAAACTTCAGCGGAATGCAAGACCACACTGCACTTGATTTAATCAGGTGGTCCCGGCAGATGCGGGAAATTGTTGCGACAGGTCCGCATTTTGAACATCCCGATGACCCAGCTATCCATGGCATCCATCACATAATGTGGACAGGGACGCCTATAAATCCGGCTTCTGATGCAAGAAACGCGGTTTTCTACGGTGAAAAGGCGATAGACCGCAGCCCATGCGGAACCGGTACGTCAGCCCGTATGGCTCAGTTATACGGACGCGGCAAATTAAAACAAGGAGATCAATTTATCCATGAAAGTATTATCGGCTCTTCATTTACCGGCACGATAGAAGGTATATGCAAAGTGGGAGACTTTGACGGCATCATTCCAGGCATAGAAGGTTGGGCACGTGTATTCGGTCAGAACAATATAACGATTGATACAGAAGACGATCCGCTTGCACTGGGCTTCTCTGTTATTTAACGCAAACCGCTCTGAATCTATTTTAACCCCACCGGTCATGAAACAGATTAAATACATATTCCTATTAGCAGTTATAGTCATATCGGGACTTCTGGGGGCAGCACAAACCTATATCCCCATTAAAAATGATGCCCGCTTTCGGGTTAAACCGGCTGCAAAAATCGAAGCTTACGGGTTTCCGCTTGCGGATATTAAGCTTGCAGAGGGTTCACCATTTGTGCATGCACAACAACTGGATGAAGCCTATCTTCTGGAGCTTAAACCCAACCGCTTACTTAATAGATTCTATAAAAATGCGGATTTGCCAGAGAAGGACTCCGTGTACGGCGGGTGGGAAAGCGAGGGGCTTTCCGGGCACACGCTTGGCCATTATCTTTCCGCAATCAGCCTCATGTATAGCACGACTGGAAACACGGAACTTAAAAACAGGGTTGACTATATAGTAGAAGAGTTAGCCCGGTGTCAGGACGCCCGCAAGACAGGCTATGTAGGCGCCATACCAAATGAAGACAGCATTTTCACAAGAGTGGCAAAAGGTGATATTGAAAGCGGGGGATTTGATCTAAACGGAGGATGGTCGCCCTGGTACACCGTACATAAAGTCATGGCGGGCCTTGTAGACACTTATCTATATACAGGAAACAGACAGGCATTAAAAGTAGTGGTGAAAATGGCGGATTGGGCAGATAAGCTTTTGAGCAACCTGAGCGAAGACCAGATGCAGAAAATGCTTGTCTGCGAATATGGCGGAATGAATGATGTTCTGGTAACTATATATGCCATCACCGGTAACAAAAAATACCTAACACTTGCTGACAGGTTTTTTGATGATTTTGTAATGAAACCACTATCTGAACGAAAAGACGCGCTGCAGAACAAACATTCCAATACCAATATTCCTAAAGGGGTTGGCGCTGCATCGGAATATTTCTGGGCAGGCAACCAAAGAGACAGTACTATTGCCCAATATATGTGGCGCACGATTACCGGGCATCATACTTATGCAAATGGTGGTAATGGCAGTTATGAATATTTTGGGCCGGAGGATCATCTAAGTGATCGTCTGAGTGATGAGAATACCGAAACCTGCGCTTCTTACAATATGCTTAAACTCACGCGAAAGCTCTTCGCCCTCCATCCCTCCTCTAAACTGGGTGACTATTATGAAAGAACGTTGACAGATCACATTCTGGCCTCACAGCAACCTAAAACAGGTATGTTTACCTATTTTGTCCCCCTGCGAATGGGCGGATCAAAATCATTTAGCGACGCCTTTAATACCTTTACCTGTTGTGTGGGTACAGGAATGGAAAACCATGCCAAATACGGCGAGAGTATCTTCTTTGAGTCTGCGGACAGCAAGGCGCTTTACGTGAATTTATTTATCCCTGCGACACTTAATTGGCGGGAAAAGCACACGAAAGTACAATTAGTCTCTTCAATTCTTGAATCTGACACGGTCACTATTAATATTCATAATCAAAAAGCAACAGATTTTACGCTCAAATTACGTAAACCAGCCTGGTCGGCTGAATACGCCATTCTGGTTAATGGTAAAAACGTCGGTGCAACACAGGACAGCAGGGGGTTTATCAGCCTGGAAAACAACTGGAAAAACGGTGATCAGATTCAGTATATACTCAAAAAAGAAATTCATGCTGAACCAATGATTGACAATAAGAACCGGGTAGCCATTTTCTACGGCCCGGTGTTGCTGGCTGGATTGCTTGGCGATAGTATGCCAGACCCGGTTACGGGTATTCCTGTCCTGCTGACTTCTGACCATGAGGCCACTCACTGGATTAAACCCGTGGACAAGAAAAACCTCGAATTCAAAACAGAGGGTGTCGGCAAACCATTTGATGTCAACTTAAAACCGTTTTATGCGGTCTATAAACAGCATTACATGGTCTACTGGGATCTTTTTACCCAAGAGGACTGGAAAGAACGGGAAGCCACATATAAAGCAGATCTGGAACGGCAAAAACAGATAGCCGCCAGAACAGTGGATGCATTTAGAATCGGAGAAATGCAGCCAGAAAGAGATCACGAACTCACAGCATCTAAGAACTCGTATGTCAGCGAAGCCTTTGGTAAACATGGCAGGGAAGCCAGGGCAGGCGGCTTTTTCGAATTCAATATGAAAGTCAGCCCTGCTGCTGACAGCCTGCTGGTTACTTATATCGGAGCGGACAAAAACCGGAAATTTGACATCCTTTTAGAGGGTAAATTGATCACGACAGAGCATTTAGAAGGCGGACAGGCAGATAAATTTTATGACAAAGCTTATCCAATTCCAAAGGATCTAATTGAGGGAAAGACCAAAGTACGTGTACGTTTTGATGCAAATCACCAGTCTACGGCGGGCCGCGCATTTAACATTCGCGTTATCAGATAGCTAAAAATTACCAATAAAATATTCAATTATATTTCATGAGCGCAAACAGGGTGATTATTATAGGAGGCGGCATCTCCGGTTTATCTTCCGCGCGCTATCTGGCCAGCGCCGGGTGGCAGGTCACTGTTCTTGAAAAAGGCGATTTTACTGATGGATGCTCTTTTGGCAATGCAGGTTTTGTCTGTCCAAGCCATTATGTGCAGTTAGCGACACCGGGTATCGCCAGACAGGGCCTGAAATGGATGCTAAAAAGCACTAGTCCCTTTTATATTCAGCCCCGGCTAGACCCGCATCTGATTCGCTGGGGGCTTAATTTTCTCAAACGCGCCAGACAGCATTATGTGGATATCAATGGCCCGGCACTAAGGGATATCGGCCTTCTGAGTCAACAGGAATACGAAAAAAACTGGACAAAGGAATTCGAGTTCGACTACCAGCACAATGGTATGCTGGAAGTTTTTCAGACCGGGGCCGCCCTCAGAGAATGTACGCATATCGCTAAAATGGGCCAAGACCTGGGACTGGACATTGAGGTTGTAGACAAAGCGGGGCTGGAAGCCTTAGAGCCGGATGTGCGTTGGAACGCTATGGGTGCCGTGCATTATAAATGTGACGGGCATCTGAACCCCTCAAAATTGATGCATGGACTATATAACCAGTTGAAGGCCTCAGGCGTCCAGCTGCTCCCCCACAGTGAAGTAACCGGTTTTAAAAAAGAAGGTAAATTGATTAGCGAAGTCCATGCAGGAGAACAAATCTATAAGGCAGACAGTGTGGTACTGGCCGCCGGCTCATGGAGTGAAAAACTGGCCCGGCAACTGCACCTGACGTTACCCGTCGTCGGAGGGAGAGGCTATTCATTTACGGTGCCGCTGAATGTTGGCAGCGGACAAAAGATGCACCGCCCGGGGCTACTGGTAGAAGGGCGGGCAGCCTTTACCCCCCTGGGAGACCAAATCCGGTTTGGAGGTACTATGGAAATCAGGAAACTGGATGCACCACTCGCCTTAAAAAGAGTGAAGGGTATCATCTCAGCAGTTGAGCAATTCTTCCCGGATTTTAAGCTGAATTTTGACAAGATACGTCCCGGTATCTGGTCGGGTTTCAGACCAGTCTCTATAGACGGAATGCCATACATCGGCAAAACCGATAAACTGGAAAATCTGGTCATTGCTGCAGGACACGCGCAATTAGGCATCAGTCTGGGTCCTGCCACCGGTCTGCTGGTCAGTGAATTGGTACGCGGTGTCGATACTACCATAAATATCTCTACCTTTGGGGTCAATCGATTTAAAAACTAAACTAAGAAATTATGTTTAACAAAGACATCTATATCCAACGCAGAAAACAACTGTCCGAAAAGGTCGGTTCCGGCATTATTTTACTGATGGGTAATGATGAAGCAGGAATGAATTTTAAAAATAATTGGTATCCGTTTCGTCAGGACAGTACTTTCTTATATTATGCAGGTATTGATTTGCCAGAACTGGCTGTTACCATAGACCTGTCCAGCGGTGAGACAACACTGTTTGGCAATGAATTAACGATCGATGATATTGTATGGACAGGCCCTCTGCCGTCACTGCAAGAGCTGGCCGCACAGTCTGGTATCGAAAAAGTGCGCCCTTTTAAAGACCTGGCGGCCGTACTTAAAACAGCCAGGGATAAAATTCACTTTCTACCGGCCTATCGCCCTGAGCATCTGGTTAAGCTACAGGCCTGGCTTGACATAGCGCCAGATCAAAGTGTCCAAGGCGCCTCAAAAGACCTTATTGAAGCTGTCGTGGCCATGCGTTCCTATAAAGGACCAGAGGAAATTGCAGAAATGGAAAAAGCAGTAGATACCTCTAATGCTATGCATAGCCATTTTATGCACGTGCTGGCACCTGGCAAAAACGAAATGGAAATCGCAGGCGAATTACGGGCCATTGCCATTGCTGCCGGCGGAGACCTTTCCTATCCCACCATTCTCACCTCCAGGGGTGAAACCCTGCATATCCATGCACGAAATGTGCCGCTACCTGCAGGTGCCATGGCGCTTTGCGACGCGGGTGCAGAAACGCCCATGCATTACGCAGGCGACCTTACCAGAACAGCGCCGGTAAATGGCGCTTTTTCAGGTATTCAAAAAGATATGTATCAGCTGATCCTGGATATTCAGTTGGCAACTATAAATGCCTGTAAGCCCGGTGTCCCATTCAGTGACGTGCATCGCCTGAGCGGCGAACTGTTGCTGGAAGGATTAAAATCCTTTGGAATCATCAAAGGAGACGCAAAAGAAGCACTTTCCCTGGATGCACACACATTATTTTTCCAGTGCGGCCTAGGTCATATGATTGGTCTGGATGTACATGATATGGAGAATCTTGGAGAACAATATGTAGGGTACACCCCGGAGGCGCCTAAAAACATGAATTTCGGGTGGAAATCACTGCGGCTTGGCAGAGCCTTAGAACCAGGATTTACGATTACCGTCGAGCCAGGTATTTATTTTATCCCTACGCTGATCGACCTTTGGAAATCAGAAAACAAATTGAGTGACTTTATCAATTATACAGAACTGGATAAATTCAGAGATTTTGGAGGCATCAGAATTGAAGATAACTTAGTCATCACCAGAGATCATAACAGGATTTTAGGTAGCCGAATGGCTCCAAAAACCGTTGCGGATATGGAAGAGATTCAAAAACAGCGCGTTATTTAATATCCTCCTTAATCATTCCCTTTTATTGAAGCCAGGTTAATAAAATACCTGGCTTTTTTTATTTTACTGTTTCCAGAAAAGACTGTCCCGAGTTAAAATATGAGAAATATAGCGCAATAAACGGTTAGTTTTTTAACTAAAGAAAGTTAACTTTATATTTTAATAATTGTACTTACTACAATATTAATAAAAAATGGCAGATGCAATGCCGTTTAAGGAAAGCATGCCTCAAAGGAATTGATTAATAGGCACTCTTGGCAAGCCGTTTATCACTAATTACCAGTTTATTATAGCTCAAAAATATGAACAGCTTAATTTCCATAATGTCCATAATAAAAAGATCCATTGCGGCTTGTATAATTGCCATGGCAACTATTGTCAGCACCCCTTCCTGGCTACCTGCACATCCCATAGCAAATGAACAACAGACGCTACATCCTCAAAATGACACAGCGGGCCCCGGGCAGAGATATTTTGCCCAGATGATTACGACGCCCCCTGACAGCCTGCATCTCGCATCCTTCTATAAGCAATATTGTAACGCGGTTGGCATTCCCGTAGTGAGCTCAGAAAAAGTGCCGCCGGCGGCTCTTTTGACGGCAAGAGATATTATCAGCTATATGTTAGCCGGAAGAAGTGACATACGGGAAGAACTTGTCAAGGAAAAAAGCCGCGTATTAGTAATGGCTGCAACAGAGATGGAGACCGACTTGCCCGAACGCAGTAACTGGAAAAAGCCTTCCTGTGATGATCAAAGATTAACGCCTAAAGAAAGAGAAAACTATTACAGGCCAGGCGGTATTGCGTCTATGACAGATAAGGGATACTGGAATCAGCGGGCCAGAGGAATGGGTGGACTAATCACCTCCTGCGCCGAAGAGAACTTGTTAGGCTATCCTGGAACAAGATACTATGGTGAAAATATCACCATCCATGAGTTCAGCCACAACATGATGGGCGCTATGGAGAAAACAGACAGGTCACTTTATAAGCGTATCTTAACAGCGTATGAATCTGCTAAAGCAAAAGGGATGTACCAAGGTCAATATGCAATTAATACGGCAGATGAATACTGGGCAGAGGGCACCCAGTGGTGGTTCTGGTCCAATTTTCAATTTACGGATACCGCCCGTAATATAACGGTCTGGTCTCCAGAGTCACTAAAAAAATACGATCCGGCGCTTTACCAGATCTTGTGTGAAGTCTATATTGGTCATCATAACCCGGCAGACATATACTATCAGACACGTTATTCACCAGGCGCCAACAGCTCACATTAGCGCAAATATGATCCATTCAAATACTCTGTTTTATTTTATGAACCTATTTAACAAGACAAGCATCGGACAGCTAGTAGACAGAACAAGTATACCCCTGAAAATAGGGGTACTGATAGCAGGGATGCTTCAAGTAGTCCCCTCAGCTTTCGCACAGGACTATCCATATAAGCCCGTTGCTTTTACGCAGGTACAGCTGACGGATCACTTTTGGAAGCCAAAGATCGAGGTAAATGCCAAAGTAACGATTCCTTACATCCTCCAAATGTGCAAAACGCATGGGCGGGTCGATAATTTTCTTAAAGCAGCTGGTAAAATACCGGCCGGCAATACAATGACGACTTATCCTTTTGATGATACAGATATTTATAAGCTTATTGAGGGGGCTTCATACAGTCTGCAGACCACGCCCAACCCGCTGTTAGACAGGAGGCTAGACACATTGATCCAGATTATCGGCGGTGCACAGCAAGCAGATGGCTATCTATACACATTCAGAACCGCCAAGGTCAAATATCCCCATCAGTGGATTGGGAAAAAACGATGGGAAAAAGCAGAAATTCTAAGCCATGAGCTATATAACTCCGGTCATTTATTTGAAGCAGCAGTGGCTCATTATCAGGCGACGGGAAAAAAGACGCTGCTGGATATCGCCACCAAAAATGCCGATCTTCTGGTCAGGGATTTTGGTTGGGGCAAAACAGAAAAATATCCCGGTCACCCGGTGGTGGAAATGGGGCTGGCAAAACTTTACCGGGCAACAGGTAATAAAAAATATCTGGATCTGGCTAAGTTCTTTCTCGATGTCCGGGGGCCCCAAACAGACAATCCCGGAGACGCTTATAACCAATCCAATATCAAACTAATCAGTCAGAGAGAAGCAGAAGGGCACGCCGTCAGGGCCGCCTATCTGTACTCCGGGATCGCAGATGTAGCCGCCTTAACTAAAGATACTGCCTATGTAACAACTATCGACGCCATCTGGAAGGATATTATTGATCATAAACTATATATTACCGGAGGGATTGGAGCGACCGGCAATGGCGAGGCATTCGGCGCTTCTTACGATTTGCCTAATATGACGGCTTATGCCGAGACCTGTGCCGCTATCGCCAATGTCTACTTCAATGAAAGGATGTTCCTTCTACATGGCGATGCCCGCTATATAGATGTCCTGGAAAAGACTTTATACAATGGTCTGCTGTCTGGTGTATCCCTTGACGGAACTCATTTCTTCTATCCTAATCCACTGGCATCACTCGGTCAGCATTCGCGCAGTGCCTGGTTTGACTGTGCCTGCTGTATCACAAATGTTTCCAGGTTTATGCCCTCGATGCCGGAGTATATATATGCCCAGAATAAAAACGAATTGTTTGTCAACCTCTTCGCGGCTAACAAAGCAAGTTTCCAGCTGGCGGGCGGGAAGGTGCAGCTCACACAAGAGACAAATTATCCATGGGATGGCAAGATTGCTATTTATGTTGACCCGGTTTCAGTGCATGATTTCTCCCTGCATATCCGCATCCCCGGCTGGGCGAAGGGAAAGGCGCTGCCCGGAGACCTTTATCATTTCCTGGACACAGATCCGCACCCGGTAGCAATTATGCTAAATGGAAAAGCTATCGATTATCAGTTAAAAAATGGCTATGCGGTGATCAACCGGACATGGAAAAAGGGGGATAACATTCATTTCGAACTTCCGATGCCTGTAAAAAAAGTATTCGCTGATCCCCGGGTAAAAGCAGATGATAATCGCTTTTCCTTCCAGAGAGGTCCCATTATTTATTGCATTGAAGGAGCAGACAGAAAGGACAGCAGCGTCACGCATCTGGCAATAGACACCGCTGCACAGGTCAAAACTGTTTATACAGCAAACAAGTTAGGAGGAATTGAGCAGCTGAAAGTAGCTGGGTTCCTGTTTAAGAGCAGGGAGGCAGAAGCGCTCACCGGCGATGTTGAGAAAATACCTACCACTGTCACCGCCACTCCTTATTACAGCTGGAATAATCGTGGTCCAGACGAAATGGAAGTGTGGATTCCCTATAATACGAAAGGCAGTACGCCACTGCCGGCACCTTCTATTGCGTCAAAAAGCAAGGCCAGCGGCTCGCATGTGTCTAAACTCATGCTTCGTGCATTGAGCAACCAGGTTACTCCCCAGGATTCAAAAGATCAAAGTACGGGTAACCTCCACTGGTGGCCGCAGAAGGGTCAGTCAGAATGGGTACAATATGACTTTGACAGCACTTATACTATATCAAGTTCGAAAGTATATTTCTTTGACGACAGCCCATTTGGTGGCTGCAGAGTACCAGCCTCCTGGCAATTGCTTTACAAAAAAAATGGACACTGGCTACCTGTTGAGCATACAACAGGCTACGGAACTCAAAAAGATAGTTTTAATGAAGTTCAGTTCAAACCTGTAACAACCACGGGCTTAAAAATACAGTTACAATTACCAGAAAACAATTCTTCCGGAATACTGGAATGGTCCGTTAAATAGATAAGAAAACGCCCCATCCGCTTGTTGCTATTAACCGCTATCCCAAAAAGGTGATTATGATACAGGAGTTCTGTGTTTGCAAGCAGCTCAAACTCCATTCTCAGAAGGAAGAATAAAAAACGGTACCGGCTGCAGAAACACACAGCAGACAAGATATAATCCGCTTTGGCATCTACTCTAAAAGAGGTTCCAGTATACGGTTATTGGAGCCTACAGTCAGCTACCCGGCATCCGGGAAAGGGTCCATCATTTAAACACAAACCTTAAACACAATCCTGGCTACTGGAATAAGGTAACCTGATAAAAAAGAAACCGCTCAGCGGATGTATAGGATACAGCGCAGCGGTTTCTTTTAAAGGAAAAGCCGGTCGGAAGGCAAGTTTATTTCCTCACAGATAACGCATAGGTGGTTTGTTCATGATAATGTTCACCTGGCCGAAGAATAGTGTTTGGAAAGTCAGGCTCATTGGGGCTGTCCGGAAAATGCTGCGTTTCCAGTGCTAATCCATCGTATTTTACAACGCCATGGCCTCTGGCGGTAATACTGCCATTCAGGAAATTACCGGAGTAGAATTGTAATCCGGGCTGCGTCGTATAAACATCCATTTGCCTTCCGGAAATACTATCATATAATGTTGCGACTGGTTCATTTTTGCCATGGGTTGTATCCAATGCCCAATTATGATCGTAACCGCCAGGCACCTGGTTAATTCGGGCACCGATAGCCGTGGCCGTATTGAAGTCAAACGGCGTGCCTTCAACACATACAGGCATACCCTCAGGGATCTGATCTTTCACAGGTGAATAGCTGGCTGCATGGATCGTCAGTTTTTCATCAAGTATTGTTCTTGACAGATTCCCAGACAGGTTAAAATAACTGTGGTTGGTCAAATTAACCGGCGTAGCTTTATCGGTAGTTGCATCATAGGTTATGTGCAACCGGTTATCCGCTGTCAATTCGTATTGTACGGTAACCTGAAGATTACCGGGATATCCTTCCTCACCGTCTTTAGAGGTGTAATGTAAAATCAGTGTAGTTTTATTGCTGTCCGGCACTTCCACCTGCCAGAGCACCTTATCGAATCCTTTAATGCCTCCGTGTAAATGATTATTTCCGTCATTTGTAGCTAGCTGATACTGTTTTCCATCTAAGGAAAATTTACCTTTGGCTATACGGTTCGCATAGCGGCCAATCAAGGCTCCAAAATATGGAGGATGGGCCAAATAACCACTCAGGCTGTCAAAACCTACAATAATTTCACTTGTGTCTGCGTTTTTATCTGGAAAGCGCCATGAAGTAATAGTTCCGCCGTAGTTGGATATTGCTATAGTGGTACCATGGCCGTTGTCTAAATGATACAGGTAAACCGCGTTACCTTCATAAGTGCCCCAATGGGAAACGCTGACGGCTGTTTTATTGCTTTGGGAAGTATTGTCTGTTCTGTGATCAGAAGATCCACAGGAAATCAGACCTGCAGCGAGGGCCAGCGTGCAGAGGCTCAGATACCATTTTCTATTCATAGCGTTTTCGTTTTACAGTTTAAGATGAATTAAAAGTACAAGTAATATTTGTTTATATGACAATTTATAACACCATTTTTGACAGGCTTTAAAGTTCAGAAATTTTCCTGAATAATGCCGGTCGCAGATCAGATTTTTACACCCTCAGCGAACAATTAAGTCCCAAATCAAATCAAAATAGGCTGAACTTTAACATTTAACATTGGGAAAACAATTTTGAATTACATAGAATATAATATCTTTACATATAACAACCCTTTATTATTTATTGATTGAATATATAGATCGAAATTCAAACTGTTTTTTATGACACAATACAAAGGACAAGAACATTACTTAGTCGCCGTTGATTGTATTATTTTCGGCTTCGATGGCGAACACCTGAACCTGCTTTTAATTAAAAGAGGATTTGAGCCTAAAAAAGATAAATGGTCGTTAATGGGTGGATTCGTCGAACCCCAAGAGAATCTCGATGGCGCCGCAAAAAGAATTCTTCACCAGTTAACCGGCCTCAAAGGTGTTTATCTGGAGCAATTAAAAGCCTTCGGACATCCTAAAAGAGATCCGGAAGAAAGAACGATCAGCGTCTCTTACTTCTCATTGATTGATATTAACCAGTATAAAGAAAAAATAAGTGACACCTATTCAGCTGCCTGGTTCTCACTCAAAAAACACCCTAAACTGATATTTGACCATGACAAGATGATTGATCTAGCTAAAAAGCGGCTGCGTTATAAAGCGTCACTGCATCCTATCCTTTTTGAACTCCTGCCAGAAAAATTCACAATGCCTCAATTGCAGAACCTGTACGAAGATGTCTACGATACTGTCTTTGATAAAAGGAACTTCAGCAGAAAAGTACTGTCTACTTCGCTTTTGGTAAAATTAAAAGAAAAGGATATGTCTGCATCCAAAAAAGGTGCTTATTATTATAAACTAAATAAAAAACAATACGTCGAGAACTTCCATTCCTTCCTTAAGTTCATTCCTAACCCAGACCATTTATTATAGCCAGATACTTTTGGCATCGAGATTCATTAAAAGCGAGATCAATTTGGCAACACAATCAATTTGGTCTTGCTTTTTTTGGTCTTGTCTTTAAATGGAGATTGCCGAAGCATAGTCTTAAGCAGAATTGCGCGGCAGAACGCGGCGGGCTAAATAGCTTATCGTCAAAAACAGTATTGCTGCCATCTTCTCAGTCTACATAACGGCACTTAAGTTGATGATCCGGTAACTTTTTAAATGACAGAACCTGCATCCTTGGTCATACCAGATGCCTGGATATATGCATGGTATACTTTGTTTTTTTGATACCGAACATTTTTAAAAGTTGCGAGAAAAACACCGCCCACTATGGCTACAGGTCAAAAACAATGTTATGAGCGGGTGTATACATTTGCCCCGATTAGTATCTACAACAGATTTCCAGAATTCGTTATGACAATAAATATATTGATTCTCCGCTGAGCTGTCTGTAAAGACATTCGTCATTTGTCCCGGCCCCCTGCCAGGCTTTAGCATTCTGCAATGGGATACTAATAAATACGCTTCTTTATAAACCGGTCGAGCGTTAAGGATGTTTGGCCAAAAAAGCCTTAATTATGGGATAATACCGGTCAGCTGCTTCTACATTAACATTATGTGCAGCTCCTTGCAGAATATGTAATTCTTTTTGCTGTTGATTTAAACCAGTCAGGCCATTATAAATGAGATTGGCCTGCCCTGGTCCTACTACATAGTCTTCAGCCCCTCCGATTACAGCTACCGGCACCTTTATTTTAGCCAGCTGATCTGTTAACTGTATATGATTATAGGCGGAGATATTTCTGAATACCTTGTTTATATGAGTGCCCTTCTCATTAACGCTGTCATAGCTCCCCATGTCATAGTGCGCTCTGGCAAAAAAACTGCTGTCTTTAGCGAGTTCCATCACCCTATGATGTGCTGCAGAATCATACCAGTATGGATTAAAACCCAGTTTCTGCGGAATCTTAAACTTCAGTAATTCAACATCTTCAAAAAAATGATCAAAGTCGCTGTTCTCAATGCGTGTCAACTCCCGGGCTATTTGCCGAAGTGTATCTGCAGCTGCAGAAGTAGTATCTTCCACCGCTCTCAGGCGCTGTTGAACTAGCTCCTTTTCATGACCTATCAGTATTTTATTTTCATAGGGACCGTCGACCTTTCCGCTGACACATATAAAAGAGCGGACTTTATTCTGATGGGCCAGAAGATACAAAAAGCCGTATGTCCCGCCCCAGGAACCACCCAATAAATGAATAGCCCGATTGGGAAACCTGTGGTGCAGGGTGTCAATGACAACATCCAGATCCTGGACAAACTGTTTGATCGTGATAAGACTATCGGCAGCCTCCGCCGGTGATTTGCCCGAACCTCTTTGATCCAGATAACCCATAAGATATTGGCCTTCCAGCTCGTCTTTATAAAATTCCCTGTCAAAACCTGAACACCCTCCGGGACCTCCGTGCAACAGCAGAACAATTGGGCCTTTTTCATTACCCGCCAACCGGATATACAGGCTATTGTTTTTGACCGGTATATAAACTTCCTGATCTACAACACTGGCAACAGGTTCTTTGCAAGAACTGTATACCATTAAAATCAGAATAATAACTATTAAGGATAATGATCCAGGCGTTTTCCTTTGCATACTGAAACTAAGCATAGCCGAATAATAGGTGTAAAATAGATTGTCTTTGATCTATTACAGGTTAAAAAAGCCGGTACTATCTATAAAAACTGCATATCGCTGACCACCACGGCATTCCGGTCAATCTCTCCTGTCCATTATTATCCGTTTTTAAAAAAGATATCCAATGGCAATAAAATCCGGCGTCTTTGCTGCGATCGCTTACATGGAAATTTGAAGGTAAAGTTTTATTTTTGGAAAAACAACCGATTATGGAACAAATTCTTTCCATTAATGAGCACCCATATTGGGAGGCGAATCCAAAGCAAAGAAAAGTACTTGAGGCCAGGATCAATGAGTTATTGGCAGCAGGGAATATCTATGAGGACGGGGAGATATTGACGCTAAACCTTTTAGGCAGTGAAGTCAAACTACGTGCTCATGTCCAGACTACAGAAAGCAGGGTTTCCGGGGACGCCTATAATATCCTTGACCTGGAGCTTATTGGCGCTTAAGTTGGAAATTTAGAAATAGACCGCCACAAATTGGGCCAATGGAGCCATTCTGGCTTTATTCAAATACAACGTATCCCCATGTTGTGTGTAATTATCTGCTTTTTCAAGGATGTTTAAAAAGGCTTTTTCCAAAGGCAAATCCGGGCACGCCATCATGGTCGACATCATTTTAGAAAATCGAATCCGGTTGCCGGTCAGTAGTTCAAAATGACCACCGAAGCCATTACAGCCAGCAAATCCCTGAACTGTACTGTCAGCCGATTTTAGGATCATATGAGGCTCTTTGCTGCCTGTAAACTCAATAGGCTGGCCGTTAATCCGGGTCAGCTTCCAGTATTTCTCCTGAATCATGCTTGGATCTAATTTCTCGAAATGAGTTAAATAATTAAATTCCCTGTCTGTAATTCTTCTCTGATTGTCTATCTGTTCTAACCTGTTTTCTAAGACCCGGTAAGTAACTGGTGTCTTGTCCTGGGGGTTCAAAGTAACCTGAGAGCCAGTTTTATCCCATTTAAACGTACCTCTTTTCTCAAAAGCCGAATCTCTGTTGCCGGCATAACTATATCTTAAGTGGAAAGTTCCATCCGCTTTTAACTGCAGCATGGCCTGAACTGTCGCAGTATCGGCACGGAGTCCACTGCCGGTATATAAACCTGCCCAATCCAGCGAATTGCGGCTGTTATGAGTATTACTATAAGCTTGCTTACTGCTCCCGTTTTTTGAAACACTGGCTGTTTGCTGCGTACTTTTACACCCGCCAATAGCCGCAATAACACCCATGGCCAGTGCAAATACCATATAATTCAGTCTGCCTGCTTTTTTCATAATACGTGTCTTTTAGGTTAATCCAATTGGATATTGGATCTATATAGACTACAAGGACGTATTCATTGTTTAAAAAGTGACAAGAAACTTTTTAAGAAAGGAAGCCGTATACGGTTGATTATATGCGATTAGGACAAAGCACCAAAATAAAGTGCGCCAAAATACTTTGCGCCATAAAAAGGGATAAACATTTTCCAACGATCTTTTTTAGGCATTTGTCCAAGACGGATCAGACGATGACTATCCACAAGCGGGCGATAGACAAGTACATACATCAAAATAGCAACAAGAGTGGTTTCATAGCGTTCACATTCGTACAAATAAACAATGAGTGCCACGGGTAGCAGAATCTGGAGATAGTAGTACAGTAGTTTCATGCCTATTAGTTTTGCAGGTACACCGATTATCAAATTAGAAGCAGCGCATTTCTACACAAATGGATACCTAATAAATCTACATCGAAGATAATGCAAAACAATCAGACCTAAAAATAAATTTCAAGGCTTAAGGAAAAGTTAACTTAGAGGCATTGATCAAAGGAAGTGCAACAAGCCGGCGAGCCATGCAAATGCAATTGCCCATAACAGAAAATAGCCGGCGATTAACCAAAAAATCGTGTATTTTGAAAAAGTTGAATCTTTTTTCCTTTTCATTTTAATTTCACGTTTTTAGAAGGGAACCCTTTGTTTTCCATTCACGGAAGGAGAATTAGAAGCCGTGTCAGACATGTCTGAAACATCAGGCCCTCCCACGGTTAGATTTAAAATAGCCTTAGCGGGTAGCTAAAGATGACTATAAGTACCTTAATGAAGGCCGAACCGCTATTGCAGCAGCGCCTTTTTTTCAGATTTTTTTCTGATAAGAGAATCTTGGCAGGAGAAAAACAATCCAACTATCTGGTTAACAGCACCTTAATCCTAAAACAAGGCCCCCGGTTGAACAGGGCTGTTGGCAAGTTCAAATTGCAACAACCACTTTTTCTTTTCCAGACCACCGGCATACCCGGTAAGCTGCCCGTTCGTTCCAATAACTCGGTGACAGGGAATTATGATAGCAACTGGATTACGACCATTGGCAGAAGCAATGGCCCGTATAGCCAAAGGATTATTCATGATATCGGCCTGCTGCTTGTAGCTCCAGGTCGTTCCGTAAGGGATCTCAAGCAGAATTTGCCATACAGACTGAGCAAAATCATTTCCCTGAGGATCCAGAGGAACACTAAATCTTTTCAGGCTTCCTGCAAAATAAGCTTCCAGCTCCTTAGCGGTCTGCTGTAAAATAGGGTGATTTTCCAGCCTCCACATCATAGTTGTCTGGCTACAGAGCTGCTTCAGATCCTTTTCAATCTGCTCCAGATTTCCAAATTCCAATAATGTCAGGCCACGGGAAGTACAGGCTGCCACCATAGGGCCTAACGGGCTGCCTAACAAACATACACTGATAACAGAAGCATCCTTTTTCATCGTTGAAAAGCTCCATTTTAACGGGCTCTGTACAAATTTAGCGCTTTTTGGCTAAATAAATTATCAGAGATGGGCTATTATCAATAAAATTATTGCTCTTGTACAACCGGCGGTTGCTGTTCTTCTACACTATCAGCTTGCTTTTCTTTATATTGTTCCAACGCTCGCTGACCAGCACCGGCACCCCATTTTGCACCTAATTCCATACATTCTTTAAGGATTCCAGGCGTTTCCCGGATCATTTTCTGCCCTAAAGGGGTTTTGTAAAATGCGATCAGCCCCTTAATATCAGTCAAAGTAAGATGGCGGGTATATACTGGAATAATCTGGACCAGTAAAGAATCATAATTAAAGGCCGTTCTTAAGGATTCCAGATAGTCGGATGAAAACTCCGGGATTTCTCGTTTATAATTGGCTACCATAGCGTCAATCATCGCTTGCATATTTTTCTTGGCGCCCGTTAATTCCAGTAATTCGCTAACAGCCGCTTCACTTTGTTTGTCCACCTGAGGCGCTGTATTAGGTTGTTGTGCCCTTAGCTGCGTCTGCAGGCAGGTAAGAGCACCTGTGATCAAGACAAGGCCTAAAAGTAATTTTCTCATGGTGCATTTATTTTTTCAAAAAAAAAAGATAATGGGTAAATCTTAGGTTTTTTTCCATTTTACGACAATTGTTTTCCCAAATTCATAAACGAAACATAACAGTCCGGCACATCTTTGCAATAATAATGGTTTTTCAAAATCCGGCAGGCAATGGCCACATCTGTTACCCGGTTCCTTCAGATATCGCCTCCTGTCGGTTTTTTGTCAGTTTGTACGATTTTAGATGATAATTTTTTGCTTGATTCGAATACATACCCGCCCGATGAAAAACACAGTGCATTGCATGCAGGAGGGCCGCACTTCTCAAGAAAACAGAAATTGCGGCCCTCTTTTGCGCACTCAATAAAAAACGGCTCCATTCAATAGCCTACTGTAAATCTTTCACGGATATGTGCAGGCTTTTCAAGTTCATCAATTACAGCTACCGCCAGGTCTTCTACTGAGATTACACTCTTGCCATCCTGATTAAAAACAGGATGTTCAGTACCTATCCTGAATTTACCGGTCCTTTCTCCCGGAACTAATTCAATCGCCGGGCTTAAGAAACTCCAATCCAGCTCCTTTTCTGTTCTAAGAATAGTCAGATAATCCCTGGCTGCTGTTGCACCAACTTTCCAGTCTTCAGGAAATTCAGCAGAATCTACCAATTGCTGTCCGTCTATAAACAGACTGCCGGCGCCTCCGATCACGACCAGCCTTTTGACACCGGCCTCTTTTGTCGCCTGCTGAATGGCTTTACAGCCATCAATAAAATCTTGATAAAGATTAGGATTCTGCCAACCGGCATTGAATGCATTGACAATTGCGTCCTGTCCCTTAAATAATGCAACCAGGTTCTCTGATTGGCTGACATCAGCTGCAACCGCGTTTACGCCTGGAAGGTCAGGCACTTTACTTATATCTCTGGCAATGGCTGTGACTTCCCAGTTTCTGCTACTGGCTTCTTTGACTAAAGCCTTGCCTACAAAGCCGGTGGCTCCGATAATTACAATTTTCATTGGTTTGAATTTTAATGTATGGTTATATTGAATCAAATTATTGTAATATTATTTATTACAGTTTATACGATATGGCTGATATAACTTCAGCCCCGTTTTATATACTACGTAAATTTATTGCTGAATGTTTTTAAAGACTCACCGGCCAATTGTTTCTCAAGGTGTGCATCAATACCCTGATATAATAAATTTAAATGATTTGTGATTTGTCGGCCGACCGGACATCCCGGGTTGGGGGTATTTTTAGAAACACCCAATATGGCGACAGGTTTAACGGATTCATATATCTCAGCCAGGGATATCTTCTCTGCACTTCGGCTTAACTGGTATCCCCCGGTCTTACCTTCTTTACTGACGACCAGTCCATGGGCAATGAGATCGCGGAGCGCTTTTCTGACCAATGCAGGATTAATATTCAAGCTTCCCGCAATATAATCAGAAGATAATTTCTGCTCAGTATAACTGAGCAGTGTCATGATGTGGATGGCTATAGGAAATCTGCCGTTCATTTCTCAATTTATATTTCAGGCTCAAAACTGTAATAAAATTTATTACAGTACAAAAGTAAAAAGATTTTCCGGATCAGCGTGCTTTTTAGAAAATTTTAGGGTTTATCAGGCAATGATTATCCATCAATTGATTGCGTGATCAATAGATATATCTTTCCCGCTCCAGACTTTTTTGCCAATCCAGGGCTGGTCTGCTCCCTGCCATAGCGAATTTGCAGCAGGTAAACCTAAAATCAGGAATGCTTCTGAACACAAGTAGAGGCTACCGGTAGATATATACCCTTGCGCAATTTTCCTTTGATGGCCCGCCATACCAATGGTCAGCCAGCCTTTTGCATCAAAGGTCCCTTTCATGGATAACTGCCTTTTAATGACTTTATATAATGCCGCCCGGACCTCTTGTGGCTGCAGACCTTCCGGCAAGTCTTCCATCAGCGCCATTTGTGACAAAAGCTGAAAGGCTCCAAAACGATATGCCAGAGACCTCCCCAATGGCGGGTAGGTTCCCTCAGGAGAGATTAGTGACTCCTGGATATAGGCATATCTCCTTGCTCTTTTAAGGACTAAATCATAGATTTTCTGATACTTTTCATTGTTAATCTTTTTTTCCAATAACACCTGCAGCACTTCAATAAACATGGGTTGAATTACATAGGAGTTATAATAGTCCCAATGATAATCGGGGCCGTCTCCATAAGTACCATCTCCGACATACCATTTTAAATGGGAATCGACTGCCTTATCAATGGGCGCCATTTCACAGGATCCTGAGAACTTCAGTATAGCCGCTTCTACCATCGCACTGAACAGGAGCCAATTATTGTTACCCGGGGTAATCACCCTGGTTGACTTTAACGCATTCAGTATATTTGTTTTCGTCTTCTGGTCTAGCGGCTCCCAGAGCTGCCGGGGTGCACGAAGCAGGGCCTGAACCAAAAAAGCAGCGTCAACAACCGGCTGTCCTCCTTTATTAAAATTCATAAAATCAGGGCTATCGGGATCCGTCGCATTATGCAGGCATTTACGGGCCAACAAAATATATTTTTGTCTTAGCTGGCCCTCCTTAGTCTGGTCTGGCCCTAAGGCCAACCATGGAGCCATTCCGGCCAGCAATCTTCCGAAGGCCTCCAGATAGGTATATTGCTCCCTGCCCTTGGCCACCGACTCCACAGGCATGAGTGCAACCAGTTTCTGTTCGCTGAGTGCCGTCAATACAGGATCGGCAATTTTAACCAGGCTTTTAACCAAATACCTTCTTTCTCTTGATCCGTCGTTATGGTTGAGACCGCTTGCCCGGGGGCCATTTAAGCCACAGAATAAAGGCAGGAAAATGAGAAAAAAAAGCTCCTTCTTAAGCTTAGTATCCTTTAAACACATTTATTGAATTTTATTTGATGAATAAAGTCTGTCGTATTTGCTTTAACCAAAAGAAAATTAAGACATCTTCCCTGAGTCTAAAACGCCATTCCAGTATCCTTACAAATTTAGAATATTCAAAATCGCAACCAAAAATTCTTTTCGTGTGTATTTGATACAGTCACTTAATCAGTGTCCGCTTTGCACTTGAGGCAATCATTGTACTGCCTCTGCATATGCACCGGTTTTCGATTAAACCAGACCTTTTCTCTTAAATAGGGTACTGCTCAGCGCTGTAGCCTTATATATTCCACGCTGTTCAACAAAAAAACGGCCAGGCCGAGCAGTACAGCAAACGCTTCCGAACGCCTCCACCGATGGCAGATCTTAAAGATCAGCCGTCCAGCTGATATTTCCCTTATGGACAAATGCTTTAACCGGCGAGATCCGGGCTACCGTTTCAGCCGAGCAGCTGGCCTCCACCAATACAAATTCTGCCAGATCTCCTGCCGCCGGCCAGATACGAACACCTTCATCGCTTAGAGGCAGGATGTTGCCTGTGGCGAATTTCATAGCCCTGGAAAGATCATATTCCGAAGTCCATCCATAGAGTTGCGCCATCAGATGTACCTTCTGCAACATACTTCCGGAACCGAATGTACTCCAGTGATCCTGTATATTATCGTTACCGGCAAATACCTGAACACCATGACGGGTTAGTACGGGGATCGGCATTACAAGGCCCGCAAACGGGATAGATGAAACGATTCCGATCCGGGCTTCTGCCAGCCTTTCAGCCACGCCGCTGAGCACCTTTGCATCCAGTCTTCCCAGCACAAACGCATGGCTGATAAAAGTCTTACCTTTCAGCGAAGGATTTTCTTCCACCTTTCTTATCAGATACTCCACGGTGTCTAATCCTTCTTTACCGCTATCGTGTAAATGTATATCAATCCCTTTGTCATTATCAAGTGCCAGTCCAACCGTTAAATCCAATACTTTTTCAATGGCCCTGTCTACACCATAGGGATCAACTCCCCCGATAAAGCGCACACTGTCCAGTTTGGCTGCCTCTGTTAACAGTGCGGCACTATCTGTATAGAAAACACCATGCTGCGGGAAGGCCACTAAATCGGCGTCGAACCGGTCTTTCACATTCTCCAGTGCCTTTTGCAAATTTTCCAGGGACCTAAAGCCGGAGGTAGGCTCGATATTAAAGTGGGTTCTGGCAAAGGTCGTCCCGTAACTTTGCATGAGTCCGATCAACTGTTCTGCCCTGTGAGTAGAAGTCTTTAACAACGCCGGAATGATCTGCTGTTCGTATGCGATCATATCATAGATAGTCTTTCGCCTGCTACTTACTGCCTGCCAGGGTAATCCATAGAGTGTTTTATCCAGATGAACATGCATGTCTTTAAAAGCGGGCAACATTAGATACCCTTTAGCATCAATAACTTCAGATCTCTCCGCACGAATATCCCCAGACCATACCCGGGTAATCTTTCCATTTTCAATACTTACATTCTGTAAAGCAGTCGTAGTTGCATGAATGAAACTGCCATTTGCTGACTCTTCTCTGGCAAATCCGGTTTCCAGCAACGCGTTTTTAACTATATAAGAATTTTGCCTTTTATTATTAAATTCTGACATAACTATAATTTAATGATTAATTGAGAAATTATTGTCTGTTTGTTCCGGCTTCCCCTCAGAACACCTTATACCCTTGGTAATACAGAGACTTGACGGGAGAGATCCTGGCTACAGCTTCAGCAGAACAACTGGCGTCCATAAGAATAAAATCTGAAGGATCCCCCGCAGCAGGCCAGATCCGGACTCCTTTATCATTCAGAGGCGTTCTTCCGGCAGTAGCAAGGGCCAACATTCTTGACAGATCAAATTCAGTCCTTTTACCATATAACTGAGCGGCCAGATGCGCCTTTTCAAGCACGCTGCCGGTTCCGAAAGTACTCCAGTGATCAATGATACTGTCGTTGCCTGTCATCACTTTTACCTTATGCTTTAACAATGTGGGAATGGGCATAATCAGTCCTCCAAATGGAATGGTAGACACAATGCCGATCTGTGCGGCTGCCAGTCTCAGGGCGATGTCCTGTTGCTTCGCCTGGTCTAATCTGGCCAGGCAAAAACAATGACTCAGATAAGTCTTTCCTTTCAGTTTAGGATTCTCTTCTACTTTTTTAATCAGATAATCCACTGTCCTGAGTCCGCTGTCCCCTGTTTCATGAAGATGAATATCGATGCCTTTATCAAATTCCAGGGCCAGCCCTACTGTGAAATCCATCGTTCTTTCAATTGCACCATCCACAGTATAAGGGTCTACCCCACCGATAAAGTCAATTCCTGCCTTTGCGGCCTCCCGCATATAGGGGGCAGTATCTGTGTAGAAAACGCCGTGCTGGGGAAAAGCGACGAGCTCTGCTCCAAAACTTTGCTTTTTATTATCCAGCGCCGCTTGTAAATGCCTCAGGGATAACAATTTTGAGGTCGGCTCTATATTCACGTGACTCCGCGCGAATGCAGAACCTTTGGACTGCAGCAACTCTATCAATTTCCCGGCTTTGTAGGCAGAGTTTTTCAACATGTCCGGCAGAATCTCTTGCTCCAGTTGAATCATACCTTTTACTCCACCTGGCAGTCTTCTCACCGCTTGCCATTTATCGCCGTAAAATGTCTTGTCCAGGTGGATATGCATATCCCTGAAAGCCGGCAGCATCAGGCGGCCTTCTGCATCTACAGCCGTTGCATCAGGTTCATTGTGCTTCACAGACAAGATCTTTTTGCCTTGTATCTCTACACAAAACAATCCGGTTCGGGTAGCCACAACCTCGCCTTCTTTATATTCGAAACCAGTCTCCAGGCGGACATTTTTGAGTATATAGCGGCGGGAGTCACCGCTATTGTGACAACTACCCAGGCCAGATACGTCTGCTGCCCTTGCTTTTAATAATGTCGGAGCGATAGCTGTGCCCACCAGCGTCCAGGCCGCATTTTTTATAAAAGCCTTTCGGGAAAGCCCTGCAGGGCTATATTTATCTGCTTTCTTCACCATAAAATACATTTGTTCTTTGAACAAACAAAGGTAAGCAGCATGGCTGACCGGGGCTTTGCATAAATACTGCCATTACTTGCAGAATTTATTATTTTTTCCTGAACTCAGAGGGCGGGACAGCTGTTCTGGCTTTAAAAAAATTAGAAAAATGCGCATGATCATTATACCCCAGCTCCGCTGCAATTTCTTTGACAGAAAGGCTGGTGCATTGCAATAGCCTTTTTGCCTCCAGTACGATTCTCTGATTGATCAGCTGTGTAGCAGAGACTTTCAGGTGCTTTTTGCAAAGTATATTTAGATAATTTGCGGTAAGGTGTAGCTTGCCGGCATAAAATGATACAGTCTTCTTTTCTCTAAAAAATTCATCGATCAACATATTGAAGCCAGCCAGGATGGGATGACTCTGATAGACTTTGAACTCCTGAAAACTGCGTTCAGCTTCTTTGCTTACAATAGCAGCAATAACCCCTGCGTAGGCCGTGATCAGTTGTAGTAAGGGAGATTGACTATTCAGTTCTGCCTTGATGGCCCGAAAACCGTAGAATAACCCTTGAAAACTATATTCAGAGAGTACGATCACCGGATGATTCTGATAATTGGTAAAGGAAAAACGAAAATAAGGCGCGAACTGCTCCAGTAAGGGTCTTGCCACCATTAACTGATACCCCTCCGTTCCGGGTTCAATATTCCATCTGTGGACCTGACCGGGAAACAACACGTGAACCTGACGGTCTGTAATGTTATATTGTACCGAATCAATGATGTGAACACCATTGCCTTTCACAAACAAAATGATCATAAAAAAGTCATGCCGGTGCGCAGTAGCGATATGATTTCCCCCCCGGATTTCGTTAAATATCAACTGGTCAGCTCCTGCTGTCTGTGAATGCCGGAACCCCTGCATATCGATGACAGGAATCCTGGATGTGATATGCTTATCCAAAATATTTCGATTTAGGTGTATAGCGATAATTAACTGTCATGCAATAACCCGTTGTGATAAAGATAATTTTTTTTCAGCACCCAGCCTATTTGTCGCCGTTAAGTCTTCAGGTCTGGCGCTAAAAACAAATGCGGAAACTCAATTTTTTACAGTAAGTTTTCTGTGGTTTAGTAATTTTTTTCAAGAAGATAGCAACGATTCCAGGATCTTCATAATAAACAGCCGCTTAAGCAATTAGATAAATAAACCCGCGAATTTTCCTGCCCGTTAACGAGCCGAAAATTATCCCGTTCTAATTCAAGAAAGCAAAGATTTATTTGTATCTTCAACTCCTCCCATTAAACGTTTATTTTTCTTTACTTACCAAAATTCTTATTTCCTATGGAAAAGGAACATTCGCAGTCTAGAAGGGACTTTATAAAGAAGACCTCTACGGTACTTGCAGGCATTACCATCGTGCCTAGATTTGTTTTAGGAGGCAAGGGCTTCCTGGCACCCAGTGATAAACTCACAAAAGCAGTCATTGGAGTGGGCGGTATGGGCGTTAATCACTTCGCCTACGAAAATACGCCTGTGGTCGCTATTTGTGACGTTGACAAAAAACACCTTGCCCATGCAGCCGGCATGCTGAAAAACAAAGTAAAAACGTTCCATGATTACAGGGAACTTATTCAATTACCGGAAGTTGATATTGTACATATTGCGACACCTCCACACTGGCACGGAATTATTGCTGTTGATGCGGCCGCAGCCGGCAAGGATATCTGGTGCGAGAAACCTATGACACACTCTATCGGAGAAGGCAAAAGAGTGATGGAAGCGATCGAGCAACATGGCCGGATCTTCCGACTCAACACCTGGTTTCGGTTTAAAGATATTTTTTACGGAATGGGCACTACTGTAAAGCCCATTAAAAAGCTGGTGGAAAGCGGACTACTGGGCTGGCCGCTTACCGTGCGCGTCGGCAAGCATACTGGATTTGACTGGAAGTTCTATTGGGTCGGCAAAGAACATTTGACGCCACAGCCCGTTCCTCAAGAGCTGGATTATGATACCTGGCTGGGGCCGGCTCAATTCAAACCTTATAATAAACATAGAGTACACCAGACCTTTAGAGGATATTGGGATTATGATGGCGGCGGCCTCAGCGATATGGGACAGCATTACCTGGATCCTGTTCAGTACTTTTTAGGCAAAGATCAAACCAGCCCCGTTCTGGTAGAAGTAGACGCTCCGCAACAGCACCCTGATGCGGTGGGTACGTGGAGAAGGATCACTTATACATATGCTGATGGTTGCAAGATTATTTTAGATGGAGAAGGAAAAGACACTGATGTGCCTTATATAGAGGGACCTAAAGGCAAACTTTACCCGGGTTTTAAATCAGACATTCCAAATCTGGAACGCAAACTGGCAGCATTTCCTGACCCGGCCCCCCAGATCACCACTTTCACGCAATCCGTAAAAACAAGAAAACCTTTTGCTTTAAATGAACGCAACGGTTATCATTCATGCACCATCGTTAATATTGGAATGACCGCTTTAAGACTCGGCCGCTCGCTGAGATTTGATCCAGAGAAACAGGAATTTATCGGCGATGACGCAGCGAACAGAATGCTGATGCCGGTTATGCGTGCACCTTATACCATTTAAGTATATACGCATGTTTTCCACCTTTTAATCTATTTTCAATAAGACTCAATTCACAAATATGTTTACGATAAAAAGATTTGCAACACCGGTTGCACTTGCTTTAATAAGCCTTGGGACTGCCAGTAGCTTACAGGCACAGGCAGAACAGGACAACCGTACCACAACAACAAAGATTGCCGATTTACTGTCAGCAGTACCTGCTGAGGACTCTTCACTACTGGTCAAAAATATCCAGGAAACGAAAAGTCTGGGAGTGGACGGCCTGGTATCACTTATTAAAGGTCTTTCGGCACCCGGAGAGGCCTCCAACGCTAAATTAGATTATGCCATCGGAGGCTTAACCATGTATGCCAGTGCAGCTGGCAGAGAAGGCCTCCGCAAGCTGGCTATGCAGTCCTACCTTAAAGCGCTGCCCTTATTAAACGACAAACAAAATAAAGAGTTCATAATAGAACAATTAATGCTGGTCGGCAATGATGAAGCTGTTTCGGGGATTGCCTCCTATCTGACAGATGACTTCCTGGCAGATCCTGCAGCCAGAACACTTGTCAAGATAGGATCTGAGTCCGCCTACAAAGCACTCCTGACAGCCCTCCCTGATGCAAAAGACCAGGCCGCCATTTCTATCACTGAAGCACTTGGAGATGCTAATTACGGGCCGGCAGCGCAAGCTTTATCCGAACAGGTCAGCTCCTCAGACCCGAAAATGTCGAAGGTTGCACTTTATTCCCTGGCTAAACTAGGTGATCCGGCCTCCTTAGGTGTAATGCAAAAAGCAGCTGAACAGGCTGCCTACAAATATGATTATACCAACGCAGTCCAGTCTTTTGAACTTTATTTGGAGAAGCTGGTAAAAAACGGACACAAAGAGCAGGCAACAAAGGCGGCAAAGACCATCTATAATAAAGCCAAAGCCATTAATCAGATAGGTGTCCGTTCGGCTGCACTCAAAACTTTAATGGCAGCTGACCCCGATCTTAAAAACAAATATTTTCAAGAAGCCTTAAAAGGAAACGATGGTGATCTCAGGGCTTCTGCACTTGCTTTTGCAGCCCCTTCTATTAATGACGCGACTTCTGCCCAATGGCTTCAACTACTCTCTAAAGCAGGCCCGGATGCACAGGTTGATATTTTAAACGTCCTTGGTCAGGCCAAAAACAAAAGCACACTTGCAGGCGTTACCAGGCTTCTGAGCAGCAGCAATCCGGCGGTTAAGCAGGCGGCCATACAAGCCGCTGCAAATATTGACGGACAGTCTGTTGCGCCGCAGCTTATCGGGCTGCTGCCGACTGCTGATCAGCAACAGACCGCACTCATAGGAAAAGCGCTCTTGCAATTAAAAGGCGATAATGTTACCACGGAAGCCGCGGCAGCGCTGTCAGGCAGTCGTCACTTACCCGCAACAGCCCAGGTAGCATTACTCCAGGTACTCGCGGCACGAAGTGCCAATGCAGAGATCTCAACCGTATATAATGCGTTAAAAAACAGCGACCCTGCTATCAGTAGTGCGGCATATAAAGCACTGCCGGATATGGTGGCACCAAAAGACCTGCCACAACTATATTCGTTACTCAATAGTGCAACTGATAATAATGCTGCACAGGCACAGGCAGCTGTTATAGCTGCCCTCAATTCAGAATTGAACAATACAGACGGCAAGCAAAAAGATCAGGTAGCAGGCGAAGTTCTAATGCAAATGCAAACAGCTCCGGCAGCAAAACAGGCCATGTATTATCAAATCCTGGCCAGTGTCGGCGGTAAGGCGGCTTTAAAGGCCGTTACAGCCGCCTACAATTCAGGCAGCAATACGGACAAAGCAGCCGCTTTATCCGCCCTGTCAGATTGGTCGGGAAAAGAGGCCATCCATACATTGTTAAAGATTGCGCGGCAAACAAAAGGCAGCGCAGATGGCCAAAAAGCATTAAATGGAATGCTGGGGCTGATCAAAAAAACAGATTTCCCAGCCGAGGAAAGATTATTATTACTGCGCGACGGTTTTGAGGTGGCTGGCAGTACTGAGGAAAAGCAAAGCATTATCACGGCCATGAAAGACGCTGAGTGCTTTAATACAATTGCCTTTGCGGGTGGCTATCTGGACAACCCGCAACTTCAGCAGGCAGCCGCCCATACGATTATGGAAGTGGCGCTGGCCGGCACCTACCAAGGCAAGCTGATTCGCGACCTGTTGACTAAAACAATGAATGTACTGACAGGCAATGACAGTCAATACCAGAAAGAAGGCATCCGTAAATACCTGGAAGATATGCAGGCCGGTGAGGGCTACATATCTGCTTTCAACGGCAAGGATCTGACCGGATGGAAGGGATTGGTAGAAGACCCCATCAAACGCTCTAAAATGGACGCGGCAACACTTGCAGCCGCACAGACAAAGGCAGACGCCGCTGCAAAGGAAAGCTGGAAGGTAATGGATGGAGAACTGCATTTTATGAGTCATGGCAATAACCTGGCTACAGATAAGCAGTACGGGGATTTTGTCATGCTGGTAGACTGGAAAATTATCGACGATGGCAAAGGTCAGGGAGATGCAGGCATTTACCTGAGAGGCGCTCCACAGGTTCAGATCTGGGATACCTCCCGCAGAAACGTAGGCGCCCAGGTTGGCTCCGGCGGACTATATAATAATCAGATCCATGAAAGCCATCCATTGGTTGTTGCAGATAATCCTTTAGGTGAATGGAATACTTTTAAAATCATGATGAAAGGAGACAGGGTAACCGTCTATCTGAATGGCGTTCTTGTTACCGACAATGTAATCCTGGAAAATTACTGGGACAGATCATTGCCGATTTTTGCAAAGGAACAAATTGAATTGCAGGCACATGGGTCACCGGTTGTTTACCGGGATATTTATATAAAGGAAATTCCCCGTGTAGAACCCTACACTTTGAGTGATGAGGAACAAAAGCAAGGTTACAAAGTGCTCTTTGATGGCACTAACATGTTTAACTGGACAGGGAATACCAGAGATTACTTTATTGAGGACGGCAACCTGGTAGTAAGTCCTAAACCTGGTAAAGGGTCCGGCGGCAATCTGTACACTAAGGAAGAATACAGCGATTTTGATTACCGGTTTGATTTCAAACTGACACCTGGAGCCAATAATGGCTTGGGAATCCGGGCTCCGTTAGAGGGTGACGCGGCATATGTCGGGATGGAATTACAGATATTGGATAACACAGCCCCTATTTATAAGAATCTGCATAAATATCAATATCACGGTTCAGTATATGGTACGATTCCATCAAAAAGAGGCTACCTTAAACCGGTAGGTGAATGGAATCATGAAGAAGTAATTGTTAAAGGTCCGAAAATCAAGGTGATCTTAAATGGAACCGTTATCTTAGATGGTGATATCACCGAAGCCAGAAAAAATGGTGCTATGGATGGCAAAAAACATCCGGGCCTGCAACGTACAACTGGCCATATCGGCTTTTTAGGCCACGGATCGACGGTTTATTTTAGAAATATCCGGATCAAGGACCTTAGTAAAAAATAACATTCGGCCTCTTATAGTTACTTATTGTTTTATAATAATTAAAATAATGGATCAGAACAAGCAAAAAAATACGACAATCAACTCAAGAAGAGATTTTATAAAAGCAACTGCGATAGCCACTGCCGGCGTAATGATCCTCCCGCGTCATGTACTTGGTGGCAAAGGCTTTCTGGCGCCCAGTGATAAACTCATTGTCGCGGGCGTAGGTGTCGGCGGCAAAGGACAAAGTGACCTGGCCAATATCTATAAAGGCGGCATCTCTGAAATCGCTTATTTATGTGATGTGGATGATAAAAGGGCTGAATACTCAAGGCAACATTTCCCTAAAGCAAAATATTATAAAGATTATAGAGAGCTGCTGGAAAGAGAGCACAAAAATATAGATGGTGTGGTAGTGTCTACACCGGATCATAACCATGCAATGATCGCCATGGCCGCCATGCAGCTGGGCAAACATGTATATGTACAGAAGCCATTAACGCATGACATCTATGAGGCGCGCATGCTGGCGCAAGCGGCAAAACGTTATAAAGTGGTTACACAAATGGGGAACCAGGGCGCATCCGGAGATGGTGTCCGGCGTCTGCAGGACTGGTGTAACGCAGGGCTTGTCGGCAAGGTGCACACCGTCTATTGCTGGACGGACCGTCCCGCCTGGCCACAGGGTATACACTGGCCTACGCAGGTGGCCACGGTGCCCAGAACACTGGACTGGGATCTTTGGCTGGGGAGTGCCGAGCATAAAGATTATATAGACAATCTGGTACCGTTTAACTGGCGTGGCTGGTGGGATTATGGCACAGGAGCGATCGGTGATATGGGCGCCCATTTGGTAGAACCTCCTGTATCTGTACTTGGACTGGATAATCCATTGGACGTTCAGTGCAGTGTAGGTACGCGATATGTGGGGGAATTTAAAAGGGATTATTATCCGGAAAGCTGTCCTCCGTCCAGTCATATAATCATGACCTTCAAACAGACGGATAAAACAGAGGGAGACTTGACGCTTCATTGGATGGATGGAGGGATCAAACCGATGCGGCCGCCGGAACTGGGGCCAAACGAACGCTTTGGAGACAACGGCGTTCTTTTTGAGGGCACAAAGGGAAAAATGATGTGCGGCGTATACGGTGCGGACCCTCAGCTTTTACCATTATCGAGAACCAAAGAAGATCATACTCCACAAAAAGTACCGTTAGTCCCCGGCGGCGTGGATGGCCATTACTGGCAATGGGCTATCGCCGCCAGAGAAGGCTACGGCAAAGTCAAACTGGCTTCAGACTTCTCAATCGCAGGGCCGCTCACAGAGACCTTATTAATCGCCAACCTGTCTATCAGGGGTACGGATATCAGAGTCCCCAAACAAAATGGCAAAGGATATAATTTCCCCGGCAGAGACATAAAAATACTTTGGGATAAAGCAAATATGCGGGTTACAAATTTTGAAGAAATCAATCAATTTGTCAAACGGAAGTATCGCCAGGGCTGGAGCCTGGGTGTTTAGCTTAAGTAAAATAATATGAGTGAGAAAACTAAAAATTTAAAGGTACTTGTAGTTGGCTGTGGCAACATGGGGAAATCTCATGCAAGAGCCTACCACAATTTGGAAGGGTTTGAGATTTGTGGGCTGGTATCCAGAGGCGACAGTAAAATAAAATTAAATGAATCATTGGGCGGCGGTTATGCGTTGTTTGAGCATTATGAACAGGCATTAAACGATACCCGGCCGGACATCGTCTGTATTTCTACTTATCCGGATACGCATGAGAGGTACGCTATCATGGCTTTTGAGGCGGGATGTCATGTTTTTATTGAAAAGCCACTGGCAGACACCCTGGAAGGGGCGGAACGGGTGGCCGCTGCCGCTAAAGAAAAAGGCAAAAAACTGGTAGTAGGCTATATATTGCGTCACCATCCCTCGTGGCAGCAGTTCATTCGCCAGTCTGCTACCCTGGGCAAGCCGCTGGTTATGCGAATGAACCTTAACCAACAAAGCCATGGGGCTAAATGGCAGGTCCATCAAAATCTGATGCAGAGCCTGAGCCCTATTGTAGATTGTGCGGTCCATTATATTGATGTAATGTGCCAGATGACCCTCTCTCGCCCGGTGCAGGTAGCTGCAATAGGTGTACGATTGTCAGACCAGGTGCCGGAATGGAATTATAATTACGGACAACTGCAAATCAAATTCGAGGACGGCTCTGTTGGATGGTATGAAGCCGGTTGGGGTCCTATGGTCAGTGAAACCGCCTTTTTCATAAAAGATGTGTGGGGGCCAAAAGGGTCGGTATCGATCGTTGCAAAAGAGGCAGCCGCACCCGGCAAATCAGATGAGATTGATGCACACACAAAAACAGAAGCCCTAAAGGTACATTATAGTGCCTTGAATGATAAAGGAGATTTTCTAAAACCCGATGACTGGATCAGCCTAAAGGATGAACCCGACCATCAGGAACTCTGTAACAGGGAACAACAATTTTTATTAAAGGCAATCAGAGAAAACATAGACCTGTCGCTGCCAACTGAGGACGCGATAAACAGCCTGAGAATTGCGATGGCTTGTGATCAGTCTGTAAAAACCGGCCAGATCATCACTTTTGACTAGAGACTGACGCTTTTAGCTTATCAATAACTGAGCATACGCTATGGTATGCTCAGTTATGTTTTTGTAACTAAGCATCCACAAAAGGTTTAGTATTAATATATTTGTATATTATACAAAGCTATATTATGCCAAAATCTAAAGTCCGGTTCCCTTCAGTTATAAAGTCATGGCTTTTGTTGAATGTTATTCTTTTGTCTGCCACCGTTGGGCAATGCCAGCCTGGCAGATATATCTTACGGCACTACAATTCCAACAATGGCCTGCCACAAAACTCAATTCTGCATATCCTGTTCGATAAAAATGGTTACTGCTGGCTAACTTCAGAGGCAGGATTGATCAGATTCGATAACAAAGAATTTAAGACCTATGCGACAGATAATATTCCAGGATTAATCGATAACAGATTTCATGGATTGACTATGACTATAAATGGTGACGTTTACGCCTCAAACGTCAATCAGCAGGTTGTTTCTACTGTCCCCATAAACGATCTGTTTGCGCCGGCCCCCGTGTTAATGAAGCACGAAAGCCCCTATTATTTTCCAGCTGCAGGCTATGCCATCACAAACAATATAATAGGTGAATTGTGGGACTCCATAAAAAATGCCAGCTCACTACCATTAATACGCACCCACTACGCTCTTAAAAACGGAGATACCTATCTGGTACACGCCAGCTATATCTTCCAGATTAATGAAAAAAAGAGTTATCTGCTAAAAAAATGGGACTCCCTTCCATTAACCTCTGCTCCTGTAGGTAATTATCTGCTGCAGTTATGGAATGGCAACAAAATAGCATTGTGGCAACATGGAGTTCTATTGCCCCCCGACAAAATATATGGAGATATCCTCAAAGATCCGTCGTATCTCCAAAACATTTCTCAATTATTTTGGAGCCCAAACGGAACTTTTCTTTTTTCAAAAGGGGCCATCTTTAAAATCCTCATTTCAGGCAATAAGGTCCTAACAGAAAAAGTAATAAGCGGCCTTCCTATACAGTCTATCGCCTGCATCTATTTTACGCCTAAAAATAATACCTATTATATCGGCACATCAACAGATGGGCTATTTATTGTCAAATTATCTCCCTTTAGTTATCCAGTCATACCTGAAGCAGCCGGAACCAACAGCTTTTACGCTATTGGCAAAACATCCAGGGACGCCCTGATTGTAAAAAACACATTCATTCCCAAAAATAAACCACCATTTTACCTTCCTCTTGGCAGCGATCAATTCCGGGCCTACGTTGATAAACAGGACAGATTTTATTATCAGAGTGGTTTTAAATTGTTCGCATATAACACAAACAACCACCAGAATAGAACAATCATGGACCTGGACGAGAGCCTGGCCAGTATACTGGTTGGCAATAACCCTAATGAATTACTAGTCTGTACCCGTAAATCACTAACCTGTCTTTCTGAAACAAGAACCATCCTGTGGAAAAGGGACCTACCTATTGAATATAATAAAATAAGTGTCAATAAAATGTTTCACCTTGACAATAACCTCTATATATTATTAACAACAAAAGGAGCAAAATGGTATGACCTGGCCTCCAATAAGATCCTGAGTTCCATTTTAAACACTGTAACCGTAAGATCGTTCTATCGGGACCATGCCGGCCGCCTTTGGTTCGGGACAGATGGAGCCGGGATCTATATGTATCAGAATGCCCATTTATACGCCATCCCATTAAAGCACCTGAACCGCCTTAATACCGTTCATGCTTTCATCGATGACGGAAAGGGTGAATTTTGGCTGCCAACAAACAACAGTCTTTTCAGGGTCAACATAGACAGTCTGGCCAACTATATGTCGAATCAATCCCAAAATCTCTATCTGTACACCTTCGACAACAGTGATGGCTTGAACTCCAATGAATTCAATGGTGCCCAGCCCGCCTATCAGTGGTTAAGCGACAGCACGCTGGCGCTGCCGTCTATGAAAGGAATAGCAACCTTCAACCCTTACAAGCTTCAGATATACTCCCCGGATCAGAAAATTTTCATTGATGAGTTTACTGTGGATTCTGTCAATGTACATCCAAACTCTCTAAAAGAAATCATCCAGCTCGATCCGGATTTCAATTTACTTACTTTAAAAATCGGCAGCCCTTATTATGGCAATACACAGAACCTGCAACTGGAATACAGCATACGCAAGTCCTCCTATGAAGCCCAATGGCAGCCCTTGCCCGGTGACGGCAAGCTGACGATTAATAATCTCCCTTCAGGGGATTATGAAATTCTATTTCGCAAATCAGGCTACACTAAGAATGCCAGTAACACGTACCTCAATATAAGATTCGAGGTATTGCCACACTTTTATAATACCTGGGGATTTTATGTGAGTATTATTATTCTGATAATCGTCATATGCTATTTTATATTCAGATTGAGGCTAAACCGGCTAAAAAAAGAAAAGAACAGAATTGAGAAGATCGTAAATGAGCGCACGCTCGAACTGGAAACCACAGCCCAACAATTACGCTTATCGGAAGGTGCCCTCAGACAAAGTAATGTTCAGAAAGAACAAATCATCACAATGATACTCCACGACCTCAGGTCTCCGCTTCGATTCTTAAAAACCATTACATCGGGCATCATGAACAACTTTCAGGATGAAATGTCGAGAAGTCTTTCCCGAAGCATCGACAAGCTCAATGGGTCCGCATTATCTCTTTGGGAATTCACAGACCGCTTCTTTACCTGGGCAATCACTCAGCAAAAAGACTTCGAAGTCGAGAAAACAACATTCCGCCTACAGGAAGTATTCATTACTATAAGCTCATTTTATAAAGAAATACTCATGCTAAACGGCAACATACTGATCGTTGCTCAGACAGATCTTATCTGCCATACTGATCAGAACATCCTTATGCTGATTTTACGAAATCTCGTTGATAATGCCAATAAAAACACCATGGAAGGAAAGGTCGTATTAGTAGCGTCTGCAGATGCTGACAACATCCATATTACTGTCCGCGATGAGGGTAAAGGTCTCACTGGCCCAGAGATCATGATGTTTAAAAACTCATCCAGAGCCAGTGGCAGGAGCGGCGTCGGAAGCCTGGTGATCCAAAATATGATACATAAAATAGACGCTGCTCTGAAGATTGAAACATCCGCTACAGGCAGCGCATTTACGATCCTGTTAAAAAAGATGCAAAACCATGATCTGTCTCTGCCCATTAATTAATCTCTGATAGTATCAGCTTAGTCAAGGCATCACCCGTAAATCTCAAACGCGCAAACCGCAGGCCAACAGTCAACGTTCTGCAGTCAGGCCTTGATGAAGGAATTGCACATCTTTTTGCCGGGTTCGATATAATCAATCACAATCTGTTTATCTCTGCAGCATTACTCTTTTCAAAGCGTCGGTTTTTAAACGCCTTTCCGATGGAAAAGTTATAAACCACTGACAGATCTACTTCTCTTGACTGAAAATTGCGGCGGAAGTGCATGGCACCCCCACTATAGTGTTGAACGCTCACCGATCTGCCGTAGGTGTGCAATAAGTCAAGAATGCCTAATTTAGCCGTCAATTTGCCGTTAAGCAATTTTTGTTGAAAAGAAAGATCCATTCGCCACCTTGGCCCGTATATAATATTCGCCCAAATATCACTTAACCGGTAACTTCCAAAAAGTTGTATGGTGCTGTTTTCTGACAAATTTAAATCTTGCTTTATCTGGACATTAAAACTGGGTCTAGCCAAATTGAAATTAGCGCCTTTGCTCTTTGCATATCCTATAGTTACAGTGTTTTCAGAGGCCCACCAATGCGTCAGTGATATTGGCACAACTGCACGTAAATCAACATCCCGGGCCTGGCCGATATTCTGATATCTACTACTCATTTCTGCACTGTCTTTGCTGTAAGCAGTTATCTGAGAGATCAAATTATCCGTTGTCGCATAACTTAAGGCAAGGCTGTACTTGTTATGCAGTAATAAGCTATACTCAAACGAACTGGTGTATTGCGGATGCAGCTGCGGATTACCACTCCTTATAGTGTAACTGTCGCTTAAATATTCAAAAGGATTTAGCTCAAAATAGGCGGGCCTTTTAATACGGCGACCATAGGAAAACAGCATATAATTACCAGCTGACCGATTTATCGACCGTCTAAAATAGGCGGTCGGAAAAATATCAAAATAGCCGTTATGATCGCTGCCATCCTGATGCAGGCTATTTAATATCACTCCTTTATAATGAGCGTATTCTCCCCGGATACCAAATTGAAAATCAGTTTTATAGGCCTTACCCTTAAAGTTTATAAATCCTGCAAAAATACGTTCTGCATATTCGTAATCAAAAACTGAAGCAAGATCATCCTGCCATCCCTCATTTTTAAAAAACGTGTTGCGGTTCTTGTTCAGGATGCGCACGTTTGATAGCTTAGCTCCCAGCATCAATTCTTCATTTACATTAAAAATACGCTTATAATCTGCCTGTATAGTAAAAATACCGGATCTTCCGGGATTAGAATACCCCAATATCGTGTCCGCAACTCCATTATAGACACTATGATTTTCGAATCCTGAAAAATCATTACTGGTGGTAAAATCACTTAAAATTTTAAGTCTCGATCCGGCAGAGTCGAATCTGTATATATAGCTTCCGCTAAAATCTGAGAAGTTCTTATGAAAAGAATCTGTAAATTCCCCTGCAGACCTTGTGTCAAAGGGATGTTGAAGATAGTGAATAAACATATCAGAACCTGTAAGCGTACCTCCGCTGCTTATATAATGCATGACGTCAATGCCAACAGACTGGTTCTTACCTATATCATAAAATATACCTGCACTCTGGCTGGCGAGATTTACTTTTCTTATGCTATGGGCAATGGATCTGTATTCGGCTCCCATCTGCTCAATCCATCGTTTGGAATCCACATCAAAATAGGATTTAAAGTACTCATAAGCAACACCAACGTTGACACTTAGTTTATTTTTATGAAAGTTAAGGGTCAGCCCGGGATGATAATCCGGAAACATTCCCAGTCCTCTGGAAAAGTCCATTGACGCAGTTCCTTCTAGTCCTGTTAAACGCTGTTTTTTCAATACAATATTGATCAGTCCGCCGCTGCCTTCGGCATCAAAATTTGCCGGAGGCTGTCTCATGAGTTCTATAGATTTGACATCTGTTGACTTCAGACTATTTAAATAGATGATGAGATCCCGGCCTGTCAAATTTAACTTTCTTCCATTAATCAAAATCCCAGCCGCCTGGCGCCCGTTGAACATAATTTCATTGTCTAATATAACGACCCCAGTGGCGTACTTTATTAAGTCCGCCACTGAACCGCTATTCTCAAGACTGCCACCTGCGATATTTAAAACCGTCCTGTCGAGTTTTCTTTCGATCAACAAAGGCCTCGACTTCACTTTGACCTCATCCAGAATATTTATTGGGATAGCAGTTATATAAATAACCAGAGGTGTTTTCACACCAGTATATTCCGGGACAACTAGAGTACGATCCTTATATCCGGTTTTCTGAAGCCCTAATAATCTAGATCGCGAAGTATCTATGGGGACCGAAAAAAGTCCGTCGGGCGTCGTATAAATGCTCCTGACCAGAGAGACGCCTGCGCTGTCCGGCCCCCTGGCAGTAACCCTGACTGAATCAACGGGATTATCAAGACTATCCAGCACCTTGCCCCTGATCAGCATTTGCGCCAAACATAATTTAGACAGCAAGGTATAAGTCAATATCAGAAACCACCTTTTGAGCCCAAAACAGGACAAACCATTACCAGCCTCCATTCAATTTTAATTAGTGCAGTACAAATGTAACGATTAATTTCCTTTTTGTAATGTTTACTTTACATTTTGTAAAAAATAGCATTCTTGCTACATGGAAGGCCTCTTTCGCTATTGAGCCGTCGGCAACATCCTAAACAATTGATAATCAATCAGATTAATTACTCCAACCGGCAATAACTGTTTCTATTTAAAAATTTCTCTTGGTATTCCCGGTGTCTGGGAGAAAAGAACAGGAGGGGCCTGTATTTGTTTTGGTGTTATCCGGACTACTTTGAGGAAAAGGCCGGAATCATTCGCCGGTTAGCACGGCAATCAAAAAGCCATATCAATTTATTTGTCTTTCACTTTACTGGTAGCCAGCATCCGGTCATAAAGCGCTGGTTACTTACCGATCCCACCGTCGATACAGATCGCCTGCCCGGTCATATAGGCACTTTCATCTGAGGCCAGAAATAATGCAAAACCGGCTACATCTTCCGGCTGGCCATACCTGCGCAGTGAAATGTTTTTCAGAAAGCCCGACGAAATCTCTGCATCTATTAAATGCTGTGTCATTTCCGTCTGAATAAAGCCGGGCGCTATCGCGTTGCATCGCACATTCTTACTACCCAGTTCTTTTGCAACGGACTTGGTAAATCCTATAATGCCCGCTTTAGAAGCAGCATAGCTGCTTTGCCAGGAATTGCCAAATATACCGACTATGGAACTGAGATTAATAATGCTGCCGCTTTTTGCCTTACCCATAAACCGAGCGACCAACTTAGTCATATTGAATACACTGTATAAATTATTGACGATTATTTCGTCCCATAGCTCAGGCGTTGTGCGTGACAAAGTAGTATCCTTTGAAATCCCTGCGTTATTCACACAGATATCGATACGTCCATACTTCTCGAATACCTTGTTGACGAACTGCTCGCATTGCGCATACTTTGACACATCAACACGATAGGCATCCACACAATTGCAATCGCCAGCCAGAGATTTTTTGATTGCTCCTATCTGAGCCTTGGTATAGTCCTTTTTATAGGTGATGATTACCTGCGCTCCGTGCATGGCAAATTTTGTTGCAATTGCATTACCTATTCCGCGTGAGCCGCCTGTGATAATAGCCACCTTATCTTTCAGCAGTGCCATAATTAATGGGATTATTTTTTAGCTTGCTTAATTTTCGTTTCTATTGCGGAGTAAAGATCTTCAAACGACTTCAGATCATAAATCTCATCATCTTCAATTGTTATATCGAATTCCTGTTCTACATCCACTATAATTTCCACAAAGTCTACTGAATCAATATTGAGTTCATCTATAAAACTTTTAGTCGTATCTCTTTCAATATTATCCAGCAACTCGGGATACTCGGTATAATTTGAAACAATCTTCTTTAACTTATCCGTTATTTTCTTATCAAATTTTATTGGATTCTTAATCGTGTTTTTCTTCGCCACACTCCGCTTCGGCGGCTCGGTCACATCTGCGGCCTTAGCTGTCTGTTTGCTAGTGCTGCCCTTCTTTAATGTGTTCGCAGTGGGCTTTTTTGTCGCCTTTGCGGGAGCCGTTGCAATTTTTCCAGCATTTTGAGATATGGAAGAAGACAGATCTTCCCTTGTTTTTAATGATTTCATATAAACCTGTTTTTATCTTGAATGTTAAGTAATTAATGCAGACAATTCATTTATTTTTCCTTAATGGTTATATTACTGACTAGCTTATCTGTAAGTCCAGTGGTGCTGAATCCACCATCATGATATATGTTTTGCATGGTGACGTATCTTGTGTAATCACTGAAAAGCATTGTACAAAAAGCAGCCAGGTTTTCCACCGGCGCATTTCCCAGAGGACTCATATTATCGGCATAGTCCATGAATTGCAAGAAGCCATCGATTCCGGTTCCTGAACTCGTTTTTGTCGGTGACTGGGAAATAGTGTTAATGCGAACTTTTCGCCTGGAGCCGTAATGATAGCCAAAGTTTCTGGCCACTCCTTCTAAAAGCACTTTTGCGTCTGCCATTTCATTATATGCGGGAAAGATCCGCTGTGCGGCAATGTATGATAAAGCAACCACACTTGCCCAATCGTTCAAAATATCTTTCTTATAGGCCACTTGCAATATTTTATGAAAGCTGATTGCAGAGACATCTAAGGTCTTTGTCAAGAAATCATAATTCAGATCAGTATAGGAGTGCTTTTTACGAATATTCAGGCTGTTGGCCACACTATGAAGCATAAAGTCGACCTTTTCTCCTTTAAAATGTTCTGCGCTGTAATCGTACAGCTGTTCAATATCCGTGGTCTTCGTAACATCAGCCCCAAATACAGGCGCGTCAATAAGTTTCGCCAATCGCTTTGTATTACTGAAACGAATGGCTATCGGCAAATTGGAAAGTATAAGCTCAGCACCTTCTTCTTTGCACTTCAATGCGACTTGCCAGGCAATTGACTGCTCATTTAATGCGCCGAATATAATGCCCTTTTTTCCTTTTAAAATATTATTCCCCATATAAAAACTATATTAATGTAACAAGCTGTTCAGGCTATTCACTGTATTTTTTTAAAACAAGGCAAGAGTTGACATCACCAAAACCGAAGCTTATTTTGCATACAACATTGAGATCAACATCCTTTACCAAATGCGGAGGCACCTTTTCGTGCGAAATTAAGGCTGCAATTTCCGGATGTAATTGATCAGCATTAATCGAGGGATGAATAAATCCATGATAAAGCTGGATCACTGCCGCAACTGATTCAATTGAACCAGAAGCACTCAGGCAATGCCCGATCATGGATTTCATAGAATTTATATACGGAAAGTCGTTCCCTTTCCTTTTAAGCGCCCTTACCCAGGCATTGATCTCGGTCACATCCCCAATGGTTGAAGACAAATGCCCCGAAATCAGATCAATCTGGCCAGGTAAAACGCCGCAGCTCTTAAGTCCGTTTTTAATGCAACGTGTCATTCCGTTTACATTGCCTATGGTCATCGTTCCTTTACCGCGTTGCCCGCCTGAGTTGATATGGCCTCCCAGAATCTCTGCGTAGATCCGGGCGCCCCTTTTTTTGGCAGCAGCCAGGCTCTCAACGACCAGTGCACCGGCACCGGAACTGGGGACAAATCCTGCCGCATCTTTATCCATTGGTCTAGACGCTTTTTCAGGCCTGTCATTAAATCCATGAGCGGTCGCAAACATCGAATCAAACGGACCCCATACATACGGGCTGTTACTTTCCGAACTACCTACTAACATCCGCTTGGCCTGCTGACTTCTTATTTTATCATAAGCCATCAATATCGCTTCTGTTCCGGTGTTACAGGCAGAAGCGTTACTGGTCACCTGATTTCCCAATCCCAGTATTTTTGCAATAAATGCACTGACGGCACTATTGATCGCCTGAGGCAACGCTTTGGGATTTCCTTTTCGCGTGTCCTGTCCACTCTCCCTTAACGCAATGCCGTAGTGTGTTGCCTCAATGCCGTTGCTGCCTGTCCCGAAGATGCAGCCACTGTCGTAATCAGGATCCTCACTATCGCCGCAAAATGGCAGCCCGCCATCCTGCCAGGCCTCCGCAGCAGCTATGCATCCATAAGTAATACCTGTGCTAAATACCTCTTCTATGCCGTGTTTATGCAGAAACTTGGTTTTGTCCGCTTCGCTTAATGAAGGAATTCCACCAATCTGGCACCGAAAGGAAAGATCTTTTAATGCAGGAATAAACCTTATTCCAGATTGCCCTTTCATAATAGATGACGTAAATTTTTTCAGCCCGATGCCGTTTGGGCTTACAACCCCCAATCCCGTAATGACTACTCTGTCTTTCATACGAATCAGTATACTTTATGTGGATGATTACTGTAGTAAAACATATTATTTAAGCTAATTAAACTTAGTCCGTACGCCATTTTTTAAAAATAATGCATGAAGCCACATCACCGAATCCGAAAGCTGTTTTTGCGACTATGTTAACCTCTTTTTTTACAGACCGAAGAGGGATCTTCTTTCTGGAAACAAGAGCGGCAATTTGTGGATGGAGCTGCTCCGAGTTAAGTGAAGGATGGATGAACTGCCCCTGCAATTGTAAAGCAGATGCCACCAGCTCTAAAGAAGACGAAGCGGCAAAACAATGACCGGTCATTGACTTTAATGCATTAATATAAGGAAAATCCCTGCCAGACCTGCCTAAGGCCTTAGCCCATGCTTCCACCTCATATACATCCATTATATAGGAAGGCAAATGCCCGGAAATCAGATCTATATCCTGCGGCCTTACCGCTGAACGCTCTAATGCGAACCCAATGACATCCTCCATGCTTTTCCGATTGTTTATAGTCATGGTGCCTCCATTTCGCTGGGCGCCGGAAATAAGGCTTCCACCCAAAACCTCTCCATAAATCCTGGCACCCCTTTTCAATGCAGATTGCAGACTTTCTAAAACCAGGGCACCACCGCCACTTCCGGGAACCAGGCCGTTTGCGGCGACGCTCATCGGACAACTGCCTTTTTCAGGGTCCTGGTTATAGCCTTTTGCAAGTGCATAGAAATTCTCATATAACATCATTCCATCATATCCCCCCCATACGTTGTGATGGCTGCTCTCTGAGGATCCGACCAATACAACTTTCGCTTTACCTTGTTTAATTCTGTTAAAACCTTCAAGAGCCGCTTCCAGGCCGGTAATACAGGAAGATGAATTAGTCGTCAGTTGATTGCCAATGCCGATAATCCCGCCTAAATAGGCACTCACGCCACTATTCATCGCCTGTTGTGCGGTCCTCCCCCCCATCTTTTTAACATTCCCCGCATCCACCAGCCCGATCCCATAATCAATCGCGTCAATACCATTTGTGCAGGTACCAAAGATGCAGCCGCTATCCCAATCAGCCTGCCTGTCTCTGGACGGCAACAATTCCAGTCCGGCATCGAACCAAGCTTCCAATCCAGCCATGCATCCATAAACGATGCCCGTCCCTTTCATCTTGACCAATCCGTAATCTCTTGTAAAACGCTCCACTGCGCCGTCCTGCAATAAAGGCAGCGCACCGATATGACAACGGTAGTTTTGTTGTTTTAATAGCTCATGGTATCTAACACCCGAAACTCCTTTTATCAAGGCAGCCCTGAAATTGGCAATACCAGTACCGATGGGACTGCAGACGCCTAATCCTGTAATGACCACTCTTGTATTTTTACGCATAACTATTTTGAATTAATTACAATACCAGATAGTACACCTTTGCTGACCAGCTTTTTATCCTGATTCTCAATCCTTACGTTACATTTCAGCTTATTGAGCCGAAAAAAGACCTTCTCGGAATACACCGTTATCGTTTCACCCGGCCGTACGATGAACTTATAGTCCATCTTCGTTGAGGTCAGGTAAAACAGATGGTTAAACTTGTAGTCAAAAGAAGCCATATCGGGAAAACTCATCGTTAAAAAATCCTCAGGCAGCTCTATTGGCATTTCACTTAAGACCTCAATTCCATTACCCAAAAGATACATTCCGAATGCCAGGAGCCCGATTTGTGCCGCCGCTTCCTGGACAATAGCCCCAGGCACGACGGGATTTCCGGGAAAATGCCCTTTAAAGAAGAATTCATTTTTTCTGAATTTATAGCTGGCCAAAATATGCCCGGCATCTACCTCCAGAATCTCATCAATAAAGCAATAAGGCTTTTGGCATGGGAAATGCTCAATAATCAATTCCTTAGTTACCCTCATAAATCAGACACTTTTAATTTTCAAATAATTTGCAGTTTCGATTGCGGCCGGCTATTCATTATATTCATAATAGTTGTTATATTTTCTAAGTACCTGATTCATTCTTGCGTAAACATCTTCCTTCAATTCGCTCAGTTTACCTGGCAAGTAATCATCTATGTTGATTTCCTCCAGAAACACGGCTCTGCAAATACCCGGGCGCATTGCAAAGATGTTGCTGAAATGCATCCTGTCCAGACTATCGACAAAAACAACAGGCCTTATATTGATCGACTTTTTGAGTGCCAGCTGGAAGGGCCCGCTATAAAATCTGCTTAAAGGGTTTTCTGATTCATTAAATGTGCCCTCTGGAAAAATAAAGACCGAGAGCTTTTGATCTAACACGCCCTTCAAATCAATAAAACTTTTCGATCTGGAAATTCCGTTGTCCCTATCTACTGTGACTACAAACCTCCTGTAAAAGAAGCCAAACAAAGGGATTGTTGCCATTTCCTGTTTACCGAGCGGCCTGTACGGTTTACGCATACTGGCCAACATTAATAAAATATCTATATAAGAACGGTGATTCGCAATATAAATATAACACGGTGCAAAGTCCTCACTCACCGCTCCTTCATGAATCTGCTCATACTTAATGCAGGTAACAACGAACCAAAACCTTGCAAATGAGTGACACACCTCATAAAATGAATTCGCACCAGCTTGCTTATTTTTTGATAAAACAAAGAACACTGCAAAGGGAAAAAGCAAAAACAGCAATACCATAGCCCACGCTAAAGCGTAAACGCTATAAAGCCACGAAAACAAGTTAAAATGCCGTCCGGTTCGAAGTTTTTCCACTTTAATCATATTATAACAGCCTATTCAGAACCTCCTATTTCTTCTCCTTTAAAATAAATGCGTTATACAAAAGAAATCCCAAAAACACGATCAGGCAAACAGCAGGGAACCAATGCGGATGTTCAACGATAAAAGTCTGATAGCTGTTGGGGTCAATGACCACATATCCGATCATCGCTGTTTTACTCTTATTGACCGCCGGCATCCTTCCCGTTGATGCAATCTTTCCTGAATAACCGTCATTGTTATTAATGATAAGATCCTTTCTGGTTTCTACCGCCCTGAGACGCGCGTGATACAAATGCTGTCTTGAAATGTAGGTATCACTAAACCAACCGTCGTTGCCCGGGTTGACAAGAAAACCCGCGCCTGCCCTGACCGTTCGATAGGACAAATCAGGGATAACAGATTCATTACACAGTAACATACCCGCATTCCCTTGGGGTGTTTTCAAAGGCATATCGCTGTTGCCTTCTTTCACCCTGAATCCAGTACTGTTATAAAAAGGAATCAGCAATCCCATAAAAGGCTTTTCTATCAGACTCAGCGCTAAACGTTTATCATACCTCCCAACGACTCTGCGGTGAGGTACCATACAGTAGATCGAATTGTAAAAGATCCTGTTTTTCCGGTCAAAATCAGTATTCATTCCAACCAGATGCGTGATATTATATCCAGCAGTAATTGAGTCTAAGACACGTAAGAAATCGTCATCAGGTGTGTAATTCCAGGGAATGGCAGATTCTGACCATATCGTTAATGCCGCACCACTGTTACAGACCTGTTTATTCATCTCAAATAATTGCTTTGCCAGATAATCTCCATTGGCCGGATTCCATTTAAATTGCGGATCAATATTCTGTGACAAAATAGCTGCCTTAAAAGGCTTTGGCATGTCCGGAGCCTGGTTAGAAAGGCGATTCTCATAATTATTCAGCAAAATACTCCCCGATAGCAGGCTGAATATGATGACTCCCAGTGGAACGAAGAGCATTTTCCACTGTTTATAATAAACGAAATAGGCCGCTGTATAGCTTAAGAAAACGACCAGAAATGTCAGCAGCAATGGACCGGTAAAGGCCGTTAACTGCACCAGATACAGATTCTGGGCCAAAGGAATATAGGAAACAAACAGACAAAGAGCAAAACCTTTGGCAAAATAGATCATGAATGCATCGACCAGCACCCAAAAAGAAGCGAGATAGATCCCATTGACCAGCCATTCGAGCCGGTATGTCTTTTTCCTTTTCAGAAAAAGAATGATCCACCCTAACACGGCGGCGTATACGGCAAATATAAGCGTAAATACCAGGGTGATACCGACACCTAAAAGGATGCCCTGCCCTGTAAATTTTGTAGCGCCACTTATAATCCAGAAAAAATTCAATACCGCAGTTACAGCGCCTACAAAAGCACCGCGCCAAAACGCCTGAGACGGCCTGGCCACATCCATAAAAGCGTAAAACACCAATGCATATACAATCCAGTTAATGGGTGTATCCGTCATTTGAATGGACATAGTAATCGGAATAGCACTAATCAGTAATACCCAGTATTTCTTATTTAGTTTGAGGCGCATTATCCTGTATCAATTAAAGCAATAATTAAAAATACCGTTTGTCAGCCGCTCACTTCAGCGCACACGGGGATAACAAAAGCTGAATAGTCATACCGACCTGGTGTATGCAGGGAAAACTGACTCCAGTGTAGTATGTTTTATTATATAAATAGGATGTTCGCATGTTTCGGCGAACACCCTATTATATTCATAACATAAATAGTCATCTATTTTTTAACGAACATGACTGATTTTGCAGTTCCGTCAGCAGAAGCAACCTGCAAGGCGTATACACCTGATGCAAGATGGCTGATGCTTACCTGGCCTGTGGAGCTGATAACACCTTTTGCCACGTTTATTCCATTAATGCTGACGATACGGTAAGCACTACCGGCTTCAGCACCTTTTACGGTCAAAAATGCAGATGCAGCCGGGTTAGGGTAAACAGATAATGCAGCAGTCTTATCATTCAAAGACACAACAACGCTGTTTGAATAATGAATCGCGCCGTTATTGTCAGTTTGTTCAATTCTATAGACTGCCTTAGAAATCGGAGTAGCATCGGTAAATTTATACTTCAATGGTAAAGTACTGTATCCACCGTTCGCTTTGCTGGCTACCGTGCCCACATTCGTGAAATTATTGGTTCCGTTAATGCTTCTCTGAACAGTAAACTCTTTGGTATTAATTTCTGTTTCTGTTCCCCAGTTCAATACTACTTTTCCACTCACAACGGAAGCCTGTAACCCCGCAGCACTCCATTTAACCGGCAACCCGATATTGGTTAAAATATCCGGCCCTGTGGCCATAACCGGCATACCGTGATCGAAGTGGTTACCGCCGTTAACGGCACTCGCATCGGGAGCACCCTCTGACGCACGCGTCTTGATCTCATTTTGATTTCCCTCGTATGTATTGAAATTGATGGTAACATCAGCCGCACCTCTGCCAGTCGCATTTTGTCCATCCCAATGCCCTTCTGTAGTAAACAATCTAAATGAATAGACAGAATCCGGAAGAACAGTGCTACCGGGCATAATGGCAAACTTAAGAGCACCCTTCATATAATTATAGTCACCAGAGACAAAGCCCGGAACCTGTGTACCGTCAAGTACGATACCCGTACCAGAGCTTGTAACAGCCTTCCCTCCAAAATCGATGGTGTGAGAAGCAGTCGTTGCAGTAGGGCCAGCATAGGCACCAAGACCAGAATAATCTGTTAACCCACTAGGTGTGTAATCTCCTTCAGTCAATGAACTAAATTCCCTGGCCAGCACCCAGTCTTTGCCAAGTGAATCTGTATTGATTGTGACCCACTGCATTGCGTAATTGGGGCTTTGCGCAGCAGTAGTACCAGAAGCGCCTGCTACATACGGTAAATTATTGGCATTGCCACGCGCATATTGCAAAACGATTGTTCCCTTCCCTTCTGTCTTAAAAAAGGTCCACATACCGAGCGCCATTTCGAGATCCACCGGTTTGCGATCATTTTTCACATAGGAGCCATTTGTTTTCAATACGCTCTGGGACGCGTCATCTTTCCAGACATAATCCCCCATGCCAAAGGTCCCGGCCTTCGCCAGGGTTATTGCAAAAACTGCAATTAAAAAAGTAAAGATCTTTTTCATAAAATGATATTATAGATTAAAAAAAGAAAACCATTACATAATACAGTCTAAACTACAGGTATGTAGGAAAAATACCACAGTTGCACTTTCTATCATTTTGGCCAGTTCGGCATACTGTGTATTTACTTTCAACCTTTTAGCAAAATTAGACTAGGTCTATAACACCATTTGTAGCTTAACAGCTACAAAATCAAAAATAATTGACTTATCTGTTTAGATTAGGTTCAGTTCCCTTCAACGCACGGGTATCTATCTTTCCGGACAAACCCGTTTTTAACACTGCTGATTCACTTAAAAGCTTTCATTCCAAGATTATGGTTTTGTATTCATGAAGCCTGAATAAACAAAAGGGCCCGCAAAGAAATACAGGGCCTTAAACCACTTATCCAAAGCCATTTTGAATGCAAAACCCGTTGTTAGTCAAGTAACAAAGAACATATTAAAGCTAACGGGAAGTTGACAATTCCGTTACAATGGATTAACATACCTGATGCAACTTTAAGGTATAAACAATAAGTTTTTATATGAATAAAAGAAAATTAGATGTTGTTGTTATCTCTGATGTTCATATGGGAACATACGGCTGCCACGCCGAAGAACTGCTTCAGTACCTGCGGAGTATAGAACCCAAGTTACTTATACTGAACGGCGATATTATTGACGGCTGGCAATTCACCAAAAGATATTTCCCTAAAAGTCATTTCGCCCTAATTAAGGAAATAATGAACTTTCTATACAAAGGAGTACAGGTCGTATACATAACTGGAAATCATGACGAAGTGCTCCGTAAATACTCTGATGCGCATATCGGCCATCTCACGCTGGCCGATAAGTATATTCTGGAAATTGACGGAAAGAAAATATGGATATTCCATGGCGATGTATTTGACAACACCACCAAAGGCAGCGCCAAGGTTCTCGCTAAATTCGGAGGCAAGGGGTATGACCTATTGATTCTGCTGAACCGTGCTATCAATTACTGTCTAAAAAAGATGGGACGGGAAAAAGTCTCTTTTTCAAAGAAAGTAAAGAACGGGGTGAAAACTGCAGTCAAGTTCATCAATAAGTTTGAGCAAACCATTGGGGCACTTGCGATAGAAAATGGATTTGATTATGTCATTTGCGGTCATATACACCAGCCCTGCAAGAAGCAGATCGTTACAGCCGAAGGATCAGTCACCTACCTTAACAGCGGAGATTGGGTAGAAAATCTGACCTCGCTGGAATACAACACTGGAAAATGGAAGATCTTCCAGTATGACAAATCCGACTTTCAAGATGTCGACATTGACAAGCTCATAGCCACCGACTTAAATATATTTCCGGAAAAGATCGATTACGTCCAAAATTATAAACTATGAAAATATTCTATGCAGTTCAGGCGACAGGCAATGGCCATATCAGCAGGGCGATGGAGCTTATGCCCATTTTAAAGCAATATGGTGAGGTTGACGTATTTTTAAGTGGCAGCAACAGCACGCTAAAGGCAGATTTGCCTGTCAAATATCGCAGCAATGGCCTGAGCCTTCATTATACATGCAATGGCAAACTGAATCATTCGAAAACAATCAGACGCTGTACAATATTCAAAGCGATAAAAGAAGCAAAATCTCTGCCCATTAAAAACTATGACCTCGTATTAAACGATTTTGAAGCGATCACATCCCTGGCCTGTAAAAGGCAAAATGTGCCAATGATCCATTTCGGGCACCAGGCCAGTTTTGCCTCTGACAAAACGCCCAGGCCAGCGAGCAAGAGTATACTCGGAGAATGGATCCTCAGAAACTACGCAAGCAGCTCAATTAACCTGGGCCTCCATTTTAAGCGATATGATACATTTATCCAGCCACCTGTGATACAGTCCGCTATATGGAACGCAGATCCTAAAAATCTGCCCCATATCACGGTATACCTACCGTCCTTTTGTGACAAAGAACTGCTTCAGCTCTTTACACCTATCAAAGACATACAATTTGAGATATTCTCCCGCCACTGCAAAGAAGAAATGCGGTTTCAGCATATAAGGCTGTTACCAGTTGAAAGAAGCACATTTCAACAAAGTTTAATTAATTGTACCGGAATTATTACCGGCGCCGGGTTCGAAACGCCCGCCGAGGCGCTTTACCTCAAAAAGAAGATACTGGCCGTACCTATCGGCGGCCAATACGAACAAATTTGTAACGGCGCCGCCTTGAGCAGAATGGGCATAAAAGTCCTTGACTCTATTGTAAAGCAGAATTTTAAAAGAGATATTGAAACTTGGCTTCAGGCAAATGGACCTTATCCGCAACTTAACTGGCAATCCTCCAAACAAACAATAGAATTCTTATTCGAGCTATGGGAAAAGAAACCTAAGCCTGTACCAGTTATATCCAATACGCCAGCTGTCTCACTGCAATGACACGCCTGCAAAGCAGTAAAAAAACAAAAGTTTAAGCCAGACTTATTGTCTATTAATTATTTTTTCTATCTTTACTAACATTTGATAGTATTAGTAATTAAATAACGCATAGACAATATGATACGAGCGACTCAACTATCTCCTGAACATCATATATTCCGGGATACACTCAGGGATTTCATAAAGAAAGAAATAATTCCTCATATAGATCAGTGGGAAAAAGAGCAAAAAATTGACCGCAGCATCTGGAAGAAAATGGGAGATATGGGTTTTATGGGCATTAATTTCCCTGAAACATACGGAGGACTGGATCTGGACTTTTATTACTCCATGATTCTCTGTGAGGAATTGTCCCATTGCTTCTCCGGCGGGTTCACCATTTCAGCCCTGGTTATTCAGTATATGTCTGCTCCTTACCTGCTAAAATTTGGTTCAGAAGATTTAAAACAGCGTTATCTAACACCTGTCATTATGGGCGATATGGTCAGCGCAGTTGCTATCACGGAACCCGGTGCCGGTTCTGATGTCAAAAACATCCGCACCACAGCTGTCCGTGAAGCGGAGTACTATATTGTTAATGGATCAAAAACTTTTATTACCAACGGCTACTATGGCGACTTTTTTATCACCGCAGTAAAAACTGATCCGGCCAAAGGCACCAAAGGAATCAGCCTGATGCTGATTGACCGGACAGCAGAAGGCGTAAGTGCTCATAAAATCGACAAAATGGGCTGGCACGCTTCAGATACAGCAGAACTAAGATTTGACAATGTCAAAGTGCCTGTATCCAATTTACTTGGTGAAGAGGGCGCAGGATTCGGCTACCTTATGGACGGGTTGCAACTGGAAAGGCTTACGGCCGCCATTCAAAGCATAGCGACGGCCGAATTTACACTCCAATACACGATGCAATATATTAATGCACGGGAAGCATTTGGCCGGAAATTACAGGAATTCCAGGTGATTCGTCACCGCATCGCACAAATGACAGCCGACATCAAAACGACCAAGGCCTTTGTCAATTATTGCTGTGACCTGCAAAATGATGGCGTGTATGCAGTAGAAGACTGTTCTATAGCCAAGCTTCAGGCCAATGAACTCGCCATCAGCATTGTCCACCAATGTTTACAGTTATTCGGAGGATATGGCTTTACAGAAGATTACAAAATCGCCCGTCTATACAGGGACGTCCGGGCAGGCACAATAATCGGCGGGACTTCGGAGATCATGTTGGAAATTATCGCTAAAATGGAAATTGACGGCGTTAGCTACAAACAGCAATAACCGACTCTATTATAAAATTGAATTCTAAAAGCAGCCAGGTACATGGATAGTATTAATTCTCAAAAAAACAATCTTTTTAGTCTGACGTTCGATGAAAATCGCATCGTCAACATCTGCGCTCATAAGGCAATTACTAAATATGCATCCGCGCCGCTAATCATATTAGAAGAATTCGCAGCCACAGTTATCGCTTTATTAGAGCCGTCCAGAAAAATCGCAGGCATTATCTATCAATGCCCATTTCCATGGACGGCGGATTTCTATCAATCTCTGTTTAAAGCAGCAAGGGAAAAAGGATTTGAATCAAGGCTGCAGACATTGCTAGACTGGTCCATTGCTATTCACCAAGCCAAAATACCCATAGTGGCCGTCGTCGACCAGCCCATAAATTCCATCCAGATAGCCCCTTTGTTGTGGGGTCATTATATTATCGGAACAGAAAATACTGTGTTGCACATTCAAGATTGTTCATTTGGCATCTTTCCGGGGCTGGGAATAACCGTTTATGGATCGCGCAGGCTCACGGTTAATGATATTGCATCCTTATTAATCAAAGGAGTCCCTTTTGACAGCGAAAAAGCCTTAACCACTGGTTTGATTAACCAGGTCGCTACAGACATGAAAGAGGCCCTGATAAGGGCTGCAGACTGGATTCTATCGCATCCCCAAAATAACGATAGTAAGACAGAACCAGAAGAAGCAAAGCAGGCAACCCTGGAAGAGCTAGACAGCTTTAAAAAGAAAGCGAATTCTATGTTTCCAGGCATCTCTTGCTGTCTGGAGCTGCTGGATGCCAGTAAAAATTTATCCCTGGAAAAAGCCCTGCAACTGGAAGCGCAAAACTATACAGCGGTGCTCAAAAATCCGTTAGCACTGGCTATTATGCGCACCATGTATTACGGTGTCAAAACAGCGCAGCAACCTCAGGGGACAGATACATCAAACCCTATTCAAAAAGTCGGGGTCATTGGCGCAGGAATGATGGGCTCCGGCATTGCTTATGAAGTTGCTAAGGCAGGCATCAGCGTCTACCTGAAAGACACCAGCCTGGAGCTTGCCCAAAAAGGCAGGCAATACACAGAAAAATGCTGTAACAAGCTCATCTCGCTTGGCAAAATGACGGACAGTAAAAAACAAACCATGCTGTCACTGATACGAGCGACAGATAACGTCAGAGACCTTCACAATGCAGATATTATAATAGAGGCAGTTTTTGAACAGGAGCAACTTAAGGCCGAGGTCATCAAAGAAAGTGAGCCGTTCATGAAACCTAGCGGCATCTTTGCCTCCAATACGACCTCACTTCCCATTTCCGGCTTGAGCGCCAATAGTATTCATCCTGAAAATTTCATAGGCATGCACTTCTTTTCCCCGGTTGACAGAATGGCGCTTGTGGAAATTATTGTAGGCCGGCAAACAAGTAATGCGACTTTAACCCGTGCTAAAACGCTAGCGCTGCAATTAAAAAAAATTCCAATAGTAGTACATGACAGCCCTGCGTTTTTCACCTCTCGCATCTTTTTCAATTACCTGCTTGAAGCCGTTACAATGATACTCGAAGGTATCCCCGCGGCTCAAATAGAAAAAGAAGCAATAAACGCCGGCTTCGCTATTGGGCCACTGGCGGTTCTTGATGAGATATCTCTTCCCCTAATGCTACACGTATATGATCAATTACCTCAGTTGTCAGAGAGCCAGCATCGTTGCTATAACTACTTAAAAAAACTCATCGAACAAAATAGAGCGGGACGGAAATCAGGCAAAGGATTCTATGACTATGACCGGGATACCGGCAAAAAGCAGATTCTGGAAGATGAATCTTTGGTGATTACCACTGGCCCAATTAACACAGTACTAATTAGAAAAAGGCTTTTACATGTCATGGCCCTGGATAGTTACAGATGCCTGGATGAAGGCGTTTTAGATCAACCCATTGACGGTGACATCGGCTCCGTTATGGGTGTCGGTTATCCAGCCCACACCGGCGGAGCAATCGCACATATTGACCATGTAGGCATACAGGAGTTTGTGCAGGATTGCCTGACCTTTAGGGATTATGGCCAGCAGTGGCAATTACCAGCCTCTCTACTGGTACTGGCCGAAAAAGAGTATACCTTTTATAAAGACTTCAAATCCAACTGGCCGGCCTCATAGCACACCGTAATGGCTTTAATAATGCAGTAGCACTGATAGAGATAATAAAGTCAGTGCTACTGCAATACCCCTTACGGCAATCAGGGTTTCATCATTAAATCTACAATGTAATTTACATCCATGTTTATGAACGTTTCATAACTGAGTGTAGAGGCCAGGATCTGCTGCTGTTGTTTGGCAGGGAATATCCTGGCCAGATTAATCTTATATTTTTCGATTAATTGCGGAATGCCTTCCTCTCTGCGTCTTGGATGTCCGATTGGATATTCAACGATGACTTCCTCAAGGGTGCTTCCATCCTTAAACCGAACTGTCAACGCATTGGAAATAGCTCTTTTTTCCGGGTCATGATAATCTCTGGTAAACTGCGGATCTTCCTGCGTACGCATTTTTGCCCTAAGTCCATCTATACGCGGATCGCTTGCCACCTCCTGCTCATAATCTTCGGCTGTGAGCCTGCCAAAAATTAACGGTACGGCGATCATATATTGAATACAGTGATCCCGGTCGGCCGGATTATTCAATGGCCCCTGCTTATCAATAATCCTGATGGCAGCTTCATGCGTCCTGATCTTGATATCCTCTATATCTTCAATCGATTTACCTGCCTCTTTTAGCTTTTGATGAAGGATCATGGCAGCCTCCGCCGCTGTCTGCGCATGAAACTCCGCAGGAAACGAAATTTTAAAAAGAATATTCTCCATTACATAACTCCCGTAAGCTCTTTGAAATTTAAATGATTGCCCTTTAAAGGATACATCATAAAATCCCCATATTGGTGCCGTCAGTACAGAAGGATAGCCCATTTCGCCGGTTTTAGCCATCAGGGCCAAACGGACGGCACGTGCTGTAGCATCCCCCGCAGCCCAGGACTTACGGCTTCCGGTATTGGGAGCATGGCGATAGGTTCGCAGCGACTGGCCATCAACAAAAGCCAGGGAGATCGCATTGATCAATTCTGCTCTGCTCAGGCCTAAAAGTTTCCCCACAACCGCTGTAGAGGCTACTTTGACTAGCAAGACGTGATCTAGTCCCACTTTATTGAAGGAGTTCTCCAAAGCAATCACACCCTGGATTTCATGCGCCATAATCATGGCTTCTAATATTATTTTCGCTTTTAAAGGAGCTTTACCTTCGGCTATATTAGACCTGCTTATCCAATCTGCAACGGCAAGAATGCCCCCCAGATTATCGGATGGATGTCCCCATTCTGCTGCCAGCCAGGTATCATTAAAATCCAGCCATCTAATTATCGCACCTATATTAAAGGCAGCCTGGACCGGATCGAGCTGATAATTAGTGCCAGGCACTTTCGCGCCGTTAGGCACTACCGTACCGGCAACAACGGGGCCTAATAATTTAGTACAGGCTGGATAAGTCAGCGCTTCAAAGCCACAACCCAGGGTATCTATAAAACAATAAAAAGCAGTTTCAAATGCTTTTTCACTATCTATTTTATAGTTCAGAACATAGTCTGCAATATCCACCAGCACCTGATCAGCTGATGGTCTTTCATTAGAAATTGAGGCACTCATAATTTGAATTAATAATTATTATTGACGATTTTCAATGGGAACAAATGGCCTGTTTTCAGGCCCTGTATAATTGGCACCGGGCCGGATAATCTTGCCATCCAGGCGCTGCTCGAATACATGAGCCGCCCAGCCGGTGATTCTCGAGATGACAAACAGTGGCGTAAACATATCGGTCGGAATCCCCATTATATGGTAAGCAACTGCTGAGAACCAGTCCAGATTAGGAAACATCTTCTTTTCCGCCCACATTACCTTTTCAATTCTTTCTGCTATGGAGAATAAATTCATGTCTCCGGCCTGTTCAGACAATTGTTTTGCCACATCTTTGATTACCTTATTTCTGGGGTCCTCAATTGTGTAAACAGGATGCCCGAAACCAATGATAACCTCTTTACTTTCCAGCCTTTTTCTAATATCTGTTTCCGCCTCATCAGCATTCTGATAGCGTGACTGGATTTCAAAAGCCACTTCATTGGCTCCCCCATGCTTAGGGCCTCTTAGCGCTCCGATAGCACCTGTAATACAGGAATAGATGTCAGAGCCCGTACCCGCAATCACCCTGGATGTAAATGTTGATGCATTGAACTCATGTTCCGCATACAGGTTGAGCGAGATTTGCATCGCCTTTACCCAAGAGGTCTTGACAGACTTGCCATGCAGCAAATGTAAAAAATGCCCTCCTAAAGTTTCTTCATCCGTTTCTACGTTTACCTCTCTGCCCTCTCTTGTATAATGATACCAATAAAGCAAAGCCGAGCCCAGGGAAGACATAAGGCGGTCTGCGATCAGCCGGGCGCCAGAAAGCGGATGCCCTTCTTTTTCAGGTTGAATACTACCCATAACAGAAACATAACTGCGCAGCACATCCATGGGGTGTGTGCTCAACGGCAACATCTTTAAAACACTCTTTGCTGTTGCAGGAAGCCCTCTGGAGGCAATTAATGAAGAACTATAAGAACTTAACTGAGCCCTTGTCGGAAGACTTCCATATATCAGTAAATACGCAACTTCCTCGAAACTGGCCTGATTAGCAAGCTCTAATATATCATAGCCTCTATAGTGCAGGTCATTTCCACTTTTGCCGACGGTGCACAAAGCTGTATTGCCTGCAGTAACCCCCGAAAGGGCAACACTTTTTTTAGGCTTAAAGGCTATAGGTGCTGATTCGCTCATGGGGTCATTTTTTAGATTTATTAAAAAGTTGATCTAATTTGGCTTCATAATCATAATAGTCAATACTCTTATATAACTCATCCCTGGTCTGCATGCTGCCAATCACCGCCTTCTGGGAACCATCCCGGCGTATATGCTCGTATACATTTTGCGCTGCTTTGTTGGCAGCTCTGAAAGCAGATAAAGGATATAGTACAATAGAAACCTTTGAGTCCCTTAACTCTTCCACCGTATAGAGCGGTGTCTGTCCAAATTCTGTAATATTAGCCAAAATCGGCAAACCGGTAGCCTCGCTGAAATATATATATTGATCAAGGGTCTTAACGGCTTCTGCAAATATAAAATCAGCCCCGGCATCCTTATAAGCAACTGCCCGGGTCAGTGCCTTATCAAGCCCTTCTGAGGCGAGGGCATCTGTACGGGCGCCGATAACGAAGCCTTCATCAGTTCTGGCGTCCACGGCGGCTTTAATCCGGTCAACCATTTCGTCCGTAGAGACCAGCTCTTTTCCAGGCCGATGGCCGCATCTTTTTGCACCCACCTGATCTTCCATATGAATGGCCGCTACCCCGACCTTAATCAAAGACTTGATCGTGCGTGCCACGTTGAAAGCAGAAGCGCCAAAGCCTGTATCTATATCGACCATTAAAGGCAAATTACAAACACTGGTAATCCGGTCCGCATCGATCAGCACGTCCTGGAGGTTGGTAATCCCCAGATCAGGGATCCCTAAAGAACCAGCAGCCACACCGCCTCCTGACAAATAAATCGCCTCAAAGCCCGCATGCTGGGCCAATAATGCATGATTGGCGTTAATAGCCCCTACCACCTGGAGCGGTTGCTCCTTTTCAATAGCCTTCCTAAAAACCCATCCCTGAGACTGCGCCATATTTTCAATCAAAATTTTAATTTTAAAAAATAAAATCGCTGACGGTTACACACAAAAATACTAACAAATGTACGCATAATCTATCAACAATTCTTTTAAGGAAAATACAATTTGACCAGATGAGCTGATACCAATGGCAAAAATGTAATAATATGACAGTATTTCTGTTTCAGCCGACCTGCTCTAATTAAATTCAGCTTTACGTTTGGCTAGAAAAGCCGTCACCCCTTCTTTTTTATCTGCACCGTCAAATAAACGGCCAAAGGCATCAATCTCTTTTTGAAACCCTTCCTGAGTCCCGGCGCTGTTTATGGCCGAAATGGCCTCAGCAATCGCCATAGGAGAATTCTTTGCTATCAAATCTGCCACTGCGGTTGTTTTGGCCATTAACTCGGTCTGAGAAAATACATCATTGACCAGGCCGATTTGTCTGGCTTTTTCAGCAGAGATCATTTTAGCGGTAAAAATCATTTCATTTGCCATCGCTCTGCCGACGAGCCTGGGCAACCGTTGGGTTCCTCCATATCCAGGAATGAGTCCAAGGGTTGTCTCCGGGAGCCCTAATCTGGCATTTTCTGCAGCATACCGGATATGACAGGCCATGGCCAGTTCTAAGCCCCCTCCTAAGGCAAAGCCATTAATAGCAGCAATCACCGGCTTACGCAGATTTTCAATTTTATCAAAAACGTTTTGACGACCCGCAAGCGCCATCTCCCTCCCCTGCTCAGCCCCGTAGTCAGCAAATTCCTTGATATCGGCACCGGCAACAAAGGCCTTTTGCCCGGCACCTGTCAGAATAAGACAACGAACTGCAGGATTTTGCTGCGCCTTATCCAGCGCGTCACTGATCTGCAGCAGAGTTGCTTTATTTAATGCATTGAGGCTATCGGGGCGGTTGATGGTAATAATCTGCACCTTTTCCCTTTCCGTTATCAAAATGTTCATATTTTCCATTTCATTAATATTAATATTGAAACAATAACTGATTCGCTAACCAAGATACAACATTTGCAAATAGCTGCACGGCTGTGGGCGATCCGCCTAAGTATATATTATTCTAAATACAAAAGAATCGCCTTATATTTGTTAAACGCTTTAAGAAACACATCAACACTAACGAACAATTCCCAAAATTGAAACGAATGAAAGTACTGTATTTATCAGTTTTCCTCTTTATATCATCTTCAGTTTTGAGCCAGACCAGACACGAGCTGTACATAGATTCTGTTTGTGCCACACTCAGTGACTATATAAACGCCAATATAGAGAATTTTGACTCGGCAAAGTTCGTCGCTTATGCAAAGCAAATCGCATATAATTACGAAGGTGCCACCGACTCGCTGACAGATGAACAAAGGCGTTTAATTCCCGCAGAAATTATGTTCCGGCTCGTTCACCATAATAACTTTATGATGGAAAAGATGATGGCAAAAATTTCAGAAAACGAATATTTTACACATTTTTCCGCTCAACCACCTTCCTCGATCACCCGGGAAGAATGCGCATCATTTTGGAACATTCACCAATTCACATATCACAACGCGGATTCAACGCTGGTCCATCTCACATTAAACAATAATTATTGGATAGACCGTATGGAAGATGGAACATACTCCAAACTGACCTTAGACAAATTCAATGATCAGACTTTTAATATTTGTTTCGTAGGAAGTAACAATCCCCTAAAAGCACTATATAGCATCCCCGGGGACATCTATTGTTATCAGCTCCTTGAAAAAACGGATCATTCTTTTAAACTGTCCACCCATATTGAAGGCCTATCCAGTTACGAAGTTTTTGAGCTTAACTATTAAGCACTTTTCACTTCATTCATGCAGCCATGCAAAAGAAAATTATATTTTTCAAAAGAGATATAAATAAATATCTTCACTTAATAATTTTAATTGACAACAGCCTGTTACAGCTACCTAAGGAAGAAAAACAAGTTCCTTTAGCCCTGATCAAGGCAAAATCACTTATTGAAAACCTCTCTGGCAAACCGGCTATCGGCGCACAAGAATAATTCAGGAATATTTAAGAAAAAAAGAACCATGCATAGATATACAATACTATTCAGCCTCTTGCTTTCCCTGTTGTCATGGCATATTTCTGCACAAACCCGTCCGACACACTCCGGACAATACGCTGTTGACCTGTGTATTTATGGTCCCACTTCTGCAGGAATTATGGCAGCATATGCCGCCAAACGATGCGGCTTGTCGGTACTGGTTGTCGGGCCAGACAAAATGATTGGCGGTATGACTACCGGCGGCTTAGGTCAAACCGACATTGGCCACAAAGAAGCAATTACTGGTCTTGCCCATCAATTTTACCAAAAAGTTGGTCAGTACTATGGGGAAAAGGAAAGCTGGAAATTTGCGCCAAGCATTGCCTTAAAGGTATATCGTGATTACATACACGCTGAAGACATCCACATTTTATTGAATACGCAACTCAAAAAGGCCAGAATGAAAGGCACCCGCATTCACGCTCTGGTTCTGAAACAAACAGAGGGCGTACATAAAAAGACTATTCATATAAAAGCAAAAGTCTTTATGGATTGTACTTATGAAGGCGATCTTTTGGCAAAAGCCGGAGTCTCTTATACGGTGGGACGAGAAGCCAACAGTCAGTATCATGAAACACTTAACGGTTTTCAGCTAGCTGCGTACCACCAGCAGTCCGGCTATCATCAATTTCCGGACAATATAAGCCCCTATAAAACACCAGATGACCCCTCCAGCGGATTGGTACCAGGCGTTAGCAACGCAGCTGCTCAGCCAACAGGAGCGGGAGATAATCAGGTGCAAGCTTATAATTTCCGCATATGCCTTACGGATAGCGCAGAAAACCGGATTCCTATTACCAGGCCCAAAAACTATGACTCCAATCAGTATATCTTACTGGCCAGGCTCATAAAAGCTCAGCCTGATATGCAAAAAATAAATGATTATTTCATCTGGAGCCTCATGCCCGGCCATAAAACTGATATTAACAACAGAGGAGGCTTTTCCACAGACATGATCGGCTTCAACTACAACTGGCCCGAGGCCACTTATAAGCAAAGAGCGAAAATGTTTAAAAAAGCCGTGAGCTATACCAAAGGGTTATTATATTTTATGCAGTCGGATATGAGGGTACCAGACTCCCTGAAGGCCTTCATCAAAAACTGGGGATACCCGAAAGACGAATACGTCCAGTTTGACCACTTCACCCCCCAACTGTATGTTCGCGAAGGAAGACGGATGATTGGAGCATATGTAATGACTGAACACAACTGCCGTGGACAGGAGGTAGTGGAAGATGGAGTCGGGCTGGCTTCCTATGGTATGGACAGCCATAATACGGAACGTATTATTGTAAATGGAATGGTCAAAAATGAGGGGAATGTAGAAGTGCCGGTAGCAGGTCCCTTTCCGATTGCTTACCGGGCAATCGTTCCGAAAAGTAATGAATGTACCAATTTAATCGTACCGGTTTGCCTTTCAGCTTCTCATATTGCTTACGGATCCATTCGCATGGAACCCGTATTTATGGTGTTAGGCCAGTCCGCCGCCATGGCAGCCAGCATGGCTATAAAGGGCAATACCACAGTTCAACAAATAGATGTACAGCAATTGCAAAAATGGCTCAGAAATGACCCATATCTGGATTCCAAAAGCAGGGGGAATATTCAATAAAAACGGCTCCAACGAGCCTTGTCTTTTTTGACACCCTCCTATTTCATTTTATAAGTATAACGGTAAACCGGACAGCTATTTATTGTTTCATCATCTGGATCTTCACACAATAAAAAGGTCACTGAATTATCTGACTGGCTATATAAAGACAGGCCTTCCAACTTCTTAGTATCGGAAAGCTGCTCAATGGGACCGAATTTCCATGTATGTAAATCTAAATAACTAATAAACGACCCTTTATTATCCCCATCTTCATAATTGCTTGCCTTGGCCTCACCGGTGGCGAGAAAAAATAACCGATTTCCTAATACCTGAGCATCAGAGAAGCCGCTAGGGCATCCTCCAATTGGCGGCAAGGTAATATGCCTGGCCTGTATGGTCTCTGGCAGATACCGAAGCATGCTATTGCCCCGAAATGTAAAAACAATATTCTGATGCATATTTCCATTCCCTCGATTCAGAAAATACCAAACCCCATCTGCATAGCTTATGCCTTCAATGTTGAAGTTACGGGTGTCGATATTCCCGATTTTTTGCATCTGATCATATAGGGCGTCCAGCGCAACTTTTTCCACCTTTTGGCGCGCCTTATTATATATAAAAGCCTTACATCTTTCAGGGCCCGAACCAGAACCTACAAGGACAATAACTGAGTCCAGATCGTAAAGCGTCTCAAAATCAGCCTTATACTTTTTTTCTACTCTTTCCTCTATTTGTGAGCTGTCTATCTGAATCTTATACAACCGGGATTCATGAAAGTCATAATGATAAAGATAGGGGCTGTTGTCCGCAACAATATATACTTCATTGTGACGATAACAGATACCGGAAGCGGCTGAAATACCGGCAATTTTAAAAAAAAGCAATAAGGCAGAGAATACAGGCATCCGTGGTCATTTTAAAATATGTGTTAGCTGACAGTTTCAATTAACATGCCGGAAAAATGTACAAAAGCGATTTGCCCTATTCCCAACCAGAGCGATTTTATCCTTACATCTCCAGGAATTACTCGTATACTTTTGTCAGTTATTTAATTTTCAGACGCAAGGAATTTCACTTTCATATATCCAGATCTCCAAAATACCCGCCGACAGCTATATATTGTGCCTTCAGATCAAGATAACTATTGTAAAAATCATAACGCTGGATTCTTTGCATATTCGTCCCAGACTGTTTCTATGCTACTGCCGAGCTTCTGGACCCAAAAATCACGATAATTAACTCCTTCTATTAATGCATCATTCAGTTCCCGGACAAAATCCTTTCGCTTGTGTTTTTCAATCCATTTCAGGTACCGGCCAGTGATTCCATAACTTCCATCATAATTCTGGTCTGACGCATAATCTGGTAAAGACCATCTGTCCGGGTCATCTATGCCAAAACGATCGCGTACGTAATCAGCAATTCCCTCTGTAAGCCACCCCGGCACGCTACCCTGATAGGCAGCCTGAATCTTGTGCATAATTTCATGTACCGCCACGTCCCCATCATTTGGATTACCTTCCATATATTTATAACTAAAAACAACCACGTCCCCAAATGAGTAAGCCACTCCGTCATAAGTCGGATCCACAATAAAATAAACCCTTTTTACTGCATTTGGATTATATTCTTTAAGCAGCTCCGGATACACAGTAAAAAAGGCGTTACTCAATTTTTCCTTGTAGTCCAATGCTTCCTTGTCAGAATGATTGACAAATATCAGTTTTAGATCATTGCGCATTACACTATCCACACGCGACAGTGGTTCAGTTTTCTGAGAGGCAGGCGGCATTTGAATTAAACGAAATTCTGAGGCCTGGAACATATCTCCCCCATACACCTTCAACACAGACCATCTGTAATATTTATACGGTGTCGTATTTTCAAAATAAAAACGATAATTAGTCCTTCTTTTTCTGAACTGCATTCCCATACGGCTATCCAGCTCGACCCATTGCTTGCCGTCATCAGATCCATAAAACTTCCAGTCCAGGGGATCCCTGCCATCTGCGTCATTGCCAGTCGTAAACTGATAAGAAGCAACAAGTTTTACAGAATCAAATTTAAAATCAATATTGACTGCCTGAAAGTCTTTGATTAAAAATTTGGTAGTAGTGTCTCCATCTACCAGTTTCGTCGATCCTTCTACCCCATCCGCTCCGTCCGGATTGTCTTTGCTGACACTTAGCATTGCATCACCCGTGATATCGAGCTCAGCAATGGTATCAAACTGAGGATCAGGAAGGTCGTTTATGTCGCTTTTACTACAACTGCCTGCAAATACAAATAAAACAATAAACAACAACAGAAACCGGGTACAGGAATTTAAATTTCTCATAGGTACAATGAATAAATTAAAAAATAAGATGTTCAACCCTTATCTCATGACGACAAAAAAGAGAAATATAATAAAGCTGAAAATTACAGTGGCGCCTTTAAGATTGCATTGAACGCTAAATTAATATTTTTATAGCCGCCATCCAAGATTTTGATTCCCTTCCTATGACTCAGTCACCGGCGGAAAAAGCATATTTAAGCGCCAACATCGACAGAATGTGTCATTATAATTAATAAAATACATGCAAATTCAGTTATAATATGGTCTTGTTTTATACGTTCAAATACGAAACCCGAATTTGAACTTCCAAATGTATTAACTTTATAAGCCATTTGCTTTCAGTCATTTTTTTGAGTTTAATGCATAAACTTAACCTATAAAATTAAAAAATCATGGAACAGATTCTTGGGCAGTTATTACTATTTGGTGGAAATTTTACCATTCAGGGATGGGCACAGTGTGACGGCACATTATTGCCAATTTCACAGAACACAGCACTATTCAGTCTTTTGGGCGTCGCCTATGGAGGTAATGGCCAGACCACGTTTGCCTTACCGGATCTCAGAGGCCGGGTGGTAATGGGGCAGGGGCAGGGACCAGGCTTAACACCTCATGTACTTGGAGAAATGTCCGGCCAGGAAAATGCGACCTTAATTGCCACAAACCTGCCAAGCCATACGCATACGCTACTAGCTAATAATGCCGCAAGTACAGACAATATTCCATCCTCAGAGGTGGTGCTTTCACAGGGTCTGACTTCCTCCGGTGGTCCTAAGGCTCTAAACAGTAATATCTATTCCAAGGCAGGCCCCAATACCAGCTTGTCCAGCCATTCCATTGCTCCTACCGGTAACAGCCAACCATTTTCTGTACAGCAGCCTTATTTGGTCATGAATTATATGATCGCAATGCAAGGTATATTCCCACCCAGAGCCTAAGCGTTAAAATGAAAAAATTAAAAGTAGGCTTCTTAATGCCTTATTCTGGTATTTACCCATTTTATGGGCATCATTTGATGGCGGGCATGCAATTGGGTATGCGATCAGAAAGTGCATTGGGAACTACGCGCAGCACTTCAGGTTGTGATTTTATACCGGTGTTCACAAAACGAGGTGATCCGGATACGCTGAAAACAGCCACAGAACAGCTGCTTTTTTTTGAAAAGGTAGATATTCTGTCCGGATTGATCAGCTATAAGACCGTACCTGCCATTACGCCCATTATTAATGCACAACAGCGGCCCGCTTTATTTTTTGATCTTGGCGAATATGTTCCCGGAACGGATATGATCAGCCCTTTTGTCTTTTATGCTTCTCAGCAAATCTATCAATCTGAATTTGCGCTGGGATATTGGGCACAAAAGAAATTCAGAAATTGCGGGCTGGTAGTTCTGCCCGTTTACGAAGCCGGATATCAACTTCATAGCTCTTTTTGGGAAGGCATACAAACAGCAGGCGGCGACGCCCTCCGGCTACATACTATTCCCATGGAAAAAAGCAATGCAGCCAGCTTAAATTTATCTCACTTTTTTGAAGCAATAGAAAAAAACAAGCCTTCATTTGTACATGCCATTTTTACTGGTAATCAGGGGCTGGATTTTCTCCGGCAATGGGTTGGCTCTGTTCACTATCAAAAAATTCCGTTAGTCCTCATAGAAAATATGGCCTATGAAGATCTGTTAGAAGATGTTCGGGAAATGGACCTCAATTTCTATACAGCCAGTTCTTGGGACAGAGAAAATGAACGGCCGGCCAATAAGCGCTTCGTTCAAAAATTTGAAGCCTCCAGCGGACAAAAGGCCAATATTTTTGCGCTATTAGGTTATGAAGCCGGTATTGTATTGCGGGAAGTCCAGTCAGATCTTTTAAAAGGAGATATGATAAAAGTCACTAAGTTTCTCAGCTCAGCCTCCATAAATGGGCCGAGAGGGCTTCGCAATTTTTGCCCTCAGACAGTCCAGCCCGAAAGCACTATTGACATTCTTCAAATCATATCTAGTCAAAAAAGTATCCAAAAATTAGTTATCTGCCAGGCTATGGGCAACCAGATCTCCATTGAACGGATGAAGATGATGCATCAGGAATGCGCCAGTGGCTGGCAGAACCCTTTTTTGTGTGTATAGAAAACAGACAGATTACCTGACTATCTAACAGTATTTAAAACCTCAAAAATGGACCGTCTGACGCCACACGATTCAAAATGCACCACTCACCTAACTTTTTTATACGATGTCCGTCTGGAATGGCCCGGCCTCAGCCAGGCAGTTTATCGAACACCTCAATTTTAACTTTACACAGCAATACACAATAGCTTTTAAAATGATATCTCCACTAAAGGAGATCGAAAAATAGATCAATTATGAAAAAAAAATTTACAAAACTTCTCTGGAGTTTAATGCTGTGCCTGCCACTGCTTCTGGCTTCCGTGGCAATATATGGCCAACAATTCCGGACCGTTGAATCCGGAAACTATATTACCGCACTGACTAAAGATAGCCAGGGAACTCTATACGCGACTAAATATAATTTAGCTTCCGACCGGTACGACGTGATAAAGATGAATATTTATGAAGGAACTTCCAGCGTGATATACAGCGGCCTTCAATATGATGGCGTTGATTATTCGTGGGCGCTGGCTGTGGACAGCGGTGGAGATGTGTTTATTGCCGCTTCAAATGTGGATAATAAGGTTATCAAACTCACCTATGACAGCAACAATAATACCTATACGGCCTCAGATTTTATGACCGGTAAATATGTCACTGCATTAACAATAGATGATAACGACAATCTATATGTAGCTGAATACGATCAACCTACGGATACTTACCGGATAGTCCGTTATGGTGCCGGAACTAATACGGGTGGCACTATTCTATATGGAAATATAGATGTTGTTGCAGGGTATTCCTATATCACCAGTATTGTAGTAGCACCTAACCATGATATTTATTTTAACCTGCCATTTGGCAATAGTACATCACCAGATCAGGGCAAGGTATTGAAACTGTCCGCTGCCGACAATTATAATACGGCAACCACTATTTCCACAGGGAAATATTCTACAGCTATTGGATTGGATGAACAAGGCAATATTTATATTTCAGAGTATGAAGCCGCCTCTTCGACCTTCGTTTTAAATAAATATACAGCAGGCACAGGAACGCCGCTGGCTTTGTATACGCTGGATAATAGCGCCAACTTCTATTCATGGGGTATCGTTGTATTCAACAGCCAGAATATTTACTTTACAACGGGCTCCTCCTCCGATCATATGGGAGGCGCCCTGGTGCAGCTCTATGCCACACCTGTTGCCCCTGCCACAGACATTGTCACATCAGAACAAAACGCAACAAGTGTCAAACTCAAGTGGACAAATGGAACAGGCGCCAGAAGGGTGGTATTTATGCTGGATGGCACTACCGGCACACCAAGTATCTTGAATAATAATAGTTATACAGCTAACACAAATTTCGGCACGGGATCGCCAGACCAGGCAGGAGAATGGTACTGCATTTATAATGGTACCGGAAATGAAGTTACCGTAACAGGCCTCCAGGCGAATCACCCCTATAGAGTTATGGTAATTGAGTATAATGGGGTGGATGGTGTTCAGCAGTATAACTCCACTGCGGCGACAGATAATCCAGTAAATCTTTCCATAGCCTTACCTGTAAGCTGGTTAAATTTTGATGTAGATCAGAAGGCTGGCCAATACACCTGGCATTGGGCTTTAGGAGTGGAAAGCCAGGTAGCCTATTATATAGCTCAATATAGTCTGGATGGTGCACATTTCATGGATGCAGGTAAACAGCCTTCAGTGAACGGCAATCACCAGTATAGTTTTACGGCATCGTTAAACGAGGCAGGCTTGATCTATTTTCGCGTACTAGCAATAGATAAGGATGGCATTAAATCTTATTCAGGGGTTAAGACACTGAACAGTGAAAGCAAATCAAGTGCATTGGCCATTTTCCCCAATCCCGTATCTGATAAGTTACAGATTAAATGGCCCGGCGCAAATGCTTCTTCACTATATATCACAATTTATAATGCCGCCGGGAAAAAGGTGCTTCACCGGAATTTGCCAAATACAGACGTGGTTACAGTATCTACTGCAGGTTTGGCGTCAGGCGTGTATTATCTGACCGTAGAAGACAACCTCCAGCGTATACTTAAATCTGGCAAGTTCCTGAAAAAGTAATACCTCGTAATACCTGTTGTTCAGATATGAGATTGATCAGAAAAATCCGTTAGTCGTTTTGCCGACTAGCGGATTTTCTTCTCTGAAATACCAGGTCTTTGTACAATCCGAAATATCCCTGCCCGGCCTACCCTAATTTTTTTCTCAGCCATTTACGAACGGGCTCATCATACCATTTCAGACTAATGTAAGCCAAAATTATTCCCCCGATTAAGATCATTAGTGCATAAGGCCACGCCTCTGCTATTGTCACACCTTTATGGTCACTGATCCACGCGACGTAAAAATATACCAGTGGATAGTGTACCAGGTAGAGTGGATAGGATATATCACCTAAGAACTTACATATCCGGTGTTCGGCGGCGGAATGTATCATTCCGCTCGCCCCCAGATAAACAATAAGAGGGAAAATAAAAATAATACAGACCGATTCATAGATCCCATTCATCCAGACATGTTCAGCTCCGCCAATACGTGGCATATATAAGGCAAGGGCAATCAAAAGAGTACACCATAAAAAGGCGTTCTTAATGCGGGTGGGTTTAGCAGTCCGTGAAAGCAGCAGACCGGCAAAAAAAGGATACATCGTCCGGATAAAACCGATGCGCACCTGTTCTGTATTCAGTGTCCAACCACCGCTAACATCCCCGGCTGGACTGGTAATAGCCAAATGTGCGAGTGCAATCGCAGACAGAGACACAAAGATCCAAAGTGCGGTTTTTGAGAATTTCCTGATCCAGATGGCATACAGAATATTGGCAATATATTCAAAGAATAATGACCACCCAACACTATTGAGCGGATGCATTTCTTCCCAGCCTCTTATATCCATAGATAACGGAACAGGAAGAACGGTGTATCCAATGAGCATCACCAACAGCATTTTCCACATCGGCACCGTATGAATGAGGGGCCATATCGATGAATCTGTAAAGTAAAAACCGATTGCGCCAAGCGTCATTCCCAGCACCACCATCGGTTGAAGGCGAACAATGCGGCGCTTAAAAAAAGTACCCATGCTCATTTTTTGCCATCGGTCGTCATAAGCATAGCCAATCACAAAGCCGGATAATAAAAAGAAAAAGTCGACAGCCAGATAACCGTGGTTGACCAGAATGTCCAGATGCCCGGTTCCTAATGGCTCTGTCAGGTGAAAGGTTACAACGATAATAGCGGCTACGCCGCGTAGTCCATCCAATATGAGGTAATGCGGCTTTGTGTGAAGGCTGGTACTATTCATTAGTCTTTTCTTCGAATCTTAATTTAGATTGTTATTAAAATTCGTAAATATAGATAAAAAACAGTCCAATAATCCTACAAATAGTAGCAAAATATAGACAGATCTTCTCAATGATGAACTACAGGTATTTTTACTCTTGTCATCTTCCCTCTTGTATAACAATTGGCTATAGAAAACCGATTATTGCGACAGGATCGATCGTCCGTTGTCAAAGAGAGCAGGTTCACTGATTCTTTTCGTGAATCACTGCCCGTCACAACAGGTATTCGCATCTATTGGATGAAATCATCTTCTATCTAAACAAATCCTCGATGAATACTCCGGCTGACAATGTTCGTTCTCGGAGAGTCCATAGATTACAACCACTGTCAGAAACAGCATTTTCTCTATGTTCAAACGCCTCTATCTGGCTGTAGATACCAAGAAAATGGGAAAAAATTGTGAAACGGGTAATAGCAAAAAATTTACCGTGCACAATTTCGCTCAATTAGATAAGTGGTACATCTGTTTAAATCGTAAATTTACACGGTACAGATTTGGGTTATCCAATGAAAGATTACAGATACAGCATATTTACCTCAGCAATCGAAGTTAAAATCGCTAAGGGGATTTTGAAGCCGGGAGACAAGTTACCATCCGTTAGACGCATTAAAGAAGAATATAACCTAAGCATAAGTTCGGTGCAAAATGGATATGATTATCTTGTCTTCAAAGGGCTGGTGACGAGCGTTCCCCGTTCAGGCTATGTAGTAGCCGCACAAACCAGAAAAGCGAACGGAGAGCCGCAGATCGATCTGCCACCTATACCAAGAGACCCTGTATTCATCGAAAACGTTGTCCTTACCTCCAATATACAGCAACATGCTGAATTTACATCTCTGAATGCTGCAACGCCGGCTGACTTTTTAGTGCCGCAGAAATTGGTGCTTAGGACCATGCAGCAGGTCATCCGTGAAAAGGGCGCGGCACTGCTGCGCTATTACCCTGCCAACGGCACAGATGAGCTTCGGGAGCTGCTCGTTAAACGTTCCGCAGGACATGGCGCACAGATTCAGCCGGAAGAACTGCTAATTACAGACGGGGCCTTACAGGCATTATATATTGCCCTCGCCATAACCACCAGCCCCAACGACATCATAGCAGTAGAAAGCCCTTGTGTATTTTCAGTATTGGAGGTTATCGCAAATCTCCGGTTAAGGACCATTGAAATCCCCGCCGGAAGCAACGATGGTTTTTGTACTGATTACCTCAAAAATGTATGCAATAAAAATCCTGTTAAGGCGATCATACTAACGCCTAATTTTCATAACCCGACCGGAATATTGATGACGGACGAACGTAAAAAAGAGGTGCTCGCCATTGCATTGCACTATGATATTCCCATTATCGAGAACGACATCTATGGCGACCTTTATTTTCATAATTCCCGACCGTCCAATATCCGGAATTTTGATACCAGTGGTTCAGTCATTACTTTTTCTTCATTCTCGAAGACCATCGCCCCCGGCATACGCTTGGGGTGGATGGCGGCCGGCCGCTTTTTTTCAAAAGCAGAAAGAATGAAATTCTCATTAGGGAGATCAGTTTCACCGCTGAACCAAGAAGTGATTGCCAAGCTGCTCAGAACAGCTAGTTATGACAGACATCTAAGGACATTCCGCCGCCTTTTAGAGCGCCAGGCTATTCAACTTGTCGGCCAGTTCAACACCTATTTCCCAGAAAATGCATATACCCAAATACCTCAGGGAGGATATTCCACCTGGAACAAACTGCCTGCCTCTGTTGATATGCAGGAGTTTTACAAAAATTGCGAAGCTTTCGGCATCCACTTTACCCCCGGCATGACCTTCTCCTTTACAGCTGCTTATGACCACTACTTCCGCGCAACATTTTCCCAGCATATTACACCCGCCAGCCTTAACATTATCAAAACAATAGGTCGCTCCTTAGTTCGTTAACTGTACCGCTTTGTTTTTACATATCTGTATCGTGTACCGGTTTATTTACTGCCCTATATTTGCTTCAAAACTTTTTATAAGATGGATATAGTGTCAAAATTTACCTTAGCATCGGAAGAGGGATTACATAATCTTTTCTTGCTGAAAAAGGACCAATTGTTGAATATGTACAGAGGATCAGTACAACAAGACGTGTTAAACGAATATATAGAAGTGCAACTCAATAAAAAAGACGCGCTCAGAGACCTAAATAATATGAGCAGTCAAATGATAACCGTATTCGCAGAAGATGTTCCCGTAGGGTATGTCATTATGAAGCAGTCATTGAGCAGACCCAAAGTGTTGACGGAACAAAAAGCGATAAACTACGCTTCTTTCTATATCATGCATGAACACGATAATGCTGAAACAAGGGCGTCTTTATGGAATAAATGCCTTTCGGTAACCCATAATTACGACGCTATGTGGATTGAAGTACTCCAAACCGCCCCCCTTATTCCGTTTTTGGAAAGCTGTGGATTCCAGAGACACGAACAATCGGAAATGAAGCCATTCGACAAAGCATCATATATCTTAATACGTCCAAAGATGGAAAATTAGGAGATTTGTCCTCCCTTTTACTCATCATTTTTTCCACCGCAATCAGCCTTAAAGCGTATTACTGAAGCGAGCAATTGGGAAACCCTCACGGGTATAATTTCAATCGTTCAATTTTCATTAGGAGAAATATATGCCATTGGTTACTCTAGTGCATTCTAAGAGAATGAAACGATTAGCATTCGTATATAAAAAATCTATACGCTGCGAAGAAACCCTGGAGAAACAATCGAATTGGAAGAGAGCAGAAAAAGAGGATTTGCTGTTTGTTAAATTTACACCCATCAGAATACCACCAAATTAGGTAATGATAAACTGGGACAAGCCAATCGGGTAGGTAAGTAGCGATTAATTCGTTACCTGACCTCCCACACCACCGTACGTACGGTTCCGTATACGGCGGTTCTATTAACTTTAGGTAGGTTTAGCCTCAGTTTTAGCATAAAAAGCCTTAAGGGTATCCACAAAACTAAAGAGACCTATTTCGTCAAAATATTTCTTTGGGACAGTATCCCTAAAAGTGTGTAAATCGAAAATCAAGGGTTGAAAATTTAAGTAGCTAAACTTTCAATCTGTCCCAAAAAAGAAGCATTCAATATACAATCAGTAGCTAATATCTTTTGCACAAGAAGTTTACATGAAGTATTTAGACATCAGGGGCCAATATCTACACAGTTCAAGCCCGGCCTCAATTGATCAGTTTAGCTGAACATGTGTATGGGGGAAACTAGTAAATGGAGCGATGGGTCTTTTTACCCATTGCTCCATTTTTGTTTACCCTAATTTCCCATTTTTAACGAATGCCGACACCGTCAACCTGTGAACACCAAGTAATCTACCGATGGCTGAATATGAAACACGTTTATTTAATAGTTCTTTTATCTGACGCTCTTTACCAGTTAATTTTGTTTTACTGGATTTTCGACCTTTTGGCCTTCCGAGAACGACCCCTTCTGCCTTTTTTCTAGCCAGAGCCTCTTTGGTTCGTTGAGAGATGAGATTTCTTTCGATTTCCGCGGACAGTCCAAATGCAAATGCCAATACTTTAGAATTTATATCACTTCCCAAACGATAATTGTCTTTTATGGTCCAGACTTGTATATCCCTGTTCATGCATTCATTGAGGACACCCATGATCATTAAAAGATTCCGGCCAAGCCTTGATAATTCCGAACAAACCAATACATCTTCCTTCCGCATCTTCTTTAACAATTTCCCCAATTTTCGATCATCCACACATTTTGAACCGGAAATAGTTTCTTCAATCCATTTATTCACAACGATTTCTTGCCTAGAACAAAAGTTGTTAATCTCATAGCGTTGGTTTTCTACTGTTTGTTTATCCGTACTAACCCGGATATAGCCATAAATCATAATATATTTATTTGTGTTAATAAAAAGGTTTGAAAGATAATTTAAACCATTATCGAATACATTAAAACTAGCCATTATTATAGCACAGGAAACCAGCGATTATTTTAGACAAAATGCTGTAACCACTAATTTTCAGGACGATCAAGCATGGACTATATTGTCAGAAATCGAACTCCGAATAAAAGCAAAAATTGAGCGACTTGGAACACCTCTTAAAGATTGGCAAATCAAAATAAACTATGGAGTTAAAACAGGATATAATGAAGCCTTCGTCATCGATAGACAAAAAAGGGAAGAATTATGTGAACAAGATCCAAAATCTGACGAAATTATTCGACCGTTATTACGTGGCAGGGATATAAAAAGATATGGATATGAGTTTGCTGATTTATGGTTAATTAACACCCACAATGGCATAAGAGAAAAAGGCTTACCCCCAGTAGATATCAATAGTTACCCGGCAATAGAAAAACATTTGAATAGTTTTTTTGAAGTCTTAGAAAGGCGTACTGACAAAGGCATAACTCCATATAATTTAAGGAACTGCGCATATATGGAGGATTTTTTTATCCAGAAAATTATGTATTCAAATATGACAAAATTTCTCCCATTCTATTTAGACGATCAAAGGTTCTTACAAAATGATAAATCATTTATGATCACAGGAAAACATTTAGCATTTCTAACAGCATTTTTTAACTCTTCCCTATTTAAATACTGTTTTATGGATAATTTCCCGGAATTGCAAGGGGGAACCCGCGAATTGAGTGAAGATTTTCTTCGAGAAAATACCTGTAACGAAAGTTGATGACAAAGTCAATAATGAGTATAATTCAATTGTTCTAAAGATCCAAAAAATGAGGTTAGAAGGTTGCGATACTGAGTCTTTGGAACGGAATATTGATCAAATGATTTTTGAATTATATAATTTATCGAGTGAAGAAATAGACGAAATAGGCTTTATTCGGATTGTGTAGCTTGAGCAATTAACATATTTACTGAATCTTCAATTTCTCGAATTTCTACATCCTCAAATTGATACAATTTGTACACCCACGCATCTATTTCTTTACGATTATCCAGATCTAAATTATGCCAAGAATGTAGCCTATCCTCTGTGGGTAATGGAAGAGGAATATTTTGGAAGTAGTCTGTAAATATTTTGAATCCTGTTTGGTCGAATGAATAAATATAGTACCTGAATAGATAGCCCAACAATGTAGAATTTAATAAAGCCCATAAATATTTTAAATTACTGCCGGTGATAAAGTAACAATCATTGCCAAAAAAGAAATGGTTATCTTGATCATAGGCGAATCGAGGAAAATTTTCTTTATTACTTTTAGCAACTCGCATAATCCCAGGATAGATAATTTTTGGTTTAAAAAAATCCTCCCAATAACTTATACTATCTTGAGTTTCAAACCATTTATTCTTAGTGCGTTTCCTCGCTCCATTTTCTCCGGTTTGTTTTAGACGGTCATACCCATAATTGATAAGGTGCTGTTTTACAGCCGGGTATTGTTCTATTTCAATATTTAAACTCGGGAATGTTGCAATAAGAAATAAGTCGGCGTAATCATATCCATACCGCTTAATATCCCTACCACGTAATAACGGTCGAATAATCTCGTCAGATTTTGGATCCTGTTGACATAGCTCCCGTTTCTTATCGCCACTTATAATAAAGGCCTCATTATATCCTGTTAATACTCCTCGAAATATTTTTATATCCCAATTTTGCAAAGGGACTCCACATTTCTCTACTTTCGATTTAATTCCCCTTTCTAAGTCACTTAATACTAGCCAGCTTTCATCAACTGCAAAGCGGCACTCGGTGGCATTTTGTCTAAAATAATCGCTCAATTTATTTAACACGTTTTCTTTTATGAGGCACGCTTTTGTAGAATTTGTGTTTTTTCCCTTATTGAACATTAAAATATTTGTATCAACGGTAGCTGAATCAAAAATCCTTATACCTCCAAAATCAATAAGCATCGTTGGACTTACATCTTTTAAGAAGAAATTCCTTAATTTCTGTCCATAACCCGCCCGCATCCATTTATTTGATGTTATGAACATCAGTATTCCTTTTGGTCGCAATATTCTCGCTCCTAATTCATAAAATAGGCTATAAATATCTCCAGTCTTTTCAAAAGTAGTAAAACTTTGAGTTTGAAGAATTTTCCCAGCATCACCCATTTTCTGTAGTTGTATATATGGCGGGTTCCCTATTACTAAATCAAATCCTATAAAGTCCGCTGCCTCGTTAAGGATTTCAGGGAATTCAAATCGCCACTCAAAAGAATGTTTAAAGATAGAATTGTTCTGCTGATTATCCCTCTTATTCTCTGCCGCGTCTAGTTTGTCTTTTAATTTTTTAATTATATTTTTATCTTGTTTTGAAATTGGTTCATCAAATTTTTTGAGATTAGAAATTTTTTGCGCCTGGAATTCATACTCCCCCCTAGCTTTTGAGACTTCCTTATTAGACTCCTTGTCTAATGTTGCAGAACAAGATATTTTTATTTTATCAATTATACTAGTTACCGATTTTTTTGTTGCCTTATTATTGGTCGATTTATAGTCATTAACGGCGTTTTTGTAATCAGCTATCGATACGCCCAGATCTTTATTATTAAAAGCAGATTTCAAGCTGTTAGTCAGAGAGTACCTACTCAACAATGCATTTCCTTCTTTTATATTAATATCAATATTTGGTAAAGTTTGTAATTCATTATTCTCAGTGTAATAAGCATTTTTTAGCAGCTCAATCCATAACCTCAATCGGCAAATATTTACAGAGTTGGGATTTATATCAACACCAAAAAGACAATTCTCAATTATAGCTTCCTTTTCATGGAATAAGGTCTTCTGAATATTCAATGTATAAATGTTGTCCCGTCTATATTCAAATGATCCTTCTTGTTCGTAATTTACAAATAACTCATCATTATCTATTTGAATATCGCAAGGAATTCTTGCTCCCACCTGATTACATAAAATACCTAGCATACTCTTGATAGCTATAATTTCATTTAATGCTGAAACTAAAAAATGACCGGATCCAACCGAAGGATCGCAAATTTTTAAACTATTAACTGTTTTATTAAACTTTAGAATGTCGTCAGCCTTAAAATATTTGCTGCAGTAATTGATTACGTCGTTGAAGTCTCCAATTTGGTCATTATACTCTTCTTTAAACTTATTAACAATGGAAGCTCGTATCGCCTCTTTACACATAAAAGTTGTTATGTAACTTGGAGTGAAGAAGGAGCCATCTTGGTACCCATTTATTTTTTCAAAAATTAGTCCAAGGACCGAAGCATTAATTAATGTCCTTCGCTCCAGCCCTTCTTGTATTCCTTCGTTATCATCTGCGGAGAAATCAAACGCATTCAAAAACTGAAAAAGATAATTTAATGTATTTAATTTGCCTGTAAATTTTTTCCCGTTTTTCTTTAATATTGTAGATGAATACACTTCCATCTCCTCATCTTTTAAGGCTGCAATATCGAATGTTAATTCTTCAATTTTACTGCGTTCAAATAAACTGCTATTTAAGTAAGGAATTTTAGAATATTTCTTTTGAAACTTGGGGTGTCTTTCATTTACTGGTTTTGCTAATGCGGAAAAGAATAGATCATTTAGTGAGTCAAATCCATCAAGAAAATTGAAATTTAGAAATTGATAATCGGCGGAATTGTTATATTTAACTAATTGCGACTCTAAGAGTTTTAGAAATAGAATTCGATTTATCCAAGTGATACATAATTCTATGCCAGTGTTAAAGGCTTTAACCTCTCTTGATTCAGTTCCTTTTATTCTATCAACGTAATTTTTATCTTCTAATGTAAAAATTGTATTTTCTAATAAAGATCCATAATCTCTTTTCTGAGGAGTCAATCTTACAATTACGTGTTTAGAATTCTCCTTCACTTCAATTAGCCCAATAATATGTAGTAATTCAGAATAGAATTGATCATTTAGCTTATTGTTATCATTTCCAAAGTTTTGACCTAGGAGATTAATATGGGAAAACGTTTTGTAGATATTACCTAATTTGGCGTCACTATATTTATCAATACTTTTACTATGTAAATCCAGATAAACAAAAGGGATATTTTCTTTTTCGACTTCTATAAATTTGGAGGCTATTTCATTGTAAAAAAGTTCGTTTTTACTAGAGTCCTTTAAGCCATCCCTGAATTCTTTATACTCTTTAACCAAACGTTTGTTTTTAAAAAAGAGGTCATAAAAGTCCTCAGCTTTGAAGAAGAACCACTCCAGTCCGTTGGTAATAATCAGATGTTTGATGTTATTGTTCTTACAGTCGATTCGTTCAGTTAAATAATATAATAGTAGCTCTTGGAAGGCTTTTTTATTTAGATTTTCGCGAGTGATAAATTCAGACTTGTTGCTTGGCCGTTTTGCCTCAATAATGACACCTAATTCTCTATTGGTTTTATTTTCCAGATAAATAGCTAAGTCAATTCTGTCCTTTGTATTTATGAGGTTATTGCCGTAGAATGTTGATTTCAGGAAATGCCTTATTGGCTCTTTTATATGCTCTTCGCTTTCGTTATTCTTATCACTTAATTCAATAGCATCAATACAATTGGTCAACTCCTTCCAGAATGCTTCGACATCTTTACGTAAAGGTTTAAATTTCCTATAAGCAGGATTTAATGCTTTTGCTATTGGGAGCTCACTCATAATACTATTTGTTAACCTTGTTTCGAAATTTTAGGAATATAACTTAATATCGAATTATATGGTCAAAACATATTACCATCATTAATCATATAATTGTTATTTAATTAGGTAGAATGATTGTAACACTCTCAATTACAGAAGTTTCTACAATTTCTAACCTTTGCCATAAAAGTACTAAAAATACATTATATGGAGAGCGAAAATAAATTGATAAACCCAATTCAAAATTTCCTATTTTTGTATGGCCAATATAACATATTGGTTTTAAATATATTGAACGAATAGCGTTCACTTTACATATTTCTCGTAACAGAAAACTGGCGTTTTTAAATACATACGGGAAAGGATAAGGTGGATAGCTCACGTTATGGGCGTGGGCTCCTTTATTTCGTGTGTAGGTATGCCAATACCTCTGTTACGGATTTGGGACCTATGCCTTGTTTTTATGCAAGGCTGGGTTTATAAAATCGTTTTTTTGAAGACAAAGTTGAGAACGTGTATCAAAATGTGTATCAAATAAAAAACCACTTACGTTTTTTAATGTGTAAGTGGTTCATTCTAAGTGACCCCGCAGAGACTCGAACTCTGGGCCCGCTGATTAAGAGTCAGCTGCTCTACCAACTGAGCTACGGAGTCAATTGAGGCTGCAATTTCAGTAAATAATTTGTTTATTCCAAATGTCAATTAATAATTTCTACGATTTCCTTGCCCATACAGCTCTGTTTTCCAGTATTTCGGAGGCCAGACGATTTTTAAAATAATCAGCTTAATTTCTTCTAAACCAACAATTTTTCTAAATTATTTTTTTTTGTGTGGGATTTCATATTACCTTTGCTCCAGTTCTTTATGGAATCTTATCAAGAAAGGCAGAGGGATTGGCCCGATGAAGCCTTGGCAACCTCACGAATGTGAAAGGTGCCAAATCCAACCATAGGTAATAACCTGTGGGTAGATAAGTCAGCGTTAAACTTAAAATTGATTTCAATTAATCATATTTAGCTTGCCTGACTTGGCAGGCTTTTTTTATGCATAGTTTTATGCATAGTAATATACGGTACACTATAAACCGGTTACTTATCCTTCTCATGCTTTACTTTAGTCTACTGGCTGCGGTTCTCGCTGCCTGACAGGCCTTTATAGCAGATTTACAATTAGTTGTAAGTTTTCCTGGTAAGATCCCTCTAGATTTTTTTTGGTAATTAGAAAATTAATCTATTAAATTTGTAGGGTAAAGATGCAAATAACAACAAATATACAAGCCATTCGTATGATGTACATTATGCCAGTAATGTGCTGTTGTTGTATGTGTATGGGCGCATAGGCTGTTATAGCTGCGCTATCTTCGTCCGCAGGCACCCTCCTGCTCTCCCTAAAGAATTTTTCAGTTTTTTTCTTTACTAAAACTTCTAAATTTTACTTTCATGAGTAAACTTAAATTTGAAACCTTGCAATTACATGCAGGTCAACCGGTTGAAGCAACCACGCTTTCCCGGGCAGTGCCCATTTACCAGACAACTTCTTTTGTATTCAATGATGTTGTACACGCGGCCAATCTCTTTGGGTTAAAAGAGTTTGGTAATATATATACCCGTATTATGAATCCGACCACTGACGTATTTGAACAGCGTATGGCAGCGCTGGAAGGCGGAGTGGCAGCAGTTGCAACCGCTTCCGGCATGTCAGCACAATTTCTTGCGCTGACCAATATCTTGCAGGCAGGTGACAATTTCGTTTCTTCTCCTTTCCTCTATGGAGGTACATATAATCAGTTCAGCGTGTCTTTTAAGCGTCTGGGCATTAAAGTCAAATTCACAGACGGCGACAAGGCTGAGGCCTTTGAGGCCCAGATCGATGAAAATACAAAAGCCATTTATCTGGAGACCTTAGGCAATCCCAGGCTGAACATTCCGGATTTTGAAAAAATAGCCACCGTCGCAAGAAAGCATGACCTTCCTTTTATCGTAGACAACACATTTGGTGCAGGTGGTTACCTGTTCCGTCCCTTTGAATGGGGCGCCAATGTCGTTACACATGCTGCTACCAAATGGATCGGCGGTCATGGCACCTCTATTGGCGGAGTCGTGATCGATGGAGGAAACTACGACTGGGGCAATGGCAAGTTCCCCCAATTCTCGGAACCCTCAGAGGGCTACCATGGACTTAATTTCGCAGCCACCTTCGGGGTAAATAATCCCTTGGGATTACCCAATATCGCCTTTGCAATCCGCACGCGTGTCGAAGGGCTCAGAGACTTCGGACCTGCTCCGAGTCCATTTAATTCTTTTTTGCTCCTCCAGGGGCTGGAGACACTTAGTCTAAGAATGGAAAGAACGGTTTCCAATACCCTGGCGCTGGCCAGCTGGCTGGAGCAAAACGATCAGGTAGACTTTGTCTGGTACCCAGGCCTGGAAAGCAGTCCTTACTATGCGTTAGCTCAAAAATATTTACCAAAAGGCGCTGGCGGTGTACTCAACTTCGGTGTAAAAGGAGACAAAGAACAGGCTTTAAAAGTCATCAACAATCTCAAGCTGGCTTCGTTACTGGCAAATGTCGGCGACGGTAAGACATTAGTTATACACCCAGCCTCAACAACACACGAGCAATTAAGCGAAGCAGACCAGAAAGCAGCAGGCGTGCTGCCCAACCTGATCCGTGTAAGTGTGGGCTTTGAGCATATTGACGATATCATAGAAGACTTCAAACAGGCGATTGCAGCCTTGGATTAAAGTTATGCAGGGAAGATCCTGTCAGCCAGGATCTTCCTTCTTTTAAATACAAATGGAACAAACTATACAAGTGGATCAATTAATTTACCGACATGCGGACCCCATTACACTGGAAAGCGGCGTAGTGCTCCCCGGCTTTCATTTGCAATACACAACCTATGGCACACTAAACGAAGCAAAAGACAATGTTGTCTGGGTATTTCATGCACTGACAGCCAGCAGCGAAGCTGCAGACTGGTGGCCGGGCCTTGTAGGGGATAATAAGATATTTAATCCGGGCGATCATTTTATCATCTGTGCAAATATGCCCGGCAGCCATTACGGCAGTACCTGTCCCTTAGATACGGATCCCAATACAGGTGTGCCTTACTATCACGACTTCCCCTTATTTACCCTGCGGGATATGATCACCACCTATCAGCATCTGCGTGCACACCTGGGCATAGATAAGATCTGGTTAGGCATCGGTGGTTCTATGGGAGGCATGCAGCTATTGGAGTGGGCTATTATGGAACCAGAGCGTTTTGAAAATGTTATTCCAATTGGCACCAACGCCAAACATTCACCCTGGGGCATTGCCTTAAACGCTTCTCAGCGTATGGCAATTGAAAGTGATTGTACCTGGATATCCAAAAGTCCTGATGCAGGTTATAATGGCATGAAAGTCGCCCGCTCTATCGCTTTATTATCCTACCGCGATTATACGGCCTATAATAAGACACAGCAAGGCTTTAGCCCGGATACCGCAGATAAAAGTGTAGATGAACAGATATTCCGGGCAGAGACCTATCAGCGATACCAGGGAGAAAAACTGGCCAGACGCTTCAATGCATTTAGCTACTACGCACTCAGCCGTTCCATGGATAGCCATGACGTCGGTAGAAATCGTGGCTCCGTTGAGCAAGCGCTTGGATTCATTCAGGCCAGGACGCTGATCATAGGGATATTTACAGATATATTATTCCCGCCAGATGAACAACTCTATCTGGCTGAACATATAAAAGATGCAGAAGTGCATATTATCAATTCCATTTATGGCCATGACGGCTTCTTACTGGAATTTGATACAATAGAAAAATTAATAGCACGCTTTTTAACCCCGAAAAATTAAAATCTCATGAATAAGCATAAAGACATCGTAATAGGCATGTTTGGGTTTGGTGTCGTCGGCGAGGGTCTATATAAGATCCTGCAACAGACCCCTTCGCTTAATGCCCGTATTAAAAAATCCTGTATTAAGCATCCGGGCAAAAAAAGGAATGCCCCTGAAGAGTTGTTTACGACTGAAAGAGACGTATTACTGAATGATCCGGAGATAAATGTTATCGTTGAAGTAATTGATGATTCACAGGCTGCCTATGAAATAGTCAGCACCGCACTAAAAAACGGTAAAGCCGTTGTCAGCGCCAGTAAAAAGATGGTGGCGGAACATCTGGCAGAGCTGCTGGAATTACAAAAACAGACCGGTCAGCCTTTCCTTTGCGAAGCCGCTGCCTGCGCTTCAATCCCAGTGATCCGTAATCTGGAGGAATATTACGACAATGACTTGTTACACTCTATACGTGCGGTGGTCAACGGTTCAACAAATTTTATCCTTACTAAAATGTTCGACGATAAAATTGGCTTCCAGGATGCTCTGATACTAGCGCAGCAATTAGGTTTTGCAGAAAGTGATCCCTCCCTGGATGTAGAAGGCTATGACGCCGTTAACAAATGGGTCATTTTACTTAATCATGCCTATGGTATCGTTGAGACAATCGACAAAATCCTGTTCTCAGGGATCCAGAATATACAACTCTCCGATGCTATGGTGGCCAAAGAGAAAGGATTTGATATTAAACTGGTCGCGCAGGCTAAGACCTTGCTCAATGGTAAAGTTGCAGCTTATGTATTACCTGAATTCGTTAAACTGGACGACCAGCTGGCATTTGTCAAAAACGAATTTAATGGTGTTGTGATAGAGAGTGGATTTGCAGATCGGCAATTTTTCTATGGTAAAGGAGCGGGGAGCCTGGCAACCGGTTCTGCTGTCATGAGTGATGTCTCCGCGCTGCGCTATGGTTATAAATATGAATATAAAAAGCTCTACCACCACATTCCAAAGGAACTCACCAGCGACTTCTATGTAAGGGTCTATATCAGCTTCGATGATATCAAGAAGATCCGTAAGGAAGACTTCGAGTGGATAGAAGAGTGGCATGCGGGGCTGGAAAGAAGCTATCTGACCGGTGTTATCCACTTTGCGAAACTTCAGCAAGATAACTGGTGGAAAGAAAATGGTGTTTCTTTAATCCTCGCAGCTGATGGCATTATTGAGGAAATTGATTCCCGTAATGCCAAGCGTCGCAGCCTGGAGCTGGCAGGCATTCACCTGTAAATTACAGGTAAACGGCCCAACGGTTTTGGTTTTATAAGTTGTGGTTTTAATATCATTAAGGCTTAAGTGTATATAGTAATCTGTCATTACAATATTTCACGTAAGCCTTTTTGCATTCCTGGCGTCCGGTAAATGCCACCAATCATCAGTGAAACCTTTAACTTTCTTAGCTGCCGATCCCGGTTTTTTTTCGGTAAATTTGTAAAAGCGGGGAATAGCGTTTCCTATGCGAAATGCACTGTTTTTTTTTTTGCGCTTTTCTTATCCCGGCAAGATCTAAAGCTGTCTAATTTATAAATAATATAAGGTAGGCAGTGTCCGCAATTACGAAAGCGATCCTTTGCTTCCAGCGGACCGGGCTTTATCCCATAACAGATTGCCTAACGGTAATTACGCTACCAATCACTCTATTAAATGCAACTTATGGAATTAAAACATTTTATAGAATTCAGACAAATGCTGCACCGCTTTCCGGATATCTCCGGCAAAGAAGCCGCTACCAGAGAACTCGTGCGTGCATTTGTTGAACCCTTTAATCCTGCTGAGATCCATGAAATAGGAACAACCGGTTTGCTCCTGGTATTTGAGGGAGGCTCCCCCGGCAGACAGATGCTGATCAGAGCAGAGTTAGATGCCCTGCCCATTCAGGAAACCAATACTTTTGAATACCGTTCCACTTATCCAGGCAAAGCACATAAATGCGGCCATGACGGTCATATGGCCATCCTATCCAGACTGGCCTGGCTGCTGCACAAAAAGCCACTTATGGCCGGGAAGGCCTGCCTGCTCTTTCAGCCGGCTGAAGAAAATGGTGAAGGAGCCAGAGCAATATTATCGGATCCCGCCTTTAAAACAATCATTGGCAATCAGGGTCTGGATCAGGTGTTAGCACTACATAATATACCGGGATATGCAAGAGGTAACATTCTGATAAGAAGGGGCAATTTCACACCCGCTGTCCGCTCCATTATCGTCCAATACAAAGGCAAAACCAGCCATGCCGCAGAACCAGAGCACGGCATTTGCTCCGCGCCTGCCATAGCCGCTTTTTTACAGGAAGCATTGGCAATGGCAGTACCCGACCCTGGCACCCAGGATTTCTTTCTGGTTTCACCGGTATACATGCACATGGGTGAGAAGTCCTATGGCGTTACAGCAGGAGACGGCGAGATTCATTTAACGATCCGGTCCTGGGAGAATAAGTTGTTAGACAAAAGAGCAAAGGCACTAGAAGTATTAGCAGAATCTGTCGGGGCAAAGTTTGGTCTTCATAGCCAAATAGGCTGGACTGAAAGGTTTGAGGCAAATGAAAATAACGACGAGGTTGTTCACCAGATAGAAACTGCAGCAGCTGCACTTGGTCTCAAAGTAGAATATCTGCCCCATCCCATGAAATGGGGCGAGGATTTTGGTTTATTTACCCGGCAGTTTAAAGGGGCGATGTTTGGTATCGGCGCCGGCGAAAACCATCCGGCATTGCATAATCCTGACTACGATTTTGCTGATGCCCTCATTGAGCCGGCCAGCAATTTATTTGAAAAAGTACTGAGAGACTATCTAAACAAGGAGGACTAGCCTTTATGGAAAATACGAGCGAGATTATTTTAAACCCGAAAGCACTAGCCTTTAATCTGGATTTTTTACGTCGGGAAATGGGACCTGAGGTACAGATATCATCCGTTGTAAAAGGTAATGCCTATGGACATGGTATACAGGCCTTCGTCCCACTGGCTGAGAAACTGGGCATCCGTCACTTTTCCGTTTTCAGTACCGGCGAAGCCGCCCGTGTAAATGAGGTGCTCAAAGACCAGACATCAGAAATCATGATCATGGGTGATATCGCACCCGGTGAATTGCAATGGGTCATTAAATCGGGCTTTTCATTTTTTGTCTTTGATATGGCCCGGCTTAGAGAAGCGATAAGGGTCGCTATTGACCTGGGTATACCGGCAAGGCTCCATATAGAGCTTGAAACCGGCATGAACAGAACCGGTTTCACTCATATAGCGGTCACCAAAGAAGTAATTCCTTTTTTGTTAGCCAACAAAGATCATTTTACACTTAGTGGTATCTGTACCCATTTTGCCGGAGCAGAAAGTATCGCCAATTATCTGAGAATCGAAAGACAGCAGAAGCGTTTTATCAAAACACGTAAAACCTTCCTGGAGGCAGGTCTGCTACCTAAGCACACGCATACCTGTTGCAGCGCTGCCGCCATCCGGCTGGTTAAAATGCGTTTTAATCTGGTGCGCATCGGTATTTTACAATACGGTTTCTGGCCGTCTCCAGAAATTAAAATCGAGTATCTCAGATACAACAAACTGCCTGATTTTAATCTGCACCGGGTCATTACCTGGAAAAGCCGGCTAATGTCTGTCAAGAAAGTCGCTATGGGTGAATTTATCGGGTATGGCAATAGTTATCAGGCTTCTGAAGATATGCTTGTCGGCATTGTTCCGGTAGGTTACAGCAATGGTTATAGCAGGACCCTCAGTAATTCCGGAAGAGTATTGATCAGAGGCGTCAGGACTACCGTCCTTGGAAACGTCAATATGAACTCCTTTGTCATATCCCTTCAGCAGGTTCGGGATGCACAGGTTGGAGACGAAGTGGTACTCATAGGCACGGAGGACAATCTGGAAATATCTGTAGCCTCTTTCGGGGAGTTGTCCAATCAGCTCAATTACGAGCTGTTGACCAGACTGCCTATGGATATTCCCAGAATATCCAGTTTTCAGAATGAAGAGACAAAAGCTTAAAATGCCACCAGAATTTTGGGATTTTTTATAGGAATCGGAGTACCTCAAAAACCTGAAACATCCATAATTTTGGACAATGCAATTACTGTCAGGCAAACAGCCATGCGTTTCAAATTTGTTTCATGAAATTACTCCTTACATCCCTTTATACGCTGGCCTTAATTCAAATAAACACTTTTCCCTGTACTGGGCCCTGAAGTCTTTCTATTGACTTAACGAGAAGTACGAAGCCTCAGACGCTAAAGGCTTTATAACGAAAAGGATAGTTAAACATATCCCACCCCGAATCATTTCCTCTCACCTGCATTCTCTAAAAATCACACACAAAGCGGCATGTTCGTCCCATCTTTTATTTCCCAAACACGGTCCAGATTCCTGCACGCAGGCATGACCATAAGACAGTCCGCGCTGCTGATGGCTTCTATAATCAGCCTGATCTCCATATCGCACATAGACGTCAAAGCAGCAACCTGTCCCTCCACTTATAACACAACCCGTAAGCTATCCTATAACCCTGGCGCCAAAAAATACGTACTCATTCTCTCTAAAGCAAGCCAGTCCGTGCTCGTTTTGGATTATGCCAGTCTGGACAGCATCACCAGTATTGCGGTAGGCACAGACCCACATGAGATTATTACAAATCCCGATGGTCACCTGGCCTATGTATCCAGACCTGAAATGAACGCCCAGGGACACCATATAGCCGTATTGGACCTGAAAAATCTCCGGTTAAGTCAGACCATTGACACCCGTCCCTTTTTTATCCCCCATGGCCTCGCCTATCATCAAGCCCAGCTTTGGTATACGGCGCAGGGTTCCAAGGCAGTCGCAGTCTATGATATAAAACATCAGAAAGTAGAACAGGTCTTTGGAACCGGACAAGATTTCACGCATCTTATTTATGTTCGTCCGGATGGCAAGGCATTTTATACCACAAATGTAGAGTCCGGTACGATCAGCATTTTCGAACTCAGGGACCTGCCCCCTTATATGCCGCCCACGGGTGTCTTACCCGCCGGAGCGAAATCAACAAAGCAATGGCGTCAGACACTGGTTTGTGTAGATCCGGGCTGCGAGGGTTTTGACGTGTCTAAAGACGGTAAGGAGCTGTGGACCGCCAGCCCCAATGGGAATATTGTCATCGTAGATCTGGAAGGTAAACAGGTTAAAGCCAGGATCAATACCCATGTGATGGGCCTGCACCGCTTAAAAATAACACCAGACGGGAAAACAGTCTGTGTGGTCAGCGTCAAAACCGGCGATCTGCTATATTACAACCGGCAAACCCATCAACTGGAACAAAAGGCACATATTGGCCAGGGCGCCGGCATCTATATGGACAAAAACAGTAACAGGATGTTTATTTCCTGTACCCCAAATAACTATGTCAGCGTAATTGATCTTACTACGAGAAAAGAAATCCGCAAAATCCCAACTGGCAGGCCCGATGGCATTACCAGCGTAACGGTAAATTAAAATACAGCAAAAGGCGCTCTCATCTAACTTAGCGGCAGATTTTGACCGCATCTGCCGTCTCCCATATGCAGCCTTGTTTATTCAAAGCGTAAATGGGGTATAACAGGCACCTTTTGCTTCCAGGTACCCGTTATCAGAAATTGGTTTCCGGAGCTTTTGTTTTTGATCGTAAAGGTATATTTACAGGTTCTCTCAATGTATTGCATTTTACCGCTTACTTGAACAGTGGAATACGGCCTGAGCGTCAAGGCGCCTTCAGTACCACCTTTTTCATAATAAGGAACCAGGGTAGTGCCTGCTTTATAAGCTACATGGTCCGACCATACAATAGACCCGTCCATTAATAAATCATCCATAAAAATTAAAGAATCATTCGCGGCTAACCAGTCAAAGGCTCCATAATCATCACTGGTAAAGGTTGAGCTGTATTGCACATGACTAAAAACCTCGTCCGTAGACATTTTTTCCTCCTGGTCCGTACTGTTAACCAAAGTGATATTCTTGCATCCTTCGGTACTCAAATAGCTTTTCCTGCTGGTATCTATTTCCCGGATATCCTTTTTCACGAGTTCATAACCTGCTGCTCTGGTCTGAATAATATGCATCTCTTCCTTTCTATTCCCGTCCGTGCTGATTCCGATAATAAAGTCCCGGGCCTGGTTAGAAAAATTCTCCCGGAGGTTCATTTTCAATTGATTATCATTTGTTTTTTCTAATGTCAGCCAACCAGCCATAAGCCCTGCCGTACCTGGACCATTCAGCATCAGGGGTACGCCTGAACTGTCTTTCAATAAGGTGCCGGATTTAGTATCCTTAACGTATGCAACAGCCCAACGATCTGCATGCATTGTAATTAACCCATCCGTGACCCCTGATTGTAGTGAAACCGCTTTCAAATCTGGTTCAAATAGTTCAAGGCTGCTCTCCATAGCTGATTTTGAACAGCCGCTAAAAATAACAAGCAAGCTTGCCAACACAGTCAGGCTCCATTTGGAAGACATATAATTCATAAGCATTCTTTTAGGCGTTAAAACAGTATTCGATGTAATTATAACCACAAGATAATCAATTCTAAAGACAAAGACAAGCGCTTTACATCCAAAAGCCTCCGATATCCGGACTGCCCTGTTCCGCAATCCAAACCCACCGGTATAACAAAAGCCCGCGAATACATTTTTACAAGTATTGCGGGCTTTTATTATGTTATGGGCGTGGGCCGGGTGGCCCCGCCTATTAATCGAACTTAAGATCCAGACCCAGACCCCTTAATTCATGTACGAGTACATTAAAGGATTCAGGAATACCAGCCTTAGGCAGGTTGTCTCCTTTAACGATGGCTTCATAAGTCTTCGCACGACCGATGATATCATCAGACTTAATGGTTAACAGTTCCTGAAGAATGTTTGCAGCACCGTATGCTTCCAGTGCCCAGACTTCCATTTCCCCGAAACGCTGACCACCGAACTGCGCTTTACCACCCAGAGGCTGCTGCGTAATCAGAGAGTATGGTCCGATTGAACGGGCATGCATTTTATCATCAACCATGTGGTGCAGTTTGATCATATAGATCACACCAACAGTGGCCTTCTGGTCAAAACGCTCCCCAGTCTCTCCGTCATACAGGTAGGTATGACCCATAGACGGGATACCGGCTTTCTCGCAGTATTCCGCGATCTCTTCCGGCTCTGCACCGTCAAAAATCGGGGTCGCAAAGTTAACGCCCAGGTTCTTACCACACCATCCAAGGATCGTTTCATAGATCTGGCCGATGTTCATACGGGAAGGTACCCCCAGTGGGTTTAGTACGATATCTACCGGTGTACCATCTTCCATGAATGGCATATCCTCTGCTCTTACGATCTTAGCCACAATACCCTTGTTTCCGTGGCGACCAGCCATTTTATCCCCTACTTTCAGCTTACGCTTAACAGCTAAGTATACTTTGGCTAGTTTCAGCACACCTGCAGGCAGCTCATCTCCGATAGAAATATTAAATTTCTCCCTTTTATAACGGCCTAACTCTTCGTTGTACTTGATATTGTAATTGTGCAACAGAACATTGATCTGGTTGTCGATGGTTTCATCAGTAGTCCAGCCAAGTGGGTTAACATTCTGATAATCAACGGAACCCAGATTCTTCTGATTGAACTTAGCGCCTTTACCGATCAGCATCTCACCGAAATTGTTACTTACACCGGCAGAGGATTTATCCTTTAACAGTGTCTGTAATTTTTCCAGGAGCAGCGTTTTCAGACCGGCTGCATTTTCATTGTGTACTTTCTCGATCTTTTCCAGTTGCGCTTTTTCACGGATTTTACCGTTCTTGTCTTTCTTGGCTCTCTGGAAAAGTTTCTTATCGATTACCACACCTTCGGTTCCATTCGGTGCTTTCAGGGACGCATCTTTGGCATCACCTGCTTTATCACCGAAGATCGCCCTGAGAAGTTTTTCCTCTGGTGTCGGATCGCTCTCCCCTTTTGGTGTGATCTTACCGATCAGAATATCTCCTTCACGAACAGTAGCACCGATGCGGATGATACCATGTTCGTCCAGGTCTTTGGTTGCCTCTTCAGATACGTTAGGGATATCAGCGGTCAATTCCTCTTCACCCAATTTGGTATCACGGACTTCCAGTTCATATTCTTCGATATGGATGGAAGTGAACAGGTCTTCTCTTACTACTTTTTCGTTGATTACGATGGCATCCTCAAAGTTATATCCTTTCCAGGGCATGAAAGCCACCTGCATATTACGTCCCAGGGCCAGTTCACCTTCCTTGGTTGCGTAACCTTCCGTCAGGAAGTCTCCTTTTTTCACATGCTGCCCTTTCTTAACGGCAGGGCGCAGGTTGATAGAGGTTGCCTGGTTGGTTTTGATAAACTTGGTGAGTTTATAGACAATCAGGTCATCTTCAAAGCTAACCAGTCTGTCTGCATCATTTCTGTTATATCTTACATGCACTTCTTTAGCGTCGACGAATTCAACAACGCCATCGCCTTCTGCATGGATCTGGATACGGGCATCGCGTGCGGCTTTGCCTTCCAGACCAGTACCGACGATCGGTGCCTGTGGTAATAATAATGGTACTGCCTGACGCTGCATGTTAGATCCCATCAGGGCACGGTTGGCATCGTCATGTTCCAGAAAAGGAATCAGAGACGCACTCAAACCAACGATCTGGTTGGGAGCCACATCCATGAATTCCACTTCACTTCTGTCCAGTACCGGGAAGTCACCGGTTTCACGGCTGATGATGCGCTCGTCCACAAACACCCCTTTATCATCTAGCGGGGCACTGCTCTGGGCGATTTTTGCTTCATCCTCTTCTTCTGCACTCAGGAACTTTAAATGTTTCAGATCCACCTTGCCATCATGCACTTCATGATACGGCGTTTCGATGAATCCCATGTCATTGATCTTCGCGTGTACGCACAAGGTAGAGATCAAACCAATGTTAGGACCTTCCGGCGTTTCAATGGTACACAGACGACCATAGTGAGAGTAGTGTACGTCACGTACCTCAAATCCGGCACGCTCACGGCTCAGACCTCCGGGTCCCAGCGCGGAGATACGGCGCTTATGCGTGATCTCAGACAGCGGGTTGGTCTGATCCAGGAACTGGGAAAGCTGAGAAGTACCAAAGAAAGAGTTAATCACAGAAGAGAGCGTACGCGCATTGATCAGGTCAACTGGCGTAAACACCTCATTGTCACGAACATTCATTCTTTCGCGGATGGTTCTTGCCATACGGGCCAGCCCCACACCGAACTGAGCGTATAACTGCTCACCTACGGTTCTTACACGACGATTGCTCAGGTGATCAATATCATCAATTTCAGCCTTACCATTGGTCAAACGAACCAGGTATTTGATAATTTCAATGATATCTTCCTTGGTCAGGACTTTGTTCTGTAATTTCTGTTTGACGTCCAGCTTACGGTTGATTTTGTAGCGGCCGACTTCTCCCAGATCATAACGCTTGTCACTGAAGAATAATTTATCGATAATACCACGTGCAGTCTCATTATCAGGCGCATCAGCACCGCGCAGCTGGCGGTAAATGAACTGAACGGCTTCCAATTCCGAGTTGGTGGTATCTTTATTCAGGGTATTGTAAATGATAGCGTAGTCTCCCCCAACGTCTTCACGCTGGATAAATACGCTTTTGACTTCCAGATCCGCGATCAGCTGGATACTTTCTTCATCCAGCACCGTATCACGTTCCAGAACGACTTCGTTTCTTTCCAGGGAAACAACCTCACCGGTGTCCTCATCTACGAAATCTTCCACCCATGCCTTCAATACGCGGGCAGCAAGTTTCTGCCCTTCGTGTTTTTCCAGGGATTTTTTATCAGCAGGCACTTCAGTAGCCATGCCAAACAGGGTCAGGATGTCCTTATCTGTCTCAAATCCAATGGAACGAAGTAAGGTAGTAACCGGGAATTTCTTTTTACGATCAATATAAGCGTACATGACATTGTTGATATCTGTCGCAAATTCCATCCAGGCGCCTTTAAAAGGAATCACTCTGGCAGAATAGATCTTAGTTCCGTTGGGATGTGTAGACTGTCCAAAAAACACACCAGGTGAACGGTGCAACTGCGATACGATTACGCGCTCAGCACCATTGATGACAAAAGTACCTCTCGGGGTCATGTAAGGAATGTTCCCTAAGAACACATCCTGTACAATGGTCTGAAAATCTACGTGCTCTTCATCGTTACAACTTAACCGTAATTTGGCTTTTAACGGAACAGCATAAGTGAGCCCACGCTCCATACATTCTTCAATCGAATAACGGGGGGGATCCACAAAATAGTCCAGGAACTCCAACATGAAGATATTACGCGTATCCGTAATAGGAAAATTCTCCTTAAATACACGGAAGAGACCTTCGTTATTACGCTTATCGGGCGTTGTTTCTAATTGGAAAAATTCGCGGAAAGATTCAAGCTGAATGTCTAATAGGTCAGGGGTCTCAGCCAGGTGTTTGGTTTTACCGAAGCTGATCCTGTTGGTAACTTTAGTTGATGACATATCTGATTTTAACCGGTTTTACTTAATTAAGTCGAGGCAAACAACAGGGAAAAACAGGAAGAAATTGGCCATTTTCCCGTTTTATCTGTCTAGTTTACCCAATTTTAAAGGGCAACAAAGGTACGAATTGTATTAATACTGGCAAAATGAATTTTCCCGGCCGCGGGAAAATTCACCCTAATACTGATATTTAACCTCCTTTTAAGGGTTTTAGCCAAATAACGCAAAACTCCCCCCGACCCAGGTCTGATTCTTATTTTGGGAGACCCCGACCATATTCCCTTTTGTCAGTCTGGCCAGGTTACAGGTGGCAAAAGGCCGGTCCGCTCCTTCCGGCCAGATATAAAATAGCCGGATTTCCGCCTTGGCCGGACCGTCGGGAGTCTTAATGGCGGCGGCATAATGGACCTTCCTTTGCAATATGTAGCTGCCATACGCTGATTTAGGTATAGCCTCCAGATCCGCCTGCGTTACATCAATGATAACCCCTTTGCCGGCAAAAGAAAACAAAGGCTTGAGCACGTAGTTTTCCAGGTCGCCTGGAAGCACGTCAAAATCTGCGAGAAACCTGGTTTCCGGAATACCTGGATCCGATAGGAAGGGCAGGGTAAACTTGCTTAAGCGGTAAAACCAGTTAGGGTGTGTTACCCAGGTAACATCCAGGGGCGCCAGCAGCATCTCCGCCTGCCGGACGACTTCAGCCGGTTGGCTGGAGAGTTCGTCAAAAATCAGGCGGTTATAAATCCGGTCAATCCTTATATCCCGGCCATTTCTGTTGTAAAATAGCTGATTGCCCGCTCTTTTAAGTTCGGTCAGACAGACGGCCGGTATCCCAAAGTATTTCTCCGTATATAAAAAGTCGATCCGGGTCTTTTGCTTTTGGGGAAATAACTCCAGTAAAACGGTATGCGGGTTTGTATTGTCCTTATTGTCCTTCCCCTTTAATAATTCTTCCAGCACCTCTTTTACCCGCTGGTCATCAAACCCTTCCATAAACGGGCTGAAGCCCTGGGGTAACCGGTAAGCTGCCGCAGCCGCTTTGTACTGCGCCAGCTGATAGGCGAATAAGGTAGGGAAGCCCTGCATTTCTACAAGCTGGGGCACATACCCACCTTTACCATCACTACAGATCCCAAAGTCAAATATCAAAAAATGAGGATACCCTTCTTCGCCTGGTATCTTAAGTCCCTCAGGAATAGCGGCCGCAGTCATCTTTAAAAAATCCGCCGCTTTGACCTGGCTAATGATATGATCACAGGTATGCCCCATACGCTCCAAAAAATCTTCAGAAACAAAAACGGGCGTTTCCGCCACTCTAAAATCTAAAGCATCTGGAAAATCAGCCTTCAGAAGGCTTATATATTGTCGGTATTTATCTTCAGTAAAATCCTGATTGAACTGGCGGCGGGGTTGTTCTAACATGTGAAGGCTGCTTACGAATTGAAAAAGTGGAAAATGTCCTTTTGCTTCAGGAGAAAAGTCGCTTAAAATGACCATTTAAATGCTGACGGATGCCTTTGCGAAGCTTATCTGCTGACCTGCTTTCGATTAGCGCAATCAGATCACTGTGTGTTACGATCTTCTTAAAGACTGGCATATCATTGAGCATCCCGCTGCTATGAACATAGTTGAAAATGGGCAAGAGCATTTTCTGGAACCCTTTCATCGTATTGTTGTCGCTGATCTCATAGAGCTTACTGTGAAAAGCGATCTCCTCTTCGATCTCAAAAAAGTTGGGAGTACTATTGCGTGATTCCTTGGCAACGATCGCCTTTAATTCTTTAATATCCTGCGGGCTCACTCTTTTGATAATAAAATCTGCCATACCTACCTCCAGGGCCAGGCGCATCTCAAAGATCTCTTTTAATGTGCTTTGGTCCAGGATATCAGGATTCATTCCTTTTTCTATTACCGAGACTATATCAGGGCTGGTGATCACCGCTCCCCTTTTCTTACGGGATTCAATCATGCCGCGGGTGCGTAATCTTGAAAGGGCTTCCCGCACGACTGTCCGGCTGACGCCCAGGCGTTCCGCCAGTTCGATTTCTTTAGGGATGACAGCTCCGATCGGATATTCTTTACTGGAAAGCAATTCTACCAGGGACTTTTCGATCTTATCTACCAGTGATTTTTTATCTGATTCTTTCATGCAGTGGAAATACTTAATTATCCAAAAATAGGACACTTTTCCCAATTGGCCCGCTCGTCAGAGATTCCAGAGCAACCATTCATAAAATAATTCACAAGACGGCAAAAGGACATAAGCAGGTAACGGACCTGCTCATGTCCTAAGAAAGACATATGACAAGCACTATAAAACATTGGTTGCACACAAATTATCCAGTATTATCCGCTATTGCTTACTCACTCACCTGAAAAATAACCTTCTGCTTTTCCCGGAAAGTGACACTATGCCCATTTTGTATTGCAGGCTGCCATTTACCACTGCGCTCAATCACACGTACCGCCTCCGCCGCTGTCCCAAAATCGGGATCCGGGGCAGAGATCACTTTCACTTCAGAGGTTGATCCGTCCCTTGCCACCAGAAAAGAAACAACAACGGTGTATATTCCGGGCGAGGCGCCATTATCAACCGCGATCTGGCTGCGTAAATTCCTTTCCAGGTACTTCTTCCAGGCCGGTTGGCCGCCAGGGTATTTCGCCTCCACCTGAACAGCGAAGAACTCCTTATTATAATCTGTGTTATCGCTGGCACTTCCTACCAGCCCTTTACCGTTTCCGCTGACACCCTTTACTTCCGGAGGCGCCGTTAACAACCCATCCATCTTTGCACCATGCTGTGTTACCGGCCCCACCCTGATCTTATCGGTTTGTTTGGGAGGCATTTCATCCGGCTTCACCAGGTGGTCATCCACGACCTTCGGCACAGTGAGTTTTTGCATCTCCATTTTCATGGGCGCCTCTTTGCGCGGCGGCGGTACAGTGATTTTCGGCTTTTCAGGCTTCTTGAATTGCTCCAGATGCACTTCCGGTCCTATCATTACAACAGGATTCCCGGCAGGCTTTTTATGGGGTAGTAGCGTACTGCCTACAAATAAAAGCACAAGCAGCCCGGTTGCAGCCATAGCAAGTTCAATGCGCTTGTGATAATTCTTTCTGAGCATATAAGCCCCATAGGCTTTGTTTCTGCCGTCAAACAGGATATCCAGCCTGTTTGCTTGCATAATTTCTTTGGCATCCATCTTATTTAGTTTATGCGGTGAATAGATACAGTTACAAAAAGGTATCTGAGTCTGCAGCGGTTCAGATGGGTCTATTCCATTTTGCTTTAGAATAGACAGAGATGCCATGGCCATGACATGATGATCATTTGTAGCATTGATATCCTACACTATATAGATGCCAAACAAGTGTAATTTCCATAGGGGTTTCCACAGTTTTTGAAATAAAATACCGGCAGGCTGAAACGCTGCTGTGAACGCGTTATCATTTAAATATACGAAGCCACCGGCTCGGCTTTGCAATCAGCAAACCGTCTGCATTAAATGACGCTTTTTAGGAATTTTGCAGTCAGATTGATAAGTGGCACAAAAAAGCCCGGGCTCATCTCAATAGTTGCCTATTGGTGAGCCCGGGGCTTTTTTTATTTCATTTCCTGTACCAGACTACTCAGATACCTGGAAGATGATTTTTTGTTTTTCACGGTAAATTACCTGACGTCCATTCTGGATGGCCGGTTGCCATTTACCACTTCTTTCAATTACACGAACTGCTTCGTCAGAAGTTCCGTAATCGGGATCCGGAGCAGAAATTGCCTTAACTTCAGAAGTTGTACCATCTTTTGCTACCAGGAAGGATACCACAACAACGTACTGGCCGGGAGGCGCTCCGTTATCTACTGGCGTCTGCTGACGCAGATTCCTTTCCAGATACTTTTTCCAGGCTGCCGGACCACCAGGGTACTTGGCTTCTACCTGTACTGAGGTAAACTCTTTGTTATAATCTCCATCACCGGTACCACCCGAACCCGGGCCTTTACCAGTCCCGCCGATACCCTTTACTTCAGGAGGTGCAGCCAGGGCGCCGTCCATTTTCAGGCCGTGTTGTGTTACAGGTCCTACAGTGATCTTCTCATCCTGTTTAGGAGGTTTTTCGTCTGGCTTCACCAACTCATCCTTAACAACCTTAGGAACAGTGAACTGCTTCATCTCGATCTTAGGAGGTGCCGCTTTGGGTGGCGGCGGTGGTGGTGGAGCTTTTTTCGGTGGAGGTGGCTTCTTGTATTGCTCAATCTTGACATCGGTCACCTCAAACTTCTTTGCTGCAGCATCATCCGTCTTAGGCTTGATGAACATAGAGGCCACGAATAGGATTACAATGCCCAGCGTTGCGAGCAGCGCGATCCGTATTCTTCTGGCATATGTTTTCCGCAGGTCATAAGCTCCGTACTCCTTATTCCTGCCATCAAACAGGATGTCCAGATCACTTGAGCTTAATATTTTATTTGCGTCCATTTTAAAAATTTGTTTAATAGTTTTAAGCCTGTAATATCAATGGATACCCGCAGGTCTGCATTGCATGTTCAAGCGAATTAATTACCTGCCTGATCTGCAATTGCATCCAATTTATCGATATCCGCAGAGTAAGCGGTATCCACCTTGTTGACCAAAGCGTACCTTTCCACAACATCAATAGAGAATTCATCCAGAATATCTATGATATTTTTGTATGTACTCTGATTACCCGGCATAACGATCATAAACAGGTCATCAGGAGGCGTTACCGCCTTTTTATCCAAAATAACCTTCCTGATGTCTTTAAAAGTAGTTGGAGTAACATTTGACAAATCTGCCTTCAATTCTCCATCATAATAATAAAGCCTGTCATTTTTGCCTAAAAAGATGGTCATAGCACCGGATTGTTTGACATTCTGTTCTTTAGTGTCTTTATTGTCATCCGGCATTTTGAGATTCATGGAAGTAGGCTGACTCATCGTTGTTGTAAACATGAAAAATGTAATCAACAAAAATCCTAAATCCACCATGGGGGTCAAATCCACTCTCGTGGACATCTTCTTCCCTTTCTTGACCCCAGGACCTTTTTTCCCCGTGTCTTTCGACGAGGTATCCATTTCTGCCATAGGATATTGCTTTTAAAGTTTTATAAATTTATTTAACCGTTTACCGGAGTCACCGTAGCTCCCTGACTCTGTGCCTTTTTCCAGAGTTCGGAGCCGCTTGGCACACCTTCAGGATTCGTCACCATCTGGAATTCCAGAATGCTGTTCTCCGTTAAGGCGGCAATTACGTTTTTGAACTCAGGGAATTTAGCAAGGTTATCTCCTTTCAGGATAACCGCGATTTTGGAATTCGGATCATCTGTTCCCAGTCCCTGCTGAACGGAAACAAAGGCTTTCATCCAAACTCTTAATTGATTATTGGCCGTATCCTGAACCGGAATACCAGGCAATTTATCATTCAATTGTTCATTGGGCAACTGGCTATAGGCTTTCAGGTTATTGAAACTGGTGCCGATAACAGGCATAATAGACAATTTGTGGATCTCTGCCGGTGTCAGCCCCAGGTTCTGCTCCTGATTGATCAGATCCAGCGCCTGTTCCTTAACCGGAACCATGTCGCTGTTCAAGAAAGCATGACCATTTTTGTCCAGAGATATCATAATAAAATTCTTCTCCGGAGCTATTTTAGACGCCACAGAAGAAGGCGTGGTAATCGGGATCTTTTCGTCGGGCTTAAACTTCGTCGTTAAGATGAAGAAAGTCAACAAAAGAAACGCAACGTCACACATCGCCGTCATATCTACGTTCGTACTTTTGCGTTTTACTTTGGCTCTTCCCATTGTTATTTTTTTTATTATCTTCTATAATATAGATGCAGGTCGCATCCTGATTCCATAAAACTTTTTTATTTTTTTCTAAAAAAGTGGTCGCTCTGCCCGCTGCGGCCCTTCAATGGCTGCAGCGGGCACGAAGCTTTCCTAACCGCCTGTTTATCAGCGATTATTTATAGATAGAAGCAAAGCTCTGAGTCAAAGTGAAACCAGATTCATCGATACCGTAAGTAATACCATCGATTCTGGTAGTAAAGATGTTGTACATGATGATAGAAATCGCAGAAGTACCGATACCTAAGGCTGTGTTATACAGGGCCTCAGCGATACCTTTGGATAACTGGGTGGAGGCGCTGCCACCTTCACTTGCTGCCAGGGCCGCGAAGGCCGTGATCATACCCACAACCGTACCCAACAGACCCACCAGTGTGGCGATAGAGGCAATAGTTGATAAGAACACCAGGTTCTTTTCCAGCATTGGCAGTTCCAGCGCTGTAGCTTCTTCGATTTCCTTTTGGATGTTAAGTACTTTTTGATCTGTATCCAACTCAGTGTTGGTGATCATTTCTTTGTATTTGCCCAGGCCGGCTTTCATTACGTTACCGACAGAGCCTTTTTGTTTGTCGCAAAGTGCGATCGCTTTGTCTACGTCTTTGTTAGCCAGGTTGAACTGTACATTACGGATAAATTCTCCGATATTGCCTTTACCAGTTGCTTTAGCGATTGTCATAAAACGCTCGATAGCAAAAGTGATTACGATTAAAAATAAACCAATCAATACAGGCACGATGATACCACCATCATACATCCTCGATAATCCTGTCTTTGCATCCTCGTGTTTAGGCCAAAAGCCACCGCTCATATCCGGTTTAGTAAAGTTAGCCGGATTACCTAATACAAACCTCCAAATAATGTAACCGATTACAATCCCCAGAACAGGGGCCACCCAAGAAATTGCATTAGAGCTTTTTTTAGGTTTTACGTTAGAAACGTGTTTTGCTGCTGCTTGAGCAGTTGGTTTAATTTCAGCCATGATGAAATTGTTTTTTAATGAATAACTGTGTTTAATGATTTTTAAATAACCCCAATACTAAGAAGAAATTCTTAAATAAGGAACATTAGTTCGTTACATTATTATAAACTAACCCGTTACTTCAAAATACTCCATAGAAAGGCAGAGCAAATTATAGATTTATTTTTACCGACCAAATTCTTTTTTGGATTTTTTTAAAAAAATTTTGATTTTGTTTTTTTTGTTTAACTTTTTATTGAGGTCATTTATAGACCTTTAAAGCCGCCCCTACCTCATTTTGACCGTTTTTGGAAAATAGTATTTCATAAACAAACAACCATTATCTTTACCGGCATTGTAATAATTAATTTTAACCAAAATGCACAAAAAACTCCCCTTATTGGCAGGGCTCGCGTTGTTTTCGGCCTTTTCTTTTGCCCAGAAACCAGACAGCCTGCCTAAAATGCCGAAAGATTCGGTATCTATGGTCAAAAAAGATACCACCCATAAACCAGAAAAAAAACAGCCAGAGAAACCCAACCCTATCAAACCTTATAAAGAGGTTATTCCAGATTCTGCTGTGAGTGCCACGGGGCTTTTTACGGTCCATAAGGTTGATAATAAATGGTTTTTCGAGATTGCCGACTCCCTGTTCAACAGGGATATTCTGGTTGTGACACGCTATGATAAGGTGCCTGGAGGAGCAGGCGTCTATGCGGGAGAGATTGTCAATCAGCAGATGGTGCGTTTTGTAAAAGGCCCCGACAACAATATCTTCCTGCAATTGAAAATGACCATTGCAATGGCTGATTCCACCAATGCCATCTACAAAGCGGTCCTGAACTCCAATGCAGATCCTTATTTAGCCTCCTTTCCTATTAAAGCCTATGGCAAAGATCACTCAGTCGTGGTCGAAGTGGATGATTTATTCCTGGGAGACAATCCGGCGCTCTCCTTCCCTTCCCGTACACGCAAAGGGTTGAGTATCGGAGGATTATTAAGAGACCGGTCTTTTATCAGGTCCGTTCACACCTACCCTATTAACACGGAAATTAAAACGGTGAAGACCTACACCAGCCAGCCAGCCCCTCCCACTCCCGGACCGGGCGGCAGTCGCAGCAGAGCCTTCGATGCAGCCGGCGATGTAGGAGTTATAACCATGGGATTCAATCATTCTTTCCTATTACTGCCCAAGACACCAATGCAGCCCCGCCTGTTTGACCCACGCGTCGGTTATTTTGCAGATGGTTTTACCCGCTATGGTGACGATCAGCAACGTGTAAAGGATGAACATTTTATCGTTCGGTGGAATCTGCAGCCCCGTCCTGAAGATTATCAGAAATGGAAAAACGGCCAGCTGGTGACACCGCAGCATCAGATCGTCTATTATATAGATCCTGCCACGCCAAAGAAATGGCGTCCTTATCTGATTGCCGGGGTTAACGACTGGGCAAAAGCATTTGAAAAAGCAGGCTTTAAAGATGCTATCGTAGCCAAGCCTTGGCCGGAAAACGACACCACGATGAGTATGGAAGATGCCCGTTACTCCGTGATCCGTTATTTTGCCTCCGATATTGAAAACGCCTATGGTCCCAATGTGCACGACCCCAGAAGCGGACAGATCCTGGAAAGCCATATCGGGTGGTATCATAACGTTATGAAACTCGTACATGACTGGTATATGATCCAGGCGGGACCGATTGACAAAAGAGCCCGTAAAATGGTCTTTGACGATGAGCTCATGGGCGATCTGATCCGCTTTGTCTCTTCCCATGAAATAGGTCATACCCTGGGCCTTCGCCATAACTTCGGCAGCAGCAGCACGGTTCCTGTTGAACTGCTCCGGAACAAAAAATGGGTAGAGGAACACGGGCATACCCCTTCCATTATGGACTACGCCCGTTTCAATTATGTAGCCCAGCCAGAAGACAATATTAGCAAGAAAGGCATTTACCCCAGAATCGGGGAATACGATGACTGGGCCATCAAATGGGGCTACTCCTATACCGGTGCATCCACTACGAAGGAAGATCATAAGATCACCAGTAAATGGATTGTTGATAATCTGTCCAAAAACCCAAGATTATGGTTTGGTACCGAGTCAGATCCTTTTGATCCCAGAACGCAAAGCGAATGTTTAGGTGACGATAATGTTCTGGCCAGTGCATATGGCATTAAAAACCTCAAGATCGTGCTCAAAAACCTGCCTGAGTGGACTTATGAAGAGGCAGATACCTACAACAATCTGGAAGAAATGTACAACCAGGTCATTGGTCAGTTCAACAGGTATATGGGGCATGTGCTGAAAAACATCGGTGGCATTGAAACCACCCCGAAAAGTATCGAACAAACGGGCAGTGTCTATGAGCCGACCCCTAAAGCCGTGCAGGCCAAGGCAGTTGCATTTTTAAATGATCAGCTCTTCACAACGCCCACATGGCTTTTAGATAGTGCTGTACTCAATAAGGTTAGTCATCCCGCCACGGAGGAAACTTTATATCGTTTACAAAAAGGAGTGCTGTCCAGCCTGATCTCTGCTTCCAGATTGCAGAGAATTACCTTCAGCAATCAACGCTTTGGTAAAGAAAATGGCTACCAGGTAGAAGACCTGCTTAATTCCGTTGAAACCAGTTTGTTTAAGGAGCTGGGCAGTCATGAAGCGATCTCCTTTAGCAGAAGACGACTGCAAAAGACCTATATAGACGGTTTGATCCTGGATTTAAGTCCGGATAAAGCTGCCGTAACGACTCAGTTACAGTCGATTCTGGGCGGTGAGTATGCAGAATCAGATGTTCCTTCTCTGGTGCGTGGTCATTTGATGGCCCTGAAAACCCAATTAGAGGCAGCTGCAGGCAGCTTCTCCGATCCAATGAGTAAATATCATTTGCAGGATCTGGTATACAGGGTAGGTAAAGCCCTGGATGCCCAATAAAAGCGCTCCGAGAGAAATATAATTGATAAGCAATCAAATGCAATATAAAGAGGGGGCGGCGCCCCCTCTTTTAAATTCACCACTGACTCAGACATGGTATTTGGGAAAAAAGCCCTTATTTTTGCCCGCCAGACGGCCTTTTTATTGTACAAAACAAGGCAATACCGGTAGGAGAAAATAGAATAAAAGCAGTTTTTCGGGATTACTGAAAAATTAATTGGCAATAATCTTGTGACATATGCTTTTTATACCTACCTTTGCAGTCCTAATTTTTTAATGTTATGTTCGCAGTTGTAAAAATCGCAGGCCAACAATTCAGAGTACAGGAAGGTGATACCCTTTTCGTACCACACCTGTCTGCAAATAATGGTGATAAAGTTGAGTTTAAAGACGTTCTGCTGGTAAGCGCCGATGGAACTTTATCTGTAGGTACCGATGTGACTAAAATTGTAAAGGCAGAAGTCCTGAACAATCTGGTACAGGGCGATAAAGTAATTGCTTACAAACAAAAAAGAAGAAAAGGCTTCCGCAAGAAGCACGGTCACAGAACCCAGTATACACAGATCAAGATTGATGCTATCGCATAGTCATTGACATTTAACCATTTACAAACTTTTTAATTATATAATACCATGGCACATAAGAAAGGTGAAGGTAGTGTAAAAAACGGACGGGATTCCCGCAGCAAACGCTTAGGCGTTAAGATCTTTGGTGGTCAGCCTGCCATCTCCGGAAATATCATTGTACGTCAGCGTGGTACCAAATTCCATTCTGGTAAAAATGTTGGCGTTGGTAAAGATTTTACTTTATTCGCACTGACTGACGGTATCGTTGAATTCAGGAAAACCAAAGGGGATATCACTAAAGTTTCTGTAATCCCTTCTGAAGCTCCTGCTGAGACTGCTTAGGTCTTACGCCTGTAAGGGCTTACGATTTTCAACTACTAGTATAGGTTAATAAGAAAATATATTGACTGTCGGATATTTAGTTATCCGGCAGTTTTTTTATATCTCATCGAAAAGAAAGCCCCCATTCTTAAAAAAAATCCGGGGTTTTCTTTTTTTATTGATTTTATATTCTATATTTGTAGAACAAACTCTAATATCATAGAAATGGAATTAACAAAAGCAGAAGCGCAACTCATGGAATATTTGTGGCAAAAGGAAAGTCTTTATATGAAAGAGCTGTTGCAATTATACCCTGACCCTAAACCTGCAGCGACGACCCTGGCCACATTACTTAAGCGTATGCAGCAGAAGAAGTTTGTGCGTTACGAGCTCATGGGCAATTCCAGAAGGTATTTCCCTCTGATCAAAAAAGAAGATTATTTTTCTAAGCAGGTTAATGGCATGGTAGAGCAGTTCTTCGATAATTCTGCGCTGAGCTTTGCTTCTTTTTTTACCAGGAAAGGCGGGTTATCAAAAGCCGAGCTAAGTGAACTCCAGAAGCTGATCTCAGATCAAATTAAAGACGACAATAAAAATAGCAATCATGATTAGCTATATGATCCAATCCATTGTCTGCGCAGCCCTGTTGCTGGCATTCTATAGTCTTTTCCTGCTGAAAGAGAAAATGAACCGGTTTAAACGATGGTACCTCCTGGCGGCTTTGATGGGCTCTCTTGTCATACCGTTAATCCCCTTACAGGTAAATATATTACCCTCCGCTGTCTCAACCGCATTTCGGGCCACTGCAGGACATAGCTCATATAATACGGCTGCATCACTACCTGCACAATCCCTGACCTGGATCAAAAATTCCCACAGTCAAGCCCCCGGTGATAACCAATTTTTATTCTTTGTATATGCTTTAGTCAGTATGGCATTTATTGTGCGCACTATCTGGCAACTGGCAAGATTCCGCCATCTTACCAGATCTCACCGGGTTGAACAAAGCGATGGGATCCGGTTGGTCTTATTGCGTCATGGGCTCCTCTCCTTTTCCTTTATGCATTTTATATGTATCGCGCCAACCGATATCAATAAGCAAACCGGAAAACCTATTGAAGAGATTTATCTACATGAATTGGCCCACGCCCGGCAGTTTCACAGTATTGATATATTACTCATTTCTTTGATACAGGCGCTTTGTTGGTGGCATCCTTTCATTATGCTCTATAAGAAGGCCATCCAACTCAATCACGAATTCCTGGCAGATGAAGCTGTCCTGGCAACTCAAGGCGCTCCCGCCCGCTACCAATACCTATTACTCTCCCGGGTACAGTCCAAACCGACGATGCTTCTGGGCAGTACCACCATATTTTCTTTAACAAAAAAAAGATTCAAGATGATGACACAAAAAACCTCAAACAGAAAGGTCCGACTGCTACAGGCCGCAGCTGCCTGTCTGACGGGCCTTTGCCTTTTGGCGCTCAGCCAGCAGGGGATGGCGCAGGATACAAGCCGGAACTACCCCGACAACCGCTCTCAGGCAACAACAAAACAAAAGGGCGTCAGTCCGGCCGAATTTGATTTTTTTCAGAAAGAAATGGCTAGACATATGACTATTCGTGGAAAAAACACTGAATGGCATTTTAAAAAGGAAGAAAGTGACTTATTGAACCAGCTGACCGGTATCTATGGAAGGATGTCCGTTACGCAAAAAAATAAAACAAGAGGCCTTCCGCCTCCTCCACCTCCCCCTTTTCCGCCCCATAAAGCCAGAAAAGTATTACCGGGTAAAGTAGCACCGCCACCTCCTCCACCGCCGCCGCCCCAAAAGCCTGCTGCGACCGCTTAGCAGTACCCCCGCTCTGCCTTACATGCATCGAGCGGGGTTTTTACTTTAAATAAAAGATGATCCTCGTGCTATGGACGGATCTTTTGCGGATATACATCCACATCAAAATTATTGATGAATGTAGCAAAGGAGGTTAGCTTGCTCATCCTATAATAAATTGGGCGGCCCATGTCATGATTATCTGCTGCCGCTTCCCGTAATTCAGCATAGTGATCAATAGCTGCCCTTCCTTCATGGGGGAAGGCGCCCCTGCCAACAGCATATCCATAAGCCGTTGCAGAAGCTATAATACGCTGCTCCTGCCCACTCAGGCTATTAAAGGCAGCGCCGCTCAAGATATCTTCAACAGGCTTTTTTAAATATTTATCTACGGCTAATCTGAGTTTTTCAGCACTGCTGTCAGATTCTATCACCATAACAGCATTTTCCCCATAAGTGATAGAGGACACCATTTCAGGTGATTTTGCTGATCCAAATAATTCAGCCCACTTCTTATCTGTGCTGTCAATAGTCATAAAAGGAGCATAAATAGGCGGTTCAGTCATTATACTGGCTTTTACTATTTCAAAGGACAGGATTACACGTCCTTTATCATCAGCCAACCGGGTGGTATCCGGAAAGCCTAAATCCAGTAACCCATTCAGGTCCTCATTAATACCAAGCATACTGCGCAGGGAATTCAATCTGTTTACAAATGGTATTGAAGAACCGCCACTCACACTCGGTACCTGGCCTATTCCCCCCTCAAATACCTTCCGGATAGAACTGATAAGCTTATTGTCAGTCGTCTTTGAGGCCATGACATCTTTTAAGACAAAATCATCCATGCTTACATCAGTATAGATCGTAACCGGATTTCGATAACTATTCCCCACCTCAGTGATCACTGGATGAATCAAGCCTTCATGGTCTGTTTTAGTGGTAATAGCACCCAGATATAAACTGTTTCTGACGCCTGCATCCAGGATAGGAAACTTATAAAATTCATAGTTTTTGGTTACCGGGGCAATGTCTTCTCCGTTATCATTATCGTCATCGTCCCCGTTTCCATCATCAGGTACATTTGTGGAGTCTCCGGTTGAATCTACAGGCGGCACCGGATCAGGCACCGGTGTAACATTTTTGCTACAAGCATGAATTATCAACACTATAAACAGCCAGCCGATCACTGCAGTTACTCTTTTCATAGATTTGATTGTCGTCAGTTAAGTATTAAATTCAGTTATATTAGCTAAGCGAATATACTAACTATTTATTAAACAACAAATTATGTTCCAATTAAATTGAATAATAATTTCCACCCACAGCTAAGAAAAATAATATCCGGTTCTCAAGCCCACGAAGAAAACAACAGAGATTCGACAGTTGTAACGGCATTAAGTATACGTTCACAGCCAAAATAATAATAAATTATTAATCAGTGTAGCACATCACGTAAATACATCGTTTACAGTCATTACAGTCTTGACTGGACGTCTTAATATATAAGAGATCTGGCCAATATGTTCGTATTAAATTAAGCATCAGGATATGGTCGCTCAGCATAAGCCATAAAGGATTTACATCTGCGCCCTATTATTTTGAAATAAATTATGAGCAGCTAATATTCACATAAGGTTATGATTATCAAGTCTCTTCATTAAAGAAGTGGCCCCTGAATTGTTGTACATGAAGTAGTCATAATAACAGCCTTCTTATTTTTTTAAAGCATAATCAGGCAGTTAAGTCAGACTTTAACGTGAACATTGATATATTAAAGAAAGCAATAGCCAAGGGCTATGCATTTAAAAGACAGAAAAATACGTCGTTAACATATTATTTTTTATTTAGCCATGCGGAACAAACAAGAGCAAGCCAATTTTTTGCTAATCGCCCCACCCGACTTTGATCTCTATAAGCTGATTAAGAAAAATTTAGAATTTCTGGGATACAATGTCACCATTATACACAATCGCGGCTATGAATTTCAATATATCAGTTTCTTTCAGCGGCTGGCCAATTTTCTAAGAAAGGTTATCCTTGCAGACTATTCATATAAACGAAAACTTAAAGAGGAATTCGTCTATAATGAACAAATGGCCATTTTAGACGAAAAAACCCATTATGATGTCACTTTAGTCATCCGGGCGGACTTTTTTTCAACAAAGTTTCTGTTAGAAGCGAGAAAAAAGTCAGATAAGTTTCTCTCCTTTCACTATGACGGGCTGGCCAGAGATCCGATGATCTTTAATAAGATCTATTTATTCGACCGGTTTTATGCCTTTGACCCCCATGACGTTGAAGAATATGCGAAATTCCATATACATCATGCACCTAATTTCTTTTTTGACTACCCCGAAGAGCCGACCCCTGCTTTATCATCCGGACTGCCAAGTAAGATCCATTATATAAGTTCCTATCATGAGTCGCGGATGGCGGAGATCATAAAATTCCACAAATTCGCAAAATCTTTTATAAGTCCGGTCCAGTTTGATTTGATCTATAATCGTCATCTTGAAGACAATATTCCGCAATATGCCAAAGACAATTTCAACTGCCTGCATACCATTATACCCTTTGAAGAGCAGATAGCAGCTGTCCGCTCCTCGGAGATTATTCTGGATTTCTGCATTGATGAGCATCGCGGGCTTTCTTTTCGTGTGTTTGAAGGGTTAAAATATGGCAAGAAAGTGATTACAACCAATGAACTTATACTCGATCAGGACTTCTACCATCCAGACAACTTCTTCCACCTAACCAAAGACAACCTTGCCGAAGTTGAGGATTTTTTATCCCGCCCCTACCAAACCACACCTGATGAGCTCGCAGCCAGGTATAGTTTTTCCAGATGGCTCAAGCACATACTAGATTATGAGCAGGAAGACTTTCAAAAGGTTCAGCCACTGATCAGCATTATCATCCCCACTTTCAATAACGAGCGCGTCATTGTGGAATCTATAGAATCTGCGCTGCAGCAATCCTATCAAAATATTGAAGTAATCGTTGTCGATGATGGCTCTACAGATAAGTCAGCCACCAAAATAGCCAATTATATTAAAGATATTCCCAATGCCAAATTGATCCGGCAGAAAAACATGGGTCCATCAGCGGCCAGAAACAATGGATTTGAACACGCAAAAGGCGAGTTTCTCGTTTTCCTGGATGGAGATGACAGGCTTCATAAAGAATATATAGCGGAATGTTTTAAAGTATTCCGGAGAATGCCCAATATTGCCCTTGTTTATTCCGCTGCCGAGCTCTTTGAGAGCGGGCGTGGCATATGGTATGTGGAAGAGTATCAGCTGGAAAATCTCCTGATAGACAATTCTATTCCTATTTATGCCATGATCCGGTCCGCTGTCTTTGAAGAGGTTGGAAAGTTTGATGTCAACCTGCGCTATGCAGAGGACTGGGAACTCTGGATCCGTATTCTTCAGAAATATGAAGGCGTTTATAAGATCCCCGAAGTATTATACTACTATCGTAAGCGGCGTGAAAAGAACTCGCTGACGGATCAGCGTGATAAAGACAAGACCCATGATTCCTACTATGAATACATTTATGACAAGCACCGCAAATATTATATAGCAAATGGCTTAAGTTTGCGTGTTCTGTTACAGTCTTCCAAAGTAGTAAGAACCGGGCAGTTTTCCGATAAGTATAAGAAAAAATACTATAATGAATGGTATCGAAAAACCTTCTATTACCTTTTCAAACGGAAAAACTTCAAGGAGATCTATTTAGAAAATACTTACTAAAGCCAGGGCAGCAGTAAAGAAAGGAGGCTGTAACTACTTTAAAATGAAAGTAGGTATTAAATGAAATAGGCAAAATGAAAATAAAGAATTTTAGAAGGATATTTAAATATATCGGGTATTATAAATGGAAAATTATATTTTATATATTACTGGCGATAACCGCTTCTGCCCTGTCCGTATTATCGATAGCCATGCTGGGGCCCCTGCTATCTATCATCTTTCATACCAACGCCGGAGACGCGGCTAAAGCCAGTATCGAAAACAATGGTGTGGGCAGGATTGTCTCACACTTGCTGACAGATGCGATAAACAACCATGGGCAGCGCTATGCAGTAGCGCTCTGTTGTATTATTATTATAGTGTCAACCTTTATCAAAAACGCTTTTCTGTATTGGTCCTCCTATATATCCGTTCCGGTGCGTAGCTCTATTGTTATCCATCTGAAAAATGATATGTATGCCAAAATATTAACCCTACCTATTGGCTACTTTTCAGAGCAACGTAAAGGCGACCTGATGTCCAGAATGACCAATGATGTAAACGAGATAGAAGGTTCCATTATTAATACCATGGAGGGACTGATCAAGGATCCGATCACGGTGATCTGTTATTTGTTTGCCATGATCAGCCTGAGCCCGCAACTCTCCCTGTTCCTGCTCATATTACTACCTGCAACAGCGTTCATTATCGGAAGGATCAGCCGGACATTAAAACGGCAGTCCTCAGATGCCGCTATCCGGGAGGGAGAAACATTATCTATACTGGACGAGACTTTAACAGGTATCAGAATCATCAAAGCCTTTTGTGCCGAAGCGCTTTTGCGGACCAAGTTCGTCACTATGAATAATACATTACTGGACATTAATAAACGAATCTCAGCCAGAAGAGACCTGGCTTCTCCACTGACGGAGCTGCTGGGCGTTATGGTTCTTTGTATTATCATATATTTCGGCGCCAATCTTGTACTTGGCGGCAATTCATTAAATGCAGGGGATCTTATTGCATATATCGCACTGTTTTCTTTGATGATCAACCCTGCCAAAACACTTTCCACATCCTTTTTTAACGTCCAAAGAGGTATCGCGGCCATTGAACGTATTGAAATGCTCCTGGAAACCCCTGTTGGTATTGAGGACAATGGCACCACCGAACTAAAAGAGTTTCAAAGTGAAATTGAATTCAAAAATGTCAACTTCGCCTATAACCAACATCCGGTCCTCAAGAATATTAACTTTAAAATCCCGAAAGGCAAGACAGTGGCCCTTGTAGGCAGTAGCGGGGCAGGCAAGAGTACTATTGCAGACCTGGTTCCCAGATTTCATGATGTATCATCAGGGGAGATTCTTATAGATGGTATTAATATAAAAAATTATAAGGTAGCCTCTATCCGAAAACAGATGGGAATGGTCACGCAAGAGCCGATTTTATTTAACGATACGATCATTAACAATATATGCCTGGGTACCACCAATACCACTGTTCAAGACGTAGAGCAGTCTGCCAAAGTAGCCAATGCCTATAACTTTATAGAACATAAACCAGAAAAGTTCCAAACCAGTATCGGAGACCGCGGCAATAAATTAAGTGGCGGTGAAAAGCAAAGGGTGACCATTGCCAGGGCCGTATTAAAAAATCCTCCGATTCTTATTCTGGACGAAGCAACCTCTTCTCTGGATACAGAAAGTGAGCGTATCGTCCAGGATGCCATCAATAATATGATGATCAACAGAACCTCACTTGTCATAGCACACCGGCTAAGTACTGTAAGGCGTGCTGATGAAATCATCGTTTTAAATGAGGGTGAGATTGCGGAACGTGGTTCCCATGAGTCGCTCATGGCTCAATGTGGCATCTACAAGAAACTGGTAGAGATGCAGGAAATCGATTAATGCAGTAAATTGCAGCTTCGGTATATAAGGATGACAATAATTGAATATGACCTACCCAAAATTAACCAAGCGGTTCTATAGCCTTGTCGCAGTCATGGCGATGGTATCAATAATGAGCGCTTGCAAAAGAGATATTGGCCAGTTAACAGATAATGGTTTAGTTATTTCCAGCTTTTCTATTCTGGCAAAGGACAACCCCGGGATCTTAACCGATAATCTAAGTTTTTCTGTTGGCAGCGATAAGATAACCGGCAGAACAGCTATTTTAACCAGTATAGATTCTTTGGTCCCCATCTTTACGACCAATGCAGACAGTGTTACAGCAAATGGCAAATTAGTAAAAAGCGGCCAGACGCCTGTGGACTTTACAAAGCCGGTACAGTGCATATTATATGGCCAGGACGGCAGTACAACCCAGTACGATGTCCACCTGACTAATTTTACAGGTTTGCCAGTTATCAGTATCCAGACAAAAGGCGGGCAGCCAATAACATCCAAAGAAGCGTATTTGGAGGCGTCCATTACGATAAACAGTAACGGAGAGTACCCGGCCATTGAAGACCATGTGAAAATAAAGGGCCATGGCAACTCCACATGGATCGAGCCCAAAAAACCGTATAAATTCAAATTTGACAAAAAGCATTCACTATTGGGAATGGGCAGTGGCAAACCCTGGATATTGCTGGCCAATTTCATGGACACGACAGCCATCAGAAATGAACTGAGCATGACCTTAGGGCGGATGAGTGATCTGGACTGGACACCCAACATGCGTTTTGCTGAACTTTATCTCAATGGGAACTACCAAGGCACCTATCAGTTAGCAGAACAGATCAAAATAAATAAGGAAAGGGTCAATATTTCAGATGACGGTTATCTGTTAGAGGTTGATAGTCCTTCAAGGCTGGATGCAGATGACGTCTTTTTTGAAACTGACAGAATGAATGTTGTCATAAAGGATCCCGATATCGATCCGGGCAGCGAAAGATATAACTACATAAAGGACTACATCAATAATGTTGAAAATGTCCTCTATAGCGAAAACTTTACAGACCCGGATGAAGGTTATGCCAAATACCTGGACGTCGACAGTTTCGTGGACTGGTATCTCATTAATGAAATAGCAAAAAATAATGATGCGGTCTTCTTTTCCAGCTGTTATATGAATATAGCGCCTGGAGGTAAATTAAAGATGGGACCTGTCTGGGATTTCGATCTGGCATTTGGAAACTACCCGGTCAATGATAATACGAACCCCAAAGGCCTTTGGGTAAAGACCTCAATATGGATCAGCCGCTTATTTGAAGACCCGGTATTTGTTGAAAAGGTTAAATCAAGATTCAAGTACTTCGAGGCGCAGCAGGATGCAATAATAGATGGTATTGAGCTGAACGCAAAAAACTTAAGGTGGTCGGTATTTGAGAACAATAAGGTCTGGGGCGGGCTCAGTAAGGATTATACATCAACAGATGCCGTCCAGACGGCATATAACAATCAGATCAGTCAGCTGGAAGACTGGTTAAATATCAGGATGGATTGGCTGAAAGATACCTATGAGCAAATGTAATGGAATATAATCTTCCTGCAACGCTTAAAGCAGCGACATCCAACCGGAATTATCAGACACGCCAGCAACTGCAGCCTTCCAGAAAAACCGGGTCGATTTCGACCCCCAAACCAGTTGATTCTGGTATTGGCAGGGTCAGTTGATATCGATTTATCTCCACACCTTTTAAGACAGGATCCTGGGTATGCCCCAACAGGCAGGTATCCATATCATAGAAAGTGATATTATCGGCGGCCATCACCAGATGGGTCATGGCCGTTAAAGCCACCCTGCTTTCGAGCATCCCGCCCATCATGCAAGCAGTGCCCAGGCGAGCCGCGTTATCAGCTATCTGCAAAGCCTTATATATTCCTCCCGACTTTGCCAATTTGATATTGATATAGTCAAAACCGGAATTCACCACATTTGCAACATCTCTGGGATGATAACAGCTTTCATCGGCCATTAACGGTATGGATGTCGCGGATTTTAATCTTTTAACCAGAGGGTCATCATAGTAGCGCATGGGTTGTTCACAGAATTCTATGCCTAAATCTTTCATGGCGGTGAGTGCCGCTTCCGCCGCCCCGAAACTCCATCCCTGATTCGCATCCAGCCGGATTTTAACTTCAGTGCCAACGGCAGCACGGATGGCCCTGATCCGTTCAATATCAGTCTTGGCGTCTTTACCTACTTTGACTTTCAGTGTGAGTGCGCCATTCTCCTTAAATTGCTGAGCCAGATAAGCCATTTTCTCCGGCGTATCTATCCCTACTGTTATGTCCGTTGTTATTTGCTTTTTTTGTCCTCCTAAATATGCGTATAAAGGCAACCCTGCCACCTGTGCGCAAATGTCATACAAAGCCATGTCATAGGCACTTTTGATCGTCGTATTGCCAGCAATATAATGATCCATCTCTTCAAGCCTGGCCTCGATATCCAACGGGTCTTTGTCCTTAAAAAGTGCAGCCAGGTCCTTTGCCACCGCAATACAAGTTTGCTGCGTCTCTCCTACGATCATGGGAAAAGCGGAGCATTCTCCTGTCCCCGTGACTCCATCATCTGTATATATCCGGATCAGAACATTCTGCGCATAATCCATGGTACCTGTAGCAATCGCAAAAGGCACCATCGGGATACTAAACGCATAAATTTCCGTATAGGTAATCTTCATAATCAAATACCTTTTCAGAAATGAAACAAGTTTTTTCTAAGTAATTACAATCCCCGTTTGCCGTTTTTCGGCAGCAGAATAAAATTACACTATTCAGATCACTTTTTATCCGATTAACTCCGTTTGTAAAAGTATAGCAGTAAACCGAGGAGGAAGATCAGCTTCCATCCTGCTTATGGTATGGTCAAAAAAAAAGTCTCAACAGGATTAACTCTGTTGAGACTTTAAAATAAATATGGCAGCTACCTACTCTCCCAGGGATAATACCCAAGTACCATCGGCCATGAGGGGTTTAACTTCT